>Ga0268299_1000048_pt1 | contig 455780 bp, 389 predicted proteins | sample NOBtaG_FD_193484 | JGI IMG/M metagenome (GOLD analysis project Ga0268299, IMG submission 193484) | Activated sludge microbial communities from bioreactor in Nijmegen, Gelderland, Netherland - NOB reactor | ecosystem: Engineered > Bioreactor > Aerobic > Activated sludge | place: Netherlands...
CACGAGCACGGCTACCGGGTCGTCAGCGCGCGTGACGGCGAGCCGAGCTTCTTCCGTCGAGACGGTCAGCGCGTCCCGCTGGCGGACGAGCCGCTGCGCGCGCCGCTCGGCTGCTCGCACGCGGCGGTCGGCACGGACCCGGACGTGGTCGCCGCACTGGGCGCATCGCATGCCGCCCAGGGTGTGGTGATCGACGCGACGACCGCGTTTCCGCGCTGGGACGGTGAGCCGCTCGACGCCCACCTTGCGGTGCAGGCGCTCCTCGCCGCAACCGCTGGCGCCGAAGCCGGCGTCACCGCGACGCACGACTCGTGAGCGAGCCGTGGAACGGCAGCGCCGCCGACGCGTCGAGCCGGTTTTTTCCCGTAAGACGCGTCGAACGGACTGGCCGCACGTGCACCGACGTCGCACGGACATCGCGATCACGGTCGGTTTCCACCCACACGATCCCGCGAAGACCGCTTCATCGATTGGTCGTCGTCTACGTACGCCAACAGTCCGCAGGGCGCGTGGATCGTGGGCTTCAGCGACGGCAGCACGGGCGCGGGCTACGAGGGCAACGGTTTTCACGTCCGTGCGGTTCGCGGCGGCTCATGAGGACCTGCGCGATGCGGCGCGACGGGTGCTCGAGCTCGTCGTGCGCGCGGGCTCGCGCCAGAACAAGGTCGACGTCCTCCTCGAGCTGCGCGAGACGCTCGAGGTTGTAGCCATTTGCTCCGCCGCGGCCAGGACGCACACGCGTTCCCACAAGCTTGCGAGCTTCGAGCACGCGGCTTCGACGCCTTGTCCCGCGTCGGCCGGCATCCGCGGCGACTGCACGACCAGCTCGTGCAGCCGCAGATCACCTCGCTCGGTGAACGGGATCGACCACGCTGAAGGATCGGTACGTACGACCCAGACGCGCCCGGTACGTCGAGAAGTCGCCGCGATCGAGGGTGAAGATCCGCGTGACGCGGAGACGCTCGGCCGCCACGACGAGCGAGGCGTCAGCGAGGTCCATCGGCCGGTCGGCATGGCGCGCCATGAGTTCGAAGGCGCGCGCGAGACCGGCGTCATCGAGAAACCAGCATCCGAGGCCGGCGCCGTGGACGAACTCCGAGAGCGCAGCAGCAGGCCGCTCGCCCGGTCCAAGGAGATGGAACGCTTCGGTGAGTACCGGAACCGTCGTCCGAAGCGGCGTGCGCAGCGCCTTCAACGTCTCGCGACACGCGTCGTGATCGCCGTCTCGAGCATCGAAGAGCGCGACGAGGGGCCCGGTGTCGACCAGGATCACCCGCGTCGCCGCCGCAGGACCTGACGCACGGCGCGTTTGGCTTCGCGCGCTCGGCCCCCGGACGTCCCACCCGTTCCGAGATCGATCCGTTGGTAGATCTGCCAGGGATCGGCCTCCGTCCGGGCCCGCAGCGCATCGCGCACGGCCGCGATTCCCCGCTTGAGCACGGCCGAGGCGGTGAGACCCGTAGCCTGCTGGACCTCGGCGAGCATCCGTTCGGAATCGAGATCGAGGCGGACGGTTCGGATCGCCATGTATGATGCCTGTAATACGCGGGGGTCGTCACGCGCAAGCCGACTGCCGGACAGCGGTCGATGAGGGCGTCGAGGTCCGTGAAGAAGGCGCGGGATCTTGCCAGTGCGGCCCGATGCGTCGATGGCCGGGATACCTGACGAGAACCTCGCCCGTGCGCGCGCTCGCTCGGCAATCGCGCAGGCATCCGCGGACGCGACGCCGAGCCGTCCGACCAGAATCCAGCAGAATCGGCTTGGCCGTGTCCGGCGAGCTTCCGTAGTATGCTCGAGCTTCGCGCCGGGGAGGGGCTCGGCCGTCACCGGAGGTCCAGATGCCACGTCGCTCGCTCTTCGTCCTGATCGCCCTGATGGGCTTTGCTCCCGCGGCGCACGCTGCGCCGACGCCTGCCCAGCAATGCGAGGCGGCGATGGAGCTGGCATCCGCGAAGTACGCGCAGTGCCGGCTCAACGCCGAGTCGAAGTACTCGAAGACGCTCGACGCTGCGAAGCGCACGGCGGCGCTGACAAAGTGCTCGACCAATCTCGGCACGGCGTTCTCCAAGGCGACCGGCAAGTACGGCGTCGCCTGCGCCGCGACCGAGCCGTCGTCGGCGTTCAATGCGTACCTCACGCAGTGCTCCGACGACGCGGCCGCCGCCGCCGCTGGCGCGGCGCTGCCGGACTACGCCGGCGAGCTCGCGAGCTGCAACGCCGATCTCACCACGTGCAACGGCGACCTCGCGACCTGCACGGGCGACCTCGCGACGGCCTCGGCGGATCTCGCGACCTGCGAGGACGACCTCGCCGCGTGCGAGGCGCTGCCGCCGGCGCGGCTCCTGAAGACCGGCCAGACCACCGCCTACGGCGCGGGCAGCGACGGCGCTGTGCAGAAGGGCATCGCGCAGGGCTACGTGGACAACGGCGACGGCACGATCACCGATACGAGCACGGGTCTCATGTGGGAGAAGAAGTCCGACGACGGCTCGATCCACGACAAGGACAACTTGTACACGTGGTCCGGTGCCTCCTACGGCACGACGAACGTGCTGGACGGGACGGCCGCGACGACGTTCCTCGCGGCGCTGAACGCGGGCGGCGGGTTCGCGGGGCACACCGACTGGCGGCTGCCGAACCGCAAGGAGCTGGAGAGCCTAGTCAATCTCGAGATCGCGCATCCTGCGCCGTCGACGTTCGCTGCGTTCAACACTGGCTGTGGCGTGAACTCGAGCGGTTTTCCGGGCTGCACCGTCACGACGTGCAGCTGCACCGTTCCCAGTGGCTACTGGTCGTCGTCTACCTATGCGGGCTACCCGCAGTTCGCGTGGGGCGTGGATTTCAGCGGCGGCTTAGTGGGCGCGGTCGGTAAGGACGGCGTTCTCTACGTCCGTGCGGTACGCGGCGGCTCATGAGTTGATTCTTGATGCTTGACCCATTGATTCTTGTTCTCCGGCCCGCGGCGTGAGCCGCGGGCCGGGCGGTATTCGCACATCCGGCCGGCCCGGCTCGGGGGAAGGAGGTCGCACGGTGGCGCAGACGGAGCATCTGCCGAGCGCACCTACGACCTCTGCCTGTACCTCGAGCAGGTCGTCCGCTCCTCCCGAGGTACCAGAAATATACCCTCGGCACGGGCCTGCGTGATGCGGCGCGGCGGGTGCTCAAGCTCGTCGTGCGCGCGGGCTCGCGCCAGAACAAGATCGACGTCCTCCTCGAGCTGCGCGAGACGCTCGAGGTTGTAGCCATTTGCTCCGCCTCGGCCAGGACGCGCACGCGTTCCAGAAGTTCGCGAGCTTCGAGCATGCCGCGACGCTGGTGGTCGAGATCGCCAAGCAGAACGAGGGCTGGCTGAAGCACCAGCGGCAGGCCTCCGGCCCGGTCGCGGGGCATGGCCAGAATCGGCGGGTGACGCCCGGAGGGCCGACCGCGCCGAGCGCGCCATGATCATGAGGTCCCTCTCCCACCCGAGAGTCGGGTGCAACGGCGAAGGCCTGGAAATGGCCCGAGCCACAAGGGCCGTCTTCCCCCGTCTCGGCGGGGCCAGGCGCCCGGGTCCGCGGACGGCCCATGCGTGCATGGAAGCCCCGCGGGGAAAAGCGGAGAGGGCGACCGTTCCCAGCAACTACTGGTCGTCGTCTACGTACGTGAACAATCCGCAGAACGCGTGGAACGTGAACTTCAACGACGGCAACACGAACGCGAACACGCGGGCCGAAGGCCGCGTGTCAAGCGCAGCGAGCGACGCGCCATAGGCGCGGCGGTCGCGGAGCGCACAACAAGAGCAACGAATTTCACGTCCGTGCGGTTCGCGGCGGATCGTGATCGCCCCCGACCTCTACTCGTTCCGTGAGCTCTGGCGGCAGTACCGCAGCTGCCGCCGCAACGAGCGCGTGACGCGCAACGCGCTCGCCTTCGAGGCCGACGCCGAGGCGAACCTGCTCGGCTTGCAGCGCGAGCTGCGCGAGCACACCTGGCGGCCCGGGACGTCGATCTGCTTCGTCACCGACGGGCCTAAGCCGCGCGAGGTGTTCGCCGCCGACTTCCGCGACCGCATCGTCCACCACCTGCTCGTGTCGCGGCTCGAGCCCACCTTCGAGCCCGGCTTCATCCACGACTCGTTCGCCTGCCGGAAGGGCAAGGGCACGCTCGCCGGGAGCGACCGCCTGATGGCGATGCTGCGCCGTGTGACGGCGAACGGGCGGCGCCCGGCGTGGGCGCTGCGCCTCGACGTGGCGAGCTTCTTCACGTCGATCCACAAGCGGACGCTGTACCGCATCATCCGCCGCCGCGTGCGCGACCCCGAGCTGCGCTGGCTCACGCGCGTGATCCTGTTCCACGACCCGACCCGCGACTACCGCTTCAACGCCGTCGGTCCGCGCCGCCCGGGCCTGCGCGGCGCCGCCACGGCGACGCGCAGCGGGCGCTTCCGCCCGTCGCCGGCGTCCGGTCGCTATCCCATCCCGGCGCGCAAGAGCCTGTTCCACGGCGGCAACCACCGCGGTCTGCCGATCGGCAACCTGACGAGCCAGTTCTGGGCGAACGTCTACATGGACCTGCTCGACCAGTTCGTGAAGCGCCGGCTCGGCTGCCGCTTTCTACCTGCGCTACGTCGACGATCTGTGCCTGCTCTCGACGGACCCGGCGGAGCTGCTGCGCTGGCGCGCCGAGATCGAGCGATTTCTCCGCGAGCGGCTGAAGCTGTCGTTGCGCGCCGAGGTGGCCGAGCCGCGGCCGGTCGCGCGTGGTGTCGACTGGATCGGCTGGCGCACGTGGTGGGATCACCGCCTGCCGCGCCGGCAGACGCTCGCCAACCTGCGCGGGCGGCTCGATACGTGGGCGGCGGAGAACGTCGAGGTCCGGCAGCGCTCTGGCGGCGCAACCGGCGGCGCGGTGCAGCGAATCGACCTCCGGGAGGCAGGCGAGCGGGGTGCGCTCGAGGAGCTGCGCTCGACGCTCGAGTCCTACTCGGGCCACCTGCGTCACGGGCGTGCGTACCGCGCCTGGGATCGCGAGTGGCGCGCGCGTCCATGGCTCGCCGGGCTGTTCGCGCGCGACACCTGGGACCTCGCGGAGCGCTGGCCCGAGCGCCGCATCGCGCGAGCGCGCAGCCTCTCCGAGCAGATCGCCGAGCTCACGAGCCGCGCGGGAGAGCACACGCTCGTCTTCTCTCGCGTCGGCCGTTACGTCGAGATGCGGGGCTCGCAGCGGCTGCTGGCAGAGCGCGTCCTCGCCCTGCGGACGGCACGGCTGCCGCGTGGTGGCTTCGCATTCGTCGCGGGCTTTCCCGCGAAGCTGCTGGCAGCGTTTCGCGCGCGAGCGTTGCGGCGGGGCGTGTCCGTGCTCGAGGTTCGTGAGGAGGATGAGGTGGCTGGAGGACGTCGTCGTCGCGCGATCCGACGGCCGGGACTGCTGTCGATCGCGTGCTGACGCGGCAAGGCGCTGCGTCGAGTCTGCGCACGGACGCGCGTCGCCTGCTCGACGACGGCCGCCGCGACGTCGGTTCCGCGCTCCTCGACGTAGAGCTTCACCAGCGCGCTCGTGTCGAGGTAGAGGATCACCTGCGGTCTTCGACGACGAGATCCGAGGCGAGCCGCCTGGTGCGGCGTGGCGCGACGGGACGCCCCACCGGCTTCCCGCTGCCGAGCGTGATCGTGCCGCGCCGGGCGCGTGCTTCGAGGGTTTCGAGATCCGGATCCTGCTCGACCGGGACGAGGCGTGCGATCGGGCGCTTGTTCCGATCGGCGACGGTCACCGTCCCGCCGCGCGCCACGGCGCGCAGATGGGCGCTCAGGTGCGTGCGCAGCTCGCGAACGCCCACGATCGGTGAATCCTTCATGTGGTCACGTGTCGCATGTGCAAGTGACGACGCAAAGCGGAGCCCGCCGACCTCACTCCAGCGCGTGGAACGCGAGGCCCGTCAGCACCTTCGGGTGAAAGTACGTCGACTTCTGCGGCATCGTCAGCGACGCGCGCGAGATCTCCAGCACGTCGGACACGCGCGGCGGCGGCAGCAGCACCGCGAGCTCGGACGCGCCGCTCGCGATGGCGTCGAGCGCCTCGCGGTCGTCGTGCGTGTAGGTGAAGCGATCGGCCGGGATGCCGGGCAGCACGACCTCGTGCAGAAACGACACCTCGAGCTGGCGTAGCTCGGGGGCGAGGTTGCCGAGCGGCGTGCGGCTCGTCGCCTCGACGAGCCACGCCTTCGGCTCGCCGCGCCGCACGATGCCGACGCGCAGCTCGCCGTCGCGCGACGGCTTCTCGAGCAGCGGCAGCAGCGCCTCGCCGCTCGCGACCTCGGTGACCTTACAGCGCTCGTGGAGCGGCGCCATGATCTCCTTGTGGTCGTGCGGATCCTTCAGCAGGCGGTGCGTCGGCAGGACGACCAGCCCCGGATCGCGCGTCGAGCACAGGTAGCAGAGGACGAAGTCGTAGGAGTGCGGCTTGCCGCGCTCCTTCTCCTCGGCGCGGCGCTCGTCCCGGTACGCGAGCGACGTCTCGTAGCGGTGGTGGCCGTCGGCGATGAAGATCTGCTCCTTCGCCACGCGCTCGACGAGCCGCGACACCGTGGCCGCGTCGGTGATGCGCCAGATGCGGTGCGTGATGCCCGCCTTGTCGGTGAACGTCGACTGCGGCTCCTGGCCCTCGACCAGCGACGCGAGCTCGAGCGCCGCGTCCACCAGGCCGAAGATCGGGCTCAGGTTGGTCTTGCAGGCACGGATCAGCTTCAGGCGGTCCGCCTTCGGCGCGGCGAGCGTGCGCTCGTGCGGCAGCACGATGCCGGCCGAGAACGGCTGCAGCTCGAGCGCGGTCAGGAGCCCCCAGCGCTCGTTGCTCTTGCCCTGCACGTCGAAGCGCTGCGCATAGACGAGGAACGCGGGCTCGCCGTCGGTCGCGAGCCAGCCCTTCTGCTGGAACTCCGCGAGCAGCGACGCCGCGACGCGGTAGGGCTCGTCGCCCTTCGGCAGGATCAGGTGCACGGCGTTGGCCGGGCTCTGCGCCGCCAGACGCTCGCGCTCGTCGGGGCTGATGACGTCGTAGGGCGGCGCCACCAGCTCGCGCAGCGGGCCGGCCTGGTCGGTGTAGCGCAGGGCGCGGAAGGGTCGGATGACTGCCACGATCGTGCTCCTCGGATGTCGTTTGGGAATCGGCCTCAGCGGGCCGGACGCAGCGCCTCGTCCAGCGCGGAGCGTGCGATCGCGCCCTCGCGCAGGACCCGCAGCGGCGGACCCGGGTCGACCAGCGTCGACGGCGCGCCCGCGATCGGCCCGTCGTCGATGTAGCACGCGACGTCGGATCCGAAATACGCGCGCGCGGCGGCGACGTCGCGGGCGGGCTCGAGGCCGCCGGGGTTGGCGCTCGGCGAGGCGAGCGGACGTCCGAGCTCCTGCGCGAGCCGGCGGGCGACCGGGTGGCTCGACACGCGCGCCGCGACCATGCCGTCGAGCACCAGCGGGGCGGGCAGGGCGGGGCGCGCGGGCAGCAGGATCGTCAGCGGACCGGGCCAGAAGGCGTCCGCGAGCCGGCGCGCGTCCGGCGAGACGTGTGCACTCAGTAGATCGAGCATCGCCGTGTCGCCGACGATGGTCGCGACACCCTTGTCGGCGCCGCGTTGCTTGACGGCACGCAGCCGCTCGATCGCGGCCGGGTTCAGCGCGTCGCAGCCGATGCCGTACAGCGTCTCGGTCGGGAACACGACCAGTTCGCCCGCGCGCAGCGCCGCGACGGCGCGTGCGATTGCATCGTCGGGCGTGCTCACCGCCCGCGGGCACCGGCCGCGCGGGCGCGCGCGTGCCGTCCGATGTCGCGGCGGAACTGCATGCCGGGGAAGCGGATCTTCTCGACCGCGGCGTAGGCGGTGCGGAGCGCGTCGTCGAGCGTGCGGCCGAGCGCCGTGACGCCGAGCACGCGGCCGCCGTCGGTGACGATCGCGTCGCCGGAGCGCTTGGTGCCGGCGTGGAAGACCATGCAGTCCTCGACCGCATTCGCCGCCGCGAGGCCCTCGATCGCGGCCCCCTTGTCGATCTTCCCCGGATAGCCGGGCGCCGCGACGACCACGCACGCGGCCGGGCGCTGATCCCACTCGAGCCGCACCTGGTCGAGCGTGCCGTCGATCACCGCGTCGCAGACGTCGACCAGGTCGCTCTGCAGGCGCACCATCAGCGGCTGGCACTCGGGGTCGCCGAAGCGGCAGTTGAACTCGAGTACGCTCGCGACGCCGTCGTCGATCATGAGCCCCGCGTAGAGGACGCCCTTGTACACGATGCCGCGCGCGCGCAGCGCCGCGACGACCGGCTGCAGGACCTCCGCGACGACACGGCGCTCGATCTCGGGCGTCACCAGCGGGGTCGGCGAGATCGCACCCATGCCGCCGGTGTTGGGGCCTTCGTCGCCGTCGAAGATGCGCTTGTGGTCCTGCGACGATGCGAGCGGAACGACGGTCGTGCCGTCGGTGAGCGCGAGGAAGGACGCCTCCTCGCCGCGCAGCACGTCCTCGATCACGACGTGGCTGCCCGCGTCGCCGAACGCGCGCGCGGCCATCATCTCGTCGATCGCCGCGTGCGCCTCGTCGACGCGCGTGCAGACGTAGACGCCCTTGCCCGCCGCGAGGCCATCCGCCTTGACGACGATCGGCGCGCCGACCTCGTCGAGGTAGCGGTGCGCGGCGGCCGCGTCGGAGAACTTGCCGAAGCGCGCCGTGCGGACGCGAGCTTCCAGCATCAGCTCCTTGGTGAAGATCTTGCTGCCCTCGAGCTGCGCGCCCTCCTGCGTCGGCCCGAACGCGCGGATGCCGCGCGCGGCCAGCGCGTCGACGAGCCCGAGCGTCAGCGGCAGCTCCGGACCCACGACCACGAGCCCGACCTTCACCCTCTCCGCGAAGTCGACCAGCCCCGCGACGTCGTCCGCCGCGACCGGCACCAGCTCCGCGAGCGACGCGATGCCGCCGTTGCCGGGCGCGCAGTAGAGGCGGTTCACCCGCTGCGACTGGCGGAGCTTCCACGCGAGCGCGTGCTCGCGGCCGCCGCCGCCGACCAGAAGGACGTCGATCGTGCTCGCCACGTTGCGCTCAGTGCCGGAAGTGACGCACGCCGGTCAGCACCATGGTGGCACCGCGCTCGTCGGCGACCTTGACCGCGTCCTCGTCGCGCACGCTGCCGCCGGGCTGCACGATCGCCGTGGCGCCCGCGTTCAGCGCGTGCTCGACGCCGTCGGGGAAGGGGAAGAACGCGTCGCTCGCGAGCGCCGAGCCGGCGAGCGAGATCTTCTGCGCCTTCGCCTTCGCGATCGCGAGCTGCACCGCGTCGACGCGCGAGGTCTGGCCGCCGCCGACGCCGAGCGTCCGGTCGGGTCCGGCGAACACGATCGCGTTCGACTTGACGTGCTTGACGACGCGCCAGCCGAAGTCGAGCGCCGCGAGCTCGTCCTTGCTCGGTGCCCGCTTGGTCGCCGGCTTCGCCGCGCGGACGTCCTCCATTGCGGAGTCGGCGTCCTGCACCAGAATGCCGCCGACGACCTTGCGCAGCTCGACCTCGCCCTGCGGCATGCGATCGCGATGCCAGCGCATCAGACGGCGGTTCTTCTTCTTGCGCAGCAGCTCGAGCGCGTCGGGCGTGAAGTCGGGAGCGATCAGCACCTCGGAGAAGATCTCGTCGACCGCCAGAGCTAACGGCAGGTCCCACGTCCGGCTCGCGATCAGGATGCCGCCGAACGGCGACTCCGGGTCGGTCGCGAACGCCTTCTGGTAGGCGTCGAGCACGCTGTCGCCGGCGCCGACGCCGCACGGGGTGTTGTGCTTGAGGATCGCCAGCACCGCGCGCGGGTCGTCCGCGAAGTCCATCATCAGGCGCAGCGCCGCGTCGATGTCGACGATGTTGTTGTAGGACAGCTCCTTGCCGTGCAGCTGCTCGAAGACGTCGAGGAAGCCGCCGTACAGCGCCGCGTGCTGGTGCGGGTTCTCGCCGTAGCGCAGGTGTGCGGCGCGCTCGAGCGGCAGGTGGAGCGTCTCGCCGAACGGCTCGTCCTCGGTCTTCGCGAGGTTGCCGAGATAGTCGGCGATCATGCCGTCGTACGCGGCCGTCGTGCGGTAGACCTTCTTCGCGAGGCGCTGCCGCGTCGCGAACGTCGTGGCGCCGCCGTGCGCCTTCATCTCGTCGAGCACCACCGCGTAGTCCGCGGGATCGGTGAGCACCGTCACCGCGGCGTGGTTCTTCGCCGCCGAGCGCAGCATCGACGGTCCGCCGATGTCGATGTTCTCGATCGCCTCGTCGAGCGTGCAGCCGCGCGCCGTCACCTGCGCGAACGGGTAGAGGTTGACGCAGACCAGGTCGATGTTGCCGATGTCGTGCTGGCGCATCGCGCCGACGTGCTCGTCGAGGTCGCGGCGTCCGAGCAGCCCGCCGTGGATCTTCGGGTGCAGCGTCTTGACGCGGCCGTCGAGCATCTCGGGGAAGCCCGTGTAGTCCGCGACCTCGATCACTGCGAGGCCGGCGTCGCGGATCGCCTTCGCGGTGCCGCCGGTCGACAGCAGCTCCACGCCGTGCGCCGCGAGGCCCTTCGCGAGGTCGAGCAGACCCGCCTTGTCGCTGACGGAGAGCAGCGCACGCTTGATCGGTGCATCGGTCGGGCGGATCTCCCCCTTGCTCGCGCTCATGCCTTCCTACCTCTCACTCGTTCTGGTCTCGTTGCTCGTAGATGCGGGGCGTGCGCTGGCTGACGCACGTCAAGAGCTCGTAACCGATCGTGCCGGCGCGCGCACCGAGCTCCATGACGTCGATGCAGGCGCCATCGCCGTCGTCGCCCCACAAGGTCACGCGGTCGCCCTCGGCCACGTCCGGGACTTCGGTCACGTCCACCGTCACGTGGTCCATCGAGACCGTGCCGACCACGGGAGCGCGGCGGCCGCGCACCAGCACCTCCGCGCGATTCGACAGCGCGCGCGGATAGCCCGCGGAGTAGCCGACCGGCAGGACCGCGATGCGCGTCGTGCGCGCGGCGCGGAACGTGAAGCCGTAGCCGACGTGATCACCGGCCGGGATCGTCTTCAGCTGCGCGATGCGGCTCCGCAGCGACATCGCCGGCCGCAGCGCGAGCGCTCCGCCGAGTGCGGGTGACGGGTTGCAGCCGTAGAGCAGCAGGCCGACGCGCACCATGTCGAAGCGCGCGCGCGGATCGGCGAGCGCGCCGGCGCTGTTCGCCAGGTGCCGCACGCGCGGGCGCACGCCGAGATCGCCGAGCGCCTGCAGCGCGCGCTCGAAGGCGTCGATCTGCGCGCCGACGCTCGCGTGCCCCGGCTCGTCGGCGCACGCGAGGTGCGACATGACCCCCTCGATCTCGAACGGCCCCTCCGCGAGCGCGCGCGCGATCGCGGCGAGCGCGTCGGGCGCCGCGTCGGCGCCGATGCGGTGCATTCCGGTGTCGACCTTCAGGTGCACCGCGAGGCGCGCGCTCGCGCCGAGCGCCTCGCCGAGCTCGCGGACGCCGTGCTCGCTCCACACGGTGATCGCGACGCCGAGCGCTGTTGCCTCGCGCGCCCGGTGCGGACGTACGCCGCCGAACACCAGCAGCGGTGCGGCGATGCCCGCACGACGGAGCTCCGCCGCCTCGTCGAGCGAGGCGACCGCGAGGCGATCGATCCCGGCGTGCTCGAGGCGACGTGCGACCGGAACCGCGCCGTGACCGTACGCGTCCGCCTTGACGACCCCGCACACGGCGACCGACGGGCCGACCACGCGGCGCACCTCGGCGAGGTTGTGCGCGATCGCATCGAGATCGATGCTGCAGACCGCGCGGCACGGGCCGACGTCGACGCCTTCCTCCACCGGATCGATTCCAGCGGGCGGCTACCAGACCCCCGCCGGCACCGCCACTCCGCGTCCACCAAGCGTACGCGAGAACGACCACGGGCAGGGCGTAGGGCCGCGGGCGTCTCTCACCCTGCAGCGAATGGCGAAGCCGTGAGGCGGTCGACGAAGCGCAGCTTCGTCGTACCGTCGAACCTGAGCGGCAGGGTGAGAGACGCCCGCGGCCCGGCGCACGATGCACGTGGTTGTAAACGCGGAAGGGCCTCACTATCGTTCTGGACGTGGAGATCCAGTTGAACGGCGAGCCGTGCAGCGTCGGCGACGGGATCTCGATCGTGCAGCTGCTCGAGCACCTCGGCCTCGGCGAGCGGCGCGTCGCCGTCGAGCGCAACCGCGACATCGTGCCGCGCGGCGACTACGCGAGCACGCGGCTCGAAGCGGGCGACGTGGTCGAGGTCGTGCAGTTCGTCGGCGGCGGCTGACGGCGAGAGCCGTTCGTCGCGCAGTTCGCAGCAGGCCGCGCTCGCGGCCGTGAAAGCACCATGGAAGACACCTTCACCCTCGGCGGGCGGTCGTACCGCTCGCGGCTCATCGTCGGCACCGGCAAGTACAAGGACTTCGCCGAGACGCGGCGCGCGATCGACGCGAGCGGTGCGGAGATGGTCACCGTCGCCGTTCGGCGGGTGAACATCACCGATCCGGGCAAGGAGAACCTGCTCGACCACGTGCCTCCCGACGTGTTCACGATCCTGCCGAACACCGCCGGCTGCTACACCGCCGAGGACGCGATCCGCACCGCGCGGCTCGCGCGCGAGGCGGGCGTCGGCAACCTCGTGAAGATCGAGGTCATCGGCGACGAGAGGACGCTCTTTCCGGACGTCGCGGCGACCATCGAGGCGTCGCGCGTGCTGGTGAAGGAGGGCTTCGTCGTCCTGCCCTACGTCACCGACGACCCGGTCGCCTGCAAGAAGCTCGAGGACATCGGCTGTGCGGCCGTCATGCCGCTCGCCGCGCCGATCGGCTCGGGGCTCGGCATCCGCAACCCGTACAACCTGAAGATCATCATCGAGCAGAGCACGGTGCCGGTGATCGTCGACGCCGGCGTCGGCTGCGCGTCGGATGCGGCGCGCGCGCTCGAGCTCGGCTGCGACGCGGTGCTGATGAACACGGCGATCGCCGGGGCGCGGGACCCGGTGCTGATGGCCGAGGCGATGTGCCTCGCCGTCGATGCGGGCCGCAAGTCGTTCCTCTCGGGCCGCATCGCGCGCAAGCTCTACGCGACCGCCTCGAGCCCGATCGAGGGCATGCTCGACTAGCCCCGGTGACCCGCGACCGCGACCTCCGCCCGCCCGGCACGAGGCCGAGCACGACACCGTTCGATCCGCCGCTCTACCTGGTCACGGACCGGCGCCGCTTCGCGCCGCCTGCAACCGGCGAGAGCTTCGCCGATGCCGAGTGGCGCGCGCTCGACGCCGCGATCGGCGCGGGGATCGGCGCCCTGCAGCTCCGCGAGAAGGACCTCGACGGCGGTGCGCTCGCGGCACGGGCCGACCGGCTCGCCGACCGTTGCCGCGCGAGCGGCGTCGCGCTGCTGGTGAACGACCGCGTGGACGTCGCTCTCGCCGCCGGCGCGACCGGCGTGCAGCTCCCCGCCGACGGCCTGCCGGTCGCGGCGGCGCGTGCGCTGCTCGGGACGGAGCGCCTGATCGGCTGCTCGCTGCACGGCGCCGCGGAGCTTGCGGCGCGCTCCGCGGCCGACTTCGTCCTGTTCGGCCCCGTGTTCGACACGGCCGCGAAGCGCGCCTTCGGGCCACCGCAGGGGCTCGAGCGTCTCGCCGAGGTCGCGCGCGCGGCGCGCGTACCGGTCATTGCCGTCGGTGGGATCGTTCCCGAGCGCGTGCGCGACGTGCTGCGCGCCGGCGCGGCCGGCGTCGCCGTGATCGGCGCGATCCTCGACGCGCCCGATCCCGGCGCGATGGTGGCGCGCTTCCGAGAGGCGCTCGGACGCTGAGGCGATCTCCTGGTCGCGTCAGCGCCGGCGGCGTGGCGAGGGCGAGCTCCCGAGGGCAAACTTTACGGCCCGGCAGCCGGCTGGTAATCTGCGGCACGCCGCGCACGCCGCGAGCCGCTCGGAGTATGACACCAGAAGATCTGCAGTTCTTTCGTGACCTCCTGATCGCCCGGCGCGCGGAGCTCATGGGCGAGGCTGGCCGCACCGCCCAGGGCATGGGCGACGACGCCGAGGGCTACCCCGACCCGACCGACCGGGGCAACCTCGAGAGCGACCGCAACCTCCTGCTGCGGATCCGCGACCGCGAGCGCAAGCTGATCTCCAAGATCGACGAGGCACTGGGACGGATCGCGGACGGGTCGTTCGGCCTGTGCGAGGAGTGCAGCGAGCCGATCGCGGTCGAGCGGCTGAAGGCGCGACCGGTCACCACCCTCTGCATCGAGTGCAAGGCCGACCAGGAGGAGCGCGAGCGCATGAGCGCTCGCTGAGCGCTCCCCGGGTGCCGGGACCGGCGCCCTCGTCTCCCGATTCCTCCCTCGCGCTGCTGCTCCCGCATGCGGAGCACCGCACCCGGACGGCCCCCGAGCGGCGGTCCCCGAGCCGGATCGCGGAACGTCAGACAAGAACTCCGTTGCGTGCCGCGGGACGAGCGAGTAGCGTCCGGGGCGCAAACTTTTGATCGTCGTTTTCTTGGCTGATCCTCTCGATCTCGGTGGTGAGCGGCGCGAGCCCTTCATCCGGACTGGAGGGCTCACGTGCCGTCCTCGGCTGCGCGATCCGATGTGCCCGTCGGGCGACGGGTGGAACCACCGGCAGTCCCTCCTTCTCCCGAGGTGGGCCGGGTGGCGTCGCGCCGTGCCTCGAGGACCGTCGTCGGCGCGAGCTGGGTCGTCGGTCTCGCGATCGCCGTGCTCCTGCTCGACGCGCGCCCGTTCCTTCCCCGGGTGGAGACGCTGACGGGGAACCACGACAACGCGACCTTCAACTACCCGCTGCGGCTCGAGGCGGCGCGCCAGTGGGCGTCGGGGCGCTGGCCGCTGTGGAACCCGTACAACCTCGCCGGAGCACCGCTGCTCGCCGACGTCACCGCCGCGGTGCTCTATCCCTTCAACGCACCGTTCCTGCTCGACCTCGCGGGGCCGCGCCATCGTGCGCTCGACCGCGTCGCGGCGCTGCACTTCGTGCTCGCGGCCCTGTTCATGTACGGCTTCGGACGCACGCTGGCGCTCGGTCGGCCGGCGGCGGCGCTCGCCGGACTGGTGTTCGCCGGCAACGGGACGCTGCTCCTCCTCACCTCGCGGTGGATCCAGACGCAGAACGCGGCGGTCTGGCTGCCGCTCGTCCTCACGGCGATCCACGCCGCAGCGCGCCCCCGCCGCTTCTGGCTGTGGGTCGCCGTGGGCGCGGTCGCGGTCGCGATGCAGATCCTCTCCGGCTACCCGCAGTACGTCTTCTACACCGGGCTGGTCGCCGGAGCCTGGGCCTTGACGCTGGCTCCCGGGCGGGCGGGTGCCGGTTGGCGTCCGATCGCGGCGGTGGCCGCGATCTACGCGCTCGGCGCGGCGCTCTCCGCGGTGCAGCTGCTGCCGACCCTCGAGCTCGTCGCGACGTCGCGCCGCGGCGGCACCGTGTCGCTGCGCGAGTTCCTGCAGCTCTCCGCGTCGCCCAACGTGCTCGCCGGGCTCGCGGTGCCGCGCGCGCTCGCGGCGCCGATCGTGCCCTTCATGGTGGCGGGCGCCGCGTTCGTCGGTACGCTCGCAGCGGTGCTCGCGGTCGAGGGCGCACGCAGCGTGCGGCGCGTGCCGCTCTTCCTGAGCGTGACGCTGATCGTGACCTTCCTGCTCGCGATCGGACCGTGGACGCCCGTCGGGTGGATCTCCTACCAGGTGCCCGGCCTCAACGCGTTCCGCTATCCGTTCAAGCACCTGCTGGAGGTGACCTTCTGCCTCGCCGCGCTCGCGGGCTTCGGTGCGCAGTCGCTGCTCGACCGGCGGCGCGGGGCGAGAATCTGCGTCGCGGTGGTCGCGGCGCTCGCGTGCGTCTGGCTCGCACTCGTGATGCTCCGCGGGGAGCGTCACTGGGCGGTGCTGGTCAGCGCGGCGACGACGCTCGTCTTCCTGCTGCTCGTCGTCGCACGGCGCCGGCGTGCCGCGATCGCGCTGGCGCTCCTCGCGGTGTGGCTCGGGCTCGCCGGAAACCGCGAGGCGGTCCTCTCGCTCCTGCCCCGCAAGCCCGCGCAGGTGCCGCCGGCGGCCGTGCAGACGCTCGCGCCGCGCGCGCAGTCGATCCTCGGACCGCGCTACGTCGCGGCGGTGTGGCCGACGTCGTTCCAGATCGACGTGCTCGGGCTCCTCGCGCTCGACTACCCGACCGAGTTTCGCGTGCCGGCGGTGCACGGCACGTCGCCGTTCCTCTGGACGCCGCTCGCCGAAGCCCTGCGCATGACCGACGACGGGACCTTCGCGCGCCCGCGCTACTTCCACGACGCCGGCGACCAGACCTGGGAGGTGCTCGCCGTCAAGTACTTCGGCTGGACGCGGCGCGCGCTGCCCGGCAAGGCCGTCCAGACGCTGACCGAGGCGTCGATCGCCGAGCGCGCGACGCTGCCGCCACTGCGCTTCGTCGACCGCGCGGAGTGCGCGCCGGCCGACGAGACGCTGCGAGAGCTGCACCGGCGCAGGCGCGACCTCTCGGCGGTCGCGCTGGTCGACTGCACCGGCCGGCCCGAGCCGCCGGCGCTCGGCGCCGCCCGCTTCGGATCGGAGATCGTGCTCGTCGAGGGCCAGCCGGGCCTGCTGCGCATGCGGGCTCGCGTCCGCACGGCACGGCCCGGAATGATGGTCATCAGCCAGGCCGACGTCCCCGGCTGGCACGCATCGATCGACGGTTCCGAGGTGCCGCTCTACCGGGCGTACGGCGTCGTCCAGGCGATCGTCGTCCCGCCCGGCGCGCACGACGTCCGGCTCGAGTACCGGCCGCGGAGCGTCGCGGACGGCGTCGCGGTCTCGGTCGTCGCGCTCGCGGCCCTGCTGATCGTAGCTGCGGTGGGCGTTCGCGCGTCCCGCGGCGTCGCCTCGACGGCACCTTGAAGCCGGCGAGCCCCGCTGGTAGCACCACGCAGATCGGTTCGAGATCCCAGATGCTCCCGCTCGGTGGGGGCGTGCCTGTGGGGCAGTAGCTCAGCTGGGAGAGCACCACGTTCGCAACGTGGGGGTCGTGGGTTCGATTCCCATCTGCTCCACTCACACGGAAGCCCCCGCCCCGGCGGGGGCTTCCGCGTTTCCGGCGCCCGCGACGGTGGAGATCCGGCTCGGCCTGTCCGGATCGAGCACCGTCCTCCCTGCGCCTCGCGAGCGGACGGTGCCGTCCGCGGCTCCTGTCCCAGCCCGCACGGGATCCGTCCGCGGGCACGGTCCGTCAGCACCCGTCCGCGGCCTCGTTTGACCTCGCCGCTCCGGCCGGCTTACGCAGGCCCGATGCGCAAGCTGGTCTTCCTTTGCCACCGCCGCCCCGACATCACGCACGAGCGCTACGCGGAGCTGCTGCTCGGGAGCCACGTGCCGATCGCGCTCCGGCACCACCCGACGCTCCGCCGCTACGTCGTGAACGTCGTGACGATGGGTCTGCTGCCGGGGCCGCGCGAGCTCGACTCGGTCGGCGAGCTGTCGTTCGACTCGCTCACCGACTACCGCGAGCGCCTGTACGACTCGGACGCCGGCCGCGAAGCGGTGGCGCGCGACGTCGCGACCTTTCTCGCCGGTGCCGACGCCTACGACTGCACCGCGCACGTCCGCAAGGGCGCCGACCGGCCGGGGCCGTTCGAGGACGCGCGCCCGGCGGCGTCGCCCGGCGCGAAGCTCTTGCTCTGCTTGAAGCGCAAACCCGGCATGAGCCACGCGGAGTTCGCGTCGTACTGGCTCGAGCGCCACGCGCCGCTGGTGCTCGAGCACGGCGCGCGCGTGGCGAAGTACGTGCAGAACGTGGTCGACGCCCGCCTCACGCCCGAGGCGGTGGAGTACGACGGCTTCGCCGAGCTGCACTTCGCGACCGAGGACGACTTCCTCGCGCAGATGGCCAGCCACTCGCAGGGGCCGAATCCCGTGCAGGAGGACACCGCGCAGTTCGTCGGCGAGATGGCGGTGTGGCGCCTCGCGGAGCACGTCGCGCGCATTCCGTGAAGCGCCGGCACCGCCGCGACCCGGCATGCGCCCCACGCTCGCGGCGTGTCCGCGACGCGCTCGCCCGGAGCGTGACCTGCTCGCTCGCGTGCGCGCTGGTCGCGACCGCGCCCGCGTTCGCAGCGGACGTCGCGCTCGTGGATCCGTCGCGCGACGTTCCGGTCGAGGCGGAGCATGCGCCTGTCGTCGAGCGACCGGTCGCGCGCGCGCTCGAGCGTCCCGACTCGCCGCCGGAGGTGGCGCAGGCGGTCGCGCAGATGCAGGCTCCGGAGTGGATCGACCGCCTGACCGGAGTCTACGCCTTGCAGCGCATGGGCGCCGCGGCCGCCCCGGCCTCCCCCGCGCTGGTCGCGGCGCTCCACGACGAGAACGGGCTGGTGCGCTTCGAGGCGGCGGAGGCGCTGTTCCGGATCGGCGCGCCGGCGGTGCCGCCGCTCGCGGCGCAGGTGTCGAGCGAGCGGGACGAGGTGCGGCTCGTCGCCGTGCAGACGCTCGGCCGCATCGGGCTGGCCGCGGCGCCCGCGCTTCCCGACCTCCGCGCCGCGACCGCCGACCCGACCACCGACGTCCGCGACGCCGCGATCTTCGCGCTGTCGGTGGTGCAGCCGGAAGGCGCGCGCGACTGGGTCCGGAAGCTCGCCTTCGAGATCGGCGACGAGCCGTACGGGATTCCCGCGGTATTCGCCGTCTTCGTCGCGATCTCGTCGCTCGGCCTGCTGCGCTCGGCGCTGCACGCGCGGCGACGGCGCCGCGCGGCCGGTGTCCCGGGCCCCGACGCCGGCGCCCCGGCCGATCCGCACCCGCCGGGCGCGCTCGGCGGCGCCGCGCACCCGACCCGCCGGCCGGCCCACGGCTCCGATGCCGACGATGACGATGCCGAGGCCGACGACGCCGACGACGCGGGCGCCGAGGAGGATGGTGACGCCGCCGACGACCACCTCGCGCCCGACGACGCGCGCCACGCGGGCCGGCCGGCCAAGCCTGTCGCGCGCGGCCCCGCGACGACCGACGCGATCGTGCCCGCGCAGGGGCTGGCGCTCGCGGGCGCGGGTCTGGTCGCGCTGCTCGTCGGGATCGGCGTCGGTCTGCTCGTGACCTTCACCGAGCCCGACGTCGAGAAGCGCCACGCCGTCTACCACTTCGCCGCGCTCTTCGTCCTGTTCGGCTACCTCTTCCTGAAGGTCGGCGTGAAGGGCGCGTGGACGGCGCGTCGCGCGCGGCAGCGCGCGGCGACCACCGGCGAGCGCTGGCTGCGCGACCGGGCGTGGCAGCGTGACGGGACGGGGCCGATCAAGGCCGAGCGCGTCCTGCCGAACCTCGTGGCGCTGATCCTCTGGGTCGGCTTCCTGGTGCCGTTCCACACCGTGTGGAGGCTGCCGTTCGCGTACTGGGGCGTGTGGATCGTGCTCGCGATCTTCGACCTGATCGCGCTCGCGATCCTGGTCGCGGTGCTGCGCCGCGCCTGGCGGCGGCTGCGCGCGGGACGCGCGTTCCTCCGCTGGCAAGGCATCCCGGTACGCCCCGGGACGACGTTCAACGCGCGCTTCGAGTGCTCGCGACGGCTCGCGGGCGGGCCGCCGCTCACCGCGCGCCTGCGCTGTCTCCGTGACCGCGCCGAGAATCCGGTGATCGGCGACGATCCGGCGGCCGACGCGGACGAGGCCTACGTCGAGGAGAAGACGTTCCCGCTGCACGACCGCCCCGAGGGCGGCTCGTGGGCGCAGCTCTCGTTCGCGGTGCCGCCGAAGGCGCACGGCACCGCTTCGTACGCGTCGCGCCCGGTGCGCTGGGTGGTCACCGTCGAGCTGCCGACCGCAGGCCCCGACTTCCGCACCACGTTCCCGGTGCCGATCTATCGCTGACCCCGCCGCCGCTCCGGAGTCCGCCGGGTCGCGATCTCAGCCCTTGCAGGTGAGGCCGCCGTCGACCGGAAGCAGGACGCCGGTCACGTACTTCGCCTCGTCCGAGGCGAGGTAGAGCGCCGCGTGCGCGACGTCCCAGGCGTCGCCCATGTGGCCCATCGGCACCGCGCGGTCGCGGTCGCGCACCAGCTTGTCGCGCTCGAGGCCGTAGCGCCGCACCACCGCGTCGACCGCCATCGGCGTGTGGATCAGCCCGGGCAGGATCGCATTCGCGCGGATGCCCTTCGCCGCGTACTGCATGGCGACCGTGCGGGTGAGCGCGTTCACGCCCGCCTTCGACGCGTTGTACGACAGCATCGGGATCGGCGAGCAGCGCAGCGACGCGAGCGACGACACGTTGACGATCGCCCCCGCACCCTGGCGCTCCATGTGCGGCAGCACGTGCTTGCACGTCAAGTACATGGAGGTGAGGTTGGTGTCGACGACCTTGTGCCAGTCGTCCTCGGCGAGCTCGACCGGGCCGCCGAAGACGCCGATGCCGACGTTGTTGTGCAGCACGTCGATGCGCCCGTGCTCGGCGACGCACGTCTCGGCGATGCGCGCGCAGTCGGCGGCGCGCGTCACGTCGGCGACGACGACGCTCGCGCGGCCGCCCTCGACCGCGATCGCCGTCTCGGTCTCGCGCGCCGACGCCTCGTCGCGGTCCACGACCACCACCGTCGCGCCCTCGCGGGCGAACAGGATCGCCGTCGCCTTGCCGTTGCCCAGCGTCTCGCCGGCCGTCTGGCCGCCGCCGACGACGATCGCGACCTTGCCGCGCAGCCGTTCGCTCATCGCTCGCTCCCTCCGCTCTTCCGGGCACGCGCCCGGGAGGCGTCATGAACGCCCACGCTGCGCCGGCTGTCAACGCGTGTGCGTGCCCTCGGGGCACGGCTCTTGCTGTCGCTCATTCGCGCGTCGAAGCGCGACGCACCTCGGACCAAGGAGCGAACCATGCGCCACCGTCAAGCATCCCGCCGCCTGCTCGTCGTGCTGCTCGCCGCGACGTGCGTCGCCGCCACCGCGGCCGCACAGGAGATCACGCCCGCTCTCGGGCGCCAGACGCCGCCGGCGCCGTCTCCGGGCTCGCCGGGCGACGCGCCCGCGCTGTCGCCGGCACCGCCGGCGCCGCCGGCTGCGGTGGAGGGCATGATCGAGCGCGGCGCCTACCTGGTGCGGATCGGCGGTTGCAACGATTGCCACACGCCTTTGAAGAATGGTCCGGATGGGGCGGAGCCCGACGCCGATCGGATGCTGTCGGGACACCCGGCCGATCTGCACATGCCGCCGCCGCCCAAGCTTCCGCCAGGACCGTGGACGTCGCTCGCGTCCTCGACGAACACGGCGTTCGCCGGGCCCTGGGGCGTGTCCTACGCGAGCAACCTCACGCCCGACCGGGAAACCGGAATCGGTGCCTGGAGCGAGGCGCGCTTCGTCGAGGTGCTCCGCACCGGACGCCACCACGACGGCGAGCGCGCGATCCTTCCGCCGATGCCCTGGCGCAACGTCGCGCGCCTGAACGACGACGATCTGCGCTCCGTCTGGCGGTACTTGACGAGCCTCCCACCGGTCGCGAACGCGGTCCCCGCGGCGGAGGTGGCGACGGTCGCCGCCACCTCCGGGCCCAGGGAGTAGGGAGGAGGAGGCCTACTCGGCCGGCGCACCGCCGGCGATCCACGCGCGGATGCGCTCGATCTCGGCGTCGGGCACCGACGCGCCACCGAACGGCATCGGCAACCCCTCGTCCGGTGCGAGATCGCCGGTGAGCTTGCGTACGAGGAAGCTCGCCTCGGGCGAGCCTGCGACGACGCGCAGCGCACCCGCCTCGCGCGCCGCGGGATTGGCCGCCTCGACGCCGACCAGCTGGTCGTAGACGTCGTCGCCGTTCAGCACGAGGCCGCCCGCCTTCGTCTGGTCGGCGTGACACGACGACTGCGCGCAGCGCAGCGCGAAGATCTCGTCGCGGATCGCGAGCAGCTCGCCGCCGATCGGCGTCGGGCCGCCGGGCGTGGGCGAAGGCTCGGGCTCCGGCTCGGGCTCGAGGTCGATGCGCTCGCGGCTCGCGAGCGACAGCAGCGAGATGACGTCACCGAAGCCGGGTGCGGCGTTGGGCGCCACCAGCGGCATGGCGTAGAGGATGCCGGGCGCGTCGGTCTCGCCCCAGCGCGAGCAGTCGAAGCCCTCGCCGTCGCGGCTCATCACGATCGACGTGCCGGGCTTCGCGTTGGCGTTGTCGATGCGGCCGGTGACGTTGCCGGTGGTGAACGGGATCGGGTTCACGACGTCCGCGCTCCAGTCGCGCGTCAAGCACTCCTCGGCGGCGCCGGCGATCTGCACCAGGCTCGCGTTGATCAGCAGCGACGCGGCACCGGGACCGCTCGTGCCGAGGCCGAGCTCGATCGAGACGTCGGTCGGCTGGGCGGTCCCCGACGCGTTGTCGATGGTCGCGCGGATGTTCGAGCCCGCGCCGCCGCCGCGGCAGCGCAGCGAACCGGTGTTCCGGCTCGGCAGGAAGCGCGCGCAGAAGCTGCCGCTATTGCCGAGCAGCGGCACGCCCATCGTCATCGTCGCGGTCTGCGACAGCACGGCGGTGCCGCCCTGGTCGGGGATGCCCGCCTCGAAGACGAGCTCGCCGTCGCTGACGATGCCGACCGCGCCGTCGACCGACGAGCCGTTGGTGATCGAGTTCAGAAAGTCGGTGGTGCCGGCCGCCGGACCGCTGAACACGAGCGGGAACGCGTGCGCGCCGAGCGGCGCGTTGGTCGCGAGCGTGAGCGTGCAGTCGGCGTTGCACGCGCTGCCGTCGAGGTCGTCTTCGCCGCGATCGCACTCCTCGCTGCCGGCCTTGACGCCGTCGCCGCACACCGCCTCGACCTGACCGACCACCGGGTCGGCGCTGCAGATGAGCTGCTGGTCCTGTGGCAGGCAGCCGGGAATGCGGGCGCCGATCGGCGGCGCCGACGGCGCGCGGTAGTAGATGCCGGTCAGCATGCACATCTCGTCCTCGGAGAGCGGGCCGAAGGTGACCGGCGTCGGCTTCTCGTTGCTCTGCGTGCAGGAGAACTCGATCACGGTTCCCTTCCGGAAAAGGCGCGGCTCGTCATAGGTGAGGACGGTCGGGTGCTCCCACTCGTCGCTGCGGTAGAAGTCGCCCGGCTCGGGACGGTTGCCCTCGGTGCGCACGTCGTCGCCGTACGAGCGGCCGACGCGGTCGCCCTCGGGGCGGTCGACGTCGCCTTCGACGATGCGCGCGGTGAACTTCTTGCCGCGCTTGTGCTCGTGGGACGAGAGCAGGATGTAGTAGAGGTCGAACGGCACCGTCCAGCGCGCCGTCGTGGTGGCCGTGCGGTGCGGCGGCACGAAGATGCTGTAGTTCGCGATCGTCGACGCCTCGAGCGTGTTCACGATCTTCTGCTTGGCGAAGTAGAGATTGACGTAGACCGTCGGGCTGAACGGCTGTCCGGTGCTGTTGGTGTAGTGCGAGTTCAGCAGGATCGGCTGGCGCGGCCGGAGCCGGATGCCGGTACCGGGCGGATACTGGATGCTCTCGTAGTCGTCGCCCGCGCCGGCGACCTGCACCAGGTTCATCGAGTCCGGCGGCCCGACGCCGGTGCAGCCCGAGGCCTTGAACGGCCCTTCGGGGTACATCTCCGCGCCGGTGCCCTCGTACGAGTAGACGACGAAGTGGTGGCTGCCGAGCGGCTGCTTGATCTCGAAGCCGCCGATCTCGAGCGGCTCGTCGTTGTCGAGCACGAACAGCTCGCAGATCTCGGTCTCGCCGCCGATCGGCACCTCGCGGTTGGTGATCGTGAGCTGGATGCCGTCCTCGGGCGCTGGTGCTGGCAGCAGTCCCTCGGGGGCCGGCTCGACCGGAACCTGGGGCGTGCTCGTGCTGCCGCCGCCGTTCGAGCAGGCGCTCGCGAAGATGACGAGCAACGTCGCGATCGACAGACGAGCGGTGTCGGTTCGGGTGACGCGGTGCGCAATGTGGCTCATCGGCCGTCCTCCTCGGAGCTGTCCTGGTAGCCCTGACGAACGCTGCTGAGAATCGTCCAGGCAAAGAATCCATTCGCCGCGGGAACGCAAGCACTTCGGAGCGCCTGCGGTCGGTCGGCCGCGCGTCCACGTGCCCAGCAAGCAACCGCGCAGGATGGGTGCCGGATGCCCCCCGATGCGAGTGGCCGGCATGCTTGACGGAGACCGAGCAGCGGGGCGGCCTGCGGCACCCCGCCGTCGCGCCGGCCACGCGTCGCCCGTGGGTTGCGCCGCCGCCTGGAACGAGGGCGCGAGCCCGCGCTCGACTAAACCCCGCGCAGGAACTCGAGCAGCGCGTCATTCACCTCGTGCGGGCGCTCCTGCTGGGTCCAGTGGCCGCAGCCCGGGATCACGAGAGCGCGACGCAGGCCCGGCACGGACTCCTTCATCGCGTCCACGGCGCCCGGCATCATCGTGATGACACCGTCGCGATCGCCGGCGATGAAGACCGCCGGCTGGCGGATGCGCGCGTCGCTCCACGCGCCGGTCAGCTCCCAGCTCAGGTCCGCGCAGCGATACCAGTTGAGGCCGCCGCGAAATCCGGTGCGCCCGAACTCGCCGGCGTAGAACGCGAGATCCTGCTCGGTGAGCCAGCCGGGCAGGACGTCGGGCACCAGCAGGTGCTCGAGCATCTTTCCGGTCTTCGGGCCGCCGATCAGGCCGGCCATCTGCTCGCCCGACGCGTCGCCGGAGAGCGAGTAGAGGAACGCGCGCAGGAACTTCTCGACGTTCGCGTCGAGCTCGGACTCGGCGCGACCGGGCTCCTGGAAGTAGAGGAAGTAGAACCAGCTGTCGCCGAACAGCATCTTCATCATCGACGTCGGCGCCATTGGCGCGCGCGGCGACCACGGAACGCTCATCGCCGCGACCGCGCCGAAGCGGTCGGGACGCAGCAGGGCCGCGTTCCAGGCGACCGGCGCACCCCAGTCGTGCCCGACGATGGTCGCGGTCGGGGCGCCGAGCGCGTCGAGCAGCCCGACCATGTCGGCGACGTGGTGCAGCTGCGTGTAGGCGTGGACGCTCTCGGGCTTGTCGGTCTGCCCGTAGCCGCGCATGTCGGGCGCGACCGCGTGGTAGCCGGCGGCGGCGAGCGCGGGCAGCTGGTGACGCCACGAGTACCAGCTCTCGGGGAAGCCGTGGCAGAGCAGCACGAGCGGGCCCGAGTCGGGACCGGCCTCGGCGACGTGCATCTGGATGCCGTTGCTGGCGAGCGTGCGGTGGCGGACGTCGGACATCGTGGGGTTTCCTCTCGGAGCGTGCGGGCGATAGAAGCGCTCGACGATGGCAGCGGACGGTCGGAGAGGCAACCGCGTGCGCCGCGCGCTGGGCCTGGCGGCGCTGGTGGTGTGCGCGGTGCTGGTAGGCGTCGTGTCGGCGGTCTGGGCGGTGCGCAACCAGTTCGCGTCCGGCGGCGTGCGGAACGGACCCTGGGCGACCAACGAGAACATCGGCTCGAGCGGCGCCGGCGGCTACCTGCGCGCCGGCGTGGCGCTCGGCGGTCTGCTCGCGCTGAACAAGTCCGAGACCGTCTATTTCACCGCGGTGCAGGACGAGGGCGGTGCGCCGCTGCGCGCGTCGTGCACGTATCGCGTCGAGGGCCGTGACCCGGCGGCGCGCTGGTGGTCGATCACCGCCTACGGCGAGGACCACTTCCTGATCCCCGGCTCGGGCGGTCGCTTCTCGGTCGACAAGACGGCGGTCGAGCGCGGCGAGACGGGCGACTTCGTGATCGTCGTCGGTGGCGAGCCGCGGGAGCGCAACTGGATCGCGTCGGGCGCAGCCGGCTCGACCGAGCCCTTCTCCTTGACGCTCCGCATGTACAACCCCGACCCCGCCGTGGTCGCGGACCTCGCCGGTGCGACGTTGCCGCGCATCGTGCTCGAGCGCTGCGCATGAAGAGCGGTACCTGGCTTCGCTGGCTCGCGCTGGCGCTGGTCGTCGCGGTCGTGACGCACCTCGCGACCGTGTGGCTGCTGCCGCGCGTCGTGATGCGTGTCGCGGCGCGCGGCATGGCCGAGGCGTCGGGTGCGGGCTTCAACCACGCCATGTTCCCGCCGCGCGCCGACGACACGTCGCGCACCATCGTCCGTCCGAGCCCGGACCTCGTCTACGCCGCCTGCGCGTTCGACCTCTCCGACGGGCCGCTGCGCATCCAGGCGACGGTGCCGCGCGACACCTACTGGTCGCTGTCGATGTTCGCCGGCAACACCGACAACTTCTTCGTCGTCAACGACCGCGGCACGACGTCGCGCACGCTCGACCTGGTGCTCGCGCCAGCGGGCGCGCAGGTCGCGCTGCCGGCGGGCACGACGCTCGTCGAGGCGCCGACGGAGCGCGGCATCGTGCTGACGCGCACCTTGATCGGGAGCGAGGAGCGCGCCGCGGAGCTCGACGAGGCGCGCCGTCGCTTCTCGTGCGCGCCACTGTCGTGACGCCGTCTGCGGCGCGCACGCGCACCTGACAGGAGGATCGCCATGCCGGAGCCGTTCCGCGGCGTCGTCGGACGCCACTACTACGATTCGACGCCCCACTGGGCGGAGCGTCCGCGCGCACGGCCAGGCGCGCCGAGCGTGCTGGTGATCGTGCTCGACGACGTCGGCTTCGCGCAGCTCGGCTGCTTCGGCTCCGACATCGACACGCCTGCGCTCGACCGCCTCGCCGCGCACGGGCTCCGCTACACGAACTTCCACACCACGGCACTGTGCTCGCCGACGCGCTCGTGCGTCCTCACCGGCCGCAACCACCACTCGAACGGCATGGGCCGCATCATCGAGCTCGCGACCGGCTTTCCCGGCTACACGTCGCGCATCCCGCGCGAGAACGGCTTTCTCTCGGAGATGCTGACGCCGCACGGCTGGGCCGCGTGGGCGGTCGGCAAGTGGCACCTGACGCCCGAGGACGAGTGCCACGTCGCGGCACCGCGCACCCGCTGGCCGCTCGGCCGCGGCTTCGAGCGCTTCTACGGCTTCTTCAGCGGCGAGACGCACCAGAACGCGCCGGCGCTGGTGTGCGACAACCACCAGATCGCGCCGCCGCGCACGATCGCCGAGGGCTACCACCTCAGCGAGGACCTGGTGGACCAGGCGAGCACGCTCGTGCGCGACCTGCGCGCGATCGACGCCGACAAGCCGTTCTTTCTCTATCTCGCGACCGGCGCCTGCCACTCGCCCCACCAGGCGCCGCCGGAGTTCCTCGATCGCTATCGCGGACGCTTCGCCGCCGGCTGGGACGCGTGGCGCGAGGCGACGCTCGCGCGCCAGATCGCGAGCGGCGTGATCCCGCCGGGCACGGAGCTGTCGCCGCGTGCCGAGTGGGTGCCGGCGTGGAACGATCTCTCCGCCGACGAGCGGCGCGTCTACGAGCGCTACATGGAGGCGTTCGCCGCCTTCTTGACGCACACCGACCACCAGATCGGGCGTCTCGTCGCGACGCTCGAGGACACCGGCGACCTCGAGAACACGCTGATCGTCGCGCTGTCCGACAACGGTGCGAGCTCCGAGGGTGGCCCGTTCGGCTCGCTCAACGATCTGCGGCCGTGGAACATGGCGCCGCGGCCGCTCGACGAGGCGCTCGCGCGGCTCGACGAGATCGGCGGACCGCGCTGCCACAACAACTACCCGTGGGGCTGGACGGTCGCCGGCAACACGCCGTTCCGGCGCTGGAAGCGCGAGGTGCACGAGGGCGGCGTCGCCGACCCGCTGATCGTGCACTGGCCGCGCGGCATCGCCGCACGCGGCGAGATCCGCCGCCAGTACGTGCACGCGATCGACGTCGTGCCGACGGTGCTGGAGGCGGCCGGCCTCGCACCGCCCTCCGAGATCGGCGGCGTCGCGCAGCGGCCGGTCGAGGGCACCAGCTTCGCCTACACCTTCGCCGACGCCGCCGCGCCGGGCCGTCACGAGACGCAGTACTACGAGATGTTCGGCTGTCGCGCGATCTACCACGACGGCTGGAAGGCGGTGACCTACAAGCAGATCCAGGACCCGCGGCAGAACTTCGAGGACGACGTCTGGGAGCTGTACCGCGTCGCCGACGACGTCGCCGAGTGTCGCGACCTCGCCGCCGAGCACCCGCAGAAGCTCGACGAGCTGATCGCGCTCTGGTGGCGCGAGGCCGAGCGCCATCAGGTGCTGCCGCTCGACAACCGCGCGCTGTCCGAGCTGGTGATCGAGCGCCCGTCGCTGGTGCCGCCGCGCGAGCGCTACGTCTACGCCCCGGACGGCGGCATGGTGCCCGAGGTGGTCGCGGCGAACGTCAAGAACCGCTCGCACGCGATCACGGCGCAGCTCGAGTTCGCGCCCGGCGACGAGGGTGTGCTGCTCGCGATCGGCTCGCTGTTCGGAGGCTTCGCCTTCTACGTCAAGCAGCAACGGCTCTGCTGGGTACACAACTTCGTCGGCATGTCCGAAGAGCGGATCGTCTCTTCCGCCGAGCTCGCGCCAGGTGTCCGCACGCTCGGGTTTCGCTTCGAGCGTTCGGGCGAGCATCGTGGCATCGGGCGGCTGCTGGTCGACGACGCCGTCGTCGGCGAGGGGCCGATCGAGCAGCTCACGCCGGCACGCTTCACGATCACGGGTGCCGGGCTCACCTGCGGCTACGCGCTCGAGCCGGCGGTGAGCGACGACTTCGTGGCGCCGTTCCGCTTCAGCGGCACGCTGCGCCGCGTCGTGGTCGAGGTGTTCGGGCCGGAGTACCGCGATCCGTACGGGGAGGCGCGGGCGGCGATCGTGTCGCAGTAGGTTCGCTCCGAGCACGGGCGGCGGGCGCCGGGCGCCAGGCGCGACGCGGCTTGCGGCGTGCGGCGCAGGTTCGTGATGCGATCTTGCGCCCTGGCGCCGGTGCACTGGCTCCGGTCGCGACGCGCCTTGCGCCCCGCTGCTCAGCCTCGACCCGGCGAAGCTTCGCTTCGCCGGGTGCTCGGCGCGCTGCGCGGCGTTCGCTGCGGGGCGCAAGGCGCGTCTCGACCTGCGACGTGCCGGCTCGGGTGCTGGTGTCGCCGACGGCGATCGTCGACGGCTTTCGGCCGGACGCGCGCCGCTGTTATCGTGGTCTGGTGATCGCCTCTCGCTCGTTGCCCACTTCCTTGCCACTGTCGATGTTTCGCGCCTTCTCGCTGGCCGTGCTGGCGCTCTTCGTGCTCGTGGCCGGGGCGTGCGGGGACGCCGCGCCTCCGGTCGATCCGGCTGCGGCCGCGGGGCCGGTCGGCGTGCTCTCGCACGAGGGGCGGTGGTTCACCGACGAGACCGGACGCGTCGTGCTGCTGCACGGCACCAACTTCGTGCAGAAGTTCCCGCCCGTGGCACCCGCCGACGCGGGCTTCGGCGCGGACGACGCCGCCTTCCTCGCCGAGCAGGGCTTCAACGTCGTGCGGCTCGGCGCGGTGTTCGGCGCGATCATGCCCGAGCCCGGGCGGATCGACGAGGCGTACGTCGCGTCGGTCGCCGAGACGACGCGCGTGCTGGCACGCGCCGGCATCTACGTGCTGCTCGACTTCCACCAGGACGGCTACGGGCCATACGTGCACGGCAACGGCTTCCCCGAGTGGGCGACGCTCACCGACGGCCTGCCGAACCCCGTCGAGCCGTTCCCCGTCTACTACGTCACCAACCCTGCGCTGCAGCGCGCGTTCGACAACTTCTGGTTGAACCGCCCCGGTCCCGACGGCGTGCCGCTGCAGGAGCACTACGCGACCGCCGTCGCTGCGGTCGCCGCCGCGGTCGCCGACGAGCCGCTGGTGCTCGGCTACGACCTGATGAACGAGCCCTGGCCGGGCACGGTCTACGAGTCGTGCTTGACGGGCTGCCCGGACATCGAGCAGGCACGGCTGGTCCCGTTCGGCCGGCGCATGGCGGCCGCGATCCGCGCCGTCGACCCGACGCACTTCGTGTTCAGCGAGCCGTTCGTGCTGTTCAACTTCGGCCAGAGCCAGACCAGCGTGTCGGGCATCGGTGCCCCGGCGAGCGGGCTCTCGTTCCACGTCTACGCGCTGACCCCCGCGCTCGACGTGGCGGTGATCGAGAACGGCATCGCCGCGTCCGCGGGCGGCGACGCGATCCTGGTCACCGAGTTCGGCGCGACCAACGACCCCGGCACGATCCGGCGCTTGACGGACGAGATGGACACCCGCCTCGTGCCCTGGATCTTCTGGACCTGGGACGAGCACATGATCATCGACGAGCGCCAGCCGCCGACACCCGACAACGTGCGGCGCGCCGTCGTCGAGGCGCTCGCGCGGCCGTACGCGTCGGCGACCAGCGGCACGCCGGCGAGCTTCGCCTACGATCCCGACGCGCGGGTGCTCGAGTACGCGTGGACGACGACGCTGCCCGGCGGGTCGGTAGCGCCGTCCGGCCTGCCGACGACGATCGTGCTGCCGCCGAGCGCGTACGGCGCGGGGCATGCGGCCACGGTCGAGGGCGGGCGGATCGTGTCGCAGCCGTGCGCGCCGGTGCTGGCGGTGGTCGCAGACGGTGCCGCACCGCGCGTCGCGGTTCGCGTCGAGCCGGCCGCCGGCTGCGCCTGACGCCCGGCGTGGTCCTCGTCGAGCCGGTGGCGGGCCGCGAGCCCTGAGGCTGCTCGCCTCGCGTGGAGGCTTCGCGTGGGGCTTCGCCCGCGTCACGAGCGTGCACACGCGCGACGGGCCGAGGGGTTGATTCCACTTCCGTACGCACTATGGTCGAAGGGTCGCGCCCACGACGGCGCGAATCCGGACGAGGCGCGCCGTACCCGGTCACGACAAGACGACGCGAGAAAGCGAGGCTTTCATCGTGTCTCCGTGGATCGTCCTGACGATCGCCGGCCTGCTCGAGGTGGTCTGGGCCGTGGGGCTCAAGTACACCGACGGCTTCCGGCGACCCGGCCCGTCGCTGGTGGTGGCGTCGGCGCTCGTCGCGAGCCTCGTCCTGCTCGCGCAGGCGACGCGCGCGCTGCCGATCGGCACCGCCTATGCGGTGTGGGTCGGCATCGGCGCGCTCGGCGCCGCGATCTGCGGCATCGTGCTGTTCCGCGAGCCGGTGACGCTGGCGCGCGTCGGCTTCCTCCTTCTGCTGCTGATCGCGGTGGCGGGACTCAAGCTGACGGCGGCGGAGCGCTAGGCGTCGTCGCCGGCGGCTGCGTGACGGCCGCCTGCGCCGTCGCGCGGCCGCCGCGCAGGGTCAGCGCGACCAGCGGGAAGATCAGTACCGACAGGATCCCCGCGCCGACCAGCGCCGCGGCGTTCTCCGGCAGCATGCGTCCGGTCGCCTTGCCGATGCCGGCGATCACCACCACCAGCGGCAACGTCGTCGACGAGAACAGCGCCAGCACCAGGCGCTCGCGAGCGCCGAGGTGGCTGCGGTAGAGCAGCACCGGCAGCCCGCGCACGAGCAGCAGCAGGCCGAGGAAGAGCGGCACACGCGCGATGCTGTTGGCGCTCGCGAACAGCGCCGCGACGTCGACCTGCGCGCCGCTGGTGACGAAGAAGATCGGGATCAAGAAGCCGAAGCCGAGCGCGTCGAGCTTCTGGCGGAAGGTCTCGGCCTCCGGCCCGCGCGCGACCAGGCCGACCAGGCTGCCGGCCGCGAACGCGCCGAGCAGCAGGTCGAGGCCGAGCGCGTCGGCGAGCACGACGAGCCCGCCGAGGAGGAACATCGAGAAGCGGATCGGCAGCTGGCTCGTGCCGTGCAGCCCGCGCGCGAGCGCGTCGACGATGTGCGGCGGCCGGAGGCGCAGAGCGACCGCTGCGCAGGCGAGCGCCACGAAGACGAATCCCGCGAGGAGGCCCGACTGCATCGCGACGCCCTGGTCGCCGGCGAGGATCAGCGTGAACAGGACGATCGGCCCGAACTCGCCGATCGCTCCCGCGCCGAGGACGAAGCGGCCGAACGGAGTGTCGAGCTCGCGCGCCTCGCGCAGGATCGGCAGCAGCGTTCCGATCGCCGTGGTGCCGAGCGCGACCGACACCAGCACCGGGTCGGTCACGAGTCCCGCCTCCGTCAGGGCCCACGTCGCCGCAAGCGCGATCGCCATCGACGCGAGCCAGCCGAGCGCGCCGAGCGTCAGCGGCGGTCCGCGCAGGGTCGAGAAGTCGAGCTCCATGCCGGCGAGGAAGAAGAGGAACGACAGCCCGAGCGCGGACAGCATCCGCAGGTGCCCCTCGGCGGCGATCAGGTCGAGGCCGTGCGGGCCGACGAGGATGCCGAACAGCAGCTCGAGCACGACGAGCGGCAGGCGGAGCCGGATCGGCAGCTCGTTGAACAGCGGCGCGATCGCCGCGACGAGCAGCACGATGAGCAGCGGATGGTGATGGGCGGATGCTTCCACGACGTCACTCTCCGACCGGCGCGTAGTGGTCCGCCGTGACCTGCAGCTCGGTGCGCGCCAGCACGGTGAGGTGCACGGGCGCGCCGGCCGTCTCGCTGCTGCTCTCCTCGATCGCACGCACCTCCGCGGGGCTCGGCACGCGCGGGGCCGCGATCTCCGCGCGCACGCGCCAGCCGTCGCCGGCGCGCACCGCGTCCACCGCGGTCGCGAACAGGTCCGGACGCGCGCCGATCGCCTGCCGCACCGCGCTCTCGACCGCGCTGCGACGCTCCTCCTCCTGCGCGTCGCCGGTGCCGAGGTGCGCGCCGCCGAGCAGGATGCGGCCTTTCGCCGTGACGTCGACCGACAGCGTCTTGCGCACCACGACGTGCAGGCGCGGCTCGCCGAGACGCTCGCGCAGCACGCTCTCGAAGCGCGCCACGTCGTTCGTGTCGGGCACGCGCGAGCTCTCGATCGAGATCACGAACACCGGCCCCGACGGCAGGTCGACGAGCTCGATGTCGTGCAGGTTCAGCCCCGGCCTGGTCGGTGCGACCTCGCGCGCGACCTGCTCCGCCTGCTGCAGGAGCCGCATGCGCGGCGCGAGCGGTGCCTCGGTGACGCGCCCGTTGAGGCTCAGGTAGGGACGCACGCTGGTCGAGCCGGTGGCCGAGACGTCCTGCGTCACACTGCAGCGCACGAACAGGCGGACGTCCTCGCCGAGACGCGCGGCGAGCGCGTCCTGCAGGCTCTTGACGAGCTGCGGCTCGACGACGCGTGGCGAGCTGATCGTCGAGAGGACGTCGAGGCCGCCGTCGCGCCGGCTGAAGTCGACGCTGACCAGCGCCGTGTTCGCCTCCTGCGCGAGCGAAGCGTCGAGCACCGCCTGGATCGCCTGCTGCGTGCGCAGGTTCTGCACCAGGCCGACGAGATAGTTGGTCAGCAGCACCGTCACCAGCAGCAGGCCGATCGCCGCCGCGGCGAAGCGACGCGCGAGGCCGCCGACCGAGCCGATCTCGGCGCGCGTGACGAAGCCCGCGACCAGGAAGAGCACCGCCGCGACCGCGAGGATCGCGAGGAAGTTGGCGAAGAAGAGCAGGAAGGCGCCCCACGCGCCGGCATAGGCGCCGCTCGCGAGGCAGAGCCCGATCGCGGCGATCGGCGGGTTGAGGGCGGTCGCGATGGCGACGCCTGGCAACGCCGGGCTGACGCGCTCGTCGATCATCGCCAGCACGCCGGCGAAGCCCGCGAGTGCTGCGACGAACAGGTCGATCAGCGTCGGTCGCGTCTGCGCGAGCAGCGCCGCCGACGGCTCGCCGGCGAACGGCATGAGGCCCAGCAGGAAGCAGAGCGCGACGCCGAACGCGGCGCCGCCGAACTCGGCGGTGAGCCCGCGCCGCAGCAGCCGGAGGTCGCCGCGCATGAGGCCGAGTGACACGCCGAAGATCGGCGTCATGAGCGGCGCGACCACGTTCGCGCCGGTCAGGGTCGCGTCGCTGTCGATGATCAGCGCGAAGCCGGCGATCAGCTCGGAGATGCCGAGCAGGACGTAGTAGGTCGCGGTCGGCTGCGAGCCGGCGTCGATGTCGGCCAGCACGGTCCTCCGCCGCTCGGGCGTGACCGAGCCGAGGTCCGTGATCGCGCGCAGCCAGGTCGTCGACCAGGTCTCGCGGCCGCGTGCTCCGGGTTGCGACGCCTGCGGGGGCCCGCCGGTGCTGTTGTCGGGCGGCGTCATCGGCGCTGCGGCGTGATCAGAAGGGGTCGAAGATCTCGGGGCTGGGAGCCTTCGGCGCCGGCGCCGCGGCGGGCTCCACCGACGGCGCGGCGTTCGTCGCGGCCGCGGGGGCGACGTCGGGCGGCGGCGCGGCCGCCGGCGCGTCGGCCGACACCGGGGCCGCTGCGGCCGGCACCGGAGCCGCGTCGGGCGCCGGGGTCGTGTCGGTCGCCGGCGGGGCGCTCGGCGCCGCCGGCTGCGCCGCCGTGGCCGTTCCGGGCTGCGTCGCGGCCGGCAGGCGCCAGATGAGCTGCGCGTTGTCCACCCAGCCGGAGGTCCCGCTGCCGTCCGCCGTCACGTACGCCCAGCCGCGATCGAGGCGGGTGCGCACGACCTTCTCGTGCAGCGCGAGCCGGGCGACGACCGGCGACGAGCCCGACGCCTCGGAGTGCATCACGAGCCCGTCGGACGCGGCGAAGTAGACGCTGCCGGTCTGCGGCGTACCGCCGCCTGCCACGTCGTCGAACCACCCGCCGACGGTCTTCTGGACTCCGCTGCAGCCGGCGAGGGTGAGAGCCGTCGTGACGACCAGGATCCGTACCGCGCGCGCCATGATGTGCCTTCTCCTGCCAGACCGGAACGGATCCGCAAGCTGCCGCGCCCCTCGCGGCGAGTCCGAGACCGCGAGCGTCCTTTCGGGTGCGCCGAGCCCTCTGTCAAGCAGCGCCCGGCTCGGTCGCGTCCGGCGACGTGCCGGGATCGCAGCCGGTCGCGTGCGACGTCGTGTCCCGGTCACGTCGCGGCGGCGACGCCGCACTACGGCTCGCGGACGACGCTCACGTCGTCGAAGCGCACGCTGCCGGTCGGACGGCTGTACTCGAGGCGCACCTTCAGCCGGACGTACGGCTCGCTCGCGACCGCGTCCTTCGTCCGCTCCTCGAAGCCGTGCGAGCCCGCGGCGAACTTGAGGACGCGCGTCTGCGCCGAGCCGTCGGCGTGCACGATGCGCAGCTCGACGAGGTACTTGCCGCCGGTCGGCGGGACCTCCTGCGCCGAGCTGCGCGCGCGCAGGGTGAAGCGGTCGCCGGCCTGACCGGCGAGCTGGATCGTCTGCAGGACCTGCGTGCGCGCGGGGCCGCCGTCGATCTCGACCGCGCAGCCGTGCTGGTCGCAGAACCGCCCCTCGTCGGGCAGCGACAGTCGCCGGATGCGCCAGCGGTCCGGCAGCGCGAGGTCTTCGCGGTTCGACTCGAAGCCGCCGTTCGCGACCAGCTCGAGCGGCAGGCACGCGGCGGACGGTGCGGTGAGGAAGCCGGCGAATGTCACGTCCGGGGAGACCGCGTCGCCATTGCCCGGGCCGTCGCCCGAGGGACCGTCGGCCGAGCCCCACCAGCAGCCCGAGGCATCCTGGGTGGCGCTCTGCAGGTTCGCGACCGCGTCCTCGTTGCCGACCAAGCAGCTCGCGTCGAGCGTCGTCGCGCCGGGCACGGTCGCGAGGCTCGCGACGGCGCCTCCGCGGCCTTTCGCACGGTTCGCGACGAAGCTGCTCGCCTGGACGTCGAGCGTGCCCTCGCTGGCGATCGCGCCGCCGTTGCCGCCGGCTGCCACGTTGTTCTCGAAGAGGGTACCGCTGATCGACGCCGACGACGACGGACCGATGCGGAGCGCGCCGCCCGAGGTGGCCGCGACGTTGTCGCGTACGAGCGTGTCCTCGAGCGTGAGCGCGGCGCCGAGGTGCGCGATGGCGCCACCCGCGCCGCCGGCCGCGTTGCCTTCGAGCGTGCTGCGACGCACCACCACCGATGTGCCCGTGCCGACCGCGATGCCGCCTCCGCCGGTGCTGCCCGGCGCCGTGCCGCCGCGAATCACCAGGTCCTCGAGCACGACGCTCGCGCCGCTCACCACGTCGAGCACGCGGTCGTCGGGGTCGGCGTCCTGCACGATGGTCGCGAGCTCGCCGTCGTCGGTGCGGATCACCAGGTCGAGGGCGGCCGGGCCGTTCAGCAGATCGAGGTCGCCGCTCAAGGCCGCGTTCTCGGTTCCGGCGCGCGTGAGCACGTACGTCGCGCCGCCCTGCAGGACGACGGTGTCGGTCGCCGCGGCCTCGCCCGCCGGGCAGGCGTCGCGCGCCGCGTTCGCGTTGGCCGCGCGGATCGCCTCGCGCAGCGAGCAGTCGCCGTCGGTGTTGTGCTCGTCGGCGGTCGTGGTGACGGTGATCTGGGTGGCGCGCGCCGCGGGTGGTGCGATGAAGGTGGCGAGGGTGGCGATGAGGGCGGCGGCGAGGCACGCGACGAACGCGGCGCCGATCGGTCGGTGAACGCGGCACATGTCCAAGAAGGTATCGGGCGTGCGCGCCGGAAGCGTGAGCGTCCGAACATGGCACGTGCGCTGGCGTCACGGGTGCGAAGCCCGAGCAAGAATCGCTCGGGCTCCGCTGAGCACCGACGGGAGAGCCGCGGCCTTCCCCCTCCGCGAGGTGAGCTCGTGGGCTTCACCTCCTGCGAGCGGGTCCTTGGCCCGCTCCTGCGAAGGTGCGCAGCTCTCGCTCGCGCTCTCAGCCGCGGCGACCGCCGTGCAGCTCGGCGAGCGCGGCGCGCAGGTCGACGTCCTCGCGTGCCAGGACCACGGCCTCGACGCGGCCGCGCAGCGCCTCGTCGTCGCGGAACACCGCGAGGGCCGCGATCGCGGCCCGGGCGTCGTGCCCCGGCGCCCCGGCGACGAGCGACAGCAGGAACGCGTGCGCTTCCTCGCTGCGCAGCATGGCGATCGCGAGCAGCGCCACGCGGCGCAGCTCGGTCGTCGCGGTGCGCTGCCAGAACGCGCGCAGCAGCGGCAGCGCGGCACGGAGCCGGGACTCGCCGAGCGCCAGCGCGACCGTCTCGCTCCGCAGCGCGTCGTGTCCTTCGAGCAGGCGGGTGCACAGGTCGAGCGCGCCGTCCGCCGAGACGCGCAGCAGCGCGCCGACGCACTCGGCGAGCACCTGCGGATCGTCGTCGCCGGTGAGGATCTTGAAGCGCAGCAGCGGCGCGTGGCGCTCGCTCTCGCTCGACGCGATGGCGCGGGCGGCGCCGGTGCGCGCCTCGGGCTCGGGGTCGGCGAGCAGCTCCGCGACCGCCACCGCGGCGTCGGGGTGGCCGAGGCGGACGAGGGCGTGCGCGCACACGGAGCGCAGCGCACAGGCCGTGTCCTCGGTGCCGCCCCACACCGGCTCGCGCTGTACGTGCCGGATGCCGCGCAGGAAGAGCGCGTCCTCGTAGGCGCCCATCGCGTACAGCGCCCGCGCGATCGCCGTCTTGGCGCTGCAGCCGGGATCGCGCTTGACGGGGTCGACCAGCAGTGACTCGAAGGCGGCGCGCAGGTCCGGCACCAGCGCCTCGATCTCGAGGTCGCCCGCGATGCGCGCCGCCTTCGCGACCACCGGCGACTGCTTGACGGCGAGCGCGGTGCGCAGCTGCGCGGTGCCGTCGGCGTCGGGCGGCTGGCGACGCAGCACGTCGAGCGCCTCGAGCGCGTCCTCGAGCTTGCGCGAGCGGGCCACGTGCGCGCCTCAGAGACGGACGGCGCCCGACGCGATCCGGTCGTGCAGCTCGGGCGTCAGCGGCTCGTAGCTGCCGCCGGGACCGGTCGCGGCGTGGAGCGGGTCGTCGAGCGCGCGCGGATCGAAGCCCTCGCGCTTGAAGCGCGTCGTCACGTACTTGAAGCTCGCCGTCAGGTCGGGCGATTCGAGGATGCGCAGGAACACCGGCCGCGCCGTGCGCGGCAGCTCCCGGTCCGCCACCTCCGCGAAGCGCGACAGATCGAAGCCGGGATCGACCACGAGCGCCGCCATCCCGGCGCGTCCCTCCTGCCCGGGCACGGTCACGCCGTAGACGATCGCCTCGCGCACCCCCGGTGCACGCGCCAGCACCTCGGCGACCTGCGCGGTCGAGACGTTCTCGCCCTTCCAGCGAAAGGTGTCGCCGAGGCGGTCGGAGAACGAGACGTGGCCGCCTGGATGCTTGACGACCAGGTCGCCGGTCGAGAACCAGTCGCTGCCGTCGCCGAACGCGTCGCGCAGGATCTTCTTCTCGGTCGCGCCGGCGTCGGTGTAGCCGTCGAAGCGGGTCAACGCGGAGATCCTGCCGATCAGCACGCCGGGCTCTCCCTCGGCGGCGACGATCACGTGGCCGTGCGCGTCGCGCAGCGGCTCGCCGCTCTCGGTGTCCACGCGCACGACGGCCTGTCCGAAGTTCAGCCGCCCGATCATGCCGGGGATTCCCTCGACGTTCACCAGTGCCACGTTGCCCTCGGTCGCGCCGTAGTACTCGAGGATCTCCGGCACGCGGAACCGGCGCTGGAAGGCGAGCCAGACGTCGCGGCGCAGCCCGGCGCCGTAGAACAGGCGCACGCGGTGGCGGTGCTCGTCGGGGCTCTCGGGCGCCTGCAGCAGGAAGCGGCAGACCTCGCCGATGTACGGCACGACCGTCGCGCCGTGGCGCACGCAGTCGCTCCAGAAGGCGGACGTGGAGAAGCCGTCGCGCAGCGCGAGCGTGGTGCCCGCGGCGGCGACGCCGCCGAGGCCGCCCATGGCACCGGTCGCGTGCGACAGCGGCAGTGCGCAGTAGGTGACGTCGTCCGGACGGAGCGCGCCGATCGTGTGCGCGAAGCCGAGCGACATCGTCGTGTAGCGCCGGTTGGTGATTCGCGCGGCCTTGGGCAGCCCGGTCGTGCCCGACGTGAACATGAGCATCATCAGGGCGTCGGCCGGCTGCACGTGGGCCGAGCCGGGTGGCGACGCGGCGACGTCGCCGAGGGCGGCGCGGAAGCCGTCGTCCCACACGATCGTCTCGACGCCGCGACCGTCGAGGACGGCGCGCAGGTCGTCGGCAAACGGCGGTGCGGCGAGGGCCCAACGCGGGCCCGCGCCGTCGAGCGCGTGGCGCAGCGGCTCGCCGCGCACCCCCGCGTGCGGCAGCGCCGCGACGACGCCGATCTTGTTGAGGCCGGCGAGGGCGAACACCGTCTCGGGCCGGTTGCCGAGCGCCAGCGCGACGACGTCGCCGCTGCGCGCCCCGCGCGCGAGCAGCCACTGCGCGACCCGGTTCGCGACCCCGTCGAGCTCGCGCCACGTCCAGCGATGCTCCTCGAAGAGCAGCGCCGGATGGTCGGGGCCGTGCGCGGCGTTGCGCTCGACGAAGGCGCCGAGCGAGCCGGGCTGGAAGGGCAGGTTGGCGAGCGCCAGCGTGCGGACCGCACGGCCGGCGAAGGCGAGATTCTTCCAGAGGCTCTCGAGGCGCGAGGCGGCCTCCGTGCCCGGAATCGCCGTATCGCCGGCCGCCGCGCCGCTCACCCGCCGATCCCGAGCAGCGCGCGCGCCGCGGTGAGGTAGTTGATGTGGGTCGTCCCCGCGCCGAGCTCGAGGAGCTTCGCGTCCCGCGCGAGCTTTTCGATGTGGAACTCTTCCATGTACCCGTTGCCGCCGTGCAGCTGGATCGCCTTCAGCGCGACGTCCACCGCCACCTGCGAACAGTAGGCCTTGGAAGCGTTGACGAATGCAAGGTCACGGATGCCCTTCTGCTGCAGCCAGGCGGTCCGGAAGACGATGTTCTCGACGTTCTTCAGCTTCACGTACATGTCGGCGACGTCGAGCTGCACCGCCTGAAACTCGCCGATCGGGCGGCCGAACTGGCGGCGCTCCGTGACGTACTTGACGCTGCGCTCGTAGCACTCCTCGACGATCCCCCACGCCATCGCCGGCAGGCCGGAGCGCTCGTTGCCGAGCGACTCCTTGGTGTCGGCGCGTCCCTCGGCGGTCTTCTCGCGGCCGCCGAGCAGGTTCTCCTTCGGCACGCGGACACCGTCGAAGAAGAGCTCGCCGGTCGGCGAGTCGCGCATGCCCATCTTCTTGAAGGGCTTGCCCTGGGTGAACCCCGGCATGCCGCGCTCGAGGATGAAGGTGTTGATCGGCATGCGCTCACGCGGCTGGCCGCGATCGACCTTCGCGTAGACGACGTACACGTCGGCGAACGGGCCGTTGGTGATGAAGGTCTTCTGGCCGTCGAGGACGTAGCCGTCGCCGTCGGGCTTCGCGGTGGTGAGCATCGAGCCGAAGGCGTCGCTGCCGGCGCCGGGCTCGGTGAGGCACCACGAGCCGATCCTGTCGAGCGTCGCGACCGGGATGCCGAAGCGCTCGATCTGGTCGGCGGTTCCCTTGCCGATGATCGCGCCGCCGGCGAGCGCCAGCGACACGCCCCAGCTCGACGCGAAGCCCGGCGACACGCGGCACAGCTCCTTCGCGAGGATCGCGAACATCATCGGGTCGCCGCCCATCTCGCCGTCGCCGAGCATCTCGCCGAGTCCGCCGCCGGCTGCGGCGGCGTCGTCCTCGCCGCGCGCGGCCCGGTCGCGCAGCTTCTTCACCCGCTTCTCGAGCGAGCCGCGCGCGAGGTCGGCGAGGCCGAACCGTCGCGCCAGGTCGCGCATCAGGTCGTAGGGCAGCACCTCGCCCGACTCGAGCCGTGGCAGCTGCGGGCGCAGCTCCCGGTCGCACCACTGCCGGACCATGTCCTGGATGAGCCGTTGCGGCTCGCTGAGCTCGAACATCGTCGTCACCTCCGCTGGGGTCGCAGAAAAAACTTGAAACTGAATTCAGATTCGAGTACGAGCTTGAACCAGCCGAGGACGACGGAGTCAAGAACATGCCCCGAGAGAAGCACGGCAACACCGCCAAGAGCCGCACCGCGGGCGCCCGCAAGACGCCGAAGTGGGTGCGCCTGCCGCACCAGGCGCGCAGCCAGGAGAAGCTCGAGCGCTTCGTCGCCGCTGCCGAGAAGCTGATCAACGAGAAAGGCTTTCAGGCAACCTCGGTGCCGGACATCGCGCGCGAGGCGGGCTGCTCGGTCGGCCTCTTCTACACGCGCTTCGAGGACAAGGGCGAGCTGCTCCGCTACCTCCTCGAGCACTACCTGGGCGAGGTCGAGGCGACGGCGCGCGAGGTGCTGCAGCCCGCGCTCTGGCAGGACGTCGCGCTCGCCGACATGGTGCGGGCGTTCGTCGCCGGCATGGTCGACCTGCACCGGCGCCGCCCGGGGCTCGTGCTCGCGTTCTACGAGAACGTGCAGAGCGACCCGCTGATCGGCAAGCGCGTGGTCGGCGTGCACCGCGAGATCGAGCGCCTGTCGGCCGAGCTGCTCGCGTCGCGTGCGAGCGAGATCGCGCACCCCGATCCGTCGCTCGCGGTGCGCTTCGGCAGCCGCCTCCTCGGCGGCTACCTGCAGCAGCGCGCGCTCATCTCGCGCGCGCTGGCGAGCGCGGAGACGATCGGCTGGGACGAGACCACCGCCGAGCTGACGCGTGCGCTGCTCGGCTACCTCGGTGTCCGCGCACCCGCGGGGGATGCCTCACCCGCCTCGGCGCGGCGCGTGCTTGCGTCGCTGCCGCGGCGCCGTGCGACGACCTGATCGCACGAACACACCTGGCTGTCGTCCGGCCGCCGCTGCCGCGGGCCGGCGGGACGATGGCGTTCGATCGAAGGAGCAACCGACATGAGCGAGATCCGCTTCGACGGCCGCGTCGCCGTCATCACCGGAGGAGCCGGCGCGCTGGGACGCTCGCACGCGCTCGCGCTGGCGCGCCGCGGCTGCAGGGTCGTCCTGAACGACCTCGGCGGCAGCCCGAGCGGCGAGGGCGCCGACCGCTCGCCGGCCGAGACGGTGGCCGACGAGGTGCGCGCGCTCGGCGTCGAGTGCCTCGCGAACGCCTCCGACATCTCGACCGCCGACGGCGGCCGCGCCGTGATCGCCGCGGCGCTCGAGCGCTTCGGTCGCGTCGACGTGGTGATCAACAACGCCGGCATCCTGCGCGACGCGTCGTTCCTCAAGATGACCGACGACGACTGGCGGAAGATCTTCGCCGTGCACGTCGACGGCGCCTTCCACGTCACGCGGGCCGCGTGGCCGCACATGCGCGAGAAGGGCTACGGGCGCGTCGTCATGACGACGTCCGGCGCCGGGCTCTGGGGCAACTTCGGCCAGACCAACTACTCGTCGGCGAAGATGGCGCAGCTCGGCATGATGAACACGCTGAAGCTCGAGGGGGCGAAGTACGGGATCCTGGTAAACGCGATCGCGCCGGTCGCGAAGAGCCGCCTCACCGAGCAGGTGATGCCGCCCGACATGCTCGCGAAGCTCCTGCCGGACTCGATCTCGCAGCTCGTGGTCTACCTCGCGAGCGAGGCGTGCGCCGAGACCGGCGCGATCTACGAGTGCGGCGGCGGCTGGTTCACGCGCGCCTGGATGGTGCAGCACGCCGGCACCTCGCTCGATCCCGAGCAGGCGTCGGCCGAGCGCATCCGCGACGAGGTACTGCCGCGCCTCGCCACCCCCGACGACGTCAAGGCGCTGAATGGCTCGCAGGACGCGGCGCTCGCCATGCTGTCGCACGTCAAGCTCTGAAGAAAGGAGATCCACGTGCCGATCGATCCGCAGAAGGCCCTGGGTGCGGCCCTGCCGACCCGCGAGGCCTCGTGGGGGCCGGACCAGCTCATCCTCTACGCGCTCGGCGCCGGGGTGGGGAACGGCCAGAGCCCGACCGACCCGCAGGTCCTGCAGTACGTCTACGAGAACGACCTGAAGGCCCTGCCGACCTACGCGGTCATCCCCGTGTTCGAGACGCTGATGGGCATGCTCGGCGTGCCGGGGATGGAGTTCAACCCGATGATGCTGCTGCACGGCGAGCAGTACACGGAGATCCTGAAGCGTCCGTTCCCCGTGCAGGCGACGGTCCGCAACGACGCGAAGATCGCGGGCATCCACGACAAGGGTGCGGGCAAGGGCGTGCTCGTCGTCACCGAGGTCACGAGCAACGACGCCGCGAGCGGCGAGCCGCTGTTCAGGAACGCCTTCACCGCGTTCATTCGCGGCGAGGGCGGCTTTGCGAAGCCCGGGGATCCGACCGCACCGCCACCCGGCAACGAGCCGCCGGCGCGCGCGCCCGACCACGTCGTCGAGCACGCGACGCTGCCGTCGCAGGCGCTCCTCTATCGTCTGTCGGGCGACCGGAACCCGCTGCACGTCGACCCGTCGATGGCGAAGTTCGGTGGCTTCGAGCGGCCGATCCTGCACGGCCTGTGCACCTTCGCGCACGTCGCGCGCGCCGCGATCGACACCTGCGCCGGCGGCGACCCGACGCGCTTCCGCTCGATCAAGGTGCGCTTCACGCAGCCCGTCTACCCGGGCGAGACGATCGTCACGCGTCTCTGGCGCGAGTCCGACACCGAGGCCGTGCTCGAAGCGCGCGTCGCCGAGCGCGACGTCGCCGCGATCAGCAACGCCCGAGTACGTTTCTTCGCCGGCTGAGACCCGGCGAGCAGCACGAGGAATCCATGAGCGAGAAGAACGGCAGCAAGCGCAAGGTCTACGTGGTCGGCGTCGGCATGACCAAGTTCGAGAAGCCGGGCCGGCGCGAGAACTGGAATTACCCACAGATGGCGAAGGAGGCGGGCACGAAGGCGCTCGAGGACGCCGGCGTACCGTACGAGGCGATCGAGCAGGTGGTCGCCGGCTACTGCTACGGCGACTCGACCTGCGGTGAGCGCGCCGCGTACGAGCTCGGCCTCACCGGAGTGCCGATCTACAACGTCAACAACAACTGCTCGACCGGCTCGACGGCGCTGTTTCTCGCCAAGCAGCTCGTCGAGGGCGGGCTCGCCGAGTGCGCGCTGGCGCTCGGCTTCGAGAAGATGGAGCGCGGGTCGCTCAAGCAGCACTTCCCCGACCACACGCCGCCGATCGACAAGCACATGCTGCGCATGATGGAGCTGCGTCCGTTCGAGCCGACCATCCCCGCGCCGCAGGTCTTCGGCAACGCCGGCCGCGACCACATGGAGCGCTTCGGCACGACGCCCGAGCACTTCGCCAAGATCGGCTGGAAGAACCACAAGCACTCGGTCAACAACCCGTACTCGCAGTTCCAGGACGAGTACTCGCTGGCCGACATCCTCGCCGCGCCCACGGTCTACGCACCGCTCACCAAGCTGCAGTGCTGCCCGACCTCGGATGGCGCGGGTGCCGCGATCCTCGCGAGCGCGGACTTCGTCGCGAAGCACGGCCTGCACGCCACGGCGGTGGAGATCGCCGGCATGGCGATGGCGACCGATCGCCAGGACAGCTTCGAGCGCGACTGCCGCTACGTCGCGGGCTACGGGCTGTCGCAGGAGGCAGCGCGAAAGGCCTTCGCGCAGGCCGGGGCGACGCCCGACGACGTGGACGTCGTCGAGCTGCACGACTGCTTCTCGGCCAACGAGCTGGTGACCTACGAGGCCCTCGGCCTGTGCCCCGAGGGCGAGGCCGGCGGGTACATCGACCGCGACGCGTTCACCTACGGCGGCAAGGTGGTGGTGAACCCCTCGGGTGGGCTCATCTCGAAGGGACACCCGCTCGGCGCGACCGGGCTCGCGCAGTGCGCGGAGCTCAACTGGCAGATCCGCGGCCTCGCGGAGAAGCGTCAAGTCGGCGGCGCGAAGCTCGCGCTGCAGCACAATCTGGGCCTCGGCGGCGCGGCGGTGGTCACGCTGTACCGCAGCGCCGGCCTCTGACGACGAGCGCGCCGCCGTCGCTGCGGCGCAACGAACGAGAAGGAGAGAGAGACGATGACACCACAGGACATCTTCGACGGCATCGCGCGCGACTTCGACCCGAGCACCGCGACCGGCGTGACGGGCACCATCCAGTTCGACCTGTCCGGCGATCAGGGCGGGCAGTGGTACGTCAAGGTGCAGGACGGCAAGGTCGAGGTGGCGAAGGGCGCCGCCGATCCCGCGACCCTCACCGTGTCGGCAAGCGCCGCCGACTACGTCGAGATCGCGTCGGGCAAGTCGAACCCGCAGATGGCGTTCATGCAGGGCAAGCTCAAGCTCAAGGGCGACATGGGCCTCGCGATGCGCCTGCAAGGTCTGTTCAAGCCGGTCGGATCCTGAGCGACGGCGCGGGGCGCGTCGTCCGGCGACGGACGCGCGCCCCGCGACCGCGCTCACCACGGAGGGGTGGAGGGTAGCCCGGAGCTCGAACACGTCTCGACGAAGGCGCGCCGGCGTTGCGTCGCCGCGCCACGGAGGTCCGCCGTGAGCCACACACTGCGCCGCATCCTTCTCCTCGCGACGCTCGCCTGCGTTCTGCTGCAGGCGTACGTCGTGCTCGACGCCTTCGCTGCGCCGTCGTGCGGCGTCTGCCCGCGCGCACGCGAGGCTTGCCGCACAGCCGCAAACCGCGAGCACACGGCATGCCGTGCGGAGTGTCGCGCGAGCGGCGGTGGGGCGACGTGCCTGGCCGGCTGCACGACGGCGCGCGACGCGGAGCGCGTCGCCTGCGAGGCGGACCGCGCGGCGTGCGACGCGGAGTGCGATCCCGGTGCGACGCCGGCCTGCGCGGCGTCGTGCGGTGCGAGCCTCGGGGCGTGCCGTTCGCTCGCGCGCGACGACGCACGAGGCTGCCGGCGCGCGTGTGCGGGCATGGCGGGGCGCGACGCGCGCCAAGCGTGCCTGCGCGCGTGCCGCCACGCGCAGGCGTCGGGCTGGCGATCGTGCGCACGGCAGGTGGTGGCGTGCGCGTCGGGCTGCGTACCCGACGCGGGCTGCGTCGCGAGCGGGCTCACGGGGGACGGTCTCGCCGCGTGCAGCGCGTACTGCGGGCGCTTCGCGTGCGTGCAGAGCGGGCAGGGCTACTGCGGTGCGGCGCGCGAGCTGCTGCAGCGCGTCTCGGACGCGGACGCGTTTCCGTGCGACTGCGCGCGTAATCCCGACGCAGGGCTGCCGCCCCCGCCTGCACCGGAGCCGATCGCGCTCGCGACCGTTCCCGTGCCCGACCACGTCACCTCGATGCGCCAGCCGTGGTGGGCGAAGGACGGCAGCCGGATCATCGCCGCCGCCGTGTCGCCGCTCTACGTGCGACCCGCCGAGCTGGTGACGGTCGCCGAGGACGGCAGCGACTTCCGCTGCCTCACCTGCGCCGGCTCGCTGCCCGGCGATCCGGCGCTGCGCAAGCCGTTCCCGTTCCCCGACGGACGGCGGATCATGGCGCGCGTCGGAACGCAGAACCCGCTGGTCGCGGCCGAGCACGCCGTGGTCGAGTGCACGCCGAGCATCGCGGACTGCACGACCGCGGTGGTGGTGCCGATCGAGGTGCCCGGTGCGGGCGATCCCGGCGTGACGCAGCCGGCGCGCGAGTTCCGCGTCGCACCCGACGACGTGCACGTCGCGTTCACGCAGATCCGCCGCCGTCCCGAGGGTGGCGAGGTGCCGCTCATGGTCGTCGGCGCGCTGACCCGGCTCGCCGATCGCTACGTTGTCGAGGGCTCGCGTGTCGTCGGGACCGACGGCGAGCTCAAGGAGTTCACGCGCGACGGGCAGGCGATCCTGTTCCTCAGCAGCGCGCGCGACCAGTCGTTCAACTTCGACGACTATCGCCGTGATCTCGCGACCGGAGCGACCACGCGCGTCATGCGTCACCCGGACTACGACGAGGCGATCGACGAGTCGCCCGACGGCGAGTGGTACGTGATCGGCAGCGGCCGCACGCTCGGCCTGTGGGAGCGCTTCTCGCAGGTGCCGCGACCGGGCGTGGTCGACCTCTCGCTCGCGCAGCGCCTGCTGTCGTGGTTCCTGCTGCACGGCGAGGGCGGCATCGGCGAGCCGTGGCTCATCGACCGGCATGCCGAGCGCGCGGGCTACATCGGACAGCGCGTGAACGCGGGCGCCGAGCTCGAGGGTGCGAACGGGCGCGCGATCGCCAACTGGCACCCCGACGGCACGCGGATCGTGTTCTGGGAGACGATCGACCCGGCCTTCCTCGCGCCGGGCGATCCCGAGTCGCGCATCCGCGTGGCGACCCTGACCGCGCGCGCACCGGTCGCCGAGCCGGTCGTCGCGCAGCCGCTCCCAGACATGCCGTGGGCGCCGCCGCTCGCGGGCTTCGCGCTGCCGCCGGCGCCCGATCCCGCGGGGACGTTCGCCGGCCGCGTCGGCGGGACGATGCGCGTGACGCTCGACGACGCCACGCCGCGCCGGCTCGCCATCACGTACGACCGGTACACCGACGACGGCCGGAGCGTGCTCGAGGGGACCGAGTCGGTGCTGTTCGATCCCGCGAATCTGCTCGCGGCCGCCGAGTGGAACGCGGACGTCGTCCTGTCGGGTTGCCACACCGGATTCCATCGTGCGCAGGACGTCCGCATCGCGCCGTTCGTGCTGACCGGAACCTTCGCGAGCGAGTGCGACGGCCGGCTGATCGAGGGCCTGCCGTGAGCGATCGGTCGTGCGGCCGGCGGACGGACGAGAGGGGGATGCGGCCATGCCGCCTGCGCTGCAGCACCTGAGGGTCGAGGGGCCGGATGACGACGGGATCGTCGACGTCGTGCTCGACCGCCCCGACAAGCTGAACGCGCTCGACGCGGCCTCGTTCGACGCTCTGCACGCCCTCTGCGCGCGGCTGGACCGCGACGACGGTGTGCGCGCGGTCGTGCTCACCGGCGCGGGTCGCGGCTTCTGCGCCGGTCTCGACCTTGAGCTCGCGCGCACGCTGCCCGACATGACCGTTCCCGAGATGTACCGCGCGCAGGCGCATGGTGCGGAGGCCGTCGCCGCCGTGCACCGGCTCGGCAAGCCGGTGATCGCGGCCGTGAACGGGCCGGCGGCGGGCGGCGGCCTCGCGCTGGCGCTCGCCGCGGACGTGCGCGTCGCGTCCGAGAGCGCGCGCTTCGGCGCCACCTTCGTCCGGCTCGGGCTCTCGGGCTGTGACGTCGGGGTCTCGTGGCTCCTGCCACGCGTCGTCGGGCTCGGCTTCGCCGCCGAGCTGATGCTCACCGGCCGCGTGATCGACGCCGCGGAGGCGCTGCGCATCGGTCTCGTCAATCACCTGACGGCGGCCGACGCTCTGCTCGAGCGCGCGCGGGCGATCGCGCGCGACATGACACGCAACTCCGCCTTCGGTCTGCGGCTCACCAAGGAGGGGCTGCACCTCGCGGTCGACGCGCCGTCGCTCGAGGCAGCGCTCGCACTCGAGAACCGCAACCAGGTGCTCGCGTCGCGCGCGCCGGGGATGGCCGAGGTCGTGCGCGCCTTCGTCACGGGCGGCCGGGCGTGATGGCTCGCTCGCAGAGCGTGCGTGCGCGGTGCTGCGTCGTGCGGGTGGTCGTGCGCGCCGTCCCCGGCCTGCTCGCGGGCGCGCTCGTGCTCGGCGCGGGGGACGCACGCGCCGCCACGCCGCCGCCGCGCAACCCGTTTCTCGTCGACGGGATCTCGGCGATGCCGCACTTCGATCCCTCGGCGTCCGACGCGACGACCGTCCCCGGACCGACCGGCGACGTGAGCCTGACGCCCGCGCAGATCCGGCGGCTTCCGGGCGGGGTCGGCAACGGCGTCTACGTGAGCGCGCCGTTCTACGGCCACGACGTCGAGGTGATCTGGACCGTGAACTCCGGCCGCGTTGCGAAGATCCGCGTCGACGGCGGCCGGTTCGACGAGCTGGCGACGCACCCGCTGCTTCCGGAGGGCCACGTCGGCAGGGCCGCGGCGGAAGACTTGACGCGCGCGCTCGACGCTGCGCCGACGGAGGACGCGCTCACGACGATCGTCCGCGAGCGTCACCCATACTGGCTCGAGCGCATCGCCGTGCGCGCCGGCATCTACCCGATGATGGATCGCGACGGCAGCCTCTACGTCGCCCGCCGCGACGAGATCCTGGTGTTCGGAGACGCGCGCCCCGGCGATCCGGGCTCGCCGATCGCGCTGCGCCGCCGCTGGCGCATCCCGGCGGAGATCCTGTCGGACTGGGCGATCCGCAAGCACGCGCTCGTTCGCTGGTGGCAGGGACGTCTGCCCGAGCGTCCCGCCGACGCGTCGCCGAGCGTCGGCCAGATCCTCGAGATCCTGCGCGACACCTCGCTCGGCCTCGGCATGACGTGGGACGGCCACGTCGTCGTGACGACGGTCTCGGGCGGCGTCGCGGTCGTCGATCGTGAGTTCGCGCGCCCGGCGCACACCGCATGGCTCGGCGAGACGGTGACCAACTCGTCGGCGATCGACGAGCACGGCGGCATCTACGTCGCGAGCGACGCGCGGCTACACAAGCTGGTGTGGACCGGCGAGCGCCTCTCGCAGGATGCAGGAGACGGCGCGTGGAGTGCGGCGTACGACGTCGCGGAGGACGGCCTGTCGGGCATTCGCGCGGGGAGCCAGGGGACGGGCTCGACGCCGACCCTGATGGGCTTCGCCCCCGACGAGGACCACCTCGTGGTGCTGACCGACGGCGCGCCGCGCATGAAGCTGGTCGCGTTCTGGCGCGATCGCGTCCCGGACGGGTTCGTTCCGCGCCCCGGCGCGCGCTCGAAACGGATTGCCGATCAGCGCGTGGTCGATTTCGGCATTCCCGACCAGGCGCTCGCCCAGTCCGAGCAGTCGGTGGCGGTGTGGGGCTACGGCGCACTCGTGGTGAACAACGCGGGCCCGGACACCCTCGGCTCGGCCTTCGAGAACGTCGTGGCGATCGGCGTCACGCGTCCCGGACCGAAGGGCGTCGCGAAGCTCGTGTGGGATCCGGACGCCGACCGCTGGCGCGACGCGTGGGCGCGTGCCGACGTCGGCTCGCCGTCGACCGTGCCGCTGGTGTCGGCGGGCAGCGGTCAAGCCTACGTGCAGGATGCACGCGACGGGCGCTTCCCGGTCGTCGGCCTCGACTGGGAGACCGGCGCCACGCGCACGATCGTCGAGTTCCCGCGCAGCCAGGCGTTCAACGGCGCCTACACGCAGATCCAGCTCCTGCCGAGCGGGGACCTGTTCATGGGAATGCTCACCGGTCCGGTGCGCACGGTCCTCTTGCCGGCTCCCGGGGGTCTGCCGGAATCGCGTTGACTCCGCCCCGCCCGCGGCGATACGCGGGCGGAGGAGGGATTCGTCATGTGCAGGCGCTCGATTCTGCCTACGCTGATGCTCGTCGTGACGGGCGGTCTCGGCTCGGTGGCGCTCGCCGCACCCGACGCGGGCGAGCGCTGCCGGATGGTCAAGCTCTCCGCGGCCGGCGCGCACGCGCGTGAGCTGCTGCGCTGCCACGTGCGCGGGATCCGCGTCGCGCTGCCGGCGGTCCCCGCGTGCCTCGCAGCCGCCGACGCGAAGCTCGCGCGGTCGTTCGCGCGCGCCGAGGCGAGGGCGACGTGTCCGCCGTCGCTCGCGGCGGCGCACGCGGCCTCTGCCGGGTTCGTCGCGGAGCTCCTGGCGGTTGCCGCTCCGACGCCGGTCCCCACGCCCTCGCCGACCCCGTCGCCGAGCCCGATGTTCACCGGCTGCGGCAACGGCGTGGTCGAGGCGGGCGAGCAGTGCGACGGCCAGGCGTACTGCGCCCCGAGCTGCACCTTCGCGCTGCCGACGGTGTGCTGTGAGAGCACCGGCTTCTGCGCGGACGGCCCCTTCCCCGCGACCGCCGATCAGTGCTTCCTCTCCGGCGTGCCGTTCACGCTCGGGGCGGCGTGCGAGCTGATCAGCCCGGACTGCGAGCCCGCGCACGCCTGCGGAATCTGCGTGCCCGAGGCGACGTTCCCCGTGACCAGCGTCTGCTGCCAGCACGCGGCGAGCTGCACCGACGACACGATCGAGGACACGGTCGAGCTCTGGCGGTTCGTCTTCCAGGGCTGCCTCCAGGTCGGCGGCTCGTCGGTCACCCTCGGCACGTGCGGCGGCGCCGCCTGCGTCCCGGGTGGCTGACGACGATCGCGCCGGTGGATCGCCCTACGCGGCGCGGGTGCGGACCTCGCCTTCCGGGCCGTGGTGCGCGTCGGGCAGGAGGACGGTGAAGCGACTGCCACGCCCGGGCTCGCTGTGTACCGTCACGTGCGCGCCGAGCACGTCGGCGAGGCGCCGCACGATGTGCAGCCCGAGCCCGACGCCGCCGCCGGTGCTGCCGGGGATCTGGCGGAACATCTCGAAGACGTAGCCGAGCGCCTCGGGCGGCATGCCGCAGCCGGTGTCCTCGACGACGATCTCGAGCTCGCCGCCCGCGAGGTTGCGCGCCGTGAGGCGGACCTCGCCCTCGGCCGTGAACTTGAGCGCGTTGTGCACGAGGTTGCGCACCACGGTCTTGAGCTTGCCCGGATCGGTCTCGATCGTGCCGACGTCGGGCGCGACCTCGCAGCGGAGCGCGACGCCGGGGCGCGCGACGTTGCGGCGCATCGGCTCGCAGACGTCGTGCAGCAGGCTGCCGACGCGCACCTCGACCGCCTCGACCGGCAGGCGACCTGCCTCGATGCGATTCAGGTCGAGCAGTGCCTCGATCATCTCGAGCAGGGTGGAGGCCTGCAGGTCGGTGCGTCGCAGGGCGTCGCGCTGCTCGTCGGTGAGCGGACCGAGCGCCTCGTCGAGCAGCATCTCCACGTAGCCGAGGACGATGTTGAGCGGCGAGCGCAGCTCGTGCGAGACCGCGCCGACGAACTCCGACTTGAGCGCGCTCGCCGCGCGCACCTCTTCGAGGAGCCGCGCGTTCTGCAGCACGACGCTCGCGTGCTCGGCGATCCCGGCGAGCAGGTTCTGCGCCCAGCCTTCGAGCGCGCCGAGCGGCGTGCGGTGCGCGACCGCGACGAAGCCCACCATCGCGTGGTCGCGGTAGAGCCCGGCGAGCAGCGCGCTCCGGAACGGCGGACCCCCGAGCGACGACGGGATCGAGGCGACCTCGTCGGCGGTGAGGGCGATGGTCCGCTCGTGGTGCAGGCGCTGTACGGCGGGCCAGGTGTCGAGCGGCAGGTCGATGCCGGCGACCTGGCTCGCCGCGATCTCGGGATCGCTCACCGCGAGCAGGCGAAAGCTCTCCCCCTCGACGGCGAACATCGCACACCAGTCGGCCCACAGCCGGTCACGGATCGTGCAAACGACGCGCAGCAGGGGCTCGGCGTCGTCGAGGCTCGCGCTGAGGGTGCGCGCGATCTCGGCGATGCCGGCGGCGACGCGGCTCTCCTCGGCGATCCGGCTCTGGCTCTCCTCGAGCCGCTGCGCGAGGGCGGCGAGCGTCGTGCTCTTGGCGCGCAGGTGCGCGCCGTAGACGAAGCCCTGCTGGGCGACGAGGAAGAAGAGGAAGGTCGGCGCGACGAACTCGAAGCTCACCAGCAGCGTCGTGAGCGGCATGCCGTCCGCGCGCAGCAGGAGCCCGTGTCCCACGGTCGCGAGCGTCGCGGCGCCGAGCCCGAGCGGCACCGACACGAGGCTCGCCGGCACGATCGCGATCACGTAGAGCGTGCGCGCCAGCAGCGCGATCACGCCGTGCGCGGCGAAGCCGATGCCGAGCGTGATCGCCGTCATGTCGACCACCAGCTGGATCCAGAGGAACGCCCGTGGGCTGCGCGCGAGCGCGCGGCTGCGCATCGCCAGCAGCGAGAAGACGACCAGCGCCGCGTTCACCACGACCACGGGCAGGACGTGCAGCTGCACCATGTCGAACGCGTGCAGCAACGGGAAGAACAGCCCCACCGCGAGCGCCGCCCGGACGCGGCTCACGCAGAGCCACCGATTGAACACGGCGATGTCGTCGGCGAACGGCTGACTCCATGGCGAGGACATCGGCACCTGGTGAATCGACCGGTTCTCGCGCCGGCTTGAGATGGGCGGCGAAGCCGGTGCGAAGGTCAGTCCGGGCTCGTGCCGCCGGTGCGGACGGCCGATGCTCGTCGCAGGCAGGCACCGCTTCCCGGAGCCGTGGAGGAGCACATGAAGAGCATGCGTCCGATCGTCGTCGGCCTCGTCCTCGGGATGGGCGCGATCCTCGTGCCGCTCGGCGCGAGCGCGCAGGACGACGGCTCGTGCAGCTACCAGGGACGTCGCTATGCGAGCGGCTTTGCCGTCTGCCAGGCAGGGCTCGTGCAGACGTGCATCGGCGGCGCGTGGCAGGGCAACGGCACGTTCTGCGTCGGCAGCCCGGACGACCGCGCGCTCGGCGTGCAGGTGATCGCTCCGGGCGAGGTCGACACCAGCACCGCGCGCGCTCCGGGCGTTGGCGCGCAGGACGCATCGCCCGACGAATGACGCACGCGTCGGGCTTCCGCGGCGCGGGACCGGACCTGCGGGCGGCCCGGTCCCGCGCCTGGCGCCGCGAGCATCAGCAGCTCAGAAGAACACCTGGATCCCGCCCCGAACCGCGATCGGGTTGCCCGGGGTGAAGTGGATGTCCGACACGCCGTCGCCCGGATCGAGCCCCGGCTTCGGCGAGCAACCGGGCTGCGTGCCGAGCTCGTTCACGAGACAGGTGTCGTCGGCGAACTGTGCCTCGCGCCAGTCGGTGTCGGTGAGGTTCAGCCCGGCGAGCATGAGCTGGACGTTGCGCCAGCGGTACGTCACGAGCCCGTCCATCACGAAGTAGCCCTGCGCGGTGAGCGAGCGGTCCTCGTTCGCAGGACGGTTGCCGACGAAGCGGAAGCGCAGCCCGGCCGAGAAGCCGCTGTCCCAGCGTGCCGTCAAGCCGCCGTTCATCAGCAGGGTGGGCGCGAGCGGGATCGCGTCGCCGCTCTTGCGAAAGCGCGGGTCGGCGTAGCCGATGTCGTAGTCGGCCCACAGCCACTCGGCGATCTGCCAGCGCGCCTCGAAGTCGATGCCCCAGCGCCGTGACGCCGGACCCGGGATGAAGTTCCCGGTCGGCTCGTCGATCTCCGCGTCGACGACGCCGCCGTCGCCGGAGAACACGAGCTCGCTGTCGAGGTCGAGCCACCACAGCGCGGCCGCGAGATCGACGTCGTCGATGATGCTGGTGCGCGAGCCGAGCTCGGCGCCGATCGAGCGCGTGAGCGGGTCGAAGTCCGAGCCCTTGGCGAGCACCGCGACGCGCGCGTCGTTCGAGTGAAAGCCGGTGCCGAAGTTGAAGTAGAAGTCGGTCTCGGGCAGCGGGCTCAGGATGACGTTCGCCTTCGGGCTGACGATGCCCGCCTGCGTGCCGCCGTCGATGAGGGTCGACTCGAAGTTCGGATCGGGATCCTGCTGCGGCAGGCGGTCGCGCGTCGAGAACCAGTACTGGTCGCCGCGCACGCCGCCCTCGAAGCGCGCCCACTCGTTGAAGATCACCTGCTGCTGCCAGTAGGCCGACAGCGAGCTCTCGTCGACGTGCACCTTGTTGACCGCGAAGAAGCGGTTGCGGTTCACCTCGCGCCACAGCGCGACGTTGATCGAGTCGTTGCGGTTCTCGAGGCCGAGCTGCGTCTGCATGCCGACCGGACCGAGCTCCCAGAGGCGCGTCCAGCGGCTCTTCAGGCCATACGTCCAGCGCTGGTCGTTCTGCTCGATGCCGTCGCTCGGAACGTAGTTCGCGCCGGCGATCGGCGGCGCGTCGCCGGTGTCGGTGAGGCCGCCCTGCGCGTTGCGCAGGAAGCGCAGCCCGGTGAAGCGGTTGAACGTGAAGTTCGACCACAGCTGCATGCGGTAGCGGAAACCGTACAGCTGGACGTCGAGGTCGTCCTGCGGCGTGAGCTGGTTGGTGTACTGCAAGTTCAGCGACTGGTAGTCGGACTTGCCGCCCTCGGTCGGGTCGATCGCGCCGAAGCGGTCGAGGCGCGGGCCGGTGAACGGCTCGCCGTCGGGATAGCGGCCGGTGACCGCGCGCAGCGGGATCTCGCCCGACGCGTCCCAGTCGGCGTCGTAGACGATCGCCGACGCGCGAAGCGCCGACGTGGGCGTCGGCTCGAGCGTGTACTTGGCGAAGAAGTTGTACGCCCAGTAGTGCTGCGGATTGATGAACGGTCCGTTGGTCGTGTAGGCCTGCGCGGCGAGGTAGGTCTTGCCCGGACCGAGCTGCGGTGACGCCTGCGCGAGGAAGCGCGCGGTGTCGAACGACGCACCTTCCATGAGGAAGGAGTTCTCCTCCACCTCGTCGCGCGTCTGCACCTCGAGCGCGCCGGCGTTCATGAAGTCGCCGAACTGCGCGAAGTACGGACCCTTCCACAGCTTCAGGTCGTGGATCGTCTCGGGGATCACGTAGTTCAGGTCGGCGTAGCCCTGGCCGTGCGCGTGCGACACCAGGTTCACCGGCACGCCGTCGACGAAGATCGCGAAGTCGGTGCCGTGATCCGAGTCGAAGCCGCGGATCAGGTACTGCATCGCCTTGCCGCCTCCCTGGTGCTGCGACACGACGAGGCCCGGCACGTTCTGCAGCACCTCCTGCGTCGTCGCGTGCGGGCGCAGCTCGAAGTCGCGCGCGCGGATCTCCTGCGCGGACGCGGCCGACAGCGGTCTGCGCGCCTCGACCATCAGCTCCTCGAGCGACGCGCGCCGGCCGTCGCCGGAGATCGTCAGCCCCATGCCGCCGGCGTCGAGTCGCGGCGTCTCGCCGGCGTGCTCGTCCGCATCCGTCTGCTCGCTCTGCTCGTCCGTCGCCGAGCGCGGCGCGCCCGGCGTGTCGATCGGTGGCGGCTCGGCCGTGGCGCCCTGCGCGCGCACCACGGCCGGTGCGGCGAAGCAGGCTACGGCGAGACCCACCCCGAGGGTGAAGCGTAGTCCTCGCATGTCGTCTCTCCCATCGTTCCGGACGGGCCGTGCACGACGCCGATGCGGGCGAGCGCGCCGTCGCGTCCGGAGCTCACGCGAACTGCGGTGATCGGGTCAGACGGGCGAGAGGGGTGGGGCGCGGGCGCGCAGTGCGAGCGCGCGCCGGACGCTCGCCGCGACGGGCGGCGGGATGAACGAGATCTGCCGGACCGCGGACGGCGCGACGTGATGAGCGGTCGCGACGGCGCTCGGCTGGAACGGGGCCTGCCAGTGCGCGTGCAGACCGTCGGCGGCTGCGGTGAACGACGGTCCGTCGCTCGCGCCGCGGGCGACGGACGGGTGCTCCGCGGTGTGTCGCGCGTCGCCGTGATCGGCCTGGGCGTGCTCGCCGTGCTCGGCGTGCGCGTGCTCGGCGGCGGATCCGTGCGGATGCGCGTGATCGTGATCGTGGCCGTGCCCGTGCCCGTGGCCCAGCAGGTCGCGGACCGACGCGCTCGAGCGACCGACGTGCGACCCGTCCCCTGCGTGCACGTGGCCGTGCGTGTCGCCGTCGTGGCGGTGCGCGTACCAAGCGTCGCGCGGCAGGCTCGTCGCGACGAAGCTCAGCAGGACGAGCGCGACGACGCTCGCAGGTGGATGCAGACGACGCATGGCGGCGCGACCGTATAGCACGGCTCGTCCTCCGTACGAGAGCCGAACCGCCCCCGGATTCCTTCGTGCGTCCGACCCGGGGCGTCGTTCCGGCGGGGAGCCTCGCCGACCCGTGAAGCATCGACCGGGTTGTCGCCGTCGCCACCTGCGTGTAGTCGTGAACGAGGGGACAATCCATGCGGTCGACGTGCGCAGGTAGCGTCGTCCTCGCGGCGACGTTCTTCGTTCTCGCCGGGTACCAGCCGGGCGGCGCGACCGTCGAGGTCGTGTTCGGCGAGAGCGGCCTCACGGTGTCGGCGAGCGACGCGCGTCTGGAGGAGGTTCTCGCGGCGCTCGCGTCCGAGGGCGACTTCACGGTGAAGGTACGGGGAGCCGCCGAGCGGCCGCCGGTCGACGTCCACATGCAGGACGTGACCGTGGAGCGGGCGCTGCGCGCGGTGCTGCGCGGCAACAACTACGTGATCGGCTACGAGCGGCGCGACGACGGGCTCGCGGTGTCGCGGGTCGAGGTCATGCTGCCGCGCGCGCCGGAGACGGCGGTCGCGGACCCGCGGGCGACGCGCGGCACTCTGCCCGTGCCGGCGGTGCAGCTCCGCGACGTGCAGCGCCGCAGGGTCGAGGCGCAGCAGCGTGCGGCCGAGGCGCGTGCGGCGGAGCTCCGCGCGGCACGCCTCGAGCAGCGGCGCGCGGCGCAGCAGGCGCGCACGGCGCAGCAGGCGCGCCCGGCGCGGCAGGCGGAGCAGCCGGCCGAGCCGCAGGCGGAATCGATTCCGCTCCGCCGCCTGCTCTGGCAGCGGCGCTGATCGGCGATCGCCTCCGGGCGCTGCCACCTGCGGCAGGCACGGCGCTGCCGCGTGCGCTGGGCCGGGCTGCGGCTGGTCAGCCGCACTTCGGGCGGCGCCCCGCGGCGACCGCCTTCTCGTACAGCGGCATCGCCTGCGCGATGCGCCCCTGCAGGTCGCTCGTGCGGGTCTTGCCCGAGGGATGCGTGGAGAGGAACTCGGGCGTGCCGCCGCCGCCCGCGCTCTCCATGTTCTGCCAGAACTTGGTGCTCTCGCGCGGGTCGAAGCCGGCGCTCGCCATCAGGTCGAGGCCGAGCAGGTCGGCCTCGCTCTCCTGCGTGCGGCTGAACGGCAGCAGGACGCCGACCTGCGCTCCCATGCCGAGTGCTGCGACCAGGGTGGGGTCCATCGTCTGGCCGGCGACCTGCATCAGCGTTCCGGCGACCATCTGCTGCGACACGCGCTCGTTGGCGTGCTCGGCGAGCACGTGCGCAACCTCGTGCCCGATCACGGTCGCGAGCTGGTCCTGGTTCTTCGCGACCTTCAGGATGCCGGTGTGCACGCCGATCTTGCCGCCCGGCAGCGCGAACGCGTTCGCGTCGTCGTCCTTGAAGACCACGACCTCCCACTGGCTCGGCGCGCCCGGCGTGCTCACCGCGGCGGTGATCGCGTCGGCGACGCAGCGCACGTAGCGCTGCTGGGATGCGTCGCTCGTCTGCGGCGTCTCCTTCTTGATCTCCTGGAACGCGCTGGCGCCCATGTTCGACACCTCGTTGCCGGACATGAGCTTCAGCTGGCGGCGCCCGAGCGGCGACGTCGCGCACGCGGCGAGCGCGAGCACGGCCAGCAGCAGGGCGGAGAGGCGAAGGGAACGAAGCGGGCGCGCTTCGGCAGCGAATCTGCGCATGACGACGGGTCTCCTGCGGCTCGACACTATCCTGCAGGTTGTTCCGCGATCGCCTCGGGCGCAAGGTCTGCCAGCAGAGCGTCGACGCGGCGTCGGTAGTGCTCGAAGCCGAGCATGGTCCAGATCTCGCGGGCGTGCTCGAGCTGTGCGGTGGCGCGGGCGTGCTGGCCACGCGCGCGGCCGATCAGGGCGGCCGTCGTGAGCGTAGCCGCGATCGTCGAGCGGGCGTCGATCTCCTCGGCGAGGACCAGGGCGCGCTGCGCGTGCTGCTCGGCCTCGTCGAGACGTCGCGGGTCGTGGCGCAGCAGCTCGGCACGCGCGCTGGTGCAGAGCGCCGTGCGGAGCCGGCCGCCCCTGTGCAGATCGGCGTGATCGACGATCGACTCGGCGCGCTTCCACTCGCCGAGCCCGAGCAGCGCCTCGATCATCAGGTGCGCGTGCAGCGGCAGCGACACCGCTCCCGCGAGCGCGCTCTCGATGTGCCGCAGGTAGCGTCCGGCGACCACCGGCAGCCCGCGCTCGATCCGCGCCACGATCGCGATCGCGGCGGCGGCCCGTCCCATGCTGACGTTGCCGAGCTCGCGCGCCAGCTCGAGGCTCGCGTCGGCCCAGTGCGCCGCCTCGGCGTACTCCGCGCGCAGCAGGTGCGCGTGCGCGAGCAGCGCGGTGGTGCCGGACGCGACGGTGCGGTTGTTGTGCTGTCGCGTGCGCGGGTACAAGTCGAGCGCGTTCGCCATCGCCGGTGCGAGCTGGTCGGCGTGGAAGAGGATCGAGGAGGTCATCGAGCGCACGCCGAACCAGAGGTCCGACGGCTTGCCGGTGGTCTCCATCGGCTCGAGCTCGGCGAGCGCGCGTGCGATCAGCTCCTGCGACGCGCGGAAGCGGCCGTCGAACAGGTAGGCCCACGCGAGGCCGCGTCCGATGTTCACGGCGTTGTGCGCGAGCCCTTCGCGGCGCGCGATGTCGATCGCCTCCTCGACCAGCGCGACGCCGTGCGCGAAGCGCTCGCTGCCGGTTCCGATCACCGCGAGTCCCTCGTACGACGGGAACGACGCGTACGCGGTCTTGACGTCGAGCTCGCGCGCCAGCTCGCGGCCGCGCTGCGCGACGCGCTCGACCTCGGCGCCGTCGCCGGTGGGCGCGTAGATGATGCTCATGTGGCAGAAGCCGAGCGCCGCCGAGAGTGCTTGACGTCGCACCTCCTCGTCGCCCGACGCCTCGATCCCGGCCGACGCCATGTTCCACGCGGCGCGGTAGAACTCGCGCGCTGCGTGGTAGGACGGCACGCGCTCGGCGTCGGCCGCGGCGCGGAGCAGCGCCTCGATGGCCTTGCGGTGGTCGTCGCTGCGCGCGAAGTGGTGTGCGAGCAGCGCCGAGCGCTCGGCGGACGCGTCTTCGGCCGACTCTTCCACCTGCCGCGCGATGCGGCCGTGCAGCACGCGGCGCTCCCGCACCAGCAGCGACTCGTAGGCCAGCTCCTGCGTGACGCTCTCGCCGAAGCGGAACTCCTCCTCGGAGAGCGCCGACTTGCGGTGCACGATGCCCCGGTGCTCGAGCTCCTCGAGCTCGAGCGCGACGTCGATGCCCTCGCCGTCGAGGAGCCGGGAGAGCTGGTCGCTGCGGAACTGCCGGCCGAGCACCGCCGCGACCTGCGCGGTGCGCTTCGCGGCGGGCGCGAGGCGGTCGATGCGCGCGCCGATCACCTCCTGCACGGTCTCCGGGATCGACACCTCGGAGATCGGTCGCGTGAGAGAGCCGTCCTCGACCAGCGTGCGCGTCATCTCCTCGAGGAAGAAAGGGTTGCCCTCGGCCTTGGCGCACAGCCGCTCCTCGAGCTCACCCGGCAGGTCGCCGCCGGCGACCGCCCGGATCATCTCGGTCGCGAGATCGTCGGAGAGCGGACGCAGGTGGAGCTGTGTGAAGGCGACGCTGACGCGCCAGTGCGACTCGTACTCGGGGCGATGGCTCACCACGAGCATGAAGCGCGCCGAGCGCAGCTTGCTCGCCGCGAGCTCGAGCATCTCGCGCGACGGGTCGTCGATCCAGTGCAGGTCCTCGAAGATCATCACCACCGGCGCCTTGCCGGCGAGCGCGTTGAGGACGTGCGCTACCGCCTCGAACGTCCGCCGCTTGCCGTGCTCGTGATCGCCGCCGTCCCCGTCGTGGTCGTGGTCCGGGGGGCCGAACATGCCGGCGATGCGCGGCGCGAGGTCCTCGAGGCGCGGGTCGAGCTCGATCAGGCGCTGGCGGACGAGGTCGAGCGTCACGTCGTCGCGCGCACCGAGCGGCACCTCGAAGAAGTGGCGCAGCATGCCGGTCCACGGCGCGTAGGGCTGCATCTGGCTGCGCGACGAGCAGCGCGCCTCGAGGAGCGCCGGCTTCTCGGAGGCGAGGCGCTGCTTCAGCTCGTGGATCAGGCGCGACTTCCCGCTGCCGGCGTCGCCGACGATCGCGACGAGCTGCGGCAGGTGTCCGTGCAGGCGCTGGTAGCACGCTTCGAGCTGGGCGAGCTCTTCGTCGCGGCCGACGAGGCGCGTCAGGTTGCGTCCCTCGGCGAGCCGCGACGCACCCGGCTCGTCGAGCGCGCCCAGCACCTCGTAGGCGACGATCGGCGCGCGCTTGCCCTTCACCGCGAGCGGCCCCACCGAGCGCAGCTCGAAGCGGCCGCGCACCAGGCGCTCGGTCGCGGCGCTGATCAAGATCCCGTTCGGCGGTGCGAGCGACTCGAGGCGCGACGCGAGATTGGTCGTGTCGCCGGTCGCGGTGTAGTCCATCTTCAGGTCGTTGCCGACCGTGCCGACGATCACCGGGCCGGTGTTGATGCCGAAGCGAAGCTCGAGCTCGACGCCGTGGCCCGAGGGCGCGGTCGCGTTGACGCGCGCGAGCGCCTCGCGGATCGCGAGCGCCGCGCGCACCGCGCGCTCGGGCGCGTCCTCGTGCGCGACCGGCGCGCCGAACAGCGCCATCATGCCGTCGCCCGCGATCTGGTTGACGATCCCCTCGAAGCGGTAGACCGCCTGGATGCAGACCTCGACGAACTGGTCGAGGATCTCGCGATACTCCTCGGGGTCGAGGCCGTCGGCGATCTCGGTCGAGCCCTTGATGTCGCAGAAGAGGACGGTGACCCGCTTGCGCTCGCCGCTCGCGCTGCCCGGGGCCGCGACCAGGCGTCCCGCGAGGCTCTCGGGCATGTGGCGGCGAAGCAGCTCGAGCCGCTGCTCGCTCGCCTGGGCGCGGGCGCTCCCGGCCGCGTCGGACGTGGCGCTCGCGGCGGCGGCTCCCACCGCCGCCTGTGGTGGCGCGGAGGAAGCGGGTGCTCTCGGCGTGCTCCCGGCTCCTCCGGCGCCGCCGTCCGCCCCACCGGCGTGCGCCGTGCCCGCCGGATCGGCCGCGCCGATGCGGGTTCCGCAGTCGGGACAGAAACGGAACTCGGCCACCAGCGTCGCCCCGCAGCGCGGGCAGGCGCCGGCCACCGGCGTGCCGCAGGCGTGACAGAACGGCTTGCCCGGGATCAGCTCCGTCGCACAGCTCGTGCAGCGCACGCGCGAGCTTCGCGCCCGCGCCGACCGGAGTCAATTCGGCGGCCCGCACGAGGGAATGCCTGAGCGGAGCCCCCTGCAGGCCCGCACCGAGGGAACACGGGACGAGGGCGGCTCGCCGGGCGCCCCGCAGCGAACGCCGCGCAGCGCGCCGAGAACACGGCGAAGCGAAGCTTCCCCGTGTCGAGGCTGAGCAGCGGGGCGCCCGGCGAGCCGCCGTCGCGCCCGCGGAACGCGAACCCTAGAACAGCCGCGCCGCGTGCTGCTCGCGCAGCTTCGCGGCGATCACCATCAGCGCGCCGAAGTCGACCGGCGTGTCGTACGGCTCGCCGCGCAGCTCACGGTAGGCGCGATCGACGCTGAACACGATGCGCTCGGACTCGAGCCACGCGGCGTACGGCCCGAGGTCGATGCGCGAGGCCGCCTCGGCGACGCTCGCGCCGGCGTGGAAGTGGCGCTCGCTCTCGGCGCGGACGTAGACCAGGTAGTCGCGCAGCTCGAGCGCGGCCTCGGGGCCGCACACCGGGCCGTGCCCCGGCACGATCGTCGGCGCGCCGAGCGCGGCGATGCGCTCCAGCGCGAGGGTCCAGCGCGCGAACGTCCCCTCCCAGCCGATCGGCGCGCAGTTGCGGAAGATCACGTCGCCCGTGAACACGACGCCGCGGTCGGGCAGGTGCACGATCACGTCGCCCGCGGTGTGCGCCGGGCCGACGTACAGGAGCTCCATCGGGATGCCCGCGACCTCGAGCTGCAGGCCCTCGTCGGGCACGAAGGTGGTCGGCGGCGTGATCTCGATGCCGCGGAAGTCGAAGCGCTCGAGCCCTTCACGCAGCGCGCGCGCGGCGGGGATGGTGTCGGGCGCGTCCTTCAGGCGCTGCAGCGCCTCGGGCGGCAGCGAGCGCATCAGCTCGGCACAGCGGCGGTGGCCGATGATCTCGGCGCCGGGCAGGAGCTGGTTGCCCCAGCAGTGGTCGCCGTTGTGGTGCGTGTTGACCACGCGGCCGATCGTGCCGGGTACGCGGCGCGCGATCGCGTCGAGCATGCGGCGCGTGTGACCGAGGTCGAACAGGGTGTCGACGATCAGGGCGTCGCCGCTTCTGCCGACGAGCCCCGCGTTCGACAGGCCGAGGCCGCCGTCGGGCTGCAGGTAGGCGAACACGCCGTCCGCGAGCGGGGCGAGACCGGTCTCGAAGGCGGGGAAGCTCATGCCCGACGTGATGCCACAGTCGGCGTGCTACTGCCTACCGCCATGTGCGGCCGCTACACGATCACCTCGCCCGCGCAGGTGATCGCCGACGTCTTCGGCGTCGCCGAGCCGATCGAGCTCGCGCCGCGGTACAACGTCTGCCCGGGTCAGGACGTACCGGTCGTGCGCAGCCGGCACGGCGCCGACGAGCGTGTGCTCGGGATGCTGCGCTGGGGCCTGGTGCCCTGGTTCATGAAGACGCCACCGCCCGCCGGACGCATGATCAACGCGCGCGCCGAGACCGCGGCGACGAGCCCGTCGTTTCGCGAAGCGCTGCAGCGTCGCCGCTGCCTGCTGCCCGCCGACGGCTTCTTCGAGTGGCGGCCCGGTGCGACCAGGCGCGACCCCAAGCAGCCGTTCTACGTGCACCGCGACGACGCGCGGCCGATCGCGCTCGCCGGCCTCTGGGAGCGCTGGAAGGCGCCCGACGGGACGCGTCTCGAGTCGTGCACGGTGCTCACCACGACGCCGAACGAGCTGCTCGCACCGGTACACGACCGCATGCCCGTGCTGCTCGCGCCCGACGCGTGGTCGCTCTGGCTCGACCGCGAGATGCAGGACGTCGCGCACCTCGCGCCGCTGCTCGTGCCGGCGCCGCCGGACGACCTCGTCGTCACGCCGGTCGGCACCTGGGTCAACGACGCGAAGCACGACGACCCGCGCTGCATCGCGCCGGCGTGAGCGCGTGCGCAAGAGATCGCGAGCGCTCGAAGGAGAGGGACCTACGCCCCGCCTGCAGGTGGCGTGAGGCCCGACGTCAGGCGATCGACGGCAGTATGCCCGCGTGGCCGACCCGCCGGGATCGGCTCCGCGTCCCTCAGCCCGCGACCGGCGCGTAGCGGATCAGCACCCGCTTGCCGTCCACCAGCCCCTCGCGGAACGACTTCTCCCAGCGCGGCCAGCCGTCCGGATACTTGACGGCGAGGGCGTCGCAGAACTTGGTCGCGAGCGCCGCGTCCTTGACGAACGCCCCGGTGGCGCGGAACGCCGGCCCGCTCGGGCTGCCGATCGCGATCTTCGCCTGCGGACGGCCCCAGCGGATGCGCTTCGCGCGCCACGAGTCCGGCGACGAGCCGACCCACAGCGCGCCGTCCATCACCGCGAACCAGATCTCGGCGGGCTTCGACAGCGTGCCGTCCTTGCGCGTGCTCTGGATGTAGACGAACTTCGCGGCGGCGAGCTGCTTCTCCTGCTCGGGGGTGAGCTTGCCCGCGGACGCGTCCTTCGGCGCGTCGGCGAGGGCGCGCGTCCGCGTCACGACGACGGCTGCGGCGGCTGCGGCGGTCATTCCCGCCGCACGCAGCACGCGGCGGCGGCTCCAGGTCCGATCGAGATCTCGTGTCATGCGCGCGAGCCTACCGGGCTCCGGTCGCGGGAGAAAGCGCCGCGACGCGGGGCCGCCGCCTACTGCGCGGGCGCGCCGGCGCCGGCCGCGCGCAGCGTGATCGCGAAGCTCGCGCCCGCGCCGGCCCGCGTGCTGACGGCGATGCTGCCGCCGCACGCCTCGATCGCCTGCCGCGCGATCGCGAGGCCGAGCCCGCTGCCGCCGCGGGTCGCACCGCTGCCGCGCTGCAGGGGTGCGAAGATGCGCGCCCGCTCGCGGCGCGGGATGCCGGTGCCGTTGTCGGACAAGGTGAGCGTCCAGGTGTCGCCGCGCCGCCAGGCGCGCAGGGTGACGCGCAGCGGCTGCTCCGGGCGACGGTGCTGGATCGCGTTGCGCACCAGGTTGCGCAGCGCGATGCGCAGCCGGTCGCGGTCGCCGAGCACCGACGGCAGCCGGCCGCGGACCTCGAAGGTGGCGCCGGCCAGGCGCAGCTCGAAGGCGACGTCGTCGCGCACCTGGGCGACGACCTCGTCGAGGGCGAGCGCGGCGAGCCGTGCGTCGTCGTCGCGCGCGAGCAGCGCCGGCAGCGAGGTCAGCAGCTCGTCGGCCTTGGCGAGGCTCTGGCGCGCGATCTCGACGAGGCCGCCGGGATCGGCGTCGATCGCGTGCGCGAGGCGGTGCAGGGCGGCCCCCGCGGTCGCGACCGGACCGCGCAGGTCGTGGCAGAGGGCGACGCAGAAGCGCTCGACGGCGACGCCGGGATCCGCGGTCGAGCGTGCGGGTGGACGACGGACGGCGTGCTCCATGCCACTGCCGTAGGGGGCTGCGGCGCGCGAGGGAAGGGCTGCGACGAAGATCATGCAGCGCGCGTCAATCGCCTCCGGCGGGATCGCCGTCCGGCATCGCGTCGACCGCGGCTTCGCGGGGCGGGTCGAGCGCGAGGAACGCGCGCTCGACCCCGGCGAGCCACTCGAGCTCGACCTCGATGTGCCGTCGCGCGGCCTCGGCGACGAGGTCGTCCACGTGGCGGCGCGCGTGCGAGCGGCGCTCGAGGAGGGTGCGGAGCGCGGTGCAGCGCCGACGCTGGCCGGCGAGCGCGCGGGCGGTGCGCTCGCGGTCGCCGTTCGCGAGGAGCACGGCGAGCTGCTGCAGGAACGGATCCGCGTGCGCGTCTTGCGCGCGCGGGCGGTCGAGCCAGCGCCGCAGGGCGGTCCAGCCGGCGGCACTCAGCGCGTACGCGCGTGCCCGTCCGGCTCCGTCGGCCTCGACCGGCGCGACGGCACCCGCTCTGGTCAGGCGTCCGAGCGTCGCGTAGACTTGCCCCGGATTGACGGCCCACAGGCCGTGCAGCAGGCGATCGAGCTCCTTGCCGAGCGCGTGGCCGTGCAGCGGGCCGCGGGTCAGGACGGCGAGGATCGCGTGGTCGAGCGGCATGACGCTCTCTCTCCCGGGCGTCACGGCGGGACAAGGCGGGCGGGGTCACGGAGCGCGGAAAATGTACCGGGTGACACAGCGAGCAGAGCCATGAGCGAGCGCCGCATCTACATCGTCCGTCACGCCATCGCGGAGGACTTCTCTTCGTCGGGGCGCGACGAGGACCGTGCGCTCACCGCGGAGGGCCGGAAGAAGATGCGCCGCGCGGCGCGCGGGCTGGCGTCGCTCGGCGTTTCCCCCGCGCACCTGCTGGCGAGCCCGCTGGTACGCGCCCAGCAGACGGCGGAGATCGTCGTCGAGGCGTTCCCGCGGCTGCGCATCGAGACCTGCGACCTGCTCGCGCCGGGCGTCGACGAGCGCGCCCTGACGCGTCTCCTGAACGGATCGTACGCCTCGGGCGACGTGATGCTGGTCGGCCACGAGCCCGACCTCGGCGAGCTGCTGTCGTTCTGGCTCACCGGCTCGCGCGGCGGCGTCGAGACGCGCTTCAAGAAGGGGGCGTGCGCGTGCATCGCGTCGAGCACCCTGCCGCCGGTCGGCAAGGCCGTGCTCGAGTGGCTGCTGACCGCGGGCCAGCTCGGCTCGCTCGAGTAGGCGGCCGACCGGAGGGAGCGCGGGGAGTGAGGCTCCGACCGGCTTTGCCGGTTGGAGCGAGGGGGCGCGTGCCGCTCGATCCGGGCGCGAAGCGCGCGGCCGACCGGAGGGAGCGCGGGGAGTGAGGCTCCGACCGGCTTTGCCGGTTGGAGCGAGGGGGCGCGTGCCCCCTCGTCGAACGACATCAAAACAGCCGCAAGCCGCGCGCGCGGGTGCGGCGCAGCAGGGCGAGGAACTCGCGGCGCGTGACGTCGTGCGCGCCGAGGCGCTCCATGTGCGGCGTCATCACCTGGATGTCGATCCACGTAGCGCCGCGCGACGCGAGGTGGTCCGTCAGGTGGAGCAGTGCGAGCTTCGACGCGTAGGGCTCGTGATAGAACATGCTCTCCGCCGAGAACGCGCCGTCGGTGTCGACGCCGTACAGTCCGCCGACGAGACGCCCGTCGAGCCACGCCTCGACGCTGTGCGCGAAGCCGAGCTCGTGCATGCGCACGTAGGCCTCGATCATCTCGTCGGTGATCCAGGTGCCGTCCTGGCCGGGACGCGGCTCGGCGGCGCACTGCGCGATCACGCGCGCGAAGGCGGCGTCGATCGTGAAGGTGAAGCGGCTCTGCCGGCGCGCGCGCGCGAGGCTGCGGCCGACGTGAAGGCGCGCGAGCTCGAGGATCGCGCGCTCGCGCGGGCAGAACCAGAGCAGCGGCAGGTCGTCCGCGGGCCAGGGGAAGACCCCGTTCCGGTACGCCTCGCGCAGGGTCTCGGGCTCGAGGTTGCCGCCCAGGGCAACGATGTCGTCGCTCGACGTGGACATCCGATCCGCGGGCTCGCGCCCGTCGATTGTTTAGGCGCGCCGTTCGGGCGGAGTCAAAGGCCGGGCTCGGCGACGAGGTCGATCTCCGCGAGCACGCCGTAGTGGTCCGACGGCCAGAGCGTGCGTCCGTCCACCCCGCGCCGTGGCTCGTCGATCACGACGCGGCTTGCGACCGCGCGCCCGGCATTGCGCGTACCGGGAACGAGAAAGACGTAGTCGACGCGCCGGCGCACCGTGCGCTCCGGCGCGTCGTGGCGCTGCCAGACGGTGAAGCCCGGCGCTTCCGGATGGAGGAAGCGGAAGACGTCGAGGAAGCCCGCTTCGCCGGTGAGCCGCGTGATCGCAGGCGTGTCCTCGACCGCGTTGAAGTCGCCCATCACGACCGACGGCAACGCCCCCCGCCGGGCGCCGACGATGGCCGCGAGCGCGTCGGTCTGGCAGCCGCCCCACGACAGGTGGGTGGAGTACACGCTCAGCGGGCCTTCCGGCGTGTCGAGCTCGGCGCGCAGTGCGACGCGCGGGTCGAGCACGCCGCCGCAGCGGGGCAGGGGATGCGCCTCGCTGGCGGTGATCGGGAAGCGGCTCAGGATCGCCGGGCCCTCGCTGAAGTTCATCAAGGTCGCGAGCGCCGCGTCGACGGGGGCGAGGCCGGTCAGGCCGAAGAGGGCGGGTGCGTAGACGTGCTCGAGGCCGAGCGCCCCGGCGAGCCGCGCGGCGGTGTTGCCGCGACCGAGCCCGGTCGACGCCTCCTGCACCCCGATCACGTCCGCATCGAGCGCGCGCAGCTCCTCGATCATCAGCGAGAGGCGTCGGTCGAGCGCGGCGCCGTCGCCGAACAGGCCCGAGCTCACGCCGCCGTGCAGGACGTTGATCGAGACGAAGGTCGTCGCGGTCCGATCGGGGATCGGTGCGGCAGCGAGCGCGCGTCCGCAGCCAAAGCGCGGATCGATCGAGTCGAGGAGAAGCGCGCCGGCGAGCAGAGCGATCAGCCGCACGCCCGCGATGCGTCGTGCCGCTCCGGAGCGCTCGGTCATCCAGGGAGCAGATCCGGCCGCCGGGCGCGTTGTCAAAGGTGGTCCGATCAAACGATTGAACAGAGCTGGTAATCCGGCCTCGCATCGTCGTAGGAAGGAGGATCAGAAGGAGGTTGGCACCCATGGCTGCCGCGCGTCGCACGTACAAGGTCATCTCCGCGGACTCGCACACCGTCGAGCCGCCCGATCTGTGGGAGAAGTGGCTCGAGAAGAAGTACCTCGACACCGCTCCGAAGCTGGTCGACGACGGCGGCGGCGGACACGCCTGGCTCTACATGGGCGCGACCACGCCCGAGCCGCTCGGCCTCGTGACCTGCGTCGGCACGCATCCCGAGCAGCTCAAGTGGACCGGCGCGCGCTACGGCGACACGATCCACCCGTCGTGCCACGACGGCGCCGAGCGCCTGAAGGTGATGGACGAGGACGGCGTCGACGCGGAGATGCTCTACCCGCCGCAGCGCGCGATGCTGACCTTCATGAAGAACAAGGACAAGGACGCGCACCTCGCCGGCATCCAGGCCTACAACCGCTGGCTGAAGGACGGCTTCTGCGCGCCCGATCCCGAGCGACTGATCGGCATCTTCCAGATGCCGAACGTCGGCATCGAGACCTCTGTCGCCGAGCTGAAGCGCGCGAAGAACGAGGGGTTTCGCGGCGTCGCGATCTCGGCGTGGCCGTCGGGCGGTGACAACCTGAGCCCCGACGACGATCCGTTCTGGGCGACCGCCGCCGACCTCGACCTGCCGGTGAGCATCCATCTTTTGCTTGCCGCGCAGCAGACCAAGACGGTCGCCTCGAAGACCGCCGCGGTCGCGATCGGGGCGACCGCCTTCTCGCTGACCATGCCGCTCATCACCGAGACCATCTTCCAGGGCATCTTCGATCGCTTCCCGAAGCTGCGCATGGCGGCGGTCGAGTCGGGCGTCGGCTGGATCCCGCACTTCCTCGAGATGACCGACGACCGCTACTGGCGGAACCGCATCTGGGCCGGCACCAAGCTGAAGAAGGTCCCGAGCGACTACTTCCGCGACCACTGGCTCGCGACCTTCATCGTCGACCGCAGCGGCGTGTCGGTGCGTCACCAGGTGGGCGTCGACAACATGGCGTGGTCGACCGACTTCCCGCACCACGGCAACGACTGGCCGTACTCGCGCAAGGTGATCGACTCGCTGTTCGCCGAGCTGCCCGACGAGGAGCGGCGCAAGATCGTGTGCGACAACGCGGCGAAGTTCTGGGGTTTGAGCGAGCAGCGCTGGGGCACGCATTGAGGCGAGGGCTCTCGGCCGCTGGCGGAACGGCCGCACGGGAGAGGCGCGCGTCGGCGCCGTTTCTTCGACGTCGGGAGCCGATCGGTGGATGCCGGAACGGCGCGCTTCCGGTATCCTCACCCCGATGGACGCCGACTCCGTGCACGCCTTTCTTCTCCGCGACCGCAGCGCAACGGAGGACCTGAAGCGTCGCCACTGGGCCGAGAGGTTTCGGGCCGAAGGCTCGGCGGCGACGCTGGCCGCGTCCAGCGCGCTCCGGGAGCACGCAAAGCGCGTCCGGCCGGATTGGCCGACCGACGCCGAGCGTGCAGACGATCTCGCGCACCACGTGGCACTCCGGCGGAAGCTCGATCGGGCGGCCCGTGCCCTCGGCGCTCGCTGAGCTGTTCGCCGCCCTCGGTGCGGCCCTCGGGGAAGCGCGGCTCCGGTGGTACCTCTTCGGCGCCCAGGCGGCGATTCTCTACGGAGCTGCACGACTGACGGCCGACGTCGACGTCACGCTCGAGGACGTGGACGTCCCGTCTCGCGCGCTCGTACCCGCGCTCGAGCGCGCCGGTTCAAGGACGTGGACGACGTCCGCGCGGTGCTCGCCGCGAACGTCCAGATCGACGTTGGACTGATCCGCGCGACGCTCGGCGAGCTGGAGACAGTCCTCGACCAGACGGACTTGCTGCCGGCGTTCGACGACGCTCTCGCCCGTGCACGGCGCTGACCACCGACCTCGCGCATCGCAGGCTCAGCTCGGCGGCGCGAAGAACGCGAGCGGCAGCGTCACCGGACCGATCGGCGTCCACTGGTCGCTGGTGCACGGCGCGCGGTTGCAGCCGTCGGCACCGAAGCAGCGCAAGGCGACGTCGCCGCCGCTCTCGCCGGTCTGCTCGCACCAGACGAACTTCGGTGCGCTGCCCGGTCCGCCGAAGACGTTGCCGGTGACCGTCTTGTCGTCGAGGTGGCGCGTGATCGCCCAGCGCTCCGCGCCGACGTCCTTGCTCACCAGGACGCGCCCCAGGTCGGGCGTGATCTGCACGCCCGACGACGAGCCGCCGTCCTGCAGCGGCTCGTCGAAGCCCTGCACGACGCTCGCCGGGCTGCCCGCCGGCTTGAAGAACGAGACCGGCAGGCTCACCTCGCCCTGGATCTGCATCCACGAGCTGCCCGGGCAGGGCTCGCCCGCGCAGCGGTCGGCGATGCTGCAGCCGAGGAAGAGGTTCGGGTCGTCCCGCCGGAGCTGGCGGCAGTCGATGAACTTCGGCGCGCCCCCGCCTGCGTCGAACACGTTGCCGGTGACGAGGCCGTCGTCGTTCAACGTGATCGCCCAGCGCTCGCTGCCGACGTCCTTGCTGATGAGCGTCCGCTTGCCGTCGCGCGTGAGCTGGATGCCGGACTGGGCGTGCGCCGCGCTCGCGAGCGCCAGCAGCACCAGCGTGGCGGCGAAGATCTGCTTGACCATTGCTCCTCCTCGACCCTCCACAGCGCGGTCTAGCTTGTTGCGCGACCTCGGGCCAGGATCGCGCGCCGACCGGGGCCGTCCGTCGGCGCGGTCAAGCGTCGCGTGCGACGCGGGCGGCGAGCGCGCGGTGCTCGGGGTAGGGCGGAACCCCCGTCCCGCCGGCGCGTGCCGCGAAGCGACGCTTGAACGCCGCCATGCGGACCAGCGCGCGCTCGATCTGCGCGTCGGGGACCTGCTCGAGGCGCGCGAGCACCGCGGTGACGCGGTCGAAGTGCTCGCACACGAGCAGCGCGTCGATCCCCGCGGCGAGCGCCAGATCCACCATCTCGTGCGGTTGCCAGCGGTCGGCGACCGCCTTCATCTCGAGGTCGTCGGAAAACACGAGCCCGTCGAAGCCGAGCCGCTCGCGCAGCAGCGCCATGACGTCGGGCGAGAAGGTCGCCGGCCGGTGCGGGTCGATCGCCTCGAAGACGACGTGCGCGCTCATCACGCTCGCGACGCCGGCGTCGATCGCGGCCGCGAACGGCGGCAGCTCGACGGCGAGCAGGCGCTCGAGGTCGTGCGAGAGGGTCGGCAAGGCGAGGTGGCTGTCGAGCGCGGTGTCGCCGTGGCCGGGGAAGTGCTTCGCACAGCACGCGACGCCCACCTCTTGCATCGCGCCGACGAACGCGCGCGCGTGCGCGGCGACGCGCGCGGCGTCGCGGCCGAAGCTGCGATCGCCGATCACCGGGTTCGCCGGGTTGCTGTCGACGTCGACCACCGGCGCGAAGTCGAGGTCGAAGCCGGCGTCGCGCAGCTCGCGCGCGAGCGCAGCCGCGACGGCGGCGGTCGCGTCCGTCGCGGTGTCACGCTCGCCGAGCCGGCGCATCGGCGGCCACACGGTCCACGGCGCGCGCAGGCGCTGCACGCGTCCGCCTTCCTGATCGACCGCGATCACGAGCGGCGTACCGGCAGGCTCGTGCGCGCGGAGCTGCGCGACCAGCGCACGAAGCTGCGGCGGATCGACGACGTTGCGCGCGAACAGCACCACGCCGCCGATCCGTCCCGCGGCGATCAGGTCGAGCAGCGGCTGCGGGCACGTCGGTCCCGCGAAGCCGGCGAACAGCGCCTGCCCGGGCTGCGACGCAGCGTCGCGAACGCTCACCGCACCGCTCGCGCGCGGCTCACTGCTCTCCCCACTGGCAGAGCACACCGTTGGTCGCGATGCCGTCGCCGATGGCGCAGTCCCACAGGCCCGGTGCGGTCGACGGCAGGCGCGCGCCCGCGAACAGCGCGCCGCCGGCGATCGCGCTCGCGCAGTCGGTCTTCGCCTGCGCGTAGGCGTACGCGTCGGGCAGCGAGATGCAGAGCGGCGGTGCGGTCGAGTCGGTGATCGGAACCGTGGTGCCGCCGGGTGCGAAGACGATGCGGAAGGCCTTGCCGTCGCTGTAGTAGGTCTCCGGGTCGTTCGGCCAGGTGAGGCCGCGCGGCAGGACCTCGTGCACGGTGTCGTCGCCGATGCACGCGTCGGGATCGCCGGTCGGGGCGGTGACCGTGCCGCACGAGCCGAACTCCGGCTGGAAGCTCGGCATCTCGGAGTACTGGTTGGTGCAGACGTCGGGCGGGCACTCGGGCTGCTTGATGAAGGCGCGACACGCGCACTGCGCGCCCTGCGGGCTGCCGTTGTCCCAGCAGCTGCCGTTCTGCGGGCAGTCGGCGTCTGTGCTGCACGCGCGGCCGTAGATCTTGTCGGGATCGCCCTCGGGCACCGCGCAGCAGAAGGTCTTCCAGTAGTAGCAGATCGGATCCTTCGCCGGATCGGGATCGCAGTCGATCGGCGGCTCGCCCGCGCAGCGGAAGCCGTCCGGACACGCGCCGGTGAGCTGGCCCTGGAACTTGTATTGACCGCAGTTCGAGAAGCAGCCGACGACGTCGTCGCCGCCCTCGCTGCCGGCGATGAAGAAGGTCAGGTCGCTGCGCTTGAGCTGGAACGGAGCCGGGCAGGACGCGCGCAGATCCTGGCCGCACCGCGACAGCGGCAGATTCGAGCCGCCGAGCCAGAACGCGACGTCGACCGGACCGACCGGCGTGTCGGAGTGCGGGCCGACCGGCACGATGTCCATCGTGACGTTGACGCCGTCGACGACGCTGATGTCGGGTGCCGCGTTGCCGTTGCCGTCCTTGAACGTCCACTCGGCGAGCGACTTCGGTCCGGGCGGCGTGAGGCCCTTCTTGCTGCAGTCGTAGACGCCGCCGCAGTCGCCGGTCTCGCACTGCGCGAGGTCGTGCGTCTCGTCGTAGCGGCAGCCGGTGCGCGCCCAGAACACCGGGCCGAGGCTGCCAAGCGGGATCGTGCCCTCCCACTCCTCGGGGATGTCGATCGTCAGGACGCCCTTCGGCGGCAGGATCCACGTCCCCTCCCGCGGCAGCACGGACTTCGGCGGCGCGCCCGCGACGTGCGCCGCGTTCGCCGCCGCGAGCAGCGTGACCCCGGACTCGTTGACGAGCTGCACCACGTAGCGCCCGGGGCTCGGCACGGGCAGCGGCAGCGACGCCTCGAACTCCTCGCGCTGCGCCGCGCAGCCCGTGACCGGAGACGGCCCCGGCTCGCCGCCCAAGGTCGGCGTGGGGGAGGCTGGTCCGCCCGGCGTCGGGCTCGGGCCGTCGCTGCTCGACGACGATCCGCAGCCCGGCGCGACCAGCAGCGCGAGCACGGGGAGGAGGAGCGCGAGGCGAAGCCGCGCGGGGCCGTGGGGGTGCTGCGCGCGGCGCGCGATGCCGACCGTCATGGGGCACACGGTCGCGGACCCGAGGCGCGGGTGCAAGGCGGAATCGGCCACCGCGCGGCCCGGCGTCCGCCGCCCGCCGCACGAATGCCTCGACACGCGGGCAAATGTTGCGCTACGTAACATTCTCACGCCGAACGACACGAGGGGTGGGCGATGACGCGAACGACCAGGCACCCGAGAACGAGCGCCGGCGCACCGGCCGCCGTCGCACTGCTGCTCGCAGGCGCGGTCGCCGCCGGGTGCGGGGACGCGGCGACCACCGCCGCGACGCCGCAGGCGCGGAACGTGATCGTGATCCTCGCCGACGACCTCGGCGTGGCCGACGTCTCGGCGTACTTCCCGGACCGCATCCCGACGCCGCACATCGACCGCATCGCGCAGGGAGGGGTGCGCTTCGACGCCGGCTACGCGACCGCCGCGATGTGCAGCCCGTCGCGCGCGGGTCTGCTCACCGGCCGCTACCAGAATCGCTTCGGCTTCGAGTACAACGCCGGCTCCGACGAGCGCGTCGAGGCGGAAGGCCTCGGGCTCGATCCCGGCGAGCGCACGATCGCGGACCTGCTGCGCGCGGCAGGCCTGTACACCGGGATGGTCGGCAAGTGGCACCAGGGATCGCGTCCCGAGTTCGCGCCCACGGCGCGCGGCTTCGACGAGTTCGTCGGCTTCTTCGCGGGCTCGACCAACTACATCGAGCCCGACGTGCCGGGCGTGATCAACGGCGAGACGATCGAGCGGCGCGAGGGAGCGAGCTTCTGGAAGCAGATCGTGCGCGACCCCGGACGCCAGGTGGTGGACAACGCCGACAAGTACTTGACCGAGGAGCTCACGCGCGAGGCGATCGAGTTCCTCGATCGCAACCGCGAGCGGCCCTTCTTCCTCTACCTCGCCTACAGCGCGCCGCACACGCCGCTGCAGACGACGCAGAAGTACTACGACCGCTTCCCGCACGTCGCCGACGAGCGCCTGCGCATCTACGCCGCGATGGTGAGCGCGCTCGACGACGGCGTGGGCGCGATCCTCGACCGCCTCGACGCGCTCGGGCTCGCCGACGACACGCTGGTCGTCTTCCTGTCCGACAACGGCTGCGCCGCCTACGCGCGGCTCTGCGACTGCTCGCTGCGCGGCGGCAAGCTCACGCTGCTCGAGGGCGGCACGCGCATCCCGTACCTGATGCGCTGGCCGCGCGGCCTGCCGTCGGGCGTGGTCTACGACCAGCCGGTGACCGCGCTCGACGTGCTGCCGACGGCGCTGCGCGCGATCGGCGCGTCCGCGTCCGTTCCGGACGAGCCGCGCCGCGACGGCGTCGACCTCGCGCCGTTCGTGCGCGGCACGACGAAGGGTGCGCCGCACGACACGCTCTACTGGCGGAGCGAGCCGCTCGTCGCCGTCCGGCAGGGGCCGTGGAAGCTCTGGGAGTCGCGCGACGGCGCGTTCTCGCACCTCTTCGACCTGTCGGCCGATCCCGGCGAGCAGAACGACCTCGCGGCGAGTCAGCCCGAGCGCGTGCGTCGCTTGCGCGAGGACTTCGCCGCCTGGAGCGCGGACCTCGTCGCGCCGTCGTGGGACCCGCGCAACATCGTGGTCAACGCTTGCGGCGAGGAGTTCCGCATGGGCTTCTGACGCGAGGCGCGCGCACGCCACGCGCGCGCGGCGACGGCACCGCGCGCGAGGTCGTCGCAGAGCGTCTCGACGAGCGCGCGCGGCAGGCGTTGCTCGATCCACCAGCGTCCGGCCGCGTCGAAGGCGGCGAGCAGCATCATCGCGACGGCCGTCGCCTCGCGCGCGCCGACCTCGAAGCGCGCGACGAACGTCGCCGCGAGCATGCGCGCGAGCTCCGCGCGCCGCTTCGCGCGCGCGTCCTCGACGACCGGCGTGCCCCAGAGGCTGCGCAGCCACGACGAGCGTCGCGCGAGCGCGTCGAGAAAGGCGGCGACGATGCGCCGCAGCGACTCGTCCCACGGCAGTCCGGGATCGAGTGCGGCGATCGCGGCGTCGATGCGCTGCCACTCGGAGCGCAGGAGTGAGAGCACGACCGTGTCGCGGTCGGCGAAGTGCCGGTAGACCACCGGCTTCGCGATCCGCGCCTCGCTCGCGAGCCGCTCCATGGTGAGCGCCTCGAGCCCGCCCGCGCGCAGGATCCCCTGCGCGGTCTCGAGCAGCTGCGCGCGTCGCGCGTCGCGCGACATGCGCGGCGCGTAGCGCTTCTTCGTCACTGGCGCGTGGCGCCTGTTCGTCGCCGGCGCTTCGCTGCCGCGCGTGCCGCCCGCCCTCACTGCGCCGCGGGAGCCGGCAGAGAGTACAGGTCGACCGCGTTCAAGCCGAGGATGCGCTCCTTCGCGCGCAGGGTGAGACCTTCCATCGCCTCGCGCAGCTCCCCGACGACGCCCGGGATCTTCGCATCCGGGTGCGGGTAGTCGCTCGCCCAGATGATGCGGTCGGCGCCGACGAGATCGCTCTCGGCGGTGAAGCGGAGCGTCGTCTCGTCGGGGTCGAAGGAGATCCAGCACTGCCGCTTGAAGTACTCGGACGGCTTCAGCTTCATCTGCGGCACGTCCCACGGGAAGATCTCGAAGTGGTGGTCGAGACGCTCGAGCCACGGCACGATCCAGCCGCCGTTCGCTTCCAGGAAGATGACCTTGAGCCTCGGGAAGCGCTCGAGCGTGCCGCCGCAGATCATCATGGTGAGCGTGGTCTGCATGTCGAAGACGTTCGACAGCGCCTGCGTGAAGAAGATGTTCTGGATGCCGACGGTGCCGGTCATCTCGTCCGACTGCCCCGGCGCGTACATGCCCTTCGCACCCGGCGCGACGAAGTGCGCGAAGCCGAGGTCGCGGCACGCGCCGGGCATGTCGTTGGCGAGAAACGGGTGGAAGCCGACCGTCAAGTCGAGGTCCTGGAGAGTCGCCCACAGGCGGTCGTAGACCGGGTCGCAGAAGAACTTGCCGTCAATCGACGGATTCGGGCGCATGAACACGCCGACGAACCCGAGGTCCTTCGCTCTCGAAGCCATGCGTACGGCCCGGTCGATGTCCGTCTGCACGATCGAGGCGATGCCGAAGAGCCGCGACGGCGCGTGGCGGCAGTAGTCGGCGAGCCAGTGGTTGTACGCGTTGCCCTGCGCCTCGGCGAAGTCGGCGTCGGGGAAGCCCGACAGGCCGAGGAAGAGGGTGGGGTAGACGACCGCCTGCTGGATGTCGTCGGTCGCCATCTCGACGAGGCGGTCGGCCGGCTCGTACGCCCCGGGTTTCACCTCGCTGTACTTGAGCTCGCCGCGCTGCGCGCGCAGGCGATCCTCGAGCGAGAGTCCGCCGGTGCCCGCGAGCGCCATGAAGTTCGCGTTCGAGGTGCGACCCTGGAAGTGCAGCCACTCGCTGCCGTCGGGCCTGGTCTCGATGTGGAAGCACTGCTCGCGGTACTTCGCGGGCATGTACTCGAGCATCGCGGTCGGGTGCTCGAGGACGTGGCCGTCGGCGTCGACGATGCGCTGCATGGCGAGATTCTCCTCGCGCCCGAAGGTCCAGGCAGGGCGCTTCTCGCGGAGAGATATTCGGCTCGTGCGCGCGACGCAACGCCCTAGGCCGGCGGCACGCGCCGCACGGACGTGCGGCGGTATATTCTTGACCGCGGCCGAAAGGCCGCCTAGAGGGCGCCGATGCACGCGACACGGCTACCGTCCGGCGGGGAGCCCGCCCCGTGGCGCTGAGCATGGCGGCGCTGGCACTCGCGATCGCCGCCGGCTGCGCCGGCGCGGCGCGTCGCGCGCGCACCCCGCGACGCGGTCGTGCGTGGCTGCTCGCGTCTGGCACGAGCGGTGCGGCGACGATCTACCTGCTGGTCGCGGCCGCCGTGCTCGAACCCTCGGTGACGGCGAGATTCCACCCCCTCGACGGCGCCGCGGCCGGCCCGCTGCATCAGCCCGACGCCGACCTCGGCTTCGCGCACCGGCCCGGCGCGCGCGTACGCGCCGTCCGGGAGGTCGAGGGCCGCGTGACGTACGACGTCGTCTACACCATCGGCGCCGACGGTCTGCGGGTCACGCCGCCCGCGCGCGGTGCGAAGCCGGTGGTCTTCTTCGGCTGCTCGTACACCTTCGGCGACGGCGTCGACGACGACGAGACGCTGCCCGCGCAACTCGTGGCCGCTCTCGGCGGGCAGGCGGACGTCGTCAATCGTGCGGTGGGGGGCTACGGTTCCCACCAGATGCTGCGCGCGCTCGAGACCGGTCGCGCACCGATCCCGCCCGGGGCGCACGTCTTCTACCAGGGGCTCGGCGATCACGTACGGCGCGTCGCCGGCAAGGCGCCGTGGGACGACGCCGGACCGCGGTACGAGCTCGACGGCGACGGCGTGCGCTGGACCGGTCCGCTGCACGCTCCGCTGGTGCGGCCGCTGCGCGGCATCGCCCGCGTGCTGGCCCGGAACGGGATCCTGCCGCGGCGCGTGTTCGGCTACGCGGTCTCGGACGACGAGCGCGAGCTCTTCGTGCGCGTCGTCGTGCGCGCGGCGGAGCGGGTGCACGCGGCGGGCGGCCGCTTCACCGTGATCTTCTGGGACGACACCCCGGACGCGTCGACAGTGGCGGACCTGCTGGCGGCACGCGGGCTCGAGGTGTGGCGCATGACGGCGCTGCTGCCCGGCGTGGATCGCGCGCCGCTCTTTCTGCCCCACGACACGCACCCGGGCGCGGAGATCCACCGGCTCCTCGCAGCGGCCGTGGCGCAGAGGATGCAGCGTGGGTCGCCGTCCTGAGCGCGTGTGCGCGCCGGTGGGAACGCCGCCCGTCGGGCGCCGTCAGACGTAGGCGTCGAAGTCGCCCGGCGCGCCGTCCTTCAGCAGATCCGCCTTCGCGTCGGCGAGCATGATCTCGTACGCCGCGCGCACGCCCGACAGGAACGCGCCGTGCACCGTCGACGGGAAGAACTGCGACGTCGCCTCGCCGGCGAAGAACACGCGGTTCTCGACCGGCGTGCCGATCACCCGGCGCAGGCTCTGCTTCGCCCCGACCGGCACGTACGAGTACGAGCCGAGGCTGTACGGATCCTGGCCCCAGCGCGTGACGAGGTGTCCCTTCGGCTCGGGCGTGTCCGGACCGTACATCCGGCGCAGGCAGCGCATCAGGCACTCGACCAGATCGGCGTCGCTGCGCTGCTCGTTCTGCGCGCCCGCGTGTCCGGCGCTGAACGCGAGCAGCACCGGCCACCCCGCGATCGCGTGGAAGTTGACGATCTCGGGCCAGTCCTCGTCCTGGCTGCCGACGTAGCCGATGAGCTCGTCGTCGCGGTCCCAGAAGACGTGCTCGAACTCGAGGAAGATCTTGTTGAACACGCCCATGCGCATCGTCCGGATCGCGTCGCGCTTGGCCTTGGGCAGCGGCGGGTTGAACGCGATGCGTCCCGCCTGAAGGACGCCGAGCGGAACGGTGACCAGCACGTGATTCGCGGTGAAGCTGCCGTGGTTGGTGAGCACGTCGACGCGCGCCCCCGAGGAGTCGATCTGCTTGACCTCGTGTCCGAGCAGCACCTCGACGCCATCGGCGAGCCGGTCCGTGATCTGCGCGTAGCCCTCGGGGAAGACGCGGTCGTGGCCCGCGAAGCCGAGGCCCTTGTCGTACTCGAGCAGCGACACCTCCGAGCGCGGCCCCGCCCACTCGTGCTCGAGGTAGGTGCGCGCGATGAAGCCGAGGCGCCGGCGTCGCTCGGCGTCGTAGCCCTCCTGCGCGGCGAACGCCTCCTCGACGGCGAGCATCGACATCTCGACGCCCTCCTTCTGCTTGCCGGCGACGAACTCGAGGTAGTCCGCCATCATCTCCGACATCTCCGCGGTCTCCGCGGTGTCGAGCCGGCGGCCGGCCTCGTCGTAGAGCACCATCGAGCGGTAGCGCGCCGGCGTCACGCTCGAGATGTTGGTGCGGATGATCGCGATCTCGTGCCGGCGGGCGAGGCGCGCGATCGGGTTGTCCTCGAAGCCGTGGATCCACGACGCACCGAGGTCGGCCGGGACGCTCAGCTCGCGCGCGGTCCAGATGCGCCCGCCGATGCGGTCGCGCGCTTCGAGCACGGCGACGTCGTAGCCGTCGACGACGAGGTCGCGCGCGGCGGCGAGCCCGGCGATCCCGGCGCCGATCACCAGAACCTCTTTCGCAGGGTTGCTCATGCGCCGCGAGTCTCGGCCAACCCCGGCGCCGGCGCAACCGCGTCAATACAGGTTGTTCTGGTAGTCCTTCGCGAGCGCCGCGCTCAGGACGCGCTCCGAGGCGAGCTTGCGCATCGCCGCTGCCGCGATGCCGCGCTGCTTGTTCAGCTTGACGTGGTCGATGAACACCTGCGACATGCGCGGCAGCTCGGACGCGTCGCGCACGCTCGCCGGGTTCCACAGGTCGGCGGCGGCGATCGCGGCGCTCGGCGCGAGCACGGCGCGCTCGACGTCGAGCAGCAGCGCGAGCTTCGGCACCTTGCCGCGCACCGCCATCGGCGCGAGCAGCGCCGGGTCGTCCGAGAGCCGGGCGCGGCCGCCCAGCTCGAGCGCGCGCGCGTCGCCGGGCACCAGGGCGAGGATCGCGGTGGCCGGGTTCTCGAGCACGTTGTGGAAGGTGTCGGTGCGGCGGTTGCCCGGACGGTCGGGCACCGCGACCGTGCGCTCGCCGACGACCGCGAGGAAGCCCGCCGGGTCTCCCTTCGGGCTCGTGTCGGCCGCGCCGGACGCGTCGCGCGACGCGAGCACCGCGAACGGCGCACGCGCGAGGAAGTCGCGGATCTCGGGATCGGCGAGCGGACCGGCGGCACTCTCCGGCGCCGGCGGCTGCTCCGCCTGCGCGCCGCCCTGCCACAGCGCGGAACGGATGAGCGCCTTCGCGCAGTGGGCGAACGCCTCGCCGACCTCGACCAGCAGCGCGTCGCCGTCGACCCTCGCGCGGCCGTTCACGCGCAGCGTCTCGCCGAGGCCAGGGACGAAGAAGAGCAGCGCCGCAGGACCTTCCGCCGACGGGCTGAGCGCGGCCGGCACGGGCAGCCGGAGCCGGCTGCGCGACGCGACGCGCGCGAAGCCCGCGGGGCCGCCGAGCGCTGCGACGCGGACGCCGCCGCTCGCGTCGTCGAGCCCGATCACCGCGAACGGCGACAGCGCCAGCAGGCGCTCGCAGTGCGCGTCGAGCGCGTCGATCGACTTGAGAAGCGAGCCGAGCGGCCGGCTCCCGACCACCTCCTCGAGCCGCGCCACCGAGCCGATCAAACCCTTCTCGCCGTTGGTCGCCATGATTCTCCCTGCTCCGCGCTCGCGCCCGTCGTTGTCCCGGGAGCGTATTGAAAATGATTTTCAATTTCCATATCCCACGCAGCGGTGAACGCCAAGGCCCCGTCGCGCTGGCTGCGCCTCAACGTCTGGCTGCATCGCTGGGCGAGCCTGGTCGCGACGGTGCCGTTCCTGATCCTCTGCCTCACGGGCACCGTGCTCGTCTTCCACGAGGAGATCGACCACGCGCTCGGCCACGTGCCGGTCGCGGCGAGCGACGCCGCGGCGCCGGCCCGTCCACTCGACGAGTCGGTCGCGCGCGTGCTCGAGGCGTATCCGGACGAGCGCGTCGGCAGCGTGAGCGTCGATCCCGACCACCACCCCGGCGTGCTCCTGGTCGTGACCATGCCGGGCGACGAGCCCGGCTTCGCGAACGCGGAGCTGCGCTTCACCGACATCGCGACCGGTGCGCTGATCGGCGACCCCGACCCGGGTACGACGCTCACCGGCTTCCTGCTCGAGCTGCACGCGCAGTGGTTCCTCGGCCCCGTCGGCGAGCTGGTGGGCGCGCTGATCGCGCTTCTCGTGCTGCTCTCGCTGCTCTCGGGGCTGGTCGTGTACGCGCCCTACGTGCGGCGCGTCGCGCTCGGGATCGTCCGTCGCGGCCGCGGCGCGCGCGTCACGCAGATCGACCTGCACAACCTGATCGGCGCCGTGGTGCTCGGCTGGGCGCTGGTCGTCACGGCGACCGGCTTCCTGCTCGGATTCTCGACGCTCGCGACCGGCCTCTGGCAGGCGAGCGGCCTCGCCGAGCTGCGGGCGCAGGCGGCGACGCTCGCGCCGGTCGACACGCGCCGTCCGCCGGTCGACGTCGATCGCGCGCTCGCCGCCGCGCGCGCCAGCGCCGATCCGGGCTGGGACGTCGTCACCGCGATCTTCCCCGGCACCGAGTTCTCGACGTCGCGGCACTACACGGTGCTGCTCGCCGGGCAGGGGCTCGACGAGCGGCTGTTCCGAGTCGCCGCGATCGACGCCGAGACCGGCGCGGTCACGGCGTCGGTGGGAATGCCGGCCTACATCAAGGCGATCACCCTCGCCGAGCCGCTCCACTTCGGCGACTACGGCGGGCTCCCGCTGAAGCTGCTGTGGACCGCGTGCACCTGGCTCACGCTGTTCATCACCGCGAACGGCGCGTGGCTGTGGTGGGATCACCGCCGTCGCCGGCGACGGGTCGCCGCCCGGGCACGGGTCGATGCGGGCGTGCCGGCGTGACGGGAGCGCGCGCCTTGACGCTCGTCGTGCTGCTCGCGCTGCTGAGCGTCGCGGGCATCGTCGGCATGCTGCTCGTCGAGGGGGGCGTCGCGGACGGGGCTCTGCTCCTGATCGCCGCGCTGCCGCTCGCGGCTGGCTACTGGCTCCACCGGACGCGCGGCGGCACGACCTGATCGCGCGTCGCGAGGTCCCGGTGCGGTAGTTTGACCGCGGTACGATCCGGGAGATACGTCGGCGACGTGACGTCGACGTCCGATGCGGCTCCCGCACGAGCCACGATGCGCGCCTGGCGCACGCACGCGTACGGCGCGCGCCCGACCGAGGTGCTGCAGCTCGACCGCGTGCCGGTGCCCGAGCCGCAGCCGGGCGAGGTGCGCGTGCGCGTGCAGGCGATCCCGCTCAACCTGAACGACCTCGAGCGCATCAACGGCGGCAACATGATGGTCCAGCCCGAGCTGCCCTACAGTCCGGGCATGGAGGTGATGGGCGTCGTCGACGCGTGCGGGCCGGGCGCGGAAGCGTGGCAGGGACGGCGCGTCGCCGCGACCACGCGTCAAGCATTCGGCGGCTTCGCCGAGCACGCGTGCTGTCCGGTGGTCTCGGCCTTCGAGGTTCCGGAAGCGATCCCGCTGCCCGACGCGGCCGCGATCTACTTCCCGTTTCACCTGGCGTGGCTCGGCCTCTTCGACCGCGCGGAGCTGAAGGCGGGCGAGACCGTGCTCGTGCACGCCGCGGCCGGCGGCTCGGGCTCGGCGGCGGTGCAGCTCGCGGTCGACGCCGGCGCGCGCGTGTTCGCGACGGCAGGCTCGGAGCGCAAGCTCGCGCTCTGCCGCGAGCTCGGCGCCGAGGTCGCGATCGACTACGGCACCACCGATTTCGCGCAGGTCGTCCTCGACCAGACCGCCGGGCGCGGCGTCGACGTGGTGTTCGACAACGTCGGCGCGGCGGTGATGGAGAAGTCGCTCGCGTGCCTCGCCTACGGCGGGCGCTACCTGATGATGGGCTTCGCGTCCGACAAGCGCGTCGCCGACGAGAAGCTCGTCGTGCCGCGCCGTCTCGCGCTCGCCAACGCGAAGCTCTGCGGCGTGCTGCTCGCGTACGCGCCGGACGAGATGGCGAGCATGCTGAAGCGCGGCATGGGCTGGAGCTTCGTTCCCGCGGCGCTCGGAGTCGAGATCCACGCGCGGATCCTCGAGCGGGTGCTCGCCGGGCGGGTGCGCCCGGTGGTCGGCGCGACCGTCGGTTTCGACGCGCTGCCGGCGGCGATCGAGGCGATGGGCAACCGCGAGACCGTGGGGCGTACCGTCGTTCTGCTCTGAGCTCGCCCGTCTCCGCGTGCCGCCTGGTCGCCCCGCTGCTCCGTTCGGTCGGCCCCGCCCTTCGCGCGCGGGTGCGTGAACGGTTCCGGGGAACGCGGTTGCGTTGGGCGCGTGGGCGGTCGTAAGGTGCGCCGGCCGCACGGCGTGGTGTCGCGTCGCCGACGTCGTGACGAGCCACGAGCCGACCCCGCGTGAACTCGACCAGTGCCAGCGCCCGCCTCCGTCGCACGGGGCTCGTCTGCGCCTTGGCGGTGGTCACCTGTGCGCTCCTCGGTGGAGCGCGCGGTGCGCGGGCCGACGACTGCACCGCCGCGGCGCCCGGCAACGCGTGCATCCCCGGCGGCGGCTCGCCCGGCACGGACTGCGCGCTCGAGTGGCGCGTCGATCCGGCCCCGGCGCCCGACCGGCGCGGCGTGCCGCGCGCGCGCATCGTCTGCTTCGAGGGCGACCCGCGCTGCGACGTCGATCCCGAGCTCGACGACGCCTCGTGCACGGTCGCGCTCACGCTCTGCATCAACAACCACGACCCGCGGCTCGCGTGCGCGCCGTCGGGCATCGTCGCCTTCGAGCTGCGCAAGCCCGATCCCGCACGTCCGCGCGACGCCGCCGAGGCGGCGGGCGCGCAGGCGCTCGAGGCGGCCTTCGCGGACGAGCTGGGGGTGTCCGTGCTGCGCCGCGGCCTGGTGCACGTTGCCGGATCGACCAACGCGTCGCCGGATCTGTGCAGCGCGCCGGTGCCGCTCGCGGTGCCGCTGCGCGTGTCGCGTACCGGTCGTGTGTCGAAGCACCGCCGCACCTTCTCGCTGCAGGTGGTGAGCACGGCGACCGGCCTCGATCGCGACACGGTGAGCGTCGAGTGCCGGCCGAGCACGTGCGGAAACGGGCGCATCGAGAGCGATCACGAGCAGTGCGACGACGGCAACCGCGTGAACGGCGACGGCTGCGACCAGGGCTGTCAGGCCGAGGCGCCACCGCCGACGCCCGCGCCGAGCCCCACCGGGGTGCCCACCGCCACGCCGGCGCCGACCGCGACGCCGACCCCGGTGGCGCCCCCGACGCCCGTACCGACCGCGACACCCGCGCCGACACCGGACCCGACGCCGACGCCGGCTCCGACCCCGAGCCCGACGCCGACGGCAACCCCGAGTCCCACGCCCACGCCGCCGTCGTTCGCGATCGACGTGACCGCGTACCGCCCGCAGACCGAGTCGTACGGTGCGCCGTTCGCGCGCCGCGCGGTGCCGGACGCCGACGAGGCGACGCTGGGCGCGGGCATTCGCCTCAACACCGACGACGACGACGGCAACGGTCTCGCCGACGCGACGCAGGTCGGCGTGAGCGGCGAGAACGATCTGATCGAGCTCGCCGTGCAGCTCTCGCCTGGCGTCGCGCCCGCGGGCTGGGAGTACGCGATCGTGCGTAGCGGCGCGCAGCTCCGGGTGTGGCTCGATTCCGCGAAGGCGTTCCCGCTGCTCGACGCGAGCGACGACGCGGTGCTCGTCACCGGCAGCACGTCGCTCTGGGTGGAGAGCGTCGCGGCGACGTCCGGGACGGTCCAGGTGGTCGCGCGTCCCGCCGCCGGCGGTGCGGCGGTCGCGTCGGACGAGGTGCTGTTCTACCCGTTCACGAGCGTGGTGATCGCGCTCGGTGGCGAGAACCAGTCGCCGAGCGATCCGCCGGACCCGAACCACGGCATGTTCAACGTCGCCCGCGACCTCCACGCGATGGGATACGACGTCCACATGTACGACGAGGACGACGTGAGCAGCTCCGGTGCGGGGCGCGCCTACGACGAGGTGGTGCGCGCGGTCGCGCAGCGCGGCATCGGCGTCGTGTCGATCTTCGGCTACAGCCACGGCGGCGGCTCGACCTACGACCTCGCCGAGCGGCTCGCGATCAACGCCGGCAGCATCGGCTCCTTCGCCATCCCGTACACCGCGTACGTGGACGCGATCGAGAACGACTCCGACATCGACATCGAGTCCGAGCGCCGGCGGCCGATCGGCAGCGCGTACCACGTCAACTACTACCAGCGGGCGGACTTCTTCATCCGCGGCAACTCCGTGCCCGGCGCCGACGTCGACGTGAACGTCAACGCGACGCCGTGGGGCGCGGGCGTCGAGCACACCGGCGTCGACGACCTCGCGAACGTGCGCAGCGGGGTGCGCGATCCGCTCGTGCTGTGGGTGCCGCGATGAGGACGCGTCACGCAGCTCTGGTCGCGTCGCTCGCGGCGCTGCTGATCGCGGCCGAGGCGTCGCCGTCGCCGTCGCCGTCGCACGCGACCGCGCACGCGGCCGAGGCGGCGGCACCGGCGCTGCGGCGCGATCCGGACGTGCAGGCGAGGATCGCCGCGGTCGCGCGTGCGACGAGCGAGAGCGAAGCCGCCGCGGTGCTGGCTGCGTTGCGCGCGGCGGTGTCGCCGGACTACTCGGACCTCGTGCCGCAGCTCGCGCTCTTCCTGCTCGACAGCGAAGGCGAGCGCGCCGGGATGACGCCGGCGCTGATCGTGAGCCGTCTCGGCGTCACGCGCGCGCAGATCCTGCGCGGGGTCGCACCGCACCTCGACACGCCGGATCCGGAGCTGCGCGCGCAGCTCGAGAACCTGCTCGGCGCGGTGGAGCTGGAGGACGTGCGCGTCTACTTGACCGAGCGTGGCACGTCGCCGCCGGACGGGTTGGTGCGCTACCTGTACGGGCGCTCGCCAGCCGGCGCCGTCGCGCTGCTCGGCGCCGCGAGCGACGGCAGCGCGCGGGCGTCGGGGGCTGCGACGGACGCAGCGCCGATCGCGGAGGTCGAGGACGCACGCTCGGCGCTCGCCGCCGGCCGCGCGTCCGCGGAGCGGACGGAGCGCGCCGCGACGACGCTCGACGCGCTGTCGCGCGATCCCGACTGGCGGCTGCGCGCCTACGCCGCGGCGGTGCTGCGAGCCGAGCCCGGGCTCGCAGCCGTCGACGCGGGCGCGTTCGCGCGCACGCGGCAGGATCCGGACGCGCGCGTGCGCGCCGTGGCGACGGCGACGCCTCCGCGCTGAGAGGCCGTTCTAGTGGGACACTAGCGTCGCCCGACGCGTCGCTCCCGGTCCGCCCGCGCAGCGTACGCGCCGCGGAGACCTCTTGCCGCCGGCGGGCCGCCGTCGGATAGGTACGGCATGGGGTACCAGGCCACCACCTACGAGCGGCGCGGCACCGTCGGGTTGTTGACGCTGAACCGTCCCGACAAGCTCAACGCGTGGACGCCGGCGATGGCGGTCGAGCAGGCGGAGGCGATCGAGGACGCGAACGCCGACCGCGAGGTCGGCGCGATCGTCATGACGGGCGCGGGGCGCGGCTTCTGCGCCGGTGCCGACATGGAGGACACCTTCAAGGCGCGCCTCGACGGCAACGATCCCGGTGACGACACGGCCGGTGGCGTCGGCGGCATGCCGGCGTCGCTCGACTGGGTCGCGCTGCTGCGGCGCTCGAAGCCGATCGTCGCTGCGGTGAACGGCGCCGCGGTCGGCATCGGCATGACGATGGTGCTGCCGTGCGACGTCATTCTCGCCTCGGAGAAGGCGAAGTTCGGCATGCTCTTCATCAAGGTCGGGCTCGTGCCCGAGCTCGCGAGCACGCACTTCCTCGTGCAGCGCATCGGCTTCGGGCGTGCGAGCGAGATGTGCTTGTCGGGCAAGCTCTACGGCGGCGCGGAGGCGCACGCGTGGGGCCTCGCCGACCGGCTGTGCGCGCCGGACGATCTGCTGCCGCAGGCGCTCGCGCTCGCCGGCGAGATCGCGACCAATCCCGATCCGCAGCTGCGCATGATCAAGGAGCTGCTGTCGCGCAACGGCAGCGAGACCGACCTCGGCCGCGTCCAGCGGGGCGAGTCGGAGATGCTGCGCGAGTGCTGGAAGTCGCCCGAGCACAAGGAGGCCGTGGCGGCGTTCCTCGCGAAGCGTCCGCCAAAGTTCCGCTAGTCGAGGCTAGACTACTGGGAAGATCCAAGACTGGATCCGCGCGCGAAGCGTGCGGCCGAGCGGCAGCGTGCGCGGGGAGTGAGGCTCCGCGCGGCTTTACCGCGTGGAGCGAGTGGGCGCATGCCCCCTCGTTGAAATCACAGCGTGACGGCGCGCAAGCCGAAGTGTGGCGCGGCGGCGACGAGATGGCGGTCGCTGCTGTACACCTCGCGCAGGCCGGCCTCGGCGGCGCATGCGAGGTGCAGCGCGTCGGCCGCGCGCAGGAAGACCGTTGCGGGCAGCGTCGCCATGCGGCGCGCGTGAGACTCGATCAGCGCGGACGTCACCGGCAAGGCCGTCCACACGCCATCGTCGAGGTCGGCTTCGACCTGCGCGGCGAGGAGTCGGAACTCGCGCTGCGTGAGCCGCTTGTCGCGAAAGTGCCTGTGAAAGGCCGCCACCACCTCGCCGCGGCCGATGGCACAGCAGACGAGACCGTCCGCTTCCTCGGCCCGAGCGCGAACGCGGCCGCTGTCAGGCTCCATCAGGTACAGCTTGGCGAGATAGCACGAGTCGAAATAGGTCATCGGTCGTCGCGCATCGTCGCGATGACTTCGGCGCTCTCGGGGCCCCCGAGTGGCCGCTCGATCAGCCGGGCCACGCCCCGCAGAAGCTTGCGCTTGGCGAACGGGCTCGCCTGGGTTTCCCTCGCCGGGGGCAGCATGCGGGCGATGGGAGTACCGCGGTCCGTCACGATGACCTCGCCCTCCACACGAACGCGGCGCAGCCATTCTCCGGTCTTCTCGTGGAGCTCCTTGATGGAGACGGTCTTCATCTCGCCAAAGTGTCACCAGGGACACCTGCTGTAAAGCCAGCCGTTCGAGGGGGGTCGCCGAGCGTTGCGTCGGGGTTTGGCTGGGGACCTACTCGCGCCGCCGCACTGTGACCGCCGTCCCGTACGCCGCGACTTCGCTCATGATGTCGCCGATCTCGTTGCAGTCGAAGCGCATCGCGAGCACCGCGTTGGCACCCTTTGCCTGCGCTGCCTCCCGTAGCCGCTCGACCGCCTGGTCGCGGCTGTCGGACAGGAGCTTGGTGTAGCCCGAGGCCTCGCCGCCGAAGACGGTGCGCAGGCTGCCGCCGAGGTTCGAGAGCGCGTTGCGCGCCCGGACGACCAGGCCGAAGACCTCGCCGTGCACCTCGACGACGTCGTGGCCGGGCATGTCGTTCATGGTCGAGACGATGATGTCGCTCATGCCGTCGTGTCGGTCGGATCGGCATCCATCTGTAGCGCGTCGTCGGGTAGGCCGTCGGGAGCAGGCGCGGCGCGCGCAGTCGTGATAGGCGGCCTTCGATGCTGCGCTTCGCGCTGCCGTTCCTCGGCCTGATCACCGCGTTCCTGGCACTCGGCGCGACCGCGGCCGCCGAGCGGATGCTGCACTCTCCGCTGTGCCATGCGGTCGCCGAGGTCGCACGCGCGCTGCTCTCGATGTTCGGCGACGCGTCGGTGAGCGGTCAGCTGCTGCGCTTCGACGGCTTCGACGCGGTGGTCGTCGAGGCGTGCAACGGCTTCCTGCCGACCGCGATCTACGTCGCCGCGGTGCTCGCCTTTCCGTGCTCGTGGCGTGCGAAGGGCGTCGGCCTGCTGGTCGGCGTGCCGGCGATCCAGGTGGTGAACGTCGTGCGCGTCGTCAGCTTGATGGTTCTCGGCGCATACTGGCCGGCGCTCTTCGAGCGCATGCACATCTTCGTCTGGCAGACGCTGGTGATCGCCTGCACGATGGCGATCTGGGTGGCCTGGATCGAGTCCACCGTCGAGCGCGATGGGGTTGCTCCGGCGCATCGCTGAGATCCTCGTGCGCACGGCGGCGGCGTGCGCGCTCGCCTGGGTCGTCTTCGACTGGCTCCTCGGGTTCGTCGTACTGCGTGGGCTGACCGCGGCGGCGCAGGGCGCGCTGCGGGTGATCGAGCGCCCTGTCGTCTTGACGTCACTCGCGAGCGAGCAGGATCACGTCGTGATCGGGAGCTACCTGAGCGGCGTCGCGCGACCGTTCGCGACGTGGGACGCCGTGAACCTGCCGATCTTCCTCGTCGCGACCGTCGGTCTCGCGCTCGCGGCGCCCGCGCGGAGCGGGCGGCGGCGTCTCGAGACGCTGCTGCTGGCGCTGGTGGTGAGCATTCCGACGATGCTCGCGACGGCCGTGATCCAGGTGCAGGTCACGGCCGCGAGCGCCGCGCGCACGGAGCTCGGGCTGCGGCTGCTCGGCGACGGCGCGGAGTCGCTGCTCGCGGTGACGAACCAGGGGATCGGCGTCGCGATGCTGCTGGTGCCGGCCGCGGTCTTCGCGGTCGCCTACGTGCGCTTCCGCATCGACGGGCACGCGAGCGGCGCCGTTTCGGGGGACGGAGCGGAATCGCGCGTGGGCGAGCATGACGGGATGCGCGGCCTCACCGTGACGGCGGCAGTCGAGGTGCTGCTCCTCGCCACCCTGGTCGCGATCGGCGCCAGTGCGGTCGATCCGCGTCCCGGTCTGGTCCGCGTGCTCGAGCGCAACCCCGGCTCGCCGCGCGCGTACCTCGCGCTCGCGTCGCACGACGCGCTGGCCGGACTCGGCAAGCGGTCCGATCCGCGCCGGTCGCGCAGCGTGGGCGCTGACCAGACACGCGCAGACTGAGCCCTTGACGTGCGCGGCGGCGCGGCAGCATGCTGCGCCACCCACACTCAACGGAGGTGTCGCCATGAAGACGTTCGTTCCGCGGTACCGTCTCGTCACGCTCGGGATCGTCGGCTGGCTGGGGCTCGCCACGAGCGCTCACGCCGCGACCGTCAACTTCACGACCTCGCTCGACGCAGCACAGGAGACGTCGTGCGCGATGACGAGCACGGCGCAGGGCTCGGGAACCGTCACGCTCGACGACGTCACCGGCGCGCTATCGTGGAGCATCGCGTGGGGCAACAACGCGCCGAGCTTCAACAACGGCCTGCTCGACTTCGGCGCCGAGCTGTTCTCGCACTTCCACGGCCCCGCGGCGCCCGGCGCGAACGCGGGCATCAAGGTCACGCTGGCGAACGGCAGCCCGAAGTCGTCGAGCACCACGGTGGCCTCCGTGTCGGATCGGACCGACATCAAGAACGGCCTCTGGTACATCAACATCCACTCCGGGAGCTGCCCCGGTGGCGAGATCCGCGGCCAGATCCTGCGCGTGCCGAGCTGCGGCGACGGCATCGTCGACGGTCCCGGCGAGGGCTGCGACGACGGCAACGTCGCGAACGGCGACGGCTGCAGCGCGAGCTGCCAGAACGAGCCGCCGCCGCCGGTGCCGGCGATCTCCGGTCCGGGCGCGGTCCTGCTCGTCGTCCTGTTGCTCGCGACCGCGGCGCTGGTGCTACGCCGTCGCGCGCGCCACGGCGCGTAGCGAGCATTCTTGCGGCGGAGCCGATCCTCGTGACGGGGATCGGCTCCTCGCCGGGAAGTGTCGGGCAACCGCACGGGCTCGGGCTCGATGCCGACGCACGACCGCCGTACGGCAGCATGGCGCGATCCGCTCGAGTGAGCTCAGCCTGGTGGTCTTGCTCTCCGCGGCGTGCGAGCCGGACGCTCGAACGTACGCAGCACGCGCGCGAGGAGGCCGATCCCCTCGCGGATCTGGTCGGGACGCAGCGCGGCGTAGCCGAGCACGAGCTCGGCCTCGGGCCGGTGCCGCGGCGCCTGGTAGAAGAGCACGGGAGAGTAGATGCGAACGCCCGCGCGTTCGGCGGCGGCGATCAGCTCGCCTTCACGCTCGAGCGGCACGTTCCGCAGCCGCAGCATGACGTGGAGGCCCGCGTTCGCACCGAGCACCTCCACGCGCGCTCCGACCTCCTCCCGGAGCGCTTCCACCAGCGTGTCGCGACGCTCGGAGTTGCGCGCGCGGACCCGACGGACGTGACGCTCGAAGTGGCCGTCGCGCACGAAGCCCGCGAGCGTCCGCTGCTCGAGACCGCCCGTGCCGGTATCGGCCAGCGCCTTGGCGGCGTGAAAGGGCGCGACCAGCGCCGGCGGGACTGCCAGGTATCCGACGCGCAACGACGGGAACATCACCTTCGAGAACGTTCCCGCATAGACGACGCGCGCGGGATCGAGGCCCTGCAGCGACTCGACCGGGGGGACGCCGAAGCGGAACTCGCTGTCGTAGTCGTCCTCGAAGATCCACGCGCCGGTGCTTTCGGCCCATGCGAGCAGCGCTTGACGCTCCGCGAGGGGCATGATGACGCCGGTCGGGAACTGGTGTGACGGAGTGACGTACGCGAGGCGCACGCGTCGCAGGCTCTTGCCGAGCTTGCGGACGTCGAGCCCTCCGGGCCCGACGGGACCCGGAACCAGCGTTGCACCCGCGGCGAGGAAGCTCAGGGTCGCTCCCGGGTATCCCGGCTCCTCGATCAGCACGCGATCGCCGGGGTCGAGCAGGACCTCGCCCGCCAGCGCCAGCGCCTGCTGCGATCCGTGCACGACGATGATCTGCTCGGGCTGGCACGCGACGGCACGGGCGCGCGTCAGGTACTCGGCGATCGCGGCACGCAGCTCCGGCATGCCTGCCGGCGCACCGTAGTCGAGCTGCTCGGCCGTGGTCTCGCGGACGGCGCGGGCGAGGTACTGCCGCCACACCTGAAGCGACTCGTCGGCGAACGCGGTCGGTCCGTAGCGGAAGTCCACGGCAACTCTGGGGCGCACGGGAGCCCAGGAGACGAGCGCCAGCGGGGCGAGGCGCGTGCCGCGGCGCGAGAGACGCGGTGGGCTCTCGGGCGGCGTCGCGACGCCGGCCGCGGGCGGACGCTGCATGGCGACGTGCTCGGGCAGCTGCGGTGCGACGAAGTTTCCCGCGCCGCGGTGTCGGACCAGAAATCCGTCCTCGAAGAGCTGCTCGTACACCCGCAGCGCCGTGTTGCGGGCGATGCCCTCGCTGCGCGCCAGGTCGCGCGTGGAGGGCAGGCGCGACTGCGGCGCGAGCGTCCCGTCGAGGATCGCGTCGCGAATTCCCCGATAGAGCTGGACTCCCGGCAGCTCGGCTCGGCTCCGTCGTACGTACACGTGGCTCCTCCTCCCACCCCGAAAGTGGCTCCTTGCACGGCGTCAAGAAACGGCACTATGCGACTTTTCGTGACGTGGATCGAGTTCCGAGCTCTTGACGCCGATCGCGAGCCTTCGCGTGGCGAGACGACCGGCCGGCAGCTCGGCCGATGAAGGGAACCGGCAAGATGATCATCCGCAACCGTCCCCCGACGACCCTCTCCCCGGCGCGCGCATGGTCCACGGCGCTGCTGCTCGGCCTGGCCAGCTCGCTGTCGCTCGGCGTTTCCTCCGCGGCCGCGCTCTCCAGGGAGGAAAGCCTCCAGCGCTGCCAGGAGAAGGCGATGAAGTCCACGCAGCAATACGAGGCCGCGACGACCAAGGCGCTCGACTCGTGCCTGAAGGCGGCGAACCTGGAGATCCTCGTCAAGCGGAGGGAACGACCGGATGCCGCGACGGCCCAGAAGTGCGCGGTCCAGATGCAGGCGGTCGACGACAGCCGACAGCGCGGGGCGAGCGCCGCGGAGAAGATGGCGGCGAAGATCAGCAGCGCGTGCGATCCGTCGGCGAACCCGAAGCTCACGCACTCGCTCGACGACGTGACCGGCAAGGGTGCTCCGTCGGTGGAGAGTCCGCTGAACGCGAAGAAGATCGAGGCTTTCTGCGCGCAGCATACGTTCAAGCAGACCATCGACACCGTCGCCGACTGGATCCGGTGCCAGAAGGGAGCCGCCGAGTCCGCAGCCGGCTCCAAGATGGCCGCGAAGTTCCCCGACGCGCCGAGCGTCATGGAGAAGATGAGGAGCGCGATCGCCGACCTCCCCCCGAATCCCAGGAACGCGCTGCTCAGCATCGACGCCGCGGCCAACATCGACAAGCTGCGCCGGGTCATCGACGCGAACTACGACGGGGAGGCGGATCTTTCCTGCTCGCAGCCGGACAACTCCTGATCCGTACGTCTCGAGCCGCGAGACCAGCTGAAGAAAGCAGACGCCGATGTGGACTCGAAAGACGTCGGGACTCCGCTTGGTAGTGAGCCATGGCGGGAAGCCAACGGGAGCGACTGGCTCGCCACGCTCGCGACAGCTCGCGGTCGCGCTTGCGCCGGTTGTCCTGACGATCGTTGCAGCAGCTGCCTTCGCGGCGCCGGGCGATACGACGAGCCGCCCGGCGACTGCGCTCCAAGCTGCGCCGACGGGGACGGGGCCGGGCGTGAGCATCGTCGTTCCCGGCCCCGGGATCCTCGGCGTCGCACCGGCTCCGGTGCCCCTCGGATCGCGGTCCGCCGTGGCCGGGCGTGCCGCCGGCCCCAAACCTCCCTTCCGGACGATCACCCGCAAGATCAAGGGTGAGGGCGTCAAGGAGCTGAAGCTGGGCCTCGGCCCCAACGAGAGCAAGACGCTCAGGACGGAGCGCCGGCTGGAGCTTACGCTCGAGATCACCTTCACGCCGACCGGGGGCGAGAGCGTCTCGCGAACGGAGACGGTGGTCCTGACCAAGGCCTGCAAGCCGACCAAGAAGCGTCCGTTCTGCTGATGGCGTCAAGTACGGCAAGCTCTGGGCCGAGGGGCCGAGGAAGCTGCACGATCAGCCTCGATCGGGGCCATCGAGACGTTCCGATCCGAGCCGAGTCGAGTCCGAATCATCAACTCGTGACAGGTCCGCCCACTCGCGGGCGCGGCGACAGTCACCATTCCCTTTGGAGGTTCCGATGAAGGTTCCGCTCGCAGCCCGGAAGGTCGTCTTCCTGGCCGCATTGTTCTCGGGCGTCCTTGCCGCCGATGGTGCCCACGCCGCCACGCTGGTCTCTCCTGCCCTCCTTGCCAGCACTGCATCCGGAGAGCTCGTTGCCTGCATCATCGTCAACGCGAGCAGCAAGGCCATCACCGCGAACGTCGAGTTGATGAGTTTTCTGGGAGCGGTGCTGAAGCAAGAGACCGTGAACGTAGCGCCGGGCCAGGTGGACGACGTCACCCTCGGCGGCATCTCTGGGGGGTACTGTCGATTCTCCGGGAAATTCACCGCCAAGAAGGTGCGTGCAAGCATCAACGTGATCGCTCCAGCGTTGCAGACGCGCGCCGTCGCCCCGGCGGAGTAGGAAGGTCGGTGCCGGCATCTCCACGCGAGGCGCTCGCGAGTCCATCTGGGTTGCTTGACGGAGGACGGTTTGTCGCGAGCGGCTTCCATGATCCGAGTGGCTCCTCGGCCTGCATCGGAAGTGGCTCCTTGCGCGGCGCAAAGGCTCGGTCGTAGGAAGCTGCGTGATCGCGACGGAGCTCCCGAGCGAATTCTTCGATGTCATCACCGGCATGCGGCCGTCGTCGAGCGTTCGCGAAACCAGCCGGAGAAGGACGAAGCCGATGCGTAGTCGACGGCCCTCGAGACTCAGCTTCCTGGCCAGGCGCAGCCGGCAGCGGTCGGTTGCCTGCGGTGCGCGATCCTTCGCGATCGGGATCGCCGCTGCCTTCGTCTTCCTCGCCTCGCCCACGACCGGCCGGGCCGACTGGGACCCGCTGGGCGACACCGTCAACCCGGGCCCACCATTCGTGGGCGTGGGCGCTGCTGCGGCCGATGCGGGTGGCACTCCCTACGTCGCGTGGTGGGAGTCCACGGCGGAAGGCCAGCGCATCCTCGTCGGCCGCTGGACCGGCTCGGCCTGGCAGGTGGTCGGCCAACCCTTCGACGACGCGCCCGTCTACGACCTGCCCGCCATCACCAGCGTCGGCGGTGTCCCGTACGTCGCCTTCATCGAGAACTCGCCAGACGACGACTTTCGCGGCCAGGCGCGCGTGTGGCGCTTGAACGCGACCGCCGATGGCTGGGTCGCTGTGGACGGTGGATCGCTCAACCATGACCCGGTGAACGGCGATGCGAAGGACTTGTCGATCGCCACCGTCGGCTCGGTCGTCCACGTCGCCTTCACCGAGGTGGGCGGTTCAGGAGTGATCCTTCGGGTCAAGAAGCTCCAGGGCAGCTCGTGGGTCACGGTCGGCGATCCGTTGAACGCTTCCCCGGTCACCGCGCTCTACCCGCACATCGCCGACGTCGGCGGCGCCCCCTGCGTGGCCTGGCTCAGCGCCGACTCGGTGGGCGGAATGCCCGAGCTGAACGGCCTGCGTGTTTCCCGATTCAGCGGCGCGAGCTGGGTCGTGCTCGGCGGCAAGGTCCGGGACGGTCTGAGCAGCGTCGGGCACGTCACCGACGTCGGTGGGGCCCCCGCCGTCCTGTTCATCAGGGACGAAAGCTCTTACGTCGTCGAGCGTTGGGACGGGACGAGCTGGAGCGACCTCGGCGAGCCGTTCAACGACCCGGATGATCCGCTCCTCGAGGGATCATTCCACAGTGGTTCGATCGCGACGATCGGCGGCATTCCCTACGTGGCCTTGTCGAGCTTTCCGACTTCGGGGTCACCGCGGATCCGCGTGCTCAGGTACGACGGCACGGCCTGGACCCAGGTCGGGAGCGGCCTGAACCGGTCCGCCGGCCTGTTTCCATCCTTCCCCGTGATCGTGTCGCTCGGGGGAGATGCACTCGTCGTATGGAACGAGGACACCCGCGACGTCCAAGCGATCCACGCCTCGCAGTTCGACACTGCTGAGCCTCCCGACACCGTCATCACCGGCACGTCGACCGCCACCAATTCCGGCGCTGCCACCTACGGCTTCACCGCAGTTCCGTCCGCCGGCGCCACCTTCGAGTGCTCCTACGACGGCGCGGCGTTCGCGCCCTGCACCTCGCCCAACACGAGCGGGGTGCTCTCGCCCGGCGCGCACAACTTTCGCGTCCGTGCGACCAACGAGAACGGCACCGACCCGACGCCCGCGCGCCGCGACTTCATCGTCGACCGCGTTGCCCCGACCACGACGATCAGGCTCGACGGTAACCGCACGGCGCAGGGTGCCTACGGGGGTATGGTCACAGTCGACGCCGACGTGACCGATCCACCGCTGAGCTCGGGCCCGCGCAGCAAGTTCTGCGTGGTCGATCCGCCGACGCCGCCGACGTCCTTCGGTGCTTTCGGCAATGGACCCTGCGGAATCGCCGTCACCGCGATCGGCAACCACACCGCCTACGCGGTTGCGAACGACGAGGCCGGAAACGTGAGCGCGATCGTCAGCACGACGTTCCTGATCGCGGAGGCTCCGGACACGATCATCGTCGAGGGGCCCAGCGGACTGGTGTCCTCGATGCCGGTCCAGTGGGCGTATCGCACGACGATTCCGGGGTCGACGTTCGAGTGCCAGCTCGATTCCGAGCCGTACCGGCCGTGCGACGCGACGCGCCGCTATCTCGACCTGTCCGACGGGCCGCACACGTTCAGCGTCCGGGCCGTGGGTCCGACCGGGGTCGCCGACCCCACGCCCGCCACGCGCAGCATCACGGTCGGCCCGAGGCAGATCAGCGGGTCGTGCTCCGGCACCTTCCCCTTCGGCGACCCGGTCTCGCTGTCCGGGCGCTTCAGTTTGGGGGGCGTCGAGTGTGTCGCCCTGGAGCAACCCTGTCCCGAAGGCTCGACCTGTACGATCACGCTCACCCGCAGCGTCACCGACGCGGACATCCAGACGCCGTGGTCGACGTTCGGGCAGATCCTCTCCAAGACCGGGGGCTTCAAGTACGTCGGCCCGCGCAACAACTGGTGCTACTCGACGCCGGAAGAGGACCACCTGCTTTCCAGTCGTACGGACCCGGACTATCCGCTCCAGCCGGCGTGCCCGCAAGAAAGCAGCCTGTCCTTCCTCGGGCCTGGCTTCGTCACGGCCAAGTGTGAGGTCGAACGCAGCGTGTACGGGTCCGGCTTCCACATCCGCGGGCCCGACGACCAGCGGCGTCACAGCTGCGCAGCAACACTGGTGATCCAGCCGCGTCACATTCTCGGCGTGACCGTCACGGGTACGGGCGGCGCAACGACCGTCCCCGGCCCTGGCCAGCTCACCATCACAGGGGCGCTGGTCGGTGCCCAGTCGGCCGCGGCAAGCCGCGCCGCGATCCAGGCGGCGACCGATCCTGCCCCAGCCTTCAAGTTCAAAAAGCGGGTCAAGGCCGAGGGCGTGGTTCGCTTCCGCATCGGGCTCAAGGGCGAAGCGAAACGCCTCTACAAGGCGGGCGGCGTGGTCGAGCTCGAGCTCACGTCGACGTTCACCGCCGCCGACGGGACGACGACCACGACGCAGGAGGTGATCACGCAGCAACGCCCCGAGAAGCCCCGGCGCGCGCTCAAGGCCAAGGGCCCGAAGGCATGCACGATCTTCGCGGGGGAGTGTCCTTAGCGGCCGCCGACGTCCGGTGGGCATTCTCAGGTCAAGTACGGGCGATCCATTCATCTCCGATGGGACGATCACGATCCGCCCGGCGACTGCGCTCGAAGCGCCGCCGACGGGGACGGGGACGGGCGTGGGCATCGTCGTTCCCGGCCCCGGGATCCTCGGCGTTGCTCCGGCTCCGGTGCCCCTCGGATCGCGGCCCGCCGTGGCCGGGCGTGCCGCCGCCCCCAAACCTCCCTTCCGGTCGATCACCCGCAAGATCAAGAGTGAGGGCGTCAAGGATCTGAAGCTTGGCCTCGGCCCCGCCGAGGCGCGGACGCTCAGGACGGAGCGCCGGCTCGAGCTGACGCTCGAGATCACCCTCACCCCGACCGGCGGCGCGAGCGTCTCGCGCACGCAGACGGTGGTCCTGACCAAGCAGTGCAGGCCGACCAAGAAGCGTCCGTTCTGCTGACCTGTATGCCCCGGGCGTGGATGGACTGCGTCCAGCTAGAAGATGTCCGCCAAACCAGGGCCCATTTGCCCACCATCCGACGGAGAATCACGATGCGTTACTACCTCGCTGTCCTCGTGGCCTTCCTCACCTTCGCCTCTGCCCCCGCCAACGCAGGGATCGTGGACAGCCCGCTTCCGGTCCTTTCCGCAGGTGAGAAAACGCACCACGTCTTCTCGGTCCCGGGCATCGTCAACGGTGCCTACGGAATCGATAGCTTCTTCAGCTGCACATCGCTCGACAAGGTCCCGATCCGAGTTGGAGTCGAGGTGTTCAATTCCAGCGGCTCCCTACTCAACGACGCCACGGCAACTTCGGCGCTTCTCTCTCCGGGGGCGACGGTGCTCTTCGCCACGGAATACGCGGCCGGCTTTCAACCCGTCATAGACCTGGACATCCCCACCTTGGCCAGGGGGTCGGCGCGGATCCTCGCCACCTCCACGAAGTTTGCATGTACGGCTTTCCTGGCCGACTCCGTCAATATCCCGCCTACCTCGATGGTCAGTCTCACCATCATCGCCAAGACGAAGCAGAAAGCCGCCAATTGAACGAAGCTGGATGAAATCGCGGGCGAAGTGACGGAGCGCCGGCTGGAGCTGACGCTCGAGATCAGCTTCACGCCGACCGACGGCGCGAGCGTCTCGCGCACGCAGACGGTGATCCTGACCAAGCAGTGCAGGCCGACCTGTACGCGTCATCAAGGCATTCCGGCACGAGGTCCGGGTCAACCGCTGGACCGGCGCGGACTGGCAACCCGTCGGTGGGCCGCTCGACTCGACTGCCGACGTCAACCTGCCGTCGATCGTCTGTTTCGGAGGAGCTCCCCATGTCGCCTTCATCGAATTCCCAGCCGTCAAGTCGCGAGCTTCTCGCCAGGGTGGTGGGGATCCTGGGTCTGGTGGCACTTGCCTGCGCTCCAGCCGCGCATGCGGGATGGATTCCGTACAGCGGCGGCGGGGAGGTCGACGCGGGCGAGGACCCGGTCGGAGCCCCGGTGTTCACACCGGAGTTCGGGCTCTGGATGGCCTATCTCGGACCGGTGACTCCGCACGGCAACCCCGAGGTCCGGATCGCGTCGGCCCCGGGGTGGAGCGCGGTCGAGGACCTGGGGGCGCTGCCTCTGAACGTCTCACCGACGGCCACGATCGCCGAAGAGGGTTACCCGGACATCGCCGGGATCCACGAGGAGATCTGGGTCACCTGGGGAGAGGAGGGCAAGCCCTACCTCGCGGGGGGACTTGTGGACGGGCCTTTCGCAGGGGTCGATCCGCTCCACGAGGTTCGCTGGCTCTCGACCTCGGTCGTCACGAATGCGGAGCTCGCGCTCGTGTGGGTCGAATACGATCCGGTGGTCGGGACCAGCGAGATCCATACCCGCCATCGTGGCGTCGACCCGGATCTCGGAACTTTCGCTTGGCTGGAATACGGCGGCAGGGTGAACACGGATCCGACCGCCACCGTCAGCGATGTCGAGATCACGAGCGGCCCGCAGAACTTCGTGCCCCAGGCAGGGCCCGCCGTGGTATGGCGCGAATCCGACGCCTCGGGATCCCGGATCCGCGTTTCCTACTTCATGTTCGATGACGGTCTGTGGCACTCGCTGGATGACGTCGTCGCCCGGACCCCCGGCGCCGACGTGTTCTCGCCGACGCTGGACACTGCCGGCGCCTCCTACGACGACGATCACGGACTCGTCCTCACGTGGTGGGAGGACAACGGCTCCGGCTACGACCTGCGCGCCGCGCGGCTCGACAGCAGCCTGAACTGGGAGGAGCTCGGCGAGCCGCTCAACGAGAACCAGGCTCATCTGGGCGGACCGGCTTCGATCGCCGGTACCGCCAAGTTGCCCTGGATCGTCTGGTCCGAAGATCCGGACGTGGGTGGGACCTCGGCGCGCCGCGTACGAGTGGCAAACTGGAACGGAGTACGTTGGACGCAGGTGGCTCGCGACCTGAACCGTGACCCGACCGCAGACGCGTTCAGACCGACGATCGGCACGGATCCGTTCACCGGCCTACGCGCCGTCGCGTGGAGCGAGATTCAGGGCGCCGACAGGCACCTCTACGTCTCCGAGCTCGATCCCGACGGCCACGCGCGCGTCCGCTTCTCGGTCACGGCCTACGAGGTCGGGGAGGCCGACGGCACGGCCACGATCACGATCCATCGCGAGGGCGGCGACGGAGAGGTGTCGGTCGCCTACGAATCGACCACGGGCACCGCCACTCCCGGCGCCGACTACACGGCCGTCTCGGGCGAAGTCACCTTCGCTGAGGGCGAGACTTCGAAGACCTTCCCCGTTCCCATCCTCGCAGACGACCTCGACGAGGGTGACGAGACGCTGGGCCTCAGGCTGGTCGCCGTCGGCGGCGACGCCGCACTCGACATTCCGGCCGCGGCGACGCTCACGATCCGCGATTCGTCATCCCCCGAGACCACGATCACCGGCGATTCGACCGCCACCAACGCCGGCGCCGCCACATACGCATTCACCGCCATTCCGTCCGCCGGCGCCACCTTCGAGTGCTCCTACGACGACGCGCCGTTCGCGCCCTGCACCTCGCCCAACACGAGCGGCGTGCTCTCGCCCGGCGTACACAACTTCCGCGTCCGTGCGAGCAACGAGAACGGCACCGACCCGACTCCCGCGCGCCGCGACTTCATCGTCGACCGGGTCGCTCCCACCACGACGATCAGGCTCGACGGTAGCCGCGTTTCCTCGGGCGCCTTCGCCGGCAGCGTGACCGTCGAAGCCGACGTGACCGATCCACCGCTGAGCTCGGGCCCCCGCAGCAAGTTCTGCGTGGTCGATCCGCCGACGCCGCCGACGTCCTTCGGTGCCTTTGGCTCGCAGCCGTGCGGAGTCGCCGTCACCGCGATCGGCAACCACACCGCCTACGCGGTCGCGAACGACGAGGCCGGCAACGTGAGCGCGATCGTCAGCGCGACGTTCTCGATCGTCGCGGCACCCGACACCACCATCACCGAGGGCCCGAGCGGCGTCGTGTACTCGGTCCCCGCCTTCCGGTTCGCCTCGAACGTCGCGGGTGCGCGCTTCGAGTGCCGGGTCGACTCCGGGCCGTACACACCGTGCTCCTCGAGCATCCTCGCCTACAAGGTCTTCGACCTCTCGCAGGGCACGCACACCTTCGAGGTCCGCGCGATCGGTCCCGACGGCCTCGTCGATCCCTCACCGGCGAGCACGTTCACCCTCGGCACGCAGACGCTCGACAGCGGCTGCAGCTTCCGCTTCGCCTTCCGAGGCGAGGACAAGTCCTGCGTCGCCAGGCGCGCCGTCTGCCCGCTCGGATCGGTCTGCACGAGGGTGGGCGAGGTCAACGTCGTCAACGAGGACATCGGCATCAGCTACAGCGGGGTCGTGAGCCAAGCGCTCTCCGAGGTCTCGCCGAACGGCTCGACAACCAAGCCACTGAGCTTCAACTACGGTTGCTCGGCTCCGTCGTCCGCGTTCACCAAGCCGCCCTGTCCGGGTTCGTGGACGGACACCGTGATCGGCAAGGGTCAGCCGATCGCCATCGTCTGTGGCACCTACCTTCTCGGCAATTACTCTGGGGCAGCGACCCCGCTCCCGGGTCCCGACGAGGCACGGGGCATCACCTGCGACGGGACGATCACGATCCGTCCGGCGACAGCACTCGAAGCGGCGCCGACGGGAATCGGGACGGGCGTGGGCATCGTCGTTCCCGGCCCCGGGATCCTCGGCGTCGCTCCGCTGGCCGTGGCGCGGACCGCCGCGGCCGGGAGGGCCGCCCCGAAGCCTCCCTTCAAGACGATCACTGGAAAAAAGATCAAGGGCGAGGGCGTCAAGGAGCTGAAGCTGAACCTCGGCCCCGCCGAGCGAAAGACGCTCAAGGCGGAGCGCCGCCTTACGCTGACGCTCGAGATCACCTTCACCCCGACCGGGGGCGCGAGCTTCTCGCGAACGGAGACGGTGGTCCTGACCACCCGCTGCAAGCCGACCAAGAAGCGTCCGTTCTGCTGACGGCGTCGAGTACAGCCGTGGGAGTCCGTCCGAGGGCGTGGTTCGCTTCCCGCTCGCGCCCGAGGGCGTTCGGTGCCGCAGGGGTGCCGGCGCCCTGGTTCGTCAAGTACAAATGCCTGCCCGGCGTGACGACGCGCCGGAGCTTCTCGCACGACGTTCCGTGCGGAAAACGAATCAGGCCGCCGGATCTTCCCCGAGAGCCCTGGCCGCGTCGCGCAGCGTGATCATGAGCGTCATCGGATCGACTGGCGAAGCCTGGAACCCGCAGCGCTCGTAGAATCGTTTCGCGTCGTCCGAGATCGCGTGCACCAGCATCGCCCGGATTCCCGCGATCTCTGCGGCCTGCATCGTTCGCATCACGGCATCACGGAGCAGCGCCCGGCCAAGCCCCTCCAGACGTGGCAGGCGCCTGTCGAGCGCGAGACGTCCGAGAATCATCACGGGAATGGGATCGGGCATGTTGCGCCCCACCCGCCCCGACGCCTCGGCCTGCGCGACCGCCCCCGCCGCAAGTGCGTAGTACCCGACCACCTCGCCCCTGGACCGGATCACGTACGTACGTGATGCCCCGGCTTCCTGGTTCTGGTTCGCGCGTCGCCTCAGCCAGTCGTCGAGCACCGGGACGCCGGAATCGAAGGTGCCGAGATCGTGCTCCCGGCTCAGCGGCTCCGGTGCGGAGATCTCCTCGAGGCCGTCGCTCATCGGTCCCAGGGCGCCTTCTCGCGCAGGAGGCGACGCAACCTGGCATCGGCCCTGGGCGGCGCATCGAGCCTCGCGACGAACGCATCGAACGCGTCCGCATCCAGCGCGAGATAGCGGCGGTCCAGCAGCACGGCTTCCGCTTCGCGCCGTGCCGCCTCGAGCATGAACTCCGAGCGGCTCTTCCCGACCGCCTCTGCCGCGCGATCGATCAGCGTCCGCTGCTGACGGGTAGCGCGGAGGTTGATGCTGATGTCGCGGGACGTTCGTCCGTCGGTCGTGACGCGTGCCATGGGGGATCTCCTGTCTACGCAATCCATGTACGTCATTGTACACACAACATCAATACAGGTGACCAGGAGACCCGCCGCGGCGTCCGGGCCTGGGGCTAATTGAAGATTCAATTGACAAGTAGCACCCCGCCGAACATGGTGGCGCAGTGATCGCGAGAGTCCTCGAGCCGCGCCTGCGACACCTGGCGGGCAAGTTCCCGGTCGTCACCGTGACCGGCCCACGACAGTCGGGAAAGACGACCCTCTGCCGCGCCGTGTTTCCCGACAAGCCGTACGTCTCGCTGGAAGCGCCGGACATCCAGGACTTCGCGCGGCGCGACCCGCGCCAGTTCCTCGCCGAGCGGCGCGACGGTGCGATCCTCGACGAGGTGCACCGCGTCCCGGAGATCCTCTCGTACGTCCAGGAGCTGGTGGACCGGACACCCGGCCCCGGGCGGTACGTGCTCACCGGTTCGGCCAACTTCGCGCTGCTGCAGTCGATCGGACAGTCGCTCGCGGGCAGAACCGCCATGCTCGAGCTGCTGCCGCTGTCGCTCGACGAGGTGCGCCGCTTTCCCGATCCACCCACGGATCTGCTCGACGTGCTGTTGCGCGGCAGCGCTCCCGCGACCTTCGATCGACGCTTGACGTCGGACGACTGGTACCCGAGCTACGTCGCGACCTACGTCGAGCGCGACGTACGCAGCATCCTGAACGTCGGCGACCTGGTCGCCTTCCAGACGTTCCTGCGCCTGTGCGCGGGACGATGCGGGCAACTCGTGAACCTGTCGGCGCTCGGTGCGGATGCAGGGCTGACGCACGTCACCGCGAAGGCCTGGCTCTCGGTGCTCGAAGCCGGGTACGTCGCGTGGCGCCTGCCCCCGTTTCACGCGAACGTCACGACGAGGCTCGTCAAGACACCCAAGCTGCACTTCTTCGACACCGGCATGGTCTGCTACCTGCTGGGCATCCGCTCGATCGACCATCTGCGCGAGCATCCGCTGCGTGGCGCGATCTTCGAGACCTGGGTCGCGTCGGAGGTCGCCAAGGCGCGCGTGCACCGCGGCGAGCCGCCGGGCGTGAGCTTCTTCCGCGATCGCAAGGGCAACGAGGTCGATCTGATCGTCGACCTCGGGCGCGACCTGCTGGCCGTCGAGACCAAGTCGGGACACACCGTCGCGAACGATTTCTTCGGTGGTCTGCGCGCGTTCGAGACCATCGTCGCGGCAGCACGACCGCGGCGCCGCACGCACGGCTTCGTCGTCTACGGCGGGAACGATTCCCAGCGTCGCTCGGCGGGCAGGGTGGTTTCCTGGTCGGAGATCGACTCGGCGAGCTGGTGCTCGGCGCCGTAGGGATTCCGAGTCCGCAAGGTGACGGCGTCGTTCGGGTTCGTGCCCGCTCGAGCACGCTGGCGGGTCTCGCGATCCTGTTCCTCGTGCTCGGCATGCGCGAGTACTCGGTGCGCACGCGACCGTGGCTCGATGTAGCCTCCGGTAACTACACGAGCGAACAGGTCGCGAGGAGTACCTCGTGAAGCCTGTCGAGGGCGGCCCGAAGCTCGAGAAACCCGACGACGTGCACGTCGTCAACCAGCGCAACGATCCGCTGCTCGAGGTCGTGGAGCCCGCGGTTCAAGCGTCGGCCAGCGGGATCTTCAACTTCCTGGCGACCGCGCGCATCCGCTCATCGAACGTGGCGAGCTGAACGGCCTCGCCTCGGCCGCGAAGGAACTCCACCGACGCGACGTGGAGCGCGTCCAGCGTGCGCACCGCGACGGGGAACGGCTCCAGTGCGCGCGCCAGGACTTCGGGCAGCAGTTCCAGTAGCGAGACCTGGCCGAGCAGCTCACGCGCTCGTTCTCCGTGCGAGCCGGCAAGGTCACGGGCGTTCACTCGCGTCCAGGTCTCGTACTGGAGCAGGCGGCTCGACACGAGCGGCTGCTGCCAGAGGGAGGCCTTGGGCTGGCGCCCCTCGACGAGGAGCTCGGCGAGGATGACGGAGGTGTCGACGTAGATCATCGGTCCTCGCGGTCGGCCGCGAGCTCATCGAGCATCTTCGGGAGCGTGGTCACCGGCTGCCTGTTCGGTGGCGGTGGCCCCGGCGGGCGCAGCGCCGGTACGAGCAGGCCGCTGCGCACGAGATCGGCGAGCCGGGCGTCGGCCACGACCGGGCTGCGGGTGGCGCCGGGCGGAACCAGCTCGGCCACCACGCGGTCACGATCCGAGATCAGGATCGTCTCCCCGCGCTCCGCGAGGCGGACGTACTCGCTCAGCTTGTTCTTCAGGACCTTGAGGCCGACGGTTCGCATCCAAGCCAGGTAGCTTCCAGAAGCTACCTCGGCAACTCGAGGTCGCTTTGCGGCGTGCCGTCGTGACGGTCGCGCTCACGCATTCACCATGGCCGCGGCCCCTACGATTGGCGCCACCGTACCCGATCTGATCTGCGGCAACGATCGACATCAGGCCGGGCCACATCCCCGGCGTTCAAACCGAAGCCGCCCCGCCACCGACGGCGAGCGACGCCCGTCGAATCCCGCGTTTTGCACCCCCGCCCGGGGAACATTACCCAGTCGGGATGGGTAAGAGCCTGCTCGACAAGGTCTGGGATCTCCACTCGGTGCGCGAGCTCGAGTCCGGACAGACCCAGCTCTTCATCGGCCTGCACCTCGTGCACGAGGTGACGAGCCCGCAAGCGTTCTCGATGATCCGCGAAGCGGGCCTGGGGGTGCCGTTCCCCGACCGCACCTTCGCCACGGTCGACCACATCATCCCGACCGACTCGCAGGCGCGTCCGCTCAAGGACGGCCAGGCCGAGCAGATGATGAGCGCGATCGAGAAGAACTGCCGCGAGTTCGGCATCCAGTTCTACAGCCCCGACACCGGCCACCAGGGCATCGTGCACGTGATCGGCCCCGAGCTGGGGCTCACGCAGCCCGGCATGACGATCGCCTGCGGCGACAGCCACACGAGCACGCACGGCGCGTTCGGCGCGGTCGCGTTCGGCATCGGCACCAGTCAAGTACGCGACGTGCTCGCGAGCCAGTGCCTCGCGATCGCGCGTCCCAAGTGCCGCCGGATCGAGGTCAACGGCAAGCTCGCGCCGGGCGTGTACGCGAAGGACGTCACGCTGCACATCATCCGCAAGCTCGGAGTGCAGGGCGGTGTGGGCTACGCCTACGAGTACGCCGGCACCGTCGTCGACGCGATGACGATGGAAGAGCGCATGACCCTCTGCAACATGTCGATCGAGGGCGGCGCGCGGCTCGGCTACGTCAACCCCGACCAGACCACGATCGAGTACATGCGCGGCCGCGAGCTCGCGCCGCAGGGTGCGGCATTCGACGAGGCGACGCGCTGGTGGCTGTCGGTCGCGTCCGACGCGGATGCGACCTACGACGACGTCGTCAAGATCGACGCCGCCGACATCGCGCCGACCGTCACCTGGGGCATCAACCCCGGCCAGGCGATCGGCGTGCGCGAGTCGATCCCGCTCGCGAAGGACTACTCCGCCGACGAGCGCGGCACCGTCGAGGACGCCTACGAGTACATGGACTGGAAGGGCGGCGAGCCGGTCGCCGGCACGAAGATCGACGTCGCGTTCATCGGCTCGTGCACCAACGGCCGACTGTCGGATCTGCGCGAGGCGGCCAAGGTCGCGAAGCTCGGGCACGTCAAGCCGGGCGTCAAGGCGCTCGTCGTGCCGGGCTCGCAGGAGGTCGCGCGTCAGGCCGAGGCGGAAGGTCTCGACAAGGTCTTCACCGCGGCCGGCTTCGAGTGGCGCCTCGCGGGCTGCTCGATGTGCCTCGCGATGAACCCCGACAAGCTCGTCGGGCGTCAAGTTTGCGCGTCGTCGAGCAACCGCAACTTCAAGGGCCGGCAGGGCAGCCCGTCGGGCCGCACCCTGCTGATGAGCCCGGCGATGGTCGCCGCGGCGGCGATCACCGGCACCGTCACGGACGTCCGCGACCTGCTCGGCCGCACGAAGGGGAACGCATGAGCTCCGCTGCGAAGAACGACTCGGCCCTGATTCCGGTTCCGAAGGTCACCGGCCGTCCGATCCCGCTGCCGGGCAACGACATCGACACCGACCGCATCATCCCGGCGCGCTTCATGACCGCGATCACCTTCGACGGCCTCGGCGAGCTCGCCTTCCGCGACGCGCGCTTCGCGCAGGACGGCAAGGAGCTCGCGCACCCGATGAACGACCCGCGCTACCGCGCCAAGGGCCCGCGCGTCGCGGTGGTGAACAAGAACTTCGGCTGCGGCTCGTCGCGCGAGCACGCACCGCAGGCGCTCTACCGCTGGGGCATCAAGGCCCTGGTCGGCGAGTCGTTCGCCGACATCTTCTTCGGCAACTGCGTCGCGATGGGCATCCCGTGCCTGATCGTCAGCGAGGAGGTCGCCGCCAAGCTGATCGCCGCCGTCGAGGCCGATCCGGCGCACGACATGACGGTCGACGTCGAGGCGCGCGCGGTCGAGTACGACGGCGTCGAGTACCCGGCGTCGATCCCCGACGGCGCGCGCACGCAGCTGCTCAAGGGCACCTGGGACGCGACGCGGATCCTGGTCGACGCGCTGCCGCAGGTGAAGGAGACCGCGGCGAAGCTGCCGTACACGCGGTCGTTCGCGGGCTGACTCCGGCGGACAGGAGCTCGCGCTCGCCACGGCGCGCTGGCAACGGCAAGGCGCGTGCATCGAGCACCGTACCCGCGGCCGTCGCATGCACCGCGAGAACGCGTCCGCGGCAAGAACGGCGGGCGCCGGAACGCAAGCCGTCCGAGCCTTGCCGCACGCAGGTGACGGAATGGGTGGCGATGCTACGCTCCCGTCGTGGCGCGCTCGGAGCACGTCTACGTGACCGCCGCCTTCGGAGCGCGCTACCACCGCTTCGCCGAAGGCTTCTGCCATTCCTTCGCGCGGTCGATGCCGCACGCCCGCCTGGTCGTCTTCACCGACGACGTCAATCTGAAAGTTCCGTCCGGGGTCGAGATCCGCAACGCCCGGCTCGACGTGCTCATGGAAGGGCTGCCGCCCTTCTATCGATCGGGCAGACAGCGTGGCACCGTCGCGAAGTTCTCCATGCTGCGACAGGTCGCGTCCGAGAGCGGCGTGCGCCAGGTCACCTGGAGCGACGTCGACGCGTTGGTGGTCGGGGACCTCGATCGCCTGATCGTGCCGGGAATGCTCAACTTCTGCAGGCACGGTCGCCACAGGGCTCCGGTCGCGCTCGGCGACTCGCTGGTGATCGCGCCGGAGGAGTACGTGGTCGGCGGACTGTACTCGCTGCCGTCCAGAGGGGACGTGCTGGCGACGCTGTCGAGGCTGCTGGCCGAGCGCCCGCGCGTCGTCGGTGAAGACTACAGCCAGCTCAACATGGGGGACCAGCCGCTCGTGAACCGGCTGCGCGCGGTCTATCGCGCCGAAGCTCGTTTCATCGGCGGACCCGGTGTCCACCTGTCGCTGGACATCGGTGCGTGGTGGCATCCACGAACCGGCGACCCGGGACTCCGCCGCCACAAGCTCGACCCGGGCGGCCGGATCGTCACACCGCACGCGCTCTGCATTCCCTACATCGTCGCGCCGGCACCCTGCTGGGACGAATGGCTCGCCACGGGATTCCACGACTGGGACCCGCGCGTCGCGGCACACCTGCGCTCCTTCTATCCGTCGCTGCGAGAGCAGCTCGAGCACGCATCGCGTCGCGCCAGGTACGTGGTGCCGATCCTGCGGCAGCGGTACTTCCTCCGTGTCGCCGTCCGGCGCACGGTGGTTCTGCCATTCAGACGCTTGCTGCTCGGGTTCGGGCGCTCCGGCGACACCGCGATTCGGTGGTGGCGGCGCCGCTGACCGCGTCGCCGCCGGCCGCCCTGGCGGCCTTCTTCAGGCGACGCACGGGTCCTGCCGGACGAGAATCTCGTCGTAGTGGTGCCGATCGCTGCGAATCGTCGGGGTGAACCCCATGGCGCCGGCCGCGGCCAGCAGCGTGCCCCTGGTCTCGCCGAAGCGCTCGAGCAGCGAATCGCTCACCTCGACGATCAGCCTGTCGACCCGGGCCGCGAACGGCGCTGCCGCGAGCGCGGCGAGCACCCTGACCTCGTACCCCTCGACGTCGATCTTGACGGTGATCCGCCGGTCTCCGATCGCGGCTTCGAGGAAGGTCATGTCGACGAAGCTCGCGCACCAGGCCGGCGTACCGGACGGCTCGGCGGCGGCATGGCGCAGCGACGCGAGTCCGGAGTGCGACGGCCGATGGCCGACGAGCACGGAGCGCCGCGAGGACTCGGCGACCGCCACGGGAAGGGCGAGCACGTTCGTCGCGTGGTTCAGCGCGAGATTTCGCACCAGCGCGGCGTACGACGTCGGGTGCGGCTCGAAGGCGATCACGCAGCCGTGCTCGGCCACGGCCCGCGCGGCGACGAGGCTGCAGATGCCGAGGTTGGCGCCGACGTCGATGAAGCAGTCGCCGGGCCGGACGGCCCGTACCGCGTCGAGTACGAAATCCAGCTGCGGACAGCCGAGCACGCTCGCGCGATTGGTGGCGTCGCGCAGGTCGGCGCGCACCACGGGGCCGTACGCGCTGCGTACGGGGTAGCCGTCGACAAGACGTCCCACGCGCGCCGCCAGCACGCGTCCGGCGCTTCGCCACCACCGGTACATCCACTTCGGAGCTGGCGCGGCCTCCCTGCGTTCCGTCATCGCGCCGTCTCCGTCTCCGCCTGATCCCGCGACGCGAGCCGGCCCCGTTCCAGGACCAGCCGGCGCCCGACGCCCTCGATGTGCGACCGGTCGTGCGCGATCACGATGATCGTCACCGCGGGCACCATCGCGACGAGCCGGTCCATCACGTCGCGCGCGGTGCGACGGTCGAGGTTCGACGTCGCCTCGTCCAGCAGCAGCACCGACGGCTGCGTGTACAGGGCGCGCGCGATCCCGAGCCGCTGCCGCTCACCGCCGGAGAGGTGGACGCCGTTTCCGCCGACCGGCGTATCGAGCCCAAGCGGACGGTCGCGCAGCACGTCGGCGAGCCCGGCCTGGCTCGCCGCACGAGCGGCGGCGTCACGATCGCGAGCGCCCGACGGAACGCCGAAGGCGATGTTGGCCAGGATCGTGTCGTCTGCCAAGAATACCCGCTGCGGTACGTAGCCCACCGCCTGCTGCCAGGATGCAAGGAACTCGCCGTGGAGAGCGTGGCCGTCGATCCGGATCTCCCCGCGGGTCGGCGAGAGCAGCCCGAGGATCAGGTCCACCATCGTCGACTTGCCCGCCCCGGTCTCTCCCACCACCGCGACGAACTCCCCCGCGGCGATCTCGACGCTCACCCCTTCCAGCGCCGGTCGGCTCGCCTTCGGGTACGTGAAGCCGACGTCGCGCAGGCTGATGCTCTCCCGCAGACGCATCGCAGGAAGCCCCGAGCGATCCGCTGGAAGCGGTGGCAGGGGCGCGTGCAGATCGCGCAGGATCGGTCGCGCGGCGGGCAACCCGAAGCGCAGCGCGGTGGCGCTCGCGTAGACGTGCTGGACGGCCGGCAGGATGCGGTACCCGGCGAAGGCATACAAGCCGAGGAGCGGCAGCATGGTGCTCAGCTCACCGCCGGCCGCCGTCCGGGAGAGCGTCAACAGCAGCAGTCCTCCGATCGCGACGACCTCGACCACGTAGCGCGGCGTGGCGCTCACGACCCGGGAAACGGCGATCTGGTGGGCGTACACGTGCGATGACGAGCGGAACGCGTTCAGGTACGCCGCCTCGCGGCCGAGATGCTTCACGGCCTTGATTCCGCCGAAAACCTCGGCCGTCGTGGCGAATCTCTCGCGGTTCGCGTCCACCCGCCATTCCCCCCGGCGCAGCAGCGTCCGGCGGACCACGCCGTACAGCCCGAGGTAGGTGAGCGTCACGACGACGCCGGCCATTCCGGCGCCCACCGGATCGACCACCACGAGGAGCGTCACCAATCCGGCGGCCGCAAGTCCGTACACGGGGATGCGCAGCGCCGGGAAGAGCACGAGCTGCACGACCGTATCCACCTCGGAGAGCATGGTCTGCGACAGCTCCGCGGGGTTGCGCTCGAGGAAGTAGGAGTACGGCTGTCGCAGGTAGCGCTCGAGCAGACGTGAGCTGAGCGAATGGCGGCGCAGCTCGACGAATCTGCCGACCGCGTACTCCGTCGTGAGCCGGACGAGCGCGCTCGAGACCATGATGACGAGCGTGACGCCGCCGAGGACGATCGGCAGGCGCTCCGGTGAGAGGCCGCTCGTGTAGCGGCCGAGCCACTCCAGCTCCGGACGCCGCAAGCTGGTGAGCGGGTCGTCGAGCACGGCCAGCAGGGGCATGATCGAGGCCACGCCGCCGGTCTCGACGATGGCGTTCACGCCCATCAGCGCCATCAATCCGCAGGCCTGGTAGCGCTCCCGGCGGCTGAGCAGGCCCAGCAGCGTACCGAGGAGCCCCGGGCGAGGCGGGTCTGACCGGGGCCGAGCCACTCCGACTGTCCTGTTTTCCTGCACGAACGGCCCCCGCCGCACGCGCGCGGTCATGCGAGGCAGTGGCGGATGAGAACTCCAAACGGCCGGGTTCACTTAGCGCGAGATGATGGAGATAGGAAGGAACTCCAGACGGCCGATTTCACATGACGCGAGATCGCGCATCGGCCGTCGCGACGAAGCGCCGGCGCTCGCGCAGCCGTGGGCCGAAGAGGCCGCAGGTCCGGATGGTGCCGCACGACGTTCGCGCGCGACGCCACACGGTCGCAACGCCCGAGCATCGGCGCGCGAATGCGGTAAGATCGCCGCCGTGGCAACCCCCTACGTCTTCGCAGGCAGCCCGCTCGAGCGGGTCGACTTCCGGCGTCGCGACGCCGACTGGATCGCGGCTCGCCTCGAGGACCCGGCGACGCGCTTCCTGCCGGTGTGGCGTCTCGCCGTCCCGGTACGCGAGGCCGAGCCCCCGGAGCTCACGTGGATCGGCTGCGATCTGAAGCCCGAGGCGGGTCCCGAGCCGATCCTGCTCGGCGTGCGCGACGGCGTCGCGCACTTCGCGCTCGACGTCTCGGCGATCGCCGACCCGGTCGCCGAGCTCGGGCTCGCCGGGACCACGTATCCCGACCTGCGCGCGGTCGCGTCGCGCCTGGTCGCGGGTGACGCGGCGATCGCGGCGCAGGCGCGCCACCTGGTCGACTGGCACGCGCGTCGTCGCTTCTGCTCGGTGTGCGGCCAGCCGAGCCGCGCGTTCGACGCGGGCCACGTGCGTCGCTGCACGTCGAGCGAGTGCGCCGCCGAGCACTTTCCGCGCACCGATCCGGTGGTCATCATGCTCGTCACGCGCGGCGACCGCTGTCTGCTCGGACGCCAGCCGAAGTGGCCGCACCCGTTCTTCAGCGCGCTCGCGGGCTTCGTCGAGCCGGGCGAGACGCTCGAGGAAGCGGTGCGGCGCGAGGTCTTCGAGGAGGCGGGCGTGCAGGTCGGCGAGGTGCGTTACCACTCGTCGCAGCCGTGGCCGTTTCCGGCGTCCTTGATGATGGGCTGCATGGCGGAGGCGACGAGCGAGGAGATCCGCGTCGACGCGCACGAGCTCGAGGACGCGCGCTGGTTCACGCGCGACGACGTGCGCGCGGCGCTCGACGGCAAGAACCCAGAGCTCGCGCTGCCGCCGCCGCTCGCGATCGCGCACCAGCTCGTGCGCGCCTGGGTCGCCGCCTGACGTCCATGGGCTTCGCCCACCACGAGGGGATGAAGAATCCTCGGTGTTCTCATCCGACGCGCGGGTAGCGATCGCTACCTCCGAGGTAGCGCCCTCCGGCGCGACCGCACGACGCGGTAGGTGAAAGGAAGGGCGATGGATCTCTCGAGAACGACGGAGGCGCGCGCCGGTGCGCGTGGGCAGGTGGGCACGGCTGCGGCGCCCCTCGGCGTCGCGCGGTCCTCGTCGAGCACGCTGCGGGGGAGCACCGTCGTCCGCCCGGCGCCGGCGCATGCGGCGCCAGGCTCCTCGTCCTGGACGCCGCCGCCGCACCTCGTCGACTCGACCTTGCGCGCTTTGTCGGAGCTCGCGCTCAGGCTACGACGGCTGCGTGCAGACGTTCCCGAGACACGGGCGGAAGCCAGCGCGATCGTTCGCATGAGCGCGCTCACGATCCGCGACGCCGTCGCCGCCGATGCGGCCGCGATCGCCACGCTGCAGAACGCGCTGCTCGCGACGACCGCGATCGAGTGGACGGACACGCCGCACACCGTCGAGAGCCGCGTCGCGTGGATCCGCGCGCACCAGCACGAGGGGGCGGTGCTGATCGCGGAGGAGGGCGGCGAGGTCGTCGGCTTCGCCGCCTACGGCGACTTTCGCGACAGCGTGCGGTGGCCGGGCTATCGCTTCGTGGTCGAGAACACGATCCACGTGCGGCGCGACCGCTGGGGCACGGCGGTAGGACGCACGCTCATGGAGGCGCTGATCGCGCACGCGACCGCCGCCGGCAAGCACGCCATGGTCGCGGCGGTGACCGGCGACAACCAGGCCTCGATCCGCTTCCACGAGCGCCTCGGCTTCGTCGAGGTCGCGCGCATGCCGGAGATCGGCGCGAAGCACGGACGCTGGCTCGACCTCGTTCTCCTGCAGCGTCGCCTCGACGATCGGCCCGCGCCGCCGGCGTGAGACGTCACCTCCCGGTGGCGTCGCGACCGTGCGGGCGCGGGAGATCAGCGGAGGAGATGCGACGGATCACGCCCGCGGGCGATATGTTTGACGCGTCAAGCACGGCGGCGTGATGCCTTCGTGGGCTCTCGCGTGACGCCGGGTTGAGCAGCGCGCGCCGATCGGTCGCACGATCCATCGCGTTTGCGTGGGCGAATGCTGGAGCGCTTCTTGCTCCGACGGCGGCGCATGCTGCCTGCACCACCGGAAGCATCCGCCCGTGCCGTCACGTCAAGCATCTCGTCGAGGACGGCCCTCGCCGGCGCGCTCCTGCTCGGCGGCGCGCTCGCCTTCGGCGTGGTCGCGTTGCAGCGTGGAGACCGCGCGGCTGCGGGCGCCGACGCGCGTGCGCGCGCGAGCCTCGCGGTCGGTCTCTCGGCTGGCGCGGGCCTCCGCGGCGTCGTCTCGATCGACCTCGACGCGTTCCGTCGCGGCCTGCTCGACGGGCTCGACGGGCACGCTGCGCGCGAGGCGGTGATGTCGCGTCCCGAGCGCTTCGAGCGAATGCGCGACGTGCTGCGCCGTCTCGGCGAGGCCGAGATCGCCGAGGTCGCGGAGCGCCTCGACCAGGAACGGGACTCGTAGGATGCGGGGCCGCTCCCGGTGGGGCGCACGCGCGAGCGTGTCGCTCGAGATCTCGCTGCTGCTCGCCGGCTGCACGGCGCCCGAGCCGCCGCTGCGCGACGATCCGGAGGCGCGCGGAAGCTACGCGATCGGCCATCACCTCGGTGAGCGGCTGCGTGCGATGCGCTCCGGGCTCGATTCCGAGCGCATCGTCGAGGGCTTCGCGCAGGGCTTGGAAGGACGGGGCAAAGACGGGCTCGACGACGGGCTCGACGACGGGCTCGGCGACGGGCTCGACGACGCGCAGATCGCCGCCGAGCTCGCCAGGCTCGCCACGGCGGCTGGCGCGGCGGCCGAGCGCACGCGTGACGACCAGGTGGAGCGCGCGCGCCGGGCGTCGCAGGCGTTCCTCGCGCACAACCGGTCGCAGCCGGGCGTCGTCACGCTGCCGAGCGGGCTCCAGTACCGCGTCGTCGCCACCGGTGACGCACCGCCGCCGGCGCTCGGCGATCGCGTGACGGTCGAGTACGAGGGACGCCTGCTCGACGGCGCCGTGTTCGACACGTCGCAGGACCGCTTCGCGCCGACGATCCTGCGCCTCGCGCGGACGCCGCGCGCGTGGCGCGAGGTGCTGCCGCTGGTCGCCGGCGGCGGCACGGTCGAGGTCTGGGTTCCGGGAGACCTGGAGCCCGCCGAGCACCCGGTGGGACTCGTTCCGCCGGGGGAGCTGGTCGTGTTCACGCTGCGCGTGGCCGCGATCGACCGCATCCCCAACCGTGACGTCGCGCGCGCACCGCCGTGACGGCGTCCCACAACAGATGGAGGAAGCACTCCCCATGCAACCGTCAAGCAGTCGGCTCCGCTGGGCCACCGGATCCAGGCTCTTCAGCGTCCTCGCGCTCGCGCCCCTGCTGCTCGCGACCTCGGCCGGTGTCGCGCGCGCGGTCATCCACGAATCGTCCATCGCCTCGCTGCACCGGGCGATCCAGACCGGCAACGTCACCTGCACCGGGATCGTCCAGGCCTACCTGAAGCGGATCGAGGCGTTCGGCGGACCCTGCGCCGTCCCCGGTCCCGATCCGCGCACCCTCGTTCCCGGCTACACCGGGTCGTCGTTCGACGGCTACTACGGCGCGCTGCGCTCCGATCCGACGCGCAAGACCGTCTACGGGAACTTCAGCTTGACGAACGACCTGCGGACCGGGTCGATCATCGCGGTCAACGTGCGTGGCGCGCGCTCGGGAACCTGTCCGGGTGCCTGCGACGTCGCCGGCACCGCTCCGTTGCCCGCCGGGTGCCCGGCCGTGTGCAACGCCTCGCGCTCGATTCCCGACGCGCTCGAGGAGGCGGCGGCGATGGACGCGCGCTACGGCAGGCGTCCGCCGCTCAAGGAGCTGCCGCTCTACTGCATCCCGTTCTCGTCGAAGGACACGATCGACTCGTCGCAGATCCGCTCGACCAGCGGCGGCGACGCGAAGTACGCGCACGACCGCGCCGAGTTCGACGCGACCGTGATCCAGCGGGTGCGCGCGAAAGGCGCGATCCTGCTCGCGCAGGCGAACCTCAACGAGTACAACGCCGGCCTCGGCGGCGGCGGCAGCGTGCCGAACCCGGTCGTCGGCCACAACGGCTCGACGATCGCAGGGCCCATCTGCAACCCGTACGACACCTCGCGCAGCCCCGGCAGCTCGAGCGGGGGCTCGGGCGCGTCGGTCGGCGCCAACCTCGTCGTGTGCTCGTTCTGCGAGGAGACCGGCGGCTCGTGCCGCAACCCGGCGAACGTCACCGGCACGGCGGTGCTGATGGGCTCGCAGGGCTTCTACAGCAAGTTCGGACTCAGCCCGGTGTCGCGCATCCGCGATCGCATCGCGGTCATCTGCCGGACGATGGACGACGTCGCGCGCGTCGCGGACGCGATCGTCGGCTACGACCCGCTGAGCACCGAGAGCCCGGTCGACTACTTCAACCCGAAGCCGGCGTCGTTCGCCGACCTGGTCGGGAAGATCGGCGACAAGAAGCCGCTCAAGGGGCCCAAGCTCGGCATCGTTCGCGAGCACATGGTGCCGTGGGTTCCGAACGACCTCGACCGCGTCGAGAAGTTCAACGCCGAGCTGGCGGTGCTCACGAAGCTGGGAGCGGAGCTCGTCGAGTCGATCGATCCCGAGTACGTCGCGCGGCTCGGCGACGATCCGACCATCCCCAACATGACGACCGACTTCAACGACGCGATCGGCGAGATCCTGCCGTATTACATGGCCGGCTACATCTTCAAGACGAACACCAACGGCTCACCGACCTTCCCGTCGCTGTTCAACTACTCGGCCGACCGCGTCAAGACGAGCGTCGACCTGTTCTTCGGCGACCTGCTGATCCCGGCCGCGGTTTCGGCGGGACACCTGAACCTGCGCCGGCTGCAGAGCTTCCCGGGCACGCCGGGCGAGGGCAAGCACTCGATCAACATCTACCTGCGGCAGCGCGGCGACGCGACGATGACCGACATCCAGGCGATCGCCGACAACTCGAACTTCCACATGGACAAGCTGCTCGATCCGAACGATCCGCTGAGCCACGACCCGAGCTACGTGAGCGCCGAGTACGACGACTGGCAGATCATCGCGCAGGACGCGACGCTCGACTCTCCCGGCCTCACGGAGCGCATCCTGGTCCGCGAGGTCATGCGTCAGGTCGTCGCGAAGGTGATGGGCGACAACGACATCGACGCGTTCATCAACCCGCTGAGCACGCTCCCGCCGGGCAAGCTGCACGGCCCCGGCGTGGGCAGCGGCTCGGGGCTGCGTCCGTCGACGCGCTTTCCGCTCAGCGCCGACGCCGGCATCCCGGAGATCGTCGTACCCATGGGCTTCAGCAAGGTCGTCTACGACCCGTACTGGGTCGTGAACCCGAGCAACTCGAACGCGGTGAGCACGATCACGCCGACCACGCAGACCGTCCTGCCGGGGCTCGGCCTCCCGTTCGGCATGTCGTTCTGGGGCGGCCCGGGCCAGGAGGCGCAGCTCGTGGCGATCGCCGACGCGTACGAGAACGCGTCGGCGCGCCGTCAAGCACCGGCCGGGTACGGTCCGCTGCCCGGCGAGCCCTGAAGCTCGGACGCCCGCGAGGTGCGGCGGGGTGGGGCCGCACCGAACGAGCGTGCGGCGGGACCCGGCGACGGTGCCGGGTCCCGCGCGCGGCGGATGCAAGATCCTGGTCCTTGGCGAGAGAGCCTGCCCGGCAGTCAGTGCGGCGCGGATCCGACCGTCTGAACGCTGGCGTCGGAAGGAGTGGCGGGTTTCTTTCCCGCGCCCCGGAGATCGACGAACTTGTTGAGCAGATCGAACCAGAACGGCGCGCCGAAGCTGATCGCCAGCGCGGTGATCAGCCAGCCGAGGAGCTTCAGTGGCCAGGCTCCGGCTGGGATGTCCCCGGCGTTGCTCAGACAGCGCCCGAAGACCCCGGAAGGCGGCTTGCCTGGCGATGTGGAGTCGGCGTCGACCGCGTCCTTCTTCACACCGGCCTCGGTGCTGGCCGGACCGAGGCACGAGAACCCGAACGGGACGCCCTCCGCCTGGATGGCCACCAGGCGATCGGTGATCTCCTGGAGCTGCTCCGGCGTGAGGCTTCTGTCGCCGCCGGCCTCGACGTCGACGCCGGCGATCTCGCCGCTTCCGGCGACGTCTGCAGCCTGATCGGCGAGCGATCGTCGCAGGCCCGCGTTTCGGGTGATCGTGCTGGTGACCTGCAGCGTGTCGACGTTGAAGGTCACGGCCACCATGAAACCGATCAGGAGGAGAGAGCGTCGGGTCGCGGCCTTGTACCAGCCCGAGATCCGCTGCGTTCCGCTCTCGAACCAGCCCTCGATGAGGCCGCGTGCTCGATCCAGGCTGCCGTCTGCCTGGTCCAGCAGCGTCAGCAGCGTCTGACCGACCATGTACCCGTGGTCGCGGCAGATTGCGGCGCTCTTGCGCACGTCCTCGAAGCCCTTGTTCGCTCCGCTTGCTGGTGCCTGCTGAGGGTCGAGCTGGGCAGCCTTCTGCCCCACGACGTCGAGCAGGGCGTAAGCGAAGTTCTGTGCGGGAACGTACGAGGGCGTGGCCGGCTTGTCGGGCACGTCGCGATACAAGCTTGCGATGAGCGGGTGGTTGATGAGGCGCAGGTAGACCCACCGATCGGCGATCAGGTTGACGAGCCCTTCGCGCAGGAACCGACCGCGTCGCCCGGCCCTCTGTGCGACCATCTCGTTGAGCCCCGAGCAGAAGAGGCTCAGCAGGAGGTAGATGAACGAGAGCGCGATGACGGTCTCGAGAATCGCCGTGAGGTTCATGCCTGCTCCGTCGCCGTCAGCTCGCGCCCGAGGTCTCAGGGGCGGCGCTCGCGAGCACCGGCGTTGGCGACGAGAGCGCGCTCACCTCCGCCCGCCCCGCATGTGCAAAGTTTCGCGGCCGGTAGCGTGCGTCGGCGTTCCACTTCATCTGCGCCGACTCGTCGACCGTCTCGTGGGCCGCGCCGGTGAGCATGGGCCGGTAGTGACGACCGCCGCGGAAGAACCGCAGCTTGCTGTACATCCCCCATAGGAAATGCGCGTAGGAGTCGCGTACCGGTGACAGGTACTCGTCACCCCGCAGCTCGAAGTCGTGCGGCAGCGCCTGCTTGCACGTCGGCTGCTGGCGAAGCCTGGTCTTCATCTCGTCGACGAATTCCAGCCCGTGGTCGATCGCGTGCAGTGCGATCCAGCGTAGCGGCGGGTCCGGGAGCAGATCGTCTTCGTAGCCGCCGCCGACGTTGCCGTGGGCGCCGGGAAACCAGCGCTGCTCGATCGCTCGCGTGAACCCGTGTTGCGGCGGGTCCCAGAGCGTCACCTGGTAGTCCTTGCGGTGCTCGTCGATCGCGATGGCGTGATACGCGTGCTCGATCACCCGACCGAGCGTCGTGTCGTGGAAGCCGTACCGCAATCGCGAGAAGACGCCGCGCATCGAGAACATCGGGACGCCGAGAGCACCGACGGTATCCCACGCCCCGATGAAGCGGATCTTGACGTCGTGGCAGTTCTGCTCTCGGAACGCCCGGCACTCGGCGCGTCCGTCCTCCTTGCCGTAGTCCGTCCGGTAGAGATCCCAGGCCTGGCGCACGACCTTCGAGTCTGGATGGAAGGCTTCGCGCCCGTTCCTGCGAGGCAGCCCGCAGCGGTTGACGAGCCCGGCGAGGCTGCGTGCGGTGTAGGCACCGCGACTGAAGCCGAAGAGGAAGATGTCGGGTCCGACGCGGAACGTCTCGCCTCCCTCGGACGTCGTGGCACCGGAGTCGAGCCATTGGTTCGCGAGCCAGCAGTAGCCCTCGAGGATGTTCCGATCGAGCCCGAGTCCCAGCGCGCCACCGCGCAGGCGTGAGCCGGTCGCGGTGCCGACGCCTTCGTCATAGAACTTCAGCTGGCTCTCGCAGCCGGAGTGCTGGTCGGCGATCGCCGCGTAGATGCGGGCCACGTTCGTCTGGTCCTCTGGCGTGTTCCACGTGCCGTCGAAGCAAAGGACGAGGCGAGCGACCGCCATCTGCGCTGCGCACGGGTTCGATGCGGGGCTCATCGGAGGCACCAGGTCTTGCGTGACGCGTGCATGGAGCGGTCAGGCGCAAGAACGACGCCAATCGCGAGCCAATGGTGCACGCGCGTTCGTGGCCGAGCGCGTTCGCGAATCGTCCTCCCGCGGGGACGTCGTGTCCTGCTCAGCGAACGCGGCACTCCTTCTCGGTGCCGCGTGCCTCTCGCCACAGGCGACGGATGGGGCCTCCGTTCACGCCGCCGGAGTGAGCGACCGGTGCGAGCTGCGGCGTCGCTCGTGCTGGATTCAGCGGTGCACGCCCAGATCCCACACCGCAAGGTGGCCGTCCGCGTCCGCCGACAGCAGCGTCGCGCCGGCGCCGAAACCGAGCGCGACCACCCGCGACGGATGCCACGCGAGCGTCGCCGTGACCTCGCCCGACGGCAGCGCGTGCACGCGCACCGCGTGGTCGCGGCCGGCCGTCGCGGCGCGCGTGCCGTCGGCCGAGACGGCGAGCGCGAGCAGCGGCGCGCCCACCTCGGTGCGCGTGCGCTCGTCGCCACTCGACGGGTCGAGCCCGCGCAGCGTGCCGTCCGATCCCGCCACCCAGAGCAGCCCGGAGGCGAGCGCGAGACCCGACGCCGGCTGCAGCGACGGCGTGACCACCCGCGGCGGTGCGTCGCTCGCGAGATCGAACAGCGACACGGCGCCGGCGTCGCTCGCGACCGCCGCGCGCGATCCGTCCGGCGCGATCGTGGCGAGCAGCGCGCCACCGTCGACGGGCAGCTCGCGGGCGACCTTGCCGCCCGAGTCGAGAACGTACGCCTTGCCGCCCGCGACGACCGCCATGAGGGCGCCGTCCGCCGTCCAGTCGAGGTCGGCGATCGCGCCGCCCGGTCCCGGCGCGCGCGCCTGGAGGCGCCCGGTCGAGAGCGCGTAGCGCTGCAGCTCAGGACCGACGGCGAAGAGCGCGACGTCGCGAGCCCCGCTCGCGAGGACGGCGCGCGCCTCGACCTCCGCCGGCAGCGGGTCGAAGGCGGTCAGGTAGGTCGCGGCGGGCAGCGCCCAGCTGCCGGTCGCCGAGTGCACCAGCGAGACCACGGCGGGCGTCCCCTCGGCCGGAACGCCGAGCGCGCCGACCGCGCGCGGGAAGGGGATCACGCAGCGGGGCGACGGGCCGGTCTCGGCAGCGCGCTCCGGCGGAGCGCAGCTCACCTCGGGAGCGATCGCCCGGGCGCGCTGGTCGAGGGTCGGGATGCCCGCGGGGGCCTCCGGCTCGGATCGCAGCAGACCGGACGCGGCCCAGGCCGCGGCCCCGAGGAGAAGGCCCAGAAGGACCAGCGTGCGTGCGGAGAGCATTCGGGTGAACCGCCTTTCGTTGCAGGGCTCATCGGCCTGCATTCCTCTCTTCCATAATGCGCTGCAGCACGTATAAGGTCCGCGCACCCGAGCGGCCGGGCGGACCGGCCCACACGTGTCACTCAGAAACGAGGGCCTCTTGAAGCAGCCGCGCTCCGCCGCCGTCCTGGCGCTCCTCGCCTCCGTCGTCGTGCTGGCCGCGAGCCCGTCGCTCGCACAGACCCTGACGCGGGGGCCGCTCCTGCAGAACCCGGACGGTCTCACGACGACCATGACGATCGTCTGGTGGACCAACGTCGCCGGCAACAGCACGGTCGAGTACGGCACGACGACCGCGCTCGGGCAGTCGAAGACCGTCGGACAGGCCGCGAGCTGCGCGATCGGCGCCGCCGGCACCTGCCACACGGTGCAGCTCACCGGCCTCACGCCGGGAACGCGCTACTACTACCGCCTGCTCACCAACGGCACGCCGGTGCTGTCGACGACCTACTTCAAGACGTTCCCGACCCCGACCGATCCGAACCCGCTCTTCTTCTCGATCGTCGGCGACTTCGGCGCCGGCTCGAGCGGCCAGACCAACGTCGCCAACAACCAGAACGCGGCCGACCCGCCGCTGCTCGTGACCGTCGGCGACAACGCCTACGAGAACGGCACGCAGTCCGACTGGGACAACAACGTCTTCATCCCGCAGTACCAGAACCTGCTGCGTCGCGCGGTGTTCATGCCGGCGCTCGGCAACCACGACCTGAACGACGTCGGCGCGAGCAACTGGGCGAGCTCGGTCGAGATCCGCATGCACGAGCTGCCGCGCAACGCGCCGGCCGGGCAGGAGGAGCGCTACTTCTCGTTCGACTACGGCGACGCGCACCTGATCGTCCTCGACTCGAACTCGCCGGCGATCAACGCGCAGCAGACGGCGTGGCTCGAGTCGGTGCTCGCGGCGACGACGCGCAAGTGGAAGTTCGTCTTCCTGCACCACGCGTCGCACTCGTGCGCGAACGGCATCGCGTCGTTCGGCAGCAACGCGGCGGTCAAGAGCAACTGGGGACCGCTGTTCGAGCAGTACGGCGTCGACGTCGTCTTCGAGGGCCACGACCACCTCTACGAGCGCTCGCACCCGGTCGACGAGTTCCTGGTCGGCGGGTCGAGCGGCTCCGACGGCCTGAAGACGATCTACGTCATGACCGGCGCCGGCGGAAAGACGCTCGACAGCGCCGCGAGCAGCGACTCCGGCGGCCCGTACCGCCAGCCGCTGTTCGGCAGCAAGTCGTACTGCCCGTGGCTGTCGAACGAGTGCCCGGGCGGCGTCGGCGGCCAGTACTGCAGCTTCGCGACCTTCTCGCACACCGAGGTGCGGATCACCGACAACGACACGCTCACCGTCACGACGATCAACCAGTCGGGCGGCGTGCTCGACGAGTTCGTGGTCGAGAAGGGCGTCACCTGCGGCGACGGACTGCTGCAGGGCGCGGAGCAGTGCGACCTCGGCGGCTCGAACGGGGCGCCGGGCACGTGCTGCACGGCGACCTGCACCTTCGTCGCGGCGTCCACCACGTGCCGCGCGAGCGCCGGCCAGTGCGATCTCGCCGAGGTCTGCAGCGGATCGAGCGGCCTCTGCCCGTCGGACGCGAAGTCGACCGCGTCGTGCCGCGCCTCGCTCGGCGCCTGCGACCCGGCCGAGGTGTGCAGCGGGGTGAGCAACGACTGCCCGGCCGACGTGCGCTCGCCGGCCGGCACGCAGTGCCGTGCCGCGGCGGGCGTGTGCGACGTCGCCGAGAGCTGCGACGGCGTGAATGCGGCGTGCCCCGCGAACGGCTTCGTCTTCGCCGGCACGGAGTGCCGCGCGGCTAGCGGCGCGTGCGACGTCGCGGAAGCGTGCACGGGCTCGAGCGCCGCGTGTCCGGCCGACGCGATCGCTTCCGCGGGTACGACGTGCCGTGGCTCGACCGGCCTCTGCGACCCCGCCGAGACCTGCAACGGGTCCTCGACGTCGTGCCCGGCCGACGTGATCTCGCCCGCCGGCACGGTGTGTCGCGCGGCGGCGAGCGTGTGCGACGTCGCCGAGCAGTGCAACGGCTCGTCGGGCGCGTGCCCGGCGGACGTGGTTGCGACCGGCGGTACGCCGTGCCGCGCCGCGGCCGGCGTGTGCGACGTCGCCGAGAGCTGCACCGGCGCCTCGCCGCTCTGCCCGAGCGACGGGTTCGTCGCGAGCGGCACGCAGTGCCGCGCGGCGAGCGGCGCGTGCGACGTCGCGGAGACGTGCACGGGCTCTGCCGCCGCGTGCCCGGGCGACGCGCTGGCGCCGCCGTCCACCGTCTGCCGCGCGTCCACGGCACCGTGCGACGCCGCCGAGACCTGCACCGGCTCGTCGAACGCCTGTCCGGCGGACGTGATCGCGACCGCGGGCACCGTTTGTCGCGCCGCGGCGGGGACGTGCGACGTCGCCGAGACGTGCGACGGCTCGACCACCGCGTGCCCCGTGGACGAGCTCGCCGCCTCGGGCACGACGTGCCGCGCCGCGCTCGGCGTGTGCGACGTCGCCGAGCAGTGCAGCGGCTCGAGCGCTGCGTGCCCGAGCAACGCCTTCGAGCCGGCGAGCAAGGTCTGCCGTCCGGCGGTCGACGTCTGCGACCAGGCCGAGACGTGCAGCGGCGCGAGCGCCACCTGTCCCGCCAACGCTCTCGCACCGGCGGGAACGCTCTGCCGTGCGGCGGCGGGCGTGTGCGACGTGGCCGAGCAGTGCACCGGCAGCTCGACCTCGTGCCCCGGCGACGTGCTGCGCCCCGCCGGCTTCACCTGCCGCGGCTCGGCGGGCGTGTGCGACGTCGCCGAGAGCTGCACCGGGGGCAGCGTGAGCTGCCCCGCCGACACCGGCCTGCCCGACGGCGACGGCGACGGAACGTGCGACCTCGACGACTCCTGCCCGCTGGTCTCCGATCCGCTGCAGGCCGACGCCGACGGCGACGGCATCGGCGACGCGTGCGACCCGTGCAGCAACTTCCTGTCGGTGCGGGCGACCAAGGCGACGCTGTCGATCACCAAGCTCGCGACGCCGCCGGGCGACGACAAGCTCAAGATCACGGGCTCGTTCGTCGTGCCGGCGATGCCGGCGATCGATCCGCTGAGCAACGCCGGCGTGCGCCTGATCGTCGAGGACTCGACCGGCGCCGCCGTGCTCGACGCGAGCATCCCGGGGGGCCTGTACGACCCGCTGCTGCGCGTCGGCTGGACCACCAACGCGAGCACCACGACCTACACCTACCGGAACTCCGGTGCGCCGACGCCGCTGGTGGCGGGAATCAACAAGATCGTGCTCAAGAAGAACCCGCGCACGGCGGGGCTCGTGAGCTTCACGATCACCGGCAAGGCCGGCAGCTATCCGGTGGTGGCGGCGCACCTGCCGCTCAAGGCGACGCTCATCCTCGCGCCGCCGAATGCCGCCAACAACCAGTGTGGCGACATCGACTTCACCGGCCCCGTCCCGCGCTGCCGCTACACGACGGCGTCGGGAATCGTGAAGTGCAAGTAGCTCCTCGACGGAGCAGGTCGGAAGGAGAGAGACGGAGCCGCGCGCCGCACGCGAGATCGTGCGCCGCGCGGCTCGTCGCGATGCTCGGCGCGGGCGTCGTCGCGCTGGCGGCGACCGGTGCGGCGCGTGCCGACGACGCCGGCGCGCGGCCGGCGCCGTTCGGCGCCTTCGAGGGCGTCCCGCCGGAATGGACCGACGTCCTGAACGGCTACGTCCACGATCCGGTCACCTACGGTCCGCGGCTGATCGCGATCGAGCGCGAGGCCGGCGCGTCGCTGCCGCCCATGTTCCGGATCGCGGCCGGCGACGCGCTGCTGCGTGCCGGCAACCGGCGCGGCGCCGAGCGCGTCTTCGAGGAGAGCCTCGCGTCCGGCGAGGGCTATCCGTGGGACGACTTCGCGAGCCTGGCGCTCGGGACGATCCGCCTCGCGAGCGGCGACGAGGCCGGTGCGGAGATCTACTTCGGCCGGCTCGCCGAGGCGGACGAGGCGTCGTCGCGCGCGCTCGGCCACCTCGGCCTCGGCGCGACGTACGCGGCGAGCGGCCGCTTCGCCGAGGCGCAGGCGGCCTTCGACGCGACCGGCGACGCCGCCGATCCCGAGATCCAGCACGCGGGCAAGCTCGGCAGCGCGCTCGCGCTGCACGGCTCGGGTGACCACGAGCGTGCCGCCGCGGCGTTCGACGCGATCGCCGCGGCGGATCCCGAGGGTCCGCTCGGACAGGACGCGCGCTACGCCGCCGCACGCGCACGGCTCGCCATGGGGGAGCGCGAGGAGAGCGCCGCCGCGCTGCGCGAGCTGGTCCGCAGCTGCGACGCGACGCGCAGCGGCCGCCGCACCGCGCGCGCGCTGCGCAACCTCGACGCGCGGGCGATGGGTCGCGACTGGCTGCGCAGCTACCGCAGGACCGGCTGGGGCGATCTGCGCGCCGGCGGCAAGCCGATGTTCTCGATCGAGGGCTGCGCGCTCGCCCGCTCGACCCTGCGCGCGATCGCGCAGAACGACGCGCGTCTCGCGTCGACCCGGCCGGCCGCGGCGGCTCCGCCGCGCGCGGCGTCGGCGGCGCGCGCGACGCAGCCCGGCCGGCCGGCGCCGCGAAGCGACGCTCCGCACGGTGAGCTGCCGTCGGGCAGCTGGAGATCGTCGCTGCTCGCGCTCGGCGCGATCGCGACGCTGGTGGTCCTCTGGCGAGTCGTCGGACGCGGCGCGAAGGCGGGCTGAAACCGACTTCGTCGGACGGCCGGGCCGGCGCCCGCCGCTCGCGCTCGACGCGATCTAGGACGCCGGAGGCTCGGTCGGCAGCAGCGCGGTGACGTCGAGCGTGACGTCGGCGAACGCGACCAGCGTCACGCGGTCGCCACGCCGCAGGATGGTGCGCTCGGTGTACACGCCGAGCTCGCGGTCGGGACCGCGAAACACCTCGAGCTGGTCGTCGCGCAGGTTGACGATCCAGAGCTCGGGGATGCCGGCCGCGGCGTAGATGCGCGACTTCGAGAGGCGATCCGCGGCAACCGACGACGCCGCGACCTCCACCAGCAGGTGCGCGTTCTCGGGATGCATCTCCTCGTACTGCGACTCGTCGCCCGGGGCGACGGTGATGTCCGGCTCCGGGACCGAGAGGGCGCTCGCGACGAAGCTCACCTGGCTCCGCACCGCCGCGCGGCCCCGCAGCCGGTCGTAGAGCGCGTACTGGGTGCGCGTCACGATCGACGCATGCAGCGGTCCGGACGGTGCCATGGTGACCAGAACCCCCTCGAGCAGCTCGACCTCGTCGTCCGGGCCGAGCACGCCCTGATCGACGAGCGCCAGGAACTCGGCGCTCGTCATGCGGAGGTCGGGGGATGCCGTCGTCGCCATGGCTCCGACCATACCGTTCCGACCGGCGCGAGAAAATGGCACGCCGGACATGATGCACGGCGCCCGGCTGGGTGCGCCCGGGCGCCAAGAGCCGCCCGGGCGGCGCGCCTTTCCGCCTTGACTTCGGCCCGGCGCGCGGCCGACAACGAGGCCCTTCGCGCTCGCGAGACTTCGCGAACTACCCGATGGCGACCCGAGCTCTCCTGATCAAGCCTCCGAAGCGCGGGTCGCACCTGCGCTCCGTCGCGGTGAACTTCGAGCCCCTCGGGCTGCTCTATCTCTCCGCGTTCGTGAAGAAGCTCTCGCGGCACCACGTCGAGGTCGTCGACGCGCAGTCCGAGGACGCGTCGATCGAGCAGCTGGGCGCGAACGACTTCCGCATGGGGATGTCGGACGCCGCGCTGCGCGCACGCATCCGCGCCGCCGCACCCGACGTCGTCGGGATCTCGGCGCTCTTCGAGATGCAGGAGCGCGAGGTGGTCGAGGTGGCGCGCCTGGTGAAGGACGTGCTGCCGTCGGCGCTGGTCGTCGTCGGCGGGCTCGACGCCGGCATCCGTCACGCGAGCTACCTCGCGTCGGGCGTGATCGACCTCGTCGTGCGCGGTGACGGCGAGGAGACCTTCCTCGACATCCTGGATCACGTCGAGCGCGGCGCGCCGCTCGACGACCTTCCCGGCACCTGCGTGCGCGGTGCGAGCGGCAAGGCGCGCACGAACGCCGTGCGCGTGCCGCGCGTTCCGTTCGACGAGTACCCGTATCCCGATCGCGACGCGCTGCCGCGCGCGCTCTACGACGGCCGTCGCACGCAAGCTGCGTCGTTCCCGTTCTCGCGCGGTCGGCCGGCGGTGCTCATCCAGGGCTCGCGCGGCTGCAAGCTGCGCTGCGCCTTCTGCGACATCGTCGCGGTGCAGGACAAGCTGGTCGCGCACAGCCCCGAGTACGTCGTCGACGAGATCCAGCACGTGGTCGAGCGCTACGGCGCGCGCGAGGTGGTGTTCGTCGACGACAACTTCATGCTCGATCAGCGCTGGGCGCGGCGCGTGTTCGAGCTGGTCGCCGAGCGCGGGCTCGACGTCTCGCTCGACGTGTCGGCCGGCGTGTCGGTGTGGACGCTGTCGACGTCGATGATCGACACCATGATCCGCGCCGGCGTGTACCGCGTCTGCCTGCCGATCGAGAGCGGCAACCCGTCGACGATCGCGTTCATCAAGAAGCCGGTGAACCTCGCGAAGGCGGTCGAGATGATCGACTACTGCAACCGCCGCGGCCTCTACACCTTCGCGAACCTGATCGTCGGCTTCCCCGACGAGACGCGCGCGGACATCCAGCGCACGATCGACTGGGGAAACGCGTCCGGGCTCGACGCCGTGCACTACTTCATCGCGACGCCTTTGCCGGGCTCGCGCATGTACCCGATCTACGAGCAGCACGGCTGGATCGAGCACGGCGAGCGCGGTGCCGTGACCTGGCGCACGGCGCACTTCACGCGCGAGGAGCTGGAGCAGATCGCACAGGACGCGGCGCGCGGCCAGATGCTCCGCCGCGCGCGCTTCCTCGCGAAGCCGCGCAACGCGCTCCGCTACGTCTGGCCGAAGCTCCGCTCGCCGCGCCGGGTGCGCTACGCGCTGCGCCTCGCGTGGCAGGTCGTCGCGAGCGCCGCGGCGAGCCTGCGCGGTGCGCCCGGCTCGCTGCCGTCCGCGACGTCGCGCGACGACCGCGTGTGCGCCGGGGAGCCGGTCAGCGCGCGCGCCGCGTGAGGCCGCGTCAAGCCTTGCGCTCGAACACCGCGGCGTAGGCGCGCGCGCGCGGCGTCGCGCCGGCGGCGGCGTCGCCCCAGACCGAGCGCGACGGCTCGCCCGGCGTCATCTCGACGAGGCCGATCATGCGGTAGCTCTCGTCCGCGGTGCGCGCCGCCCAGTCGAGGAGCTTCAGCGAGGAGTCCGGACGTCGCGACCACGAGGTGTCGACGTTCACCAGCACGAGGAAGCGCGGCCGCTCCTTCTCGAGCTGCGCGATCATGTCGTCCTGCATGCGCGCGGCGAACGGCTGCGGCTCCATCAGCGGGTACATGTAGACGTAGCTCGTCGCCGCGCGGCGGCGTGCGTAGAAGTAGATCTGCGGCTCGGAGCCGATGACGGCGATGCGGTCGTCGGGGGCGGCGCGCCGGTCGATCTCGCGACCGATCTCGGCTGCCTCCGCGAGCGGGTTCACGCCGTACAGAGCCCGCGCGCTCTCGGCCGGCGAGCGCAGGAAGAGGGTGTCGCGGTCGTGCAGCAGCGCCAGCACGACGATCAGCAGCGGTGCCGCGGCCGCGACGATGCGCGGTGCGCGCGGGCTCCACGCGGCGCTGCGGCGCGCGAGCGCCTCGGTGCCGATGCCGGCGAGCAGGCACAGCGCCGGCAGCAGAAGGACGAAGTAGTGGTCGGTGAAGCGCAGCCCCGGCGCCACCGCCGCAGCGCACGCGGCGAAGAGGACGAGGACCTGCAGGCGCGCGCGGCGCTCGAGCACGGGTGTCGCGAGTGCTGCGAGACCGCCCGCGGCGAGCAGCCAGGTGAGCGGGGAAGCGGGCAGCAGGTGCGAGAGCTGAAGCCGCAGCTCGGCGAGGCCCGTCGGGACGTCGATCATCGTGCCGTACTCGCGCAGGTAGGTGACGGTCCAGAACCAGAACGGCGCGAACGCACCGCCGGCGAGCAGCACCAGGCAGAGGATCGCGTACGGCGCGAGCGCGCCGAGCGCGTAGAGCGCGACGGCGGACACGCGACGGGGAAGCGGCGCCGGCCCCAGCGCGATCCACGCGGCGCCGCAGCCGACGAAGGCGAGCCCCGGCTGCTTCATGACGAAGCCGAGGCCGAGCAGCGCACCCGCTGCCAGAACGCGGCGCGCGGAAGGTGCGCTGTCGCCCGCGAGCAGAACGAGCCCCGCGAGTGCCGGCAGCAGCACGAAGTGCTCGGCGTTCGCCGTGAATCCCACCACCGCCGTGCCGAGCGACAGGATCGCGTACGCCGCGGCGGCGGTCAGCGCCGCGGCATTGCCGGCGAGGCGTCGCGCGAGCGCCGCCACGAGCACGATCGTCGCCGCGTTGACCAGCACGAGCCCGGTGCGGATCGCGACGTCCGTCTCGCCGAGCAGCGCGAGGATCGCCGCGTACGCGTAGTACACGCCGGGCAGCTTCATGTGGTGCGCGGCGACGTACGGCCACTCGCCGCCCAGGATCAGCTGCGCGAAGTAGGCGTACTCGCCCTCGTCGCGCTCGAGCGGCATGCCGGCGAGGCGGAGGCGCAGCAGCGCCGCGCCGGCGACGATCGCACCGAGCGCGATGCGCACGCCCCACGGGCTCGCCGTCGTCGCGCCGCGCGCGGCCGGTGACGAGCCCGACGCCCGGCTCACCGCCATCCGCGCGCCCGGTAGAGCGGTACGTTCTCCCACGCGTTCACCTGTCCCACCTCCGGCAGCGCCACGCGCTCGACGTCGCCCGCGTGCGCGCGCAGCAGGGCGCCGAGCTGCAGCTCCCACATGTCGAGGTAGGGGCCGGCCCGCCAGCCCCGCGGTCCGTCCGGCGCCGGCGGCAGGCTCGGTGCGGCTTGCCCCGGCGGCGGCGACATCGGCTCGCCGACGATCCACACGGCACCGCCCGCGCGCAGCACCTGCTCGACGCGCGCGAGCTCCGCGGCGACGCCGGCAGCACCGCGCGTCATGCGATCGCGGATCTCGAGGTGCAGGTGAAGGTCGTGCGCGCTCATCTCGGGCAGCGTGATCCAGGGCACGTCGCCGCGCGCATAGCGCTCGAAGGTGATGCCCAGGTACCACGGGAAGACGACGGCGAGGTCGGACGGCGTGCCGTCGCGCGCGATCGTCGCCGCGACCACGTCGAGGTTCGTCATGCGAACCGGCACCGTCGCCGTGACCGGCGCCGCGGCGGCGAGTGCAACCACACCGACCGCGATCGCGCGCGCGAGCGCTCCGTGCCGGAAGCGCCGGGCGAGGAGTGCGGTGCCGACGTCGCAGGTGAGCGCGAGCACGGCCATCAACGACAGGTAGTACCAGATCTGCGTCGGCAGCTGCGCGACGGCGCTCAGGTAGAAGAAGTAGGTCGCGAGCGCCGCGAGCCCGGTGACCAGCGCGAAGGCGGCGAGCTCGCCGCGCGCGGCCTCGTCGGCGTCGTCGCCGCCGTCGCGCCAGCGCGCCCACGCGAGGCCGAGGAGGCCGACGACGGCAAGCAACGGAGCGACGACCCACGCGACCGCGAGCGGCCACGCACCGGGTGCCAGCGCCTGGCGGAACACGTTCAGCTGCACGGCGAGCGGTGGCCCGGTCTGCTCGATCGGTGCCACCTCGAGCGCGTAGGTGAACGACGGCAAGTTCGAGAGCACGGACGCGGCACCCACTGCGTACGCCGCGATGACGCCGCCCAGCGGCGCGATCCGGCGCCGCGGCAACGTCGCCGCCGCGGCGCCGAGCGCCAGCGCGACGATCAAGAACGCGTTCGCGAAGTACGTCTGCACCGCGAGCAGCGTCGCCGCGACGAGGACTGCGAAGCGCACGGCCGTCGGCGCGCGGACGAAGGCCCACGTCGCCGCGGTGCACCAGACCATCGCCAGCGCGCCGAGCCCGTAGCCGCGGACCATGGAGCCGTAGACGACCTCCGACGGGCTGAGCGCGAAGAGCAGCAAGGTCACCAGCGGGACGCCGATCTCGAGGCGCCGTCCCGCCCACCAGACGACGGCGAGCGTGGCGAGGCCGATCGCCAGGCCGAGACGACGCAGCGCCGCGTCGCCGTCGCCCTGTCCGGCCGCGATCCACGCGTGCAGCACGAGCGGCCAGGCGAGCGGGAACGAGTCGTACGGCGCGCCCCGCACGACCGCGGCGACCGGCGTGCGCGAAGCGACGTTGACGCTGTTGACCTCGTCGCGCCACAGCGGTCCGGCGGCGCGATGCGACAGCACGTTCAGGGCGCCGATGAAGATCGTCAGCAGCAGCCCGACGAGGAGTGCCGCGCGCTCGGCGGTCATCGCTCGCGCTGTCGCACGACGTAGCCGGTCGCCGAGCCGGCGACCGTCCGATACACGCGCGCCAGGTACACGCCGAGCGCGGCGGTCGCGAAGAACGTGCCGCCGAGCCCGAGCAGCAGCAGCGACAGCGCCTCGGGGAAGCCGAAGGCGCCGCCGGCGACGAGGCACCAGAGCGCGCCGAGCGCGCCGAGAATCCCGCAGACGGCGCCGAGCACGGCGAGTGCGGCGAGCGGCAACGTCGTGAAGCTGGTGATCAGGTCGGCGTTGAGCCGCACCAGCGCGAGCAGGCTGTAGCGCGACGTGCCCGAGCGACGCGGGTCGTGGCGCACCGTCACCTCGGCGACGCGGAAGCCGAGCCACGCGGCGAGCGCGAAGAACGGCTTGCCGGGCGCCCACGCGGTGCGCGTCGCCTCGATCACCTCGCGCCGGTACGCCTTGAACTGCCCGCCGAAGTCCTCGATGTCGAGGCCGACCAGCAGGCGCGCGATCCAGTGCACGACGCGCGAGCCGGCCCAGCGCCAGGTGCTCTCGTGGCGCACGGTGCGGCGCGCGGTGACGACGTCGACGCCCGGTACCAGCGCGTCGAGCAGGCGCGGGATCTCCTCGGGCGGGTTCTGCAGGTCGCCGTCGAGCGTCACGACGACGTCGCCGCCCGACTCGAAGATGCCGCAGCAGAGCGCTGCCGCCTGGCCGAAGTTGCGCGACAGCGTGCGCACGCGGACGCGCGGATCGGCCGCCGCGGCGCGCGCCAGCAGCTCGGGCGTGCGATCGCTGCTGCCGTCGTCGACCAGCACGATCTCGAAGCTCGTGCCGCGCGCCTCGAGCGTGCGCCGCACGCGGTCGATCAGCTCGTCGATCGTCGCCTGCTCGTTGAACAGCGGCACGGCGACGGAGACCGCGGGTCGCGCTGCGCTGTCGCTCACGGCACCGACGCGATCAGGCGCCGCGCGTCGCGCTCGCCGCAGCAGAGGAGGAGGTCGAGCGCGGAGAGGTGCGACACGAACGGCTCGTGGAGCTGCGCGTAGACGGGGTGCGCGTAGCGCTGGAACTCGACCGTGATGCCGTGCGCCGCGCACAGCGGGAGATCGAGGTAGCTCTGGCCGCTCTCGCCCTCGAGCAGCTCGGTCGCGCCGACCTGCTTCATGAAGGCGATGATGCGGTGGGTCGGGCTCGGGCGGTCGGGGAACTGCTCGCCGTAGGCGCGCTCGAGGCCTGCCTCGGAGGAGACGACGAGCGGCGTCGCGACGCCGAGCCGGGCTGCGAGGAATCGGATCACCGGCAATGTCGCGTCCACGAGGCGCGTCGCCCCGGCGTCGAGCACGTCGGCCAGTGCTGCGAGCAGATCGCTCGCGAACGGGCTCCGCGCGTAGAAGTGCCGCAGCGTCTCGAGGTGGCTCGCCGCCCACGGCACCGTCGCGTCGAGCGCCACCTCATCGATCGCCTGCCCGGACGACGGGCGCGCCGGCAGTGTGAGCCAGTGCGCGCCGTCCGGCCCTCGCACCCGGTTCCGGTGCGACCATCCGCTCGATGAGAACTGCATCTCGTCCGCGATCACGAAGACGTCCACGCGGCGCATCTGGTCGAAGTAGCCGAGCCACGGCAGGTACCCGGGCTGGATCCCGGCGAGGCGGACGGCCACTCGCGGCTAGGACGCGCGCCGCAGCTCGTCGAACTCGAGCGGCGCGTTCGTCGTGTCGTTGCCGTTCGCGACGTCCGCGTAGGCCGCCGCGATCATGCTCTTCATGCGGCGCTTGACCCACGGTGCGACCGGCAGGTCGTCGACGTAGCCCTCGTTGCAGCGCAGGTAGTACGAGCGGCCGGCGCGTACGAGCGGCGGGTCCACCGGCTGGTTGGTGCGCTCGTGCCACTGCTTGTAGGCCTCGACCGCACGCGCGCGCGGTACGCCGCAAAGCTCGAGGGTTCGCGTGCGCGCCTCGCGCGTCAAGCGCGAGTCCTTCTGGTGGCGGCCGATGAAGACGTTCGACGCGAAGCCCGCATAGCCGAGGCAGGCGACGTTGCGCTCGAGCGACGTCTTCATGCGCGACAGCGCGACGAGCCCGGTGCCGCGCGACATCTGCATGTGGCGCGCCTCGTCGATCGCGTGGTTCTTCAGGATCTTGCGCACCAGCGGGTGCATGTCGGGCTCGTTGATCGAGCAGCGCTCGACCGTCTTCTGATTGACGTTCAGAGCGTAGCGCGTGAAGTAGTAGAAGTTCAGGTCGCCGCGCAGCCAGCCGGCCACCGTGTGCAGGCGCACGTACCAGCCGGCCATCGGCAGCGAGACGTTGGCGCCGCGCAGCTCTTCGAGCGTGAGCCCGTAGTGCGTCACCACCTTGCGGATCACGCACAGGAAGGCCTGCACGTGCATCGTCTCCTCGACCACCTCGCGCGCCATGTAGAGCGCGAGCTCGGGATCGTCGTCGACGATGGTGTCGAGCGAGGCCTGCAGGTTCAGGATGTTGGTCGCGATCTCGGCGACCGCGGTCGTCAAGTAGCTCTGGCAGAAGCTCAGGCGGTTCAGCATCAGCTGCTTCTCGGACGAGAGCTCGTGCCAGATCGGCTCGCCGTAGAACCAGCTCATCTGCAGCGGGAAGAGCGTGTGCTGACCGAGCGTGCTCGCGTCGAACTCCTCGGCGAGGTCGAGGAAGTTCGCCCGCAGCGCGTCGACGTCGCGGTCGCTCACCGCCTTCAGGCGCTTCGCGAAGTGGAAGGAGGGTGTGTCCTGGGTGGTTGGCATTGCCGGAACCTCGGCGCCGTCCATACCACCGGCGCCGGCGGCGGGGAAGGCTCGATCCGGGCCCCGCGACCGCCTCCGGCGCGGCTCGGCGGCGGTCGCGGCGACGGGGTCGAGGCCGCTGCCGCGCGGACGCTCTCTTGACAGCGACGGTGCGGAGAGGCTCGAATCTCCGGCTCATGACGCGCCCGCGCACCATCCTCGTCACCGGCGGCGCCGGCTTCATCGGCTCGCGCTTCGTCGCGCACCACCTGCGCGCGAAGCCCGCCGACCGCGTCATCGTCCTCGATGCGCTGACCTACGCCGGCAGCCTCGACAACCTGACCTGCCTGGTCGACGCCGCCGAGCGCGTGCTCTTCGTGCACGGCAGCGTGCGCAGCCCGCAGATCGTCGAGTCGGTGCTCGCCGAGTGCGAGATCGTCGTCCACCTCGCCGCCGAGACGCACGTGCCGCGCAGCATCAGCGACAGCGCGGTGTTCTTCGAGACCGACGTGCTGGGCACGCAGACGCTCGCGGCACTCGCCGTGGCGCGCGCGCCGAAGCTCGAGCGCTTCGTGCACGTGTCGTCGTCGGAGGTCTACGGCACGGCGCTGCACGCGGCGATGGACGAGCAGCACCCGCTCGAGCCGTTCACGCCGTACGCGGCCGCGAAGTGCGCCGCCGACCGTCTGATCCACGCCTTCGTGCAGACCTACGCGCTGCCCGCGGTGATCGTGCGGCCGTTCAACAACTACGGTCCGGGCCAGCACCTCGAGAAGCTGCTGCCGCGCTTCATCACCAGCGCGCTGCGTGGCGACCCGCTGACCGTGCACGGCGACGGACGCGCGGCGCGCGACTGGATCTTCGTCGACGACACCTGCGCCGCGATCGAGCGCGTGCTCGACGCGCCGCTCGAGACGGTGCGCGGTCAGGTGTTCAACGTCGGCACCGGCACCGCGACCGACGTGATCACACTCGCGCACGAGGTGGTGCGGCTCGTCGGTGCGAGCCCCGAGCTGATCCAGCACGTGGACGATCGCCCGGGGCAGCTCGCGAAGCACTGCGCCGAGACGACGAAGACGCGCGCGCAGCTCGGCTTCGTCGCGCCGACGGCGCTCGCCGACGGGCTCCGCGCGACCATCGACTGGTACCGCGAGAACCGCGCGTGGTGGGAGCGTCAGCTGTGGATGCGCTCCGTCCCCGTGGTCGGCGCCGACGGCACGATCCGGCACTGGTGACGGACGGGTATCTTGCCTGGATAGCCACGTAGCCCGCTTCGCCGGTATGACGCCAGGGGGTCAACGGGCGAAGCGGGAAGCGGGCAACGCCTATCGACTTGGCGTGATGTAGATCGTGGGAGAGCGCTCCGGCACGATAGAGCGTTGAGAGTCTTCGTTCGGGGGCCAAGCAACCGGCGATTCCGGTTCGCGTTGTGGAGCCTCTTCAGGCGGTGCGGGCTCGTTGACGGCGGGTCGCTCGCTCGGATCGTGAGACATCCTGGCCTCCTCATTGAATCTTGTAGCAGCGCGAGCTGCAAAGAGCACGATCGTCACCAAGCTTGCGACCACCGTCGCTTTGAGGAGCTTGACCGCGGTGCTCAGTAGTTCAGCCTTAACCTTGTTTGCTGTCGCACGGCCGGTGGCAGCTTGGACCCAAGCATGAAGAAACTCTTGTTTGAACTCGTTCTCGGCTCGCTCTTGGCCGTCTTCGAGCGAGGAGTAGGCACGTCGCGCGTTCTCTAGCGCGGTTTGCCACGCCTGCGGCGTGGCGATCGTCGTGTATCCCGCAGACATTGCGGACTGCAGAAGGCGCCATGTCGAATAGAAGAGAAGTCCGAGGGACACGAGGACACTTGCGAGCGCGAGCCAGTCGATGATCCGCTGCGGAGACCAGCCCTCTCCAATCTTGAAGAGAAGTTGCCCCATCAAGGCAGCTGCGCCTCCAGAAAACGCCAGTAACAGCCCACTTTTCGCCTGGTAGGTGTTGTTGAGCGCATCCTCGGCATCGCAGCGCTTCCGAGCGTCCTCGAGGAGGAGTTCTTCGAGCTTTCCAGATGAGAGTTTCGACATCGACGGATCTCAGAGTGGAACCGTTTCCCGGGTCACGTTTCGGTAGCCGCTGCCGTCGGCGAGGCGCCAGTCGTCGCAGCCGGCGCACGGCGCGACGTCGGCGAAGCGTCCTTCCTCGTGCGCGCGACGGCGGCGCGCGAGCTCCGCGCCGTTCCAGATGTCCGCGATCGTCGTGTCGCGCACGTTGCCGAGCGGCATGTGCGCGTCCCAGTCGGCGCCGCACATCGTGACGGTGCCGTCCTGCAGGATCATGAGCGCGGTGGAGAGCCACGCGCACGGCCGGCGCTCGCCCGGCACCGCGGCCCCGACCTCGACGGCACCGCCGAAGGACGCAGGCTCGATCGTCATGACGAAGTCGCGCGGGCCGAGGAGCGGGCGCCAGGCCGCGACCACGCGATCGAGCGACGCGATGAGCGCGGGCGTGCGCATGAACTGGATCGACGTCACCGGACGCTCGCGGCCGAGCGCGTGCTTGCGCTCGAGGAATGCGCGCACGTTCGCGGCGACCTGCTCGAAGTGGTCGCGACCGCGCATCGCGAGGTAGGTCTCGGGATCGTCCGCGTCGAGCGAGCACTCGAGCCGGTCGAGGCCGCTCTCGAGCAGCGCGTCCGCGAGGCGCCCGTGCAGCGAGAGCGCATTGGTCGAGAGCCCGACCTCGGTCACGCCGGCGTCCTTCGCGAACGCGATCATGCGCACCAGGCCGCGGTGCAGCAGCGGCTCGCCGAGGAAGTGCAGCCAGAGCCGTGTGCCGTGCTGCGCGCACTCGCGCGCGACGCGCGCGAAGAGCGCCGTGTCCATGAAGCCGAGCGGGCGCGTGAAGCCCTGCCGCGGGCACAGCACGCAGCGCTGGTTGCAGTAGTTCGTGACCTCGACGCTGACGCGGCGCGGGAAGGGCGGAGCCGGCCGTGCGTGCGGCACGGCGGGTGCCGGCTTCGTCCGGGGCATCCGCCGCTCCTACCAGCCCGCGCCGTCGTGCGTAAGCCTCGGTGTGGCGCGGCGCTCGACTGCGGCGGTGAACGCGCACGAGCACCTGTTTGGCATTGACCACGGGTCGCGCGCGGACCTAAGAGAGCGGGCCATGAGGCTGCTCGTGCGCGCTCTCTCCCTCCTGCTGGTGTGCGGCACCACCGCATCGGCGGCGCCGCTGCGGTGCCCGCCCGACTCGATCGCCGTCGGGCCGCTCTGCGTCGACCGCTGGGAAGCGAGCGTCTGGCAGATCCCGGAGACCAGCAAGGCGCTGATCAGCCGGGTCCAGCGCGGCAAGGTGACCCGTGAGCAGCTCGTCGCGGGAGGTGCGCAGCAGGTGAGCGCGATGACCGAGGGCAGCTGCGCCGACGTGAGCTATCCGTCGACGTTCCCGGTCGACGGCGCCTGGACGAAGCCGCTCTACGCGGTCTCGATCCCGGGCGTGCTGCCGACCACCTGCACCTCGTGGTTCCAGGCGCAGCAGGCGTGCAGGCTCGCGGGCAAGCGCCTCCTCACCAACGAGGAGTGGCAGGCGGCGGCGGCCGGGACGCCGGATCCGGGTCTCGCCGACGACCAGACCACGACCTGCGCGGTCGCCTCTCCGTTCGGGGTGCCCACCGGCGCGCGCGACAAGTGTCGCTCGTCGTGGGGCGTGCAGGACATGGTCGGCAACGCGTGGGAGTGGGTCGCCGAGTGGGGCGAGCTCGCGACCGGCTGCGGGCGATGGCTACCGGAGATGGGCGACGACCTGTCGTGCATCGGTGAGGGCAGCGAGGTTGCGCCGGCCGGCTGGGCGGTTCCGCGCGGGGGGCTGTTTCGTCCCGCGAGCTACGTCCTGATCGAGGACCCGACGCCCGGTCCCAACACGCCGAGCGGCGTCATCCGAGGCGGCAACTTCGGCATCCAGGATCGCAGCGGCGTGTTCGCCTACTACCAGTCGATCCCGCCCACGACGCGTAGCCGCAGCACCGGCTTCCGCTGCGGCCGCTGAGCAGAGCGCACGGCGGGTGCGCGGCGCCGGCGCACGCGGAGATGGCGCGTTGACTGCCAGCGGCTCGCTTGCTCTTGTGGACGACGCCGCGCGACGTCGTTGCGCCGGCGAACTCGCGACCTCCGTCGCCAATCCCGACGATCGAGCCCACGAAATGCTCCCAGAAACTCTCCAGGCAGTCCTGCTGCGCCGTGGCCCTCGGCGCTCCATCCGGCTCGCGCTCGCCGTCGTCGTCGTGCTCGCGCTCGGCTTCGGACGCGCAGGCGCGGAGTCGGTCGACGGCGACGGCCAGCCGCCCGCGCCGTTCGGACCGACCGAGGGCGTCCCCGACGAGTGGATCGTCGCGCTCAACGAGTACGTCTCCGACCCCGCGGCGGCGGCCCCGCGCCTGATCGCGATCGGGCGCCAGGGCGGCCGCGAGCTGCCCCCGATGGTCCAGGTCGTGATCGCGGACGCCTACCTGCGCACCGGGAACCGCCGCGCCGCGCAGCGGATGTTCGAGGCCGTGCTCGAGAGCAAGCCGGGCTATCCGTGGGACGACTTCAGCAACGCGGGCATGGGCACCGTCCGCATGATGGCCGGCGACACCGAAGGGGCGGAGCTGTACTTCGGTCGCTTGACGAAGGCCGTCGAGGGCTCGTCCCAGGCGATCGGCAACCTCGGCATGGGATCGGCACTGGCCGCAGACGGTCGGTTCGACGAGGCGCGCGCGGCGTTCGACCAGGTGGGCTCGTCGAACAGCGTCGACGAGGAGGTCCGTCAGGCCGGGCGCTTCGGCAGCGCCACCGCGCGCTACGGCGCCGGCGACTACGAGGGCGCCATCGCGGCGTTCGAGGCGATCGCCGCCGCCGACCCGGACGGGCCGATCGGCCGCGACGCGCGCTTCGCCGCCGCCCGCGCGCGCCTCGCGCTCGGCCAGGTCGACGAGGGAGCGCAGACGCTGCGCGCCATGACGGAGGAGTGCGGCGACGCGCCTCGGGGACGCCGGACCTCGCGCTCGCTGCGCAACCTCGATCCGCGCGCCATCGGCCGCACCTGGGTGCGCAACTACCGGAGCAACGCCTGGACGAAGCTCAACACCGAGAACAGCAGCATGTACTCGATCGACGGCTGCGCGCTCGCGCGCACGACCTTGCGCGCCGTCGAGCGCGGCGACGCGTCGCTGACCGGCGTGCAGCGCGTCTCGACGGGCGCTGCGACCGAGGCCGCCAGCCCCGCGTCGCGCCTCGAGCCAGGTCGCGCCGCGGCACCGGCAGCACCGTCCGCGCCGGGCTCCGGCTCGGGCTGGCTGCCGTTCGCGATCGCGGCCGTCGTCGTCGCCGGCGCCGCGCTCCTCTGGCTCCGCCGCGGCCGCACCACGGGCGCCTGAAGGCCAGCCTCTTCGTACGGCAGCCGGTCGCCGGGCGAGACGCCCGGCACCGGCCCCTCTGCGCAGGCGAAGCCGAGCGGTCGAGACGTCAGGCGAGCAGCGACGAGGAGGTCCGCGCGACCTTGCCGGGTGGAGGAGAAGGCGCGGCGCCCCTCCTCGGGCAAGCTTTCATGCGGGCATCAGAACAGCCGCCGCAGCAGCCGTGTCACGCGCGCGTCGTCGAGCGGCGTGTAGCGCTTGAGCAGCGCGTAGAGTCGGAGCGCCGCGCGATCGGCGCGGATCAGCACGCGCCGCGCGAACGCGTCGCGCGGGCGCGGCACGTAGTGCGTCGGTCGCAGCGGCACGACGTGCGCCTCGTCGCGGAAGTAGTAGAGCGCGAGGGACTTGCGGCTGCGCCCTTCGGGGCACGAGACGCCGTCCGGAACGCCGTGAAACGATGCCGGCGTCGTCTGGAAGAGTACGCAGCGGTTGAACGCGGGCGCGATGCGCCGCACGCAATGGTGGACGCCGGCGTCCCAGAGCTCGAGGTCGCCGCGATACGCCTCGCTCCAGTCGCGGTTCAAGAACAAGATCAGGTTGAGCTGGCGGCTCCAGGTGCGGCGCTTGCCGTGCGCGAGCGCGTCGGTGTGGACGTTCAGGTGTCCGCCCGGGCCGGTGCGGTGCAGGCCCGCGCCGTCGAGGTCGGGATCGCCGATCAGGCCCGCGATGCCGGTGAGCCGCTCGAGCGCGCTCCGCATCTCCGGCGCGTGGAGTGCCCGGATGGTCGACGCCGCGACCGGTCCCATGCGCTCGAGGTCGCCGAACACGCTCTTGCGCTCGTTCACGTGGTGCAGCGGCTGCCACGCGATCGACGGATCGTCGAACTCGGCGGCGAGCGCGTCGGCGACGTCCTCGGGCAGGAAGTCGTCGAGCACGAGGTGCGGGAACGGCGCCGCCGCGAGGAACTCGGCGCGACGAGGCACGAGGCGCGCGCCGATCGCCGCGAGGTCCGTCCCCGGTAGAGCGCGTCGGGCCAGGCGGTCGGCTGCGAGATTCTGCTGGGCGAGGCTCATTCGGAGAAGCCGGAGCTCGGTACGCGAACCTCGAGAGGAAGCCACGCGCGTCTGCTCGCGGTCAAGCGGATTCCGGTCGAATGGATTCCGGTCGAACGGGTTCCCTCGCGTGTCGGCTGCCCGCCGGGCGCACCGTCGGCTGCGGACGATCGGTCACGGTGCCGCCTGCGCCGCCGCGAGGCCGGCGAGCCGCTCCGCGACGGCGCGCTGCAGGGAGGCGTCGCCCTGGGCACGTGCGGCCTGCTCGGCCAGCGCGAGCTCCTCGCGTGCCTCGGCGGGCCGGCCGTCCTGCGCCAGCAGGTCGGCGAGGGCGACGCGGACCGGGACGCCCTGCGGCTCCTGCCGGAGAAGCTCGCGGTACTGGTGCTCGGCATCTGCCGTGCGCCCGCGCGCGTGCAACATCCCTGCATAGTTGAAGCGCAGCCGGGGTTCGTCGGGCGCGGTGCGCAGCGCGCTCGCGAGGACGTCGAGCGCCGCGTCGGCGTCGCCGCTCGCCTCGAGCGCCAGGGCGAGCCCGTTGTAGGCCGGCAGCAAGCTGGGGTCGGCGGTCAATGCGGCTCGGTACTGCGCGACGGCTTCGGCGTTGCGTCCCTGGCTCGCGAGAACGAAGCCGAGCCCGGCGTGCGCCTTGCCGTGCCCCGGCGTGCGACGCAGCACCTCGCCGTACGCTTCCGCGGCCGCGCTCCACTGCTGTCTCTCGGCGAGCAGCACGCCGAGGCCGAGGTGTGCGAGGGTGCTGTCGGGATCGGCGCGCAGCGCGCGCTCGTAGGCGGCGCGCGCCGCGTCGGGTTGCTGCAGCTGCGCGAGCGTCGTGCCGAGCGTCGCGAGAATCTTCGCGTCGTCCGGACGGATCTCCGCCGCCGCTTCGGCGTGCGCGAGCGCGTCCTCGGGCCGGCCGCTCTCGAGCAGCGCCGCGGCCAGGTTGGTGTGCGCGAGGTAGTTGCTCGACGTCACCTCGAGCGCGCGCCGGAAGAGCGTCACGCTGTCGCGCCAGAGCTGCGCCTGGGCGCGGGTCGCGAGCGCGCACGCGAGCAGCACCACGACGGCCACGGGTGCCAGCGCGCGGCGGGCGAGCGCGTGGTTGCGGGCGGCGTCGGCGACCGCCCACGTCAGCGCGAGGAAGACGCCGATCGCCGGCAGGTAGGTGAACCGGTCGGCCATCGCCTGCTCGCCGGCCTTCACGATGCCGATCACCGGGACGAGCGTGCCGACGAACCACAGCCAGCCGATCAGCAGGTACGGCTGCGTCCGCCGGGTCCCCCAGGCGAGCGCGCTCAGCGCGAGCAGCACCAGCACCGACAGGGCGACCTCGGTCGCCGGCAGCGGCATGCGGTACGGGTAGAAGGCCGCGAGGTCGGTGGGCCAGAGCAAGCTCCACAGATACGTCGCGTAGGCGACCGCGGCGTTCTGCAGGCGGAAGGCGAGGGGCAGGGCGTCGAGCGTCGCGACGGCGCCGCTGCTGCGCTGCGCGACGAAGGTGACGACCGCCGCGGCGATCGCCAGGGCGAGGAGCGGCAGCTTCTCGACGACGACCGCGCGCCAGGCGCCCGGCACGGTGCTCGCGGTCGCGGCACCGGCGGCTAGCGTCCGCACGTCTGCCGCGTCGTCGCCCACGTCGCCGACGCGCAGGCGGCGCAGCGGCCACACGTCGAGCAGCAGCAGCGCGGCCGGCAAGGTCACCACCATCGGCTTCGCCAGGAGGCCGCCGACGAAGAGCACCACCACCGCGAGGTAGCGTGCCGGCGTGGTCCGTCGCACGTAGCGCGCGTAGGCCCACATCGCGGACGTCCAGAAGACGGCGCTCAGCACGTCCTTGCGCTCGGAGATCCACGCCACCGACTCGACGTTGCGCGGGTGCAGCGCGAAGAGCGCGGCGACGAACGCGCTGCGCCAGGGCGAGAGGCGCATTGCACGGAGTGCTCCGAACAGGCACACGGTCGCGAGGGCGTGCAGGACGACGTTGGTCACGTGGTGCCAGCCGGCGTCGAGCCCGAACAGGTGGCAATCGAGCATGTGTGACAGCCAGGTGAGCGGGTGCCAGTTCGCGCTGTGCACGGCGGTGAACGCCCAGCGTACGCCTTCGAGCGTGAGGCCGCGCGTGACGGGCGGGTTCTCGTACACGTACTCGCCGTCGTCGAAGTTCACGAAGCCGTGCGTGCGCACGCCGGCGTAGGCGAGGACGACGGCGCTGGCGAGCAAGAAGGCAAGGAGAAGGTCGCGCCCGGACACGCCGGCGCGCGCGCCCGGAGCGAGCGTGCCGGCGTCGCGGTCGCCCGCGGCGCCCGCGACGCCGGCACGGCCGCGAGACGGCGCGACGCTGGTCGCGCAGCGCGCGGACGCGTCTCCCGCGGGCGCGTCACCCGAGCGCACCGCGGGTGGTGACGCTTCGCCGGCGCCGCGCTGGCGGCCGCCGGCGCTCGCTCTCGCCCTTCTCCTGCTCACGGTGCTCGCGTACCTCCCCGCGCTCGACAACGGCTTCGTCTGGGACGACGACGACTACGTCACGGAAAACCCGACCCTGCGCTCGGCCGACGGCCTGCGCCGGATCTGGCTCGAGCCCGGCGCCGTGCCGCAGTACTACCCGCTCACCTTCACGACGCTCTGGATCGACTACCAGATAGGCGGTCTCGACCCGTTCGGCTACCACGTGGTGAACGTGCTGCTGCACGCTCTCGCCGCGGTGCTCGCGTGGCGCGTGCTGCGTGCGCTGGACGTTCCGGGCGCGTGGCTCGCGGCGGCGCTGTTCGCGGCGCACCCGGTGCACGTCGAGTCGGTGGCGTGGATCACCGAGCGCAAGAACGTGCTGTCGGGGGCGCTCTATCTGGGCGCGATGCTCGCCTACCTGCGCTTCGCGCGCGCCGGCGCGCCGGACGACGCGCCGCGATCGCGCGCGCTCTATGCGCTGTCGCTGGCGCTCTTCGTCCTCGGGTTGCTGTCGAAGACGGTGGTGTGCACGCTGCCCGCCGCGCTGCTGCTGCTCCTGTGGTGGAAGCGCGGGCGCGCCGTGACGCGCGAGCTCGTGCCGCTGCTGCCGTTCTTCGCCATCGGGCTCGCGCTGGCGCTGGTCACGGTCGAGGTCGAGCGACGCTTCGTCGGCGCGGTCGGCGCCGACTGGCACCTGAGCTTCGTCGACCGCTGCCTGATCGCCGGGCGCGCGGTGTGGTTCTACCTCGGCAAGCTCGCCTGGCCGTCGCCGCTGACGTTCTTCTACCCGCGGTGGACGATCGACTCCTCGGCGGCGTGGCAGTACGCGTTCCCGCTCGCCGCGCTCGGCGTCGCGGCGGCGCTGCTCGCGCTGCACCGTCGCATCGGGCTCGGGCCGCTCGTCGCGTTCCTGTTCTTCGTCGCGACGGTCGGCCCCGCGCTCGGCTTCGTCGACGTCTTCCCGATGCGCTACTCGTTCGTCGCCGACCACTTCCAGTACCTCGCGAGCCTGGGGCCGATCGCGCTCGCGGCGGCGGCCGCGACCCTGGCCGCGCAGCGCGTGCCGGGTAGCGCGCGGCACGCGCCGGCCGTGCTCGGCGTCGGCGTGGTCGCGCTGCTCGCCGTGCTCACCGCGCGCCAGAGCGAGGCGTACCGCGACCTGCGCACGCTCTGGGAGGACACGCTCGCGAAGAACCCGGGGGCCTGGATGGCGCACAACAACCTCGGCCTGCTGCTGATGGAGGAGGGCCGTCCCGAGGCGGCGCTGGCGCACTACCGCGCCGCGATCGCGGCCAAGCCCGACGACGCGTTCGCGTACAACAACCTCGGCCACACGCTGGCGACGCTCGGTCGCGTCGACGAGGCCGTGACGGCGCTTTCGGAGGCGGTGCGCATCGCGCCGGGCAACGCCGAGGCGTGGTCGAACCTGGGCAACGCGCACGCGTCGCGGCAGCGCTGGGCGGACGCGCTCGCGGCCTACGAGCGCGCGCTCGCCGCGCGCCCGTCGTTCGCCGACGCGTGGAGCAACGCGGCCAACGTCATGCTCCTCACGGGACGCCGTGACGACGCGATCGGCGCCTACGAGCGCGCGCTCGCCCTCGACCCGGGCTTCGCCGACGCGCGCCGCAACCTCGCCCTCGCGCTCGCCGACGCGGGCCGCCTCGAGGAAGCGCAGGCGCAGCTCGAGTCCGCCCTCGAGCTGCGCCCCGGCTGGGCGGACGCGGCGCGCGACCTCGATGCGATCCGCGCGCGCCGCGCGCCGGGCGGCGGCGTCCGTGCGCCCGACGGCGACGCGGCGCCGGCGGCGGGCGGCGTCAATCCACGATGACGCGCCGGACGCTGCGTCCGCGCTTGAGCGCCCACTCGAAGCGGCCGTCGCGGAACAGCGGCGGCGCCATCACGACGTCGCCGCGCGCGACCAGGTCGCCGTCGCGCACCAGGTCGACGCGCCGGCCGTCGCGATCCGGGCTCGCCGCCCAGGCGACCGAGCTGCCGTCCGGCGAGAACGCGGCCGGGAACGCGTGCTGCCACGGACCGTCGTACCGCTTGCCGTCCACCACGTAGTACCAGGTGTCCTCGACCGCGTCGGCCGCCGCGAAGGCGTGGTGGCGCGCGTCGGGCGTCAGCGTGAGCCCCCAGAGGAAGCGATGCGGGCCGTGCTTCTCGCCGCCACGGATCACCCAGAGATTCTTCGGGTCGACCTGACCGTCGGGACCGAGGGGCCCGACGAGCTGGCACGCGTACATCGTCGAGCGTCCGTCGGGGGTGAGCGCGATCGGGATACTCTGCGCGGGCGCGTCGCAGACCTGCTGGTCGACGGGCTGGCCGTTGCAGACGACGCGCCAGCGCTCGGCGTCGCCCTCGAGGCGCTCCCACCAGCAGGCGACCGGTGCCTGCTCGGCGGTGACGAGCGAGCCGCTCAGCAGCGCGGGACGCGCCAGCAGCGGCGAGGAGCTCACCTGGAAGCCGCTCTCCGGCGGCAGGCGGAGGCCGGGGTAGGCCGACCACACCTCGTCGTCGTGGAAGACCGTCCAGCCGCCGTCCGCCAGCGCCACCACGACCAGCGAGCCGTCCGCGAGGTAGCGCGCCGTGGCCTCCGGCTCGAGGTTCGGTCCGTGGCGGGCCTCCTTCAAGGCCGGCATGTACTCGATCGACGGCGGGGGAAACTCCCGAGCGACCTTCCCGTCCACGATCAGGCTCTGCCGTCCCTCCGCGGTCGTCGCGACGTACGCGACGTGCGCGCCGTCGGGGGCGAGCGAGGGCGTCGTCGTGTCGTGGTGCTCGCCGAGCAGGCCGCCCGGGCCGAAGACGACCATGCGGCGCCGGGGGGCGTCGCCGGTGTCCGCCTCGGACGGCGACGCTGGACGGGCGGGCGCGACCGCCGCCCACGCGCCGCCGCTCCTCGCGAACGCGACGACGCCCTCGTTACCGACCTCGACCGGGCTGGTCTCGCCGTTCACGGTCAGGTGGACGCGGGGAAACTCCTCCATCGCGTCGGACGCGAAGTAGGCGACCGTCGAGCCGTCGGGCGAGAACAGCGGGTTGCCGCAGCGCGCGTGCCGCGTCCCGCGACGCCGGTCGACGACGACGCGGCAGTGGTCCTTGCGCTGGTCGGTCCACGCGAAGCGGCGCAGGTCGCGGGACACCGCGAGGCTCTTCGTCCGGTAGCCGTTGCCGAGCCAGCCGATGCCCTCGCTGCGCGCGCGCGGTCGCGGCGCTTCGGGCTCTCGCTCGCAGCCTGCGAGTCCCGCGACCCCCGCGAGCGCGGCGAGGGTCGCGACGAGGGCGGTTCGTCTCACTCCTGGCAACGGCGGCCGCGTCGCGCGCGCTGGGGTCGACCACATCTGCGGAGGACGAGGTAGCAGGCCGGACGGGCCGTGCGCGAGAGGAGGAGTGCGCCAGACGCGACGAAGGCGCCCTTGGACGCCATGTCACGCGCGGCATTCAGGGGAGCGCATCAGAAAATGAGGTGCGCCGCATCATCGTGCATTGACCGACGCCGTGTTTCTTGCGATTCGTTGCGCCCGGAAATCTGCTGGTCATTCGGATGCGGTAGGTGCGCAAGCAGGCGCCCGACCGGAACGGATGGCGAACGAACGGCAGCCTCGCGACCGAAGAACCCGAACCGAACAGCCCCAAGCCGGACCCGGAGAAGTCCCTCAGGGGCAGGGGGAGCACATGAATCACCCACGACTCGTCTCGACGCAGTGTCGCGTGAACCGCTGGACCGCGGTCGCAGCGCTGCTCGCTGCCGTCGCGCTGCTCCTCCCCGCGACCGCGCGCGCCCAGCTGTCCAGCGTCGGCAACTCGACCACCGGCGCGAGCTGCAGCGGCGGCAACAACGGTGACGGCTTCTGCGGCAACGCGGTCGGCTTCTCGACGCCGAACAACGGCACGACCTTCACCAGCCGCTACGCGTGGAACATCAACGCGGACGTCGGCGTCTTCTCCACGCGCGACACCAGCAGCAACGCGCAGCACAACGTCGCCTTCACCGCGACCGCGCCGGGCGGCTACCGCCTCGACATCGGCACGTCGCGTCGCGGCGACATCAACCGCAACAACGACGCTTCCGGCTGCGACGGTGCGGCCGACACCAGCGGCGTCACCGGCGCCACGAACATCGCGCTCAGCTCCGGCTCGCTGAGCCTGGCCGACCCGGGCGGGCTCGGCAACGGCGGCAGCACCACCTCGACGGACATCAACCAGTCGAGCAGCGCCGTGATCTTCCGGCAGAGCAACGGCGCCGGCCAGAATCATACCTTGACTTTCACCTGGAACGGCTCGGTGCGCTCGAACTCCTGCGAGGCCGCCGTCCGCCAGGGCTTGCAGAACGGAACGACCAGCGGCTGCGACGCCTGCGGCTACGGCGGCAGCCCCGGCCGCACCGAGGCGACCGACGGTCACTTCGTGAGCGTCACCTACACCTCGCTGTGCGGCAACGGCACCGTCGACGCGTCCGTCAGCGAGCAGTGCGACCAGGGCGCGGCGAACGGCACGGCGAGCTCGTGCTGCTCGTCGACCTGCCAGTTCAAGACCTCCTCGAACCAGTGCCGCGCTTCCGGCGGCGTCTGCGATCCCGCCGAGTTCTGCAGCGGCTCGAGCGCCACCTGCGGGGCCGACGTGAAGTCCACCGCGGTCTGCCGCGGCGCGGCCGGCGTCTGCGACGTCGCCGAGAGCTGCGACGGCGTGAACAACAACTGCCCCGCCGACGGCTTCCTGAACGGCGGCACCTGCCGCTCGGCGGCGGGCGACTGCGACATCGCCGAGAGCTGCGACGGCAGCGGCCCGAACTGCCCGGCCGACGCGTTCGCATCGGCGAGCACCGTCTGTCGCGCGGCGGGCGACCTGTGTGACGCGGCGGAGACCTGCACCGGCAGCGGTGCTGCCTGCCCGGCCGACGACGTGCTGCCGAACGGCACGGAGTGCCGCGGTGCGGCGGGCGCTTGCGACGTCGCCGAGACGTGCGACGGCTCGAGCAGCGCGTGTCCCGCCGACACCCTGCAGCCGCTGGGCCACGTCTGCCGCGGCAGCGCGGGCACCTGCGACGTCGCCGAGTCGTGCGACGGCGTGGGCGCGGCGTGCCCGGCCGACGCCTTCATCGTCGCGGGCACCGAGTGCCGTGCGTCGGCAGGCGTCTGCGACGTGGCGGAGCAGTGCACGGGATCGGGCGCGGCCTGCCCGGCGGACGCCTTCGCGCCGTCGAGCCAGGAGTGCCGTGCGGCGAGCGACTTCTGCGACGTCGCCGAGAGCTGCACCGGCTCGAGCGCCGCATGCCCGACCGACGCGGTCGCGCCCTCGACCCTCGAGTGCCGCCCGACCGCCGGCGCCTGCGACGCGGCCGAGAACTGCGACGGCGTGAACACCGCGTGTCCCGCCGATGCGGTGCAGCCGAACGGCACGCAGTGCCGGGCGGCGGCCGGCGTCTGCGACGTGGCCGAGTCCTGTGACGGGTCGAGCACGGCGTGTCCGACCGACGGCTTCGAGAGCGCGGCGACCGTGTGCCGCGCGGCGGCCGGTACCTGCGACGTGGCCGAGACCTGCACCGGCTCGAGCGCGACCTGCCCGGTGAACGGCTTCGTGACCGCCGGCACGACGTGCCGCGCCGCGGTCGACCTGTGCGACGCGGTCGAGGCCTGCACCGGCGTCGGCGCGGCGTGCCCCGCCGACGGCGTGCTGCCGGCGAGCACGGTGTGCCGTCCGTCGGCCGACGTCTGCGACGTCGCCGAGACCTGCAGCGGCAGCTCGACGGCGTGCCCGGTCGACCTGACGTCGCCGGATACCGACAGCGACACGGTCTGCGACCTGATCGACAACTGCGACGACACCGCGAACCCGGGCCAGCAGGACGGCGACGGTGACCAGGTCGGCGACGCATGTGACGCCTGCACGGGCGGCGCGATCGCCGTCAAGCGCCGCATCGCGCTGCAGAAGATCCTGCTGCCGACCGGCGACGACAAGTTCACCCTGCGCGGCCAGGTGACGATCCCGACCACGCCGGCCATCGATCCGGTGGCGAACGGCATGCGCGTCATCCTCGCGACCACCGGCCCGAGCACCCTGCTCGACGTCGAGATCGCGGGCGGCGCGTACGTCAACGCGACCAAGACCGGCTGGCGGCGCAACCCGCCGGGCACCCGTTTCGTCTACAAGAACGGCAACCCGACGCCGTCGAACCCGATCCTCGGCATCACGCTGTCGACCAGCCCGCGCACCCCGGGCGTCTACAAGTTCTCGGTGCGCGCGAAGAACGGCGCGTTCCCGGTCACCGTGACCGACGTGCCGCTGCACGCGACGGTGGTCGTCGACTCACCGTTCGCGGCGACCGGCCAGTGCGGCGAGGTGCTCTTCCCGTCCGCCGCGTCGTGCAAGTTCAACCCGAGCCTCAGCTCGGTCACCTGCAAGTAGCTCGCTGCCTGCTCAACGCGCGGACCGGCGTCGCATCCCGAACGAGGGGCGCGGCGCCGGTCCGGGCGACGAGGCGCTCGTTCCCTGTTCCCGTTCCCGGCCTCCTTCGATCTGGCGAATCCACCCGAAAACCTGGGGGAAAGATGATGCACTCGTCCCGTGAGATGAAGACACCGAGCGGCTCTTCATCCGTTCGTGGTGGGCAAGGCCCATCGACACGTCGGCCTGCGACCTTTCGCCGATTCTGTAGACCCTACGCGCTGCTCGTCGCGATCGCGGCGATCTCGTTCGCGCCGGCGCTCGCGAGCGCGCAGATCTCGAGCGGCGCGACGAGCAACTCGGGCTCGACCTGCAGCGGCTCGAACAACGGCGACGGCTTCTGCGGCAGCTCGACCAGCACGCTGGTCAACAACGGGACGACGTTCCAGACCCGCTACGCGTGGAACATCAACGCCGACGTGGGCGCGTTCAGCACGCGCGACACGAGCGGCAACGCGCAGCACAACGTGTCGTTCAACGCGACCGCGCCGGGCGGCTACCGCCTCGACATCACCGCGCGCCGCGCCGGTGACATGAACCGCGTCAACGACGCGTCGGGCTGCGACGGCCGCTCCGACGTGAGCGGCACGGCGGGCAGCTCCAACATCGCACTGACGTCCGGCAACCTGAGCCTCGGCGACCCGGGGTCGATCGGTAACGGCGGCAGCACGACGTCGACGCCGTTCGACCAGTCGACGAGCGCGGTGATCATCCGCGAGAGCAACGGCGTCGCGCAGGGACACACCTTGACGTTCACGTGGAACGGCTCGGTGCGCAGCAACTCGTGCGAGGCGGCGGTCCGCATCGGCCAGCAGAACGGCTCGACGTCCGGTTGTGGCGCCTGCGAGTACGGCGGCAGCCCGAACCGCGACATCAACAACGACGGCCACTTCGTGACCGTCACCTACACCTCGCTGTGCGGCAACGGCGTCGTCGACGCGGCGGCGGGCGAGCAGTGCGACCAGGGCGCTGCCAACGGCACCGCGGGCTCGTGCTGCACGTCGAGCTGCGACTTCCGCGGCGCCGGCCAGGTCTGCCGCTCCTCGGCGGGCGTCTGCGACAACCAGGAGGTTTGCTCCGGATCGAGCGCCACCTGCCCGGTGGACGGCTTCGTGACGGCGGGCACGCAGTGCCGCGGCTCGGCGGGCGTCTGCGACGTGGCGGAGCAGTGCACGGGATCGGGCCCCGCGTGTCCCGCGGACGGCTTCGTGAGCGCGGGTACGGAGTGCCGCGGCTCGGCGGGCGTCTGCGACGTGGCGGAGCAGTGCACGGGATCGGGTGCCGCGTGTCCCGCGGACGGCTTCGTGACGGCGGGCACCGAGTGCCGCGGCTCGGCGGGCGTCTGCGACGTGGCGGAGCAGTGCACGGGATCGGGTGCCGCGTGTCCGGCGGACGGCTTCGCGACGGCGGGCACCGAGTGCCGCGGCTCGGCGGGTCTCTGCGACGTGGCGGAGCAGTGCACGGGATCGGGCTCCGCGTGTCCGGCGGACGGCTTCGCGACGGCGGGTACCCAGTGCCGCGCGTCGACCGGCGTCTGCGACGTGGCGGAGCAGTGCACGGGATCGGGCTCCGCATGCCCGGCAGACGGCTTCGTCTCGGCGGGCACCGAGTGCCGCGCCGCCGACGGCGTCTGTGACGTGGCCGAGCAGTGCACCGGCGCGAGCGGCGCCTGTCCTGCGGACGGCTTCGTGTCGGCCGGCACCGAGTGCCGTGCATCGAACGGCGCCTGTGACGTCGCCGAGCAGTGCACCGGCAGCGCTGCGGCGTGTCCTGCGGACGCGGTCGCGTCGGCGAGCACCGAGTGCCGCGCCTCGGCGGGCGACTGCGACGTCGCCGAGACCTGCGACGGAACCAACGTGACCTGCCCGGCCGACGGCTTCGCGTCGGCGAGCACGGAGTGCCGCGCGTCCGCGGGTGACTGCGACGTTGCCGAGAGCTGCACCGGCTCCAGCGCGACGTGCCCGGCGGACGTGGTCGCGTCGGCGAGCACGCAGTGCCGCGCGTCGGCCGGCGACTGTGACGTCGCCGAGAGCTGCGACGGCGTGAACGCGACGTGCCCGGCGGACGGCTTCGCCTCGGCGAGCACGGAGTGCCGTGCGTCGGCGGGCGACTGCGACGTGGCGGAGAGCTGCACCGGCTCGAGCGCGTCGTGCCCGGCGGATGGCTTCGCGTCGGCGAGCACCGAGTGCCGCGCGGCGTCGGGCATCTGCGACGTGGCCGAGACCTGCACCGGCTCGGGCGCGACGTGCCCGGCCGACGGCTTTGCCTCGGCGAGCACCGAGTGTCGCGCGTCGGCGGGCGCCTGTGACGTTGCCGAGAGCTGCACCGGCTCGAGCGCTGCGTGCCCGGCAGACGCGGTCGCGTCGGCGAGCACCGAGTGCCGCGCGTCGGCGGGTGACTGCGACGTCGCCGAGAGCTGCGACGGCGTCGGCGTGACGTGCCCGGCGGACGGCTTCGCGTCGGCGAGCACCGAGTGCCGCGCGTCGGCCGGCGACTGTGACGTCGCCGAGAGCTGCACCGGCTCGAGCGCGACGTGCCCGGCGGACGGTTTCGCGTCGGCGAGCACGGAGTGCCGTGCGTCGGCGGGCGACTGCGACGTGGCGGAGACCTGCACCGGCTCGGGCGCGACGTGCCCGGCGGACGGCTTCGCGTCGGCGAGCACCGAGTGTCGCGCGTCGGCGGGCGACTGCGACGTGGCGGAGACCTGCACCGGCTCGGGCGCGACGTGCCCGGCGGACGGCTTCGCGTCGGCGAGCACCGAGTGCCGCGCGTCGGCGGGCGACTGCGACGTGGCGGAGACCTGCACCGGCTCGGGCGCGACGTGCCCGGCGGACGGCTTCGCTTCGGCCAGCACGGAGTGCCGCGCGTCGGCCGGCGATTGCGACGTGGCGGAGAGCTGCACCGGCTCGGGTGCCGCGTGCCCGGCGGACGGCTTCGCGTCGGCGAGCACGGAGTGCCGTGCGTCGGCGGGCGACTGCGACGTGGCGGAGAGCTGCACGGGCTCGAGCGCGACGTGTCCGACCGATGGCTTCGCGTCGGCGAGCACGGAGTGCCGTGCGTCGGCGGGCGACTGTGACGTGGCCGAGAGCTGCACCGGCTCGAGCGCGACCTGCCCGGCGGATGCGTTCGAGCCGTCGTCGACGGAGTGCCGCGCCGCGGCGGGTGACTGCGACCAGGCCGAGAGCTGCACCGGCTCGAGCGCGAACTGTCCGGTCGACGTTCTCGAACCCGCGACCACGGAGTGCCGTGCGGCGGCGGGCGACTGCGACGTGGCGGAGACCTGCACCGGCTCGAGCACGACGTGCCCGGCGGACGCAGTCGCGTCCGCGAGCACCGAGTGCCGCGCGTCGGCGGGCGACTGCGACGTCGCGGAGAGCTGCGACGGCTCGACGGTCGACTGTCCGGCGGACGGCTTCCAGTCGGCCTCGACCGAGTGTCGCGCCTCGGCGGGCGATTGTGACGTCGCCGAGAGCTGCACCGGCTCGAGCGCCACGTGCCCGGCCGACGGCTTCGCGTCGGCGAGCACCGAGTGCCGCGCTTCGGCGGGCGTCTGCGACGTCGCCGAGAGCTGCACCGGCTCGAGCGCCACGTGCCCGAGCGACGGGTTCGAGCCTGTGACCACGGTCTGCCGCGCCTCGACCGGTGTGTGCGACGTCAGCGAGTCGTGCACCGGCAGCGGCGCCGCCTGCCCGGTGGACACCGGTCTGCCCGATCAGGATGCGGACACCGTCTGCGACCTGATCGACAACTGCGCGCTGATCCCGAACCCCGACCAGGGTGACGACGACGGCGACGGTGACGGCGACGCCTGCGACATCTGCAACAACTTCACCGGCTCGTTCGTGGTGAAGCCGCGCCTCTTCGTCCGCGTCGTCGGCGACGGCAAGGACAAGATCACCTACAGCGGGACGGCCGACATGCCGCACCTGCCGCTGGTCGATCTGCTCAGCAAGGGCTTCCGCTTCGTCCTGCAGGACGCGCAGAACGACACCGTGGTCGACGCCAACATCCCGCCGGGCGCGTACACCGCCGCCTCGCGGAACGGCTGGCGCGCGAACGGGCGCGGCGGGTTCTTCTACAAGAACAACGGCGGCGTGCTGAACAACGGCCTGTTCACGGTCACCGTGAACGAGCTGCGCGGCGCGCCGGGCACCTTCCAGTTCCGCATCAAGGCGAAGGCGGGCACCTACACGCTGACGCAGGCCGATCTGCCGGTGAAGGCGACGGTGGTGCTCGATCCGCCGTCGGCCGAGACCACCGGCCAGTGCACCGAGGCCGAGTACTCGAACGAGTGCCGGTTCAACAAGGCCGGCACGACGGTGCGCTGCAAGCCACCGATCTGATCCCACGTTCCGTCCGAGCACGACCCTCGGGGCTCCGCCCCGAGGGTCGTGCTGCTTTCCGGGCGGCGACGCCGCTCGATCGACCGATCTCGCGAGGTCTCCCCGCAAAGTGAACGGGGAGGGCAGGAGGAATGAAGATGCACTTCCCGGCAATGTCGAGGCACTCGCTCCGGCGTCGTGCGCTCTCCGCTGCGGCCTTGGTGCTGGCGGCGGTCGCGCTGCCGGCGACGGCCCTCGCGCAGCTCTCGTCGGTCAACCACTCGACTGCCGGTGCGACCTGCGGCGGCGGCAGCAACTCCGACGGCGACTGCCGGAACTCCGTCGGGTTCAGCGTGCCGAACAACGGCACCACGTTCACCAGCCGCTACGCGTGGAACATCAACGCGGACGTCGGCGTCTTCTCGACGCGCGACACCAGCGGCAACGCTCAGCACAACGTGTCGTTCAACGCGACCGCGCCGGGATCGTATCGCCTGCAGATCGACGTGCAGCGTGCCGGCGCGATGGGGCGTCGCAACGACGCAGCGGGCTGCGACGGGGCGTCAAACACCAGCGGCACGACCGGATCCTCGAACGTCGCCCTGACCTCGGGCTCGCTGTCGCTCGCCGACCCGGGCTCGATCGGCAACGGCGGCGACGACACCAACGTCCCGTACAACAACTCGACCAGCGCGCAGATCGTGCGCACCAGCAACGGCGTCGCGCAGGCGCACACGCTGACCTTCACCTGGAACGGCTCGGTGCGCAGCAACTCCTGTGAGGCCGCCGTGCGTCAGGGCGAGTCTTCCGGCAGCGTCAGCGGCTGCGACCTCTGCGGCTACCCGGGGGATCCGGGTCGCACGCAGTCCGGCGACGGCCACTTCGTCACCGTCACCTTCACCTCGCTGTGCGGCAACGGCGTGATCGACGGGAGCGTCGGCGAGGCGTGTGACGCGGGCGCGGGCAACGGACAGCCGGGCAGCTGCTGTACCTCGTCGTGTCAGATCGCGGCCAGCGGATCGACGTGCCGCGCGCAGGCGAGCGTGTGCGACGTCGCCGAGACCTGCGACGGCGCGTCGGCGGCGTGTCCGGCGAACGTGGTCGCTCCGGCCGGCGGCTCCTGCCGTGCGAGCGCCGGCGTTTGCGACGTCGAGGAGTTCTGCGACGGCGTGAACCCGCTCTGCCCGGCCAACACGTTCGTGCCGAACACCACCGTCTGCCATCCCTCGACCGGCCTCTGCGATCCGGCCGAGACCTGCACCGGGTCGAGCGCCGCGTGTCCCGCCGACGAGCTCGCTCCGTCGGGCACGGTGTGCCGCGCGCCGACGGACCTCTGCGACGCGCCCGAGACCTGCACCGGCACGAGCTTCAACTGCCCGGCCGACGTTCCCTCGCCGGCCGGGACCACGTGCCGCGCCGCGGCCGGCGTCTGCGACGTCGCCGAGCTGTGCAACGGCAGCAGCAAGTCGTGCCCGGCGAACGCCTTCGAGCCCGCGACGACCGAGTGTCGCGCGTCGGTCAACGCGTGCGACTTCGCCGAGATGTGCACCGGCTTCAGCGCCGCGTGCCCGGGCGACACCGGCTCGCCGGACAGCGACGGCGACGGCTTCTGCGATGCGGTCGACAACTGCGACGACGACCCCGGCGCGCAGGTCGACGACGACGGCGACGGCATCGGCAACGCCTGCGACCCGTGCAACAACGTGCTGAACATCGCCTCGACGAAGAGCAAGCTCGTCGTGCAGAAGCTCAACACGCCGCCGGGCGACGACAAGTTCACCTACGGCGGCCAGGCGATCCTGCCGCAGTCGCCGGCCATCAACCCGCTCGCGAACGGCGCGCGCGTCGTTCTGTCCGACAAGGACCGCGCGATCCTGCTCGACGCGATCGTGCCGGGCGGGGCGTACGACAAGAACACCAAGGTCGGCTGGAAGGTGAACAAGAAGGGCGACGCGTGGACCTACGTGAACCGCGGCCCGAACCCGATCGCGGGCGTCACCGGCATCGCGTTCAAGAAGAGCGGAGCGACGCCGGGTCTGTACAAGTGGACCGTGCGCGGCAAGAACGCGAGCCTGGCGGTGACGCCGGCGATCGTGCCGCTGCGCGGAACCTTCGTCGTGGACTCGCCGACCGCCGAGACCGGCCAGTGCGCGGAGACGAGCTTCTTCGTCGGCGCGTGTCGCTTCAATCCGCCGGCGAGCGGCGTCACCTGCAAGTGACGCCTCGCCGGGGACCGGGCCGCCCGTAACGGTCCGGGGAGGGAGCAGAGCCCCGGGGTGCAAGCGCACTCCGGGGCTTTGCCGTTTCGGCTCTTCCAGCGAGGGGTCACGGGACCCCTCGCCCCACGCGGCAAAGCCGCGCGGGGCCCGGCTCTTCCAGCGAGGGGTCACGGGACCCCTCGCCCCACGCGGCAAAGCCGCGCGGGGCCCCACTCCCCGCGCTCTCCCTCCGGTCGGCCGCTCGGCTTCGCCTTTGCAGAGGGGGCGGTGCCGCGCGCTGGCGCCGATCGGACGAAGCTCGACGGTGTGCCGAACCCCGCGGTCGTTCCACTCGGTTGCGCGCCCGCGGTCCGGTCTCGGGGCGTGCGCTCAGCTCTCGATCGTCAAGCGGAAGGTCGCTCGCAAGGTCTCGCCCGGGGCGAGGACGCGCATGCCGGCGTCGGGGTCGCCGAGGGCCGCGAGGTTGAAGCCGTTGTTGGCATTGCTGACCGGCTCGAGCGCGAAGAACGGCTTGCCCGGCGGGGCGAAGAGGATCATGTGGTCGAGCGTCGCGTCGCACGCGACGTGCGCGCGCACGCGCGAGCCGGGCCAGGTGACGGTGGCGCGCCCGTCCCAGCCGGCGAAGCAGGTGTCGAAGTCCTGGTCGCCGAGCGGGCGTCCGCGCGAGAAGTCCTGCTCGGGACGGATCGGCATCGGCGGGTGCGTCGGCACCAGCTCCGCATAGGCACGCGGCGCGTGCGCGCGGATCTCCACCTGCTCGGCGTCGTCGAGCAGCGTGCGGCGGTAGTACGGGTGGAAGCCGATCCCCGCCGGCATCGGGCTCTCGGCGCGCGAGGTCAGGTCGAGCGTCACGTGCAGCGACGCGCCGTCGAGCGCGTACGAAAGCTCGACGCCGAACGGGAAGGGGAAGTTCAGGTCGGCGAAGTCGCACGAGTCGAACGCGAGCACGAGGCGCGCCGGCTCGGTGGTGATCGTGCGCCACGGACGCTTCCGCACGTCGCCGTGGATCGCGTAGCCCTCGGGAGTGTTCGCCTTCAGCTGGTGCGTGCGGCCGGCGAAGACGAAGCGCGCGTCGGCGAGGCGGTTCGACCACGGCACGAGCGCGAAGCACGCGAACAGCGAGGAATTGCGCTCGGCGATCGCGTCGGCGCCGGTCGGTCGAAGGATCGGCACCCAGGCACCGCGGATCCGGGCCGCGAGGTTCGCGATGCTGGCACCGGCCTCGGGCAGCACCTCGAGCCGCAGGTGGTCGTTCTCGATCGTCGTCAGTGCCACGGCGCTCTCCTGGTCGGCGGCGGGTGTGCCGCGGCGATTCCTCGCACGTTCGCGGCGGCGAGGAAACTTCGCGGCGCGGGTCGATCACCGGCGACGGATTCTCCGCGCTCGCGCGTTGAAGGCTCGAGTCCTGGCGCTGCGCCGGGGCGAAGCGACGATGCGACAAAGCGAAGCAGTCGCACAAGGAGCCGATGATGACGAAGTTCCGCAAGTCCACCCTGGCCCTCGCGGGCCTGCTCTGCGCGCTGCCCGCCGTGGCGAGCGCCTTCCGGGGCGGCGACCCCGCAGAGCTCGAGGCCATCCGCGAGGAGGTCTTCACCGAGGCCGACGCGAACGGCGACGGCGTGCTCAGCGTCACCGAGTTCGAGACCTTCCACGAGCTGGTGCGCGCACGCATGGAGGCGAACCGCTTCGCCAGGATCGACGCCGACGGCAGCGGCGGCATCACGCTCGCGGAGCTCGAGGCGGCGAAGCCGCCGCGCGGCGGTCGCGGCCCGCAGTGAGCTGATCGCGACTCCCCGCGCACGCCGGTGCTCGACGCGTGCGCGGGATCAGGGAGGCTCCCGTCGCCCCTCCGGCGGGAGCCTCTCGTCGTCCGCGTGATCGCGACCGGAAAGCGCCGAACCGCGGCTGCGGTCACCGGCTCGTCGTCGCGGCGCTCAGGAGCCCGGCAGCGGGTGCGCGCGCAGGAAGTCCCACGCGCGCCGTGTCGCCGACGCGGGCCAGCGGTGCGCGAACGCGCCCTCGCAGAGCGTGACCTCGGCGCCGTCGCGGCAGCTCGTGCCGCTGCGGCACGTGAGGTCGCCGTCGGAACGCGTCGCGTCCGTCGCGGGCGCGGTGCAGCCGTCGATCGCGAGCCACGCGTCGAACGCGCGCCGCGCCTCGGCGACGTCGATCACCTCGTCCTGCGTGCCGTGCTGGATCAGCACCGGCACCGGGCGCGACGGCTTGCACGACCACGACGTGATCCAGCCGCCGCTCACCGGCGCGATCGCTGAAAACCGATCCGCGTGCGTGCAGGCGAGCACGTGGCTGAAGAAGCCGCCGTTCGAGAAGCCGGTCGAGTACACCCGCGCGCGGTCGATGCAGTACGTCTTCTCGAGGCGGTCGAGCATCGCGAGCGTGAAGTCGACGTCGCGGTTCGGCGCGAGCGCGCGGATCTCCCAGCCCGGGCCGCCGAAGGTGCGGTCGCCGCGCGTGAAGCTGACCGGCAGGCCGGTCGGGTAGACGGTGATGAAGCGCTCGCGTGGCGCGAGGTCCTTGAAACCCGAGACGTCCCACACACCGGCGCCGCTGTGGCCGACGCCGTGGAAGTCGAACAGCAGCGCCGCCGGCTCGCCCGGCTTCAGCGTCTCGGGAACGTCGAGGATGTACTCGCGCACGATGCCGCCGACCTCGATGGTCTGCTCGATGCGGCGCCCGGTCGCGATGGTCGCCTGCGTGCAGCCCGCGCTCGGACGTGCGGCGACGGCGGTGGTCGATCGCGCCGGCGCCTTTGCCGTCGCGTCGGCCGACGCGGGAGAGTCCGCCGACGCCGTGCCCGCGCCGAAGCCGAGGACGACCGCCGCGCCGGCGAGTGTCGCGAGCGCAGTGCGTGTCCGCCGGCGGCGCGCTCCGGGACGCTGCAACGCGCGCATCAGTCGAGCGCGGGAGCGCCGGTCATGCGCACGCTCTCGTCCCACAGGCGGCGCGCGGCGGCGTCGTCGCGTGCGTGGCGGCTCGGGGTCTTCTCGCGACGCTTGACGAAGTAGGCGCCGGTCGTCTGCGCGACGTCGGGCGACGTCGCGAGGTAGACCATCGTGTCGGCGCCCTTCTCCGGCGTCATCATGAACGGCCGCGCGATCTTCATCCCGAGCTGGAAGAGCCCGCCCGTGTCGCCGTCGGCGCCGAACCCCGTCGCGACCACGCCCGGGTGCAGGCAGTTCGCCGTGACGCCGCTGCCGTCGAGGCGCCGTGCCAGCTCGCGCGTGAACAGGATGTTGGCGAGCTTCGAGCGCCCGTAGACGCGGAACGACATGTAGGACCGCTTGCTCTGCAGGTCGTCGAAGTCGAGCGCGCCGCCACTTTTGTGCGCGTCGGAGGCGACGTTGACGATGCGCGCGCCCGGCGTCTGCCGGATCTTCGTCGCCAGCAGCGTCGTCAGGAGAAACGGCGCCAGGTGGTTCACCTGGAAGGTGGTCTCGAAGCCGTCGCCGGTCTCGCTGCGCACGCTCTGCATGAGGCCCGCGTTGTTGATCAGCACGTCGATCTTCGGAAGCTCGGCGAGCTGCGCCGCGAGCGCGCGCACCGACGCGAGCGACGCGTAGTCGCCGAGCATCAGGTCGACGTGGCCGTTGCCGCTCGTGCGCCGCACGTCGTCGCGGGCGGCTTCCGCGCGCTTCGGGTCGCGTGCCGTCATGACGACGTGCGCGCCGCGGCGCGCGAGCTCGGCCGCGCACGCCTTGCCGATGCCGGAGTTCGAGCCGGTCACGACGACGGTCTTGCCCTGCATGTCGGGTGTGCTCATGGTCCTCCAAGAATTCGCTCGCCGGCCGGCCTGGACCGTGCTAGGCGCCGGGGGTCGAGAGCCGATGAAAGGAGTCGCTCATGGAGCTGCGTCGACCGATGGTGCTGATCGTGACGTTCGTCCTGGGAGTGCTGTTCGCTCGCGAGGCCGTTGCCGCGACCGAGCTGGAGAACTTCTCGAGACGGCTCGGCAAGTCCGCGGCGGAGGGCTCGCCGGACATCGTCCAGCGGCACAAGCTCGCCTGCGTGTGCATGAGCTCGACGATCCCCGGGCTGACGAGCTCGGCCGGGGTGCTGCGCCGGGGGACGATCACGAGCGGCGGGACCGCGCGCGTCCGGGTAGACTGCTGGGTGCCGCAGTTCAACGCGGCCGGCGCGCAGAGCGGCGCCACCGCCTGCTACGACTACATCGTGCTGCCGAAGTGATCGCGCGCGGTCGCTGACCGCGCCGCCGGCGGGGCTCACGGCGCCTTGCCGCTGAACCAGCGCGCCGGGTTGACGTCGGTCATCGTCGTGATCGCGTCGTCGGGAACGCCCGCGTCGCGCATCATCGGGATGACGCGCTCGAAGAGATGCGTCGGCGTCCAGTCCGGCATGAGCGTCGGGATCAGCGCCGGATCGAAGACCTGCCCCGGGCCGAAGATCGGGCGGCCGAGCCACGCGCCGCAGTTCGAGTCGTGCGACAGGCAGACGTGGCGGCCGTAGCCGTCCTTGACCAGGCTCGCGATGTTCTTGACGCGGATCTCGTCGGGCAGGATCACGTTGATGCCGAGCCGGTCGAAGCCGATGTACGAGCCCGAGCCGACGATCTGCCGGTGGTAGGCGGGATCGTCGATGCCGTCGGAGTGTCCGACCAGGATGCGGTGCGGCGGCACGCCTTCGGCCGTGACGATCTCGATCTGGTCGAGGCCGCAGCTCCCTTCCTGCGTGTGCGAGATCAGCGGCACGTCGCACTTGACGGCCGCGCGTGCGGCGGCGACCAGCAGCTTGCGCTCGTAATCCGAGACGTGGTGCGCGCCGGTCGCGATCTTGATCAGACCCGCCTTGATGCCCGTCTCGCCGATTCCCTCGGTGATCTCCTTCTCGTAGATCGCCGTGATGTCGTCGAGCGGCAGGTTCTTGAACGTGTAGGTGAGGCCCTGCTCCTCGAAGTAGGCGCCCGTCGTGCAGATGATGCGCATGCCCGACGCCTGCGCGACCTCGGCCATGAACTCCGGGTCGCGGCCGAGGTCCATCGGGCACGGATCGAGGAACGTCTTGACGCCGAAATCCTGCAGGCGGTGCATCGCCTCGACCGAGCGCTTCTTCGCCTCGTCGCGCTTGAACGCGGGTGCGAGCGCGTCCATCTGCCAGCCCGGGTAGCCGACCAGCAGGTGCTCGTGGACGAGCGTCCGGCCGAGCTCGTCGGGCGTGCAGGTTCCGGTGACGGTGTTGACCTTCTCCATGGGCGCATCAAGCCCGGCGCCGCGCTGCTTGTCCAGTGCAACGAGGGGGCACGCGCCCCCTCGCCCCATCGGGCGAAGCCCGATGGCGCCCCACTCCCCGCGCTCCCTTCGGTCGGCCGCGCGCGGAGTCTGCCTCGCGACACGAATGCTCGGTCCCATCGCGCGGCCGTCGCTCGAGCGCACGCGCTTGTCGAGCGGCGCGCGAACGTGGGAGGAAAGGGGCCAGGGAGGTCGATCGACATGCCGCTACCGCTCGAAGGAATCCGCGTTCTCGACTGGACGATCTGGCAGCAAGGCCCGATCTCCGCGGTCATGATGTCCGACCTCGGCGCGGACGTGATCAAGATCGAGGAGCGAGTCGGCGGCGACCCTGGCCGCGGCGTGCTGCGCGCGTCGGGTCTCGACGTCACCAACTTCCCCAACTTCTACTTCGAGGCGACGAACCGCGGGAAGCGCAGCATCGCGCTCGACCTGAAGCAGCCCGAGGCGCGCGAGATCGTGCACGCGCTGGTCGCGAAGGCCGACGTGTTCGTGCAGAACTTCCGCCCCGGTGCCGCGGCGCGCGCCGGCCTCGACTACGCGACGCTGAAGAAGATCAACCCGAAGATCATCTACGGCAACGGCAGCGGGTTCGGCCGGAAGGGGCCCGACGCCGAGCGTCCGTGCATGGACTACCTGGGCCTCGCGCGCAGCGGCATCATGCTCGCCGCCGGCGAGCCCGGCACGCCGCCGGTCGCGATCCAGGGCGCGATCGCCGACCAGATGGCCGGCACCATGCTCGCGTTCGGCATCATCACCGCGCTGCTCGCGCGCGAGCGTCACGGCATCGGCCAGGAGGTCGACGTGTCGCTGCTCGGCGCGATGGCGTGGCTGCAGGGCCTCTCGATGTCGTCGCGCCTGATGCTCGGCGGCGAGATGCCGCGTCCGTCGCGGCAGTTCGCGTTCAACCCGCTGTGGAACCACTACCGCTGCAAGGACGACAGGTGGATCGCGCTCGCGATGGCGCAGGCCGACCGCTGGTGGGCGAGCTTCGTCGCCGCGATCGGCCGCCCCGAGCTCGCGACCGACGAGAAGTTCAACTCGATGATGAACCGCGGCATGAACGCCGCCGAGCTGATCGGCATCTTCGACGAGGTCTTCGCGACGCGCACGCGCGACGAGTGGATGGCGGCGCTCGACGCCGGCGGCGACTTCATCTTCACCCTGGTGAACAGCGTTTCGGACCTGCCGAACGATCCGCAGGTCCGCGCGAACGGCCTGATCGAGAAGGTCGAGCATCCGACGCACGGTCCGCTCGAGATGATGGCCCTCCCGATCGGGCTGTCGGAGACGCCGTCGCGGATCGCGTGCACGGCGCCGGAGTTCGGGCAGCACACCGAGCAGGTGCTCGTCGACGAGCTGGGGTGGTCGTGGGAGAGGGTCGGGGAGCTGAAGGAGAAGGGCGTGATCTGAGCGCGGACGTCGCGCGGCGCGCGACGTCCGCTGTGGCGGACAGTCGTCCGCAGTCGCGTGACGGCCGATGCCACGTTGCGCCGCCGTGTCGGGCGGAATCGTCCGGCCCCCAGCTTGCTGGATGCGCGTGGCCGCAACACGGATAGCCGCAGGCGCGATGCCCCGGTCGAGCGCCGTCGCGCGGTCGGCGATCGTCGCACGCGAGTGCTCGTGGCGGTGGGTGTTGCTCGCGAGGAGGACCTGCGTGGAGCGTGAGGCGCGGCAGCGTCGGCGCCATCCCTGCACGACACCCGTGCTGCAGTGCGCCGTGCGGCAGGCGTCGATCGAGGATGGACGCGCGAGGTGCGTGACGTGCCGTACGTTCCGGCGCTCGTTCGCGACGCACGTGGCCTGCCGTGCCACGCGCAGCGTCCGAGCGGGATTAGACGACGTGGCTCGTCGCGTATAGGGGATTGCCGGGGATGGTGAGGTGCGGAGGAATGCTGAGATGACGCGAGGTTGCGAGATCCGACGGTTGGTAGCCTCGCGAGTATACGCGACGAGGCGGGCGGATATCACAGACCGGCCCATTTCGGGTTAGGTGGATTGAGGTTCGTTGATGCACTGGATCTACCGTGCGGCGATAGCGGTCGTGGCTACCGTGGTTGTCCTGGTAGGTGCAGCGTTCTGGGACATGAACCGAGACCATGCGACCTATCCCTCCGGCTACACCGAGGCAGGATTCGGGGAGGTCCGTACGGGCATGGACGCGCGCGAAATCCGGCAGCTCATCGGCGAGCCACTTGAAGAGCGCGCCGTCGACGTTCCTGAGGCATGGTGGTACGGGAGTCCGCCGACGCGCCACGGCGAGGTGCAGCCGAACGGTACGATCCGATTCGATCTCAGCGCGGCCGTCGTTTACTTCGATACCGATGGACTCGCCAAGGCGTCGTACGGCACTTCTCAGCCGGTGCAGCGAGGCAGCACTCGTGAAGATGTGCGCAGGATGCTCGGTGAGCCCGCTCACGTTGAGTCCACCGCAACCAAGAAATGGTTGTACTACTCCGAAGCCGGTCCGTATGGTCGCTCGGAGGTTCGGGTGATCGGGATCGACGACGCGGGCGTCGTCACCGAGATCATCAGAGAGGACACTGTCGATTGACGTTCGTGCCACCTAACCCACGGTTGGAGCGGGCCGGCGCTCAATCAACTAATTCGTCAATGCATGCGCCGGTGGGCGCCGGCCGCTCAACCGTAGGGCGGTAGGCAGCCCGCGTGAGACGCTCCGGACGGCGATGAGGTCTTTGTCGCCAACCGAACGCACGTCTTCCTCGCGAAGGGTCACCAGCGCCTGCGTTCGTCCGGATTCCGTCACGAACTCGACCTTACGGTGATCCGCATCATCTCGACGAGGCGGGCGACGAGAAATGAGGAAGAGCACTACTTCGAGAAGATCCCCGGGTCGCAAGAGGATTGACCTGTCCGAGATCCCGGCGGTCTCGGCAGAGGCGTTCGCGAAGGGTCTCGTCAGAAAGGGGCTTGCTCCTGTCACCCGGAAGGCACAGGTTACGCTGCGTATCGATGACGATGTGATCGAGTGGTTCCGTGGCAAAGGTCGAGGTTACCAGACTCGCATCACCTCGGTTCTGAAGGCCTTCAAGGAAGCGCATGGCCGTTCGTGATCGCCGTGACGTTTGACCGAGGGCGCGGACTTTCGTCACATCAGGGCCAATGACCATGACACGCCCCCGCAAGCTGCTCCTTCTGCCGCTCCTGCTGGCGTTCGCCGCCTGCAGCAACGGCAGCGACAACGACGGCGAGGACCGCCCGCCACTGGACCTGGCCTTCACCGCGTCGCCCATCGACCTGGACGGCATCGCCGCCCGGTACGCCGAGGACGTGCGGTACGGCGCTGCCGAGCGCAACGTGCTCGACGTCTTCCTCCCCGACGACTGCGAGGGCCCGACGCCGCTGGTGATCTACATCCACGGCGGCGGCTTCACCGGCGGCGACAAGGACTCGCTCGAAGGGGGCGTGGTGCGCAGCTTTCTGCAAGCCTGCGTCGCCCACGCCGCGATCAATTACACCCTGCTGAGAGTCCCCAGCGAGGAAGAGGGCACGGCCTCCGCGGTCGCCCAGGGCGGTGTGCTGACCTCGCTCAAGGACGCTGCGCGCGCGCTGCAATTCCTGCGCTACCACTTCGAGAGCCTGAACATCGACCCCGAGCGGGTGGCGCTGTACGGCGGTTCCGCCGGCGCCGGCGCCAGCTTGTGGCTCGGCAATCATGACGACATGGCCGACGCCGACAGCGCCGACCCGGTGCTGCGCGAGTCCACCCGCGTGAGCGCGGTCGGCGCGCTCGCCACGCAGTCGACCTACGACCTGCTGCGCTGGGAGGAGATCCTGCTGCCCGTCACCGAGCCGCTGGCGCCGATCCTGGGCGGCACGGACGTGCCCACGATCGCCGCCTTCCTCGGCCAGACGAACTACCTGCTGACCTTCCTCGGCGTCGGCAGCGTGGCCGACATCTACTCCGACGAGAACGCGGCCTACCGCGCCGACGTCGACCTGCTGGGCCTGATGGATGCCGGCGACGCGCCGATCTACGTGCACAACTTCGACACCGGCCTGGGCAATCCGCTGGACATGTTCCTGCACCACGCCCTGCACGCGCTCGCCGTGAAGGCACGGGCGGACGAGGTGGGCCTCGAGTGCGTCGCGTACTCGGAGGAGCCGGACTACCCGCTGGAAGATCCGTCGGGCGAGACGCTGGACGCGTTCTTGATCCGCCACCTGCGCTGAGCACCATATCGGCTCGCATTCGCGGGGCGGAGTCGGGCAGCACACGGAGCAGGTGCTGTTCGGTGAGCTGCGGGGGCGGACCACCTCAGCCGACGCACACTGCCGAGCAATGGCGTGCAGCCGCCGGCGCTTCGCTCCGGCGCACCTGTCGCCCGATCTGCGCGTTCGCGGCGCCTTCGGTGACGAGCCGCAGGAGCGCGAGATCCGTCGCGGCGGCTAATTGCTATCCAGATGGATAGGTGGGCTGCCCGATCGGCGATTTCCGGGTACAAGGTCGTTTTCGGGTGGACCGGACCCGCGTTCGGCCGTAGACCCGCAGAGGGCGACCGGCGTCGCCGCGAACCATCAGGAGACGTCTCATGACGCCAACGACGACCATCTCCCGGAGCTCCAGGCTCGGCGCGTGCATCGCGGTGCTCGCGACGTCCGCAGCCGTCGCGCTGAGCCTTCCCGCGAGCGCGAGCGCGCAGCCGACGGTCTGCCCGACGACGATCGACGAGACCGCCTTTGCCAGTGCCGCCGAGCTGCGCGCGCTGAACGCGCGGATCGCGAGCTTCGGGCTGCGCAACCCCGGCAGCAGCGAGCACAACCAGATGCTCGACTGGCTCGAGCGCGAGTTCCGCGCCATCCCGGGCATGCGGCTGCGCTCCGACTGGTACACGCTCACGCGCTGGCAGCCGCTGCCGCGCGGCGGCGGGTCGCGGACGCTCCCTGCGGCGGTCGCTGCGGACGTCGCGGGCGACGGCGCCGGGCGTCGCGCGCTGCCGCGGCCCTTCACGAGCCGGCGGGACCTGGCCGATGCCGGCGGGCTCTCGGTGGACGGCGTCGGCACGATCCCGGTCTCGGGTGCGATCCCGTTCACGGTGCCGACCTCGAGCGGCGGCAGCCGGGGCGAGCTCGTCTACATCCCGAACGACGTCCCGATCACGGCGGCGAACGCGCGCGGCAAGATCGTCGTCCGCGAGGTGCCGCCCGGCTCGATCGCGTACGTCCTGTTCCGCGCGATCGCGCACTACGTGACGCCCGACTTCCCGGCGAGCGGCGATTACGACCGTGCGTTCCTCCGTGCCTTCGACCCGTCGCTGATCGAGGCCGGGCAGGCGGGGGCGGTCGGGCTGGTCTTCGTCTGGGACGTCCCCGGCGAGCAGGTGCGCGGCTACTGGGGCCCGCACACCGGCACGCGCTACCACGTCTCCGGCGTGTTCGTCGGCAACGAGCAGGGCGCGACGCTCCGGCAGCTCGCGCAGGAAGGCCGCAGCGCGCGCATCGTCGTGCGCGCGCGCTGGGACCGCGGACGGACGCGCAACATCATCGCGACCCTTCGCGGGCAGAGCCGCGAGCGCATCGTCGTCAACACCAACACCGACGGCAACACCTGGGTGCAGGAGAACGGCCCGGCGGGCATGATCGCGCTCGCGCGCTACCTCGCGACCTTGCCGGTCGAGTGCCGCAAGCGCGACGTCGAGTTCGCGCTCACGACGGCGCACATGGGCTACGCGAACGACGGCCTCTTCGCGTACAGCAAGGAGCTCGACGAGGAGTACGACGACGGCACCGTGGCGTTCGCGATCGTGATGGAGCACCTCGGCACGCTCGAGCAGATGCCGAGCGGCCCCGACAACCGGCTCGAGTTCACCGGCCTCACCGAGCCGATCGCGTGGTCGGCGCCGGAGGAGAGCCCGCTGCTCGTGCAGGCGTCGATCGACGCCGTCAAGCGCCGCGGGCTCGAGCGCACCGCCATCCTGCAGGGCGTCGGCGCGCCCGACCCGACGCAGGTGCCGCGCATCTGCTCGCAGGGCGGTCTCGGCACGATCTTCCACACCGACCTGATCCCGACCACCGCCGCGATCACCGGGCCGTGGTCGATGTTCGACCCGGTGTTCGGCGAGAAGGCGATCGACTTCGAGCACATGCGCCGCCAGGTGCTGGCGATGGGCGACGTCGCGCGGACGCTCGACGGGGTCGATCGGATCGCGATCGCCGGCGCCTACATCGAGGAGCGCGCGCAGCGCGCGAGTGGCGCCAAGGCGTGCGCGCACGTGCGGCCGCCGCTGGTGGCGCCGCGGCCGGGGGCGCCGGCGGTGCGCTGAGGGCGTGGCGCGGGCCACGAGACGACGGGTCTCGCGGTCGGGCACGTGACCGAGCGGCCGCTGGTGCCGGCGGCCGGGGAAGCGCTTCGCCCTCCGGTACCGTCGTCCGGCGGATCCAGGTGCGCCGGAGCGAAGCGCCGCCGGGCGAGTCGTGTGTCGATCTCGCGCCCCTCCGCTCGACTACCAGACGAGAGCCCGCAGCGACGGCTCTCCTCGACCCGCAACCAACGAGGATTCACCACATGGCAACAGGTACCGTCCGTCTGCACCGCGTCCTCCGCGCGACCCCGGAGCGCGTCTACCGCGCCTTCGTCACCCCCGAGGCGATGGCCAAGTGGCTGCCGCCGTACGGCTTCACCTGCACGGTGCACCACCTGGACGCGCGCGTCGGCGGCACCTACCGGATGTCCTTCACGAACTTCTCGACCGGCAACGGGCACTCGTTCGGCGGCGAGTATCGCGAGCTGATCCCGAACGAGCGCCTCGTCTACACCGATCGGTTCGACGCGCCGGGGCCGCCGGGCGACATGCTCACCACGATCACGCTGAAGCAGGTCTCGTGCGGCACCGAGATCACCGTCGTGCAGGAAGGGCTGCCCGAGATGATCCCGGTCGAGAGCTGCTACCTGGGCTGGCAGGAGTCGCTCGAGCAGCTCGCGCGGCTGGCCGATCCGGAGATCCCGGACTGAAGATCCCGGACTGATCTCGAGCGCGCGGCGGACCCACCGGGTGCGCAGGGTCGCGCGTCGCCCGCACGGCGACCGCGATCCCGCGCCCGGAACGCTCGCCGTCACCTGGACGGCGCGACCTCGTCGAAGTCGCTCGCGTCGTGGCGCTCGACGAGCTGGCTCTCGGGCTCGCCCCACGCGCGGTTTACCATCCGCCCGCGCTTGACCGCCGGCCGCTCCGCGATCTGGTCCGTCCAGCGCACGACGTGCCGGTACTCGTGCACGCCGAGGAACTCGCCGCCCTCGTAGAGCAGACCCTTCACCAGCGCGCCGTACCACGGCCAGATCGCCATGTCGGCGATCGTGTAGGAGTCGCCCGCGACGTACTCGCTCTCGGCGAGCCGGCGGTCGAGCACGTCGAGCTGGCGCTTCACCTCCATCGCGAAGCGGTCGATCGCGTACTCGATCTTGGTCGGCGCGTAGGCGTAGAAGTGTCCGAAGCCGCCGCCGAGGTACGGCGCCGAGCCCATCTGCCAGAAGAGCCACGACAGGCACTCGGCGCGCTGCGACGGGTCGCTCGGCAGGAACTCGCCGAACTTCTCGGCGAGGTAGAGGAGGATCGCACCGGACTCGAAGACGCGCGTCGGCATCGGCGTCGAGCGGTCGAGCAGCGCCGGGATCTTCGAGTTGGGATTGACCGCGACGAAGCCCGAGCCGAACTGATCGCCGACGTTGATCGCGATCAGCCAGGCGTCGTACTCGGCGCCGGTGTGGCCCTGCGCGAGCAGCTCCTCGAGCAGGACCGTCACCTTGACGCCGTTCGGCGTCGCCAGCGAGTAGAGCTGGAGGGGATGCTTCCCGACGGGCAGGTCCTTCTCGTGGGTCGGACCGGCGATGGGGCGGTTGATGTTGGCGAAGCGGCCGCCGCTCTCCTTGTTCCAGGTCCAGACCTTGGGCGGGGTGTACTCGGTGGTGTCGGCCATCTGCACGGGCTCCCTTCGATGCTGCTGCGATGCTCCTCTTTGGCGCTGTGCGCGGGCAGTGACAAGGGACGCGCGGCGTGGCTCTTGTCGACCCGTCCCGGTTGTGTGCGTGTTCCGGCGGAGGCCGCGGGCGCCGTGGCCGGATCGAGGGATGCGATGAGGGGGCACGGACTGCCGGAGAGCGAGCCGCGATGAGACGCCGTTCGTGCGCCGCGCCGCTCCCGTTGCTTCTCGCGCTGGCGCTGCTCGTCGCGTGCAGCCCGACCGTCGCGCAGATCCTGAACCCCGGCTACCCGCGCTGCCAGAAGAGCATGCGCGAGGCGTTCGCGATCACGCTCGTCGGGCAGGGCGAGTCGGACGCGGTCGCCGAGAAGCTCGCCGACGAGACCGTGCGCGCGCTCGCCGACGCCGAGCTCGGCGCGAAGCCGTTCAAGGTGACCTCGCCGTCGGGCGCCCAGTACGGCTACTTCTTCGAGCGCGAGGACGACCGCTGCCTGCTGCGCATGGCCGCGGTCCAGGTCGGAATCCTGCAGGTGAGCGACAACGTGCGCTTCCTCGCGACGCGCCCGCTGCCGGGCTGCGGCTGCCGGCAGTGAGCGCGACGCGGGTGCGCGTGTCGCTGGTGCGCGCGACGCCGCACACGTGGCGCGATCTCCGCTTCGCGAGCGGCGGCGCGTGAGCATCTCGGGCGTGACCTCTCCTGACGGCGCGCGGTCGCGCACCGCGCCCGGCGGCAGGACGGTCCTCGCGCTGGTCGCCGCGGCGTGCGCCGCGACGTGGATCGTCGTCTTCTACCCCGGCTTCATGAGCAACGACTCGGCCGACCAGCTCCTGCAGGCACGCACCGGGGAGCTGTCCGACTGGCACCCGCCGGTGATGTCGGTGCTGTGGCGGGCTCTCGAGACCTTCGTTCGCGGACCGTTCGGAATGCTGCTGCTCCAGACGGCCGCGTTCTGGACCGGCCTCGCTCTGCTCGCCGGCCGCATCGCGGCTCCGGTGCCCGCGAAGGTGGCCCTCTTGCTCGCGCTCGCGGTCGCGCCGCCGATCGTGTCGATCGCGGGAGCGATCTGGAAGGACGTCCTGATGGTCTCCTTCCTGGTGCTCGCCTGCGGCCTCGCCGGGCGACGCTTCGTCTTCTGGCCGATCGCACTGCTGGCGACCCTGTCACGCTACAACGCGGTCTTCGCGATGCTCGGCGTCGTGCTGCTGCACGTCGCGCCCGACGGCCCGACGCCGCGGCGGATCGCCGGCGCGCTCGCCGCGACGGCGGCGCTGTTCGCCGCCTCGCTGGCGATCAACGCGTCCCTCGCCGACCGGCGCATGTACCCGATGCAGATGTTCGCGCTCGACGACCTGAGCGCGATCACCGCCAGGACGGGCACCGTCGCCAGCGTGGATCCGTGCCACCAGCGGCGCAGCGACCTGAAGATGGCCGTGCCGTACGACGAGCCGAAGATCGGCGCGGCGATCGTGTCCTGGAGGCGCTTTCGCTACTGCTCGGACGACGCCGCGTCGAAGACGCTCGTCAACGAGTGGGTTCGTAAGCTGGTCGCGCATCCGCTCGCGTATGCGAGCTACCGTGCCGGGATGGCCCGCCGGCTGCTCGGCCTGAACGACACGCCGGGGAACTTCGTCCTGGCGCGCAGCATCTACTCCACGCAGGCGGTGCCGGGGCTCGAGGAGCCCCCGCCCGCGTCGGAGCTGCAGGACTGGTTCGGGACGCGCATCTGGGAGCTGCGCAGCTACGGCGTGTTCCGGCCGTGGATCTACGGCCTGCTCGGCATCGTCGCGTGCGCGCTGGCGGCGGCGACCGGGCGCTGGCGACCGTGCTTCATCGCGTTCTCCGGGCTCGCCTGCGAGCTCGGCCTGTTCGTCGTCGCGCCGTCGTCCGACTACCGCTACTCGTACTGGATGATCGTCTCCGCGCTGATCGCCACCGGATGGCTGGTGGCGGAGCTCGCGAACGGCGCCCGCGGCGCGGCGCGCCGGCGATCCTGAGCGGCGGTGTCGTACCGGGCGCTGATCGCGTTGCACCGCGGGCTCGAGCGTCACGCACCGGGCGACGCAGGGTTCGGCCGCGCGATCCTCGCGGCGCTGCCGCCGCTGCCCGCGCGGCCGCGCGTCGCCGACCTCGGCTGCGGCAGCGGTGCGGGTGCGCTGCTGCTCGCCGAGCACTTCGCCGCGCCGGTCACGGCGGTGGACCTGTCGCGCGAGCTGCTCGACGAGCTCGAGCGGCGGGCGCGCGAGAGCGGCGTCGCGCACCTGGTGCGCGCGGTGCAGGCCGACTTCGGCGCGCTCGGCTGGCCGCCGGCGTCGCTCGACCTGCTGTGGTCCGAGGGCGCCGCCTACCACCTCACGTTCGCCGGCGCCCTGCGCGCCTGGCGGCCGCTGCTCGCACCTGGCGGCGTCGCCGTCGTGTCCGAGCTGAGCTGGCTCACCGACCGGCCGCCCGAAGCCGCGCGCCGCTTCTGGCGCGCGGCGTACCCGTCGATGGGCAGCACGGCCGAGAACGTCGCCCGCGCGACGGCGGCCGGGTTCGTCGTGCACCTCGTCCGGACGCTGCCCGCGGCGGCCTGGCTCGACGGCTACTACGGCCCGCTCGAGCGCCGCATGGCGGCGCTCGCCGGCACGGACGATCCCGCGCTGCGCCGGGTGCTGCGTGACACCGCCGACGAGATCGCGCTCTACCGCGCGCACGGCGACGCCTACGGCTACGTCTTCTACGTGCTGCGCGTGCCCTGAGCGACGTCGTGCAGCTCGGCGAGCAGCGTGCCGATCTCGGCACCCAGCAGCAGATCGTCGTGTGGACCGAACGCCTACCCGCTCGACTCGGCGCGCACGATGGTGTCCATTCTGCCGATGACGCACCGGGGAAGCTGTCACTGCGGCAAGGTCCGCTTCACCGTCGAGGGCGACGTCGCGCAGGTGATCGAGTGCAACTGCTCGCACTGCAGCCGCAAGGGCTACCTGCTGTGGTTCGTCGATCGGGCGGCGCTGACGCCGCTCACGCCCGACGACGAGCTGGCGACGTACACGTTCAACCGGCACCTCATCCAGCACCGCTTCTGTCCGACCTGCGGCTGCGCGCCGTTCGGGCTCGGCGAGGACCCGTCGGGCGCGAAGAAGGCCGGCATCAACGTCCGCTGCCTCGAGGGCGTCGACCTCGGCGCGCTGACGCGCGTGCCGGTGGACGGACGCAGCTTCTGAGACTCGAGCCCCTGCCGATCCTCCACCACGGGAGCCGCCGATGACCAGGACCTACCACGGGAGCTGCCACTGCGGCCGCGTGCAGTACGAGGTCGACCTCGACCTCGCCGCGGGCACCCGCAAGTGCAGCTGCTCGATGTGCGCCAAGACGCGCGCCTGGACCGCGATCGTCAAGCCCGAGGACTTCCGCCTGCTCGACGGCGAGGACGTGCTGAAGGACTACCTGTTCGGCGCGCGGCGGCTGCACCACCTGTTCTGCGCGCGCTGCGGCGTGCGCACCTTCGGGCGCGGTCACGTCGCGAAGCTCGGTGGGCACTTCATCGCCGTCCACCTGAGCACGCTCGACGACGTCGACCCGCGGGAGCTCGCCGAGGCGCCCGTCACGTACGCCGACGGCCGCAACGACGACTGGCAGTCGCTGCCCGCCGAGACGCGTCACCTCTGATCGCGCACCGCCGTGCAGCGCGCGATCACCGGATACCGCACCGACGACGAGGGCCACTGGGTGGCGCTGCTCGACTGCGGCCACGGGCAGCACGTGCGCCACGACCCGCCGCTGGTGGAGCGGCCGTGGGTGCTCACCGCGGACGGACGAGCGGCGCGGCTCGGCGCACGTCTCGAGTGCGTCCGCTGCGACCGCTTCGAGCTGCCCGACGGCTTCGTCCGCTACAAGCAAACGGCCGAGCTCGACGAGGCATCGGTGCCCGCGGGGCTCCTGAAGGACCACACGACGAAGCGCGGCGTGTGGGGGAAGATCGTCGTCCACGCGGGAACGCTGCGCTACCACGTCGACGCGCTCGGCCGCCGCTTCGACCTCGTGCCGGGCACGCCCGGCATCGTCGTTCCGGAGGTGCCGCACCACGTCGAGCCGCTCGGCGCGGTGCGCTTCCACGTCGAGTTCTGGGCCGCGCCGGCGGGGGAGCGATGATCGAGGGTCTGGTGGAGGAGGTCGTGGCGGCGCGGCGGCGGGTCGATCCCGCGCGCGCCGTGCTCGTCGCGCTGAGCGGCATCGACGGCTCGGGCAAGGGCTTCGTCGCCGCACGGGTGGTCGCGGCGCTCGAGGAGCGGGGCCTGCGCGTCGCCGGCATCAACATCGACGGCTGGCTCAACCTGCCGCAGGTCCGCTTCAGCGACGCCGATCCGGCCGAGCACTTCTACCGGCACGCGATCCGCTTCGACGAGCTGTTCGCGCAGCTCGTCCTGCCGCTGCGCGCGCGGCGCTCGCTCGTCCTCGACGCCGACTTCGCGGCCGAGACCGCGACCGCCTTCTGCAAGCACCGCTACGCGTTCGAGGACGTCGACGTGGTCGTGCTGGAGGGGATCTACCTCCTGAAGCGCGCGCTGCGCGCGCACTACGACGTCTCGGGCTGGATCGACTGCACCTTCGAGACCGCGCTCGAGCGCGCGCTGGCGCGCGGCCAGGAGGGGCTCGCGGCGGACGAGACGATCGCCGCCTACCGGAAGATCTACTTCCCGGCGCAGGAGATCCACTTCACGCGCGACGAGCCGCGCGCGGCGGCGAGCGTCGTGCTGGTCAACGATCCGCGTCTCGTGGGATGACGGGGCCGATGCAGCAGATCCTGGTCTACGGCGACTCGCTCACCTGGGGCATCGTGCCGCACACGCGCGCGCGTCTCCCGTTCGGCGAGCGCTGGCCGGGCGTGTTCGAGGCGGCGCTGCGCGCGGGCGGCCTGGACGTGCGCGTGATCGAGGACTGCCTGAACGGTCGGCGCACCGTGTGGGACGACCCGTTCAAGCCCGGCCGCAACGGCCTCGTCGGGCTCGCGCAGCGCATCGAGGTCAACTCGCCGCTGGCACTCGTGGTGCTGCTGCTCGGCACCAACGACTTCCAGGTGATGCACCCGCACGACGCGTGGCTCTCGTCGCAGGGGATCGCGGCGCTGGTGCGCGCGATCCGCACGGCGCCGATCGAGCCCGGCATGCCGGTCCCGGAGATCCTGGTCGTGGCGCCGCCGCCGATCCGCGCGCCCAGGGGGCCGATCGCGCCGAAGTTCGCCGGCGGCGACGCGAAGTGCGCAGGTCTCGCCGCCGCGTTCGCGCAGGTCGCGGCGGACGAGGGCTGCAGCTTCTTCGACGCGGCGAGCGTGACGACGACCAGCGCGCTCGACGGCGTGCACCTCGACGCGCCCCAGCACGCGACGCTCGGCCAGGCACTCGCGGACTTCGTCCTGCGCGCGTACCCCGCGCTGCGCGCCGCCGCCGCGGCACGAGGCTAGAGCGTGATCACCGGCACGACCGAGCTGCTCGCGCTGATCGCCGATCCGGTCGTACGCGCGCGCACGCCCGGCCTGGTGAACGAGGCGCTCGCGGCGCGCGGCTGCGACGCGGTGCTCGTCGCGCTGCGCGTGCCTGCGTCCGGCCTCGCCGACGTCGTGCGCGCGTGGCGCGCGATCGAGAGCTTTCGCGGCGCGGTCGTGAGCATGCCGCACAAGGAGGCGATCGTCCCGCTGCTCGATGCGCTGACGCCCGACGCGACCGCGGTGGGTGCCGTCAACACCGTGCGACGCGAGCCCGACGGGCGGCTCGTCGGCACGACGCTCGACGGCGAGGGCTTCGTCGGCGGGCTTCGCGACGCGGGCGTCGTGGTCGCGGGGCGGTCGTTCTTCCTCGCCGGTGCGGGCGGGGCCGCGGCGGCGATCGCGTACGCACTCGGCAAGCACGGCGCCGCTCGCTTGACGCTGCACAACCGCACCGCCGCGCGGGCCGATGCGCTCGCCGCGCGGCTCACCGCGGCGTGGCCCGCGCTGCAGGTGGCGCGCGCCGCGACGCCAGATCCGGCGGGGCACGACGTCGCGATCAACGCGACCGCGCTCGGCATGGACCCGGCCGACCCACCGCCGTTTCCGGTGCACGGCCTCGCGCGCGACGCGGTGGTCGCCGAGGTGATCGCCGCGCACGAGGAGACCGCGCTGCTGCGTGCCGCGGCCGCGCACGGCGCGCGCGTGCACCCCGGCCGCGCGATGCTGGTCGCGCAGGTCGGACTGATTCTCGATTTCATCGGCATGCGGGGGGCGGCATGAAGGACGGGCGCGATCCGCGGGTGTTCTTCGCCGCCGAGCGTACGCTGCTCGCCTGGGTGCGCACCGGGCTGACGGTGGTCGGCATCGGCTTCGTCGTCGCGCGCTTCGGACTCTTCCTGCGCCTCCTCTCGCGCGAGGGGCAGACGGGCGACCCCGGCCACACCTCGACGTTCCTCGGGGTGTCGTTCGTTCTGCTGGGATCGGTCGGGATCGCGATGGGGGTCGCGCAGTTCGTGCGCTTCGTGCGTACGCTCGAGGAGGTCGAGAAGCCCGAGGGGTACCGGCTCGGCTGGTCGGTCGCGTTCGCAGCACTGCTCGCGGTGACCGGCCTGCTGCTCGCGATCTACCTGCTGATCCGCAGTGAGGCCGCGTGAGGACCGCGCGCCGAGCCCGCGCTGCCGGCGGCTTGCCAGGCCGCGCCGGACGGGACATCTAGCCGCAGCGCATGCTCCCCACCGTCATCGTCTGCGCGGTCGCGATCGTCGCCTGCGTGACCCTGCACCTGACCGTGCTGCGCCTGCTGAACGACCGCGTGCTGCCGCGCTTCCAGCGCCACTCGCGTGTCGCGGTCGGGATCATGGTGCTGATCGCGGTGGTCGCGCACCTGGCCGAGATCTGGGTGTTCTCGGTCGCGATCCTGGTACTCGGCTCGTGGGGGAATCGCGCGTTCGCCGAGGAGCTGCAGCTCGACGGCTTCGACGCGTTCTACTACTCGGCGGTGTCCTACACCTCGCTCGGCGCGGAGCCGCTGCGCGAATCGTCGCTGCGCATGCTGACGGCGATCGAGGCGCTGACCGGGCTCATCCTCATCACCTGGACCGCGTCGTTCGTTTTCATCGTCATGCAGCGGACCTGGGAGGGGCGCCGCTGAGAGCGTTCGCAATTCCTGCTCACGCGCTCAGAGCGGCGAGTCCGGGGTCGTGGGCACGGAGCTCGCGGGCGCGTCGGGCGCACCGTTGCCGCGCGCGCGACGCTCGGTCGGAGGTGTGACGCCGCCCAGCTCGGCGACGCGGCGCGCGAGGTCGGGCGCGCTGACGGCGTCCGGCGACACCGGCTCGCCGACGACGAGCGAGATCCGCGACCAGACGCGACGGAACGGCTTCGTCATCGCCTTGCCGCCCTTGCGGCTGAAGAAGCTCCCCCAGAGCCCGACCAGCGCCAGCGGGATCACCGGCACCGGCGTGCGCTCGACGATCTTCTCGACGCCCGGCTTGAACGGGTTCATCTCGCCGTCCGACGTGATCTTGCCCTCGGGAAAGATGCACACCAGCTCGCCCTCCTCGAGCTCGCGCGCGATGCGGTCGAACGCGGCACGCATGGTCGCCATGCTCTCGTGCGCCGGCGCGATCGGGATCGCTTTCGCGTCGCGGAAGAACCAGCGCAGGTACCAGGGCTTGAAGAAGCCGTGGTACATGACGAAGCGGATCGGCCGCTTGCACGAGCTGGCGACGATCAGCCAGTCGACGAAGCTCACGTGGTTGCACACCAGCACCGCGGCGCCGTGCTCCGGGAAGCGCTCGGGGTGCACGACCTTCAGGCGGTACATCACCGTCGCGATGATCCAGGCGACGAAGCGGAACAGGAACTCCGGCAGGATCTTGTAGACGTAGAGCGACGCGATCGCGTTCAGCACCGCGAGCACCAGGAACACGTGCGGGATCGTCAGGTGTGCGGCGAGCAGCGCGACCAGCAGCCCGGACGCGGCGACCATGAAGCCGGCGCTCACGATGTTGCCGCCGGCGATCACGCGCGAGCGCTCGGTCGGGTCGCTGCGGTCCTGGATGAAGGTGTTGAGCGGCACGATGAAGAAGCCGCTGAACAGCGCCATCATCAGGAGGTCGAAGCAGATGCGCCACGCGCCCGGGTACGCGAGGAACGCGCCGATCGAGTGCAGCGCCTCCTCGGGCGGCGTGACCGGCCCGGTGGAGGTCGGTGCCGCGACGAGGAAGAGGTCGAACGCGAACACCGTCATGCCGATCGAGCCGAGCGGCACCAGTCCGAGCTCGAGCTTGCGTCCCGAGAAGAGCTCGCACAGCAGCGACCCGGTGCCGATGCCGATGCAGAACAGCGCCAGGAAGAGCGTCACGACGTGCTCGCCGCCGTGCAGGACGTCGCGGCTGTAGGTCGGCAGCATGGCGAGGACGATCGAGCCGTAGAACCAGAACCACGACATCCCCAGCACCGCGAGGAACACCGTGTGCACCTTGCGCGTGAGCCGGATGGCCTCGACGGTCGGCCGCACCGGGTTCGGGTCGATGCGCAGCGACGGGTTCTGCGCGGCCACCGCCGGCACCAGGAAGCTCGTCGCGACGCCGGTCGCGGCGACCACCAGCAGGAACCAGCCGAGCGCCTGCAGCCCGGGCTCGCCCCAGGCGACCGCCAGGCCGCCGAGGATGGTGCCGAGCAGGATGGCGAGGAAGGTGCCCATCTCGACCAGCGCGTTGCCGGCGACCAGGTCCTCGGGCTCGAGGAGCTGCGGCAGGATGCTGTACTTGACCGGCCCGAAGATGCTCGAGTGCGTGCCCATCAGGAAGAGGGCCGCGAGCAGCAGCCAGAGGTTCTGCTGCCAGAAGCCGATCGCCGCGGCGCTCATGATCGCGATCTCGACCAGCTTCACCGCGCGCACCAGACGGTGCTTCGCGAAGCGGTCCGCCAGCTCTCCCGCGGTCGCCGAGAACAGGAAGAACGGCAGGATGAACAGCCCGCCGCACAGCGCCACCAGGGTCTCGGGCGAGAGCCCGAGCACGGTGAGCGAGCGGTAGGTGATCAGGATCACCAGCGCGTTCTTCAGCAGGTTGTCGTTGAACGCGCCGAGAAACTGCGTCCAGAAGATGCCCGCGAAGCGCCGCGTGCGCAGCAACGACGTCTGTCCCATTCCGCCCCCCTCGTGTCCGGCGGACAGTAGAGCGCGAACGCACGGCTGGATCGAACGCCCACGGACGAACGACGCGACGCACGTCGCGCGGGGCAGCGTCCCGCTGGAGGAGCCTATGCGGTCGCGCCCGGGCCGCCGACCTCGCGCGGCTTCTTGCGCGACGCGAGCAGCACCGTCACGAGCCCGAGCAGGATCTCGTCGACGAACGGGATCAGGTCGGGCACGAAGAGGTTGACCACGAAGAGGGTGCCGGTGATGACCACCAGGTACGGGAAGCGGAGCCGTCCCAGGTAGCGGACCAGGAACGCGATCAGCGGGGTCTTCATCGTCGCCTTCATCTTCTCTTCTCGCCTCGGCAGGTGATCACGTCGCCAGGGTGGAGTGCCGGCTCGGCCTCAGCTCCGCAGCACGCGGCCGGCCGCGGCGCCGGCATCGTAGCGACCGCCGTCGACGACGCGACGACCGTTGATCAGGACGTGCTCGATGCCCTCCGGGTAGGACGCCGGCGCCGCGAAGCTCGCGGTGTCGCGCAGCTCGCCCGGGTGGAAGACGACGAGATCGGCCGCGCACCCGGTGCGAACGAAGCCGCGGTCCGTCCAGCCGAGCCGCTCCGCCGCGGCACCGGTCATCTTGCGCACCGCCTCCTCGATCGGGAACAGCCCCTGGCGGACGTAGGTCGCGAGGACGCGCGGAAACGTCCCGTAGCTCGCCGGGTTCTGGTGGCCGTGGCCGGTCAGGAACGTGTCGGTCTCGATCGTGCAGAGCGGGTGCGCGAGGATCGCGCGCAGCGCGTCCTCCTCGCCGTCGTGGCCGCTGTAGGTGTGGTTCAGGACGCGCGCCATGCGGCCGCTGTCGACCACCAGGCGTGCGTAGAACTCCCAGGCGTCCATGCCGGCGCGCTCTGCCGCGTCGCCGACGAACATCCCCTCGTACTGCTCGTAGGCCGGTGCGTTGGCGCGCATGATCTGGATGTCCTCGAGGAAGAAGCCGATCTGCCCGAAGACGGCGGCGCCGAATTGCTTGACGACCGCCATCATCGCCGGGTCGGCGAGGATCGACTCGAGCTGCGGCAGCATCTCGGGCGGGAAGAGGACGCTCGCCGTGGTGTTGCCCGCGGTGTACGGGAACGCGTCGAACGCGACGTCGAGCCCGCGCGCGCGCGCCTGCTCGATGGTCGCGATCGCGTCCGCGACCGTCGGCCAGGTGTTGCGGCCGACGAAGATCAGGTGGCTGATCTGCAGCTTCGCCTTGGCGCGCTCGGCGACGCGCAGGATCTCGTCGATCGCGGCGAGGTTGTGCGCGCGCGTCGCGGGATCCGTCTGGTAGACCGGGCTCACCGTGCTGTAGGCGCGGAGATGCGAGGTGAAGAGCTTGCCCGCGGCGGACGTCCACGACGCGAAGCGCGCCAGCTCGTCCTCGCTCGCGAAGATGCCGGGCGGGTAGCCGAGGCCGGTGCTGAGCCCGACGCAGCCCGCGTCGAGCGACTCGCGCACCAGGCGCTCCATCGCGGCGAGCTCGTCGGTGCTCGGTGCCGCCGCGTTGAGCGCGCCGGTGACGGCGCTGCGCACCGCGCCGTGGCCGACCAGCTCGGCGACGTTCAGCGGCAGCGGCGTCTGCTCGAGCGCGCCCAAGAAGCCGCTCATGTCGCGCCACGGCAGGTCGATCGCGTCGTCGACGATCAGCCGGCTCGACTCGGTGAGCGAGCGGTGGTTGTGCTCGGTCGCGGGTGCGGGGCTGAAGCCGCAGTTGCCGCCGACCAGCGTCGTCATGCCCTGCCGGACGAACGGCTCGACCAGCGCGCCGCTGTCGCCGCCGGGCACGAGCCAGTCGGAGTGCGAGTGGATGTCGATGAAGCCGGGCGCGACCATGCGTCCGGTGCAGTCGATGGTCGCGCGCGCCGCGACGCCGGACAGGTTGCCGATCGCCGTGATCCGGTCGCCCGTCACGGCGACGTCCGCCGCGACGCCGCGCGCTCCCGTGCCGTCCAGAACCGTCCCGCCCGCGAGCTTGAGATCGCACTCCATGACGCTCGACGTTGTCATCCGGGACTCGCGGCGGCAACGCCGATCGTGCGCTGCGCCGCATGCAGCGGCGGGGCTGCGTGCGCGTCGTGCCGGCCACGCCGGCGCTCGTGTCGCGCGGTCTCTCGCGTGTCGAGAGCCGAGCGACGCTGCGCACGCGCGTTGTGCGGCGCGGCGCGCGTGGTCTAGAACGGCGCCATGCCGAAGCTCATCGAGAAGCCGACCATCATCGAGGCCGCGGGCAACAAGCCGAAGCAGATCGCGGAATACGCCGGGCGCGTGAACTCGGGCCACTCCGCGGTGAGCGTCGCGCACATGAAGTCGCCACAGGGGTGGGTCGAGCCGGGCCAGCGGCCGCAGTTCGAGGAGATCACGGTCGTGCTGCGCGGCATGCTGCGCGTCGAGCACGAGGGCGGCGTGATGGACGTGCGCGCGGGGCAGGGGATCGTCGCGCAGCCCGGCGAGTGGGTGCGCTACTCGAGCCCCGAGGCGGACGGCGCCGAGTACGTGGCCGTCTGCCTGCCGGCGTTCTCGCCCGACTCCGTGCACCGCGATCAGAGCTGAAGCGCTCGCCCGGGCCGCGTGCGTGCGCTCGCGCCGAGCGAGAGCGCGCCGCTCCGCGCGCGTTGTGCGAACGAGCCCCTCGCCGCACGAGACGCGCGTCCCCACGCGAAGATGTCGCCGCGCACATGGCGCGTCGGCGCCGCACCGCGTAGGCCACGCTTCCCCCTTCGACTCCCGGACAGGAGCGGGCGATGCGAATCGTGGCGATGGTCCTCCTGGTGCTGGTTGCGCGCGACCTCGTGCCGCGCGCCGCGGACGCGGGCGTGACGTGCGGTCGCACGGTCGTGCTGCCGGGCGCCTCGGCGCGCGAGGTGCTCGAGAAGTGCGGTCAGCCGACGCGCCGTCAGACGCTCGACGGCAAGCCCAAGGGTGCCCGCGGCAAGGCGGGCGGCAGCGGGCGCGAGATCTGGGTGTACGACCTCGGCTCGCGCCAGCTCGTACGCTACCTGACGTTCGACCGCGGTCGCCTGCGCGCGATCGACTTCGGCGGCTACGGGCAGTGAGCGGCGTCGGGGCACGCGCGCGCTCGCCGACGCCCTCGTCGGGCTGCGCCCGTGCGGCGACGCCTGGCAGGGGGTGGCGGACGCGGCTACCGTCCAGCGTGGCGTGCGAGGTGACGCCGGCACGACCCCGATGGCATCCCCGCGCGCGAGCACGCTGCTCATCGTCCTCTCGTACCTGGGCTTCGTGAGCCTCGGGCTGCCCGACGGCCTGCTCGGCGTCGCGACGCCGTCGATCCGCGCGAGCTTCTCGCTCGGCCCCGAGGCGATCGGCGGGCTGCTGCTGGCGTTCACCGCGGGCTACCTGCTGTCGAGCTTCGCGAGCGGAGCGGTCGTCGTCCGCCTCGGCGTCGGGGCGCTGCTCGCGGCGAGCTGCCTCGCGACCGCGGTGAGCCTCTTCGGCTACGCCGCTGCGGGCGCGTGGTGGGTGATGCTGGTCTGCGCCGCGCTCGCCGGCCTCGGCGCCGGCGCGATCGACGCCGCGCTCAACACCTGGGTGGCAACGCACCACGGGCCGCGCACCGTCAACTGGCTGCACGCGTGCTACGGCGTCGGCGCGACCGCGGGCCCGCTCCTCATGACGTCGGTGCTCGCGGCGGGACGGCCCTGGCGCGACGGCTACGCCGCGGTCGCGGTTGCGCAGCTCGCGCTCGCGCTCGGCTTCACGGCGACGCGGCGCCTGTGGTCCGATCCGCTCCCCGGCGGCGCCTCGGTGGTCGCAGCGAAGGCGACGCGCGCCGCCGCCGGCGCCGCGAGGTCGGGCGAGAGCGCGCAGGGCCACGAGCCTGCACAAGAGCCTCCCAGCGAGCCCGCGCGGGCGGGCGAGCGCGCCGAAGCGTCCGAGCAGGCGACGCTGCGCGGGGCGCTCCGGCAGCCGGCGACCTGGATCGGCGGTGCCTGCTTCTTCGTCTACACCGGGATCGAGGCGACCACCGGCATCTGGACCTACAGCATGCTGACGCAGGCACGTGGCGTGCCGGTCGCCGAGGCCGGCGCGTGGGTGACCGCGTTCTGGGCGGGCCTCATGCTCGGGCGCTTCGCCTTCGGCTTCGTCGCCGAGCGCGCGCCGGTGGCGGTGCTGCTGCGCACGGCGCTCGCGGCGATCGCGCTCGGCGCGGCGCTGCTGGCGCTCGACCTCGGCGCCGTCGTGACGGCCAGCGCGATGGTGCTCTGCGGCGTCGCGATGGCTCCCGTCTTCCCGACCCTGATCTCGGCCACGCCGACGCGCGTCGGCGTGCACCACACCGGCAACGCGGTCGGCTTCCAGATCGCGGCGGCGACGCTGGGCGCGTCGCTCCTGCCGGCCGCGACCGGTGTGGTGGTCGCACGGCTCGGTCTCGAGGCGGTCGCGCCGTCGATCCTGGTGGCGTCGGTCGTGCTCGCGGCGCTGCACGAGCTGCTCGTGCGAGCGCCGCGCCCGCCCCGCGACGCTCAGCCCATCGGGTAGAGGATCTCGCGCGACACCGCGTCGCAGGCGCGACGCACGTCTTCGGAGAGCTTCACCTCGGCGCCGGCGAGCGCGTCGGGCAGCTGCTCCGCGTCGGTCGCGCCGATGATCGTCGAGCCGACGAAGTCGTGCGCGAGCGACCACGCGACCGCGAGCGTCACCGGCGCGATCCCGGCCTCGCGCGCGATGGTCGCGAAGCGACGCGTCGACTCGAGCGTCTTCTCGTTGACGAAGCGCTTGGTCATCGCCTGCGTCCGCGGGCTGTGCCCGGCGTAGTACGTGAAGCGCGCCTTCGCCGGCCGCGCGCCGTCGAGGTACTTGCCGGACAGCACGCCGCCGCCGATCGGGCTGTACGGCAGCAGGCTCACCCGCTCGCGCCGGCAGACCTCGGCGAGCGCGTCCTCGAAGCGCCGGTTCAGCAGGCTGAAGTTGTTCTGGATGGTGTCGTAGCGCGGGAACCCGCGGACGTCGGCTGCCCACAGGCTCTTCGCGAGACCGTACGCGGTCTCGTTGCTGCAGCCGATCGCGCGCACCTTGCCGGCGTCGATCACGCGCGCGAGGCCCTCGAGCGTCTCGTCGATCGGCAGGTCGGGGTCCGGCCAGTGCGTCTGGTAGAGGTCGACGTAGTCGGTACCGAGACGCTTCAGGCTGCCCTCGACCGCGCGCGTGATCGAGTGGCGGTCGAGCGCGGTGCGGCCGTTGCGCACCGGCGCCTGGAACCAGCCGCCGCCCGGGCCGGCGATCTTGGTCGCGAGGAAGAGCGAGTCGCGCGGGCGTCCGGCGAGCCAGCGGCCGACGATCTCCTCGCTGACGCCGGCCCACTTCGGGTCGGGCGGGACCGGGTACACCTCCGCGACGTCGAGGAAGTCCACGCCGGCGTCCACCGCGTGGTCGAGGATCCGGCGGCTCGCCGCCTCGTCGGCCATCGAGCCGAAGGTCATGGTGCCGAGGCACACCTCCGAGACCAGGAGCCCGCTCTTGCCGAGTCGTCGTCGCTTCATGCGGAGTCTCTACCACCGACCGAACCACCGACCGACCTGGCGTGGCGATTTGCGGCATTGTCGCTGCGGGGGGCCGCGTGGTAATCCCGCGAGCATCCCCCGAGCATGACCAGTGCGACAGCAGCAGTCCCGTCGGACGGCTCGACCAGCCCGCCGCCCGGCTACGCCGAGATCCTCGCCGAGCGGATCCAGGCCGAGATCGGCCCGCTCTCGTCGCGCTGGCTCGAGGAGCTGGCGCGCGTTCTCCCGGTGGAGGTCGGCGAGGTCTTCCCGGGCAGCAGCCTGCTCGACCACATCCCGCAGCTGCTGCACGAGGTGGGCGGCTACCTGCGTGCCCCCGAGGCCGAGGAGATCGGCGCCAACACGTCGGTGATCGAGAAGGCGCGCGAGCTGGGCCTGATGCGCCACCAGCAGCGCGCGTCGGTGCACCAGCTGCTGCGCGAGTACGAGATCCTCGGGCGCGTGATCGAGGGCTTCGTCACCGAGGAGACGCGCCGGCTCGGGCTCTCGCCCGCGCCCGAGGAGTGCATCGCGGTCATCGGGCGGCTGAACCGCTCGATGCAGATCCTGCTGCAGACCACGGTCGACACCTTCGTCGCTGAATATACGGCGACCATCGAGCAGCAGACCAAGCGCCTCGAGGGCTTCAACCGCACCGTCGGCCACGAGCTGCGCAACCCGCTCGGCACCATGCAGCTCGCGCTCGCGCTGCTCGGCAAGGAGGCGGGCTCGCCTGGCGTCGTCGATACGGGGCGCTGGCTCGGCGTCATGCAGCGCAACATCGACCACATGGTGCAGATCCTGCGCTCGCTGGAGGCGCTGACGCGCGCCGCCGGCACGCCGGACACGCCGACGCGACAGCGCATCGCGGTCGACGCGGTGGCGCGCGAGGTCGCGCGCCAGCTCGCCGAGATGGCCGAGGCGCGCGGCGTCGTGATCGAGGTCGCCGAGGGCATGCCGATGCTGCACGTCGACGCGGCCCGGCTCGAGCTCGTGCTGATGAACCTGATGTCGAACGCGGTCAAGTACGCCGATCCGGACAAGGCCCGCCGCCTGGTCGAGGTGCTGCACGAGCCGGACCCGGACGGCGGCGTGTGCGTCGTCGCGGTGCGCGACAACGGCCTCGGCATGTCCGAGGAGATGCTGGCGCGGATCTTCGAGCCGTTCTATCGCGGCCACGCCGACCGCGACCAGAAGCTCGGCAACGCGGGCAGCGGGCTCGGTCTCGCGATCGTCGACGAGTGCGTCCGCGCGCTCGGCGGCACGCTCGAGGTCCGGTCGGTCCCGGGCGACGGCACCGTCTTTCGCTTGACGATCCCCGAGGCGCCGGAGCCGGGCACGGCGCCGGCCTGAGCGCATCGTGGGCGGTACGGACCGTCCGACTGGCCCCCGCCGAGCATCCGGTACGGCGACCGTACGCGGCGTGCCGGCTACACCGGCAGTTGGGCGAGCGCCACACCGCAGCGATCTGCGATCCGTCGCGCGAGTGCTTCGAAATGCCCCCCGGCGTCGATGACGGCCTGCGAATGCGCTCCAATCGCTCCGTCCGCGGGCCGCAAGTGAAAGACGGGTTTTCGAGCCTCCTGCGCCATCGGCATGAGACTTCGGTAGTGCTTCAGGAGGGCGAGACAGTGCGGATCGTTACTCACCGAGGGCGACGAAGCCGGCGGCACTTCCCGGAGCACCGATTCGCGGTACTCGCGGGGAATCCGGTCGAGCCAGCGGGCATACGCGCGCACGGGACGATCCAGGCGAACCGCGTGCTGTAAGACGACGTAGCCTGCTGGTCGCATCTCCCCGCGCGGCATCGCGAGGTCCGCCGCCGGGTTCTTCTTTCGGCGCTCCGTCCATTCCTCTCGCCAGCGATCGAGCGTCGGCCCGAGGTTGCGAAGGCCTTGGAGCGAGAACAGGTCCGGCGAGAGCGGCATGACGATGAAGTCGGCGGCGATCAATGCCGCTCGATTGATCGCTCCCAGGTTCGGTCCGAGGTCGACGATTGCGACGTCTGCAGACGTGCGATTTCCGAGCGCGTCGAGGACGCGCCAGAAGGCGCTGATCACTCGGAACGATCGCTCCTTACGATCCAGGCACCCGGACCACTCGGACGACAGCTCGTCCTCGAACGCGGACAACGCGAGATCGCCGGCGAGCAGGACGAGCCGATCCTGGATCGCGTGTCCCGTCGGCTCGAGAACGTCGCCGGTTCCGGACAGGAGAGGTCTGACCGCCGAGTAGATCGTCTCCGCGCGGTCGCCGCTCACCCACAGGGGTTCCAGGCTCTCCTCATCCAGGAAGGCGGCCGTCAGATTCGCCTGCGGGTCGAGGTCGGCCGCGACCACGCGCGCGCCGAGGTCGGTGAACATCCAAGCGAGATGGTACGCGAGCGACGTCTTTCCGACGCCGCCCTTGTTGTTGAAGAAGGCGATGATGATCATGGTCGCTTCCGCACCGTCGCGAGGACGTGGGTCGCTTCCACCTGGAACGCGAGCTCCGGACTGCCGTTTTGCGCGAGGGCACTCTTTGCGAGCGCGATCCCGACGCCGAATCGCTGGACATATCCGAGCACCTTCAGCGCCTCGGCAAGATGCGGGTTGCGGTAGTCGGTGATGCCTGGCGTGCCGAAGTTCTCCCGGGTCACCTGGCCGAAGGGCCCTCCCGGATTGAGGATCTCGACGCGATCATTGAACCACGTGACCCGAGTCGGGGCGTTGCTGGTCTCGTAGTTGCGGTGAAGCAGCGCGTTCCGGACGAGCTGCTGCAGCGCGGCGAGCGGATAGTCCGGGTGCTGGACGTCGGTCGCGCCGCTGAGGTCGGCTGCGACGGTGACGTTCAGTCGCAGAAGCTCTTCGAGATTGCGCAGGAGCTCCGGCATGGGGCCGTCGATCTCCTTCTGATCCTTGATCGGATCAGCGAGACCCGTGCCGTCGATGCGCAGGAACTGCACGTAGTCGCCCGCGATGAATCTCCGCGGGTCCTTCCCCACGAGCAGCATGCCGAGGGTCGTCGGAAGACCCTCTGTCGTCGTGAAGCGGAGTGACGCGAGCTGATCGTCGGTCGATCGCTGATTCGCTTCGAGCACATCGCGCGAAACCGCCGCCGGGAGGTACTCTCGCCGAAAGGAGTCGACGTCCAGATCCTCGATCCGCGAGCTGACGAGCGGCTGCACGTCGAAAGGGAGGTCGCGTGCGCGCCGTCTCTCCGCGAGGCGACGCTCCTCGTCTGGAGTCGCGAGAGCGCGTCTCGGTCCGACGCGAATCCAGACGCGCCCACGCAGCCGGACGGGAGGCGCGTCGGCAGGCTCGACGACGACGACCGCCACCTCGCATCCGCCGATGCTCCTCTTCGTGACCGTGAGGCTCGGCAGCGGGATGATGTTGCCGTCGCTCCGCATCGCAGCCAGGGACTGCAGAACCTGCTCGTTGACGGGCAGATTCGCACAGGAGCCGTCGTCGTTCACCCCGACGAAGAGAACGCCGGCACGCTGGTGGTTGGGAAGATCGTTGGCGAAGGCGCAGAGGGCCTGTCGAATCTTCTCGGGATCCGAGATCGAAGCCTTGCGCTCGACCCGATCCGATTCGGGGTCGCGAAAGAGAGCCTCGATCTCCTCGGTCGTCATGCCGGGGACCTTAGCCGTTCGGTCGCCGTGTGGCGATCAGATCTGAACGTCGCGCAGGCTTCTGAAGGGAGCGATGGTGGGCGGAGAGTCCCCGAGGATCGGTGACTCTCCGCCCACCGATGCCGTGGCTCAGTAGCGGTAGTGCTCCGGCTTGTAGGGGCCGTCCACCGGCACGCCGATGTAGTCCGCCTGCTTCTGGCTCAGCTTGGTCAGCTTGACGCCGAGCTTCTCGAGGTGGAGGCGTGCGACCTCCTCGTCGAGCTTCTTCGGCAGCATGTAGACCTTCTTCTCGTACTTCTTGTTGTTCGACCACAGCTCGAGCTGCGCCAGCACCTGGTTGGTGAACGACGCGCTCATGACGAACGACGGGTGGCCGGTCGCGCAGCCGAGGTTCAGCAGACGCCCCTCGGCGAGGATCAGCACCGAGTGGCCGTCGGGGAAGACCCACTCGTCGTACTGCGGCTTGATGTTGATCTTCTTGACGCCCTTCGATTTCGCGAGGCCGGCCATGTCGATCTCGTTGTCGAAGTGGCCGATGTTGCCGACGATCGCCTTGTCCTTCATCCGCGCCATGTGCGCCGCGGTGATGATGTCGAAGTTGCCGGTCGTCGTGACGAAGATGTCCGCCGTGTCGACGAAGTCCTCGACCGTCGCCACCTGGTAGCCCTGCATCGCCGCCTGCAGCGCGCAGATCGGGTCGATCTCGGTGACGATGACGCGGCAGCCCTGGCCGCGCAGCGACTCGGCGCAGCCCTTGCCGACCTCGCCGAAGCCGCACACGACGGCGATCTTGCCGCCGAGCATGACGTCGGTCGCGCGGTTCAGGCCGTCGATCAGCGAGTGGCGGCAGCCGTAGATGTTGTCGAACTTCGACTTGGTGACCGAGTCGTTGACGTTGATCGCGGGGAAGAGCAGCGAGCCGTCCTTCGCCATCACGTAGAGACGGTGCACGCCGGTCGTGGTCTCCTCGCTCACGCCCTTGATCGCCGGGCTGATGCGCTGCCACTGCTTCGGGTCTTCCGACTGGAGGCGGCGGATCAGGTCGAGGATGATGCCCCACTCCTCGGGGTCCTTCTTCGGGTCGAACTTCGGAACCTTCTTCGCCTTCTCGAACTCGAGGCCCTTGTGCACGAGCAGGGTCGCGTCGCCGCCGTCGTCGACGATCAGGTCGGGGCCGGAGCCGTCGGGCCACACCAGCGCCTCGTTGGTGCACCACCAGTACTCCTCCAGCGTCTCGCCCTTCCAGGCGAAGACGGCGATGCCCTTGGGGTTCGCGGGCGTGCCGTTGCGGCCGACCGCGACCGCAGCCGCGGCCGAGTCCTGCGTCGAGAAGATGTTGCACGACACCCAGCGCACGTCGGCGCCGAGGTCGACCAGCGTCTCGATCAGCACCGCGGTCTGCACGGTCATGTGCAGCGAGCCCATGATCTTGGCGCCCTTGAGCGGCTTCTTCTTCGCGTAGCGGGCGCGGATCGCCATCAGACCCGGCATCTCCTGCTCGGCGAGACGGATCTCCTTGCGACCCAGCTCGGCGAGCGAGAGGTCCTTGACCTTGAACGGCAGGCGCGCGGGCGCCGCGGCCTCCTTCAGCTTGCGGATCGAGCTCATGTGCATCCTCCTTGGTTGCGTCGTCGGCGATCGCCTTCGATCGATCGATGAACGTGAATCGGGAACGAGTCAGGAACGGGACGGTGCGTGGCCGTTGCCGCCGCTCGCGCGGCGGGCGCTGGCCACGAAGAGCGCCGGGCCCCTGGCCTGCGGATCGGCGGGCAGCGCGCGCACGCGTGCAGCGGTGAAGCCCGCGGCGTCGAGCCACTGCTCGATCTGCGCACGCGAGAAGCCGAGCCAGACGTGGCCCATCTGGTGGCGGTAGTCGGCGCGGTCGTGCTCGAACATGTCGACGATCAGCAGCCGCGCGTCGGGTCGCAGCACGCGGTGCGCCTCGGCGAGCGCCGCCGCCGGGTCGGCGAGGTGGTGCAGGACGAGACACAGCGTCGCCGCGTCGAGCGCGGCGTCGCCGAGCGGCAGGGACTCGAGCTCGCCGTGCTCGAGCCGTACGTTGGCATGCGCCGTGAGGCGCTGGCGCGCCGCCTTCAGCATCGCGCGCGAGCTCTCGACCGCGACCACCTCGGCGACGAACGGGGCCAGCGCTTCGCTGATCTGTCCGGTGCCGCAGCCGAGGTCGCCGACCGTCCAGCGCTCGTCGAGCAGCCCGGCGAGCGCGAGGACGTCGAAGCGCTCGCCGAACATCTCGCGGCGAAGCTTGTCCCACTGTCCGGCGGCGCTCGAGAAGAACGCCTGCGAGCGCGTGCGGCGCTCGGCGACGATGCGGGTCAGACGGTGGTCGTCCTGCTCGGCGACCGGCATGCGCGCGGTCTGCTCGCGGAGCAGGCTCCACAGACGGCGCGCAGCGGGCTCGAGTCCGTCGAGCGCCATGCGGTAGAGGCGGCTCGTGCCGTCCGGGCGCGCCGTCACCCAGCCCTCGTCGGCGAGCACCTTCAGGTGACGGCTGACCGTGGACTGCGGCGCCTGCAGGATCGCGCACAGCTCGGCGACCGTCAGCTCGTGGCGCTCGACGAGGCGCAGCGTGCGGGCGCGGGTCGCGTCGGCGAGCGACGTCATCCACGACAGCATGGCGGGTGCGGCGGCAGTATCCATCCGTTTATCCGGATGAATGATTACCCTTCGCGCGGTGCCCGGTCAACGCTCCGCGTTGCCTTCGGGAGCTTGGTGCGCCGCCGATCTGCTGGCCCGAGGCGACGGTCCGGCATAAGGATCTGCCGCCATGAGAGTGCCTCCCGCGGCGGCGCTCGTCGCGCTGCTCCTCGGACCCTTGGTGGCCGGCGACGCCGGTGGCCAGCGCGTCCCGCAGATCGCACGCGCCGATCTGCCGGCCGGGCTCGGCATCGCGCGCGTGTCGCCGAAGCCGGGCGGCGTCCTGAGATTCTTCGCTCCGCCCGGCATCGGCGAGCAGCCGGGCGACCGGTCGCCGGTCGCCACCGTGCGGTTCGTCGCCGGGCAGCCGTCGGTGGACATCGCCGAGGCGCCCCCCTGGCTCGTGCCCGAGCACCTGAAGATGGACTACGAGATCTTCCTGCTACGCGCGGTGACGCTGACGCCGCGCTGGGTCGAGGTGATCGGTAACCGCACGACCGGCGAGACGTGGTGGGTCGCGCGCGACGACGTCGCCTTCTCGGCCTGGCCCGAGTTCCTGCTCGGTGTCTCCGGGGTCGAGGCCTTCGATCCCGAGGCGAACCCCGTTCGCGCGCGTCCCCTGGACGCGTCCCCGGTGCTGTCGAGCGCGCGCGCCGCGCTTGCCGTGCGCGCCGTCCAGGACGAGTGGGTCCGGGTCGATGCGAGCGCGCTCGCCGACCGGATGCCGCCCGAGGGCTGGCTGCGGTGGCGCCGCGGCGACCGGCTGCTGGTCACGTTCGACCCGCTCGGCTGACTCCGCGACGGGATGCCGCACGCGCGCAGCGCGCCGCCGGCGTGATGCACGGCGAGTCCCGGCGCGTCAGGGCTCGGGGACGTAGAAGTCGCCGCGCTTCGGCTCGCTGGGCCGGTGCGCCGGTGCCGACGCCGTGCTCGTGCTGGACGCGGTGGTGCTCGTCGTGCCGCTGCCCGGGCGGCCGGGAAACGCGGCGAGGATGCGGCCCGCGGCGTCCTCGAGCTTGGTCACGTCCTGCCCGTCGTCGAGGACGGTTCGCTCCGAGCCCGTCCAGAGGCGCGCATCGGAGCGCGCGTCGGTGACCTCGATCGCGAGCGAGCCCTGCTCGTAGCCGAAGACGAAGGCCGAGCCCAGACCCTGCTGTCCGCCCTCGTCGCGGTACTTGATGTACTCGCCGAAGGTGTCGGCCGACTTCTCCTCGAGGCGGACGCCGAAGTCGACCAGGAAGTCGGGGTCGCCGACCTCGATCCGCTGGTAGCCCTTGGCGGCGAGCGTCCGGTCGATGGCGCTGCGGATGGTCCACTCGAGCACGGCGGCGTCGCGCTCGCGCTCCTCGTTGGCGACCAGCACCGGAGCGGGCGTTCCCCACGCGTAGGTCCGATAGGCCGAGGCGTCGAAGCGGGCGGGCGACGTGGTCTTGACGGCGGCGGTCGAGCAGCCCGCCGCGATCGCGGCGCAGGCGCCGGCGGCGAGCGTCCAGCGTGCGATCCCGCCCCACCGTGAGCGCGCGCCCGAGCGCCTGTGCGAGCTCCGCATCGAGGTACGCCGTTAGCCCCCGGCGCGCCGGGACTCAAGGTGCCGCGACGCCGTCAGCGCGGCAACCCCAGCACGCGCTGCGCCATGATGTTGCGCTGCACCTCGCTGGTGCCGCCGGCGATCGTCAAGCACCGGTTGTAGAGATAGCGATGGCCCGGCGATCCGTCGCCGACGTGGCGGACGGCGTCGGGCTCCTCGTAGAGCAGCCCTTCCGGGCCGAGAATCTCGACGGCGCACTCGCTCAGCGCCTGCAGGAGATTGCTGGTGAAGAACTTGTTCGACGACGCGATGCCGGGGTTCAGCCGCTCGTGCAGCATGTCGCGGGAGCGTCGCGGAGGTCCATGGCGAGCGGTTCTACGCCGGCGTGCCGGGCACCGTCGAGGGGGCGCAAACGGACCTGGGCGCGCAAACGGAGCCCATCGGTGGTGCGCGCTCGAGCACGCCGCGTGACGCCCTGTCGCTCGCCCGCCCGCGGGCGTTCGTGCGCGCCAACGCCATCGCCGTCCCGGGAAGCGACCCGCCGGGCCCCGCTCTACCTCGTGTGCATCTCCGCCGGTGCGGCGCGCGACCCTGGCTCGGCGAGTGCACGCGCCAAGGACGGAGCCAGCTTCTCGGCGAGAATCGCGTTTCCTCGGCGATTGAAGTGGCAGCAATCGTCGACGTAGACCTGCTCCGCGACATCTGCGAACGCTCTGGTGAGATCGACGAAGGTGACCCCCGCAGCTTTCAGCTCCTCGCCGGCCGCCACGAGCAGGGGATACCCCTTCTCCACGGCAGACCGGTACGACTTGTCGGGTCTGTAGGCCACGGTGCGTTCTGCGTCACCAAGTGGCTTCGAGTCGGGAACGTACTGGTTCGGTTGCAGCGCGTGCACGTAGGCGATGTGGTTCGCCGCGCAGATCTGCTTCATCATCAGGGAGCTGCGCTTCCAGATCGCCACCAGATCGGCCAGCAACGCGTCGTGGTCCGCGTCTCGCGTGTCGGGTCCCCGTGCCGCATAGCCTGCAGTGACGAGCGACGACGCCATGCGGGCCTCGGACTCGGCGACCCGCGGAGCCAGCGCTCCGTCGATCACATGCCAGAGCAACGCGCTGGTCGAGCTCCGGTTCAACCCCGGTGAAGAGAGCACCGCCGCCGCACCGGTGCGGAGCTGGCGAAGCAACTCCAGATGCGCCGCACTCGAAAGTGCTCCAGGGGATGGCGCCATTCCGACCAGGTGGCCCCAGCTCCTCGGAAAGATGGCGGCCGTCCCCTGCGACAGATTCTCCGTGAGAGGAAGCGCGACTTCGTTGAATCCGTCCAGATTGACGACGAGATCGAGTCGTTCGCCCATCAACAAGAGGTACTCGAGCGCAAAGAGCTGCTGAGGTTGCTTGTAGCCGGGGATCGCGTAGCTCTCGACCACCACCTCGCGAGAAGCGCCGACGTCGTCGGCTTCCAGCAGATTCTCCAGCCGATCTCCGACGCCCAGCGAGAAGAGAAACGCGGCGGAGCCGCCGAACACCCCGACTCGAATCGGCTCTGGCCGATGCTCCGTCGCCACGAGCGGCGTGCGCCGAAAGAACCCCAAGTTCGTTGCCCGGAACGATCCTCCCGAGTCGCGCACCGGGCTTCTCGGGCTCGTCGGGTCCGCCACGAAGCCGAGATACGGATGGATGGCATAGTATTCGATCGTCTCGGGGACCGTGAAGTCCATCTGTTGGCGGGGCTTGGCCGGATCGCCACCGAGGATCTGCGCTCGCTCCGAGCGCGCTCTCGTAACGAAGCCCGCTCCCAGCAAGAGGAAGCCCGCCGCGAGCGACAGCAGCTCGAGGAGCGCCAGGGCTGCGGCGGCCAGTAGGGCGATTCGAAGCCCGCGCTTCACGGGGGAGCCACTCTCGAGCACGTATACGTCGCTTCCGGCGCAGCGTCGATTCCAGTGGCCGCTCCGGTCGCCCTTTCCCGATTCCGAAGCGCGCATCGAGAGGGGCCTCGGGCCGGAGCGCATCCTGTCGCGGCCAATCCTTGAGATTCCACCACGCCAGGCCTAATGTCGCGCCCTGATCGCGCCGCCGAGTAGGGCGCAGCCGGAACGCAGGGACGGGCGCGTGCGACGCGCCGCGAGGAGTGGGGAGGCTCGTATGGCACGGCACGGCACGTGGTCTCGAATCGTCACGCTGGCGGTGACGGCGCTCGCGACGGGCCTCCTCGCATGCTCGGACTCGGATCCCGACTGTGCGACCGGCGTCGTCGACACGACGAGCGGCAAGGTGTGCGGCACCGTGCTGGCGGTCGAGGACCTCGACGGCGTGAGCGTCGACGCGTTCCTCGGCATCCCGTTCGCCGAGAGCACCGCGGGCGCGAACCGCTTCCAGCCGCCGGTGCCGAAGGCGCGCATGGACGGCGTGTTCGCCGCCGACACGCTCGGCCCGGCGTGCCCGCAGAACCTGAACCCGCCGTACGGCGCGACCTCGATCAGCGAGGATTGCTTGACGGTCAACGTCTGGCGTCCGACCGGGCTCGCCGAGGGCGGCCGCCGTCCGGTGATGCTGTGGATCTACGGCGGCTCGTTCACCAGCGGCGCAAACCAGTACCCGGTCTACCAGGGCGACTACATCGCGGCGAAGGAGGACGTCGTCGTCGTGGCGCTCAACTACCGCCTCGGCGCGCTCGGCTTCTACGCCGGAAGCGACGGCCTCGACGGCAACTACGGCCTCATGGACCAGCAGCTCGCGATGCGCTGGGTGCGCGACAACGCCGACCGCTTCGGCGGCGATCCGGACCGGATCACGCTGTTCGGCGAGAGCGCAGGTGCGATGTCGGTCGGCCTGCACGAGCTGTCGATCCCGTCGAGCGCCGGCCTGTTCCGCGCCGGCATCCAGCAGAGCAACCCGCTCGGCATCCCGTACAAGTCGCTCGCGCAGGCGGCACCGGTCGCGGCGCTGTTCAAGCAGAAGGTCGGATGCGCGGGACAGGGGCTCGCGTGCCTGCAGGGCGTCCCGGTCGAGACGATCCTCAGCGAGCAGACGAACGTCCAGCTGCAGCTCCTGAGCTTGCTCGGCGGGCGCCTCGCGGGCTTCTTGGTGTTCGCGCCCGTGGTCGACGGCGCCTTCGTCGTCGCCGATCCCACCGTGGTCGCGGGGCAGAGCGGGCTCGCGCAGCCGACCCAGATGGGCACCAACGCGGCCGACGGCACGATCTTCATCGCCGAGATCGTGCAGCTCGTCGGCGGCACGCTGAAGGAAGCCGAGTACGTGACGGTGCTCACGCTGCTGTTCGGTGCCGCGAACGCGGCCGAGATCGTCGCGCTCTACGGCAGCGACCCGACCGGTGACAACTCGGCCTACCTCTCGCAGATCGCGACCGACTACCTGTTCGGCTGCGCCAACCGCTACGTCGCGCGCACCGCGCGCTCGGACATCTACGTCTACCGCTTCGACGAGACGTCGATCAACGTGTGGCCCGACGTCCCCGCCTGCGACGACCAGGCTTGCCACGCCGACGACGTGCCGTTCACCTTCCACGTCGACAAGCCGCTCGGCTACACCTTCACGCCGGCGCAGGCGGAGCTCTCGGACGCGATGATCGGCTACTGGACGTCGTTCGCCGGGCGTCTGGACCCGAACGGCGACGGACGCCTCGGATGGCCGTTCTTCACCCCCGACGGCCTCGAGTACCTGCTGATCGACACGCCGTTCTCGACCGCCGTGAACCCGATCGCCAACTGCGACTTCTGGGACGCGATCGGCTACGAGATCGACAGCCCGGTGCGCTTCATGACGGACCAGGCGACGAGGGCTCTCGCGGAGTAGCCGTTCGGGCCGGCGGTGCCGGCCGGCCGCAGGCCGCGAGGATCGCGTCCGACACCCGGGTCATGCGCATGTAATTGACCAGCGAGCTCTGCACGCCGTTGGTGAAGAACGCGACGGCGAGGTCGAGCTCGGGGTCGGCCCAGCCGATCGAGCTGCCGTGCCCCGAGTAGCCGAAGGTACGCAGGCTCGAGCGGCGGCCGAACGGCGAGGTGGGACCGCCGAGACGGAAGCCGGCCGCCCAGCGCACCGGCACCTGCAGCGTGCGATCGAGCGCGGTGTCGACCACCAGCGCCGTCGCGCGCGCGACCGTCTCCTCGCGGACGACGCGCACGCCGTCGAGCCGTCCGCCGGCGAGCAGCATCGCGTAGAAGCGCGTCAGGTCGGCGGTGGTGGAGATGCCGGTCGCAGCACCGCACTCGCTCGCGTGCACCTCGGGCCGGTTGAAGTCGGCGACGAAGTCGTACTCGCCGGAGAGGTCGACGTGGTGTGCGACCTCGTGGTCGCGCGCGGCCGGCAACCCGATGAAGGTGTCGGCGAGCCCGAGCGGCCCGGCGATCTCGTCGGCGACGAAGCGTCCCAGGGTGCGCCCGTCCACGCGACGCACCAGCTCGCCGAGGATCCAGCCGTAGTTCAGCGGGTGGTAGCCCACGTCGGTGCCCGGCACCCAGCGCGCGGGTCGCTCGGCCATCGCGCGCGCCACGGCGTCGAGGTCGCACCACTTCTCCCAGGTGAGCCACTTCGGTCCGACCGGCAGCCCGCCCTGGTGGCTCAGGACGTGCGTGACGGTCGCACCTTCCTTGCCGCCCTGGGCGAACTCCGGCCAGTAGCGCGCGACCGGCGCGTCGAGGTCGAGGCGGCCGCGTTCCGCGAGCATGTGGATCGCGAGCGCCGTGATCGGCTTGGTGGCCGAGAAGATCAGGAAGAGCGTGCGGTCGGTGACCGCCGGGCCATCCGCCCCCGGGCGCGCCGTGCCGCCCGCCGCCTGCAGGAGGATCCGGCCGCCGCGACGCACGGTGAGCTGCGCGCCGGGATGGGTGGCGTTCGCGAGCAGGCTCGCGAAGACGCCGGCGACGTTCTCGAGGCCGTCGGGATCGGTGCCGGTGTCGCGTGCGGCGTCGCGGTCGATGCGTGCTGCCATGCCCGGTCGATCGTACCGGTTCGCGACCGGCGCGCACGCGGGCGCGCCCCGGTCGCGACGACCGCGCGGACGGGGATCAGAACGAGACCAGCGCCTTCTCGAGCCGCGCCGCCGACTTCGGGGGACGCACCGTGCCCGACAGGATCTCGTCGGGGGTGACCGCGCGCCCGTAGTACTCGGTGTTGGCGTCGGTGCGCGTCGCGATCACCGAGCCCTGCAGCGACACGCCGGCGAACAGCCCCTGGCTCCGGCTGTAGGTGTAGACCGCGGCCACGGGCAGGACGTCCGCGCCGAGGTTGCGCCCGACCGGACCGATCGCGGCGGTGATGTCGCCGCCGATCGAGACGTTGCCGCCGCGCGAGAACGCCTTCAGGGCGTCGTCGGTGTTGAGGATGATCACGAACTCCGACACCGCGGCGCCGACCTGGAAGCCGAAGCCCGCTCCGCCCGTGCCGATCGCCGACGGCCCGCTCCAGCCGCCCTTGCCGAGCCGCGCGACGACGAGCCCCTGGCCGCCTTCGGCGCTGACGACGAAGCCCGCCTTCAGCACGGTCAGGATGGCGATGCCCTTCGCGTCGCGCAGCACGGCCTTCGGGATCCCCTCCTCGGGCATGTCCTTGAAGCGCTCGAGGATGGTCACGGCCTGGTCGACGTTCTCCTCGAGCGAGGCTGCGCGCGCCGTGGACGGCGCGAAGGCGATCGCGGCAAGCAGGGCCGCGGCGGTGATGTGGACGGCTTTCATGGCGTTGGTTCCTCCGTGTGGAGCGTGCTCCGGAGCCCCCAGGTTCATCCAGCCTATCGGGGTCCTGCCGGACCCCGAAGAGGGGGTGCGAAATTCGTGTGCCCGCTGCGCACGCGCGCGGCGGCGCGTCACGCGCGGTGCGGCCGCCTTGAAATGCGGGAGAGCGTCCACGACACTCCGCCCCGGTGTCCGGCAAGGCCGAAGTGATTCGCGGGCCCTGGCCCGCGCTGCGCGCGGACGGCGATCCGCGCGTACCCGCTGCGCCCGCCGCTCCGCCCGCGACCGAGGCCGCCGATCCGATCGCCGCCGGCAAGATGATGCTCGGCTTCGTCGTCCGCGAGTGCACGATCGCCCTCGGCCACGCGCCGAGCCCCGCCGAGCTCGCGACGTGGGCCAACCACCAGCAGGACGATCGCGGCGAGTTCTGCCTGTTCGGTCGTGCGATCACGCCCGCCGAGGCGGCGGTGATCCTGAAGCACCCGGGGCGTCCGGTGTCGGTGCGCCACGAGCGCATGCGCCCGCGCGACGCCGCCGCTCCGAGCGAGCGCACGCGCGACTGAGAGCGTGAGCAAGAATTGCGAACGCTCGAAGGAGGCGGGCCAAGGGTCCGCCTGCAGGTGGGGTGAAGCCCGCGAATTCACTTCGCGGCCCTCCCCTCGGTGATGAGCAGAGCCTGAGCGATTTCTGCTCAGGCTCTGAGCGCGCGCGATGCGTCCCGACGCTCGGCGGCCGTCGCGATCGCGTCGCGGCGCAGCGCGGTGACGTCGCGGCGCCTCGCGCGCGGCGCCGGCCGCTGCCGGAACATTGACCTCGTCCGGGGCCGCTGGTAACGCCCTAGCCGAACCGAGCGAGGAGGCACTGATGGCGGTACTCGAGGCAATCTTCCGCTGGATCCACGTCGTGGCCGGCATCATGTGGATCGGGCACCTGTACTTCTTCAACTTCGTCAACGTGCCGTTCCAGGGCACGCTCGACGGCGAGACCAAGAAGAAGGTCAACCCGGAGCTGCTGCCGCGCGCGCTGTTCTGGTTCCGCTGGGGCGCGGCCTGGACCTGGGGCAGCGGCATCCTGCTGCTCGCGCTGGTCTTCTACCACGGCTGGAAGGGCGGCCTGCTGTTCGACAGCGGCATCGAGGTGTCGAGCGCCGCGGCCGGCATCATGATCCTGGTGAACCTGCTCGCCTTCCTGCTCTACGACGTGCTGGTCAAGCAGGAGTTCGCGAAGAACCTGACCACGCTCTTCGTCGTCGGCCTGATCCTCGTCGCGATCGTGGCCGCCTGCAACGTCTACGTCGGCGGCTTCGGCTATCGCGCGACCGTCATCCACATCGGCGCGATGTTCGGCACGATCATGGCGTTCAACGTCTGGTTCCGCATCTGGCCGGCGCAGCAGAAGATCATCGCCGCGGTGAAGGGCGGCACGCCGCCCGACGCGAACCTGGTCGCGCTCGCGGGCACGCGCTCGAAGCACAACACCTTCCTCTCGGTGCCGCTGGTGTGGATGATGATCGACAGCCACACGACGTCGTTCGCGCTGCTCGCCGGGATCCCCGGATGGATCTGGACCGTGATCATGACGGCGATCGGCTGGTGGTTCGTCACCATGTTCTACCGCCAGTCGGTGAAGGACAGCGCCAAGGCCTTCTGAGCCGCCGCCCCGACCGGCGTACTTCCCGAACGGCCGACTCCTCGCGGAGTCGGCCGTTCGTGCTTCGGGTGGACGGTCCCGGAAGGGTCCTCGCCCCAGAGGCGAGATCGCGAGGTTGCAGCTCGCGCGAGGCTTCGATCAGGACGCGAGCCGCGCGCGCAGCCAGGCGTCGAGATCGACCACGCTCTGCGCGCTCACCTCGTGCGCCATGTCGTACTCGCGGAAGTCGACCTGGGCGCCCATCGCGCGTACCCGCGTCGCCGACTCGCGACCGCGCCCGACGTTGATCACCTCGTCGCCGCGGCCGTGCTGGACCCACGCCGCGAGCGAGCTGCGATCGACCTGCGGCAGCGATCGGGCGAGGTCGTCGGGTAGCCAGCTGCTGAGCGCGGCCAGCGCGCGGAAGCGACGGGGCTCGGAGAGCGCGAGCGCGTAGGCGATCACGCCGCCCTGGCTGAAGCCGAGGGCGACCGTGCGCTCCGGGTCGACCGGATAGCGCGCGCTCGCCTGGTCGACGAACGCGCGCGCCGCCATGATCGCACGCAGGGCCGCCTGCGGATCGCGCGCGCGCGGGTCGCCCGGCAGCAGCGGGAACCAGCCGTAGCCGGCGACCGGCGAGCCTGCGGCGGCGTCGAGGCGCACCTCGTCCGGCCCCTGCGGCGCGATCATCAGCGCGCGTCCGCCGAGAAGAAGCGGCGCGAGGCCGAGCAGATCGAGCGCGTTCGAGCCGAAGCCGTGGAAGGCGAAGATGGTCGGGTGCGGACCGGCGCCCGCCGGAACGTGCGTCGCGTGTGCGAGCTGCATCGCCTCACCAGCCCGAGAGCTGCGCCACGCGCTCGCGGTGGAACGCGGGGCCGCCGAACGCAGCTTCGTTGCAGCGTGCGCGCTTGAACCAGAAGTGGATGTCGTGCTCCCAGGTGAAGCCGATCCCGCCGTGGATCTGCACCGCGCGGTCGGTGGTGCGCGAGTAGACGTCGCCGAGCCGCGCCTTCGCCATCGCCGCGGCGCGCGACGCGTCGCGCGGCAGCGCCTGCTGCGCGAAGGCCGCATACCAGAGCAGCGAGCGCGACGGCTCGATCTCGCTGAAGCACTCGGCGGCCATGTGCTTGACCGCCTGGAAGCTGCCGATCACGCGTCCGAACTGCTCGCGGACCTTCGCGTAGTCGATCGCCATCTCGAGCGCGCGCTCGGCACCGCCCTGGCTCTCGGCCGCGATCGCGACGCACGCCGTGTCGAGCAGGCGGGCCATGTGCTTCCACGACTTGCCCTCGGCGCCGAGAATCTGCTCGGGCCGCACGACGACGTCGTCGAACTTCACCTCGTAGACGCGCCGCGTGACGTCGATGGTCGGCAGCAGGGTGACGGTGATGCCGGCGGTGTCGCGCGGCACGAGCAGCAGCGTCACGCCGGCCTCGCCGGAGCCTGCGCCGGTGCGCACCGCGACCAGGTAGAGGTGGGCGATCTCCGCGTCGAGGACGAAGAGCTTCGCGCCCGACAGCCGTAGCCCGCCGCGCGAGCGGCGCGGCTTGAGCGCGACGCCGGCCGCGTCGAGCCGGTCGCCCTCCTCGAGCCACGCGACCGTCGCCAGCACCTCGCCTGCGGCGAGCCGCGGCAGCCACTGCTTCTTCTGCGCCGCGGAACCGGCGGAGCACAGCAGGCTCGTCGCCAGCACGGACGACGACAGGATCGGCGCCGGCGTCAAGGTGCGGCCGAGCTCGGTGAGCAGCACCGCCGCGTCGAGCATGCCGAGCCCGAGGCCGCCGTACGGCTCGGGCACGAGCAGCCCCGTCCATCCCTGCGCGACGATCTTGCGGAACAGCTCGGGCGAGAAGCCGTGCTGGTCGGCCGCGATCTTGCGCACCGCCGATGGTGAGGATTCGGCGGCGAGGAAGTCGCGCGCGGACTCCGCGAGCAGCTGCTGGTCGGGCGTCAATCCGAAGTCCATCGCTCAGGCGCCCTTCGGCATGCCGAGCCCGCGCTCGGAGATGATGTTCTTCTGGATCTGCGAGGTGCCGCCGCCGATGATCATGCCGAGCGTGAACATGTGGTCCTTCGGCCACGAGCCGCGGTCCTCGACGTGCGGCGCGTTCTTCGCGAGCTGCCCGTAGCTGCCGAGCACCTCCAGCGCCGCGGCGCAGACGTCGTGGTTGAGCTCGGTGGTGACGAGCTTGTTGACCGACGCGCCGATGCCGTGCGGGCGGCCGTGGATCTCGTCGGACAGCTGCTTGAGCGCGTGGTACTTCATCGCCTCGACGCGGATCTGCAGGTCGGCGAGGCGCTGGCGAACGGCGGGATCGCGCGACGCCTTCTGGCCGTTCTTCGTGCGCCGCTGCGCGAGCGCGACCAGGTCGGTCATGAGCTGCTGCGTGCGCGTCGTGCTCGCGAGCATGTTGCGCTCGAAGTGCAGGGTCGAGTTGGCGACCTTCCAGCCCTCGTTCAGGTTGCCGACGAGGTTGGTGCGCGGCACGCGCACGTCGCTGAAGAACACCTCGTTGAAGCCCGACTCGCCCGTCATCTGCACCAGCGGGCGCACCGTGATGCCGGGCGTCTTCATGTCGATCAGAACGTACGAGATGCCCTGGTGCTTGGGCGCGCTCACGTCGGTGCGCACCAGACAGAACATCCAGTCGGCGAGGTGCGCGGCACTCGTCCACACCTTCTGGCCGTTGATCACGAAGAAGTCGCCGTCGATCTCGGCGCGCGTCTTGAGCGATGCGAGGTCGGAGCCCGAGCCGGGCTCGGAGTAGCCCTGGCACCAGATCTCGTCGGCGGTGAGGATCTTCGGCAGGTGCGCCCTTCTCTGCTCGTCGGTGCCGTGGCGGATCAGCGTCGGGCCGACCATCTGCACGCCCATCACGCCGATCAGGCTCGGCGCGCGGTTCAGGATCAGCTCCTCGTTGAGGATGGTCTGCCGCACGATGCTCGCGCCCTGGCCGCCGAACTCCTTCGGCCAGCCGATCGCGACGTAGCCGCCCTTGTACAGCGTTCGCTGCCACGCGCGCGCCGCCGCGATCCGGCGCGGATCGTCGTAGCTGAAGTCCTCGCCGCCATCGACGTAGGTGCTGCGCTTGGGCATGTGCTTGCGCAGCCACGCCCTCAGCTCGCGCCGGAACGCCTCGTCGTCCTTGCCGTACGTGAGGTCCATGCCGGTCGTATCGCCGTGGAGGCCGTGCGCGGTCAAGTGATCGTGCGCGGCGCGCGCGCCCGCCGCGCCGCCGTCCTCAAGTCGCGGGGCGAGACGGTCGTACCCCGGGACAGCTCGCTGGAGCGGAAGGGGTCGCGGCGATGTGGGGAGTCGGAAGTGGTTTTCTCGCGCGGAGCGCGCTCGCGGTCGCGCTGCTCGTGCCGGCCGCAGCGGCCGGCAAGGAGTGTGGTGGGGCGATCGCCTGTGCGTGCGGTGACAGCGTGCGCGGCACGGCCGTCCTCGGCGCCGACCTGGTCGGCTGCACGAACGGCCTGCGCCTCAAGGGCGCGGCCGAGCTCGACTGCGCCGGCCACGCGATCACCGGGGCGGTGCCCGGCGGCAACGAAGGCGTCGTCGTCGAGGGGACGGGAGCCGTGGTGCGCGACTGCACGGTCTCGGGCTTCCGCACCGGCATCCGCGTGCGCGGCGGCGGCGCGAACCGCATCGAGGGCAACCGCCTGCTCGCGAACACGCGCTACGGTCTCGAGCTCGCGGTCGCGACGAGCGGCAACGAGATCCTCGGCAACGTGGTCCTCGACAGCGGCGACGAGGGCATCCACGTCGGCACCGGCGCCGACGCGAACGTGATCGCCGGCAACGAGATCGCGCGCAGCAAGCGCGAGAATCTCTACCTGCTCGACGTCGCGGGCTCGCGCGTCGAGGCGAACCGCATCTGGGGCGGCGGCGCCGCCGCGATCTACGCGAAGCACGCGCGCGCGGGCGTCTTTTCCGACAACGTGATCGACGACCGTCCGGTGCAGCTGCGCGGCGCGTCCGACGCGAACCTGTTCACCGGCAATCGCCTCGACGGCGCGGGCTTCCTCTTCCAGGCCTACAAGGACGGGAAGCGCGGCTGGAAGGCGCCGCGCGGCAACGTGGTGCGCGGCGGTGCGGTGCGCGACGTCGCGACCTGCTTCCGCTTCGACGGCGCGAGCGGCAACACGGTCGAGGACGTGCAGGTCGACCGCTGCAAGCCGTTCGCGCAGAAGAGGGCGGGCGGCCTCGCTCCGAGCGCGAACGCGGTCGAGGTCGTACGCGAGTAGCGTCGGCAACGGCGCGCGCGACCGGGGCGGTGCCGAGGCGCCGTCCGCGCCCTACTTGACCCGGCGTAGCTCGCCGCGCCGCTTGCGCACCGCCAGCGCCTTCTCGTAGCGCTCGTCGACGGTCACGTCGCCCTCGAGCGCCGCCTGGCCGTGCAGGACCTGGCCGGCCGCGTTCTCGCTCGCGTCGCGCGCGCAGGTGGCGCAGAGGTTGAACGCGAACACGCGGCCGTCCGCCCCGGGCACGCGCACCTGTGCTGCGGGCAGCTCCGTCGCGCACCAGTCGCACTTGCCCGCGCGGGCCTGCGCGCGGCGCGCGAGCGCCAGCAGCTCGTCGGGGTCGAGCTCGTGCTCGGCGAAACGCTCGTGGCAGCCGAAGCAGAGCCAGATGCGGCGGTCGGAGCGGTCGCCGAGGAACGCCGCGCGGGCGATGATCGCGTTGCCGCAGAGGTCGCAGGAGCGCACGGGGCGACGATACCACGCGCGCCGCGCGTGCGCGGCATCTCGACTCCGGAGCGGTTGCCGAGTACGAGTCGTACGTGGCGGGTGGACGTGTGGTCTCGGGGTTCCGGTCGGCGGTGCGCCTGACGTTCGTGACGGCGCTGTGCGCGGCGTTCGGGGTCGGTCCCGCGCGCGCCGAGAGCGACGGCGCCACCGTCGCCGCGGACGGCCCCGCCGTGGCACCCGAGTCGGCGCCGGTCGCGACGTCGTCGCCGGCCGATCCCGCGGAGCCGAAGGTGCGATTCTTCCTGAGCGGCGACGGCCTGCTCTCGCTCGAGAACGCGCACACCCGCGAGAAGGTCATCGTGCGCTACCGCGAGGCGGACGGCACCTACTCGCGCGCTGCCCTCGATTCCATCGACCGCATCTTTCGCTCGCGCGGCGACGACGCGCGCACGCGCGTCGCGCTGCGCCTCGTCGAGCTGATCGACTTCCTCGAGGACCACGAGAAGCCCGAGGCTCTGCTGCTCGTCTCGGGCTACCGCAGCGAGGGCTACAACAGCGCGATCGTCGCGCGCGGCGGGCAGGCGGCGCGCAGCTCGATGCACAGCGAGGGGCTCGCGGCCGACCTGAAGTTCGAGGGGGTCGACCACCGCGACCTCTGGAACCGGCTCCGCGCGCGAGAGTGCTGCGGCGTCGGCTTCTACGAGAAGAGCGGCTTCATCCACGTCGACACCGGCAGGCCCCGCTTCTGGGAGCAGCACACCTCGAAGGTGAAGGAGAATCTCTCGAAGGGGAACGCACGCGTGATCGCGCGCACCGACTACGACCGCTACGGCGACGTGGTCGGCCTCGAGACGCGGTTGCACGCGATCACGCTCCACCCGCTGCGCGTGTCACGCCGCGCGCAGCTCGTGGCGGCGGACTCCGGCGTGACGCTCGCCGACCTGCGCCTCGGCGCACCGGGCGAGCCGGACGCGCCCGGCGACTGCATCGCGGTCGACGGCGACCACGCCGGCGCGCGGCAGGTGCTGCGCGTCGAGTCGGTGGAGCCGATCGGGCGCGGTACGCCGGACGCGCCGGTCGAGCGCAAGGACGACGTGGCGCTCGCGGCGCGCGTCGTCGTCACCACCTGCGCACCGCGGCTCGAGGCGACGCCGGAGCGCATCGAGTCGAACCGGATCGAGGTCTCGTCGGCGGCGCTGCAGGCGCGTCGTCGGGCGGGCTGATCCGTCGTCTGTTGCTGTCGCTCGAGTGGGCGTCGTGCAGCGGCCGTCCGCGGGACGTGCGGCGGCCGTCGCGGGGGCGTGCAGCGGGTGTCGCTGGGCCGTGCGGCGGCCGTCGCGGCGCGGTGTCCGGCCCGCTGCTCAGCCTCCACACGGGCGAAGCTTCGCTTCGCCCGTGTCGTCGGCGGCGCTGCGCGGCGTTCGCTGCGGTCCGGACACCGCACCGCGCCGGCCGAGTGACGCCGTGGTGGTGCGACGCGTCCGGCGTGCGGCGGCCGTCGCGGGACGTGCAGCGGCCGTCCGCGGGACGTGCGGCGGCCGTCGCGGGGGCGTGCAGCGGGTGTCGCTGGGCCGTGCGGCGGCCGTCGCGGCGCGGTGTCCGGCCCGCTGCTCAGCCTCCACACGGGCGAAGCTTCGCTTCGCCCGTGTCGTCGGCGGCGCTGCGCGGCGTTCGCTGCGGTCCGGACACCGCACCGCGCCGGACGGGTGGCGCCGTGGCGGTGCGACGCGTCCGGTGTGCGCCGGCCGGGTGGCGCCGTGGCGGTGCGTCGCCCGCGCGTCGTCGGGCCGTCGTTTCGCCGGCGCGGCACGCCGGCGCGACACGCCGGCGCGGCGGGGGTTGACGGCGCGGGCGGGGCGCGAAAGTCTGCGGCGCCGACAGCTTGTCTCTCGAACCGAGGAACCACCGCACATGAGGACCGACGCCGAAGCGAAGGAGCTGGTCGTCCAGATCACCAACGAGATGTTCGCGCAGGGGCTCTTGACGGCCACCGGCGGCAACGTCTCCGCGCGCGCCGCCGACGACGAGACCATCTGGATCACCCCGAGCCGGCTCTACAAGGGCAACCTGCGGGAGGAGGACCTGGTCCGCATCCGCCCCGACGGCTCGACCGCCGAGGGCGAGCGCAACCCGTCGGTCGAGTGGCAGATGCACTTCTCGAGCTACCGGGCGCGCCCCGACACCACCGGGGCGCTGCACACGCACGCGCCGATCGCGACCGCCATGGGCATCGTCGGGCTGCCGTTTCCGCCGATCAACACCGACGCGATCTTCCTGCGCGACACGCAGCTCGTGCCGTGGTTCATGCCGGGCTCGAAGGAGCTCGCCGACGCGGTCGAGGTGGCGATGGCGAAGAGCCGCGGCTGCTTCCTGCAGAACCACGGCCTGATGACCGTCGGCAAGACGCTGCGCGAGGCCGCGACGCGGGCGATGAACCTCGAGGAGACCGCCAAGATCGTCCTCTACGCGAAGCAGTTCGGTGGCGAGCTGGCGCTCATCCCGGACGAGTGGGTCGAGAAGCTCGCGGCCATCGCGGATTTCATCTGACGCATCCCTCGGGCACACTGGACAGGCTCTCTTTTCCCGGGAGGTCGCGATGTCCGAGATGAACGGCAAGGTCGCGCTGGTGACGGGCGGTGGCAGCGGCATCGGGCTCGCCGCGGCGCGCGCGCTCGCGCAGGCGGGCGCCACGGTCGCGCTCATGGGGCGCGACGGCACGCGGCTCGCGCGCGCGGTGCACGAGATCGGCTCGGAGCGCGCGTGGGCGGTGGCGGGCGACGTCGGCAACGAGGACGACGTGCGACGCGTCGTGCACGCGGTCACCGACCGGTTCCGGCGCCTCGACGTCGCGGTCAACGCCGCCGGCACCGGATTCATCGCCGGCGTCGTCGAGCAGAACGCCGAGGACTGGGCGATGACGCTGCGGACCAACCTCGACGGCGCGATGTACTGCGTCAAGCACGAGGCGGCGGCGATGGTCCAGGGCGGGCAGGGCGGCGCGATCGTCAACGTGTCGTCGATCGCGGGCAAGCTCACGCACCGGCTGATGAGCGCCTACTGCGTGTCGAAGGCGGGGCTCGAGATGCTGACCCGCTGCGCCGCCGACGAGCTCGGCCCGCAGCGCATCCGCGTGAACGCGCTTCGCCCCGGCCTCGTGCCGACCGACCTGTCGCGCATCTTCGCCGAGCATCCGAAGGTGCGCGCCAACTACGAGGCGCACATGCCGCTCGGCCGCGTCGGGCGTGTCGAGGAGGTCGCCGACGCGATCCTCTTCCTCGCGAGCGCGCGCTCGTCGTGGATCACCGGTCAGGTGCTGTCGATCGACGGCGGCCACACCCTGCGCGGCGGCCCCGACGTCGGGCTCCTGCTCACGTGACGGCTTCGGTGAGCGCAGGCGTCCGCTGCGAGATCGGCGAGGACGGCGTCGCGACGCTGACCCTCGACCGCCCCGACAAGCGCAACGCCGTCATGCCGCCCGACTGGCGCGCGCTCGAGGAGTACCTCGACGAGGGCTCGGCCGATCCCAAGGTGCGCGTCTTCGTCTTGACGGGTGCGGGATCGATCTTCTGCTCGGGCGGCGACCTGAAGTCGATGGGCGAGCGCCTCGCGCAGTCGCCGGTGCGACGATCGCGCGAGATGCTGCGCATGACGCGCGCGATCCAGCGCTTTCGCGAGACGCCGAAGCCGATCATCGGGGCGGTGAACGGCGCCGCGATCGGCGCCGGCTGCGTGCTCGCGCTCGCCTGCGACGTGCGCGTCGCGACCGCGTCCGCGACCTTCTCGGTGCCGTTCCTGCGCGTCGGCATGCAGCCGGACTTCGGCGGCGCCTACTTCCTGCCGCGCGTCCTCGGCACGGCGCGCGCCCTCGAGCTGCTGTGGACCGCCGACCCGCTCACCGCCGAAGAGGCTGCCCGCCTCGGCCTGGTGAACCGCGTCCTGCCCGACGAAGGGTTCGCGGCGGGCGTGCAGGACTTCGCACGCAAGGTGGCGCGCAACCCCGCGGGCCCGCTCGCGCTGTCGAAGCTGACCGTCTACCACGGCGCCGAGCAGACGCTCTCGGAGCTGCTCGACATCGAGGCGCTCGCGCAGACCGTGCTGTCGAAGTCGGCCGACGCGCAGGAGGGCGTGCGCGCCTTCGTCGAGAAGCGCCGCCCCACCTTCAAGGACGAATGAGGCCCACGATGATCGCCGCCCGAGCAAGAAGGCCACCGGCGAAGCGCAGCACGGCGCCGCACGACCCGCACGATCGCCGCACGGGAACAAATGGCGACGAGCGAGGGCTCAGCCCGAGGGAGGAGGCCCATCGGAGGAGCGCAGCGCGGCGCAGCCGCGCGAGCACCGCACGGGGGCGAAAATAAGGAAGCGCGACGAGCGAGGGCTCAGCCCGAGGGAGGAGGCCCATCGGAGGAGCGCAGCGCGGCGTGAGCCGCGCGAGCACCGCACGGGGGCAAATGGCAACGCCAGGCTCTGCCCGAGGGAGGAGGCCCATCGGAGGAGCGGAGCGCGGCGCAGCCGCGCGAGCACCGCACGGGGGCGAAAATAAGGAAGCGCGACGAGCGAGGGCTCAGCCCGAGGGAGGAGGCCCATCGGAGGAGCGGAGCGCGGCGCAGCCGCGCGAGCACCGCACGGGGGCGAAAATAAGGAAGCGCGACGAGCGAGGGCTCTGCCCGAGGGAGGAGGCCCATCGGAGGAGCGGAGCGCGGCGCAGCCGCGCGAGCACCGCACGGGGGCGAAAATAAGAATGACACCAAACGGAATCGTCGCGCTGGGCGCGGTGCTCGGTGGCCTCGGGGTGGCGGTGGGCGCGTTCGGCGCACACGGCCTGCAGGCGCGCGTCACGCCCGAGATGCTGAACGTCTTCGAGATCGGCGTTCGCTACCAGATGTACCACGCGCTCGCGCTGGTCCTGCTCGGCCTGTTCGCCGGGCGCGGCCCCTCGCCGGTTCCGATCGAGATCCCGGCCGGCGTCGGACCTGCGGCGTGGGCCTTCCTGGCCGGCGTCGTGCTCTTCAGCGGTAGCCTCTACGTGCTGGTGCTCACCGGCACGAAGTGGCTCGGCGCGGTGACGCCGCTCGGCGGCGTCGCGTTCATCGTCGGCTGGGTGCTGTTCGCGCGCGCTGCCCTGCTGCGATGAGCCCGGGTGGCGATCTCCGTCCACGCGTCGCCGGCGACTCCGCGCACCGCGGCGGCGCGCCCGCGTCTGAACGGCTGAGGGGCGCGCCGGGCCGCGGGTCGCGCCGCGGCGTTCTCCTGGTGGTCGCCGCGGTCTACGCCCTGGGGATCGTCTATCTGGCCTGGCCGATCAGCGGCGATCCGTCCTCGCGCGTGGTCGACGTCGTCGCGACCGGAGCACCCCTCGGACACTGGGCCGAGGCGGATCGGAATCTCGCCGTCTGGGTGCTCAGCTGGACGGCGCGCGCCGCGCTCGATCCGCGGCGCGAGCTCTTCCAGGCGGATCTCTTCCATCCCGCGCCCGACACGCTCGCTTCCTCCGAGAACCTGCTCGGCTTGCTGCCCGTCTCGGGCCCGACGTTCTGGCTCTCCGGAAACCCGATCCTCACGCACAACGTCACCCTGTTCGCGGTGATCTTGCTGCTCGCGCTGCTGACCTTCCTCCTGGTCCGGGACTGGACCGGAAGTGCGAGCGCGGGCTTTCTCTCCGGTGCCGTCCTCGGCTTCGCCCCGGTCGTCGTCGCCTGGTGGTCGAACGTCATCTCGGCGAGCGCGGTGCACCTGTTTCCGCTCGTCCTCCTCCTGGCGATCCGGGCCGCGCGGCGGCCGCGCTGGTGGACCCTGCTCGCCCTCGCGCTCGCGGTCGCGCTCCAGGTCCTCGCCGGTCTCTACGTCGCCTACCAGCTGCTCGTGATCGTCGCGCTGTTCGCCCCCGCGGTCTGGTGGGAGGCCCGTCGCGCCGGCGAGCGCGCGTGGCCGGCGCTGGCGGCGATCGGAGCAGGCTTCGTCGTTCTCCTGCCCTTGAGCCTTCCCTACCTGCGCGTCCGCGCGACCGGAGTGCTGCCGGACCTCGCAACCGCCCAGGTGATCGCGAGCGCGCTCGGGCTTTCGGCGCAGACCGTGTGGCAGCGGGTCGTCGACAACGTGGGCTGGGCGATGCTGGCGCTCGCCCTGGTGGCGGTGCTGCCGATCCGGCGCGGGAACGGGCACGTCCGGATCGCGCTGGTCGGAATCGCGGTGGTGGGCGGCGTTCTGTGCATGGGGCCCGGTGCGCCCTTGCTCCCGGGCACGTCGCTGCCGGGGCTGTACGAGATCGCGATGCGGTTCGTGCCGGGCTTCTCGTCGATGCGGGCTCCGGGGCGATTTCTGATCTTGCCTGTCCTGTCGGTCGCGGTGCTGGCCGGGCTCGGCGCCGCGGATCTGCTCGAGGCGCTGCGGCGCCTTCCGCGCGCGGCGCGCCCGGCGAACGCGCTCCTGCTGCTGGCCGGAGTCGCGATGGTGCTGGCTCGCCATCCCGAGCGTCCCCTGGTCGCGATGCAGATGCCCGCGTCGCCGGCGGACTGGCAGCCCTACCTCTGGCTGCGCGAGCACGGCGAGGGCAAGACCGTCCTCGAGCTACCGGCGATGGTGAGCCCGCTCGATCTGCCGCTGCTCCGCGCGACCGGCGAGTACCTGATCGGCTCCGCGCTGCACGACCTGCCGCTCGTCAACGGGTACTCGGGACACCAGCCACCGACCGCGCAGCTCCTGCTCACGCTCGCGCAGCGGCTGCCCGATCCCGGTGCGTGGGAGCAGCTTTGCGCCGCCGTCGACGTCGGTTGGATCGTCGTGCACCTCGACGGCGAGCAGGACGAGGCGTCGTGGAACGCTGCCGCGAGCGCCCTCGACCTGGAGCGCGCCGCCACGTTCCCGGGGCCGGTGCACATCTATCGCCCGCGCGCTGCCTGCGGCGAGCTGCAGGAACGCCTCCTCGCGCAGCTCCGCGGCGCGGGGCAGACCACGCTGCGCGGCAACCCCGTGTCGGAGCTCGAAGCCGCGGACCGTCGCGGTCGGATCGCGCTGCACGCGGCCGCTCTACCGCCGCAGCAGCACGTCTGGCTCTGGGCGGACGTCGCCAACGAGAGCGGACGCACCTGGCCCGGCTTCACGATCGAGGTGCCCGGTGCGGTGGGCGTGCAGAGCCGGTTTCGCGACCCCGAAACGGGTCGGATCGTCGGCCCCGCGATCGTGAGTCCGCTCGGCGTCGACCTCGAGCCGGGGCGCTCGACGCGCGTCCGCGTCGCCGCCCAGGTCCCGCCGCCCGGCGCGTACGTGCTCGAGGTCGGGCTCGTGCAGGACGGCTTCGGATGGTTCGCGGATCGGCCCGGAGGCGGCGCCGTCCTGCGCCGCCCGGTCGTGGTGCCGGGCGCGATCGCGGACGGTACGCGCGCGACGGATCGGGAGGAGCCGACGCCAGGCGCCCGGTGATGGATTCCTTCCGAGGGGCTGCGGGACCCGACCCGTCCGAGCACGCGGCGCGTTCCGTCGCCGGATCACGCCTCGCCCTCGAGGGGCTGGGCGCTGCGACGCTCTACGCGCTCCTCACCTTCTGCCTGCTGCAGCCGCTGCTGTCGGACCCCGCGGGCTCGCTGTTCGACGGGCGCTCGGTCGCCGTGGGGCAGCACGGCGAGCTCGCTCTGAAGGACGTCCTGCTTCTCGCCTGGATCTACGCGTGGGGCTGGCACGCGGTGACCGGTCACCCGCTGGGACTCTACGACTCCAACGCCTTCCATCCGTACCCCACGAGCCTCGCGTTCTCCGAGCACGCGCTCGGCAAGCTGCCGACGGCCGGGCTCGTCTTCGGCCTCACCGACGATGCCGTCCTGGCGCACCAGATCGACCTCGTCGCGTCGTTCGCGCTCTCCGCCGCCGCGGTCTACGTCCTGCTTCGCTCCATGCGCGTGTCGATCGTTGCGGGTCTGATCGCCGGAGCGGTCTTCGCGTTCTGTCCGATCCGCCTCGAGACCCTGCACCACTCGCACCTCCTGGGGTGGCAGTACCTGCCGCTCGCCTTGCTGTTCCTCGCGCGGACGCTGCGCCTCGGTCGCGCGACCGCCGCCGCGTCGTTCGCACTGCTGCTGCTCCTCCAGCTCCTGTGCTCGTACTACCTCGCCTACATGGCGCTGGTCGGGGTCGCGGCCTTCGCCGCGGCGCACGTCCTGTTCGCCGGGCGCACGCTCTCCGGTCGAGGGGTGGTTCTCGCGGTCGTCGCCGCCGTCGCCGTGCTGGTCGTCTTCGGCGCTCTGAGCTGGCCGTATCTCGAGCTGCGGGCGACGGGGATCCTGCCGCGCTACGCGCTCACCGATCCGGGTGGCGCGCTGGTGCTGCGCCATGCGTCCAGCCATCCGTGGCGGGGCTACCTCGATCCGTCGGCGGTGCCGCCGTATGGCACCGCGAGCCCCTTCGTCGGCTGGGTACCGCTTGGGGTCGCACTCGTCGGATGCCTCGGGGTGGCGAAGGCCGACGTCGCGCGACGGACGCAGATCGCCGCGGCGATCGCCATCGCGCTGGCCGGCTGGTCGCTTTCGCTCGGGCCGGGGCTGGAGATCGCGGGGCTGTCGCTGCCGTCGCCGTACGACGTGCTGCTGCGCGTCGTCCCCGGGTTCTCGTCGATGCGCGCCCCCGGGCGATTCGCCCTGCTCATGATGCTCGGTGTCGCGATGCTCGTCGGCTTCGGCCTCGATGCGATGGGGCGTGCGCTGGCGCGACGGTCCTGGCCACGGCCTCTGCTCGCGGCGGCTGCCGTCGCGCTCGTCGTCGTGACGGCGATCGAGTACCGCCTGCCGTGGCGTCGATTTGCCGCCCATCCCGTGCGGATCGGCCGCGACGCCGGCACGGTCAACGCCGACCTCGCCCGACGCCCCCCCGGCGTCGTCGCCGAGTTCCCGTTTCATGGCGGCGCCGGCGTCGAGGCGGCGACCGCCATGCTGAACAGCACGACGCACTGGCAGCAGCTCGTGAACGGGAAGAGCGGCTACGAGCCGCGCGGGCGGAGCATCCTGCGCCTGGTCGCGGATCGCCTCCCCGAGGATCCGCTGCTCCTGCGGACCTTCGTTCGTTTGACCGGCGCCGGGTACGTCGTCGTGCGCGGGCACGAGGTCGGGCCGGACGAGGTGGACGCGTGGCTGCGACTTCCCGGAATCGAATGGGTTCGACGCGATCCGCAAGGCGATCTCCTGGGTGTGGTCGTGCTCGAGCAGGAGGCCGATCTCGCGCCGCTGCTGCTGGCGTGTGCCGGCTATCCGGCGCCTGACGTCGGTCGCGACGGCGCGTGCGATGCGCTCGAGCGCGAGCTCGCCAGGTCGAATCGCGTCGGTCACGACCACCGCGCACCTCGCTCGCCCGATGCGGCCCCCGGACGGATGCCCGGACCTCGTCCGGCACGTCGATCCGCACCCGACGGGTGAGCCGCGCTCGAGCCAGGCCAGAAATCGTTTGACGGGACGAAGCAGCCTCGGGCAAGACTCTCGTGCGCCGCATCGACTGGTGCGGGATCCGGCCGCCTCGACAGGGCGAGAGGTGCGGCATCCCGACGACAGGCGCGCACAGGCTGACATCGATTTGAAGTCATCGGTCGCGCACCGAGCGAGCTCGGTGTCCTCGCCCACGACGTGCTCGCCAGGTTCGGCAGCCGGCCCGGCCTCGGCGTCCATCGCGCCTCGCGGCTCGATGCCCGATCTCGGGGCCCTGCTGCTCTCTCTGGCGGTGGCGCTGGCGGTCTTCGCGCGGACTCGCGCCGTCGGGTTGATCGGATGGGACTCGCTGCCCGAGGTCGCGTCGAGCCGGATCCGAGGCTGGTCGGACTTCTTCGCGACCTTCGTCGAGAGGACGGCCGAAGGCTACTACCCGTTCAAGTTCTACCGCCCGGTCTTCAACCTCTCCCTGGCGCTCGACCATGCCCTCTGGGGGATCGATCCGGTGGGCTATCAGCTCTCGAGCGCGCTGCTGTTCGGCGCCTGCGGCTTCGCGCTGTACCGCCTCGCGCGCGGCCTGCTCGGTGCCGGCGCGCGCGACGTCGGCCCGTGGATCGCGCTCGCGATCTTCTTCGTCGCGCCCTTTCACCTCGACGTGGTGGCGATCGTCTCGCGACGGATGGATCTCATCGCGGGCCTGTTCATCTGTCTCGCGCTCGCGAGCCAGCTCCGTCGCTGTCGCGACACGACGCCGCGTGTCGCGCTGCTTCCGGCGCTGTTCACGCTGGCTGCGATCGGCGCGAAGGAGATCGCGGTCGTCGTCCCGCCGCTGGTGTTCCTGCTGGTGCTGCTCTACGCGCGCCCGGAGACCGGCCGGCGGCTCTGGAGACGCGCCGCCCTCGCGACCGTCCCCCACGTGGCGGCGATCGCGCTGTGCATCGCGGCGCGCCTGGCCGCATTCGGCGAGCTCGGCGGCCATCCGACCACCCGGCTCGCCGGCGCGATCGACCTTCTTCCGCTGATGCTGGGGCACGAGCTGCTCGCGCAGCTCGGCGGCGCGATCGACGGCCCCCATCTCGTGGTCGGGATCGGCACGTTGCTCGCGACGGTGATCCTCTGCGCCTGGCTGGTGTTCCGTCCCGACGGCGTCGCCGCCGGGCCCGCGCGGAGCGCGCTCGCCGCGGCGGCGATCGCGCTCGCATGGCTCGTCGGGTGCGCTGCCCTCCTCGGGACGGTCGGCATGATCCAGTCGTGGTATCTGCTCGTGCCTCGCCAGGGATTCGCCCTCCTGCTCGGCGCGATCGCGCAGCTGCTGGTCGCCGCGGTCCGCGTCAAGGGTGGACCGGCTCGCGTCGCGGCGGATCTCTGCCTGGCGGGGATCGCTGCGCTGGTGCTGGTGCAGGCCGTGGCCTCCCCCCTGTTCCGCGAGCCGCGGCAGCTGATCGAGGCGACGCAGGTGGCTGACGACTACCTCGCGAACCTGCGCGCCCGGATCGACTCGGCGCCGCACGTCAGCATCGTCGGGCACCCGACGCCGCCGCTCCTGGTTCGACTGGCGGAGGAATCGCAGGACGGGCCCGCGACCACGGCGCTCACCTGGTACACGGTCCAGGCGTGGGCAGACCTCGTCTACCGCGACCGGCAGCTGATCGTCCTGCCGCGCAGCTCGGCTGCGCCGCTGGTCGAGGTGACGCAGAAGACCACCGTGATCGAGCTCCATCCCCGCTACGCGCGGCTCGCCGCGATGAACCGGCGCACGCGCAACGATCGGGCGGACGGCATCCAGCGCCCGGCGGGAGCCGATGCGCGGAGCATCAAGGAAGCGATGAAGCGGCTGCGGCAGGTCGTCGACCGGTTCAAGAACCGTCAGCGCGACGTCGACGATCCCCGCGCGCGGCCCCCGCTGCCGCCCTGAGCGCTCACAGGTAGCCCAGCGCGCGCAGCGACTCCTCGACGCGCTCCGGGATCGGCGCCGCTCCGCCGTCCGTGTCCGGAGCGGCGGTCCGGCTGCGCGTGGCCGCGGCCTCCTCGCGGTGCCGCGCGAGGCGCGCGGCGAGCGGCGCGACCTCGTCGGCGCCGGGCTGGCGCGGTGCGACCTCGTCGGGGTCGGCCGTCAGGTCGTACAGCGCGAGCCGCCCGCCGGCGTCGATGAGCTTGACGCTGCCGAGGCGCATGCCCATGCGGTCGTCGTTCGACATCCAGCCGAAGAAGATCGGCCGGTCGGGCTCGAGGTCGTCGCCGGCGAGCGCACCCGCGAGGCTGATCCCCATCCCTTGCGGCAACGGCGCGAGGCCGAGCAGATCGAGGATGGTGGGTGCCACGTCCACCAGGCTCACCGGCGTGTCGATCGTCTCGTCCTCGGGGATCCCCGGACCGCGGAAGACGAGCGGCACGTGCAGCTGCTCCTGGTGGAACGCGGTGCCGTGGCGCGCGACCGCGTGCTCGCCGAACGCCTCGCCGTGGTCGGACAGCAGCACGACGAGGGTGCTCGCGGCGAGGCCCTGCCGCTCGAGCTCGTCGAGGAAGCCCCCCAGCAGCTCGTCCGCCTCGCGGATCGTGCGGTCGTAAGCGTCGACCTCGGCGCGGTGCGCCGGTGGGATGCGCCGGTGGAAGCCCGTCGCCGGATCGCCGGGGTCGGTGAACAGCGCGTGCGAGCGCGCGTCCGACACGTACGGATCGTGCGTCTTGTACGTGTGCAGGAAGAGGAAGCTCCTCCGGTCGGGGTTCGCGGCGAGATGGCGGGCGCCGTCGGCGAAGGTCGCGACGCCGCGGCCGCGCTCGACGAACGCGCGCTCGACGAAGCGGTCGAAGCCGAACCAGAAGCCGAACGATCCGGCCACCAGCGCGTCCTCGGTGTACGCGGCGGTCTCGAAGCCCGCGTCGCGCAGCGACTCGGCGAGGAGCTTCGCCCGGCTGCCGGGCTCGAGGCGCCCGAGCGTCGCCTGCGCGTCGTGCGTGAGCCCGCTGAACAGGCTCAGGTGCGCGACGTCGGTGCGGGGGAAGGTGGTGCTCGCGTCGGCGAAGCGCACGCCGCGCGCGATCAGCGCTTCGTCGATGCGTGGCGAGGTGTCGCGGCCGTAGCCGTAGCCGGAGAGGTGGTCGGCGCGCAGCGTGTCGAGCGAGATCACGACCACGTTGCGGATCGCCGGTGGCTCGCCGGCGAGCGGCGCGACGACGCGCGGCACGGCCCACACCGCACCGCGCACGTCGTCGTCGGTGAGGCTGCGGCTCTCGAGCCGGAGCCTGCACTGCGCCGGCGCCGGCAGGTCGTGCGTCACGTCGTGCCAGGTGCGCGCGCCCGCCTCGCCACCGGCGATCGTCGCGTCGACCAGCACGGCGTCGGCCAGCACGGCGTCGGCGGCGCCGTCGCAGGACGCCACCGCCCGGAACGCGACGCGCGGCTGCGCGACCGAGCCGGCGTGCTGCGCGAGCCCGTAGCCGAGCTCGAGCCGGCCGCCGGCGGGCATGGTGAAGGGCGCGCTCTCGAGCGCGGCGCGGATCGGCAGGATGCCGTGCAGGCGAAGGTTGACGACGCTCGAGTCGAGCGGTCGCTCGGGGGTGAGCTCGACGATCACGCGGCTCCGATCGTCGGGCGTGCGCGCGATCGTGAAGCCGCCGCTCGCGACCTGGAAGGAGCGGTCCATCGCGAAGCCGGCCGCGGCCGCCGGCAGGTGCGCGACCACCTCGGGGATCGTCTGGTAGGAGAGCGTCAGCGCGCCGTCGGGCAGGGCGGCCGCCGCGGGCGCGAGTGCGATCTCGGCGCGGACCTTGCCGTCCACCATCCGCACCGCCTGCGCGTCGCCGGCGAGGACGACGGTCGGCGCGACCACGACCGGCCGCGCCTCCTCGCCGATCTGCGCCACCGCGCGCGGTGCGGGCGCGAGACCGAAGGCGTCCGCGCCGAGGCGCTGGGTGACGGTGCGCAGCGGACGCCGGTCGGGCTCCGGCGCGCGCGTGCAGCCGGCGGCGAGCAGCACCGCAGCGGACAGCAGGAGTGGAAGACGGATCACGAAGGACATCGAGCAGGCCGCGACGGGTGGCTCGCGAGGCGATCGGCCGGGGACGGCGCGGGACTCACCCGAAGTCCCGGGACTCTACACCCGCGGCGCGCCGCTCGACAATGCGGGAAACGCCACCGGGAAGCGGCCGGCGTGACGCGCGTCCGCGCTAGAGCGCCGCAAACGGCACGCTGTTGAAGCCGTGCACGTTGCTCATGTGCACCCGCTCGCAGCGCGCCTCGTCGACCGTGAAGCGCGGGAAGCGGCGGCCGAACTCCTCGAGCGCGACGCGCATCTCGAGGCGCGCCAGCGACGCGCCGAGGCAGAAGTGGATGCCCTGACCGAAGCCGAGCGCGACGGCCACCTTGCGCTGCACGTCGAAGCGGTCCGGGTCCGCGAACTCGCGCTCGTCGCGGTTGGCCGCGCCGGTGAGCAGCAGGATGCGCGCGCCCGCCGGCACGCGCGCGCCGTGCCACTCGACCTCACGGGTCGTGACCCGGCCCTGGTACTGCGACGGCGAGGTGTAGCGCAGCACCTCCTCGACGGCGTTCGGGATGAGCGCCGGGTCGGCGAGGATCCTCGCGTACTCGCCCGGATGGCGCGAGAACAGCACCGCGGCGTTCGCCAGCAGCTTGGTGACGGTCTCGTTGCCGGCGACCCCGAGCAGCGAGCAGAAGCCGACGATCTCGCCGTTCGTGAGCCGGGTGCGCGTGCCCTCGTCGGTCTCGATCTCGGCGTCGAGCAGCGCGCTGATCAGACCGTCGTTGGGGCGCACCCGCAGCTCGGCGACCAGGCGGTCCCAGTACTCGATCATCGCGCCCATCGCCTCGAGCGCGTGCGCCGGGACGTTGCCGGTGTCGCGGTCGCGGTCGAGCGACGCGTCCATGTGACGGCGGAGCCCGACCCGGTCGGGCTCGGGCACCCCGAGCATGGTGAAGATCATCTCCATCGGCAGCAGCGCCGACAGGTCCTTGACGACGTCGCCGCCGCCGCGCGCGGCGAGCGGCTCGAGCAGGCGGATCACCGTCGCGCGTGCGAACGGCTCGAGCTCCGCGATGCGGCGCGGCGTGAACACGCGGTTCACCAGCTTGCGCAGCCGGTCGTGGCGCGGCGGGTCGGTGAAGATCATCATCGGACGCTCGCCGAACAGCGCGCCGTCGATGCGCTCGATCGTGGTGCCCTGCGCCGAGCTGTAGGTCTCCCAGTCGTGCGACGCGTCGAGCACGTCGCGGAAGCGCGACAGCGCCCAGAAGTCGAAGCGCTCGTTGCGGTAGAGCGGAGCGTGGTCCCTGAGCCAGCGGTAGGTCGGGTAGGGGTCCTCGTGAAACTCGTGCGCGAAGGGGTTCAGCTCCACGCGGCCTGCCATACCCCAACCCACCCCGCGGTGCACGAGGCCGCTGGGCTTGAGTCTCGGGCCGCAGGCGACGATGAAGGGGGATGCGTGTGCTCCGCCTCGTCGCCCTGCTGCTCGTCGCGGCCGTCCATCCGGCGCTGGTCGGCTACGGCGGACCCGATCCGTTCCAGGTCGCGCCGCTGCGCGCGTCGGCCGGCAACTACGTGCCTGGCGAATGGGTCGCGAGCACGTCGGTCTCGAGCAAGGACGAGATCGTGGTGGTCGTCATGGCGAGCTGGTGTCCGCACTGCGCGCGCATGATCGACCAGCTCGCCGCCAGCGGCGACGCGCGCGCGAAGGTGGACATGGTGCTCTTCTTCGACGACGAGAACGGCGCCGCCGCGCGGCAGGGCAAGTACGTGACCTACCCGGACAAGCTCGCCGGCCGCGACCTGCCGTACTACTTCGGCAAGAAGGCCGAGTGGGGCGGGCTCGTGAGCGGCTTCCCGACGGTTCTCGCCTGCACGCGCCAGGGCTGCACGCGGAAGAGCCGCGCCGACATCGGCCTGCGCTGATCTGCGCTCGCGTCCGCGTGCGGCGTTCTCGCCGTGCGGACGACGTCCCGCCACCGGTGGCGCGCGGTCACTCCTCGACGAAGTCGAGGTCCTTCGCGAAGGTCTCGTCGAGGGCCGCGAGGCTCGCGAACGCGACGGCGATCGCCACCGCCCCGACCGCGATGCCGCTGCCGACCACGCCGAGCGCGGGCGTCGCCGCCTGGAAGGTCGAGGTGAGGAGCACGACGGCGCCGCGGACGAAGTTCGGCGCGCTGGTGGTCGCGGTGGCGCGGACGTTGGTGCCGAACTGCTCCGACGCCATGGTGACGAACACCGCCCAGTAGCCGGTCGCGAAGCCGAGCGCCGTGCAGACGGCGTAGAACGCGACCAGCGACGCGGCGGCGACCGTGAAGTAGAGCGCGACCCCGACCACGGTCATCGCGAGGAACGCGAGCACGACCCGCTTGCGGCTGCGCAGGAGCTGGCTCGCGAGCCCGCTCGCGACGTCGCCGAGCGCGAGCCCGACGTAGGCGAACAGCACCGCACGTCCCGCCGACGGCGCCTCCGCCATGCCGAGCGCGTGGCCGAACTCGGGCGAGAAGGTGACCAGGACGCCGACCACGTACCAGATCGGCACGCCGATCAGGATCACGCACACGTAGCGGCGCGCGCGCTCGGTGGTCGAGAAGAGGCTCAGGAAGCTGCCGCGCCGCACGTGCGCCTGCGCCTTGAGCTGCTCGAACATGCCGGACTCGTAGACGCCGATCCGCAGCAGCAGCAGCGCGATGCCGAGCGCGCCGCCGACGAAGTAGGCCGTGCGCCAGTGGAAGAGGTCGCCGACCAGCGCCGCCGCGATCGCGCCGCAGATGCCGACGGTGGCGATGATGGTGGTGCCGTAGCCCCGCGACTCGCGTCCCATCAGCTCGCTCACCAGCGTCACGCCGGCGCCCAGCTCGCCGGCGAGGCCGATCCCGGCGACCAGGCGCAGCGCGGCGTAGCTCTCGACGCTCTGCACGAAGCCGTTCAGGACGTTCGCCACCGAGTACAGGCAGATCGAGCCGAACAGCACCGACAGCCGCCCGCGCTTGTCGCCGAGCACGCCCCAGAACACGCCGCCGATCAGCATGCCACCCATCTGCATGTTGAGCAGCAGCACGCCGGTCGGCAGCAGCTCGGCGTCGGGCACGCCGATGTCGCGCAGGCTCGCGACGCGCACGATGCTGAACAGGATCAGGTCGTAGATGTCGACGAAGTAGCCCAGCGCCGCGACCAGGATCGCCATCGACACGGCGCGCGGCCGCGTCGCCGCTCCGTCCCCCGCCTGCTCCCCGCCGCCTCGCATCGCGCCTCCGCCGCCGTCTCCGCGCACCGTCGCACGTGGATCGTCGGCACGATCGGTCCGTCGCGAAAGCCGCACCGTCGCTCGCGCTGTGCTACGGGGTCGGCCGATGCTTCCTCTAGCGGGCTTCCTGATGCTGCTCTACTGCGTGTGGCGCGGCGGCAACCCGATCGGCGTCGGCTTGCTCGGGCTCGGCGTCGGCATCCACGTGGTGCTCCTGCTGCGCATCCTGCGCGCCACGACCGGCGGCGTCGGCGGACACGCGGAGTGGGTGCGCGACGTCTCGCAGCGGCCGCGCATCGAGCGCAGTCCGGCGTGGCTGATCGGCTCGGCGCTGGTCGCGCTCGGTGCGTCGCTGGCGCTCTTCACGCGCTGACGCCCCGAGAGCACTCGCTGCGCGCGCGACGGCTCGTCGTCGCGCGCAGCGGTCCGAGCGCGCGACGGCTCAAGCGTAGGTACGTCGCGCGACCGTCACCACCACCGCCAGCAGCTCGGCCGGGTCGACCGGCTTCGTGAGGTGCATCTCGAAGCCGCTGGACAGCACGCGCACGCGATCCTCGACGCGCGCATACGCCGTGAGCGCGATCGCCGGAACGCGGCCGCCGCGCTCGGCCGGCAGCGCGCGCACCCGCTCGAGGAACGCGTAGCCGTCCTCGCCCGGCATGCCGATGTCCGACAGCAGGACGTGCGGCTGCCACGCGGCCACGATCTCGAGCCCCTGCGCCGCGGACGCCGCGGTGCGCACCTCGGCGCCCTGCAGCGACAGCAGCACCGCGAGCGTGCGCGTCGTGTCGTCGTCGTCGTCGACGACGAGGATGCGCTGGCCGTCGAGCCGCGCCAGGCTGCCGGTGTCGAGCGGCGGGCCGGCCTCGTGCGCCGTCGCGGGCTCGCGGCCCGCGCGCGGCGTCTCGGTCGCCGCCACGCGCAGCGGCAGGCGCACGCGGAACGTGCTGCCGCGATCGGTCCCATCGCTGTGCGCAGACACCGTTCCGCCGTGCAGCTCGACGAGATGGCGCACGATCGCGAGGCCGAGCCCGAGGCCGCCGTGCGCGCGCGACGGTCCGGTGTCGGCCTGCCAGAAGCGCTCGAAGAGGTGCGACAGCTTGTCGGCGGGAACGCCGCAGCCGGTGTCCGCCACCGTCACCTCGACGTGCGACCCGACGCGCTCGAGCACCACCGCGACGCTGCCGTTCCTGGGCGTGAACTTGATCGCGTTGCTGAGCAGGTTCCAGAGCACCTGCTGCAGGCGCTCCGCGTCGCCCGAAACCGGGCCGGCGGTCGGGTCGAGGATCGACTGCACGAGGATGCCCTTCGCCTCCGCGGCGGGACGCACGGCGTCGAGCGCCGCCTCGATCACCGGCGGCAGATCGACCGGACGCACGTCGAGGCGCAGCTTCCCCGACACGATGCGCGACACGTCGAGCAGGTCGTCGACGATCTGCGCCTGCGTCCGCGCCGCGCGCTCGATGCTCGCGAGCGCCTGCTCGAGGTCGGCGCGTGCCGCCGGGTTGCTGCGCAGGAGGCGCGTCCAGGTGAGGATCGGCGTGAGCGGCGTGCGCAGCTCGTGCGACACGACGGCGAGGAACTCGTCCTTCGTCCGGTTCGCCTTCTCGGCGACCTGGCGCGCGCTCTCGGCGGCGGCGGTCGCGACGCGCGCCTCCTCGAGGAGCCGCGCGCGCTCGTCGAGCTCGATGCGTCGCTCCTCCGAGATGCGCTCTGCGTCGACGAGCTGCAGCGCGCGCGGCACGAGCGGCGGCAGCGCGACCGCGGTCGCGACCGAGGCGACGGCGGTGAGCGCCTTCACGGTTCCGGACAGCCAGTAGTCCGGCCACCACAGCGTCCAGATCTCCATGAAGTGGGTGGCGCCGCAGGCGATGATGAACGTGCCGAAGGCGAGGAACATCCAGTGGAACGGCAGCGCGCCGCGCGCGCGGAAGACGAAGTAGGCGAGGGTCGAGGCGATCACCGTGTACGACACGCCGATCAGCGAGTCGGTGGTGAGGTGCAGGGCGACCAGGCTCGGGCGCCACAGGTAGCAGTGCCCGTGCGGCATGAAGCCGGTCGTGTCGCCGCTGCCGGCCAGCACCATGACGGCCAGCACCGCGAGCAGTGCGATGGTCCCGATCCCGGTCGCGACCGAACGCGCGGAGGTTTGCATGTCGCTGCCTGGCACGACCCTCGCCGAGCGGCAAGCGAAGTCGGCGGTGTCGAGGGCGCGCGCGGCTTGCTCTGGGACGGCCGGCATGGCCATTGGCTGCATGCCCATCCTGCCCGGCTCGCCCGCGCCGCTCGGCGCCCACTGGGACGGTGCGGGAGTCAACTTCGCGCTTTACTCCGCGCACGCGTCCGCGGTCGAGCTCTGCCTGTTCGACGGTCCCGACGGCGAGCACGAGGTGCTGCGCGTCCGGTTGCCAGAGCGCACCGACTTCGTCTGGCACGGCTACCTGCCGGGGATCCGGCCGGGGCAGCTCTACGGCTACCGCGTGCACGGGCCGTACGCGCCGCGCGACGGGCACCGCTTCAACCCGGCGAAGCTGCTGATCGATCCCTACGCGCGCGCGCTCGCCGGACGCCTGCGCTGGCACGACGCGCAGCTCGGCTACGCGATCCTCGAGCCCGCGGGCCGCGAGCTGCCGAGCACCGCCGACAGCGCGCCCTTCGTGCCGCGCTGCATCGTTCACGCCGACGCCTTCCCCTGGGGCGACGACCGTCCGCCCGCGACGTCGCTCGATCGGACGGTGATCTACGAGTGCCACGTGAAGGGCATGACCATGCGTCATCCGCGCGTGCCCGAGGCGCTGCGCGGCACCTACCTCGGCCTCGCCTCGCCGCCGGTCGTCGAGCACCTGGTCGCGCTCGGCGTCACCGCGGTGCAGCTCCTGCCGGTGCACCAGATCGCCGGCGAGCGCGCGCTCACCGCACGCGGCCTGGTCAACTACTGGGGCTACAACTCGATCGCCTACTTCGCGCCCGACGAGCGCTTCGCGACCGGTTGCCGCGGCGAGCAGGTGACCGAGTTCAAGGCCATGGTGAAGCGTCTCCACCAGGCCGGCATCGAGGTGCTGCTCGACGTCGTCTACAACCACACCGGCGAGGGCAACCACCTCGGGCCGACGCTGTCGCTGCGCGGCGTCGACAACCGGACGTACTATCGCCTCGGCGCCGACGATCCGTCGAGCTACGTCGACTGCACCGGCGTCGGCAACACGCTCGACTTCTCGCAGCCGCGCGCGGTGCAGCTCGTGGTGGACAGCCTGCGCTACTGGGTGTGCGAGATGCACGTCGACGGCTTCCGCTTCGACCTCGCACCGACGCTCGGCCGCGAGGACGACGGCTTCGACCGCCGCGCGGCGTTCTTCCAGATCGTGGCGCACGATCCGGTGCTGTCGCGCGTCAAGCTGATCGCCGAGCCCTGGGACCTCGGCTACGACGGCTACCAGACGGGCAACTTCCCGAGCGGCTGGTCGGAGTGGAACGACAAGTACCGCGACACGCTGCGCCGCTTCTGGCGCGGCGACGCGGGCGTCGTTCCGGAGCTCGCCTCGCGGCTCTCCGGCAGCAGCGACCTCTTCCAGGCCGCGGATCGCACGCCGCTCGCGAGCGTGAACTTCGTCACCTGCCACGACGGCTTCACGCTGCGCGACCTGACGAGCTACGACGTCAAGCACAACGAGGCGAACGGAGAGGACAACCGCGACGGCCACGACCACAACCTGAGCAGCAGCTGGGGCGTCGAGGGGCCGACGGACCTGCCCGCGGTGACGCGCGTCCGGTCGCGCGTCGCGCGCAGCCTGCTCGCGAGCCTGCTGTTCTCGCAGGGCGTGCCGATGCTGTCGCACGGCGACGAGATCGGCCGTACGCAGGGCGGCAACAACAACGCCTACTGCCAGGACGGTCCGATCACCTGGCTCGACTGGGACCTCGATCACGAGCGCCGGGAGCTGCTCGCCTTCGTGCGGCAGGCGACCGCGACCCTCCGGGCGCGCCCGGCGCTGCGCCGCCGGCGCTTCTTCACCGGCGAGCCGCTCGCACCCGGCGGGCCCAAGGACATCGTCTGGCTTCGCCCGGACGGCGACGAGATGACCGACGCCGACTGGGCGGACGCCGAGATCCGTGCGTTCGGCATGCTGGTGCACGGCCGGCGCAGCCGCGACTCCTCGTCGGGCGACGGCCCGGGCGCCGCGGAGGACGACGACCTCCTTCTGCTGCTGAACGGCGGCCCGCGCTCGCGCACGTTCACCCTGCCGGCCATGCCGGCGCCGGGCCGCTGGCGCGAGCTGCTCAGCACGGCCCACGCCGGCGAGCGCGTCCTGCGCGCGCCGGGAACCGTCGTGCTCGCGCACACCCTCGTCCTGCTCGCGCACGGCGAGCAGGGCGCCTGATCCGGACGCAGAGCACCTGATCCGGATGCCGGCGCCTGGTTCCAGGCTAGGAGCCGGCCAGCAGCGCTTCGATCCGCGACGTCGCCGTGCCGACGCCGTCCTCGCCGGCGAGGCGTCGTGCGAGCTCCGCCGCACGCGCGCGCAGGCTCGCGTCGCCGGTCACCTGCCGGAGCTCCGCGCCCAGGCGGCTCGCGTCGAGCGAGCGCCAGGGAACGCACCGTCCCGCGCCCAGCGCAGCGACGCGTGCGCCGTGCCAGACCTGGTCGAACGCGCGCGGCACGACGAGCGCCGGCAGCCCGGCGCGGAGCGTCGTCGCGGTGGTGCCGAAGCCGCCGTGGTGCACCACCGCCGTCGCGTGCGCCAGCACCTCCGACAGGGGGGCGAACGGCACCACGGCGACGTCGCGTGCGGCGAGCCCGGCGACGTTGACGTCGCGGCCGACGAGGAAGACGGCGCGCAGACCGAGCGCGGCGAGCGCTTCGCGCGCGATCGCGAAGAACCCCTGCGGGTCGATCGCGAGGCTCGCGCCGAGCGTGCAGACGACCGGCGGCGGGCCGTCGCGCAGGAAGTCCGCCAGCGCCGGGGGCATCGGCGTCGCGCGCGGCGCGTCCCAGGGCACGAAGCCCGTGACCTCGATCGAGGCGGGCCAGTCCGGCTGCCGCGGCGCGTAGTGCGGCGAGCAGAGGACGAGGCAGAGCTCGGGCGAGAGCCCGCTCAGCAGGAAGACGTCGCGCGCGGGCGGCAGGCCGCATTCCTTGCGCACCGCGTTCAGCGGTCCGTCGAACAGCCGGCGCAGCACGAGCCGCGAGAAGCTCCACGCCGAGCGGTTCGCGGCCCGCCCGAGAACGCCGGGGAGCGCGGGCAGCGGGTTGCCCTGCGGCACCGAGAACGCGCTCGGGACGTTCGCGGGAAAGACGGTCGCCGTCGCCCAGCGGAGGCCGCGTGCCTCGGCGACCATCGGCGCCGCGAGCTGCGCGGGGTGGGTGACGAGCAGGTCGGCGCCGTCCGTCGCGCGCGCGAGGTCGTGGTACGCCGTCGCGAGGTGCGGCAGGATGAAGATCCGCATCAGGTTGCGGATGCCGGCGAGGCCGTTCTGCGCTGCGTCGAAGATCTCCGGGTGCGCCGCGTACTCCTCGAGGCCGAGCGTCGCTCCGACCGGCGCGAAGCCGAGGCCCTCGTCGGCGACGAGCCGCTCGAAGGCCGGCGTCGCGGCGAAGGACACGTCGTGGCCGCGCCCGGCCAGGCGCTTGCCGAGCGCGATCAGCGGAAAGAAGTCGCCCCAGGACCCGAGGCTCGTGAAGACGATGCGCGCCATGGCGTTCGCGGCGACGCAGTTCGCCACGCGCTGGCCGTGCGGTCAAGCGGGTCGCGGCGACGCCGGGGCGGCGTTGACCCGCGTGCGATCCCGCGACAGGGTTCGAGGATGCGGCTCCTCCTGACGGCCGCTCTCTGCCTCGTCGCGGCCTGCGCGCGGGACCGCTCCGCCGTGACGATCGCGATCGGGCTGCTACCCGGAGAGCTCCCGGCCTACCGCGCGGTGGTCGCGGACTTCGAGCGCGCGAGCGGCACGCGCGTCGTCGTCGTGCCGCAGCAGTACGCGGACATCCGGCGCGCGCTCGCGGCCGAGGGCGCGGCGTCGCGCGGCACGCTCGACCTCGTCGAGCTCGACGTGTACTCGCTCGCGCCCGCGGCGGGCGACGTGCGCGCGCTCGACGCGAGCGCGCTCGCGCCCCTCACCGCCGCGCTCGAGCCCGCGACGGTGCGCGCCGGCACGATCGACGGGCTGCGCTTCCTGCCGCACCGGGTGTCGTGGCAGGCGATGCTGTACGACCACGCGCGCCTCGGACGTCCGCCCGCCGACTGGGACGAGCTGGTCGCGGTGGCGCGCGCGCACCCGGGCAAGATCGGCTTCAAGGCCGCGCGCTACGAGGGGCTCACCTGCGACGTGCTGCCCTTCGTGTGGTCGGCCGGCGGCGACGGTGCGTCGTTCGACGACGCCGGCGCGCGCGAAGCCTTCCGGCTCTTCGCTGCGCTGGCGCCCTACGTGAACCCGCGCAGCGCGGGCTTCAAGGAGGCGACGATCGTCGAGGCGATGGCGCGCGGCGAGATCGTGCTGCACCTGAACTGGCCGTTCGCGGTGCAGGTGCTCGCGCGCCAGGGGCTGCTGCCCGAGCCGCTGCGCGCGGCGCCGCTGCCGGCGGGACCGCGCGGCCGCGCGACGGTGCTCGGCGGCGGCTACCTCGCGGTCCCGGCGAGCGCGCCGCACCCCGACGTCGCGCTGCGCCTCCTCGAGCACCTGCTGTCGCGCGAGGTGCAGGAGCGCCTCGCGCGCGAGCTGGGCTGGTTCTCGGCGCGCCGCGACGTCGCACCCGGCGAGGGCGATCCGCTGCTCGCGGGCTACGCGGCCATGCGCGGCGACCTGCGGCCGCGTCCCGAGCGCGCCGACTACCCGCTGCTGAGCCGCGCCTGGCAGGAGGCGTTCCGCGCCGTCGTGTTCGACGGCGTCGAGCCCGACGCCGCGCTGGCCGCCGCCCGCCGGCGCGTGGACGGTCGTGCGGGCGGCTGAGACGTCGCGGTCGCGTGCGGCCGGGCCATCACGTGTGGCCGGGATGTCGCGCGCGCCGCGCGCGCGCTGGCTCCTTGCCGCACCCTTTGCGCTCTACGTGGCGGCGCTGCTCGCCTGGCCGAGCGTGCAGGCGGTGACGCTCGCGCTGAGCGACGGCCCGCGCGCGCCGTTCCCGAGCCTCGACGGGCTCCGCGCGCTGGCGAGCGATCGGCTCTTCTGGCGCGCCGTGCTGGGCAACCTGCTGGTGCCGGTGGCGAGCGTCGCGCTCGAGCTCGCGGCCGGCCTCGCGCTGGCGCTCCTGCTCGCGTCGCGCGTGCCCGGCCGGCGCCTGGTGCGCGCCGCGGTCGTGATCCCGTTCGCCCTGCCGGAGATCGTGTTCTTGACCATCGTCCGCGCGATCCTGGCGCCGCGCGGCTACGCCGACGGCGCGCTCGCGACCGTCGGCCTGCCGCCGGGCGACTTCCTGCTGCCGGGAACGCCCGCCGCCTACGCGAGCGTGATCCTGGTCGACGCGTGGCGTACGACGCCGGTGGTGTTCCTGATCCTGCTCGGTGCGCTCGGCGCGCTGCCGCCGGAGGTGGACGAGGCGGCGCGCCTCGACGGCGCGGGGCGCTGGCGGCGGCTGCGGCTCGTGACCTTGCCGATGCTGCGTCCCGCGATCGTCGCCGCGCTGCTGCTGCGCGGCCTCGACGCGCTGCGCATCTTCGCCGCTCCGCTCGTCCTGACCGGAGTCGAGGGAGTGCCGGTGCTGTCCACCTACGCCTACCACCAGTGGTCCGACTACGGCGACGACGCGCTCGCCGCGGGCGCCTCGGCGGTGCTGGCCGTTCTGTGCGTCGTCGCGAGCGTGCCGCTGCTGCGGCGCCACGCGGAGGCGTCGTGAGCGCCGCCGTGCGCGGTGCACCGGCCGTGGACGGCGCGCGGCACGCGCGTGGCGGAAGGCGTACGCCGACGCGCGCGCGCTTCGCGGCCGCGTTGCGGACGATCGGTGCATGGAGCGTCGCGGCGCTCGCGGTGCTGCCGCTCTGGCTGATCGTCAAGCAGGCGATCACGCCCGACCGCGAGAGCTTCGCCTGGCCGCCGACGTTCCTGCCGCGCGAGCCGACGCTCGCGAGCTTCGCGGCGCTCGCCGACACGCCCGAGCTGGTCTCCGGCTTCGTTCTCAGCGCGGGCGTCGCGCTGGCGACCGTCGTCGCGGTGCTGGCGCTCGCGCTGCCCGCGGCGTGGCTCGCGGCGCGCGATCCGGCGCAGGGCCGGCGGCTCGACGCGCTGGTGGTGCTGGCGCGCGTGTTTCCCGCGATCGCCGTCGCGGTGCCGCTCGCGGTGATCTTCGTCCGCCTCGGGCTCTACAACGACCGCGTCGCGAGCGGGCTCTGGCTCGCGCACACGCTGCTCGCGCTGCCGATCGCCTTCCTCGTCCTGCGTGCCGGATTCCGCGCGGTGCCGCGCGAGCTCGAGGAGGCGGCGCTGCTCGACGGCGCGACCCGGCTCCGCGCCTTCGTCCGCGTGACCCTGCCGCTCGTCCGGCCGCAGCTCGCGACCGCAGCACTGCTCGTGTTCCTCGCCTCGTGGGACGAGCTGACCTACGCCCTGCTCCTGCAGGTGACGAACCGCACGCTGCCCACGCTTCTCTACTACCTCTCCGCGTTCGGCTTTCCCGGGCTGTCGAGCGCGCTCGCGGTGGTGATGCTGCTGCCGGCGCTGGTGCTGCTGGCGCTCCTGCAGCGCGCGTTCCGTGCCGGGCTGCTGTCGGGGAGCGGGCGCTGATGGCGCGCGCGGTGCTCGACGGGATCGGCAAGCGCTTCGGCGAGGTCGTGGTGCTCGACGGCTTCTCGCTCGACGTCGCCGACGGCGAGCTGGTGACGGTGCTCGGACCGTCGGGCTGCGGCAAGTCGACCTTGCTGCGCCTGATCGCCGGCCTCGACGAGCCGTCCGGCGGCACGATCCACCTCGGCGAGCGGCGCATCGATCCGCTGCCGCCGCAGGAGCGCGACGTCGCGATGGTCTTCCAGAGCTACGCGCTCTACCCGCATCTGAGCGTGCGCGGCAACGTCGAGTTCCCGCTGCGCATGCACGACGTCGCGCCGGAGGAGCGCCGGAGGCGCGTCGCGCAGGTGGCCGAGCTGGTGGAGATCGGCGAGCTGCTCGAGCGCAAGCCGGCGGCGCTGTCGGGCGGGCAGCGCCAGCGGGTGGCGCTCGCGCGCGCCCTCGTCCGCGAGCCCGCGCTCTTCCTGCTCGACGAGCCGCTGTCGAACCTCGACGCGCGGCTCCGCGCGAGCGTGCGGCGCTCGATCCGCGACGTGCAGCGCCGCCTCGGCGTGACGACGCTCTACGTGACGCACGACCAGACCGAGGCGATGACGCTCGGCGACCGCGTCGTGGTGCTCGACCGCGGGCGCATCCAGCAGTGCGACGCGCCGCTCGCCGTCTACGAGCGGCCGGCGAACGCGTTCGTCGCGGGCTTCCTCGGCTCGCCGCCGATGAACCTGCTGCCCGCGACGCTCGTCGACGGCGTGCTGCGCGTCGGCACGCAGGCGCTCGTCGTCGACGAGGCGCTGCGTCGCGCGGCCTCGGGAGCGGACGGCGATCTGCTGGCGGGCATCCGTGCCGAGGACTTCGTCGGCTGTGACGCGCACGACGCCTCGTCCGAGCGCGGCACGCGCCTCGTCGCGACGGTCGATCCCGCCTCGCGCGAGCTGCTCGGCGGCGAGACGCTGCTGCGCGCCGACGTCGGCGGTGCGAGCGTCACCGCCCGTCTCGCCGGCAACCACGCGTCGCCGCCGGCGTGCGTCGCGGCGCCGGTCGCGCGCCTGCACCTCTTCGCCGCCGCGGACGGTCGGCGCCTCGCGCCCTGAACGGTGCGCCTCGCGGGCGACGCCGGGTTTGCACGTGCGTCGAGCGTCGGTTGCGCGTGCGGCACACGGCGCCGATAACGCGAGCGCGTGCGCGACGTCGACCAGCACCGCTTCGTGCGCCGTCCGCACCGGACGATGCTCGCGCTCTCCTTCCCGGTGCTGCTGTCGCTGATCGCGGAGCCGCTCACGGGAGTGGCCGACACCGCCTTCGTCGCGCGCCTCGGATCCGAGCCGCTCGCGGCGCTGGGAGTCGCGACCGCACTCCTCTCGGGCATGTTCTGGGTGTTCAACTTCCTCGGCATCGGCACGCAGACGGCCGTCGCGCGGGCGCAGGGGCGGGGCGACGCCGGTCGCGGCGCCGAGGCCGCCGCGACCGCGCTCGCGACGGCTCTGGTGCTCGGGGTGGCGCTCGCGCTGGTCGTCTGGCCGTTCCTCGATGCGCTCGCCGGCCTCATGGGCGCGCACGGCGCGGTACGCGCGGCGGCGGTGACCTACCTCCGGATCCGCTTCGTCGCAGCACCCGCGGTGCTCGCGACGCTGGTCGCGTTCGGCGCCCTGCGCGGCCTGCAGGACATGCGGACGCCGTTTCGCATCGCGGTCGCGGTCAACCTGGTGAACGTCGTGCTCGACGCGGCGCTGATCTTCGGCGTCGGTCCGGTGCCGGCGCTCGGCGTGGCCGGGGCCGCGTGGGCGACCTCGGTCGCGCAGATCGCCGGCGCCGCGTGGGCGATCGCGGCGGTGTGGCGCGCGCTCGGCCCGTTCACGCGCGTGCGGGCGCGCGCGATGCTCGAGCTCTTCGTCGTCGGCCGCGACCTGGTGCTGCGCACCGGTCTCCTGCTCGCGTTCATCCTGCTCGCGACGCGCGCCGCGACGCAGGCCGGGCCCGAGCCCGCGGCCGCCAACCAGGCGGTGCGCCAGGTGTGGACCTTGACCGCTCTGCTGCTCGACGCCTTCGCCGCGACCACGCAGACGCTGGTGGGCTACTTCCTCGGCGGCGGTCGCCGTACGCTGGCGCGCGGCGCGGCGCGCGTCGGCTGCCAGTGGGGCGTCGCCGCAGGGCTCGTCCTCGCCGCGTCCATGCTCGCGGCGACCGGACCCGTCGCCTGGCTGCTGGTGCCGCCGACGGCGCAGGCGGCGTTCCCTGCCGCGTGGACCGTGGCGGCGCTCGCGCAGCCGCTGAACGCGGTGTCGTTCATCACCGACGGCGTGCACTGGGGCACCGGCGACTTCCGCTACCTGCGCAACGTGATGCTGCTGGCGACGCTCGCGGGTGCGTCGCTGCTCGCGTGCATCGACGTGACCGCGCCGGGGGCGCTGCTGACGATCTGGGTCGTGACCGTCGCGTGGACGGTGATCCGCGCGAGCTTCGGAGTGCTGCGCATCTGGCCCGGGATCGGCGCCGCACCGCTCGCACGCGACGCCTGAGGGCCGCGCGAGGCGGCGCGCGAAGTCGTCGGCAGCGCTTTCCGTCCGCGCGCGACCGGGCTAGGGTGAGGTGCTCCGCCCGTCGTGACCCCGCACTTCCTGGACGGTCCCGGGCCGGGAGCCTCGCACCATGTCGCGCCTGCTCATCGTCTCGAATCGTCTGCCGCTCACCGTCAAGGTCGAGGGCGAGCAGGTTCGCCTCGAGCGCAGCCCGGGCGGGCTCGCGACCGGCCTCGCCGGACCGCACGCGCGCTCGGAAGGCCTGTGGATCGGCTGGCCTGGAGACGTGAGCGCGATCAGCGAGGAACGGCGCGGGGAGGTCGCGCAACGTCTCGACGAGCAGCGCTTCGTGCCCGTGTGGCTCACCCCCGACGACGTCAAGCAATACTACGAGGGCTTCTCGAACGCGGTGCTGTGGCCGCTCTTCCACTACCGGCTCGACCAGCTGCCGCTGCAGGTCGGCGACTGGGAGGCCTACGAGCGGGTGAACGAGCGCTTCGCCGAGGAGATCGCCGCGCACCACCGGCCCGGCGACGTGGTGTGGGTGCACGACTACCAGCTCATGCTGGTGCCGCAGCTCCTGCGCCGCCGCATTCCGGACGCACGCATCGGCTTCTTCCTGCACATCCCGTTTCCCGCCTCCGAGGTGTTCCGCACGCTGCCGGCGCGGGTGCGCGTCCTCGAGGGGCTGCTCGGCGCCGACCTGGTCGGCTTCCACACCGCGTCGTACATGCGCGCCTTCGCGTCGTCTCTGCTGCTCGTGCTGGGGCTGTCGGCGAACGTCGACCGCGTGCGCTACGCGCAGCGCGAGGTTCGCCTCGGCGTCTTTCCGATGGGGGTCGACGCGGACAGCTTCGCGAGCCTCGCGAGCCAGCCCGACGTCGGCGAGGCGGTGGCGACGCTGCGCGGTGCCGACGGCTGCAGCCTGATCGTCGGCATCGACCGCCTCGACTACACGAAGGGCATCCCGCGCCGGCTGCTCGCCTTCGAGAAGCTGCTGCGCGACCACCCGTCGCTCGCCGAGCGCGTGCGGCTGATCCAGGTCGCGGTGCCGTCGCGCACCGACGTCGCCGCGTATCAGGACTTCCGCAACCAGGTCGACGCGCTGATCGGGCGCATCAACGGCGCCTTCGGCACGGCGCGCTGGGTGCCGATCCACTACATCTACCGCGGCCTCGGCGAGGGGGAGGTGGTCGCGCTCTATCGCGCGGCGGACGTGCTCGCGGTGACGCCGCTGCGCGACGGCATGAACCTGGTGGCGAAGGAGTTCGTCGCCGCGCGTACCGACGAGGAGGGCGTCCTCGTCCTGAGCGAGCTCGCGGGCGCGGCGTCGGAGCTCGCCGAGGCGATCATCGTCAATCCGTACGACGTCGAGGGTACGGCCGAGGCGATGCGCCGCGCGCTCACCATGCCGGGCGCCGAGCGTCGCGCGCGCATGCGCGCGCTGCGTCGTCGCGTGCGCACCTACGACGTCCACTCCTGGGTGCGCTCGTTCCTGCGTGCGCTCGACGAGACCAGCGCCGCGGCGGATCTGGCACCGCTGGCGATGACCGGTGCGGCCGAGCTGCAGCGCGTGACCGACCGCCTGCGCGCGGCGCGACGGCTCGCCCTGCTGCTCGACTACGACGGCACGCTGGTGCCGTACGCGAGCGTGCCCGAGATGGCGATGCCCGACGACGGCCTGCTCGCCCTGCTGCGCGCCCTCGCCGCGCGCCCGGGGACCGAGATCCACCTGGTGAGCGGTGGCTCGCGCGACACCATCGCGGACTGGTTCGGTGCGCTGCCGATCGGCCTCTACGCCGAGCACGGCTTCTGGTCGCGGCCGCCCGGCGCGAGCACGTGGACCGAGCAGCCGCTGCCGGCGCAGGAGTGGCGCGACAAGGTGATGCCGCTGCTGCGTCTGGTGACCGAGCGGACGCCGGGATCGCTCGTCGAGGACAAGACCGCGTCGGTCGCCTGGCACTACCGGATGAGCGAGCCGGTGTTCGGAGCGTTCCAGGCAAACGAGCTGCGCATCCACCTGACGCAGATCCTGGCGAACCTGCCGGTCGAGGTGCTGACCGACGAGAAGGTGATCGAGATCCGTCCCTTCGGCGCCGGCAAGGGCGCGCTGCTCGCACCGGTGGTCGAGCGCATCGGCGAGGGGACGTGCATCCTCGCGATGGGCGACGACCGCACCGACGAGGAGCTGTTCGCGGCGCTGCCGAGGGAGGCGGTCGCGGTGCACGTCGGGCCGGGGCCGAGCCGCGCCGAGGTCCGCCTGCCCAGCGTCGACATGGCGCGCCGCCTGCTGGAGTCGCTGCTCGAAGGCTCGCCTCCCGGAGACGTCTGAGCCATTCTCGCCCGGTGACCGACGGGCTCCTGTCCGCGCTGAGCGCGACCACCAGCGCGTGGACGACCGGCGGCACGTGGTGGCTGTTCTCCGCCGCCACCGTGCTCGCGCTGCTCTGCCTCGCGCGCAGCGCGGCGCGCCTCGGTGAACGGCTCGTGCGGACCCCCGACGCGCGTCGCGACGCGGCGCTCGGGGCGGGCTTGCTGCTGGTCGCGCTCGCGCTGCGCCTCTGGCTGCCCGAGCGCGTGCACTACACGTACAACGACGAGTACGAGTACCTCGACCACGCGCAGCGCTTGCTGGCGAGCCGCGCGTACGGGCTGTGGACCGGCCCACCCGCAGGCGTCTACGCGTATGCGCTCGGCTTCGCTGCGTTCGGCCCGTCGAGCGACGTCGCCTTCGTGCTGACGATCGTCGCCGGCAGCCTGAGCGCTCCGGCGCTCGCCTGGGCGCTCGGGACGCTCGGCGTCGCGCGGCCGACCGCGGTGGTCGCGGGGCTGCTGCTCGCGGTGGCGCCGCTGCACGTCAAGCACGCGGCGTCGGCGTCGCTCGAGGTGCTGTCGCTGCTCGCGATCCTGCTCGCGGTGGGGAGCTTCGGCGCGCTGCTGCGCGCGCCGGACGGCGGGCGCGCGCTGGCGTTCGCGATCTGCCTCTTCTTCGCGCTGACGGTCCGCGTCGAGAACTGGGCGCTGCTGCCGCTGCTGCTGCTCCTCGCCGGGCTGCTGCGCCGCGAGCGCGCGCCGCTCGGCGCGGCCCTCCTGCTGCCCGCGCTGGTCGCGGTCGCGCTCGCCGCGCTCTACCTGCCGGGAATCGTCGACGCGCCGATCCGCTACGACCCGTGGTGGAAGAGCCGCCTTCCTGCCGTGTCGCTGCTGGCAGCGAATCTCTCCTTCTGGGTCGCGGGCGATCCCTGGCTGCGCAAGCTGCCGCTGGCGATCGCCTGCGTCGGGCTCGTCGCGGGCCTCGCGCGGAGCCGCACCGCGACCGTGTTCTGGCTCGCCTACGCAGCGCTCTACTCGGTCGCCTTCGTGCTCTACGGGCTGAACGTCGGCTGGGTCGAGGAGGCGCACCAGCCGCCGCCGTGGGGCGCGCGCGAGGCGGGCCACGACATGTTCCGCTTCGACGTCCTGCTGCTGCCCGCGGTCCTGCTGCTGCTCGCGAGCGGGCTGGTCGCGCTGGCGCGCGCCGCACGCGACCTCGTGCGCGGCGCCGGCTTCGCCGAGACCTGGCCCGCGCCGTCGCGTGCGGCGGCGCTCGCGGGCGGCGGGCTGCTGCTGGTCGCGCTCGTCGCGAGCGGCGGCGAGTGGCGCAGCTACCGTCCGCTCGCGCACGTCGCGTCGCGCTACAACCGCGGCTTCGAGATCGCGGAGCTGCACTACCTGCGCGGCGCGCTCGCGCGCCATCGTGGCGCGCTGTTCGTCCTGCCGCCGAGCGAGGGCGTGTTCGTCGACGGGATCGCGCCACGACCGCTCGCCGAGCTCGACGCGTCGCCCGGTGCAGCGGCGACCGAGCGGCTGGTGTACGTCAACGGACGCCAGCTCGCGGTTCCGGAGCTGCGCGCGACGTTCCTCGCCGCCGTCGCGCGCCACCGCCTCGTCGAGGTGGACCGCGCGATGGACGGAAGCGACCGCTTCTTCCTCTTCGCGGTGCCGGCGTCGCGCGCCCGGCACGCGCCCGCGTCGCCGGCATCCCGAGGCTGACTCGCGGTCGCGGCCGCGTTCCGAGGCCGACTCGCGCCCGCGTCGCCGGCGTGGCACACGTCGGGTCGAGCCATGCGTCCCAGCGAACCTTGCCTTCACTGCCTCGCCGGTTGCCGGCGGCGCCGTCGCGCGGTGCGCACGAGGTGCCGGCGGCGCCGTCGCGCGGTGCGCACGAGGTGCCGGCGGCGCCGTTGCGCGGTGCGCACGAGGTGCCGGTGACGACGCTCGCGCGCTGGCGCGACGCGCTGCTCGAGGCGATGATCCCGTCGCCGGGCGGCGGGCTCCCGGCGCTGGCCGACGTCGAGCGGCGCGACTTCTGGCCGCGCTTCGAGCGCGCCGCACCGCTGCCGCTGCGCGCCGGCCTGCTCGTCGCGACGCTGCTGCTCGGCGGCGTCGCGCCGTTCCTGCTCGGATACCGGCGCGCCTTCGTCGCCCTCGATCCGGCGGCGCGCGACGACGTCCTGCGTCGCGCGCAGCGACTGCCCGGCGCGGCGCCGCTGCTGCTGGTCGTCAAGCTGGTCGCGTGCTTCGCCTACTTCGACGACCCCGCCGTGCAGGCGAGCGCGCGCGGCGACGGCCCACGATGAGCGGGCACGACGCGACGACGCGCCACGTCGACGGAAGGACGGTCGTGCGCGACCTCGAGCGCAGCGCCGACCTCGTGGTCGTGGGCAGCGGCCCCGCGGGCGCGGCGGTGGCGTGCGAGGCGACGGCGCAGGGCGCGAGCGTCGTCGTCGTCGAGGCGGGACCGTGGGTCGAGGCGCGCGACTTTCCGCTGAGCGCGTTCTCCTCGATGTCGATGCTGTATCGCGACATGGGCTCGTCGCTGCTCGTCGGCGGCGCGCCGATCCCGTACCTGCAGGGCAAGATGGTCGGCGGCAGCTCGCCGATCAACGGCGCGATCTGCTGGCGCCTGCCGCGCGACGTGCACGCCGAGTGGAGCGCTGCCGACCCCGCGCTGCGCGACGCGCTGCCGTGGGACGAGATCGAGACGATCACCGACGCGATCGAGGCGCGCATCGGCGTCGCGCCCACCGATCCGGCGGTCGCCGGCCCGAAGAACCTGCTGATGGCGAAGGGTGCGGAAGCCCTCGGCCTCGAGCACCGGCCGATCCGGCGCAACGTGCGCGGGTGCACCGGGCTCGGGCGCTGCATGCAGGGCTGTCCGCGCGGCGCCAAGCAGTCGGCCGACGCGACCCTGCTCGCCGACGCGATCGAGCGCGGCGCGACGGTGCTGAGCTCGGTCGAGGTGCGGAGCGTGCTCTGCCGCGACGGCCGTGCGGACGGCGTGGTCGGCGTCGCGGCGGGCGGCGGGCGCGTGCGCGTCGTCGCGCGGCACGCGGTCGTGCTCGCGGCGAGCGCGGTGCAGACTCCCGTCCTGCTGCTCGCGAGCGGGCTTCGCCACGGTCCGGTCGGCGAGGGCTTCCAGTGCCATCCGGGCGTGTCGATGGCGGGGCGCTTCCGCGATCCGGTGCGCATGTGGGAGGGCGCGACGCAGGGCCACGAGGTGATCGGGCTCCGCCACGAGGGGCTCAAGTTCGAGGTGCTCGGCTTCGACCTCACGGTGCTCGCCGCGCGCCTCGAGGGCTTCGGTACGGACTTCGCGCGTGCGATCGCCGGCATGGCGCACTGGCTCGACTGGGGCGTGGCGGTGCGCGCCGAGGCGCGCGGCCGCGTGCGGAGCGTGCGCGGCCACACGGTCGTCACCTATCGTCCGACGGCGCGCGACGTGCGCCTCTTCCGTCGCGGCCTGCGCGTGCTCGGCGAGATGATGCTCGCCGCCGGCGCCGAGGAGGTGGCGCCCGCCGTGCGCGGCGTCGCGCCCAGAACGTCGTCGCCGTCGCTGCTCGCGGAGCTCGAGCAGAGCGGGCCGCAGAGCCCGGCGGCGTACACCGCCGCGGTGACGCACATGTTCGGCACCTGTCGCATGGGCAGCGACCCCGCGCGCAGCGTCGTGCGGCCCGACTTCCGCCACCACGCGGTCGCGTCGCTCTACGTCGCCGACTCGAGCGTCTTCCCGACGAACGTCGGCGTGAACCCGCAGGTGCCGATCATGGCGCTCGCGACGCTGTGCGCGCGCCGCGCGCTCGGCGGGGCGTCGCACGGCGGCTCCCGCGGCGGCGTCGCGCGTCCGCTCGAGGATACGACGGCGAGCTGGAGCTCGGCACCGACGGCGCCGCTGGTGGCGATCGCGGCGCCGGAGCGTCGCATCGAGCTCGCCGACCTGCTGGCGATGGACCGCCGCGCGCTGCACGCGATCGTCGCGCGCGGCCTGCCGCTCGACCTCGACGCGCTCGCCGGCACGCAGTACCAGGGCATCGATCTGAGCCTGCCGCCGCTGCTGAACCGGCTCCTGTGGAAGACCTTCCGCAAGACCTTCCACCGCGATCCCGCGGGCGGCGCGCTGCGCGGCTGGAACGTGCGCATGGAGCAGCACGGCATCGACGGTCCGCGGATCCCGATGCGGCGTGGCGACGGCAGCTCGCGCGCCTTCGGGCACTACGTCGTGCGCGACGTGGAGCTCGACGGCCTCCGCTTCCCGCGCGGCGTTCGCCGTGGCCACTACCTCGACTACGCGGGCATCGGGAATCCGGCGGGCGAGTCGGTCGCGTGCACGCCGCTGGTCGCCGTGAACGCGGGCAGCATGGATCTGCTGCTCGGCTGGGAGGTGCTGCGCATCGGCCGGCTCTTCGTGCCGCTGCCGGACTACTGGGCGCTGCGCCGCGAGGGGCCGCTCGAGGAGGTCGTGCCCGCGCGGGGCGGCGCGCCGGGCACTGTCCGTTTTTCTCCCTAGGACAGCGCCGCGCGCTGCCTCCTGGTTGACCGTTCTCGGCGCCGCAGGCTAGGCCACGCTCGGACGCTCGATCCGTCGCCGTCCGCCTGCCCGAAGCACCCTGGATGCGCTCCCCACTGCCGACGCTCCTCCTCTGCTGCGCGCTGCTCGTGTCGGCCGTACCCGCGCCGGCGAGCAGCGACGCCGTCACCGTCGCGGGCGACCCCGTCGCCGCCGGCCGGCGCCTCGCGGAGGAGCTCGGCTGCGCGGGTTGCCACGCGGGCCTCGACGTCGCGGTCGGCACGGTCGGGCGTGCGCCCGACCTCTCCTTCGCCGGACTGCGCTACGAGCCGGGCCATCTGCTCGCCTACCTGCGCGCGCCCGAGCGCGTGCGGCGCCACATCGGTGGCGCACGCATGCCGGACTTCCGCCTGAGCGAGCGCGAGGCGCTGGCGCTCGCGCTCTTCCTCGCCGCGCAGCGCCACGAGCCCGACGCGGCGCGCGCGCCGTCGCTGCGTGCGTCGCACGGTGCCGCAGACGGCGACGTGGCGGTCCGCACACCGGACGGCGCCGCGCTCGCGAGCCTGCTGCGCGACCAGAGCTGCCTCACGTGCCACCTGTGGAGCGGTACGGGGGGCGTCGTCGGTCCGGAACTCGCGGGCACCGGCGCGCGCCTCGACGCGGCGTGGCTGCGCCGCTTCCTGATCGCGCCGTCGGCCTTCGGCGTTCCCGAGGGCGTGATGCCGGCGCTCTTCCTGCTGCCCGACGCGCAGGGCCGGCTCGCCGAGGTGACGCCGGGCGCGACGGCGCGACTCGACGCCGTGATCGCCGGCCTGGTCGCCGAAGGGCGCGTCGTGCGCGACGCGAACGCCGCCGCGCTGGCGGCCGCACGCCGGAGCCATCCGGACGTCGACGCCGCCGCCGGCGCGCGCGTCTATCGCGCGCTCAACTGCGCCGCGTGCCATCCGCTGCCCGACGTCGCGGTACGCGCGGGCGACGCGCCCGACCTCGCCGGCGAGGGGATCCGCGTCCGTCCCGGCTGGCTGCGCGCCTACCTCGCGAAGCCGGTGACGATCCGTCCCGCGGGCGGCGTACCCGGCAGCGCGAGCCGGATGCCCGACTTTCGCTTGACCGACGCCGAGGCGGGCGCGCTCGCGTCCTTCCTCGCGACGCGACGCCGGGGCGCCGAGCGGCTGCGCCCGACGACGATCGCGCAGCTCGACGCGCATGGCACGGCGAAGGCGACCGCGCTGCTGCGCGACGAGCTGCCGTGCCTCGGCTGCCATCGCCTCGGCGACGCAGGCGGACGCATCGGACCCGACCTGTCCGGGGCGGGCGATCGTCTCGAGCCCGCCTTCGTCGAGGCGATGGTCCGCGACCCGCAGCAGGTCGTCGCGCACGCGAGCATGCCGCGCGTGCCGATGCCCGAGCGGACGCGCGACCTCGTCGTGCGCCTGGTCGCGACGCAGGGCGCGCCGCAGGTCGCGGAGCAGGTGCTGTCGCCGCTCGACGCGATCTTCCCCGGACCGGCGGACGAGTCCGCATCGGCGGCGCTCTACCGGCGCGACTGCGCGCCGTGCCACGGTGTCGCGGGTGACGGCGACGGCTTCAACGCGGCATGGCTCGGGGTGAAGCCGACCGCGCACGGCGATGCCGCGTACCTGGCGACGCGCGCCGACGACACGCTCTACGACGGCATCGCGTCCGGCGGTGCGATTCTCGGCCGCAGCCACCTGATGCCGCCGTGGGGCGAGACGCTCTCACCCGAGGAGATCTCGGGGCTCGTGCGGCACCTGCGAGCGCTGTGCGCGTGCGCGGGGCCGGCGTGGTCGCGACCGCGAGCGACGGACGCTACCGGCGATGCGCGCGTCGCCCGGGAGACGACCGGCGCGCCGGCCTCGCAGGTCGAGACGGTCGCGACCCGACGCGACCCGAGCCCGTCTCCACGAGCGACCGCTGAGCCCGCGCGCGCCTCCACCGCTCCACGAGCGACCGCGGCGTCCGCGCCCGCGACCACCGCCGCTCCGGACACGACGCTTCCGCGGAGCGACGCGCTTGCGTCTGCAGCGGCGCCGGTCGCGTTCCCGCCGCCGCTGCCGCGTCCCGCCGCGCCGGCGAGCTTCTTCCGCGACTTCGTCGGCGCCGACGCCTGCCGCGCGTGCCACGCCGAGCAGTTCGACCAGTGGCGCGCGTCGACGCACGGACGCGCGGGTGGGTTGCCCGGCGAGGTCGAGATCATCGCGCGCTTCGACGGCGAGCCGCTCGCCTTCCGCGACGCGACCGTCAAGCCGGAGAAGGGCGCCGATGGTGGTCTCGCCTTCACCGTGGAGCACCGCCACGGCGACACCGAGCGCATCGAGGTCGCGGCGGTCGTCGGCGGCGGCCACATGGTCGGCGGCGGCACGCAGAGCTTCTTCGCGCGGCAGCCCGACGGCACGCTCCGCTTCCTGCCGTTCGACTTCATCCGCGGCGAGAGCGTCTGGTTCGCGCAGCTCGCGAGGGACGGCAGCTGGGCGCCGATCGACGGCAGCTTCGCGTTGACCGACCTCGCCAACTGGACCCCGCAGCGCGTGCTCGGCAACGTGCCGCACCTGTCGAGCTGCGACGTCTGCCACGGCAGCCAGATCCAGGTGCTGCCGCAGCCCGACGGCAAGGTGCTGACGCGCTTCGTGAGCCTCGCGATCAACTGCGAGTCGTGCCACGGGCCGGGGCGACGCCACGTCGAGTGGGCGGCACGTCCCGATCGCGCGACGATCGCCGACGCCGGCCTCCGGATGCTCGGCACGCTCGGCAAGGACGCGTCGCTGCAGGTCTGCTTCCAGTGCCACGCGAGCCGCCCGGTCCTCGACCCGGACTACCTGCCCGGACGGAGCTTCGACGACCACTTCGCGCTCAAGTTCTGGCTGCTCGAGAGCAACCCATACTTCCCCGACGGGCGGATCGCGTCCTTCAGCTACCAGGACAACCACCAGTTCAGCGACTGCTACGTGAACGGCTCGATGACCTGCGTCGACTGCCACGACCCGCACTCGCAGAAGTACCGCGACGTGTTCGGGCGCGCGCTCGAGGGGCGCTTCGACGACGGTCAGTGCACCGGCTGCCACGCGAGCAAGGCGGTCGACTCGCCCGCGCACACCCACCATCCCGAGGGCTCCGCCGGCGACGCGTGCACCGCGTGCCACATGCCGTTCCTGCAGGAGCCGACGGTGGGCACGAAGCTCCGCTTCGCGCGCTCGGACCACACGATCCCGATCCCGCGGCCGGAGTTCGACGCGAGCCTGCCGGTCGAGAACGCCTGCTCGCAGTGCCACCGCGACCGCACGGTGGCGGACCTGCAGGCGCAGACCGAGGCGTGGTGGGGACCGATCAAGCCGCACCCGGCGATCGTCACCGCGACCATCGCCGCGGCAGACGTCGCCGAGCGCGACCGGGCCGCGGAGCTGCTGCTGCAGCCGGACGCGCGCCCGCTGATCGCGCGGTTCGCGGCCCTGGGCTCGTTCGCACGGCGCTTCCTCGACGCGAACCGCGGCCTCGAGCCCGAGGTGACGGCGCTCCTCGAGGAGCTGGCGCTGAGCGCGGACGTCGACGTCGCGGCGCTCGCGCTCGCGAGCCTGCACTTCGCGGCGGGCGAGGATCCGCGTGTGCGCGGCGTCCTCGCGCGATCGCTCGCGGACCTCGGCGCGCGCGATCGCGCGGTGCGGCTCCGCTGGGCCTCGGCGCTGCGCACGATCGGCGCGGCCCGCGCGCAGGCCGGAGTGCCGGGGATGCCGGCGGTGGTGCGTGCGAAGGTCGCCGAGGTGCTGCCGGACGGCGTGCAGGACCGGCTCTGGAGCAAGGCGCGCGCCGTCAAGTAGCTGCGTGCGGCCCGCGAGCGTGGCTCGTGGCCGCGGGCTTTCGCGACGTCCGCTGCGCGTTCCGCGACGAGCGCTTCGCGGTTCACCGTGGAACGAGGGGACCCGTCTCCTCGCCCCGTCGGGCATAGCCCGACGGGAGTCGATTCCCCTGCTCGCTGCGCTGCGCCCGGCCGCGCTGTGCGCGGAAGCTCGTCGCGCACTGCGCGCGGGAGCGCGGCACGCGCTCAGTGGCTTCCGCTGATCTCCTCCAGCTCGCGGCCGCTGGTCTCGGGGAGAAGAAAGAGGGCACTACCCGCAACGACCGTCAGCAGCGCGAGCGTGCTCACCATGAACGGCAGCGACGCACCCTGCGCGAGGCCGACGCCGACGATGCCGAGCCCCGCAGCGGTGCCGAGCGTCTGCACGAGCGACAGCCAGCCGCCGGACGTGCCGCGGTGCGACGTGGGGAAGACCTCGGTCGCGAGCGCGCGGATCGTGACGTTGCACGACACCGAGCAGACGGTGAGGAAGGCCCACAGCACCGGCAGGTACGCGCCGGGCAGGTGGTAGAAGAGCCACGCGAGCGCGGGAAAGCTCGCCGCCACGACGAAGCCCACCGGGCGGCGCCCGAACGCGTCGCCGAGGCGACCGGCGATCACGTTGCCGACCATGCCGACCGCTCCCGCCACCACCACCATCACCGAGAAGCGCCACGGCTCCCAGTGGTGGTGCGTCAAGGTGAAGTAGCCGCAGAACTGGAAGGTCGCGATCTCGCCGGCGGAGTAGAGGGTGCCGGCGAGCGTCACGCCGAGGACGCGGCGCGGGTACGTGCGTGCCAGCGCGACGAGCGGCGCGAGCCAGCCGGCGACCCCGCCGATGCCGGCTCCGTCGCCGAGGCTCTCGCGGCGGTGGCGGTCGAAGCGCCGGGTCTCCGGGATGCCGCGCGCGAGTGCGGGCATCGCGAGCAGCGGCACGATGCCGATCACGTAGAGCGCGCGCCAGCCGAAGGGCAGCCGCTCGACGAAGCCGAACAGGATCGCGCCGAAGCCGAAGCCGCACGCGCCGAGCGCGCCGACCATGCCGATCCCCCAGCCGCGGTGCTCGGCCGGGAACTCCTCGGCGATGATGACGAACGCCATGGTCGAGGCGGCGAGCACGCAGGTGCGCACCAGCATCTGCACGACGACGAACGCCCAGACCGAGGTCGTGAACGCGGTGACGAAGGTGAGCAGCGACAGCCCGGCGACCGAGACGAGGAAGATCGTACGCCGCCCGAGCCGGTCGGAGAACGGCACCAGCAGGAAGGCGGGCAGGGCGCCGAGACGGATGAGCCCCGTGTAGCCCGCGAGCTCCGACTCGGCGATGCCGAGGTCGGCGGCGATGAAGCTCAGCGCCGACATCAGCAGCGACAGGTCGTAGTTCTCGAAGAAGTAGGCGAGGGAGACGAGGCCGAGGAGCGTCAGCGAGCGCTCGTCGACGTGCGGCACCGAGCCGAAGATGTGCAGCAGCCACCAGGGCCGGCGCGGCTTCGCGGCAGGCGCGTTCATCGTCTCACGCGCCCCAGCGCACACTGCGATGGCGGTATGGCACCGGGCGGTCCTGCACGCGGAGGTGGTGTCGCAGATCGCGCGGCCCAGGTCACGCGATCTGCCGTCGCGCGTTGCGCGGCGGTGTCCGCGTGGCAAAGAGTGGCCGCATGAAGATCGCGTTTCTGGGCCTCGGGGTGATGGGGTTTCCGATGGCGGGTCACCTCGCCGCCGCGGGACACGAGGTCGCGGTGTTCAACCGCACGCGGGCGAAGGCCGAGCGCTGGACGGCGGCGCACGGCGGGCGCGCTGCGCGATCGCCGGCCGACGCGGCGCGCGACGCGCGCTTCGTCTTCGCCTGCGTCGGCCGCGACGAGGACGTGCGCGAGGTGGCGCTCGGTCGCGACGGGGCGCTCGCCGCGATGGCGCCGGGCGCGGCGTTCGTCGACCACACGACGACCTCGGCGCGGCTCGCGCGCGAGGTCGACGCGGCGGCGCGCGAGCGCGGCCTCGAGTTCCTCGACGCGCCCGTCTCGGGCGGACAGTCCGGTGCCGAGAAGGGCATCCTGACCGTGATGGCGGGCGGCTCGGCCGCGGCCTTCGCCGCGGTCGAGCCCGTGGTCGCCGCGTACGCGCGCACCTTCCGCCTGCTCGGACCGGCCGGCTCCGGCCAGCTCACCAAGATGGTCAACCAGATCTGCATCGCGGGCCTCATCGAGGGGCTCGCCGAGGGCCTGCACTTCGCGCGCGCCGCCGGCCTCGACGTGCAGGCGGTGGTCGACGTGATCTCGAAGGGGGCCGCGCAGTCGTGGCAGATGGACAACCGTCACGCGACGATGCTCGCCGGCGCGTACGAGCACGGCTTCGCCGTCGACTGGGTGCGCAAGGACCTCGGCTACGCGCTCGACGAGGCACGCCGCAACGGCGCGACCCTTCCGGTCGCGGCACTGGTCGACCAGCTCTACGCCGAGGTGCAGGCGATGGGCGGCGGACGTTGGGATACGTCGAGCCTACTGGCGCGGCTGGAGGCGTACAGGGCTCCGCGCGCGTAGCGCGCGGCCGAGCGAAGCGAGCGCGGGGAGTGGGGCCCCGTCGGGCTTTGCCCGATGGGGCGAGGGGTCGCGTGACCCCTCGTTACGACATCCCCGGCCTCCCGCGCACGCGCGGGAGGCCGGGATCGAGCTGCACGCCGAGCGTGTTCAGCGCCATCGACACCAGCGCGTACTGGCCGACGGTGAACACCAGGTCCATCAGCTGCTGCACGGACCAGCGCGCGGAGAGCGCCTGCCAGGTGGCGTCGGAGATGAACGCGTCGCCGTGCAGCTCGTCGACCGCGCGCAGCAGCGCTGCGTCGTCGGTGCTCCAGCCGGGCGCGTCGGGTCCGTCGGCGATGCGGTCGATGTCGGCGTCGGTGAGGCCGACGGCCTTGCCGATCACCATGTGCTGGCTGAACTCGTACTCGGCTCGACACAGCCAGCCGATGCGCAGGATCAGCATCTCGCGCTCGCGCGGCGGCAGCGTCGACTTCACGAGGACGTGGTTCGCGAACACCATCCAGCGCTTCAGCAGCTCGGGGTGGTGCGCGAGCGTCGAGAAGATGTTGAACACCTGGCCGCCGCCCATCGCGCGCGTCGGCGCGATCGTCGCACGGGCCTGGTCGGTCCACTCCGCCTCCGGCAGCGGCTCGACGCGTGGTCTCTTCAAGCGCATCGCTCGTCCCCCCCATCGTTGCGGCCGCGATCCTTGCACGCCCGCGGTCGGTGGCTAAGGTGCCAGCGCAGCGGTTGCGACGCCAGCGACGGCGTCGTCGGGAGGGGGAAGGGCCTCGATGGAAAAGCGCACGCGTTTCTCCCTCGTCTACTACCTGTGGGTCCTCGGCCTGATCCTGCTGGTCGACTCGCTGTTCTTCTCGGCTCCGCAGGTGCCCGAGATCCCGTACAGCGAGTTCCTCGCCCGGGTGGAGCGCGGCGAGGTCGCGACCGTGGTGCTGACGCCGCAGCAGATCTACGGCGAGGACAAGCCCGCGGAGGAGATCGCCAAGGGCGCGGCCGCGCCGGCGGCGGAGCCGTCGCCGGCGCCGCGTCCGTCGCCCGCGCGCGCCGCCGCGCCGGTCGACGACGAGGGCGTGGAGAAGATCGCACCGCCCGAGAAGAAGACGCCGTGGCGGCTCGACTTCGCGGCGGTCCGGGCCTGGTTCAGCGGCGTCAAGCAGAAGGCGCAGGAGCAGCGGCGCGAGCGCGCGTCGGCGATCGAGCGCCAGTTCACGGTGATCCCGCTCGACGATCCGAAACTGATCGCGACCCTGCAGGCGCACGGCGTCGACTTCCGCGCCGAGCTCGACTCGAACTGGCTGCGCGACCTGTTCTTCAACTGGATCCTGCCGTTCGGCGCGATGTTTCTGCTCTGGGGGTTCTTGATGCAGCGCATGGGCGGCGGGCCGAGCGCGCTCAAGGTCGGCAAGAGCAAGGCGAAGATCTACGCCGCCGAGGAGCACGGCAAGGTGCGCTTCAAGGACGTCGCGGGCGTCGACGAGGCGGTCGAGGAGGTGCAGGAGATCGTCTCGTTCCTGAAGGAGCCGGCGAAGTACACCCGCCTCGGCGCCAAGCTGCCGACGGGCGTGCTGCTGGTCGGACCGCCGGGAACCGGCAAGACGCTGCTCGCGCGCGCGATCGCCGGCGAGGCGGGCGTGCCCTTCTTCAGCCTCTCGGGCTCCGACTTCGTCGAGATGTTCGTCGGCGTCGGCGCGGCGCGCGTGCGCGACCTCTTTGCCGAGGCGAAGAAGAAGGCGCCGTGCATCATCTTCATCGACGAGCTCGATGCGATCGGCAAGTCGCGCGGCCAGCCCGGCGCGCCGGTCGGCGGCTTCGACGAGCGCGAGAACACGCTGAACCAGATCCTGGTCGAGATGGACGGCTTCGACGGCAAGTCGGGCGTGGTGCTGATCGGCGCGACCAACCGTCCCGAGGTGCTCGATCCCGCGCTGCTGCGTCCGGGTCGCTTCGACCGTCAGGTGCTGGTCGACCGTCCCGACCGTGAAGGTCGGCTCGCGATCTTCAAGATCCACACCAAGGGCCTGACGCTCGGTCCCGACGTCGACCTCGCCCGCATGGCGGCGCAGACGGTCGGCTTCGTCGGCGCCGACGTCGCGAACCTGTGCAACGAGGCGGCGCTGCTCGCCGCGCGCCGCGGCGCCGACGCGATCGCGCAGGTCGACTTCCAGGATGCGATGGAGCGCGTGATCGGCGGGCTCGAGAAGAAGAACCGCGTGCTGAACGAGAAGGAGCGCCGCACGGTCGCGTACCACGAGTCGGGACACACGCTGATCGGCTGGTTCACGCCGGGCGCCGATCCGGTCCAGAAGGTCTCGATCGTGCCGCGCGGTCGCGGCGCGCTCGGCTACACGATGCAGGCGCCGCTCGAGGACCGCTTCCTGATGTCGAAGGGCGAGCTGCTCGGGCGGATCCGCACCTTGCTCGGCGGCCGCGCCGCCGAGGAGACGGTATTCGGCGAGATCTCGACCGGCGCGTCGGACGACCTCGAGAAGGCGAGCCGCATCGCGCGCGACATGCTCACCGTCTACGGCATGTCGAAGCGGCTGCCGAATCTTTCGCTCGCGCAGAACGTCCAGGGCGGCTTCCTCGGCCAGGGGCCGCAGGGGGCGCCGCACTCGGGCGAGATCGAGCAGGCGATCGGCGAGGAGCAGCTCGAGATCCTGCGCGACGCCTACGCCGAGGCGAAGCAGCTGCTCGCCGAGAAGCGCGATCGGCTCGAGGCGCTGGCGCAGCGCCTGCTCGCGCAGGAGAAGCTCGAGAGCACGGACATCCTCGAGATCCTCGGGCCGCGGCCGGTGGTCGAGCCGCCCGCCGCGACGATCGTGGCGACGCCGGCGGGGTGAAATGACGCCGGTGCCATTGCCGCGTGTGGTAGGATCGGCGACGTGGACGAGACGAGGACGCACACGACAGGGTCTGCCGGGCGCATGACGCTCGAGGAGTGGGAGGCGCTCGACGAGGACGTCGAGGGCGAGCTGGTCGACGGCTTCCTCGTCGAGGAGGAGGTGCCGAGCTTCGTTCACGAGATCGTCGTCAGCTGGCTCGCCCAGACCCTGGGAGCGTGGGTCGGTCGGCGAGGCGGCGTCGCCGGGGCTTCCGGGGTCAAGTACGGCCTGGCCTTCGGTCTCGGGCGAAAGCCGGACTTCAGCGCCTTCTTCACCGGACGATTCCCGCCCGGCGAAGGCCTGGTCCGGATCCCGCCCGACATCGCGGTCGAGATCGTCTCGCGGGCGGCGCGCGATCGGCGCCGCGATCGCGTCGAGAAGTACGCCGAGTACGCTCGCTTCGGGATCTCGTGGTACTGGATCGTCGATCCGCGCGGCCGGACGATCGAGATCTTCGCTCTCGGCGACGACGGGTCCTACGCCCCCGCGTTCGCGGCGACCGACGGTGCGCACGCGGACGTTCCCGGCTGTCCCGGCCTGTCCCTCGACCTCGACGACCTCTGGCAGCAGGCCGACCGCGTCGCCGCGCGCTCGTAATCCGCGCCCCGACCGCTAAACGAAACGCGACCATGAGCGACCGCGATCCCACCGAACCTCCCGTGAAGCGTGAGCTGGGCTCGGGCGACAACGCCGCCCCCAAGTCCCCCGGCCTCGACTTCATCCGCCAGCGCATCACCGCCGAGCTGGCCGAGGGCAAGAACGAGGGCCGCGTCCACACGCGCTTTCCGCCCGAGCCGAACGGCTACCTCCACGTCGGGCACGCGAAGTCGATCTGCCTGAACTTCGGCGTCGCCGCCGAGTTCGGCGGCCTGTGCAATCTGCGCTTCGACGACACCAACCCCGTCAAGGAGGACACCGAGTACGTCGAGTCGATCAAGCGCGACGTGCGCTGGCTCGGCTTCGACTGGGCCGATCGCGAGTACTACGCGTCGGACTACTTCGAGAAGATCCACGACTGCGCCGTCGAGCTGATCGAGAAGGGCCTCGCGTACGTCGACAGCTCGACGGCCGAGGAGATGCGCGCGCTGCGCGGCACGCTCACCGAGCCCGGCAAGCCGAGCCCGTACCGCGGCCGCTCCGTCGAGGAGAACCTCGACCTGTTCCGTCGCATGCGCGCCGGCGAGTTCGCCGACGGCGCGCACATCCTGCGCGCCAAGATCGACATGGCGTCGCCGAACATCAACCTGCGCGACCCCGCACTCTTCCGCATCCGCAAGGTCGAGCACCACCGCACGGGCAACGCGTGGTGCATCTATCCGATGTACGACTTCGCGCACGCGATCTCCGACGCGCTCGAGAGGATCACGCACTCGATCTGCACGCTCGAGTTCGAGGACCACCGTCCGCTCTACGACTGGTGCATCGCGAACCTGACCCTGCCGAGCCGTCCCGAGCAGATCGAGTTCGCGCGGTTGAACCTGACGTACACCGTCATGAGCAAGCGCAAGCTGCTCGAGCTGGTGCGCGACGGTCACGTGACCGGCTGGGACGATCCGCGCATGCCGACGCTCGCCGGCATGCGGCGGCGCGGCGTGCCGCCGGCGGCGCTGCGCGACTTCTGCCAGCGCATCGGGCTCGCGAAGAAGAACGCGGTGATCGACGTCGGCCAGCTCGAGTTCTCGATCCGCGACGAGCTGAACCGGGTCGCACCGCGCGTCATGGCGGTGCTGAAGCCGCTGAAGCTCGTCGTCGAGAGCTGGGACGAGGGCCGCGTCGAGGAGCTCGACGCGGTCAACAACCCGGAGGATCCGTCGGCCGGCTCGCGCAAGATCGCGTTCTCGCGCGAGCTGTGGATCGAGCAGGACGACTTCCGCGAGGACCCGCCGAAGAAGTTCTTCCGCTTGACGCCCGGCGGCGAGGTGCGGCTGCGCTACGGCTACATCGTCAAGTGCACCGGGGTGGTGAAGAACGACGCCGGCGAGGTCGTCGAGGTGCGCTGCACGCACGATCCGGGCACGCGGAGCGGAATGCCCGACGCGAACCGCAAGGTGAAGGGCACCATCCACTGGGCGTCGGCGGCGCACGCGGTGCAGGCCGAGGTGCGGCTCTACGATCGTCTGTTCAAGAGCGAGAACCCCGAGGAGGCCGGCTCGTTCCTCGACGATCTCAACCCCGACTCGCTCGAGGTGATCGCCGACGCGCGCGTCGAGCCGTCGGTCGCGACCGCGGAGGCCGGCAGCCGCTTCCAGTTCGAGCGCCTCGGCTACTTCGCGGCCGATCCGGACACGAGTGCCACGAAGCCGGTGTTCAACCGCATCGTCACCCTGCGCGACACCTGGGCGAAGATCGAGCAGCAGACCCCGCCGCGCGCGCGCTGAGCGGCCGCTCCCGTTTGGATCGGATCCCTCAGAGGATCTTTCCGGCGGCGAGCCCGGTGCAGAACTCGGCGACGGGAAGGATGACGATCCCGTCGTCGGTGCGGCGAACGCGGGGCTCGAGGCAGACGACGTAGCGGTCTCCGACCCGCGGGTGATCCTGCGCGAGTGCGCGCAGTCCCTTGAGATGGTCGGAGGTCACCTTCGCGGTCGCCTTGGCCTCGATCGCGACGCGCAGGTCGTCGATCACGAAGTCGACCTCGATGCCGCTCGCGAGCCGCCAGTAGCTGAGCCGCGCCATCGTGCCCGCGTAGGCGTTCCGCGTGACGAGCTCGTGGAAGACCCAGCTCTCGAACGCCTTGCCGTAGAGCTCGGAGCCGCGCTGCAGCGTGCCGCGCCGCGCGAGATGGTTCACGACGCCGACGTCGGCGAAGTAGAACTTCGGCGCCGCGATCACCCGCCGCTTCGGGCGCTTGGCGTATCCGGGAAGCCAGCGTCCGAGCAGCGTGTCCTCGAGGATGCCGAAGTAGCTCTTGATCGTGTGGCTCGAGACGCCGCAATCGCGCGCGATGGTCGAGAAGTTGACCAGCTCGGCGTCGGCGAGCGCGGCGCTCTCGAGGAAGCCGGAGAAGGCTGCCAGATTCCGGACGATCGCCTCCGCCGCGATCTCCTCCTTCAAGTAGTCCGCGACGTACGACTCCAGCAGCCGCTGCGGGCGCGCCGACTCGTAGACGCGCGGCAGGAAGCCGTGATCGACGATGCGATCGAGGTCGAAGTCCGCGCCGAGCTCGGTCGCGGTGAGGCCGTGCATCTCGTAGCGGAACGCTCTTCCGCCAAGCAGATTCGCGGCGCCACGCTTCACCTTGCGGGCGCTCGATCCGCAGAGCGCGAAGGAGACCTTGCGGTTCTCGATCAGCCAGTGAACCTCGTCGAGGAGTGCGGGGACCTTCTGCACCTCGTCGATCACGACCTGCCGCACGTCCGGCTGCGCATCGAGCTCCTGCCGCAGGCGCTCGGGATTCTGCAGGTGGCGCCGGTACTCGTCGGCCTTGAGCAGGTCGACCCAGAGCGCATCCGGATAGCTCTCGCGCAGCAACGTGGACTTGCCGGTCTGGCGCGGCCCCCAGAGAAAGAAGGTCTCCGTCCCGGGCGCGGGGAGGGTCAAGCCACGCTTGAACATGTACTTCAGATTATCATGATCAATTGAGTCAGCAATGCGTATGATCCAGGTCCCGCCGCGGTGCGGTGCGAGGGATTCGAGGTGAGCGCATCGGGTTGGCGTCGCGCTCGGGTGCCGGTCTCCGGCGGGGGCGCCCCACTCATCGACGTCGCGCCTGCGTGTCGCCGTGCGGTTCGCCGCGCGCTCTGCTGCTCCTCGCGGGCCGAAGGCCCATCTTCTCGGCGAACCCGGTTGTCACCGGCCGTGCGCCGCGTAGGCTCGGGAGTGGGCGGTCGCGGCGCTGGTTTCCCACCGGCCACGCCCGGCGCCGAAAGGGGTGGTGATGAAGCACGGCAACGAATCCGTGGTGAGCGGCCGCGGTGGCGAGCGGCGCGAAGCAGCGAGCGAGAGGAACCGGGCGGACGCGCCGCGCGTCGATCCGGCGACGCACGCGATGCTGCGTGAGTTCTCGCACGACCTGCGCGGCCGGCTGAATGCGATCAACGGCTGGGCCGACGTGCTCGAAGGCCGCGTCTCGGACGAGCTCGCGGTCCGCGCGCTGGAGACGATCAAGCGCAACGCCGCGGCGCAGGCGTCGCTGATCCGCGACATGCTCGATCGGATCGGACGCGCCGCGGAGCCGCCGGACGATCCGGTGCGCGGCTCGTCGATCGAGCCGTCGTTGCGTGCGGCCTCGGGAGCGCGCTCGCGTCGCTGACGGAGCGTCGCTCCGCGCGAGGCTTCGCCGTCACGACGGCGAGGGCGCGACCTCGTCCGCGCCGAGCAGCCGACGACGACCCGGCGAACGCTGGCGTCGAGCGGCCGCGCGTTGTTCCATGCGCGCCGATGTCCAGGCTCCGCAGCGTCGCCGCCGCCGTGCTGGCGAGCGTCGTGGCCGTCGCCGTGGTGCGCGCGCCCGCGGCGGAGGAGCGTGCACCGGCGCGTTCCGCGTTCGACCTGATCGTGCTCGGCGACGCGGGCGGGCTCGACGAGGCCAACCTGACGGCGTTCCTGCTCTTTCCCGCCGGTGGCGACGCCGGGATCGCGCTCGACGCCGGCACGCTGCACGCCGGCATCCGCACGGCGCTCGCGAGCGGGGCCCTCGCCGGGCTGCCGCTGAAGGACGACGCACCACTCGGGCCGGCGGGGCAGGTGCTGCAGCGCCACGTCAAGGCGTACCTGATCTCGCACGCGCACCTCGATCACGTCGCCGGCCTGATCCTCGGCTCGACCGACGACGCGCCGAAGCCGATCCTCGCCCGTCCCGAGACGCTCGCGGTGCTGCGCGAGCACGTCTTCAACTGGCGGCTCTGGCCGAACTTCGCGACCGAGGGCACGCCGCCGGCGCTCGCGCGCTACACCCTCACACCACTCGCGAGCGGCGTGCCGCACGCGATTCCAGACACGAGCTTCCGCGTCACCGCCTTCCCGCTGAGCCACGGCGGCGCCGGCGGCTCGACCGCGTTCCTCGTCGAGACCGACGGACAGAGCCTGCTCTACCTCGGCGACACCGGGCCGGACGCGGTCGAGGGCCAGGGTCGCCTGCGCGCCCTGTGGACGCGCGTCGCGCCGCTGGTGCGCGCGCGCAGCCTGCGCGCGATCCTGATCGAGGCGTCGTTCCCGAGCGATCGCGCGGACGACCAGCTCCACGGACACCTCACGCCGCGCTGGGTGAACGCGGAGCTCGGTGTGCTCGCGGCGCTCGTCGATCCCGCGGCGCCGGAGCACGCTGCGCGACCTTCCCGTGGTCGTCACCCACGTGAAGCCCACCCTCGAGCGGGGGGAGAGCGCGCGCGACCGGATCGCGCGCGAGCTCCGAGCGTCGAACCCCCTCGGCGTGCGCTTCGTGATGGCGACGCAGGGAGAGAAGCTGCGGCTCTGAGTCGTTTGCCAGGACTCCGAGCTTGCCACGTCGGCCCCTTTGCGGCATCCGTCCGGTTCGCTCGCGATCTGGTGGAGGACGACATGGTGCGAATCGGCCTCGTGATTCTCTGTCTGGCGGTGGCCGCGTGCGGGAGCTCCTCGGCTGGCTCGAGCCCGCTCGCGCAGACGCGCTTCGTCCTCCCCGACGACGCCACCCCGAACGAGGGCCGGCCGATCGGACCGTTCTGCTGCTCCGGACGGACGCTGACGGTCACGACCGACGACGGGACGGTCGCCGGCTACGCCTACTTCTTCGACTGGGAGGGGCAGGCGCGCCAGGTGTCGGACGAGGTGTCCGCGTTCCCGAACCTGCACGTCCTGCTGAGCGGTCGCGAAGATCCGACGGATCCCGGGTCGGCGCAGGTCACCTCGAGCGTGCTCGTTCCCGCCGGCACGCGGTGGATCGGCAAGGACTTCGAGACGACGGTGGGCGGCCTGCGCTACCGGATCCGCGTCACCGAGGCCGAGGTCGTGCAGCTCGCCGACATCCTCTACTTCCTCGGCGAGCCGCTCTCGGTCGCGCTCGAGGTCGACGTCATTCGCTGAGCGCGCGCGCCCCCGACGCCCGCACCACGCCCGGACGCCGCGCCGCCAGCTCCGCCTGGATCGCGCGCACGCGGTCGCGGTCGAGCGGGAAGCGGCGCACGACGAGGATCGTCGCGACGAAGAACAGCGCCGGCAGCGGCCCCCAGGCGAGCTTCAAGGCCCAGATCGCATCGGGCGTCTGCTGCTCGGCGCCGGGGACGTAGCCGAGGTAGGGCAGCAGGACGCCGGCGATCGCGATGCCGGCCGCACCGGCGAGCTTCATCGCGAGCGTCCAGACGCCGAAGAAGGCGCCCTCGCGACGCCGGCCCGAGGCGAGCTCGTCCTCGTCGAACACGTCGGCGACGATCGCGAGCGGCAGCACGTAGCCGCCGACGCCCATGCCGGCGATCACGATGAAGGCGAGGATCGCGGCGAACGGCAGCTCGGCGTTCAGCAGTGGCGAGAGCGACAGCGCGACGACGCTCCACGTCAGGCACACCGCGAACGCGAGGTTCTTGCCGAAGCGCCCCGCGGCGGCCGCCCAGAACGGGAAGCTGATGGTCGCCGACAGCAGGTACACGGCGATCACGATGCCGGCGCTCTGCTCGGCGCCGAACGAGTCGCGGAAGACGTAGAAGGCGAACGCCTGGTTGATCGAAGACCCGCAGATCGCGATCGCCGAGCCGGCGACGATAATGCGGAACGAGCGCAGCCGGAGCGTCGCGCGCAGATCCGCGAGCAGCCCGGCGAGGCTCGCGCGCTCGGTCTGCGCGGGCAGCGCCGGCTCGCGCGTGCCGAGGAACGCGATCACCCCGCCGACCAGCATGACGACGCCGAGCAGCGCGCCGATGGTCGCGTACGCCTCGCGTCCGGCACCCATCGCGAGCGCGATGCCGATGAAGGCGCCGCCGCCGAGCAGCAGGCCCAGGTTGTGGAACATGGCGCGCACCGAGACGACGCGCGCGCGCTCGGCGTAATCGGTGCTGAGCTCGGCGCCCAGCGCGAGGTACGGTGTCGCGTAGAAGCCGTAGAAGACGTCGAACAGGAAGAGTGTCGCGACGAGGTAGAGGAACACGTCGCCGGTGTCGCCGGCGGGCGGACGCCAGATCGCGGCGAAGAGCAGCGCGACCGGCACGATCATCACCGCGAGGTACGGGCGGCGGCGGCCGAAGCGGGTGCGCGTCCGGTCGGAGAGCCAGCCCGTGAGCGGGTCGTTGATGCCGTCCCAGATGCGCCCCAGCGCGATCGCCGCGCCGACCAGGGCGGGCGTCAGGAGCGCGACGTCGGTGTAGAAGGGGAACAGGACCGTGCTGAAGGCGGCCATGCGGATCCCGACCACGAGCTCGCCGGAGCCGTAGAGCAGCTTTCCGGCGAGGCTCACCCGCTGTGAGGGAAGGGTCGCGCCCTCGGCCGCCGGGACGGCCCCGACCTCCGACGGCGCCGCTACGGCCCCGGTGACGGCTTCCTGCATCGAGGCGGAAGACTTCCGGTTGGGACGGCGTCGGGCAAGCCGATCGGTTCGACCGGTCGGAAACCGGGCCGGAACCGCAGCCTCGATCCGTGCGGTCGATCCACTGCAGGGCCGTTCGATCCGCTACGGCTCGACGCGCGAGTCGGGTGCCGACCGAGCGACGCTGCGGGCCGCGGACGCCGGCCACCGCCAGACGACCGCCTCGCGTAGCGCACCGGCGATCGTCGCCAGCTGGGCGAGGAGAACGAGTGCGCTCCGCCGCCATCGCCCCGCGACCGGCGGACGCCGCAGCGGTGACAGCACGAGATCGAGGTAGAAGCGCGCAGGTTCGGGCACGAACGGACCGGCGCTGCGCTCCCGCCGGATGAGGCGGAACGCGAGGATGCCGCGCCCGTAGCCGAAGTGCTGGCGCAGGAAGCCGGCGAGCGTGAGGTCGTGCGCGTGCCGGACCACCGCGGACGGTGCGTGCGCGAGGGCGAGCCCGTGCGCGACCCAGCGGTCGCACAGCTCCTTGTCCTCGGCGGTCCTGCTCGGGATCGTCGTCGTGAATCCGCCCACCGCGCGGAACAGGTCCGCCGCGAGCGCGATGTTGTTCGTCCGGAAGAACGGCTCGCGCGCGCGCGCCGTGCGGTTGTGGTCGTAGACGAACTGCGCGACGTGCTCGCTCGCGGTCGCGTACGGGTTCCCGGGGAGCGCGTTCGCGACGCTGCCGCCGAGCAGCCGGCGATCGTCGCGCTCGAGCTCGCGAACCAGCGCCGCGAGCCAGCCCGGATCGGGCGTGCAATCGTCGTCGATGAAGGCGAGCCAGGCGCCGCGCGCGCGCGCCGCGCCGGCGTTGCGCGCTGCGGCCGGTCCGCCGCGCGGCTGGCGGACCAGGTGGAGGTCGAGCCGGGCCGCGCGCGCCGCGATCAGCGCATCGAGCGGCTCCGGTCCGCCGTCGTCGACCACGACGACCTCGAACGGGACGGCGCGCTCGAGCGCCGCGATCGCGTCCAGGCAGCGTGCGAGCTCCGCCGGACGCGCGAAGGTCGGCACGACGATCGACACCCGGGGTGTGTCGAAGGCTCGCGTGCTCTCTCGTCGGGACGTGCTCTCTCCTTGGGACGTGCTCACGTCGGCTGCGCGCTCGACGACGTTCATCGCGTACGCGGAACGCGCGGGCAAGACGCGCGAGCGTGGCTGGTGCAGGTGGCCCGGAGCGCCTGCTCAGCGGAGCCGCCCGCGCGGGCGGTCGAGCCGGCTCGCCTGGGTCGCGGGCGGGGTGTCGATGCCGAAGTGCGCCTTGATGCGGCGCTCGCGCTCGGCCGCGTCGAGGTGCCAGACGTCGAGCCGGTCCGGGCTGCTCACGAGCGCGTTCAGGTGCTCCTCGGTGTTCTTGACGACCCGTGCCGGGCTGCCCACCACGATCGTGCCGTCCTGCACCGTCCCCTTCACCACGGCGCCCGCGCCGACGATGCAGCGCGAGCCGATGATGGTTCCCGGAAGGATCACGGCGCCCATGCCGATCACCGTGTCGTCGCCGACGCGGATGCGTCCGAAGACCTGCAGATTCGGGTGGCGATCGCGCAGCCGCCAGGCGCTGCCCTCGTGCGTGACGAACTGCACGCCCGACGAGATGCCGACCCGGTCGCCGATCTCGACGAGGTAGGGCTCGGTCGAGAAGCTCGACGACAGGATCCAGCAGCCGGTGCCGATCTGCACGCCGCGCGCGCGCAGCCGGTCGATGTGGCGCTGGTGCGGGTCCTCGTCGCGGCCGGGTCCGAGCCGGCGGGCGATCGCGTTCTCGATCCGGCGCAGCCAGTCGCTCGGCCTCATCGGTCTCTCCCCGCGCCCGCGTCCGTCGTGCCCTCGCGGCCGGCCATCGGCGTTCCCCTTCCTCGCTGCCCCGTGCTGTGCGTGTATTGGCGACGCTGCGCTACGACACCATCGCGGCCACGTCCAGTCGCGCGGCCGCGTGGAGAGGAGCGTCGATGCACCCGAGCATCTTTGCCGAGTTCGAGCGGATCTGTCGCGCGCGTGGCGCGGGCGGCGACGTGCTCGAGATCGGCGCGGTCGCGTCGGACGAGAGCCTGCTCTGCCTGCCGGCGCTGCGCGGCGCGCGCAGCAAGGTCGGCGTCGACCTCGACGGGCCGCACGCGCACGCCGGCTTCCAGGTGCTGGCCGTCGACGCGAACGACATGCGCTGCTTTCCCGACGCGTCCTTCGACACCGTGCTGACCAACTCCGTCCTCGAGCACGACCGCTACTTCTGGCGGACGCTCGCGGAGATCGAGCGCGTGGCGCGGCCGGGCGCCTTGATCGTGATCGGCGTGCCGGGCTTCGCGAAGCTCGACCTCGAGCGGCTCGCGTCGCGCGCGGCGCGACTGCCGCTGCTCGGTTCGCTCCTGCGCCGGCGCTTTCCCGGCGCGCTCGCGTCGACCTTGACGCTGCAGGTGCACGACTTCCCGGCGGACTACTATCGCTTCAGCCCGCGCGCCGCGCGCGACGTCTTCCTCGAGCGCCTCGACGCGCCCGAGGTGCGAACGCTGCTGATCCCACCGCGCGTGATCGCGATCGGCGTCAAGCGTGCTGGCGCGACTGCTCCGTCGCGGTCGCCGGAGCTGTCGCGGTGAGCGGCTCCACTCCGGCGACGCGCGCGAGGATCTGCTCGAGGACGGGAAACCACCTGCGCAGCGAGTAGTGCTGCGCGACGTACGCGCGGCCGGCCTCGCCGAGCGCGCGCCGGTGCGCGGCGTCGGCGACCAGCGCCGTCAGCGCCGCGCGCCACTCGTCCTCGGTCGTCGCGAGCATGCCGCGACCGCCGTCGAGCAGCCGTGCGTTGATCCCGACCGGCGACGCGACCGCCGGCAGGCCGGCCGCCATGTACTGCAGCAGCTTGCAGCCGCACTTGCCGCGCTGGAAGGCGTCGTCGACCAGCGGCATGATCCCGACGTCGAAGAGGTCGGCGATGCGCGTCTCGACCTCGGGGCTCCATTCGACGAAGCGCCACGGACCGATCGACGCTGGCAGCTCGGGCTTCGGCTTCGACACGATCACCAGCTCGAAGCCGAGCGTGTCGCGCAGCCGGCCGAGCATTGCGAGGTACGGCACCAGCGTCTGCTCGATCGAGCGATCCGAGCCGAGCCAGCCGACGCGGACCGGTGCGCCATGCCGCTCGTGATCGCGGCGCACGACGTACGCGTCGGTGTCGACGACGGTCGGCAGCACGGTCACGCGATCGGTGTGGCGGCGCGCGAAGTCGGCGAGCTGCTCGTTGCCCGCCGTGACCCACGCGGCGCGCGCGCAGATCCGGGCGACGTGCTGCTCCTTCGCGCCGAGGTGGATCGCGTCGTCGAAGTCGAACACGACGCGCGGGTTGCGGCGGAAGAGCGCGTCCTCGTAGCGCGCCTGGCCGGCGAGCAGGTCGCGGTTCAGCAGGACGACGTCGTACGCCGACGCCGCGCGGATGTCGCGCACGCGCCGGAGCTGGCGCACGCGCATTCGCACGCGGCGGTGCAGCGAGCGCAGGAGGTCGTTGCGGTACGGGCTCTCCCACGGCCGGGCCGGACGCTGCGTGCGTAGCGACACGCTCCAGCCGGCCTGCTCGAGGAGCGGCAAGAACTGCTCGACGCGGAAGCGGCTAGCGGGACCACCCTGCTCGTGTGCAAACGCGATCAGGCGCGGTGCACGCCGTGTGCGTGCGTCGCTCGTCGCGCGCCGGCCGTTCATGCCGCCGGACCGAGCGTCGCGCGGACGAGCGTCGCGATGCCGCTCTCGAGATCGACGCGCGGTCGCCAGCCGAGCGTCGCCGCGGCCTTGCGGACGTCCGCCACGACGTCCGCGATCTCGCCCGGCCGAACGACGTTCTCGTAGCGCACGCGCACGTCACGACCGCTGGCGCGTACGGCGATCTCGACCAGATCCGCGACCGACACGCTGCGTCCCGAGCCGACGTTGATCGCCGTGAAGCCGTCGTGATCCCACGCGATCGCGCGCACCAGCGCGTCGACGACGTCGTCGAGGTGAACGAAGTCGCGCCGTGGTGCCGGGTCGGCGAGCTCGATCGTGCGGGCGCGAATGCCGTCGAGGATGGTCGGGACGAGGAAGCCGGCACGCTGGCCCGGGCCGTAGACGTTGAAGATGCGCAGCACCGTCACCGCGACGCCGGCGTCGCGGTGGTAGTCCGCGCACAGACGCTCCGAGGCGATCTTGCTCGCGGCGTAGGGGTTGTGCGCCGCGAGCGGGTGCGACTCGTCGACCGGCAGCGAGCGCGGCGTCCCGTAGACGTAGGAGCCGGCGTGCACGAGGCGCGCGCCCGTGCGTCGCGCGAGCTCGAGCAGGTTCAAGGTCGAGAGGAAGTTCGCGCGGTGGAAGCCGTGCGGATCGTCGAACGACGCCGGCACCGACGCGCGTCCCGCGACGTTGACGATCACGTCGTGGCCGCCGAGCGGCTCGACCTCCTCCCAGCTCGTCAAATCGACGCCGGTGCCGCGGCTCACGCCGGTGAACGTCGCGCCGTCGCGTGCGAGCCGCGCCGTCAACGCGGCACCGAGGAAGCCGGTCGCGCCCGCGACCAGCACGCGCGCGCTCACCAGAGCACGAGCCTGTCGACGTCGCGGCAGGCCTGCTCGTAGTCGGCGGGTCGGCCGATGTCGAGCCAGTAGCCCTCGTGCACGTACGCGCACAGCGAGCAGCCGGCGGCGGCGAGCGCCACGATGAAGTCGGGGAGGCTGACCGTCGTGTCGGCGGGCAGGTGCGCGAGCACGCGCGGCTCGACGAGGTAGATGCCGGCGCTCACCAGGTGCGACAGCACCGGCTTCTCGTTCCACGCGACGAAGCGCTGCTGCGCGTCGATCTCGACGAGGCCGAAGTCGATCGTCTCGCTGCGGCGTGCGAGCACGATGGTCACGTCGGCGGCGCGCTCGCGGTGCGCGCGCTCGAGGCGGGCGAAGTCGAGGTCGGCGAGCACGTCGCCGTTGATCAGCAGGAAGGTCTCCGTGAGCCGGTCGCGGACCAGGTCGAGCGGCCCCGCCGTCCCGAGCGGCCGGCTCTCCTTCGAGTAGGTGATCGACGCGTCGAAGGCGCTGCCGTCGCCGAAGTAGGCGCGGATGATCTCGTCGAGGTAGCCCGTCGCGACGATGATCTCGCGCATGCCGTTCGCGCCGAGCTGGCGCACCAGGATCTCGAGCATCGGCCGGTTGCCGAGCGGCATCATCGGCTTGGGAAAGGTCGTCGTGTAGGGCAGCAGGCGGCGTCCCTCGCCGCCCGCGAGGATCACGGCCTTCACGTGCGGTACTCCCCGGGGCGGAAGTGCGCGCGGCGCGCGTCCATCCACGCGATCGTGCGCCGGAGTCCCTCCTCGAAGTCCACCTCGGGCTGCCAGCCGGTCGCCCCGCGCAGCCTGGACGAGTCGGAGACGAGCCGATCGACCTCGCTCGCCGCCGGACGCTCCCGCTCCGGCTGCGTCTCCACGACGACCTCGCGTCCCATCAGGCGCGCGATCGTCTGCACGACGTCGCCGACCGCGTGCTCGCGGCCGCTGCCGACGTGCACCGCCTCGCCGACGAGCGCGTCCGCGCCGGCGATCGCGACGAAGCCGCGCACCAGGTCGTCGACGAAGGTGAAGTCGCGCGTCGGCGTCAGGTTGCCGAGTCGCACGCGCTCGCCTGCCTGGAGCTGCGCGACGACGGCCGGGATCAGCGCGCGATCCGACTGCCGCGGCCCGTACGCGTTGAACGGGCGCGCGATCACGATCGGGAGTCCGAACGCGTGGTGGTAGCTCAGCGCGAGCTGGTCGGCGGCGGCCTTGGTCGCGGCGTACGGCGACCGGCTCCGCACCGGGTGCGTCTCGTCCATCGGCACGTGGCGCGCGCTGCCGTAGACCTCGCTCGTCGAGGTGACGACCACGCGCGCGACGCCGTGCTCGCGCGCGGCTTCCAGCACGTTGAGCGCGCCGTCGACGTTGGTGCGCAGGTAGGCCTGCGGCGTCACGTACGAGTACGGGATGCCGACCAGCGCCGCGAGGTGGAAGACGACCTCCGCGCCGTCGAGCGCGCGGCGCACCGAGTCGTGGTCGCGGACGTCGCCGGCAAAGAAGTCGACGTGGGCCGCGACCTCGGAGCCGTCGAGCCAGCCGCGCGTCCCGGCCGCGTGGTAGTGGACGAAGGCGCGCACGCCGACGCCGCTGCGCACCAGGTGCTCGGTGAGGTGCGAGCCGATGAAGCCGCCCGCGCCGGTCACGACCGCTCGCTTCATGCCGTGCACTCCTTCGCGCGCGGCTCGTGCCGCGTGGTCTGCTCTCGGCTGCGACGCTCCGCCGCTGCCTCGTGCAGGACGGCCTCGAGCGCGTCGACGTTCCGGTCGAGATCGTGCCGCGGTGCGAGTGCTGCAGCGGCACTCGCCATCCGCCGGCGTACCGACGCGTCGGTCAGCTCGTGCATGCGCTGCGCGAGCGCCGGTACGTCGTCGGGCTCGTCGATCACGAATCCTTCGCGGCCGTCGGTGACGTGCTCCGACGCGCCGTTGAAGCGCGTCGTGATGACCGGAAGCCCGAACGCGCAGGCCTCGAAGACCGTCAAGCTGCAGGCATCGTGATACGACGGCAGCACCACGGTATCGGACGCGGCGTAGTACATCGCCGCGTCGTCGACGAATCCGCACGCCAGCACCGTCCCGTCGAGTCCGAGGCGTGCGATCCGGCGGCGCAGGTCGGCGTCGGGCTGGTGGCCGATCAGCGCGAGCTTGAAGCGCGTGTGCCGTTCGCGCAGCGCGCGCGCCGCGGCGAGCAGCGGCCGCACACCCTTCAGCCGCGGGTTGTGCGCCGGAAAGAGGAAGAGCGTCTCGTCGTGTGCCACGCCGAGGCGCCGGCGCAGCTCGGCGCGCCCGGCGCCCGTGCTCGGTCCGCACGGCCGTGCGACGTCGACGCCGTTCGGGACGATCCGGATGCGCGCGCGGCGCACCCCGTAGAGCTCCTCCATCGACGCGGCGACCATCCTCGACACCGCGACGAAGAGCGCGTCGCGGTGCGCGAGCTGGCGCCGCTCGACCGCGCGCAGCTCGGCGAGCCAGCGCCAGTGGCGCGGGCTCAGGCGCTCGCCCAGTCGCTCGCGCGGCGTCCGGCTCGCCATGTCGCGACGGTGGTTCGCGAGCCGCGCGCCGGTCTGCGGGTGGAAGACGTCGAACGACCAGCCGACGCCCGTGTCGTGCACGACGTCGGCGCGCGTGGACGCGACCGCTGCGTTCATCGCGCGCGCCCGCGCGAGCCGGCTCGGTTCCCATGGCAGGCGGCGGATCGCGATGCCGTCGTCGCGCGTGTCGCCGCCGGCATCGTCGTCGTCGGCGAACGTCAGCACGCACAGCTCGTGGCCGCGCTCCGCGAGCCGTCGCGCCACCTGGCTCGACCACTGCGCGGCGCCGCCGCGACGCGAAGCGAAGTGCTCGCAGACCAGCGTGATCTTCATGCCGCACGCTCCTGCGCGATGGCGCGCGTGACGGCGGCGAAGACGCTGCTCACCTCGAGGTCGCGCATGCAGGCGTGATGCGCCTCGGGGCAGGTGCGCATGCCGCACGGGCCGCACGGAACGTCGCGCCGGACCTTGACCTCGAGCGCGAACGACGTCTCGCTCCACGCCGGGTCGGTCGGGCCGAAGATCGCGACCACCGGAATACCGAACGCGGCGCCGATGTGACGCGGGCCGCTGTCTGTGGTCACCAGGCAGCGCGCGCGGCGCACGCACGCCTTGGTGAGGCCGAGGCCGAGTGGGCGGTCGGCGAGGCTCCGCACGCGCGGGTGCCCCGCGCGCGCCACGATCGCGGCGGCGCGCGCCCGCTCGTCGGGTCCGCAGAGCACCACGACGGTGTGCTCCAGCTCGACCGCGATGCGGCGCGCGAGTGCCGCGAAGTGCTCGTCGGGCCAGAGCTTCGCCGCGCCGTAGGCGCCGCTCGAGTTGAGCAGCACCACGGGCTCGGCGGGGTCGATCGCGAGCGCGCGCCAGGCGGCGTCCGCCGCGCTCTCGTCCGCCGCGACCGTCGCGAGCTGCATGCGGCGCGACTCCTCGACGCAGCCGAGCGCGGACGCGATCCCCAGGTAGTAGTCGAGCGCGGAGACGGGCAGGAAGGCGCGGCCGTCGTGCGGCGCGCGGAGCCGGTGCGTGAGCAGCCAGCCGCGTCGGTTGCGCGCGTAGCCGGCGCGCACCGGCACGCGCGCGAGCCGCGCGACGGCCGCCGAGACCAGGTCGTTCGTCAGGTGCACGGAGACGTCTGCGCGCTCGCGCGTCAAGCGCCACAGGATGCCGCGCGGCCGCAGCGCGAAGTCGCGGCGCGCCGGGTCGTACGGCCAGACGACGTCCACCAGCCCGCTGCCGCGCAGCAGCTCGGCGAGGTGCGGGCGCATGATGCCGACGATCTCCGCGTCGGGCGCGAAGCGCGTACGCAGCGCGCGCAAGGTCGGCGTCGCCATGACGGCGTCGCCGACCCAGTTCGGCAGGAAGACCGCGATCCGGCGGGTCACGAGCGTTGCTCCCGCAGCGCGGCGTCGTGGCGCGTGTGCTCCGGCGTGATGCGCTCGTGGGACGTGTGCTCGACCCGGCCGCTCGTTCGCGCGAGCGTCTCCTCCACCGCCGCGAGCATCGCCTCGATCGTCAGCGCGCGCATGTAGCGGCGCGCGTCGTCGCTGCGATACGCGTGATGCTCGTGCGGACGCTCCGCCTGCACGACGACGTGCTCGCGGCCCCACGGCCCGGTGCGCTCCGGGTGCGTCGGTCCGAAGAGCGCCACCACCGGGGTTCCGAGTGCCGCGGCCGCGTGCATCGGTCCGGAGTCGCAGCTGACCATCAGGCGCGCGCGCCGGAACAGGCAGAGCGCTTCGCTGAGCGTGAGCGCGCCCGCGAGCGACACGACGTGCGCCTCGCCAGCGGAGCGCACGACCACGGCCGCGCGCTCCGCGTCCTCGGGGCCGCCGGACACGACGACGCGCGCGCCGGTGAGCTGCGCGGTCCGGACGGCAAGGTCCGCCGCGGTGGCGACGTCGAGTCCCTTCGAGTCCCAGCGGCTGAACGGGTTCAGCACGACGAAGCCTTCGCGCGGAATCCCGCCGGCGTCGAGGACCCGCCCGACGCGCTCCTCGTCGGCGGGCGAGGTGTGCAGCTCCGGAGCGAGGTCGGCGACCGGTGCACCGACGCAGCGGCTCACCTCGGCGCAGACCTCGACCGCGTGCCGTGACAGGTCGGGCCGCAGCGCCGTCCGCCAGAGCGGCCGCGGCCAGCCGCGACCGGCCATGACCCGCGCGCCGCTCGAATAGACCCACGCGGCGCTGCGTCGCGTGCCCTGGAAGTCGATCGCGAGGTCGAAGCGCCCCGGCGACGCCGCGAGCGCGCGCCGGATCTCGAGCAAGTACGCCGGCGTGATGCGCGTGCGCGACGACGCCTCGACGATCCCGTCCACGTACGGCAGCGCGCGCACGACGTCCGCCCAGCGGCGCTCGATCGCGAGGCGGATGTCGGCGTCGGGGAAAGCCCGCCGCAGCGCGCGCAAGGCGGGCGTCACGTGCACGACGTCGCCGAACGAGCTGAGCTTGACGGCGAGGATGCGGCGTGGAGCGGCGTCGATCGCCACGTCAGCCGACCTCGCTCACGCGCGGGTCGTCGCACCGCGGATCGCCGAGCTCGCGACGCAGGATCTCGCTCAGCACGACGAGCTCGCCGCGGTAGTCCCGCAGCCCGAGGCGCATCATCGCGAGATCGGTGCTCATCGCGTGGACGTGCGAGTAGTCGTTGCGCGCCAGTCGATCGCCGGGGTAGCGGCCGTCGGGATGCTGGAAGAGGTCGATGCCGGCGATGGTGAGACGCTCCGGCTGCAGCGCCGCGGCCAGCAGCACCGCGAGCGCGCCGTTGGTCGGACGCGCCGGCCAGTCGTGGTCGCGGACGATCGGCGACAGGCGCTCGAGGGTCACGAACTCGATCGGCGCGGGGCCGCGCGTCGCGAGGCGGCGTAGCAGCATCGCCCGCTCGAGCGCGACGTTCCAGAAGCCGAAGATGCACCACGACATCCGCGTCATGGTCGCGGCGTCGCCGACGAAGACCACGTCGGGATCCGTGAGCAGGCCGCGCGCGCGCCAGCGCCAGTTCACGCGGATCAGGCAGTCGTGCTCGACCGCCGCGATCCGAGGGTCCTCGGACGACGGCCCGTTGCCGAGCACGAGCACCGAGCGCGGTGCGCCGAGCCGGGCGCGCAGCGCCGCCCAGTCGTCGATGCGCCGGCGCGACAGCAGCCTGCTGGCCTGCGCCCAGAGATGGCTCTGGCCGACGCGATCGCGAACGCCCGCGACGCGCCAGGCCTGCGCGACGCGCGGCAGCTCGGGCGAGTCGGGGAGCAGGTCGCGGAGCGCGTCGAGCGCGCGGCGCACGGCCGCCGGCGAACCTCCATCCAGCACGACGCGACGGCCGCGCCCGCCGGATGCGCGGAGTGCGCGCACGACGTGCGGCGGTGTGTCGACACTGCCGGCGTCGTCGCGTGCGACGTCGAGCAGCACCAGCGGCACGTCGCGCGCGACGAGCACGTCCAGCGCGCGGCTGCCGGGCGTGTCGCCGTCGTCGAGCAGCACGACGAGGCGCGGGTTGAGCCGCGCGAGAAACCGTCGCACTGGGAGCGTCGCGTTCCACGGTGCAGCGGACGCGTGGTCGTCGGGAAAGGCGCTGCGCAGGTAGGCGACCGTCGCCGGCGCGGCCGACGTCAAGACCAGGCGCACGTGCGGCCGCTCGCGCATCATCGCGCGGAGCAGCGGCAGCGCGGCGTCGAACTGGGCGGGCGTCGCACCGTGGATCCAGACCGACGTCCGCGCCCGCTGCAGGAGCATGCCCGCGCGCTGCAGGACGAAGGACGGCCCCGCGGCGGCGCCGCGCGCGTGGGCGACGCGCAGCGCTTCACGCCGCGCGAGCGTCTCGGCGCACGGAGGCGCTGCTTCCCCCCACCCGTGTTCGCCCATGCGCCGACGACTACACGACACCTTGGGGCGGGTCACGCGAGCGGCTATGGTCGCGGCCGGGCGCGATCGATCCATGCCAAGCGAAGCACACGCCGCCACGTCGCTCGACGCCTTGCGCGCGGAGCTCGGGCGGCTCCCGCCGCCGGTCGTGGTGTTCAACAAGTCGCACTCCGGAAGCAGGCTGCTCGCCGAGCTGCTGGGGATGGCGGGCATCTTCATGGGCGCCGAGCGCAACGCGTCCTGGGACGCGCTGCCGATGCTCGACCTCGTCGAGGCGCTCGTGCAGGGCTACTACCCGGACTACGCGCCGCTGTGGGATCCGCAGCACGAGCCGGACGTCGCGCTGCTCCAGCTCGCGCGCGCGGCGTTCGATCGCCACCTCGCCGGGTACGATCGTGCGAGCGGCGCGGCGTGGGGCTGGAAGCTCTGCGAGAGCCTGTATGCGCTGCCGGTGCTCGACGACCTGCTGCCCGGCGCGCGCTTCGTCCACCTCGTGCGCGACGGACGCGACGTCGCGTTCTGCGACCACAAGGCGCCGACCGACGCCTTCTGGCGCAAGGTCTACTTCGACACCGACCGCATGCGCACCTGGCGCGGCATGCCGCTCGACCCCGGCTGGTACCGTCGCCGCGCGCACGTGTTCAACGCACAGCACTGGCTGAACAGCGTCGCGGTCGGACGCGCGTACGGCATGATGCTGCGCGAGCGCTACCTCGAGGTGCGCTACGAGGACCTCTGCCGCGACTTCGCCGCGACCGCCGCGCGCGTGCTGCGCTTCGCGGGCGCTCCCGCCGCCGACGAGGCGATCGCGCGCCTCGCGCCCTCGGTGCGCGCGACGTCGGTCGGCAAGCATCGCGAGCGACCGGCACGGAAGCTCGCGGAGGTGGTCGCGATCGAGAAGCCGCTGCTGCTCGCGCTCGGCTATCTCGACGCGGATCCCGAGCCGCCGCGGCCGTCGGTGTGGAATCTGCGCGCGGTCGGGCTGGTCGGGCGGGCGCTGCGGCGGCGGAGCGTCCGGTCGCGAGCGCGCTAGGCGTCGCTGCCCGGCGCGTCGTTCGCGACGACCCGTGTCGCCGTCGCGTGCGCGAGCAGCCAGTCGACGGCGGTGCGCTCCGCCCAGAACTCGGGTCGCCGCGGATCGCTCCCCGCGACGAAGCCGACGTGCCCGCCGCGCCGCGTGACCCGCAGCTCGACGCTCGCCGGTGCGCGCTCCGCGACCCGGCGCAGGACGTCGCGCGGCAGGAAGGGATCGTCCTCGGCGCTGATGCAGAGCGTGGGCGTCGTGATGCGCTCGAGGAAGCCGAGCGAGCTCGAGCGCGCGTAGTAGTCGGCGGCGCCGGCGAAGCCGTGCAGCGGGGCGGTCGCGGCGTCGTCGAAGGCGTGGAAGGTCTGCGCGCGACGCGCGCGCTCGAGGTCGACGCGCGACGCGACCTCGGGGAAGGTCCGCGCGATGTGCTCGCTCTTCGCGAGCAGCGTCGGCAGGAAGTGGCGGACGTAGAGCGAGCCGAGGCGCGACGTCAGGTGGCGCGCCCCGGCGTCGAGGTCGTACGGCACGGAGATCGTCGCCGCGGCGCGGACGACGCTCTGCGTGGGGTGCTCGCCGAGCCACTTCAGCAGCACGTTGCCGCCGAGCGACACGCCGACGGCCAGCAGCGGCGCATCGGGCTCGCGCGCGGCGAGCGTGCGCGCGACGTGGTCGAGGTCGGTGGTCTCGCCCGAGTGGTAGAGGCGCGGGCGGCGGTTCGCGAGCCAGCGCTTGACGTCGTGCGGATCGCGCGCACAGGAGCGGAAGTTCAGCACCGTCACGCTCGCGCCGGCGGTCGACGCGAGCGCAGCCATGCCCTGGACGTAGACCGAGTACGAGCTGCCCTCGAGCCCGTGCAGGATCAGCAGGCGCGGGCTCCCCTCGCGGCCCGCGACGTGGTCGAGCACCAGCTCGTCGCCGTCGGGTGCGGCGAGGATCTCGCGCTCGAACGGGACGAGCCGCCGCTCGCGGGTGAACTGGCCCCAGACGGTCTGCAGATGCGCCCCCGGCAGCCACCACGCGCCGCGGAACGGATTCGCTCCGCGAGGGGTCACGCGACCCCTCGCCCGAAGCGGGGCAGCCGCGCCGCACCCGGTTGGAAGCACGACCCGGGACCCGAACCCGCGCGAAGCGCGGGCCGAGCGCAGCGAGCGCGGGGAGTGGGGCCCCACCGGGCTCCGCCCGGTGGGGCGAGGGGGCGCGTGCCCCCTCGGGGAATAGCCGGGCCCCACCGGGCTCCGCCCGGTGGGGCGAGGGGGCGCGTGCCCCCTCGGGAAACGTTCTTCAGTGCTTCGCGACCGTCGCGCGCATGTACTCGCGACGCAGCACGGAGATGTTCTCGATCGAGATCGACTTCGGGCACGCCGCCTCGCACTCGCCGTGATTCGAGCAATCGCCGAAGCCTTCCTTGTCCATCTGCTCGACCATCGCCAGCACCCGCCGCGCGCGCTCGGCCTTGCCCTGCGGCAGGAGCGCCATCTGGCGCACCTTGGCGCTGACGAAGAGCGACGCCGACGCGTTCGGGCAGGCGGCGACGCAGGCACCGCAGCCGATGCAGGCGGCGGAGTCCATCGCCGCCTCGGCGACGTCCTTCGGGATGGGCGCAGCGTTGGCCTCGGGCGCCGAGCCCGCGTTCACCGACACGTAGCCGCCGCGCTGGATGATGCGGTCGAAGCCGGAGCGGTCGACGACGAGGTCCTTGATGATCGGGAACGCCTCGGCCCGGAAGGGCTCGACGGTGATGGTCGCCTTGTCCGGGAACGAGCGCATGCGCAGCGAGCAGGTGGTGATGTTCGGCACCGGGCCGTGCGCCTGGCCGTCGATGCACACGCCGCAGGTGCCGCAGATGCCCTCGCGGCAGTCGCTCTCGATCGCGATCGGCTCCTCGCCGCGCTTCAGGATCGTCTCGTTGAGCTGATCGACCATCTCGAGGAACGACATGTTCGGGTCGATGCCCGAGACCTCGTAATCGACCAGCTTGCCGGCCGCGGCGCCGCGCGGCTGGCGCCACACCTTCAGCTTGTAGGAGCGAAGTCCCGATCCGTTCTGTGCGCTCATTTGTAGTTCCGCGTCGCCAGGTGGACGTTCTCGAATTCGAGCTTCTCGCGGTGCAGGCGCGGCTTGCCGAAGTCGCCGGTGTACTCCCAGGCCGCGACGTAGGCGTAGTTCGCGTCGTCGCGCACCGCCTCGCCTTCCTCGGTCTGGTGCTCCTCGCGCAGGTGGCAGCCGCAGCTCTCGTCGCGCGCCAGCGCGTCGAGCGCGATCAGCTCGGCGAGCTCGAAGTAGTCGGCGACGCGCCCGGCGTACTCGATCGCCTGGTTGAAGTCGTCGGCCGAGCCCTCGACCTGGACGTTCTCCCAGAACTCGGCGCGCAGCGCGCGGATCTTGTCGATGGTGTCGGCGAGCCCCTTCGCGTTGCGCGCCATGCCGACGTGGTCGAACATCAGGCGGCCGAGCTTCCAGTGCAGCTCGCGCGCGGTGGTCTTGCCCTTCAACGAGAGCAGCTTCTTGACGTTGCCGACCACGTTCGCCTCGGCCTCGGCGAACGCGGGGTGGTCTTCCTTGACCTTCCCGGGCGAGGTCGACGCGAGGTAGTTGCCGATCGTGTAGGGCAGCACGAAGTAGCCGTCGGCGAGGCCCTGCATCAGCGCCGACGCGCCGAGACGGTTCGCGCCGTGGTCGGAGAAGTTCGCCTCGCCGATCACGTGCAGGCCCGGGATCGTGCTCATCAGGTTGTAGTCCACCCAGAGCCCGCCCATCGTGTAATGCGGCGCCGGGTAGATCTGCATCGGCACCTTGTACGGGTTCTCGTCGGTGATCTCGTGGTACATGTCGAACAGGTTGCCGTAGCGGTCGCGCACGACGTGCTCGCCGAGGCGGCCGATCGCCTCCGCGAAGTCGAGGTACACCGCGCGGCCGGTCGCGCCGACGCCGAAGCCCTGGTCGCACATCTGCTTCGCCGCGCGCGAGGCGACGTCGCGCGGCACGAGGTTGCCGAACGCCGGGTAGCGGCGCTCGAGGAAGTAGTCGCGCTCGCCCTCCGGGATGTCCTTCGGTGCGCGCTTGTCGCCCTGCTGCTTCGGCACCCAGATGCGGCCGTCGTTGCGCAGCGACTCCGACATGAGCGTCAGCTTCGACTGGCCCTCGCCCATCTGCGGGATGCAGGTCGGGTGGATCTGCATGAACGACGGGTTCGCGTACAGCGCACCGCGCTTGTGGCAGCGCCAGATCGCGGTCGCGTTCGAGTTCACCGCGTTGGTCGACAGGTAGTAGACCGTCGAGTAGCCGCCGGTCGCGACCACGACGGCGTCGGCGGCGTAGCGCTCGAGCTTGCCGTCGACGAGGTTCCGGCAGACGATGCCGCGCGCGTGGCCGTCGACCACGACGAGGTCGAGCATCTCACGGCGCGGGAACATCTTGACGCGTCCGAGCTCGACCTGACGCATCAGCGAGCCGTAGCAGCCGAGCAGCAGCTGCTGTCCGGTCTGGCCGCGCGCGTAGAAGGTGCGCGACACCTGCGCGCCGCCGAACGAGCGGTTCGCCAGCAGGCCGCCGTACTCGCGCGCGAACGGCACGCCCTGTGCCACGCACTGGTCGATGATGTTCACCGACAGCTGCGCGAGACGGTAGACGTTCGACTCGCGGGCGCGGAAGTCGCCGCCCTTGATGGTGTCGTAGAACAGACGCCAGACGCTGTCGCCGTCGTTCGGGTAGTTCTTGGCGGCGTTGATGCCGCCCTGGGCCGCGACCGAGTGCGCGCGGCGCGGGCTGTCGTGGATGCAGAAGTTGAGCACGTTGTAGCCGAGCTCGCCGAGCGACGCGGCGGCCGATCCGCCGGCGAGGCCCGTGCCCACCACGATGACCGTGTACTTCCGCTTGTTGGCCGGGTTCACCAGCTTCATCTCGAAGCGGTGGCGGTCCCAGCGCGTCTGGATGTCGCCGCCCGGAGCCTTCGAGTCGAGGCTGCCGTCGACGACGTCGAGCTGTCCGATCGCGGGAGCGTTCATGGCTGCACCAAGGTGACGGCGGGCGCGTTCATGGCTTGACCAGCGCAGCGACGCCCGCGTTCGGGTCGGGCGCGAGGTAGACGAAGATCGGCAGCAGGATGAAGCCGATCGCAATGACCAGCGCGAACACGAGCCCCGCCGAGAAGGCGATCGGCCGGAGCTTCGGGTTGAGCGCGCCGATCGACTGGAAGGCGCTCCAGAAGCCGTGCCGCAGGTGGAAGCCGAGCAGCACCATCACCGCGACGTAGATCGCGACCCAGAGCGGCTGCTTGAAGGTCTCGACCACGATGCGGTGCAGGTCCCAGACTTCACCCTCGTGGCCGGCGAGCGTCGTCATGTAGGCCGGGCCGAAGCGGAACTGCCAGAGGTGCACGACCAGGAAGACCAGCAGGACGATGCCGGTGACGATCATGCTGCGCGACGCGAGCGTCTGCTTGCTCGCCGCCCCCTTGCTCTTCTTCATGACGTAGCCGGACTTCCGCGCGCGGCGGTTGTCGAGCCACACCGAGACGGCCGAGAAGGCGTGCGCGAGGAAGACCGCGGCGAGCCCGAGCTCGATCACGATCAGCAGCTTGCCCAGGCTGTGCGTCGCCGCGGCGTAGGCGTTCAGCGCATCCTTGCCGACGAAGATGGTCAGGTTCCCCGCGAGGTGCGCGACGATGAACAGCAGCAGCAGGACGCCCGTGAGGCCGTTCAGCAGCTTCTTTCCGACCGACGATCGTAGTTGGAAGCGTGGCGTACTCATGAGGAGATCTCCCCACTAGCGTTTCCAAGCATAATTGCAATTCATCCGACGGAAGTCATCCCCGAGGGTGCGCGCGAGCCTTCGGGGCACCTCTAACGTTGCGCATTAGCTGCGGTCGCGCGCCGAGCGCGTGTCCCGAAGCGACACCGCCCGCGCGTCGTCCTGCCCGCAAGATCTGCAGGGTATCGGCCTCGCCCGTCGACGATCCTCACCACGGATCCCGACGATCCGGGAGGGCGTGTCGATGACCGAGCTGGTGCTGCACCACTACCCCATGTCGTTCTTCGCCGAGAAGATCCGGCGTATCCTCGCATTCAAGGGCGTCGCCTGGCGCTCGGCCGAGCAGCCGATGCTGGCTCCGAAGCCCGACCTCACGCCCCTGACCGGCGGGCTCCGTCGCGTCCCGGTCCTGCAGGTCGGCGCCGACGTCTACGTCGACACCGCCTGCATCGCGCGCCGGCTCGAGACCCTCCATCCCGAGCCGGCCTGTCTCCCCGGCGCGCAGGCCGCGCTCGCGAGCATCGTCGAGGACTGGGCGGATCGCCGCCTGGTGTCGCAGGTCGTCCCGCCGGTGATCGTCGACCTGCTGCCGCAGCTCCCCGACGGAGCGCTGGCGGACCGGGAGCGGATGTCGCCCGCCTTCAGCGAGGAGAACCTGCGGCGTGCGGCGCCGCACGCCCTCACGCAGGCGCACGAGTCGCTCGATCGGCTCGACGCGCAGCTCGCCGACCGGCCCTTCCTGCTCGGCGCCGCGTTCACGCTCGCCGACGCGGCCTGCTTCCATCCGCTGTGGTTCCTGCGGCGCAGCCCGGCGCTCGGTGAGGCGGTCTCGGCCCGGCCGCGGCTCGCCGCGTGGTACGAGCGGATCGAGAGCTTCGGCCCCGGTCGGGTCGAAGCCATCACGCCGGCCGAGGCGCTCGCCCTGGCCCGGACGTCCGAGCCGATCGACGTCGACGACCGCGACCGCGCGACGCTGCCCCACCTCGCGTGCGGTGACGCCGTCGTCGTGACCGCCGACGACTACGGCACCGAGACCTGTAGCGGCACCGTCTGCAGGATCACGCGGGACGAGATCGCCATCCGCCGGCGCGACGCGTCGGTCGGGGAGATCGCGGTGCATTTTCCACGCGTCGGCTATCGGATCGCGCGGCAGTGATCGAGTAGTATGGAGGGCATGGCCGAGGGTCCTCCGTCGCGGCAGATCGGCCGCTTCGACGATCTGGAGGTGCACGAGCTCGTCTGCACCTTCGGGCCGGACGACCAGCCGTTCGAGGAGCAGCATCGTGGCTGCACGCTCGCGGTCGTCCACGAGGGTACGTTCCAGTACCGGAGCGGCGGCACCACGATGACGATGACGCCGGGCTCGGTGATCCTCGGCAATCCGGGCGACTCCTTCTCCTGCTCGCACGAGCACGGGCGCGGCGATCGCTGCGTCTCCGTGTCACTCGGCGCGGCAACGCTCGAGGAGATCGCGCGCGAGGTGGGCGAGCGTCGAGCCGGGTTCGGCCATCCCGTCGCGCCGACGCACGCGCGGCACTTCGCGCTGGCGAGGAGCCTGCTCGGCACCGGCGAACCCTTGCCGCCGTCGGCGGAGGAGATCGCACGCGTCCTCGCCGCCGGGATCCTGCGGGAGCAGTGCGAACGACCGCTGCCCCTCGAGCCGATCACCTGGGCCGAGCGGCGCCGCGCCGTCGCCGCGTGCCGCTTCATCGAGAGCCACGGCGACGGCCCGCTGTCGCTGACGGAGGTGGCGCGCCAGTGCGGCCTGAGCGCCTTCCACTTCCTGCGCTCGTTCAAGCGCGCGGTCGGTGTGACGCCGCACCAGTACCTGATCCAGACGCGCCTGATGCGCGCCGCTGTACTGCTGCTCGACACCGCCGCGCCGGTGACGACCGTGGCCTACCAGGTCGGCTTCGCCGACCTCGCGAACTTCAACCGCGCGTTCCGTCGCGTGCTCGGATGCTCGCCACGCGAGCTGCGACGCGGCCGGATGGGCCGGCGCGCACCGCTGCGGCCGGCTGGCTAGCCCGACGACGACGTTGCGAGGCAGCGGCCGAGCGCCGCGACCAGCCCGTCGGCGCGCGGGTCGCCCGCGGTCGCGAGGCTCATCCGGTTCATGACGTAGGCGAAGCCGACGCCGCGCGCCGGATCGCCGAGCGCGAGCGACCCGCCAGCGCCCGGGTGTCCGAATGCCGTCGGCGGCGCCGACGGGCACAGCGCCGGCGACAGCATGAACCCCAGACCGAAACGGGTCGGCAGGTAGAGCACGGCGTCGCCACCGTCGGACTGCGTCGTGCACGCGGCGGCGACGGTCTCGGGACGCAGCAGCCGGACGCCGTCGACCTCGCCGACCAGCGCGGCGTAGAGCCGCGCGAGCGCGCGCGCGCTGCCGATGCCGTTCGACGACGGCAGCTCGGCCGCGTGCAGCGCGCGGCGGTTCCACACGTCGTCGTAGTGGAACAGGTTCGACGGGCCGGTGAAGGCGCGCCCGGCGATCGTGTCGGGCGCGAACAGCTTCGCCATCACCTCCTGCATCTCGGGCGGCGGCGGGTCCGGCGGGACGATCGTCGAGACGCGCGGCTCCGCGCTCTCCGGGAGCCCGATCCAGAAGTCGAGGCCGAGTGGTGCGGCGATCTCCTCGGCGAGGAAGCGTCCCGCGGTGCGGCCGTCGACGCGGCGGATCAGCTCGCCGAGGAGCCAGCCGTACGAGCGCAGGTGGTAGCCGTGCCGCGTGCCGGGCTCCCAGAGCGGCGCCTGCGCGGCGAGCGCGGCGGCCACCGGCTCCCACGACAGCGCCTCGTCGAGCGTGAAGCTGCCCTCGATCGCCGCGAGCCCGGCGCGGTGCGACAGCAGCCAGCGAACCGGGATGTCGGCCTTGCCGTTCGCCGCGAACTCCGGCCAGTAGCGCGCGACCGGCGCGTCGAGGTCGAGCTGGCCTCGTTCGACGAGCTTCAGGACGCAGGTCGCGGTGACGCCCTTGGTCGCGGAGAAGACGAGCTGCAGCGTGTCGTCGGTCCAGGGGCGTCCGGTCGCGCGGTCGGCGAGACCCGCGTGAATGTCGACCACCGGCGCGCCGTGCCGGTACACGCAGCACGCCGCGCCGACCTCGCCGTGCAGGACGAAGTTCCGCGCGAAGGCCTCGCGCACGCCCTCGAAGCCGGGCGCGACGAAGCCGTGCACGGCGGGTGCGGGAGCGTCCGATCGCGTCGCGCCATTCGTCATCGCGCCCTTCGCACACGGACGCCGCGTGTGTGTCAACCAGCGCACGCGCGCGCGGCGACCGCGCGGCGTTCAGCCGAGCGACGCGGCGAGCGCGACGAAGGCGGCGGCCACGACGAACAATCCCGCCAGCAACGGCCACATGAAGCGCAGGTAGACGTCGTAGCCGACCTTGGCGATGGCGAGGCCGCCCACCACGACCACGTTGGTCGGCGAGCTCAGCAGGGCGAGGCCGTGGCCCATGATCCACGCGGTGATCGTCGTCGGACGGCTCACGCCCGCGAAGTCGGCGAGCGGCGACAGCAGCGGCATCGCCAGCGCGGCGTGGCCCGAGCTCGACGGGACCAGGAACGCGAGCGGGAAGTTCACCAGCATGGCGGCGACGGCGAACGTCCCCGCCGAGGCACCGGCGATCAGGTGCTCCATCGCGTTCAGGATCGTGTCGAGCGTCTTGGTGTTGGTCATGATCACCGAGACGCCGCCGGCGAGCAGCATGACCATCGCCGGGCCCATCATGTCCGACGCACCGGCGGAGATGAGCCGCACGATCTCCTTCTCGCCCATCCGCGCGACCACGCCGACGACCACCGACGCGATCAGGAAGAGCATCGCCAGCTGCGGGAACCACCAGCCGAGCTCGAACCAGTACGGCGCGACCGCGGCGACCTCGTGGGTGACGTAGTAGTCGGCGGGGCCGGTCGTGCCGCCGACGATGCTGGACCACGGGATGACCGAGAAGATCATCAGTCCGAACGAGAAGGCGGTGATCGCGAGGACGCACTTCTGCGTTCCGGTCAGGGACTGGTCGGCCGCCGTGGGAGGGACCTCCGGAGCGTGCTCGAGCACCGGCTGGTCGAAGCCGACCAGCGAGGCGCCCGGGTCGCGCCGCACCTTGGCCGCGTAGCGCAGCACCCACGCGACCGCCATCGTCGTCAGCAGGGCCCACAGGATCATGCGCAGCACGATGCCGTCGCCGATCCCGACCCTGGCCTCGCCGGCCGCGACCCCGATCGAGAACGGGTTCACCGTCGATCCCATGACGCCGATCGTGGCGCCGACGATGATCATCGCGGCCGTGACCAGCCGGTCGTAGCCGAGCGCCGCCATCAGCGGGATGAACAGCGGATAGAAGCCGAGCGTCTCGACGGAGAAGCCCATCGTCGAGCCGAGCAGCGAGAACAGCACCATGACGGCGACGATCAGCAGCCAGCCCCTGCTGCGCAGCCGGTTGGCCAGCGCCGCGACCGCGACCTCGAGGCTGCGCGTCGCGAAGCTGATCGAGATGAACGCGCCGATCGACATGATGAAGACGATGACGCCGATCTGGCCGAACAGACGGCCGATGGTCTGGGTGTCGACGAAGCCGCGCGATGGGCTCAGCAGCCCGTAGATCCCGTTGACCGGCGCGAGGACCAGCTGCTCGACCCGCTCGCCGAAGGTCAGCGGCGACTCGATGCGCTCGTAGGTGCCGGGGATCGGGGAGCCGTCGGCGTCGGTGGCGTACCGGCCGGGCGGGATGAACAGGGCTGCCGTCCAGACCAGCACGCTGACGATCGCCAGCGTGGTGACGGCACTGGGGAAGGCGAACTTTCGCTGCCTGGGTTCGGACGGCTCGCTGGCGCTGACTTCGTGCTCGGACACGCTCGCTGCAAAGCGCAGTCGGCGTTTCGGATCAACCGGAAGCGACGCGACCGGACGAACTTTCGTGCGACGCCGTCCTCGCTGGCCTCCGCGCCCGGCGGCGCGGAGGCGTGTCCGGTCCGCGCCTCAGGCGGTCGGCGGCGCCACGGCGCCGCGCTCGGGCCGCCACTGGCCCGCGCCGAGGAAGATCAGGCGGAGCTGCTTGACCGCGCGCGCCGTGAGCTCGTGCTCGCGAACGCGCTGCCCGGACGGTAGCTCGAGCAGGTCCGCGGTCAGGTTGAGCACCGTGTGCACGACCAGGTGGGCGATCATCTCCAGGTCGTCGCTCGGCATGTCCGCGAACGGCGGCGCCGCGCGCAGGTCGCTCGCCAGCTCGCCGACGAAGTAGTGGATCTCGCGCGCCACCGCCTGGCGCACCGTGCGGCTCGCGCCGAAGCGCTCGCGGGTGAGGAACTCGAACGCGCGCTCGTTGGCGAGCACGTAGCCGACGAAGCCGCGCACCGAGCTCTGGATGGCGACGTCGCGCGCACCCTGCGCCGAGACGCGGGCTTCGCGGATGATCTGGCGGAGCCGCAGGCAGACGTCGTCCACCAGCGTGAGCCCGAGCTCGTCCATGTCGCGGAAGTGGCGGTAGAACGCGGTCGGCACCACGCCGGCCTCGCGTGCGACCTCGCGCAGGCTGATGCTGGCGAGGCTTCCGCCCTGGCGCGCGAGCTCGAGCGCAGCGTCGAGCAGGGCCTGACGGGTCTGCAGCTTGCGCTCGTCGCGCAGGGTCAAGCTCCGTGCAGGAGCGGTACGACTGTTCACGAATAATGGCCTAGCACGACGCGCACCCGGAAAGAAATCCCATTAAATCTCTGGTCGGATCGAGGGACTTTCAGTGAACGAGTGTTGACTGTAGCGCTCCCGACTGCAATATGAGTGAACAGTCGTACACCAAAGTGAGGTTCGCACCATGCTCAGCCTGCGCGACGCCACCCTGCCGGATCCGTACTGGGTCGATTTCGTCCTCCAGCACGTCGCCCCGACGCTCAGCCTGACCCGCACCCTGGCGCGGATCGAGGCGGTGCGTAGCGAGACCCCGGACACCAAGACCTTCGTCCTGCGGCCCGCGCGCGGCCGGGTCGCGTTCGTGCCCGGACAGTCGGTGCCGCTCCGCGTGCTGCTGGGCGGCGTGGTGCACGAGCGGCAGTACAGCCCGACCAGCGCGCCCGAGGACCCGGCGCTGTCGATCACCGTCAAGCACCACCCCGGCGGCCGGGTCTCCGGCTGGCTGCACGGCCAGGCCCGCGTCGGCGACGTGGTCGAGCTCGGGAGCGCGGCCGGCGGCTTCGTCCTGCCGGGCTCGTTCCCGACGCGATTGCTTCTCGTCGCGGGCGGCAGCGGGATCACCGCGGTGTACGCCGTGCTGCGCGCGGCGCTGCGTGCGCGGCACGAGGTCGACGCGATCGTGCTCGATTACGCGCGCCGGCCGGTGGACTTCGCCTTCGCGAGCGAGCTGCGCGCGCTCGAGCGCCGTCATCCACGGCTCCGCGTGCACCTGCTCGCGCAGCAACCCGACGACGGCAGCGCCTCCGCGGGCCACTTCTCGACCGCGCACCTCGCGGCCTTCGTCCCCGACCACGCGCAGCGCGAGACCTTCGTCTGCGGGCCGGCCGGGCTGACGGAGGCGGTCGCTCGCGTGTGGCGCGACGCCGGCAACGAGGGCCGCTTGCACCGCGAGGACTTCGCGCCGGCCCGCTCGCACCGCGCGGGCTTCGGGCCGCAACGCGACGACGCCGACGCCGACGCCGCGGACGAGGGCGCCGCGCGTGCCGGAGTCGCCGTGCACTTCCGTCGCAGCGCGCGCACCGTCGAGGGCACGGCGCCGACGCTGCTCGGGATCGCCGAGGCCGCCGGCCTGCGCCCCGCGACCGGATGCCGCATGGGCATCTGTCGCACCTGCACCTGCACCAAGGTGGCGGGAGTCGTTCGCGACCGCGTCACCGGAGCGATCGACGACGCGGCGGGGAGCCGCATCCGCCTGTGCGTGAGCGAGCCGCTCGGCCCGGTCACGCTCGACCTGTGAGCGAGGAGGATCCGATGAGCGCAGCGACCAACCTGCCCGCGAGAAGGGGCATCCCGGCGAGCCGCTCGAGCCGCGCGCTGTCGCCCGACGAGGTCGAGGCCTTCGGCGCCGAGCTGGACGCTCTGCGTGCCGAGGTGATGGCGAGCCTCGGTGAGCGCGAGGCGAGCTACATCCGCAACGTGCAGGCGATCGTGCGCTACACCGAGATCGGCGGCCGCGGGCTGCTCCTGGTCGGCTGGCTGCCGCCCGCCTGGCTCGCCGGCACGGGCCTGCTCGCGTTCAGCAAGATCGTCGACAACATGGAGCTCGGGCACAACGTCATGCACGGGCAGTACGACTGGATGAACGAGCCGTCGCTGCGCGGCGACACCTACGAGTGGGACCACGCCTGCGAGGGCGACGCCTGGCGCCACTCGCACAACTACATGCACCACGCGTTCACCAACGTGGAGGGCCGCGACCGCGACATCGGCTACGGCTTCCTGCGCCTGTTCGACGCGCAGCCGTGGCAGCCGCTGCACCTCGTGCAGGGCGCGGGCGCGATCGCGCTGGCGACGCTCTTCCAGTGGGGCATCGCGCTGCACGACCTCGAGATGGACCAGGTGCTCCGCGGCCGCGTGCCGCTCGCGAAGGTGGCGCGGGAGTCGCGGCCCGTGCTGCGCAAGATGCTGCGCCAGTTCGCCAAGGACTACGTGGTGTTCCCGGTCCTCGCCGGCCCGTCGTTCCTGCCGGTGCTCGCCGGCAACGTCGCGGCGAACCTGCTGCGCAACCTGTGGACCTTCGGCATCATCTTCTGCGGCCACTTCACCGCCGACGTCGAGACCTTCCCCGAGAGCGTGCTCGACGGCGAGACGCGCGGCGGCTGGTACGTCCGCCAGGTGCGCGGCTCGAGCAATCTCGAAGGCGGCCCGACGTTCCACTTCCTGACCGGCAACCTGAGCCACCAGATCGAGCACCACCTGTTCCCGGACGTGCCGGCGATCCGCTATGCGGACATGGCGGACCGCGTGCGCGAGACCTGCGCCCGCTACGAGCAGAACTACAACACCGGCTCGTTCTGGAGCCAGTTCGTGACCGTGGTCGCGCGCATCGTCAAGTTTTCGTTCCCGACCTGGCCGGCGGCGGCGCCGGCCGCGGCCCGCTGAGCCGGGCGAGGAGAAGCACCGTGAAGGACACCATCGCGCGCATCGAGGCCGTGAAGGACCTGATCCAGGAGGCGGTCGACAAGGGGGCGACGTCGGTCGAGCAGATCCATCGCACGATCGCGAGCCTGCCGCTGTCCGCGCTCGAGAGCCGCGGGCTGCTCGGCGAGGAGGGTGCGAGTGCCCGCAAGCTCGTCGACTCGAGCATCGGCGCCGTCTACGACACCATCCGCGCCGTCAATCGCGAGGTCGGCGAGCTCGCGTCGGGCATCTTCGAGGCGCTCGAGAACCACGACGAGGCGCAGTCGAACATCGGCAAGAAGAAGGGTACGACCGAAGCTTGACGGCGCCGCGCGGGGCGCACCGGGCGAGCTTCGCGTCGCGTGCACCGCCGCACCGGGCGGGCTTCGCGTCGCGTGCACCGCCGCATCGGATGGGCTTTTCGCTTCGCGTGTATCGCGTTCATCGCGTCCGCGCTTGTCGTGACGCCGCGCTCGGGCGTACGACGGGCGGGGAGGCGCCCATGGACGAGCAGGACATCCGCTTCGAGATCCGCGACGGGGTCGCGCTGATCACGCTGCACCGCCCCGAGCAGCGCAACGCGTTCAGCGGCAGGATGGGCGTCGAGCTCGGCCGCGCCTACGCGGCGTGCGACCAGGACGACGAGGTTCGCGCCGTGATCGTCACCGGTGCCGGCGACGCGTTCTGCGCCGGGGCCGACCTGGCGCCCGGCGGCCAGACCTTCGAGAAGCGCGACGAGCCCGAGTTCAGCGCGGCGGGCGTCGAGCCGCCGGCGTTCGCGATCCGCAAGCCGGTGATCGCCGCGGTGAACGGCCACGCGGTCGGCATCGGCCTGACGCTCGCGATGCAGTGCGACGTGCGCCTCTTCGCGCTCGAAGGCAAGTACGGCTTCCTGCACGTGCGGCGCGGCGTGATCCCCGACGCCTACGCGCACTGGACGGTGCCGCGCGCGATCGGCTTCGCGCGCACCGCCGACCTGTTCTTGACCGGGCGTACCTTCCGCGGCGACGAGGCGGAGCGCCTCGGCATCGCGAGCCGCGCGCTGCCGGCGGCCGAGATCCTGCCCACGGCACTCGAGATCGCGCGCGACATCGCGGTCAATGCCGCGCCGCTGTCGGTGGCGCTGTGCAAGCGGCTCCTGTGGGAGGGCGAGGGGCTGTCGAAGGAGGAGGTCGGGCGCCGCGAGACCGAGCTGCACCACGTCGTCATGGGACGCGAGGACGCGCTCGAGGGAGTGATGGCCTTCCTCGAGCGGCGCGCACCGCGCTGGTCGTTGCGCGTGTCGCGCGACTGGCCGGCGCCGAAGCGCTGACGTCGCGCTCGGCTGGCGCCTCGCGCGCGTCGCCCGGGGCGTCGCGCAGGTCGCGCGCGAAGAGCATGCGGTAGGTGAGGCGCGCGAGCTCGTGCACCAGGAGCGAGCGGTCGTGCGCCGGGTCGTCGAGGAACGCGAGGTCGAGCACCGCCGACGCGACCATGCGTCCGATGAGCCAGGCGTCGACCTCGGGGGCGGGCAGCGCGAGGCGCGTTCCCGCGCGCATGGCCCCGGCGCGGCCGAGCGCCGCGAACGCGCCGAGCGCCTGCCGGGTGGCCGGCAGCTCGCGCAGGATCGGCGCGTCGTGCAGCAGCAGGCGGAACAGCGCGCGGTCCGCCGCGACCAGGTCGACGAGCCGCGCGATCAGGAGCCGCACCCCGGCCTCCGAGTCGAGCGAGCGCGTCGCCTGCAGCGCCGCGGCGACCTCCGGAGCCAGCATGCCGAGGCGCTGCTCGACCATCGCCGCGAGGATCGCCTCGCGTCCGGGGAAGAACTCGTACAGCGAGCCGACGCTCACCCCGGCGCGTGCCGCGACGGCGTTGGTGGTGATCGCGGCGAGGCCCGACTCGCGCAGAATCCGAGCGCAGGCCTGGACGATCGCGTCGTAGGTGGCGCGCGAGCGCGCCTGGCGCGGCACCTTGCGCGGCTTCCAGAGCCGCTTCTGCGGGCGCGAGGGCAGGGCGGTGCGCGACATGCAAATCCGAGTATATCCGAGCGAATGCTCGGATAGAATGCGGAGCCGAGGAGAACGACGATGATCGGACCGCTTCGCGAGCTCGGGTTGAACGACCCCCTGACGATCGCACGGACGCTGAAGAACCTGGTGCAGACCGTGTGGGATCCCACGCGCTCCGACGTGCGCCAGGGAATCAACCAGCTCGTCTACCGCGGCCTCGCCGACGCGAAGCCCGAGGACGAGCGAGCGCTCGCGGAGGCACGCCCCGAGCTGGTCGCGATGTTCCGCTCGGGCTACGACCCCGTGCTCGATCCCGAGCGGCTGGCACTCCTGCCCGACGGCACGCTCGGTCGTGAGTGGCAGCGCTTCGTGACCGACAACGACATCCGCCCGCTCGAGACGCTGCTCGCGCTGCGCACGCCGAAGAACCTGCTGGAGTACCAGTTCCGCCGTGCCTACAAGCTGCACGACCTGATGCACGTCGTGCTCGGCGCCGACGCGAGCGTGCTCGGCGAGGTGCGCATCGTGTCGTACTCGCTCGGCCAGTCGGTGGTCCGCCGTACCTCGCGCATGAATGCGCCGGTGATGGCGCTCGCGGTGCTGTTCATGAACATCGGCCTGCGTCGCGGCCACGAGATGCCCGACGCCGTACGTCTCGCGGCGCGCTTCCAGCGCGTCGGGGAGCTCTCGCCGTGGCACGTCGCGTTCCCGGTCGAGGACTGGCTCGAGCGGCCGGTCGCGGAGCTGCGCGCGCGGCTCGTCGTCGAGCCGGAGGACGCGGTGCGCGTCGTCGGTGACGATGGAGGAGATCGTCGCGATTACGACAATGCATGCGTGGCGGAGAACGAAAACGAAGCGTCGTTCGCTGCTGGGGTGCCGAGCTAGCTTCGAATCCGCTCGCGGAAGGTGATCTGCTTCTCCGTCAGAAGTGTTCGGGCTTCGCGCGCTAGGCGCAGCACGCCACCGATTCCCTCCTTCAGGAGCTCCAGGTCGAGGTGCGAAACGGGGACGGTCGCGCTCGCGAAGATCGCTCGACCGTTGACCGAGAAGGCACCGGTTGGTCCTGAGCCGTTGAGCTGAAGAAGACGGCTGAGCGAGTCCGAGTCGAGATCCTCATTCGTTTCGAGCGCGCTGAAGATCGAGAGATAACCACCGAAGAAGGCCAGCTGGACCGTGGTGGCGCGATCGTCACCCACGTCGAAGGTCAATGACCAAGTGCGCTCGTTCTTCTCTCGGTCGAAGAACGAGATCGAGAAGAGCAGGTCGAGGTCGGCGAGGAGCTTCGTCAATGCGACGCGCGCATCCCGCTCGATGTCGTCACTCATCTCATCCCTCAGTTGCGATCGGTGCAGGCCAAGCCTGGTGCCTTCGTGGCGCCGAGTGTGAACCGGCATTGTTTGGCGCATGCCACGGCGCTCTCGACGGGAACCGGAACTCGTTCACCGCCGTCGGCGCGGCGCTGTCCAGAACGGAACCTGCTGCAGCCGTTGGCAGTAGTCCTCGGTAGAAGCTCGGAGTGCTGAGAAGCTCACCTTGTGTCTGTGGTACCGCCGATCCGCTCGTGCCCTCACCGACGATCGCCAGCAGCCATCCCTGCTGAGAGGAGCAAGGTCGATCCTGTACCGTGGAAAGCAGCCGATCGAGTCCTCGCCGAACGTCGTCGTCTGATTCGGTTGGCAGGAGAGCTTCGATCCGAGGAACGATCGACGAGTCGGCCAGTGCCGCGAGTGCTGCGGCGGCACAAAGCCGCACTGTCTTGTGCGGTGCCGACAGCGCCGTGATCAAGGTCGGAATTGCGCGGCGATACGAGATCTTTCCGAGCGCGAACGCCGCAGTGTCTCGCACCCCGGCCGGCAGATCTAGGTTCGAAAGAAGCTCGGTGAGACAAGGTCCCGCCGCCTCGAGACCGATGCGCCCCAAGGCTTCTGCCGCGGCCTCGACGACGCGCCAGTCCGACGTCGCTTTTGCCTCGACCAATGCCTTGATGAGATCGGGCCCTGCATCGCGAGCACGCCGTCGCCCCAGCTCTGCCGCGACCACCCGCTTCCGGTCGGAATCGGTGCTGCTCGACAGGACCCAGCGAAGGGTGGCCTCCGACTCTCGTCGGAGCACATCTCGAACCGTCGTCGGCTGTTTCGTCATCGCCACCTAGAATGCGCCCGGACAGGGTGTGCCATGGTGTACCTCACCATCCGATCCGATGTTGGAATAGTCTCCGTCAGGGTGTTCGACATCCCAGTGGGCACAGATTCCATGTCGCGCGGGCTGCCAGATCCACTCGTTCCCCTTACCATCCACGAACCCGTTCCTTCCCCGAAGACGCTTCGGACGCCCATCTCCCTCTGGTGGGCGGTACCGGTACTTCCCCACCGTCATCGGTAGATTCTCCTTCGAAGCCGACGCGGGCGCTCCCCATCTCTTCTGACCTCGTCGGTTCGTAGGCCGCCGATTCTGCTCCCTGCAAGCGATGGGGGAAATGAATGTGTCGGCGATCAAGATCTCGTTGGCGATGGTGCGAGCCTCAGCCCGCGTCGCGGGCCGCGACGAGACGGCGCATGGCCGCGCCGACGCGCACCGCGACATCCTCCGCCGACGTCGCCGCGAGCTCCGTCGACCAGATCTCGACCCCGAGCGGTGCCGTGCTCCCCGACGCGCGCAGCCAGCGCAGAAACCCCACCAGATCGAGCGCGCCCTCGCCGGGCACCAGGCGCTGCGTGAGCGTCGCCTGCATGTAGTCGGGCTCCGGCTCGCTGACGGCGGGCGAGTCGCAGAGCTGCAGCGCGACGATCCGCTCGCCGGGCAACGCCCGCAGCAGATCCATCCCGCCCGCGGTGCGGGCGAGATGCCACGCGTCGACCGTGAGCCCGGCGTTCGGACGGTCCGCCGCGGCGAGGATCGCGCTGCACGTCGCGAGGTCGAGCGCCGAGCCCGGCCAGAACTCGAAGTGCAGCAGCAGCCCCGCATCGGCGGCGCGGTCGCAGAGCGCACCGAACGTGCGCGCCGCCTCGTCGAGCGGCGGCGGCTCGCCCGGCCCTTCGACGACGCAGATCGAGCGCGCGCCGACCGCCGCCGCGACCGTGAACACCTCGTCCGCGCTGGGGGCGCTCCGTCCGACGCGCACGCCCGGCCGCCACGCGCTCAGGACCTCGATCTCCGCCACCGCAACCCCGTGCTCGGCGAGGATCGCGCGCATGTCGGCGTCCGAGAGACCGTCTGCGCGGGCCCGGGCGTGGTCGCGGACGCGCAGCGAGATGCCTGCAAAGCCGCCGCTCCGCGCCGCGGCGACGCGCTCGCGGAAGGACGCGTTCGGGATCGTGCCCGCGCAGAGGACCAGGTCGTCGGGTCCGAGGGGTGCGTCGGTGCGGGCGGGCATGGCGCCGCGACCGTCGATCGGTCCAGCGGTGGTGTCAAGACGACGCCGACGCCGACGCTGCGCCGGCGTCAGGCGCATCGACGTGCCGAGCGATCCGCCACGCGTCGCGCCGCCACGCGGACCGCCGCGTGCCGCAGCGCGACTATTCGCACGCCGCGCGCAGGTTTGTTGCAATGCGCCGGCCCGAACCTTAAGTCACTGCGTTGCGGCGGGCACGGGCATTCCGTCGACGCCCCGTCCCCACGTCGCTCCAACTCCAGGTCTGGGTGCTCGATTGTCCGGGGAACCGCTGCGCATCTGTCTGCTCACCTACCGGGGAAACCCCCGGTCGGGCGGGCAAGGGATCTATGTCCGGCTGCTGAGCCAGGAGCTGCAGCAGCTCGGCCACCAGGTCGACGTGTGGAGCGGACCGCCCTATCCGGAGCTCGCCCCCGGCGTGCGGCTGGTGAAGGTGCCGAGCCTCGACCTGTGGAACGAGACCGGGCTCTTCCGACGGCCCACGTGGACCGAGTTGCGCGACCCGATCAACGTCGCCGAGTACGCGCGCACCGTGACCGGCGGCTTCCCCGAGCCGATCACCTTCTCGCGCCGCGTCGCGCGCCGCTTCCAGCGCGAGGCGCTCGCTCGCCACTACGACATCGTGCACGACAACCAGTGCCTCGGACCCGGCCTCCTGAACCTGCGGACGCAGGTGCCGGTCGTCGCCACCATCCACCACCCGGTGACGATGGACTTCCGCATCGCGATGCGCGCTGCGCCGACGCGTCTCAAGCGCTGGGGGCTGCGCCGTTGGTACAGCTTCCTGCCGGTGCAGAAGCACGTGTCGCGCGCGCTCGACCGCGTGCTGACGGTCTCGGAAGCCTCGGCGCGCGACCTCGAGCGCGACTACGGCATCCAGAGCGGCCGCATGCGCATCGTCGGCAACGGCATCAACCTCGACGTCTTCCACCCGTATCCCGAGATCGAGCGCCGCACCGACCGCCTGATCACCACGCTCTCGGCCGACTCGCCGCTGAAGGGCTTTCCGTATCTGCTCGAGGCGCTCGCCGAGCTGCGCAAGGCGCGACCGAGCTTGACGCTCAAGGTGATCGGCGAGCCCGGCATGCGCACGCAGACGGCGAAGCTCGTCGAGCGCCTCGGCATCCGCGAGGCGGTGCACTTCACCGGACGCGTCGAGGCGGAGGAGATCGCGCGCTCGTACGCCGAGTCCACGGTCGCGATCGTGCCGTCGCTCTACGAGGGCTTCGGCTTTCCCGCCGGCGAGGCGATGGCGTGCGAGGTGCCGGTGGTCTCGACCACGGCGGGCGCGCTGCCCGAGGTGGTCGGACGCGACGGCAGCGCGGGTCTGCTCGTCGAGCCGGGCTCGGCGCCGGCGCTCACCGACGCGATCGGCCGGCTGCTCGACGCGCCCGTGCTGTGCCGCGAGATGGGACGCGCCGGACGCGCGCGCGTCGAGGCGCTGTTCACCTGGCGGAAGGCCGCCGAGCGCACCGTCGACTCCTATCGCGAGATCCTGCGCGAGCGGGCGCTGCCGTGCTGACCGTCGAGCTCGAGCGGCTGAACCTCGCGCCGGGGAGCCGCGTGCTCGACGTCGGCTGCGGCGGCGGGCGCCACACGCGCGCGACCCGCTCGCTGCCGGGCATCACCGCGGTCGCGCTCGACTACGGGCGCAAGGAGACCGTCGACACCGCGGCGTCGCTGCGCGAGCTCGACGCGCTGCCGGCCGAGGCGGGCGGCTCGGTGCCCGAGGCGGGACCGTGGGGCACGTTCCAGGGCAGCGTCTACGAGCTGCCGTTCGCGACCGGTGCCTTCGACTGCGTGATCATCTCCGAGGTGCTCGAGCACCTCGCCGAGGACGAGCGCGCGCTGCGCGAGGTGTCGCGCGTGCTGCGCGACGGCGGCATCCTCGCGGTGTCGGTGCCGCGTACCGGGCCCGAGGCGGTGTGCTGGGCGCTGTCGCGCCGCTACCGCAACACGCCCGGCGGCCACGTGCGCATCTACCTGCGCTCGACGATCGAAGGCCTGCTGTCGCGCTGCGGCTATCGCGTGTTCGCGCGCCACTTCGCGCACGCGCTGCACTCCCCGTACTGGTGGCTCAAGTGCCTGGTCGGCGTCGACCGCGAGCAGGCGGTGCCGGTCGCGCTCTATCACCGCCTCCTGGTCTGGGACCTGATGTCGCGTCCCCGCGTCACGCGGCTCGCGGAGCGAGCCCTGAACCCCCTGATCGGCAAGAGCTACGTGCTCTACGCCGTCAAAGGATGAGCCGATGGTCCGAGCCGCGAAGCAGCCGAACACCGCGCGCAAGCGCCGGACGCCCGGCGTGGCGGCGCGCGGTCCGGCGCGCGGCCCGCTGACCCGTGTCGAGCTCGAGCAGACGGCGGCGTGGATCGCGACGCAGCAGCTGCCGAGCGGCGAGATCCCGTGGTTCCCCGGCGGCAAGACCGATCCCTGGGACCTCGTGCACGCGGCGATGGGGCTGACGATCGGCGGGCGTACCGACGCCGCCGCGGCGGCGTTTCGCTTCCTCGCCCGGACGCAGAACGAGGACGGCTCGTGGCCCGCCGAGTGGCGCGGCGAGTCGGTGAGCAACGCGACGCGCGAGACCAATCACGCGGCCTACCTGGCGACCGGGATCTGGCACCTGCACTGCGCGCGTCCCGACGTCGATCTGCTCGCCGAGCTGTGGCCGACGATCGACGCCGCGCTCGACTTCGTCGTGCGCATGCAGGAGCCGTGCGGCGGCATCGCCTGGGCGCTCGATCCCGCGGGCAATCCGTGGCGCGCGCCGCTGCTGACGGGCACGTCGTCGATCCACGGCAGCCTGGTGTGCGGCGTGCGCATCGCCGAGCGGCTCGGGCACGACCGGCCCGGCTGGCGCGCGGCACGCGCTCGGGTCGCGCAGCTCCTCCGCCACGACCGGGTGCGCTTCACGCGCGACGACATGCCGGAGCCCCAGGGCCGGCATTCGATGGACTGGTACTACCCGGTGCTCGGCGGCGCGCTGCGCGGCCGCGCCGGACGCGAGCACCTGCTGCACGCCGAACGCACCGCGACCTTCATCGAGGACGGCGTCGGCTGTCGCTGCGTCGAGGACCGTCCCTGGTACACGGTCGCCGAGAGCTGCGAGCTCGCGCTCGCCCTCGACGCGGTGGGCCTCACCGGGCGCGCGCGCCAGATCGTCACCTGGATGCGCGAGCAGCGCACGGAGGAGGGTGGGTACTGGACGGGCGTCACGCACCCCGACCGCATCCTCTGGCCCGAGGGCGAGCAGACCACGTGGACGGCCGCGACGGTCCTCCTCGCGCACGACGCGCTCGCCGGCGACGGCGCGACGCGCACGTTCTTCCGCGACCTCGCGGGCGACGAGCTCGGTCCGGTCGCGGAGCCGGCGCCCGCACCCGCACCGGTGGTACGCGACGTGCCGCTGCGACGTCCGTCGGTCGTCGACGACGTCGATCCCGCGTTCGACGTCTGAAGGGTTCGCGCCTGCCCGCCGGGGAGACCGGGTCGCCCGGGAGGCGCGGGCTCACGAGCCTGGATCGCCGCGCTCCACCAGCTCGACGACGACGCGCGCGGTGGTGCCGTCGATCGTCGTCGCGCTCTCCGTTCGCACCGAGCCGACGTCGAGCGCGTACCACACGACGGTGTGCACCGTGCCGCGCGTCGCGCCCGACTCGAGGGTCGCATTCGACACGACGCGGATCGCGTCGAAGGTGCCGGCGGGCACGGTGACGCTCTCCGACCCCTCGACGACGTCGGTCGCGTGCACGCGGGTCTGCCCGCCGGCGGTGTGCTCGCTCTGCCACGTCGAGCCGGGATCGAGGCGTGCGGGCAGGATCAGGGTCCGCTCGGTCGCGCCCGACTGCGCCGAGCCGATCAGGTGGATGCCGTCGGGCTCGAGCGAGACCTCGAGCGAGCCGAGGGCGGCGAGCGCGCCGCCGCGGAGAACGCGGAAGCGCGCCGCGGTCGGCGAGGCCTCGAGCAGGTCGGCGCGCTGCGTGCCGGCGGCGGTCTCGTCGCCGCTGGTCATCCGGTAGCGACGCGTCGCGGGATTCGCGAGGCCGTAGGCACGGTACGCGTCGTTGCGCAGCGCCGGTGCGAGCTGCGCCCGGTCGGGTGTCGTCGCGGCGGCTCCGTCGCGCGCCGCTCCGGCACCGGCGGCGGGCGTCCCGGGCGCCGGCAGCACGGGCGTGCCGCCGATCTCGACGCCCGTCAAGCACCACGCCTGGTCGAGCTTCGAGAGGTAGAACGCCGCAGCGGCGACGCCGCTCGTCGAGGCGATCCAGCCGCTCTGCACCATCGCGAGCCCGCCGCCCGAGCGGTAGGTGTCGATGCTGACACCGGTCGCGCCGATCAGGAATGGATTCGCTTCCACCGCGGGGCGGAACGTCTCGAAGGGGATGCCGAAGCGCAGCGGCGGACAGAGCATGTCGTAGGCGCGGCGCGGCTCGCCGCCGGCGACCGCGAGCGCGAACGTCTCCGCCTCGTCCGCGCCGAGGTCGAGGCTCGCGACCAGCGGCCCGCAGCCCGTGGCGACCACCAGCGCCGTCGCGAGGAGGAGCCGGCGGCATCCGCGCGTGCGCGACCTCATTGGCGGTCCGGCGCGTCGCGGAGGAAGAGCCGCTCGATCACGCGTCGCCCCTGGCACGCCTGCGGGCCCGCGGCGCGGCGCGCGTCGGCGCTGCGTGCTCCGGGCCCGCGCTGCGGGCGAGTCGCGGCTCGTCGCCGAGCAGATAGCGCGGACCGGCGCCGAGGCGCGCCGCCGCATCGGACGGGTTGTAGAGCGCGCACGCCTTGAACGACAGGCAGCCGCAGCCGATGCACGAGGTGAGCCGGTCGCGCAGGCGCTCGAGGGTCGCGATCTGCTCGTCGAGCCGCGGGCGCCAGGCGCGCGCCAGGCGCGTCCAGTCCTCCTTGGTCGGCGTGCGCTGGTCGGGGAGCGTGGCGAGCGCCTCGCGGATCTCGTGGATCGTGAGCCCGACTCGCTGCGCGACGCGTACGAAGGCGACGCGCCGGAGGACGTCGCGGTGGAAGCGTCGCTGGCCGCCACCGCTGCGCCGCGCGCGGATCAGCCGCTCGGTCTCGTAGAAGCGGAGCGCCGACGGCGCGATCCCGGCGCGCGCCGCGACCTGCCCGATGCTCAGCCACTCCTCGTCCACGCGCACCGCAAGATCACGTCATGGCGGGAGCTTCAAGCTCGCGCGCGGCGCGGGGCCCGCGGGGGCGCGCCACCTGGATTCGATCGCTGCCGCCCGTCGTGCACCAGGAAAGATTCCGGACACCTCTTGACTTCAAGTGAACTTGAAGTGGTAGCCCGCCCGTCATGGAAACGACGCATTCCTCGGCAAGAGAAGCCCGGCCCCTCGCGAGCGCCGCCGGACCGGACGGCGCGGGTCCCGTTGCGGACGATGACGCGCGCCTCTGCGACGCCGTCGCCGCGCGCATCGCCCGCCCGAAGCGCGCGGCGGCGGACTCGTTCGTCCTGCACGCACCGCTCGAGCTGCTGGCGCGCGCCGCCCTGCTGCCGCTCGTCCGCCGCACCGCGCTCGACGGCGCGCGCGCCCGGATCGCCGCGCTCGGCGACGCGTACGCCGCGGCGGGCGACGAGGTCGAGCCGGCCGGGGAGCGCAAGTACGACGACGCGGGGCGTGCGGTCGCCGACCTCGGGCGCGCGATCGACACCGGCGCGCTCGACGACGCGGACGCGATCGCGACCTGGCTCGCCGCGACGCTCGCACCCGACGCGCTGGTGCGCGCGCTCGGCGACGACCTCGTGCCCCGGCTCGGCGCCGCGGCGCACGGCGCCATCTTCCTGCACGAGCTGCCGCGCGTCCTGCCGCGCAGCCCCGCGGCGGCGCGCATGCTGCGCGGGCTCGTGCGCGAGCTGGCCCGCGAGGGCACCTGCCGGCTCGCCTGGTTCCGTGCCCGACGCCCGGACGTCGCTCCGGCGAGCGACCTGGTCGCGCGCCTCCTCGCGCCGCCCTCGCCGGGCTCGCTCGATACCAGCTTCATCTACCCCACGATGCACCTCGTCGAGACGAGCGGACTCGCGAGCGAGCTGCTCGACGCGGCGACGCGCGCGCTCGAGCCGTCGCGCGCGAGCCGCGTGCTCGGCCGCGTCGCGGCGTGGTCGATGCTGCAGGACGACCCCGCGCACGCCCCGTACGGCTGGAGCCACACGCTCACGATGCCGCGGGCGACGCTCGGCATCGCGCGCTCTCTCCGTGCGCCGGCCGACGCGGTGGCGGTCGCCGCCACGTACGTGCTCGGCTTCCGCGCGACGCTCGGCCGGGTGCGCCTCGATCCCGCGTGGGCTCCGGCGCCACCCGCGGCGCGCGACCCGCTGCCGGCGCTCGACGGGGCGTCGCCGGCGGAGGCCGCCGCGGCGGCGTGGCACGCGCGGCCGGACGACGTGCCGCGCGTCGTCGAGGCGCTCGCCACGCGCGCGTCGCTGCACCACGACGCGCACCTCGTCAAGTACACGCGCGCGTGCCTCGACGCGGGCCGCGCCGATCCGGAAGCGGGGCGGCTCTACCTCGCCGCCGCGGCCTCGCTGTCGGCGTGGTGGCGCGCCGCGGACGGGGCGGAAGGCGGGTGAGGGTGGGGCGTCTCGCGCAGATCAGCGCCGGCGCAGCACGCCGAGCGTCTTGGTCCCCGGCAGCTCGTCGAACAGTCCCGAGGCGAGGCCGCGGCGGTAGATCTCGATCGGCGCCTGCCCGCCTTCGCTCGGGTCCGGGAAGAGGTCGTGGATCGCGAGGATGCCGCCCGGGGCGACCTTGTCGGCCCACGCCTCGTAGTCGGCGTGCGCGGCGGCGTGGCTGTGGCCGCCGTCGATGAACACCATGCCGAGCGGACCCGCGACGACGCGCGCCGCGACCGGGCTCGGCGCGACGATCGGGATCGCGGTGTCCTCGAGGCCGGCGCGGTGCAGGTTGCGGCGCAGCTCGGGCAGCGAGTCGAGGCGTCCGACGCGCGGATCGAAGAGGTCGGCGTCGTGGTACTCCTCGCCGACCTGGTGCTCCTCGGAGCCGCGGTGGTGGTCCACGCAGAGGAGCAGGCCGCCGCCCGCCTTCACGCCGGCGCCCAGGTAGACGGTGGACTTGCCGCAGTAGCTGCCGACCTCGACCACCGGGCCGAGCGCCGCGTGCTCGCGACCGAGGTCGTGCAGGCGGCGGCCTTCGTCGTCGTCGAGGAATCCCTTGCAGGCGAGAGCGATCGCGTGTGCGTGTGCGTCCACGGCGGGCTCTCTAGCGGATCGCGACGTCGGGCGTCAGTCGGGCGTCGATCGAGCGTCGGTCGGGCGTGAGAGGATCGCGTCGCGTCGCGCCGCGCGCGCTCGGGTCGGAGTGCCCCGTCCGCGCGTATCGGCACCGGCGGACGGTCGCCGGACGCCAGTGTCCCGTCTAGAGCGCGCCGGGCTCCATCTGCAGCTCGATCACCGTGGCGTACTCGTCCACCACCGAGGCCGGCACGTCGATCGTCAGCTCTCCCGTCGGGTTCGCGTTGAACATCATGTCGAGCACGGTGCAGCGCGAGCGGTGCTCGAGCGGCGTGCCCGTGCCCAGCGCACGGACGGCCTGCACCTTGCGGACGGGGATGCCGCGCACCTTCACGCTCTCGTAGGGGCGTGCCAGCACGTGCAGGAAGACGCGGTCGCCCTTGCGCGTGCTGGGGCCGTGGAACTGCCACGGCTCGAGCCCGGGCGTCGTGTCGTGGATCGCGTCGGCGTGGCGGTCCATCCACGCGGCGATCGCGTCGAGGCGCTCGACCTGCCAGGCCGGCAGCGATCCGTCGCCCATCGGCGACACGTTCAGCAGCAGGTTGCCGCCGCGCGACGCGACCTCGCACAGCGTGTGGATCAGCTCGTGCCTCGACTTCTCGTCGGGATCGGACGGGTTGTGTCCCCAGCTCTCGTTCATCGTGAGGCAGGTCTCCCACGCGCGCGACGGCGGGAGGGCCGGGACGAACTGCTCGGGCGTGTCGTAGTCGCCGACGCCGGGCAGGCGGTCGTTGATCAGGATGCCCGGCTGCAGCTCGCGGATCATCTTCTCGAGATCGTGCGAGCGCCACATGGTGCCGGGCCGCTCCCAGCCGCCGTCGAACCAGATGAGGTCGATCTTGCCGTAGCTCGTGAGCAGCTCGCGGATCTGGCCGAACAGGAAGTCGAGGTAGCGCTGCCACTGCGCCTCGTCGGTCGTCCTGGTTTCGAGGCCGAAGCGGTACGGGCGGTGCGCGTCGGTGAACGCGGGATAGTCGGGGTGATGCCAGTCCGACAGCGAGTAGTAGAAGCCGACCTGGAGCCCCGCGGCGCGCGTCGCCTCGACGTACTCGCGCACGACGTCTCCCGCGTACGCGGAGTGCATGCTCGAGAAGTCCGACAGCTTGGTGTCGAACATCGAGAAGCCGTCGTGGTGGCGCGTGGTGAACACCGCGTAGCGCATGCCGGCGCGCTTCGCGGCGTCGAGCCACAGCCGCGGGCTGTTGCGCTGCGGTGCGAACGTCGCTGCGCTCGCGTGGTAGTCCGCGACGCTCATGTCCTGGCAGCGCGGTAGCGCCTTGTTGCCGCCGACGAGCGGCCACGAGAGCTCGAGGCCACGTGCGCTGCCGTGACCCCAGTGGACGAACATCCCGAAGCGAGCACCTGCGAACCAGTCGGCCATCCGGTGTTCTTCGCACGAAGTCCGTTTGCTGTGCCAGTCTCGCGCGGTCGAGCTCGACCGTCCGTGCCGGCTGAAGCGACGCGCCCGCGGCCGCGCCGCCGGGCTACTCGACGTACCCGAGCGCGCGCAGGCTCTCGTCGAGCGTCGGATCGATCGTGGCGTCGCGCGCCTGCGGCGCGAGCGGGTGGCGGGCGAGCTGGCGCGTGACCTCCGCGCGCAGCCGCGTCGCCTGCGCCGGCTCGCCGGCGAGGACGTTGCGCTGCTCGCCGGGGTCGGCGTCGAGGTCGTAGAGCTCGACCGGATCGAGGTCGCGCAGGATCAGCTTCCAGCGCCGGTCGCGAGCGGCGCGCGTCACGCCCTCCTGCCGGCCCGCGCTCTCGGCGACGGCGACGCTGCGCGCGTAGCGCGTACCGGCCGTGCGCCCGAGGAGCGGCAGCAGGCTCTCGCCGTCGCTCGCCGGCGCGGGGATGCCGGCGAGCTCGAGCAAGGTCGGAAAGAGGTCGAGCGTCGACACCACCTGCTCGACGGTGGCCGGTGCGAGGCTCGGCCCGGCGATCAGCAACGGCACGTGGAGCTGCTCCTGGTGCAGCGTCCCGCCGTGGTCCCAGTGGCCGTGCTCGAGGAACGCCTCGCCGTGGTCGGACGTCACGACCACGTACGTGCTGGCGTCGAGCCCACGCTCGGCGAGGGCGCGCAGCAGCTCCCCGATCCGGTCGTCGAGGTAGCGGATCTCCGCGTCGTAGCTGGCGACGTAGTGGTGCCAGTCGTCGACCGCGAGCCGGAGCCCGTCCTGGATGCGCGCGCTCTCGTCGGCCGTCAGCGGACGCGTGCCCTCGGGCGGCAGCATCTCCGCGTAGCCCGGCGGCGGCAGGTACGGGCCGTGCACGTCCCAGTAGTGGATCCAGGCGAGGAACGGTCGCTGCGGGTCGCGGCCTTCGTCGAGCCAGTCGAGGAACGCGGCCTGCAGCTTCGCCGCGGACTCGTGTCTCTCCCAGCCCTCGCCCGGACGGAGCACGACGTCCGTCTCCGCATAGACGTCCCAGCCCTGGTCGAGCCCGAAGCGTCGTGTCAAGACAGGATTGGCGATCTGTGCGACCGTCTGGTAGCCGCTCGCGCGGAACAGCTCGGCCGCGGTCGTGCTCGCCGGCGCGAGGACCTGGTTGCGCCGCAGGGTGCCGTGGTGCGACGGGAGCAGGCCCGTCCAGAGGGACGGCATGGCGCTGCGCGTGCGGTTCGACGCGCTGCTCGCGCGCGCGAAGCGAACGCCGCGAGCGGCGAGGGCGTCGAGCGTCGGGCTCGTCGGGCGGTGGTAGCCGTAGCTGCCCAGGTGGTCCGCCCGCAGCGCGTCGATCAGGAGGACGATCACGTTCGGCCGCGCCGGCGGGGGCTGCGACGCCGGCGACGGCGTCCGCGTGACGAGCCACGCCCCGAGGAGCACCGCCGTCAACGCCCCGCCGAGGAGGACGACGCGCCGTGCGGGCCTGGTCCACGCGCTCGGGCCGGGCATCGGGGCTCTTCGCACGCCGCTCGCGCGCGTGCCAGCCGGTTCGAGGCGGAGGTGCCGCGTGCTCGGGGCGCTGCCGGGGCGGACCGTCGCTGGAGCGGCCGCCACGACGCGTGCTAGCGGGAGGGGCCGCCCGCGTCACGCGCGGCGGCGGAGGTGACCCCCATGTCGTACACCTGCTTCGACCTCGAGCACGTCGGCAAGATCGCGCACGTCAAGATGAAGCGCGCCGCCGAGCTCAACACGATGACGCCCGCGTTCTGGGCCGAGCTGCCACAGATCGTCGACGCGATCAGCGACGAGGGGCGGGCACGCGCGATCGTGCTGTCGTCGACGGGAAAGCACTTCACCGCCGGCATGGACCTCGCGGTGTTCACCGGCGACTCCGGCGTGAACGCGGCGTCGGGCGGCGAGGGCGCGGAGGTCGGCCGCGTGCGCGCGAGCCTGCGGCAGACGGCGCTCCGGCTGCAGGACAGCTTCACCTGCCTCGAGCGCGCGCGCATGCCGGTGCTGGCGGCGATCCAGGGCGGCTGCATCGGCGGCGGCGTCGACATGGTGAGCGCCTGCGACATGCGCTACGCGACCGCCGACGCGTTCTTCTGCATCCAGGAGATCAACATCGGCATGACCGCCGACGTCGGTACCCTGCAGCGCCTGCCGAAGATCGTCCCCGAGGGCGTCGTGCGCGAGCTCGCCTACACCGGCCGCCGCATGCCGGCGACGCGCGCGCGCGAGGTCGGGCTGGTCAACGAGGTCTATCCGGATCACGCGTCGTTGCTCGCGGGCGTGCTGGAGGTCGCGGAGGAGATCGCGCAGAAGAGCCCGCTCGCGATCTGGGGCTCGAAGGAGATGATCAACTACGCGCGCGACCACTCGGTCGCCGACAGCTTGAACTACGTCGCCACCTGGCAGACCGGCATGTTCCAGGCGGGCGACATGATGGAGTCGTTCGCGGCGCGCGGCGAGAAGCGCGCGCCGCGCTTTCCCGACCTGCTGCCGTCGCCGCGCAAGCTCTGACCAACGGCAAGACCGACGGCAACGACGACGCGCGCTCGGGCGTCGATCGGACCTGCCATTCGATCTGTGGCTCGCCGTCGACTCGCGGCGGCGCTCAGGGTGCCGCGTGCGCCCGCGGCGAGGCGACCGGGCGTGGCGCGACGGTGGCCGCACGGGAGCTCGCTGCGATGCGCCGCGCCAGATGGCGCTGGATGTGCCAGATCGGCTTCTCGAGGTGGCTGAGGCGGCCGGGGCGGTAGGCCGACGAGCGCAGGCCGCGCTGCACCGCGGTGCACATCTCCATGTCCTCGAGGTGGAAGCGCCGCAGCATGTCGAGGTCCGCGTCGAGTCGCTGCGCGTAGTCCGGCAGGCGCAACGCCTCGGGACGCACCAGCACGGTCGTCACCAGACGCATGCGCTCGGGACCCTCGGGCAGCACCTGGTACCAGTAGACGCGGTCGGGAGCGACGAACAGCAGGAACGTCGGGAAGCTGACGTAGACGTACCACTCGGTGCGCCTCTCGACGGGCACGGTGTCGATGTCGACGAACTGCCGGAGCGAGCTCGCGTCGGCCCGTACCTCGTCGGCGAGCGGTGCGACCAGCGGCAGGTGCGCGACGGTGAACGCCGGGTGCTCGTCCTCGGACCAGCACGTCCGGCCGGGGAAGAGCGGCTCGAAGATCTTCGCGTGCGCGCCCATGTGGTGGTAGCACTCGGCGAAGTTCTCGACGAGGATCTTCCAGTTGAAGCTGCACTCCCAGGTGAGCTCGCTCGCCATCTGCAGCTCGCCCATGCGCCACGGCCCGAGCTGGGCGCCCATGGCGTCGTAGAGCGTCTCGAGCGGGGCTGCGTCTCCCGACAGATTGACGAACACGAAGCCCTGCCAGACCGCGCTCCGGAACGCGGTGAGGCGCACGCCCTCGCGGCAGAAGCCCGCCGCGTTCTGCATCTCGGGAGCGCCGGTGCAGCGGCCGTCGAGCGCGAAGGTCCAGAAGTGGTACGGGCAGCGCAGGACGCGCGCGTTGCCCGCGGCGGGACGCCCGTACTCGGTCGGGTTGACGTCCATGCCGCGGTGCGGGCAGGTGCGCGACAGGACGCGCACCACGCCGTCGCGCCCGCGCGCCAGCAGCAGCGGCTCACCCAGCAGGTCGACGTTGCGGAAGTCGCCCGGCTCCGGGACCTGCGACACGTGGCCGAGGCACAGCCACTGGTCGCGCAGCACGTGCTCGACCTCCCACGCGTAGTGGGCGGGATCCGTGTAGGCCGCGGCGGGCAGCGCGCGCGCGTCCGCGAGCGGGCGGCGTGCGGTCTCGGCGATCTCGCGGTGGAGGCGGTCGAGGGCCGCTTCGGGGGACGGCTGGCGCACGGACGACTCCTTCTCTCTTCCGCGGACGACGGGCTTGCAACCGGTGTGCCGGCTTTCCCGAGGGCGGCTCGGCCGCGAGAACCGCTGCGCCGGCATCGCCCCGCGTCTCGTCTGCACGTCGCGCGGGCAGCGGCGTGCGCACGGTGTGGGCACCGCACGCGAGCCCGGGACGCGCTCGGCCCTCGGCCATGACCGCCGTGCAGCGCGCGCCCCGGCGACGAGGAGTGTTCACTCCACCGTGACGCTCTTCGCGAGGTTGCGCGGCTGGTCGACGTCGCGCCCGAGCGCGACCGCGGCCTCGTAGGCGAGCAGCTGCAGCGGGATCGTCAGCAGGAGCCCGCTCAGGACGGGCTCGGTACGCGGCACGACCAGCACGTCGTCGACGCGCGACGGCAGAGCTTCGTCGCCGGGCTGCGTGATCGCGATCACCGGACCGCGCCGCGCGCGGATCTCCTCGATCGTCGACAGCGACTTCTCGTACAGGTCGTCGTGCGGCAGCACGACGAAGGTCGGCGTGTCGGGCGAGATCAGCGCGAGCGGGCCGTGCTTCAGCTCGGACGCCGGGTACGCCTCCGCGTGGATGTACGAGATCTCCTTCAGCTTCTGCGCACCCTCGAGCGCGATCGGGAAGGCGTGCGTGCGGCCAATGAAGAACGCCGAGCGATGGCCCATGTACTTGACGGCGAGCTTGCGGATCGCGTCGCGCTGCCGCAGCACGTCGGCCACCTGCGCCGGGATGCGGCTCAGCGCGTTGATCACGCGCTTCCCGTCCGCGGGGGAGAGGTCGCGGATGCGGCCGAGGTTCAGCGCGAGCAGTGCGGTGCAGAGCAAGGTCGAGGTGAAGGCCTTGGTCGAGGCGACCGCGATCTCGGGGCCGGCGTGCATGTAGATGCCGCCGTCGCACTCGCGCGCGATCGAGCTGCCGACGGTGTTGACGATGCCGAGCACGCGTCCGCCCTTGCGGCGGATCTCGCGCACCGCGGCCAGCGTGTCGGCGGTCTCGCCGGACTGGCTCACGGCGACGTACAGCGTGTCGCGCTCGATCACCGGGTTCCGGTAGCGGAACTCCGAAGCCGGCTCGGCGTCGCTCGGGATGCGCGCCAGCGTCTCCAGCATGTGCGCGCCCGACAGGCCCGCGTAGTACGCCGAGCCGCAGCCGAGGATCTTGACGCGGCGGATGTCGAGCAGGTCGCGCGCGGTGAGGTTCAGGCCGCCGAGGTGCGCGGTGCCGAACTGCGCGTCGAGGCGGCCCTTCAGCGTGCGCTCGCAGGTCTCGGGCTGCTCGAGGATCTCCTTCAGCATGTAGTGCTCGTGCGCGCCACGGTCGTAGGCCTCGAAGCCCCACGGCACGGTCGCCGGGCTCTTGGTGGTCGGCTCGTCGTCGAGCGTCGCGGTGCGGAAGCCGCCCGCCTCGATCGACGCGACCTCGCGGTCGTCGAGGTAGACGATCTGCTGTGTGTGGCGGACGAGTGCCGCGACGTCGGAGGCAACGAACATCTCCTTGTCGCCGATGCCGATCACCACCGGGCTGCCGTTGCGCGCCGCGACGATGCGGTCGGGGTGGCGGCCGTCGACCACGACGATGCCGTACGTCCCCTGCACCGAGCGCAGCGCCTCGCGCACCGCCTGCTCGAGGTCGCCTCGATAGGCGGCCTCGATGAGGTGCGCGAGCACCTCGCTGTCGGTCTCGGAGCGGAAGGTGTGTCCCGCCGCGATCAGGTCGGCGCGCAGGGCCGCGAAGTTCTCGATGATGCCGTTGTGCGCGACCGCGATCTCGCCCGAGCAGTCGGCGTGCGGGTGCGCGTTCGCGTCGCTCGGCTCGCCGTGCGTCGCCCAGCGCGTGTGCGCGATCCCGGTGCTTCCCTTGACGCGCTTCGGCAGGGTGCTCTCGAGGCGCTGGATCTTGCCCAGCGACTTGTGCAGCTTGACGCCGCTTCTTCCGAGCACGGCGACGCCCGCCGAGTCGTAGCCGCGATACTCGAGGCGGTGCAGGCCGGCGAGGAGGAGGGGGACGGCGTCCTGCCGTCCGACGTAGCCGACGATTCCACACATGATCGGATCTCCTGCGGCCGCCTCGGCCCGGGTCAGCCCCGGTCAGCCGTAAACGAGGCGGCGGATCTGGCGCTCCGAGAGCTCGGGCGCGGCGAAGCGTCGCGCGCGCAGCTCGTCCCGGATGCGGGTGAAGATGACTTCGTTCTTCAGGTCCTCGGCCTGCAGCTCGGCGTGCCGCCGGGCGACGAACTGCTCGACGGTCTCGGAGAAGTGCTCGACGGTCTCGCGGACGATCTTCTCGACCGTCGGGCTGCCGACGCCGCTCACCCGGCCGAGGTGGGCGAGCAGCGCCTGGAGGTCGTCGCGATCCGGCATGCGCGGCAGTATGAACCAGGCCGGGCTCGCGAGTGCGAGAAATTTGCCCGAAATCGGGTAGGAATCGGCAAATCGGTCCCCGGGAACGGCTGGTGGCGGCGCGGCTGCAGTCCGCAGAGACCACGTTCGTCCCGACGCGACGGGTTGCGGCACGGCACCCCGGACCGCGATGCTGTCCCGGAGGAGGCGAGCATGGCGATCGAGCAGGACCTGGATGCACGGCTGAAGCAGGCTCTCCGCGACAAGGACCAGCCGACGCTCGACGTCGTGCGGATGATCAAGTCGAAGGTCCAGGAGCGCCGCACCGCCAAGGGCTTCTCGGGCGAGGTCGACGACGCGCTGCTGCGCGAGGTGATCGCCGCCTACAAGAAGCAGCTGCAGAAGGCCGCCGAGGAGTACGAGAAGCTCGGCGAGCGTGGCGCCGATCAGCTCACGAAGCTGCGCTTCGAGATCGGCTTCGCGAGCCAGTTCCTGCCGGCGACCATGGGCGACGCCGAGCTGCGGGTGCTGGTCGCGGAGCGGATCGCGGCGCTCGGCGTGACCGACGCGAAGCAGGTCGGCAAGCTCGTCGGCGACGTCATGAAGACGCACCGCGGGCAGGTCGAGGCGGGCGACGTGAAGCGGGTCGCGGAGGCGATCCTCGCCGGCGGGTGAGGTCTCGTCGCGTGTCGCCTGCTCGGGGCCGCGCCTGGCCGAACCGGCGCGCGCCGCTCAGCGAGCAGGCTGCGGACCGGACAGGACCGACGCGCGCAGGGCCGCCAGCGCCGCGATGCAGTCGCGCGTCGCAGCACTCTTCTCGTGCACCGAGACGTCGAAGGAGCGCACGTTGGTGTTCTCGCGCGACAGGCGCACGACCTCGGCGGCGATCCGGCGCTGATCGGCCCAGGCGTCGACGGCCGCGTCGACCTGATCCTGCGGCAGCGGCGAGCCGCGCAGCGTTCCCAGCGTCGCGTCGACCGACGCGGTGAGCTCGGCCATCTGCGCCTCGAGACGAGCCATCTCCGCTTCGTCCGCGACCGGGACGTGGATGAGCAGGAGCGCCTCCTCGCGCAGCGCGGCGACGGACGCAGCACCCAGGTCGCGCAGCGTCTCTGGATCGGTGGTCGCGCGCTGCAACGCCTGCGTCGCGACGACGAAGCGGTCGACCGCGGCGAGACCCTCGCGCGCGGCGAGCCGTGCCGCCTTCAGGTCGCTGTTCGCCACCGCGAGCGCGAGCAGCTGCTCGTCGATCGTCCGGATGCGCTGCCAGCAGCGCTCGAAACCCTCGAGCGCCGTGCTCTCGGGGGCACGGCCGTCCTGCGCGATCGGTGCGCGAAGCTCCACCAGCAGCCGTTCGACCTCCATCGCGAACGCGCTCGACTGCCGGGCCGCGGCGACCGACTCCTCGTCCGTCGTCGCGAGCACCGCGGTCTTCTCGGCGGCGACGGACTCGAGGAGCTGCTGGCGAATCGCGTCGATCAGCTCGAGCTCGCGCGCCTGGCGCATGAAGGCGGGCTCCCTGCTGCAGCTCAGGAGGGCGAGTGCCAGGGTGAAAGCCGCCAGCGATCGACGGAGCCCCGCCGGCGAGCCGGCGCCTCCTTCTCGCCTCGCCTCGGTCCGAGCGCTCGGTGTCGAGTGATGTTCGCGGGAGCACCGTCGATGCATGAGGCGCACCTTCCGCTTCGGCCCGGTCTTCGGCAAGTCGTGACGGCACGGGATCGGCAGGGCGGCTTCCGACGCCTGGGAAGCCGAGCATTTCAGATCGAAATGCTCGGCCGTTCGAACTGACGTTCATGGTCGCGCGAGCACCGCCGAATCGAGCGGTGGCGCCGCTCCGACCGCCTGGCACGGCCGCTGCAGGACGCGGCAGGGCTCGGCCGGAGAAAGGACCCATCATGGACGTCATCACCTTGGCGCTGACCGCCGTATTGCTCGCATCGGGGATCGGTCTGATCGCGCTCTGCGACCGTCTGCGCACGGGAGAGCGGTCGTGACGTTCTACTCGATCGGCGGAGCCGCGGCGGCCGCTCTGCTCGTCTACCTCGTCGTGGCGCTCTTGAAGCCGGAGGCCTTCTGATGACCCTCGCCGGCCTCCTGCAATCCGCCCTCTACCTGGTGGTGCTGCTCGCCCTCGCGCGGCCGCTCGGGGCGTTCCTCGCGACCGTGTACGAGGGCGAGCGGACCTTCCTGCACCCCGTGCTCGGAGGTCTCGAGCGCGCGCTGTACCGCGTCTGCGGCGTCGAGCCGGACCAGGGCATGACGTGGAAGCGGTACGCGCTCGCGATGCTGCTCTTCAACGTGATCGGCCTGGTCGTCGTGTACGCGATCCAGCGCCTGCAGGGCGTCCTGCCGCTGAACCCGCAGGGGTTCGCGGGCGTCGCCGCGGACTCCGCCTTCAGCACCGCGGCGAGCTTCGCGACCAACACCAACTGGCAAGGCTACGGCGGCGAGACCACGATGAGCTACCTGACCCAGATGCTCGCCTTGACGGTGCAGAACTTCGTCTCGGCGGCGACCGGGATGGCGGTGCTCGTCGCGCTGATCCGCGGCCTGCGCCAGCGCTCGCTGGATCTCCTCGGCAACTTCTGGGCGGACCTCGTGCGCGGGATCCTCTACGTCCTGCTGCCGCTGTCTCTGGTGCTCGCGCTGGTGCTGGTCTCGCAAGGGGTCGTGCAGAACCTGAAGCCCTACCAGATCGCGCAGCTCGTCGAAGCCACGACCGGCGCCGAAGGCACGTCGGTGACGGAGCAGACGCTGCCGATGGGACCGGCCGCGTCGCAGATCGCGATCAAGCAGCTCGGCACCAACGGCGGCGGCTTCTTCAACGTCAACTCGGCGCACCCGTACGAGAACCCGACGCCGCTCTCCGACTTCCTCGAGGTGCTGGCGATCCTGCTGATCCCGGTCGCGCTCTGCTGCACCTTCGGCCGCATGGTCGGCGACGACCGGCAGGGCTGGGCGCTGCTCGCCGCGATGACCCTGCTGTTCGTCCCGCTCTTGCTGCTCTGCCTGCAGCAGGAGCAGGCCGGCAATCCGCGCTTGACGGCGCTCGGCGCCGACCAGGCCGCGACCGCGCTCCAGGCGGGCGGCAACATGGAGGGCAAGGAGGTCCGCTTCGGCATCGCCGGTTCGGCGCGCTGGGCGGCAGCGACCACCGCCGCCTCGAACGGCTCGGTCAACTCGATGCACGACTCCTACACGCCGCTCGGCGGGCTCGTGCTGCTGTTCTTGATGCAGATGGGCGAGGTGGTTTACGGCGGCGTCGGCTCGGGACTCTACGGCATGCTCGCGTTCGCGATCATCACCGTGTTCGTCGCCGGCCTGATGGTCGGCCGGACGCCCGAATATCTGGGCAAGAAGATCGAGGCCTACGAGATGAAGATGGCCTCGCTGGTGATCCTGATCCCGCCGATGCTCGTGCTCGGCGCGACCGCGATCGCGGTCGTGAGCCCGGCCGGCGTGTCGAGCGTGCAGGACCACGGTCCGCACGGCTTCAGCGAGATCCTCTACGCGTTCAGCTCGATGGGCAACAACAACGGCAGCGCGTTCGCCGGCTTGTCCGCAAACGTTCCGTTCTACAACCTGATCGGCGGCGTGGTGATGTTCGTCGCGCGCTTCTGGCTCGCGATCCCGATCCTCGCCATCGCCGGCTCGCTCGCCGAGAAGAAGCTCGTTCCGCCGAGCGCCGGCACCTTGCCGACGCACGGCCCGCTGTTCGTCGTCACGCTGTGCGGCGTGGTGATCGTCGTCGGCGTGCTCACCTTCGTTCCCGCGCTCGCCCTGGGGCCGATCGTCGAGCACCTGATGCTGAACGCCTGACGCCGGAAGGAATCGTCCCATGACCACGCATCCACCCAAGGCGCGTTCGCTGTTCGATCTCGAGATCGTCCACGGGGCGCTCGTCGCCTCGTTCGCGAAGCTGGATCCGCGGCATCAGTTCCGGAACCCCGTGATGTTCGTCGTGCTGGTCGGTAGCCTGCTGACAAGCGCGCTCTTCGTCCAGGCGCTCGCCGGCCACGGCGAGGCACCGGCCGGCTTCATCCTCGCGATCGCGCTGTCGCTCTGGTTCACGGTGCTGTTCGCGAACTTCGCCGAGGCGATGGCCGAGGGGCGGGGCAAGGCGCAAGCCGATTCGCTGCGTCGCGCACGGCGCGACATCGTCGCGAAGAAGCTCGCGCGGCTGCCGGAGGGCGGCGGCTTCGAACCGTCGGAGGCGCGCTGGGCGGACACCTCCAGCGCGGACCTGCGCAGAGGGGACTGCGTTCTCGTCGGTGCCGGCGAGCTCGTCCCGAGCGACGGCGAGATCGTGATCGGCGTCGCGTCGGTCGACGAGAGCGCGATCACCGGCGAGAGCGCACCCGTCATCCGCGAGGCGGGCGGCGACCGCAGCGCCGTGACCGGCGGCACACGGGTGCTCTCGGACTGGCTCGTGGTCCGCGTCACCGCCGATCCCGGAGAGACCTTCCTCGACCGCATGATCTCGATGGTCGAGGGTGCGAAGCGCCAGAAGACGCCCAACGAGATCGCGCTGAACATCCTGCTCGCAGCGCTGACGATCGTCTTCCTGCTCGCGACCGTCACCCTGCTGCCGTTCTCGATCTTCGCGGTGAGCCAGGCGGGTCAGGGCGTGCCGATCACGATGACGACCCTCACGGCACTCCTGGTCTGCCTGATCCCCACCACCATCGGGGGTCTCCTGTCGGCCATCGGAATCGCCGGCATGGACCGCATGATCCAGGCGAACGTCATCGCGATCTCCGGTCGCGCGGTCGAGGCCGCGGGCGACGTCGACGTGCTGCTGCTCGACAAGACGGGCACCATCACGCTCGGCAACCGGCAGGCGACGGCGTTCCTGCCGGCGCCCGGCGTGTCCGCCGAGCGGCTCGCCGACGCGGCCCAGCTCGCGTCGCTCGCCGACGAGACGCCCGAGGGGCGAAGCATCGTCGTGCTCGCGAAGGACAAGTTCGGGCTGCGCGAGCGCGACGTGCACGGGCTCGGCGCGCACTTCGTGCCGTTCAGCGCGCAGACGCGCATGAGCGGCGTCGACTTGAACGGCCGTCAGGTGCGCAAGGGCGCCGCCGACGCGATCGAGAAGCACGTCCGCAGCGTCGGCGGCACGTTCGCGCCCGAGGTGCGACGCGACGTCGAGCTGGTCGCGCGCCAGGGCGGCACCCCGCTGGTGGTGGCGGAGGGCGCCGCGGTGCTCGGCGTCGTGCAGCTCAAGGACGTCGTCAAGGGCGGCATCCAGTCGCGCTTCGCCGAGATGCGCGCCATGGGCATCAAGACGGTGATGATCACCGGCGACAACCCGCTCACCGCAGCGGCGATCGCGGCCGAGGCGGGCGTGGACGACTTCCTCGCCGAGGCGACGCCCGAGGCGAAGCTCGAGCTGATCCGCAGCTACCAGACCGGCGGGCGCCTGGTCGCCATGACCGGTGACGGCACCAACGACGCACCCGCGCTCGCGCAGGCCGACGTCGCGGTGGCGATGAACAGCGGCACGCAGGCGGCGAAGGAGGCCGGCAACATGGTCGACCTCGACTCGAACCCGACCAAGCTCATCGAGATCGTCGAGATCGGCAAGCAGCTCCTGATGACGCGCGGCGCCCTCACCACGTTCAGCATCGCGAACGACGTCGCCAAGTACTTCGCGATCATTCCCGCGGCGTTCGCCGCGACCTACCCCGAGCTCGCGCTGCTGAACGTCATGGGCCTCGCGACGCCGGCGAGCGCGATCCTGTCGGCGGTCGTCTTCAACGCGCTGGTGATCATCGCGCTGATCCCGCTCGCGCTGAAGGGCGTGCGCTACCGGGCCGTGCCGGCCGCGCGCCTGCTGCGCGACAACATGCTGATCTACGGCGTCGGCGGCGTCGTCGCGCCGTTCGTGGGCATCAAGCTGATCGACGTCGTCCTGGTCGCCCTCGGCCTCGCCTGAGCTGGAAGGGGCTTCGCATGTGCGTCATGAGAGAGCTTCGCAGCGCAGCGCTCATGCTGCTCACGTTGACCGTGCTCACCGGCGTGGTCTATCCCCTCGCCGTGACGGGCATCGCGCAGGTGGCCCTGCCGGCGAAGGCGAACGGCAGCCTGATCGAGCGCGACGGCAAGCTCGTCGGCTCGTCGCTGATCGGGCAGGGCTTCACCGATCCGCGCTACCTCTGGAGCCGTCTCTCGGGCACCGCACCGACCGGCTACGACGGGGCCGCGTCGTCGGGCTCGAACTACGGTCCGCTGAACCCCGCGCTGGCCGATGCGGCGAAGGCGCGCGTCGACGCGCTGGTCGCGGCCGATCCGGAGCAGCGGCGGCCGGTGCCGGTCGACCTCGTCACGTCGTCGGGCAGCGGGCTCGACCCGCACGTGACGCCGGCCGGCGCGCGCTACCAGATCGCGCGCGTCGCGCGGGCGCGTGGCCTCGCGCCGGCGGACGTCGAGCGCCTGGTCGACGCGCACACCGAGGGCCGGACGCTGGGCCTGCTCGGCGAGCCGCGCGTCAACGTGCTCGAGCTCAACCTGGCGCTCGACGCGCTCGCACCGGCCGCGCGGACGGCGAACCCGTAGCGCGACGTGACCGTGCGCGACGACATCCGGCCCTCCCCGGAAGCGCTGCTCGAGCACGCCGAGCGCGCGGAGCGCACGCGGCTGCGCATCTTCGTCGGGGCCGCGCCGGGCGTCGGCAAGACGTACGCGATGCTCGAGGCGGCGCGCGAGCGCCGGCGCGAGGGCGTCGACGTCGTCGTCGGCGTCGTGGAGACGCACGGCCGCAAGGAGACCGAGGCTTTGCTCGACGGTCTCGAGGTCGTCCCGCGCAAAGCGATCGAGTACCGCGGCCACGTCCTGCGCGAGATGGACCTGGACGCGATCCTCGCACGCCGTCCCGAGATCGTGCTGGTCGACGAGCTCGCACACACCAACGCCCCCGGCAGCCGCCACCCGAAGCGCTACTCCGACGTCGAGGAGCTGCTCGAGGCCGGCATCGAGGTCTACACCACCGTCAACATCCAGCACCTCGAGAGCCTGAACGACGTCGTCGCGCAGATCACCGGCGTGCGCGTGCAGGAGACCGTGCCCGACGTGGTCTTCGAGCGCGCCGACGAGATCAAGCTCGTCGACCTGCCGCCCGAGGACCTGATCAAGCGCCTGCAGGAGGGCAAGGTCTACGTGCCCGCGCAGGCGCAGCGGGCGATCGAGAGCTACTTCCGGCCGGGAAACTTGACGGCGCTGCGCGAGCTCGTCCTGCGACACGCGGCCGAGCGCGTCGACGACGAGATGCAGCGCTACATGCAGGCGCACGCGATCAGCGGCCCGTGGGCCGTGCGCGAGCGGCTGATGGTCTGCGTCGGCGAGGGGCCGTTCGGCGAGCGCCTGGTGCGCGCCGCGCGCCGCCTGGCCGGACGACGCCGTGCCGAGTGGCTCGCGGTGTTCGTCGAGCCCGCGAGCTTCCACCGCCGGCCTGCGGCGGAGCGCGAGCGCGTGGCGCGCGCGCTGCGGCTCGCCGAGCGTCTCGGCGGCGAGCCCGTGACGATCCCCGGTCGCGACGTCGCCGCCGAGCTGGTGCGCCACGCGCGGCGGCGCAACGTCACGGAGCTGGTGCTCGGCAAGCCCGAGCGCTCGTTCTGGCAGCGCCTCCGGCGTCGCTCGCCCGTCGACGACGTGATCCGTTCGAGCGGCGACGTCGAGGTGCGCCTGGTCGCCGCCGAGGAGCCGGGCGCGCCGGCAGGGGCGCCGCGACCTGCGACGACGGCTACGGGCCCGGGCGCGACGCGCGGCTACCTCGTCGCGGGAGCGCTGGTCGCGCTCGCGACGGCGACGGCGCTGGGGCTGCGGACCCTCTTCGCCCTGCCGGACGCGTCGATGGTATTCTTGACGGGCGTCCTGTTCGCCGCGGTTTGGTGCGGCCTCGGACCGTCGCTCGTCGCCTCGGCGCTGAGCGTGCTCGTGTACGACGTCCTGTTCGTCGACCCGATCCTCACCCTCTCGATCAACGAGCCGCACGACGCCGTGCTGCTGATGGTGTTCCTCATCACCTCCGTGCTGGTGAGCCAGCTCACCGCACGCGCCCGCGACGAGGCCGAGGCGGCGCGCCGGCGCGAGACGTGGACGTCCGCGCTCTACTCGTTCGGCCGGAGCATCGCCGAGACCACCGGCATCGACGACCTCGTGGTCGTGGTCGCCGAGCAGATCGCGGGCCTGCTCGAGGCCGACGTGGTGGTCCTGCTCCCCGAAGGGGCCCACCTCGCGGCGCGCGCGGCGGCACCCGGCGGAGCGGAGCTCGGGCCGGCGGAGCTCGGCGCCGCGACCTGGGTGCTGCAGCACGACGAGAGCGCCGGCCCGGGAACCCAGACGCTGCCCGGAAGCGACTGGTGCTTCGAGCCGCTCGACACGGCACGCGGCGTGGTCGGCGTGCTGGCGCTGCGGCTGCACGGCGCGGAGCGCGCCCCGGCGCTCGACCAGCGGCAGCTCCTCGAGGCGGTCGCCCGCCAGGCGGCGATCGCGATCGAGCGCACGCGCATCGACGTCGTGCTCGCCGAGCAGGCCAAGACCGAGGCGGTGATGGAGGCGATCGAGGACGGCCTCGTCGTGCTCGACCCCGACGGCACCGTGATCCACGTGAACGAGGTCGCCTGCGCGATCCTCGAGGTGCAGCGCGAGAGCGTCCTCGGCCAGCGCTTCGAGGCCCTGGCGAGTCGCCACCCGCACTACCTGCGCGTGCGCGAGGCGGTGCGCGAGCTGGCGCAGAACCCGGGGCAGGAGGGCGAGCGCGTCGAGATCGCGCTCTTCCTGCGCGGCCGCGACCACCACTTCGTCCTGCGCCCGACGCACTTCGCCGCCCCCGACGGCGAGCCCGGCGGGCTGATCCTCGCGCTGCAGGACGTGACCTACTTCCGCGACCAGGAGGCGCGCCGCGAGCACCTGGTCGCGACGCTGTCGCACGAGCTCGGCACGCCGATCACGTCGCTGCGCATGGCCCTCGAGCTGCTCGCACGCGCGCCGGAGCGCCTCGACGCGGAGCAGAGCGAGCTGGTGGCGGCCGCGCACGAGGACGTGGTGCGGCTGCAGGACGTGTCGCGGCGTTTCCTCGACCTGGCGCGAAGTCGCGCGACGTCGATCGCGCTCGAGCGCGGCACGCTCGAGGTCGCCGCGGTGGTCGAGCGCGTGCTGCGCATCTTCGCGGCGCAGGCACGCGAGAAAGGGGTCGCGCTCGAAAGCCGGGTCACGGACGCCGGCACGGTGGTCGGCGACGAGACCAAGCTCACCTGGGCGCTGTCGAACCTGCTGGCGAACGCGCTCCGCTACACGCCGTCCGGGGGTCGTATCGCGATCGAGGCCCGCGCGCACGACGCCGAGGTCGCGATCGCCGTGCAGGACACCGGGCCCGGCATTCCTGCCGAGCAGCAGGAGCGGGTGTTCGAGCGCTACGCGCAGTCCGCGCAGGCGGGCGAGATCGGCGGCGCGGGCCTCGGCCTCGCGATCGTCCGCGACATCGTCCAGGCGCACGGCGGCCGCATCCTGCTCGACAGCGCCCCCGGCAAGGGCACGCGCTTCACCCTCGAGCTCCCCCGCTGCTAGTCTCCCCGCCGTGACCGAGAACGAACCCCGCGGCCCCGGCGCGCCGCCGACGGAAGGGAGTGCGGGGAGTAGAGAGACCCGCGCGCCCGGCGCGCCGCCGACCGAAGGGAGCGCGGGGAGTAGAGAGACCCGCGCGCCCGGCGCGCCGCCGACCGAAGGGAGCGCGGGGAGTAGAGAGAACCGCGTGCCCGGCGCGCGGCCGACCGAAGGGAGCGCGGGGAGCAGAGAGAACCGCGCGCCCGGCGCGCGGCCGACCGAAGGGAGCGCGGGGAGTGGGCCCCCGCTTGGCTCCGCCAAGCGGGGCGAGGGGGCGCGTGCCCCCTCGGCGATATTGATCGTCGACGACGAGCGCAACATCCGCACGCACCTCGCGTCGTACCTGCGGAGCCTCGGGCACGCGGTCGAGACGGCCTCGAGCGCCGACGAGGCGCTCGATCTCGCCGCCCGGACCACCTTCGATCTCGTGCTCTCGGACGTCCGCATGACGGGCATGGACGGCGTCGCGCTGCTCGGCGAGCTGCGCCGGCGAAACCCCGACACGATCGTCGTCCTGATGACCGCGTACGCGACGGTGCCGCAGGCGGTCGAGGTGATGCGCGCCGGCGCCTACGACTACCTCGTCAAGCCGTTCTCGCTCGACCAGATCGGGCTGCTGCTCGACCGCGTGCTCGAGGTGCGCGCGCTGCGCCGCGAGAACCGCCGCCTGCGCCTCGCCAGCGAGGAGCCGGTGCTGCTCGACACGCAGAGCCCGGCGATGCAGCGGGCGCTCGACGTCGCGCGGCGCGTCGCCGATTCCGACGTGACCGTGCTGCTCACCGGCGAGAGCGGCACCGGAAAGACGGTCCTGGCGCGCCAGGTGCACGCCTGGAGCGCGCGTCGCGCGGCGCCCTTCGTGACCATCACCTGCACGACGCTCTCCGAGCACCTGCTCGAGAGCGAGCTCTTCGGTCACGTGAAGGGCGCGTTCACCGGCGCGTGGAAGGACAATCCGGGACGGCTCGAGGCGGCGGCGCGCGGCACGGTGTTCCTCGACGAGATCGGCGAGCTGTCGCTCGAGCTGCAGGCGAAGCTGCTGCGCTTCCTGGAGGAGCGTCGCTTCGAGCGCGTCGGCGGGCGGCAGACGATCGAGGTCGACGCGCGCCTCGTCGCCGCGACCAACCGCGATCTCGAGGCGGAGGTCGCGGCCGGCCGCTTCCGCTCCGATCTCTACTTCCGGCTGAACGTCGTCGGCATCCGCCTGCCGCCGCTTCGCGAGCGGCCCGCCGACCTGCGACGCCTCGTCGCGCACGTGCTCGCGACGCTCGCCGCGCGCCACCACCGCGACGTCGTGCCGCTGCCCGACGCGAGCGCGTGGCGCGCGATCGAGGCCTACGCGTGGCCGGGCAACATCCGCGAGCTGGTGAACGCGCTCGAGCGCGCGCTCGTGCTGTCGCCGCGGGACGTGATCGAGGCCGAAGGGCTGCCCGACGCCGTGGTCGCGCCGCGCCCGGTGCCGCCATCCGTCGCGGAGCCGTCCGCGGGCGGCTCGCTCGACGCGCTCGAGCGCACGCACATCGAGCAGGTGCTCGCCGAGTCGCCGACCCTCGAGCAGGCGGCGGCGCGGCTCGGCATCGGCGTCACGACGCTGTGGCGCCGGCGCAAGCGCTACGGGATCTGAGCGCGACGTGCCTGGCCCGCGTCGCAGCTCGCCGCGCACCCGGCCTCGCGCCGGTCGCACGTCGATCGGGCGCCGGCCGCGCGTATGGGCGCTGGTCGCGGCGATGGCGCTTCCGGCGCTGGTACCGCTCGTGCCGGCGCTCGCCGCGCGCGCGGCGGACGAGCCGGTCGCGGTGCGCATCGACGGCCGCTTCGACGACTGGCCGGGGACGACCCATCTGCAGGCGGACGATCGCTACCTCTACGTGCGGCTCGTGCTGCCCGAGGAGCGCAACCTGCAGGCGTCGGCGCAGCCGCTGCGGCTCGCGATCGACCTCGGCGCGTCGGGCGCCTTCTCCCCCGATCTGCACGTCGTGTTCTCGCCGCACGCGACGGGCGGGCAGGGCGTCGCCGTCGAGGCGGTCGCGCCGGGGCGCTTCGAGGCGATCGGGCACGCGGCGGTCGACCTGGTCGCGGCGCCGACGGTCGCCGCGCGCGCGTTCGAGCTGCGCGTCGCGCGCGACGTGCGCGGCCGGCCCGATCTGACGAGCGCGTTCGCGGGCGGAGCGGTGCGCGTGCAGGCGTCGCTGCTGCGCGCGGACGGCTCGCCCGCGTGGCGCGATCGGGCGCGCCAGCTCGAGCTGCCGCCGCGCGCGCGACCCGGACCGGGGGAAACCCCGACCGCGGCTGGCGCGCCACCATCCTCGGCGCCGACGGCCACGGACGTGACCGCCGCGATCCCGGCGCGTGCGCCCGACACGCTGCGCGTCGTGTCGTGGAACGTCCTGCTGGCGAGCCCGCGCAAGCGCCCCGCGCCGTTCGCGCGCGTGCTGCGCGCCCTCGCACCCGACGTCGTGCTGCTGCAGGAGTGGGAGGGCGCGACCGACGCGGAGCTCGCCGCGTGGTTCGACACGCACCTGCCGGGCGACGCCGCCTGGCGGGCGCTCACCAGCGACGGCTGGGGCGTCGCGGTGGTCGCGCGCGCACCCCTCGCGCCGCTCGTGCCGCGTAGCCTGCCGCGTCCCGCGGGCGCCCCGGAGGACGCGCGACGTGCGGACGCGGCGCTTCGCCTCGCGGCCGGCGTCGCCGACACGCGGCTCGGCCGCGTGTGCGCCGCGTCGGTGCACCTGAAGTGCTGCGGCGCGTGGGACGCGCCGCAGGACCTGGCACGGCGCGCCGAGGCGCGCGCGGTGAACGATGCGCTGCGCGCGGCGCTCGCCGGCGCGGCGCCGTGCCTGCGCGTCGTCGGCGGCGACCTGAACCTGGTGGGCTCCGCGCTGCCGCTGGACCTCCTCGCGGACGGGCTCGACGCCGCGGGCGGGCCGCTCGTCGCGGTCGAGTCTCCGGTGGTCGGCGACGCCGCGCTCTACACGTGGTTCCACCCGTGGTCGCGCTTCTCGCCGGGACGGCTCGACTACCTGCTGTACGACGGCTCGAGCGCGGCCGTCCGGAGCTCGCTCGCGCTCGACGCGCGTCGCCTCGCCGCCGGCACGCTGGCGGCGCTGGGCATCGAGCCTGGCGACGCGGCGGCGAGCGACCACCTGCCGCTCGTGCTCGACCTGGCGCTTCGGATGGAGACGCCCGACCCGCCCGCATCGCTCGATGGTCGGTGAAGCCGAAGGGAACGACGAGGCCGCCACCCAGTGGTTCTCCGTATCGTCGCGCTGGGCGAAGCCGCCCATCCACACGTCAGTCCGCGTCGTCGTCGGGGTTCGCGAACAGCAGGCCGAGCAGCGGCCCGTGAGCCACGGTGGAGAACAGGCAGACGTGGTCGCCGGGCTCGAGCCGGGTGTCGCCGCGCGGCGGGATCACGCTCGTGCCGCGCAGGAGCAGGGTCAGGACGCAGCCTTCGGGAAGCGGTAGGTCGCGCACCTGCGCGCCCGTCACCGCGGTTCCGGGGTGGACGTAGAGCCAGCGGAACGTACCCGCGAGGTCCTGCCGCGACACCATCTCGATGCGCGCCGGCGGCGCGACGGTCGCGGGCGCGGCGAGCTTCCAGCGCCGCGCGAGCCAGGCGACGCTGCCGCCCTGCACGATGCCGTTCGTCAGCACGACGAAGAACACGACGTTGAAGATCTCCTGCGCCGCCGGCACGCCGCGGACCACCGGATAGGTCGCGAGGATGATCGGCACCGCTCCCCGCAGCCCGACCCACGAGACGAAGAGACGCTCCTTGGTCTCGAGCGCGAACGGGGCGAGCGAGGCGAGCACAGCGATCGGGCGCGCGAACAGCGCGAGGATCGCCGCGATCAGCAGCGCCTCGTCGGCGACCGGGATCAGCGCCGAGGGGAACACCAGCAGGCCGAGCATGAGGAACATGCCGAGCTGCGCGAGCCAGGCCACGGTGTCGTGCACGTGCACGATCCATGGCCGGTACGGCACGCGGCCGTCGCCGACGATCACGCCGGCGAGGTAGACCGCGAGCAGGCCGCTGCCCTCGACCAGCGTCGCGGCGCCGAACGCGAGCAGGGCGGTCGCGACGCTCACGACCGGGTAGAGGCCGGCCGCGGGCAAGGAGGCGTGGCGCAGCACCGTGCGGCCGAGGAAGCCGACGGCGGCGCCGCCCAGCAGGCCGAAGGCGAGCTGCTGAACGAAGAACAGGGCGGTTCCGGCGCCCAGCGATCCGGAGGCGAGCAGCGCCTCGGTGCCGACCACCGTCAAGAGCATGGCCATCGGGTCGTTGAGCCCGGACTCGACCTCGAGGATCGCGGCGGTGCGCCCGCGCAGGCGGATGCCGCCGCCGCGCAGCACCGAGAACACCGCGGCCGCGTCGGTCGACGACACGACGCAGCCCACCAGCACCGCGACCGGCGTCGAGAGCCCGAGGAGAAGCGCCGCGCCCGCGGAGAGACCCGCCGTGAGCAGGACGCCCAGCGTCGCGAGCACGACCGCGGGCTTCGCGGCGCTGCGCAGCGTCGCGAGGTGCGTGTTGAGCCCGCCGTCGAACAGGATCAGGACGAGCGCCAGGGTACCCAGGTCGAACGAGCTCTCGTAGTCCTCGAACGGGATGCCGCCGGGGCCCTCCTCGCCGGCGAGCATGCCGACGACGAGGAACACGAGCATCATCGGCACGCCGAGCCGCTGCGACACCGGGCTCAGCAGCACGGCTGCGAGCAGCAGCACGCCGGCGCCGGCGAGGAAGAGGGCGCCGCTGGTCGGGTCCATCAGGATTCGCCTCCTGCCGGCGCCATAGGCTTCGCCTCGGGCTGCCGCGAGGCGGTGATTTCCGGTAGGGGAGCGCGCATGTACCTCGGTATCGACCTGGGCACGTCGAGCGTGAAGCTCCTGCTGGTGGACGACGCGCAGGCCGTGGTCGACGAGCACGCGGTCGGGCTCACGGTGCAGCGACCGCAGCCGCTGTGGTCCGAGCAGGACCCGGAGAGCTGGTGGCAGGCGGCGTGCGAGGCGGCGTCGGCGCTGCGCGCGCGGCGCCGCGCGGAGATGGCGCGCGTGCGCGGCGTCGGGCTCGCGGGGCAGATGCACGGTGCGACCCTGCTCGACGCGCGCGACCGCGTGCTGCGTCCGGCGATCCTGTGGAACGACGGCCGCAGCAAGGCGCAGTGCCGGACGCTCGAGGAGCGCGAGCCGCGCACGCGCGCGATCACCGGCAACCGCGCCATGCCGGGCTTCACCGCGCCGAAGCTCCTGTGGGTCGCGGAGCACGAGCCCGAGGTCTTCCGCGCGGTCGCGCGGGTGCTGCTGCCGAAGGACTACCTGCGGCTGCGGCTGACGGGCGACCACGCGACCGACGCGTCGGACGCCGCCGGCACCCTCTGGCTCGACGTCGCCGCGCGCGCGTGGTCGCCTGCGATGCTCGCCGCGAGCGGGCTCGACGCGCCGGCGATGCCGCGCGTGTACGAGGGAACCGAGCCGACCGGCGTCGTGCGCCCCGACGTCGCCGACGCATGGGGCCTGCCGCGCGGCGTGGTGGTCGCGGCGGGGGCGGGCGACAACGCGGCCGGCGCCGCGGGCGCGGGCGTCGTGCGGCCCGGCGACGCCTTCCTCTCGCTGGGAACCTCGGGCGTGTACTTCGTCGCCGGCGAGCGCTTCGCGCCGAACCCCGAGCGCGCGGTGCACGCGTTCTGCCACTGCTTGCCGCGCGCGTGGCACCAGATGTCGGTGCTGCTGAGCGCGGCGAGCTGCCTCACCTGGATCACGCACGCCACCGGGGCCGCGAGCGAGGCGGCGCTGCTCGACGAGATCGCGCAGGCGGAGCGCGACCCGCGCGTCGTCTTCCTGCCGTACCTCTCCGGCGAGCGCACGCCGCACGACGATCCCGACGCGAAGGGCGTGCTGTTCGGCATGACGCACGCGACCACGCGCGCCGACCTGGGACGCGCCGTGCTCGAGGGCGTCGCGTTCGCCTTCGTCGACGCGCAGGACGCGCTGCTCGACGCGGGTACGTCGATCGGCACGGTGCGCGTGATCGGCGGCGGCGCGCGCAGCCCGCTCTGGGGCCGCATCCTCGCGAGCGCGCTCGGCCGCGAGCTGGTCTATCCCGCCGGCGCCGAGCACGGGCCCGCCTTCGGTGCCGCGCGCCTCGCGCGCGTCGCGGTCACCGGCGAGGATCCGCACGCCGTGTGCACGCCGCCGCCGACCGCGACGACGGTCGCACCCGAGCGGGCGCTGCAGGACCTCTACCGCGCGCGCGTCGCGACCTACCGCCGCCTGTACGGAGACCTGCGCGACGGCTTCGCCGCACTCGCGCACTGACGGACCGATCCGGAGGAGAACGATGGCCGAGCCCTATTTCCCGAGCATCGAGCGCGTCCCGTTCGTCGGGCCCGAGAGCGACGAGCCGCTCGGCTACCGCTGGTACGAGCCCGAGCGTCCGGTGCTCGGCAAGCCGATGCGCGACCACCTGCGGGTCGCCGTGTGCTGGTGGCACACCTTCTGCTGGCCGGGCAGCGACATGTTCGGCGGCGACACCTTCGACCGCCCGTGGTTCGGCGCCGGCGAGCCGCTCGCGCTCGCGCGTCGCAAGGCCGAGGTCGCCTTCGAGCTGTTCGCGAAGCTCCGCGTGCCCTTCTTCACCTTCCACGACCGCGACGTCGCACCCGAGGGCGCGACCCTCGCCGAGAGCAACGACCACCTCGACCGCATCCTCGAGGAGCTCGAGCGCGGCATGGCGCGCACCGGCGTCGCGCTGCTGTGGGGGACGGCGAACCTCTTCGGCCACCGCCGCTACGCCGCCGGGGCGGCGACCAATCCCGACCCCGAGGTGTTCGCCTACGCCGCGGCGCAGGTGAAGAAGGCGCTCGAGGCGACGCACCGCCTCGGCGGCGCGAACTACGTGCTGTGGGGCGGACGCGAGGGCTACGACACGCTGCTCAACACCGACCTCCGCCGCGAGACCGAGCAGCTCGGCCGCTTCATGACGATGGTCGTCGAGCACAAGCACAAGATCGGCTTCCCGGGCACCTTGCTGATCGAGCCGAAGCCGATGGAGCCGGCGAAGCACCAGTACGACTCCGACTGCGCGGCGGTGCACGCGTTCCTGCGCCGCTTCGGGCTCGAGCGCGAGATCAAGCTCAACGTCGAGGTGAACCACGCGACGCTCGCCGGGCACAGCTTCCAGCACGAGCTCGCCTACGCGATCGCGAACGACCTGCTCGGCAGCGTCGACGTGAACCGCGGCGACCCGCAGAACGGCTGGGACACCGACCAGTTCCCGAACAGCGTCGAGGAGGCGACGCTCGCGCTGTACACGATCCTCACCGGCGGTGGCTTCACCACCGGCGGCTGCAACTTCGACGCGAAGCTGCGCCGGCAGAGCGTCGCGCCCGACGACCTGCTGCACGCGCACGTCGGCGGCATCGACACGCTGGCGCGCGGGCTGCTCGGGGCGGCGTGCCTGATCCAGGACGGCACCCTCGGCGAGCTGCGCGCCGCCCGCTACGCCGGCTGGGACGGACCGCTCGGGCGCGCGATTCTCGCCGGCGAGCACGGGCTCGACTCGCTCGCGGCGCTGGTTGCGGAGCGCGCCCTCGACCCGGTGCCGCGCTCGGGGCGGCAGGAGATGCTCGAGAACCTGGTGAACCGCCTGACGGTCCGAGCGTAGCTCGGCTTCCCGGGCGGTTTTGGAGCGGCGACGCGAAAGCGCGACGGGAGCCGACGCCCGCTCAGGGCGCGATCGTCGACGGCACGCAGAGCTCGGCGAGCTTCACGACGTCCACCTGCTCCGCGCCGAGCTCGTTGCCGACGAGGACGCCCGGCCGCTTTGCGAAGCGCGGCGTCCCGGAGCTGCTGCGCACCTGGTAGCAGAGGAGCTGCAGCGCGTGTCCAGCGGCGTCGCCCGCGGCGCCGACGTCGATCGGCGTGCACAGGCGAGTCGGGCGGACGACGTCCACCGTCAGCGCGCCGAGCTGATCGGCGATCGGCACGTCGAACACCGGCAGGAACTTCGCCGTCCCCGGCGTGACCACCGCCTTGTAGCAGGCGAAGCGATCCGGATCGGGCGACACCGGCGGGCCGGGCGGCGTCGTCGTGGTGCTGATCGCGCTCGGCACGAGCGCACCGTCGGGCTTCTTCAGGTCGAGGCGGATGGTGCCGAAGGCGTTGGCCACCGCGAGGTTCGTCGTCGCCGCACCGCTCGGCACCTGCTCGCGCAGCCGCACGACGTAGCCCGCGAGCTTGTCGGGCTTCGCCGGTGCCGCGGGCTCGTTTCCGTTCACGCTGGTCGGCAGGCAGAGCGCCTCGTGCTTGCGCACGTCGGCCTGCGCGCTGCCGAAGCGACCGGCGACCGGCAGGCCGAAGACCGGCTCGATGCGCGGGCCGCTGCGGCTCGGCCTCGACGCATAGCAGGTGAAGACGTCGAGGTCGCCGCTCGGCGCCTGGCACGCGGGAGCGTCGAGCGGCGGCGAGCCCGAGCGGCAGCCGATCACGTCGAGGCAGTAGTCGGCGCCGGTGCAGGCGTCGCCGTCGCCGCACGGCAGCGCCGTCGAGACGCAGACGCCGCCCTGGCACGAGCCGCCGGTGCAGGCGGAGCCGTCGCTGCACGGCGTGCCGTCCGGTCGTCCGGTGCAGTCGGCGGTGCACTGGTTGTCGAGCGCGAGGCAGATCTCCCTGCTGCCGCCGACGGGGAGGCAGAGGTCCAGCGTGCAGGCGTCGCCGTCGTCCGGACAGACGGTACCGCCGATGCACTGCCCGCTGCCGTCGCAGCGGTCGTCCGGCGAGCAGTCGTTACCGTCGGCGCACGCGCTGCCGCTCGGCTTCGGGCCGGCGGTCGTCGTGCAGGGGCAGGCGGCCGGACTCTCCTCGTGGTGGCAGCCGAGCATCGCCGAGCACGAGTCGACGGTGCAGTCGTCGCCGTCGTCGCAGCGCAGGGACGGGCCTTGCGGCGTGCAGACGCCGCCCGCGCAGGTGTCCTCGGTGGTGCAGGCGTCACCGTCGCTGCACGCGCTGCCGTCGGGCTCGTTTTGGTACACGCAGCCGGCGCTCGCGCTGCACGTCTCCGCGGTGCAGCTCTCGCCGTCGTCGCAGCGTCCGTCGTCGGGTGTCGCGACGCAGCCGACTCCCGGGCTGCACGCGTCGACGGTGCAGGTGATCCCGTCGTTGCAGACGCGCGGCGGGTGCACGCAGAGCCCCTGCGCGCTGCACACGTCGGCGGTGCACGCGTCGCTGTCGGCCGTGCACGCCTCGCCGCTGCGCGGCTTGTAGGTGCAGCCGCCGTCCGGCGTGCAGTCGGCGGTGCACTCGTTGCCGTCGCTCGGGCAGGGCGGCGTCGGCTCCGCCTGGCAGCGGTTCGAGCAGCCGTCGCAGGCGAGACCGTTGCCGTCGTCGCAGGTTTCGCCCGGCTCGAGGCTCGCGTTGCCGCAGCACAGGTTGAACAGCGGATCGAGCTGCAGGAGCGGCGTCGGCGACACGACCGCCAGCGGGTCGATCGACGGGACGCCCGCCGCGAGCGTGAGCAGGTTGCACGATGCGCCGACCAGCGGATTGCACGGCGTGGCCAGCAGACGTCCCGCGCTCGGCACCGAGATCATGCCCGCGGTGATCGCGTTGCTGCCGCTGAGGCCGCCGCCGCTCGCACCCGTGTCGAGCGTTCCGGTGACCGTCGACCGGCAGCTCTCGAGCGTCGTGAAGCCGCCGTTGCCGCCGGTCGAGCCGCGCGCCTCGATCGCGCCCGCGATCGCGATCTGCGTCGCGTCGCGCAGCGTCACCGCGCCGCCGCCGAACGAGCCGCCGTTCGCCTGCAGCGCCTTGCCGACGGCCAGGCTCACCACGCCGTCGCTGCGCACGTCGATCTCGCCCGCGGCGGCGTCGCTGCCGCCGTTCACGCGCACGTTTGCGGTGAACGACACGTCGCCGAGCGCGTCGATCTCGATCGACCCGCCGTTCGAGCCGCCGCCGTTGCCCTGCGCCGAGAGCTGCGCGTTCACGGCCAGCGTGCCGCCCGACAGGATCACGATGCTGCCGGCCTCGCCCTCGGGGCTCGCCCCGTCGGTGCTGATCGTGCCCTGGATCGAGACGTTGCCCGACTCCGCGACGAGCGCGATCGGTCCGCCGTCGCCGCCGTCGCCGAGCTCGATCTGCTCGCCGTTCGCGCGCAGCGTGCCGGCGCTCGTCACGGTGATGTTACCGCTGTTCGCGGTCACCGAGATGCCGCCGGGGTAGTCGCCGCCGGTGACGTTGAGCGTCGTCGCGATCTCGACCTGCTCGCCGATCAGGTCGAGCTGGCCGCCTGCGCACAGGATGTGGCCGGTCGCGTGCACCGGGGCTGCGAGCCGCAGCAGGCCGCCGGTCGCGCGCAGGGTGATCGCGCCGCCGCACGCCTCGCTGCCCGTACCGTCCGCCTCGACGCTGCCGGCGCGGACGTCGATCGAGCCGGCGGTGACGTTCAGGATGCCGCCGCCGGCCGCTCCGCCGACGTCGAGCGTCGGGCCGCTGCCGCTCATCACCAGAGCGCCGGCGACGTTCACCGTCACCGTGCCGCCGGCAGCACCGCTGGGTCCGGTCGCGCGGATCTTGCCGGCGCTGAGCGTCAGCGCGCCGGCGCTGACGGTGTAGCTCCCGCCCACGGTGGCGCTCTGCAGCGCACCGGTGAGGACGACGCTGCGCGTCCCGAAATCGAGGTGACAGCCGCTCGCCACGTCACGCGTGCCCGCGATCGTGCACGGGTTCGCGCTCGGCGCGCAGATCTCCGCCGCGGTGCAGACCGGGGCTGCCGCGCCCGCGCCCGGGGACAGGGCGAGCATCGCGACCATCTGGGTGGCGACGAGTGCGACGATGTGGCGGGGCGTCGCGCGACTCTTCTCGGTGCCTTGCATTCGCGGGTGTTGCCGTGCTCGGACCCGAGAGTCCGAGGCGTGCAGCATAGACCCTGCGTCTCGCACAGGGCAACTGCAGATCCGCGCCGGGAAGTGGTTTGCGCGACCTGCATCGATCGCTCTATCGATGGGGGATGCGAATCGATCCAGCGCGCAGTCGCCGCGCTCTCCTCTCCGCGCTGCTCGCGGTCCTGCTCACCGTCCTGGCCGCGGTGCCCGCCCGGGCGGCGGACGAGAAGAAGGCGAGCCCGACGCCCACCCCGAAGCCCCGTCCGACGATCACCCCGCAGCACCCTGCCGCCGGCAAGGACGGGATGGTCGCGGTCCCGGCCGGCAAGTTCTTCCGCGGCTGCAACGAAGAGGTCGACTTCGAGTGCCTGCCCGACGAGAAACCCGGTCGCTACGAGGAGGTCGCCGCCTTCCGCATCGACGTGAAGGAGGTCACGGTCGCGCAGTACGCGCGCTGCGTCGCCGAGAAGAAGTGCACCACCGACGGCCTCACCTCCGCCTTCTTCGGCGGCAAGGATCAGCCCGAGTACTCCGAGTTCTGCAACTGGGAGAAGAAGGGGCGCGAGAAGCACCCGATCAACTGCGTCACCTGGAAGCAGGCCGACGCCTTCTGCACGTGGGCGGGCAAGCGGCTGCCCACGGAGTCGGAGTGGGAGCGCGCGGCGCGAGGCACCGACGGGCGCAAGTACCCGTGGGGCGACGAGCACCCGATCGGCCGGCAGCTCGCGAACATCGCCGACGAGTCTGCGCGCAAGCGCTTCCCGGAGTGGACCTCGACGCGTGGCTACAACGACGGTCACGTCGGAACCGCGCCGGTCGGATCGTACCCGGACGGCGTCACGCCTGCGGGGACGCTCGACATGATCGGCAACGTCTGGGAGTGGACCGCGGACGGCAACGAGTCCGGGCGCTACGTGCGCGGCGCGTCGTGGACCTTCGATCCCGCGCTGACGCGCGTCTCGCTGCGCGGCTGGAGCCCGCCCGACGTCCGCGCCGCCGACGGCGGCTTCCGCTGCGTGAAGTGAACCTTCCCCGCGAGTAGACGGGCCGCGCGCGGCGACGCGGCACGGATGCGGCGTCGGAGCGGCTCACGCGCCGCGGCGAATGCCGAAGGCGTGAGCCCGTCAGCGAAGCCCAGCTTCGCTGGACCGGCGAACCTGAGCGGCGGTGCGTGAGCCGTCCCGACGCCGCCACCACGTCGCATTTGCCCGCCGCGCGGGGCTCGGATACGAGCCCCGCATGCGCTTCTCCGGACGTGTCTGTGTGGTGACCGGCGCGGGCTCCGGCCTCGGACGCGCGACCGCGCTGCGGCTCGCCTCGGAAGGCGGCCACGTCGCCTGCCTCGATCTCGGTCTCGAGACGGCGCGTCGCGTGGCGATCGAGATCGAGGCCGCGGGCGGCACGGCGCGCGCGTACGAGGTCGACGTCGCGGATCCGGCGAAGGTGCGCAGCGCGGTCGACGCGCTCGCAGCGGACCTCGGCCGGCCTCAGGTGCTGGTGAGCTGCGCCGGCACCGGACGCTTCGCGAACTCGCACGAGATGCCGTTCGAGGACTGGCAGCGCATCATCTCCGTCAACTTGACGGGCACGTTCCTGATGGCGCAGGCGGTGCTGCCGCACCTGCTCGACGGCGGCGGCAACATCGTCAACGTCGCGTCGAACGCCGGGCTGATGGGTATCGCCTACAGCGCCGCGTACTGCGCGTCGAAGGGCGGCGTGGTGAACCTGACGCGCGCGCTGTCCGACGAGTACGTCAAGCGCGGCGTGCGCGTGAACTGCGTCGCGCCGGGCGGCATGGCGACCCCGTTCCAGGGGCCGTTCCGCGAGCTGCCGCCGGGCGCCGACCCGTCGTCGCTCGGGAAGATCCGCTCGGCGCTCGGCATGGCCGAGCCCGAGGAGGTCGCGTCGCTGATCGCGTTCGTCGCGTCGGACGAGGGGCGCTACATGACCGGCGCGATCGTCTCGATCGACGGCGGCATCACGACCTGACGCGTCGCCCGCGCCCGCGCGCCGCGGCCCGCTTCGCTTCGCGGGGACGCGCGCGGTCACCGGCGTGGTCGCCGCGCGCCGGTTTCGAAGCCCGAGCGGCGCCGGGGCCGAGCGGCTTGCGCAGGAACACCAGCTGCTGCCCCGGCGGACAGTCGTCGAGCACGGCGAACACGTGGTAGCCGCGCGCGACGTAGAAGTCGGGCGCCTGGAAGCTGTGGCTCTCGAGGCGCACCGCGTGGCAGTCGCGTGCGGTCGCGAAGCGCTCCGCCTCGCGCAGCAGCGCGCTCGCGTGCCCGCGGCCGCGGAACGGCTCGGCGACCCACAGGTAGGTCACGTGCATCCAGCCGCCCCAGATCGAGCCGAGAAGCCCGCCGACGATCTCGTCGTCGTCGTCGCGCAGGAAGAGCGACACCGCGTGCCAGCGATCGAGGCCGGTCGTGGCGACGTTGAACAGGTCGAGTCGGTCCGAGACCGCGCGCCGCAGGTCGTCGCCGGCCTGCGGCTCGACGGTCATGCGGAGGTCTCCGGCCGGCCGGTCGTCGCGAACGCGTCGCGCCTTCGCCATGGGTCGTCCTAGCCCATCCGCGGCCCGCTGTCTCGCGGGCGGAGTGACGCCGCAGGAAGCGGCTTGATCGCGCCGCGCGCCGCGCCCTAACGATGCGGGATGCGATCGCCGGTCTGCTCGCTCGTCCCGCTGCTGCTCGCCGTGTCGCTGGCGTCCGCGGCGCTCGTCGCGGGCTGTCGCGACGCGCCGTCCGACCGCGCGGCCGCCGACGTCGCCGTCGCGGAAGCTGCGCTCGCAGGCCCGCCGTTCGCTCGCGCCGGCGCGTCGCGCGACCTGCTCTGCGACCTCGAGCGCGCGACGCGCGACCCGTCTGCCGCGTCCGTCGCCTGCTCGTGCGACGACGTGCCGCGCGCCGGCCGCTGCGGCCACGTCGCGATCGGCCACGACCGCCGCCGCGCGCTGCTGCTCGACGCGCCGACCGCGCTCGCGCTGCACCTCGACGGCGGCGAGTCGAGGAGCCTGCGCTTCGCCATCGGCGCGACCGGGGGCGCGCGCGAGCCGATCGGCGTTCGCATCGTCGCGAGCGGGGCGGACGGGGCCGCCGTCGCGCGCTGGGAAGGAGAGGCCGTCCCGGCGCGCGGCTGGAGCGAGGTCGCGCTCGCACTCGCGGGGCCGGTCGCTCGTCTCGCGGTGGAGGTGGCGCCTTCGCGAGCCAGGGCCGGACAGGTGGCACTCGCGACGCCTCGCCTCGTCGTGCCGACGACCTCGCGCGCGGCGACGCCGAGCAACGTCGTCGTCTATCTCGTCGACACTCTGCGCGCGGACCACACCTCGGCATACGGCTACGCGCGCGACACCACCCCGAACCTCACCCGCCTCGCGCGCGACGGCGTGCGCTTCGACGTCGCCTACAGCACGGCTGCACGCACGCGCCCGTCGACCGCGAGCCTCCTGACCGGCCTGCAGCCCGCGTACCACGGGGCGCACTCGGGCTTCGCGCTCGCACCGCAGGTGACGACGCTCGCCGAGCGCTTCAAGCAGGCGGGCTTCTCGACCTGGGCGTTCGTCACCAACGGCCACGTGTTCGGCCAGGGACTCAACTTCGAGCAGGGCTTCGATCGCTTCCAGGCGGTCCCCGGCGCGCGCCTGTCGCACCACGCGCGCACCGAGGAGGTGAACGAGCTGCTCTTTCCGCACCTCGACGTGCTCGCCGACGAGCCCTTCCTGCTCTACGTGCACGCGCTCGACCCGCACGCGCCGTACGACCCGCCGCCGGGCTACGCGGGACGCTTCACCGATCCGTCCTACGCCGGGCCCGTGCAGCCCGAGAAGACGGTCACCGCCGATCTCGAGAAGCTGCAGATCGGGCCGGCGGACCTCGCGCACGTGATCGGCCTGTACGACGAGGACATCCTCTACCAGGACGCCATGCTCGGCCTGCTGCTCGAGCGGCTGGAGGAGCTCGGGGTGCGCGAGCGGACGATCGTCGTCGTCACGTCCGATCACGGCGAGGAGTTCCAGGAACACGGCGCGTGGGCGCACGGCGGGCGGCTCTACGAGGAGCAGACGCGCGTGCCGCTGGTCGCGCACGTTCCGGGCGTCGCGGCGTTCGCCGGACGGACCGTCGCGGCACCGGTGCAGAGCATCGACGTGATGCCGACGCTCCTCGCCTGGTTCGACCTCGACGGCGCCGCCGCGTGCCAGGGACGCGACTTGACGCCGCTCCTCGGCGTTGCGCCGCCCGCGGATGCGGCGTCGCGGCCGATCTACTGCGAGGAGACGACCTACACGCCGGGTGCGGAGCTCAAGTCGCTCCGTGCGGGAAGCTGGAAGATGATCAAGCAAGGAGTCGGCGACGACCCGCAGCAGACCACGCTGCTGTTCGACCTCGCCGCCGATCCGGGCGAGACGCGGCCGGTCGGCCGCAAGGAGCGCCGCCGCCTGTTCGACACCCACCGGCAGATGGTCGCGCTCGAGGCGTCGTGGGCGCGGAAGTTCCGCGCGAGCCAGGGGGCGGCCGAGCAGCTCGACGAGCGCACGCGGCGGCAGCTCGAGGCGCTCGGTTACGTGATGGAGTGAGACCCACGCCGTCGCCGCTGTCGCGGCGACGGCGTGGTCTGCGCGGCGCGCGTGCGCGCGCGAGCCGCCCGGGGATGGCGGCCGCGGCGCGCACCTCTTCCTATTCGATCACGGCGGCGGGCACGCAGAGGTGGTCGCGCCACACGAGGCTCACGACGTCGCTGCCGAGCGCGTGCGTGACCGTGGCCGAGCGCGGGCGGAACACGTCGGGTTTCCGCCCCCAGACGCGTCGCTCCTCGAGCCCGTAGCAGACGAGGTGCACGGCGGCGTGCTCGATGCCGCTGCCCGCGACGCTCACCGGATTGCAGAGCATCTCGGGCTCGGTGACGTTCACCGTGCCGCTGCCGAACTCGTCGGTGAGCCGCATGCTGACGGTGCGGAAGCCCTTGGTGGACGCGGCGTGGCACTTGTAGCCGTCGAGCCCCGGATCGACCGGCGGCTTGGACGATGCCGCCGCCGGCAGGCAGAGCTGCCGCGCCTTGCCGACCCGCAGGGAATGCGTGCCGAGCGCGCTCTTCACCTTGACGGTGCGCGTCTTGTCCGAGCCGTTCGCGCGGCGCAGGTCGAGGCACGCGAGCCGCGAGGCGTTCTGGCCGTCGGGCCGCCCGAGCGCGCTGCACACGTCGTCGGTCGAGCCCCAGAAGAAGCTCGCCTTCTCGAAGCGGTCCTGCAGCACGACCTTGCCGCTGCTGAACCACCAGGGCGGCTTCCGCCAGCTCGTCGAGCGATAGCACTGGAAGGAGGACACGCAGGCGGACGGCTCGAGGTCGCCCGGCTCGCAGACGCCGTCGAGGCAGACGTCCTCGACCGTGCAGGCGTCGCCGTCGTCGCACACCGTGCCGTCGGGCACGGGGCCGCCGACGCACTGGCCGGTCGCCGGATCGCACGTGCCGGCGGAGCCGCACTGGCCCGTGCCGCCGCTCGCGCAGACCACCGGGTCCGCACCGACGCACGCGCCGCTCGCGTCGCACGCGTCGGTCTGCGTGCAGAGGTCGCCGTCGTCGCAGACGCTGCCGACGGGCTCGGCGCCGCAGGCCGAGGAGCAGCAGTCGCCGTCGGCGCGGTTGCCGTCGTCGCAGGTCTCGCCGGCGTCGAGGCTGCCGTTGCCGCAGGTGTCGACGTAGGCGAACACGTCGGAGACGAAGTTGGTGTCGTCGGCGACCAGGTTGGTCGCACTGCTGGCGTACACGACCACGGTACCGTCGGACGCAATGCTGGCCCACAGGGTCGAGCTGCCGTCGGCCTCGGTGCCGTCGGCGGCGACGTTGACGCGCACGGTGGTGCCGAGCGCGCGGTCGCGCAGCAGCACGTCGACACGGTTGTTGGTGTCGTCCGGGACGAGATTGCTGGCGCCGCTGGTGAACGCCACGTAGCGCCCGTCGTGCGACAGCGCCGGCGGGTCGACGAAGCCGCTCCGGTTGTTGCCCTCGCTGCCGTCGGTCGCCACGCTCACGCGCTCGGTGGCGCCGGTGACGCGGTCGTGCACGAACACGTCGGTGCGGCCGTTCACGTCGCCCGCGACCAGGTTCGAGGCGTCGCTCGCGAAGCCGACGAAGCGTCCGTCGCCCGACACGGACGAACCGACGCTCTGCTGGTTGCCCTGTGCGCCGCTCGACGACACGCTCGCGCGCACCGTCGCCCCGCTGGCGCGGTCGTGCGCGAAGACGTCGGGTGCGTTGTTGGTGTCGCCCGCGACCAGATTGGACGCGAAGCTGTGAAAGACGACGATGCGGCCGTCGGCGGAGATGCGCGGCGCGAGGCTCAGGTTGTCGCCCTCGGCGCCGCCTGCGCCGACGCTGACGCGCGTCGTGGTCATCGAGGCGCGGTCGCGAACGTAGACGTCGAAGGTGTCGTTCACGTCCTCGGGGACCAGCGCCGCGGCGCTCGCGAAGGCGACGAAGCGTCCGTCGGCGGAGATCGACGGCGCCACGCTGTCGGCGGCGCCCTGGCTGCCGTCGCTCGCGAGGCTGACGCGCTCGATCGTGCCCTCGTCGCGGTCGACGACGAAGACGTCGAAACGGCCGTTGTCGTCGCCGGTTACCAGGTTGCCCGCCGGGCTCGCGAACGCGACGTGGCGTCCGTCGGCGGACAGTGCGGGCGTGGTGCTCTGGCCCTGCGCCTCGACGCCGCCCTCGCCCACGCTCACACGCTGCGTCTCGCCCGTCGCGCGATCGTGCACGAACACGTCGAGCTGGCCGTTGGTGTCGCCGGGCACGAGGTTCGAGGCGGCGCTGACGAAGGCGACGTGACGGCCGTCGCCGGAGATCGCGGAGGTGGTGCTGCTCGCGTCGGCCTCGGTGCCGTCGGTGGCGACGCTGACGCGCTCTACGCCGAACGCGCCCGCCGGCGCGGCGGCGATGCCGATCAGCAGCACGCCGGTCGCGAACGACAGGCCGAAGCGAAGGAGGTCGAAGCAGGTGGGGGACGCGCGATGCTGTGGTGCGCGGTCCCACACGGCGGATGACATGGTCGTCCTGAGGTGCATGGTGCGAGCGCGGTGCAAGTTGGAGTCCGCGTGTCGCGGCGGCGCGGCGGCGCGCGTTTCGCCGCGTGGATCGCGGGCCGAGCAGGGTACGCGCGTTCGGATCGAGATGCCGCGTCGGGTCCCCGGCCGTGTCACGCCCGGTCGCGAGCGTCGCGCCGGCGACGCCGAGCGACGCGGCGATGACGGAACGTGGTGGAAGCCCTGCGCGGTCGTGGGTCGGCCGTCGCAGCGCGAGCCACGCCCGCTGCCGCTGCCGACGCGCGGGCGAACGCCAGCGGACGCAGGGCGGCCGCCGCCGGAAGGGCGCTGCATCGTGAGCGCGCCGGTCGAGACGGCAGCGCGTTCGGGCGCCCGTGCGGGGCGGGCCGACCGCCGCGTGGTGGGCCGACCGCCGCGTGGTGGGCCGACCGCCGCGTGGTGGGCCGACCGCCGCGTGGCGCGCTGACCGCCGCGTGGCGCGCTGCCGCTTGCACCCGGTCGCGCCATGCACGACGATGGTGCATTTGCCTCGCCCCGCATGCGGCGGGCGGCGCGGCGGAGGAGTCGAGGAGAAGAACATGGCCAGAGTCGCTGTCATCGGTTCGGGTGCCTGGGGAACGGCGCTCGCGGCACATGCCGCGCGGCTCGAGCACAACGTGCGGCTGTGGGCGCGCGAGCCGCAGGTGGTGGCCGACATCCACGACCGTCGCGAGAACGCGCTCTTCCTCCCCGGCATCGAGCTCCCCCCCGACCTGCGAGCCTCGCAGGACCTCGAGGAGGTGGTGACCGGCGCCGAGCTGGTGATCCTCGTGCCGCCGTCCAAGCACCTGCGCGAGGTGTCGGTCGAGATCGCGCCGTACGTGGACTCCGACGCGGTCGTGACCATCGCGAGCAAGGGCATCGAGGAGGAGAAGCTCGAGCTGATGAGTCAGGTGCTCTCCGAGACCATGCCCGACATCGACGCGAAGCGCTTCGTCTTCCTCTCGGGGCCGACGTTCGCCCGCGAGGTGGCGAGCGGGCTGCCGACCGACGTGGTGGCGGCGTCGAAGGGCATGAAGGCGGCGCGCCGCCTGCAGCCGTGGCTGCACTCCCCGACGTTCCGCGTGTACACCAGCGGCGACCCGGTCGGCGTCGAGGTCGGCGGCGCGATGAAGAACGTGATCGCCGTCGCCGCCGGCGCGAGCGACGGTCTCGACCTCGGATCGAACGCGCGCGCCGCGCTCATCACGCGCGGCCTCGCCGAGATCACGCGGCTCGGCGTCGCGCTCGGTGCCGACCCGCTGACGTTCCTCGGCATGTCCGGCGTCGGCGACCTGGTCTTGACGTGCACCGGCGACCTGTCGCGCAACCGCACGCTCGGCAAGAAGGTCGCCGCCGGCTTCGATCCGGAGGCGTTCCTCGCGAGCCAGCGCACGGTCGCCGAGGGCTTCAACACCAGCGCCGCCGCACACGGCCTCGCGCGGAAGATCGGCGTCGACATGCCGATCACGGAGCAGGTCTACCACGTGCTGCACGAGCGGCGGCCGCTGCTCGAGGCGCTGCGGATGCTGTTGACCCGCGAGTACAAAGAGGAGCTCGTCGGGATCAAGTAAGCGAGGGACCCTCCCCTCGCCCCCGTCGGGCGGAGGCCGCCGGGGCCCCACTCCCTGGTCGCTGGCGCGCAGCACCTCGCCTGCGGCTCGCGTGCACGGGGCGGTGCCGGCGTCGCGCGCGGCATGACGAGGGGGCGCTGGCGTGGCGCCTGCGGCGGCGGATGCGGCTGGGGCTCGACCGTTTGCGGCTAAGGGCGGATGGGCGTCGTGCGTTGCGCGCGGGGGCGGTGCCGTCGGGGGTTCGTGCGGCGTCCGGCGGGGTCGGTGCGCGCTTGCGATCGCTGCTGGGGTGCTCGCGCCGTGGCGTCGTCGTGACGGCGGCTTCGCGCGCTCGGCAATCGGGGCGGCGGCGACGCGGCGCAACAGAATATTGAACTTGACATAGGGCCGCACGGGTGTCAACTATAGCCCAATCAAGATGGCGGGCTCTCAGCAGGTGCTACCTCTGGTCGAGCGATCTCGGTGGGGAGGCGCGCGCCGCGGGGCAGGACGGAAGCGCGAGCCGGGCCGACGCTCCTCGGTGGCGCATCGGGCACGACCCGCGCACGACGCGCGACATCCTGTCCTGGTCACCCTGTGTGCGAGAGCTGGGATCGACTGGCTTCGCACTCGCGTCGCCTACCGCGCGCTCGAAGCCGCCCTCGCGGCGACATCGAGCGAGACCTTCCGCGTCGTTCACTTCTCGGTGCAGACCGACCACCTGCACCTGATCGTCGAGGCGGACTCCTCCGACGCCCTGTCGCGCGGCATGCGCGGACTCGTGATCCGCTGCGCGCTCGCGGTGAACCGCGCCGTTCAACGGAAGGGCGCCGTCTGGGGCGACCGCTACCATGCGAGTGCGCTCCGCACGCCGCGCATGGTGCGCAACGCGCTGGTCTACGTCCTCGCGAACGCGCGCAAGCACCTGCGCGCCCGGTCCGGGCTGGATCCGTGCTCGTCGGCGCGGTTCTTCGACGGCTTCGCGAATCGGAGCGCCGTCCGATCGCCGGACCGAGCGCCGACGAAGGGGCCGCGGACGTGGCTGCTCCGCGTAGGCTGGCGCCGGCACGGGCTGATCGATCCGAAGGAAGGTCCTGCGTCGGCACGGATCCGGCGGAGAATGGGCGGTCAGACTTGACGTCATTCAAGTTCGCCGCAGCCAGCTCGACGAGCTCCCAGGGTCGAGGTAATCGGGTGCATGACCGCTAGAACTGTGAGCCGCTGACCTTGGCACGTTCATCGAACCCCGACGTCCAGCCGATCTACGCCATGCACCACCAGTGGCTGGTCGATGTACTTGGTCGGGGCGACTCTCTTTTGACACCCGGAGTCGCGATCTGGACGTCCGATCTACTCGACGAGCTCGAGAGGAACTTCGTGGGTCGGCCCGATCTCACGAAGGACAAGCGCTTCCTCGAGAAACTGCACGATCAGCTCGCCACTGTGTCGCCGGCTGCAGTGCAGCTGATGGCCGAGCTGCACGTCGTGCACTTCCTCGTGATCTCGAACGGCGCGATCTCCGCGGCGAAAAAGTTGAGCGATCTCAACGCGATCCTATCGTGGATGCCTACGCCTCCCGCGGTCCCCGACGTCGTTGGCCGCGTCATGGCTCCGGGCCTGGTCCACCCTGGTCAATGGGCGATGACGCGGCGGGACACGCAGTTGGCGTGGCTGATCCGCTTCGGTCGCTCATGGAAAGATCTGAGTCCCGCTCGGCAGCGCCGAGCGATCGAGGATCCTTGGGACTTCAAGGCGTTCACCGCGACCATCCGCACGGCAACCGCGGACAACGCACGTCTCGCGCTGCTTCATCTCACACATCCGGACACCTTCGAAGCGATCGTTTCACCGGACCACAAGGATCTGATCGTCAGTCGATTCTTCGACAAAGCAGGAGCAGTCGAGGACGTCGACCAGCAGCTCCTCCTCGTGCGAACCAATCTCGCCGCGCAGTATGGGGAGGGGTTCGATTGGTATCAGGATCCCCTGATTCATCGCTGGTGGAAAAACGCGCGAGCCTGGAAACCCTTCATGGCTTGGCTGCAGCGCTTCCGCGCGGCGCCCACCTTCGATCAGGACGAGAGGGACTACAAGCTCACGCTCGGCTCGAGAATCGATCGAGCGCGGAAGCATGTGACGGACGGAGTGGACGGCTGGTTTGAAGCGGTGAGCCAGGCGTTTCGCGATGGGGCGAACAACGTCACGCAGTGGCGGGGACACGAACGGTTCCTCGGCTGGCTGGATGCCGAGCGGGACGCAGGCCTGGCTGCGCTGCGAGCGCTGTGGGGACGCGAGGGCAGTCCGCGCGAGCGACTGCAATCGTTCCTCGATCGGGTGCCGCTTGCAGGTCTCGGCGCTGTTGGCGAGCGGTTGAACATCGGAAGCTTCTTGCTGATGGCGGATGACGCGAAGCTCTTGCCGCCGATCAAGATCAGCGCCTTTCGCAAGGCCTGGGCTCTCGCGAAGTGGGGTCGTGACCGAGACGGAGCGCAGCCGGGCGAAGTGTACGAACGGGTGCTGGTGTTCCTCGACGAGATCGTACGGGAAGCCGCCGCCTGGGAAGTTCCGTTGCGTGATCGCCTCGATGCTCAAGGGGCGATTTGGGCGCTCGTCAAGTCGAAGGAGAATTCGCACGGCTGGTCTGACGACTTGTGGCGGGAATTCGTCGAATGGCGACAGTCAGTCCCAGCAGACGACGGCAGCGACGATCCAGGAGATGCACGCTCCGATGAAGCGGAGCCGCCTGAGGCTGACGAAGTGTCGTTGATCGACCACATCGCCGCAGCCGCGAAGGACCTTCACCTCGATCGGATCGTGCTCGACGAGATCGTCGAGCTCCTCGAGGACAAGCGCCAGGTCATTCTCTACGGGCCCCCGGGCACGGGTAAGACCTTTCTCGCGATCCGCCTGGCAAAGGCGATCGCAGCCGGCGACGCGGAGAGAGTCCGGATCGTGCAGTTCCATCCCGCTTCATCATACGAAGACTTCTTCGAGGGGCTGCGACCGAGAGTGACGGATGGCGGCCACGTGACCTATGAGCGAACCGATGGTCCGCTGATGACGATCGCGAGGTCCGCGGCCTCGGATCCGGATCGTCGTTACGTGCTGGTGATCGACGAGATCAACCGCGCGAATCTGCCGAAGGTGTTTGGCGAATTGCTCTTTCTTCTCGAGTATCGGAACGAGTCGGCCAATACTCTGTATCGGCCGCGGGAGTCTTTTCGGCTTCCTCCAAACCTGTGGTTCGTCGGAACCATGAACACCGCAGATCGGTCCGTCGCCCTGATCGATGCGGCTATGCGTCGCCGCTTCCACTTCGTGCCCTTTTTTCCACACGACGGACCCATGAAGGGTTTGCTGCGTCGCTGGCTGGACGAAGTCGGCGGACGCGTCGGGGTGGCATCGCTGCTCGACGCCGTCAATCAAGAGCTCTTGGGGCTGGTCGGCGAGCATCTTCTCGTGGGTCCGAGCCATTTCATGAAGGCGGATCTGTCCGAGAGAGCCTTGGAGCGAATCTGGACCTACAACGTGTTTCCCCTGATCGAGGAGCATCTCTGGGGTAGCCGCGACGAGATCGACCGTTGGCGATGGGCAGCCGTTCGCGCTCGGTTCGCGTCGGCCCTCGAGGGTCGTCCACTGCCCCCGGAGCTTCGACGGGACGTCGGGGATACTCGAGCGGGCGGTGAGTAGAGACCCGAAGGTTCTGGTTCTCGCAGAGTACGGCGAGGGCGAGCTCGAGATGAATGCCGAGCAGGAGCGCACCTTGCGCCTGCTCGCACGCGGGCGCGTGACGATTCTGCCCGGTGCGTGCACATCACGATGGTTGGTCAAGGCATCATCCTATGTCGGTAGCTTGGTGGCGCCTGGTGCGAAGATCCTGATCGTACCGAAGGTGCCGACAGCCAATCTCTTCCATCTGCTCGAAGCCGGCGGACGTGCCTTGGAGGTCGGTCCAGAGACCTTCGAGTACGAAAGAACGCAGGATCTCGTCCCTGCGTTCGCTACCTTTTTCGCTCGTCACCTCGAAGTTGGCCTGGGGCAGGGCGTTCCCCGAGACTACCGCGAGTGCGAGGAGCGCGGCGTCGGTGTCCGCGGGCGGATCAACCTTCCTGCGCAGCGCAGCCTCGCCGGCCTCCCGTTGCCAGTCGAGTATCGATTCGACGACTACACCGCGGATATCGCGATCAACCGGATCTTGCGCGGGGCAACGACGCGGCTACTTCGGCTACCCGGAGTCACCGTCGATACGATGCGGCGATTGCGCCAGCTCGATCGTCGGTTCGAGGGGGTCGGCGCGGTAACACCAATGGACTTGCGATCGGAGACCGTCTTCACACGGTTGAACGCGCACTGTCGTTCGGCCGAACGCCTGGCGCGGGTCGTTCTCTCGAGCTCGAGCCTGATCGACGCTGTCGGCGTCACGGGAGCCGCCGAGTTTCTGGTCGACATGAACAAGGTCTTCGAGGAGTTCGTCGAGACACGGCTCCGCCGATCGCTGCGAGGTCGCCTGCGCGTGCTCGGGCAACAGGGCGAGTGGCTCGACATCGCGAGCCAGATCCGGATTCTTCCGGACCTTGTCTTCGAATCGCTCGATCGCGTCGTCTACGTCGCCGACAGCAAATACAAAGTTACGTCAGATGGCTTGGGGCGACAGGCCGATTACTACCAGCTCCTGGCCTATACGTCCGCTCTCGGCTTGCCCGAGGGGTTGCTCGTCTACTGTTGGAGCGAAGGGACGTCGCTGCCGCGGAATGTCGAAGTGCGCAACCTCGCCACCCAGCTGCGCACATGGCCGCTTCGTCTCGATCGAACGCCCAGGCATCTGGAAAACGAGATCGAGGGCCTTGCCGAGTTCATTCTCTCCCGGGTGGCTGCTTTGCGTCGGTTGTCCGCTCTGAACGTCGCCTGATCCCGTTTACTTGGCGGGCGAGGCCGCAGCTCGGCCTCCCCGCAGCCGACAGCGGGTGTTTCGTCCGCCGTTGCGGCCGCATCCCCCCGCGTCTATCGTCCACGCGGCCAAGAGAACGCAGGAGCAAGCATGAACGTCGCGATGTGGGGCAAGGCCGTGCGGGTGATCCCGCGCGTCAGCAAGGACGAGTGGGACGCGCTCGACGTCGTCTCGCGCTGGCTGATCGCGACGCGCTCCGCGGTGCTCGTGATGACCTTCAACGCGTCGGCGATCGCGGGTCTGCTCGCGCTGCGCGACGGCGCCTTCCACCTCGTGCCGTGGCTGATGGTGACCGTCGGCCTGCTGTTCGCGCACGCGACCAACAACCTCATCAACGACTTCACCGACCACGTGAAGGGCGTCGACAAGGACAACTACTTCCGCTCGCAGTACGGGCCGCAGCCGCTCGAGCACGGGCTCATGACCCGCGCGCAGCTCGTCACCTACATCGCGATCACCGGGCTGATCGCGCTCGCGGCCGGTCTCTACCTGGTCGCGACGCGCGGCGAGGCGACGCTCACCCTGCTCGCGCTCGGCGCGTTCTTCGTCCTCTTCTACACCTGGCCGCTCAAGTACATCGGCATGGGCGAGGTCGCGGTGATCATCGTCTGGGGGCCGCTGATGGTGGGCGGCGGCTACTACGTGATCACGGGCAACATCGACAGCGACGTGATCCTCGCGAGCCTGCCGTGCGCGCTCGCCGCGACCACCGTGCTGTTCGGCAAGCACACGGACAAGCTCGAGGCCGACGCGGCGAAGGGTATCCGCACGATGCCGGTGCTGCTCGGCGAGAAGAACGCACGCTACGCGACGATCGCGATGGTGATCCTGCAGTACGTGCTCGTCCTCTACCTGATCCTGAACGGCTACCTGTCGTGGCTGATGCTGGTGGTCTTCTTCGCGGCGAAGTGGGCCTGGCTCGCGATCCAGGCGTATCTGCAGCCGCGACCGGCGGCACCGCCCGCGGAGTACCCGCCGAACATCTGGCCGCTGTGGTACGCGGCGTTCAGCTTCTCGCACACGCGACGCTTCGGGCTGCTCTTCCTGCTCGGACTGGTGCTCGACGTGATCGCGCGCGGGGTCGGCCTCGTCGGCTAGCGTCGCAGCGCCGGCTCCATACGCGCCCTCGGGCCGGGGCGCGCTGCGCGTCGCGACGCGTACGGCGCTCGGCTGGATCGCGCTCTTCTGGCTGACGCTGCTGCCGCTGTTCGCCATCTGGCTCGCGATCGACCGCAGCGAGGCGGCGTGGGACCAGTCGCTGCACGCGAGCGCGATCCTGCGCCTGCACGACGGCCTCGTGCGCGGCAACGTCTGGAAGGTCTACGAGCTGTCGCGCTTCTATCCGCCGCTCTTCCACGTGCTCGCGGTGCCGGCGTCGTTCTTCTCGACGCATCCGGACGCGTACGCGTCGGGCAACTGGCTCGCGCTGCTCGCGGTGATGGTGGCGACGTTCCTCGTCGGGCGCGCGGTCGCGGGCGACGCGGCGGGACTCGTCGCGGCGTTCGTGGTGCCATCCTTCGGCTGGGTGACCTGGATGGGTCGCATGGCGATGACCGACCTGACCTTGACGGCGACGGTCGCGCTCACCCTGGCGCTGCTCGTCCGTCCGCTCGACCTCACCGCTCCGCGCGACGCGCGCCGGCTCGGGATCGCGATCGCGCTCGGCCTGCTCGCGAAGTGGCCCTACGTGCTCTACGTCGGCCTGCCGCTCGTGTACCTGCTGGGCGCGCACTGGCTCCGTACCGGCCGCGACGCGCGCGCGCCTGCGTTCTGGCGCCCGCTGGTGCGCGTGCTCGCGTGGCCGCTCGTCCTCGCCGGACCGTGGTACGTGCGCAGCCTGCCGTCGCTCCTCGGCACCGCGTCGTGGCACCTGGGCTCGGGGGTGGTCGCGGACGAGGGTGATCCGGCGCTGCTGAGCCTCGATGCGATCGCGTTCTATCCGCGCGCGCTCTGGACCGGGTATCTGAGCGTCCCGCTGGTGGTGCTGCTGCTCGCCGGCGTGGCGGCGGTCGTAGCGCGAAGAGGGCTGCGGGCGGCGAGCACGATCGCGCCGCTAGCACGCTGGAAGCCGCTCGCGCTGTCCGTCCTCGGCGGCAGCGCCGGCATCCTCCTGATCACCAACAAGGACGCGCGCTACCTGATGCCGATGATGCCGGTCGCCGCCGTCGTCGCGGGCGCCTGGGTGGCCACGCTCGACGCGCGCCGCGCGCGAACAGCGACCGCCGCGTGTGCTCTGCTCGCGTGGGCGCTCGTGCTCGACACGCTGTTCCGCGTCTCGCCGCCCGACCGCACCGACTGGAGGGTCGCCGAGACGGCCGCGGTCATCGCGGCAAGGCTCGAGGCGGGTGCCGCGGCACCGAAGATCCTCGTCGTGCCGAACGACCTGCAGATGAGCTCCGACGCGCTGGCGTACGCGCTGCAGCGGATCACGCCGGCGAAGCTCGGGGTCGAGCGCGCGCGCGGCGTTCCCGGCGACGAGGCGCTGCGCGACTTCGGACTCGCCGTCGCGGTCGTGCCGCCGCCGGACGACACCGCGGTGTCGCGCGGCTCCGCCGATGCCGCACGTCTGCTGCTGGCGCGACCGGACTGGGAGGTCGTGGCGCGTCTGACGCGCGGTGACGCGCGCGAGATCGTGGTTCTCGCGCGGCGCGCGCCCGCGAGCTGAGCTCGCGCAGCGCAGCGCGCAGCGCGCCGCGCTGCGCGCCGGTCACTCGAAGGTGCCACCCCCGGCGCCGAAGCGGAACGTCGTCCCGTTGGCGCGATTCGACTCCGGGCGATCGACGTTGCCGGGCGCCACCACGAACTCCGCTCCGGCGTTCGCTGCGGCGACGTTGCTGTCGACCACGTTGCCGGCGGCGTCGATCGCGAAGCCGCGGCCTGCGTTGGCGCGCGCGCGGTTGCCCTTGAGGCGCGCGGTCGGCGTCGCGGCGACGATGCCGTCGCCACCGCTCGCCTCGGCCTTGTTGCTGGTCACGACCGTGTCGACGCCGGCCGCGACGATGCCCGCGCCCGCGTTGCCGCGTCCGCCCGGACCGCCGACCGTGTTGTTGTGCACCACGTTGCGCTCGCCGCGCACCACGATGCCCGACGCAGCCCCCTCGTCGACGCGGTTCTTGCGCGCGGCGCCTCCGGTGCCGTCGAGCACGATGCCGTCGCCGCCGCTGCGCTTGACGGAGTTCTGGTCGATGCGCGCAACCGCGCCGACCACCTCGATGCCGGTGCCGAGCGAGTCGTGGACCGTGTTCTGCGACGCGCGGCCGGCGTCGCCTTCGATGCGGATGCCGACCATGTTGCCCTCGATCTGACTCTCCCGCACCGACACCGAACGATCGTTGCGGTCGGTGTCGCTCCCGCGCAGCAGGACACCGATGCCCGGTGCGGGCGTCGAACCGCGCGCGATCGACTCCTTCACCTCGCTCTCGTCGCCCTGCAGCTCGAAGCCGATCGCGTTGCGGTCCGCGGTCACGCGCTGGATGCGCACCTTGTTCGAGCTGGTCGAGATCCCGGCGATCGTGTTGCGGAAGAGCGTGACCTCCTGCACCTGCAGCTCGTGATTCTTGCCGGCGTCGACGATGCCGTAGCCGAACTGCTGGATCTGCCGGATGCGACGGATGCGCACCTTCTTCGCGCCGGGCAGGAGACGGATCCCGGCGCCGGTACGGTAGCGGCTGGTCGCCGGGCCCGTGATGCGGTGCTCGCCCTTGCCGTCGATGACGAGCTGCTTGACGCCGATCACGAGGCCGTCGGTCGGCGCCGCCACCGCGGCACAGCTCAGGTCGTCCTCGAGCACGAGCTGCTTGTCGCCGCGGAGAAACGCCTTGTCGATGAGCTGTCCGCACGCGACCTCCACCTGGCGCCCGCTCGGCTTCAGCGTGACCCGCGCCACCGGTACCGGCGGCGGCGCACTCGGCGCCGGCGCCTTGCGGCACGACGAGTGAAAGAGGCCCAGGTTGAGAGGCTCGGCGATCGTCACCGCGGTGCTGGTGAGCCATGCGGCGAGTGCCGGGACCGTCGTCGCCCCCGCCGGGCAGCCGAGCTCGCGCAGCGAGACCGGGCCGCACTTCGTCGCGAGCAGGTTCTCCGCGTCGTCGAGCGCCTTGACGTAGCACTGGACGACCTTCGCCCGGGTGGGCTGTCCACTCGCGGCATCGACGCACGCATCGCCGCCGCGCTCGATGCGCCCGACCTCGCAGTCGAGGAGACAGCGCTCGACGTCGACGATCACCTGCTCGGCCGCCTGGGCGACGCGCTTCGAGCAGTCCCGGGCCGCGCTGGAGACGGCGCGATCGGGCCGCGGACATCCGGCCGTCTCGTCGAGGAAGAGGCGCGCGGCGACGTCGTCGATCGGGCCGAGGAGCGGCGCGTCGCCGCTCAGCACCTTGTAGATGGCGTCGCCGGTGCGCGCCTGGAAGGGGCAGAGCGCCTTCTCCGCCTCGCGCTTGCACTTGCCGACCTTGCTGCGCAGCTCCTGCAGCGCGCCGGCGACGCCGCTCGCCACCTGCGAGTCGCCCTCGCAGCTCGCGGGCGCGCCCTTCTCGATGCGACGGAGGTCGCAGCGCGTGATCGCCGAGAGGTACTCGTGCGAGACGTCGGTGACCGCCGACGCCAGCCGGCGCGCGCACTTCCGGTAGTCGTCGATCGTCTGCGCGGCAGCCGGCGGCACCGCGAGGAGCAGGCTCGCGAGGACGGCGCTCACGAGCACGCCGCGCGCTGCGGGCCGCGGTCCCGGCGGACGTCGGGCGTCGCCGTGGCGCCTGCTCTCGGCGGTAAGGGTTCGGTTGCTCATCGGCGTCTCGCTCCGGTGGTCGGGTGGATGATTGTCGTCTGGGGCGCGCCGCTCACTGCGGCAGCGGCAGCGCGCGCGAGGAGTCGAAGTAGTGGAAGCCGCGATCGACGACGGATCATGCGAAGCACCTCGGTGAATCTCGAACGGACGACGGAGCGATGGAGCGATCGCCGACGAGCGGCGGAGGGACGGAGCGCTGCGCGGCGTCGGCCGCGTCCGCGCACGCGACCGTCACGCGGCGCAGCCGAGCGCGTGCACGTTGCCCCTGGTCCCGCCGACGTAGAGCACGCCGTCACCGAGGATCGGCGACGCCGCGAGCTTCTCGCTGAACTCGCTGCGCCACAGCGGCGCACCGTTGGCGCCGAGCGCGATCAGGCTCTTGCCGAGCGCCACATAGACGCGGCCGTCGGCGTCGAGCACCGGGGGGTTGTTCCGGAAGCGGCCGCGTCCGAGGTCCGTTCGCTTCCAGCGGACCAGGCCGGTGCGGTCGATCGCGTACAGCGTGCTCTTCTGGCCGCGCGACGCCCCGAAGACGATCGTGCCGCGCGCGACGTCGATCGCGGGCGGCGCCTCCATGCTCTCGCGCGCCGGCTGCGTGTCGAAGAGAAGCCGTGCGGTGGGCTGCCCGCCGGGGGCCGCCGGCGGATCGACCGCCCAGAGTCCCTTGCGCAGCCCGACGTAGACCCGACCCGTCACCGGATCGACCACCGGCGCGTAGTTGACGGTGCGCCCGACGCTGCGCCGCGGCTCGAGCTGCGCGCGCCACAGCTCGCTGCCGGTCTGCGGATGGAACGCCGCCAGCGCGCTGCCGGCGACCGTCACGTAGAGCGCGTCGCCCGACGGGCTCAGCGCCGGCGACGCGTTGCGGATGCCGCCGCCCACCGGATTGACGCACCACTTGGGCTGCCGCGCGGGGCCGGGGCACATCGCGATCAGCGTGCCGGCGCCGAGCGAGTCGGACGCCATGTAGATCAGCCCGTCGGCGCCGATGATCGGCGGCACGGTGATGTCGCCGTCGGTGCAGACCTTCTGCCGCCAGGTGACGGTGGCGTTCGCGCTGGCGAGCGGCGGCACGGTGATCGCCCACAGGTCGTTGTCGCGCGTGCCGATGAACGCCTGGTTGCCGTTGCCGACCACCGGGGCCGAGCGGTCGGCGCGCTTGCCCTTCTGGTCGGTGCCGCACCAGCGGACCTGTCCGCTCGCCGGGTCGAGCGCGCACAGCGGCGCCTTGCCGACGGGCACGAAGAGCGAGTCGCTCTCGCCGGGATTGCCCTGCGCGAGGATCGGCGCGCTCAGAAGGCGCCCCTGGAGCTTGGTCTTCCAGCGGACGCCGCCGCAGCTCGGTCCGCGATGCACGCTCTGCCCCGTGTGCTGGACGTCGGCCTGGTAGACGGGCCATGCGCCGGGGCTCACGCCGAGCGGCGACGAGACCGCGGGGCAGGTGGGATTCGCCTCGCGGCAGACGTCGAGCTGAAGGTCGCGACCGCAGCGCACGTCGGCCGCCGCATTCGTCGCGAGCAGCGCGAGCGACGCGATCGTGGCCGCGGCGACCAGCCGACTCGTCCGCGGCGCGCGCGAGCGCGCGGCATCCAGTGCTTCGGGGCGATCCTCGACGATCCTGTTCATGAGGGTGTTCCTTCTTCTCGGGGCTGCGAGCGCGCGCGGTCAGGCGGCTGCGCGGCTCGTGGAGACGTCTGCTGCCTCGGTTTCGTGGGCTTCGGGGCCGCCACCGGTGCGGGCGGCCGATTCGAGCGGAGGAGGCAGGTTGCCGGAGAGACAGGACCGGTCGGCGCGGAGGGCGAGTGCAACGCGCATGCCGTGGCGGCCGCGTGTGTGCGTCGTCGACGGGCCCGATTCGTCCGCGTCGCCGCGCGAAACTGCGTCCCGGCGAGAGCCGGCGCGAAATGTGAGGCGCAATCGACCATCGTGCGCGCGTGCGTGATCGGCGTGGCAATTCGCATCACATGCCCCGCAGGTGACGTGGCGAAGCGGGCGGATGCGTCCATCGCGCGCGGGCCGAGGGCAGGTGCGAGCGCTCGCGCACCGCGGCCGCGCGGGCGTGCGCCAGTCGCCATGCTTGACGCATTCGCCGATCCGCTCCCAAGATGGGCCGTGCGCCTCGCGACCAAGCTCACGGTGGGGCTGATCCTCACGACGTCGGCGGTGCTCGGCACGTACGGCTACCGTCAAGTCCAGAAAGAAGAAGCCGAGCTGCGCCGCACGACGGTCGACGGCGTGCGCCTGCTCGGCACCGCGGTCGAGGTCGCGGTCGAGAACGCGGTGCGCGATCAGCAGATCGCGGACGTGCAGGAGATCCTCGAATCGCTCGCGCTGCGCGACCCCGCGGTGCACGCCTTCGTCTTCGATGCCTCGGGCGAGGCGTCGAGCCCGCTCGGCGACGACGCGAGCCTCGCGGTCGCCGGAGCGGCCGTGCGCGAGGCGGGGACGAGCGGCCAGACCCTCGTGCGGATCGAGGACGGGGCGGATCCACCCCTCCTGGTCGGTGCGTTCCCGCTGCGCTCCGACCAGGGCGTGTACATCGGAGCGCTCGCGATCGTGCGCCCGCTCGCCGAGCTCGAGCAGCATCTCGCGGACACCTCCGGCACGATCCTGGGCTCGATCGCGACGCTGCTGGCCGCGCTGTCGGTGATCGGATCGCTGCTCGTCGTGGTCTACGTGCGCCGTCCGCTCCGGCGGCTCGTGATCGCGCTGCGCAGCGTGCGCTCGGGCAACCTCGACGCGACCGTGGACGCGTCGCGCCGCGACGAGCTCGGCGAGGTCGCCGCCGAGTTCAACGCCACGGTGCGCGAGCTCGCCGAGACGCGCCGGCGGCTCGCGGCGGAGACGGAGTCGCGCGAGTCGCTCGAGGCGGGGCTCAGGCGCGTGGACAAGATGGTCACCATCGGCCAGCTCTCCGCCGGGCTCGCGCACGAGATCGGCTCGCCGCTGCAGGTGCTGAATGGCCGCGCGCGCGCGCTCGCGTCGCGCCGCGAGCTGGCACCGGACGTGCATCGTGCCGTGACGATCCTCGTCGAGCAGTCGGACCGCATCGCGCGCATCGTCGAGCAGCTCGTGCACTTCGCGCGCCGGCGGCCGACGTGCTGGAGCGAGGTCGATCTCACGACGACCATCCGACCGGTCTGCGAGCTCCTGGAGCCCGAGGCCCGCAAGCGCGGCATCCGGCTCGAGCTCGCCGAGGACGGCGCGCCGCCGGCGGTGATCGGCGACGCCGACAAGGTGCAGCAGGTGGCGCTCAATCTCCTCAAGAACGCGCTTCAGGCGACGCCGCGCGGTGGCACGGTGCGGCTGCGGCTCTCCGCAGCGCCGCGTCGCGGTGCGGACGCTCCCGACGCGCTGATCACGGTGGACGACTCGGGCGCCGGTGTCGACGCGGCGAGCGCGGACGCGATCTTCGAGCCCTTCTTCACCACCCGTCCCGCGGACGGAGGGACCGGGCTCGGGCTCGCAATCGTCAAGTCGATCGTCACCGAGCACGGCGGCTCGGTCGCCGTCGGCAGGGGGCCGCTCGGGGGCGCCTGCTTCACGGTGCGGATACCCGCGGCGAGCGAGATCGCCGCACGAGGGCTCGTGGCATGAGCAACGGCGGACGCGGACAGCGGATCCTGGTGGTGGACGACGACGCGCAGGTGGTGGACTTCCTGTGCGAGAGCCTCGGCGCAGAGGGCTACGACACGACGGGTGCGACCGCGGGCGACGAGGCGCTGCGCCTCGTGCGGGCGCGGCCGTTCGACCTGCTGCTGGTCGACGTCGAGATGCCGCGCATGCGCGGCACCGAGCTGCTGACGACGATCTTGAAGGAGCTGCCGGGTCAGCTCGTGCTGCTGATGACCGCGTTCGGCAGCATCGAGCTCGCGGTGTCCGCGGTGCGCGCGGGCGCGTGCGACTTCGTCACCAAGCCGTTCAAGATCGAGGCGCTGCTGCTCGCGATCGAGCGCGCGCTGCGCGACCGGCGCACGCGCCGCGAGGTCGTGCGCATCCGCTCGACCGAGCCGCCCGACGCGACGGGCGAGGAGGTCGTCGCGCGCAGCGCCGGCATGCGCCGCGCCGTGGCGGCAGCGCGCCGCGTGGCGACCACGGAGGCCACCGTGCTCTTGACGGGCGAGAGCGGCACCGGCAAGAGCGTCCTCGCGCGGCTGATCCATCGCAGCGGCAGCCGGCGGGACGGTCCGTTCGTCGCGCTCGGCTGCGCCACGCTCCCGGGCAGCCTCGTCGAGTACGAGCTGTTCGGGGTGTGCCGCGGCGCCTTCGCCGACACGCGCCAGGACCGTCCGGGCCTGTTCGCCGCCGCGAGCGGCGGTACGCTCTTTCTCGACGAGGTCGGCGAGCTGACCCTCGACCTGCAGGCGAAGCTGCTGCACGTGCTCGAGACCGGGCGCGTGCGTCCGCTCGGCAGCACCACCGAGGCGCCGGTCTACTGCCGGACCATCGCGGCGACCAGCCGCTCGCTCGAGGACATGGTGCGCTCCGGCGACTTCCGCTCCGACCTCTACTACCGCCTGAACGTCGTGCGGATCGACGTGCCGCCGCTGCGCGAGCGCAAGGAGGACGTCGCTCCGCTGGTCGACCTGCTGCTGCGCCGCGCGAGCGAGCGCCACGGACGCGAGGTGATCGGCGTCGCGGCGCACGCGATGCGGCGTCTCGCGAGTCACCCCTGGCCCGGCAACGTGCGCGAGCTCGCCAACGTCGTCGAGCGCGCCGTCGCGCTCGGCGAGCACGACACCATCCTGCCCGAGGACCTCGACTTCACCTCGACCGCGGGCGATCTCGAGATGCTGCTCGGCGACGCGACGGACCGCAACGCGTCGCTCGAGGAGGTGGAGCGCGCGTACGTGCGGCGCGTGCTCGACGCGCACGGCGGCAACAAGGCCGCCGCCGCGCGCGTGCTGCGCATCAACCGCCGCACGCTGTACCGGAAGCTCGAGCCCGAAGACGCCGGTGCGCTCGACGGCGCGGACGGGCTCGACGCGGGCGACGGCGGCGAGCGCTCGTGAGCGGCTACTTCGCCGGGTCGAGAAACTCGTTCAGCCCGTAGCGCGGGTACCTGCCGAACGCGAGCTGCTCGAGCACGCCGATCCCCTGCTCGCCGTCGTCCATGGTGGCGCGCATCACCTGCTGGATGTGCTGGTTCTCGAGCGCCATCTCGTCGAGGTCGGCGGTCTTCCACGACTCGCCTGCGACCGCGAGGTCGCCGTGCCAGACGCCGTGGCCCCAGGTCGGATGGGTGTAGCCGATGCCCTTCATGCGGAAGCAGAGCAGCGGCTCGAGCCGGATCTCGCGACGCTCGCCCTCCCAGCCGACGAGCGCGATCTTCGCCGAGCGCGCGCGCCGCGTGCCCGGCACGTAGACCAGCTCGTGCTCGACGCGCGGGAAGTGCTCGGTGCGCGGGTCCTCGACGCCGGGGATCTCGGCGGTCGAGCCGTAGGACGGGAGGATCATCGCCTCCTGGTGCCACGCGCGGCCGCGCGAGTCCTCGAACACCAGCGCGTGCGTGCAGCGATCGCGGAACTGCAGCGGCGCCCACAGGAAGAAGATCTCCGGCAGATCGGTCGCCGGCGCACCGGCGGGATCGCCCGGGCCGACCGGACGGACGCCCCAGGAGCGGTCCTTGGTGCCGTGCACACGCGAGGGGTCGACCCGCACCGTCTGGCCGGCGTAGCCGATGGTCCCCTGCCAGCGCCCCATCTGCGTGAAGCGCGTCGCGTCCATCATGATCTTGCCGTTGCGCCGGAGCGTCTGACGCCCCTCCTCGATGCAGGCGGTGCGGGCGGTGAACTCGAGGTCGGCAGAGATGCCGGTCTCGTTGTCGGCGACGACGACGCGCAGGCGCTTCATCGGCTCGACGACCTCGATGCGGAACGGTCCGACCTGCGTTTCGGTCGGGTCCTGCGGCGCGCGCCGCGACGCGTGGAAGGCGTGCTGCTCGCCGTCGCGCACGATCGAGAAGCCGCAGTCCATGATGCGCAGGTTCGGATAGATCGCCATGCCGACGCCGAAGTAGAACTCGCCGTCGCTGGCATAGCCGTTGAACCAGTAGCGGTCGTAGGCGTTGCGGTCGCTGGTCGCGACCGTCGCGACCGGCTCGGGCGTCTGGTGGATCGGATAGTCGTCGAAGCGCGACAGCATGGTGGCTCAGCTCCCTGCGAGCGTCTTTTTGAGATTGCCGATGAACATGCGGTAGATGTTGCCGATCAGCTCGACGACGCTCGCCTCCGGCATGCCGCGCGGCTCGAACGTGCTGCTCCAGGCGATCGTGGTGCGGCCGTCGCCGGCGTCGCCGAGGCGCACCGTCGCGTGATAGCGCTCGAACGGGAAGGGCGTGTCGCCGAGCATCTCGTAGCTGAACGTCTTCGCCGCCGCGTCGTACGCGGCGAGGCGCTCGCGGATCGCCGGCTGCCCCTCGGCCTCGACGAGACGCACGGTACCGACCGTGCGCGCGTCGCCGTCGAGCGTGACCTTGGGCGTCCCGGGCGCCCAGCCGCGCAGGTCGCCGAAGTCGGCGAAGTGCCGCCAGACCGCGTCGACCGGAGCCGCCAGCTCGTCCTCGATCCGTGCGCTTGCCATCGCGTGAACCCTCCCGTGCTCGTCAGCGTCCTCAGGGATCGAGCACGCCGACACCATCCGGGAAGCTGAGGCCCGAGTCCATCGTTTCGGGGGGCAGCGGGTCGTCGCCGTCGAAGCGGATTCGGCGCACGGTGCCGAGACGCGGGCCGGGACCGATCGAGCCGTTGCGCACGACGAGGCCGAGGTCGGCGTAGTAGACCGTGCCGCTGCGGTCGATCGCGATGCCGAGCGGCGTGCCGGTCGAGATCGGCTCGGGGCCGAGGCGCTCGCCGGCCGGCGGCTCCAGGATGCGCCGGATGAACCTCCCGTCGGCGCCGTACTCGGCGATCACGCCGTTCACCACGCTCGAGACGTAGAACGTCCCGGCGGCCGTGCCGACGACGCCGTTCGCGGTCGGGATGTTCGCGTCGGCGACGATGAAGCGCTCCTTGACGACGGAGGTCGAGAGCGGCGCGCCGGTCGAGTCGGTGGCGCCGCAGCCCCCGCCCGCGTCGTTCGAGGTCGGCAGGTTGGTGTAGCGCAGCACGCCCGGCTCGACGCGCGACGAGGCGACGTACACGCGATCCTCGCCGTCGACGTACACGCCGCCCGCGGTGCCGACCGCGACGTCGAGCTTGCAGTAGCGCGGCGCCGCGACGTCGAGCGGCGGGAACCACACGATCACCTGTCCGGTCGCGGGGCCGCTCGCGTTGTTGCCGATGTCGCTCGTGACGAGCCGTCCGTCGGAGAGGAACGCGCAGCCGTAGGGGTCGGGGATGCTGGTCTCGCCCTGGAAGGTCGGCACGAGCTTGCCGATCTGGGTCGCCGACAGTCCGCCGACGGTGTCGCCGGACAGCGCGAACACGCCGAAACCGGCCGGGTTCTGCGGCTGGCCGGTGTCCTCGCCGGTGACGAAGACCCGCGAGCCGTCGCGTGCGAAGCAGACCTGGCCGTTGATGTCGCGGCCGTCGGGATCGTCGTCGGCGCTCTCGATCACCGTCTGCTTCTCGACCGTGTCACCGGTCGAGTAGGCGTTCAGGTCGTTGCCCTCGGGGCCGAAGAGGATCGGCTGCCCGCCGCTACCGGCGTCCGAGCAGGCGCTCGCGAGCAGCAGCGAGAGCAGGGCGACCCACCCGCGCCCGCGGGAACGCGCAACGGTTCTCTCCATCGTCTGCCTCCCGGCGGACCTTCAGCCCGCCATGACCGGTCCCGCCGTCATGCCGCCGTCGATCGCGATCGCTTGACCGGTGATGAACGACGCGTCGTCGCTGGCGAGGAAGAGCACCAGACGCGCGACCTCCTCGGGCTCGCCGATGCGCTTCAGTGCGTGCACGCGGCCGAAGGCCGCGAGCGCCTCGGGGGTCGGCTCGAAGCCGGCGAGCAGCATCGGCGTGCGGATGATTCCCGGGCACACCGCGTTGACGCGGATCCCCATCGGTCCGTACTCGACCGCCGCGTTCTTCGTGAGGCCCACCACTGCGTGCTTGGACGCGTTGTACGAGCCGAGCATCGCCGTGCCGACCAGCCCCGCGACGCTCGCCGTGTTGACGATGCTGCCGCGCGCCGGGCCCGGGTTCTGCGCCATCGCGAGGATCGCGTGCTTGAGCCCGTAGAAGACGCCGTTCACGTTCACGTCGATGATCTCGCGGTGCATGGCGTCGTCGGTGGCGGCGAGCGGCGCGTGCTTCTCGATGCCGGCGTTGTTGAAGAACACGTCGAGCCGGCCGTGCTCGCGCACGGCGCGCGCGACCAGCGCCGCGACGTCCTCGGCGCGGCGCACGTCGGTGCGCTGGTAGATCCCGCCGATCTCGCGTGCGACGGCGTCCCCGTCCTGCAGGTCGCCGATCACGACCTTCGCACCGGCCTCGGCGAAGAGCCTGGCCGTCGCGGCTCCGATGCCGGAGGCGCCTCCGGTGACGACGGCGATCTTGCTGGCGAGAGAGTTCACGACGCGGTCTCCTTCGGGTGAGCGGCCGATCGATCGACCGGCGGCGGCGACACTACGTGACTCCGGGCCGGCGCCACAACCGTCGCGCCACGCCGCGCCGCGTCGCGGCTGGCAATCCGTCGCCGGCTGGTCCAGACTCGAGGGCGGTGCGCTACCGCGCGATCGAGGACTACGCGATCATCGGCGACCTGCACACGGTCGCGCTGGTCGGCATGGACGGGTCGATCGACTTCCTGTCGTTCCCGCGCTTCGACTCGCCGACCGTATTCGCGGCCCTGCTCGACGAGCAGCGCGGCGGGCGCTTCCAGATCGCGCCCGCCTTCGCCAAGGGACGCCAGAAGCAGCTCTACCTGCCGGACACGAACGTGCTCGTGACCCGCTCGCTCTCGGAGGAGGGCGTGGCGGAGATCACCGACTGCATGCCGATCGAGGAGCAGCAGGACCACCCGCACGCGATCGTGCGTCACGTCCGCACGGTGCGCGGCGACGTGCGCTACCGGATGCGCTGCGAGCCGCGCTTCGACTACGGGCGCGCGAGCCACGTGGTCGAGGTGAACGAGGGCGAGGTGCTGTTCGTCTCGACCGGCGCCGACGGCACGGCGCTGCGGCTGCGCACGCCGGTGCCGGTGCGCATCGAGGACGGTGCGGCGGTCGCCGACTTCGAGCTGCTGGCGGGCGAGGGGCTCGACTTCGTGCTCGAGGAGGCGAAGCCCGGGTGCCCGAGCGGCGCCGCGTCGCACGAGTGGTGTCACGAGGTGCGCGCCGCGACGATCGACTTCTGGCGCGAGTGGGTGGGCCGCTCGAGCTACCGGGGACGCTGGCGCGAGGTGGTCAATCGCTCGGCGCTCACGCTCAAGCTCCTCACCTCGCGGCAGTACGGCTCGCTGGTCGCGGCACCGACCTTCGGACTCCCGGAGGAGATCGGCGGCGAGCGCAACTGGGACTATCGCTACACCTGGATCCGCGACTCCGCGTTCACGCTCTACGCGCTGCTGCGGCTCGGCTTCACCGGCGAGGCGCGCGAATTCATGCGCTGGATCGAGGCGCGCTGCGACGAGCGGGAATCCGACGGCTCGCTGCAGATCATGTACGGCATCGACGGCCGCCACGAGCTCACCGAGGAGACGCTCGACCACCTCGAGGGCTACCGCGGCTCGCGCCCGGTGCGGGTCGGCAACGGCGCCTACGACCAGCTCCAGCTCGACATCTACGGCGAGCTGATGGACGCGGTGTACCTGTACGACAAGTACGGCGAGACCGTGTCGCACGACCTGTGGCGCAACCTGAGCCGGCTGATCGACTGGGTGTGCGAGCACTGGGAGATGCCCGACGAGGGCATCTGGGAGGTGCGTGGCGGGCGGCACGAGTTCCTCTACTCGCGCCTGATGTGCTGGGTGGCGATCGACCGCGGCGTGCGCCTCGCCTGGAAGCGCTCGCTGCCCGCGCCCTTCGACCGCTGGATCACGGTGCGCAACGCGATCCACCACGACATCCACGAGAACTTCTGGAACGACGAGCGGCGCGCCTTCGCGCAGGTGAAGGGCGGCAGCGCGGTCGACGCGTCGTGCCTGCTGATGCCGCTCATGCGCTTCATCGGCCCGACCGACCCGCGCTGGCTCTCGACGCTCGCCGCCGTCGAGGAGGAGCTGGTTTCCGACTCGCTGGTCTACCGCTATCAGGGCGACATGGCGGTTCCCGACGGCCTCGAGGGACGCGAGGGCACGTTCACCATGTGCTCGTTCTGGTACGTCGAGTGCCTGGCGCGCGCCGGGCAGCTCACGCGCGCGCGGCTCGCGTTCGAGAAGATGCTCGGCTTCGCGAACCACGTCGGGCTCTACGCCGAGGAGCTCGGTCCCGAGGGCGAGCACCTCGGCAACTTCCCGCAGGCGTTCACGCACCTCGGGCTGATCAGCGCTGCGTACTACCTCGATCGCGCGCTGTCGGGGGAGGGCAAGCGTGGCTGAGACGATGCAGGATGCGCCCGAAGCGGCGTCCGCCGCGCAGCGCGCCGCGTCGCTGCGCCAGAGCGCCGACGCCCTCACGCTGATCCGCGAGGCGATCGGCGGGCCGCGGCAGGTGGCCGGCAAGCTCGCTCGCCTCGCGCGCACGCTGCGCCTCTACGTCGACGGGCGCGAGATCGACCGGCGCCTCGCGACCCTCGAGCAGAAGGGCTACGTCGCCAAGCGCCCGACGCGTACGCAGATCCTGTTCGGCGGCCTCGACATGCTGCGCTTCGTGATCGAGCCCGCGTCGCGCGACTACTACCGGCAGAAGGGCATCTCGTTCGGGTTTCATCAGCTGCTGCGCGTGCTCGACGACCCGGTGTCGATGATCGACCCGACGGGCTTCCTCTCCGAGCGCGACACGATCGTCGGCCACGTGATGCAGGTCGTGCACCTGAACCCGGTCTACGACCTGCAGCTCATCCAGATGTTTCCCGACGGGCTCGAGGACTTCGAGCGCCAGGTCGAGCAGATGGTCGCCGGCACGCACCCGCGCGCGCGGACCATCGGGGCGATCGTCGAGGACCCGACCTACCACGCGCGGCTGCTCGACTACGTCCGCCGCTTCCGCGCCGACCCGCTGACGCCGCCGCCGGTGCGCGAGGAGCAGACCCTGCGCTCCGACCCGCACTTCGCGGCCGCCGAGCGCACCTTCGCGACCCTCCCCGGCTACATCGACTACTGCAACAAGCTGCCGCGCGACGTCTCGACGCTCGTCCGCCGCCTGCGCACCGTCGGTCGCTTCCCGCTCGAGCTCGCGGGCTGAGCGCGGTCGTCCGTCTCGGGCCGGCCTCCGATTCTAGTCGGGCTGTACCGCCCTAGTCGGGCTGTACCGCGAGCGGACCCGAGCCGCGCGCCGCGATGTACAGGAAGACGAAGGCGTACGCGGCCGCGAGCTCGCCGCGGTTCTGGATCGGCAGCAGCCCGTCCTTCTGGTGCCAGAGGAAGTAGGCGACTGCCATCGTGCCGCTCGACAGGAACGCGGCCCAGCTCGTGAAGAGCCCGATCATGATCAGGATCCCGCCGACGAGCTCGATCAGCATCGCCGCCCAGAGCATCGCGGCGGGCATCTGGCTCTCGGTGCCGGCCATGATCGTCATCAGCTTCTCCGCGCCGTGACAGGCGAACAGGAAGCCGACGACGATGCGCATCAGCGCGTAGATGGTGTCCGCGTGTCGTCCGAGCTGCGCCTTCATGGGTCTCCCCTCCCTCGCTCCGTCGAGCCGGACGAGACCCTACACGGCGTCTCTGGCTGAGCGAAGCCCGGTCCGAGGTGCGTTTCCGGTCGACAGCGGCGTGCCGGGCGGTTTACGCTGACGCTGACCGGTCGGTCCCGACGCGCGTCACGATCCCGAGCATGAGCCACCACGAGAACCGCGAGCCGGCAGACGGTGCGCTGCGCGTGCCGAAGCCGCTGCTGCGCGGCTGGTCGCACGCGGGGGCGGCGGTCGCGGCCCTGGCGGTGACGATCGCGCTCTTCTCGCTCGCCGGCGACGACCACCCGCGGGCCGTCTCCATGCTGGTGTTCGGCCTCAGCATGATCGTGCTGTACGCGGTGAGCGCGCTCTATCACATCGGCCGCTGGCAGCCGGGCACCGAGCGCCTGCTGCGCGCGATCGACCACGCCAACATCTACCTGCTGATCGCCGGTACCTTCACGCCGATGTGCGTCAACGTCCTCGAGGGCTCGTTCCGCACCACCATGCTGACGGTGATCTGGAGCGTCGCCGCGGCGGGTGTGGTCCTGTCCGTGTTCACCGAGCACCTGCCGCGCTGGCTGACCGCCAGCCTCTACGTCGGCATGGGCTGGATCGGTGTCGTCCTGCTGCCGGCCTTCGCGACCCACCTGCCGTGGCCCGCGGTCGGCCTGTTGCTGCTCGGCGGCTTGCTCTACACCGTCGGCGCGGTGATCTACGCGCTGCAGCGGCCGGACCCGTACCCGCGGGTGTTCGGCTATCACGAGGTCTTCCACCTCTTCGTGATCGGCGGCAGCGCCGCGTTCACGATCACGATCTGGGTGTTCGTGATGCCGTTCACGCACGCCATCGGCGGCTGACGGCCGTCCCCGCCCGGACGAAACCCGCGTCGCGCGCGCCGGTCGGACGGGAGCGCGCGTCGCGCGCGCCGGTGAGTACCGGACGCGCGCGGACGCGGCGCGCGGGCTCGGAGCCTGAGCAGAAATCGCTCAGGCTCTGATCATCACCAAGGGGAGGACCGCGGCCCTCCCCTCGCCCGCGAAGTGAATTCGCGGGCTTCACCCCACCTGCGGGGAGGGCCGCGGCGCTCCCCTCGCCCGCGAACTGAACTCGCGGGCGTCACCCCACCTGCTGGACCCTTGGCCCGCCTTCTTCGAGCGTTCGCTTCTTGCTCACGCTCTCAGTCCTCGTACTTGAACGAGACCTTGACCTTCGCGCGGTACGCGCGAACGGTGCCATCCTCGATCTGCAAATCGAGCTGCGAGACCTCGGCGATGCGCAGGTCGCGCAGCGATTTCGAGGCCTTTCCGACCGCCGCGGCAGCGGCCTTCTCCCACGACTCGGTGCTGGTGCCGACCAGCTCGATCACCTTGTAGACGCTCTCGGCCATCGCTCGTTCTCCTTTCGTGCACGGAATCGTGCTCGGACGATGCAGCGGACCCGGAGGCTGTGGAGGTGGCTGTGGTGCGGCCGACGATATGCCGGTCGCGCGCGCGTGCCAAGCCACCTGCGTGCACCCACTGCGTGCGACGCGTGGCGAGCTCAGGAGCGGCGGCGAGCCGGCCGACGACGCTGGCGGACGAGCGCTCGGCGTCGTGGCTACGGCGTCGTGGCGGGCGTGCCGAAATGCTCCTCGATCCATTCGCTCCGAAACACGCGGCCGACTTCCGCGCCGAACGCGTTGGCGCGCGGTGCGGCGTGCGGCTGCGAGCGCGCGAAGCCGATCTGGTAGAGCGTCGCGGTGATCTCGGGACTGGTCGCGAGGTCGAGATGCGGGTACACGCTGCGCCACTGCGCCTCGTAGAGAGCCAGGATGAACGCGGCGCCCGCGAGGCTGCCGTGGTCGGTGAAGAGCTGCGCGACGATCTGCGGCTTGTCGAGCGGCAGGTCGAACGGCATGGCGATGCCCGCGAAGCTCTGCGCGGGCAGGGTCCACTGCGGCTCGACCACTCGGAGCGGGCGCAGCTCCTTGCTCCACAGCTGCCATACCGACTCGTTCGCGGTGGCGGTCAGCTGGATCCGCGCTGCGTGGATTGCGGTCGTGGGCTTGATCTGGGTGAGACCGATCGAGGCGTCCAGCGCTGTCGCGAGACCGAAGTTGTCGCGCAGGTCGCCGAGCCAGGCACCCATCAGAACTCGCTCCATGCCGAGCGACAGCGGTGACACCGCATCGCGCTGCACCACGTAGACGAGCGCCGCGAGCAGCCGTGGGTCGATGCCCTGCCGGCGCGCCGCGGCGACGATCGGCTCGTGCCGCTCGAGCACCAGCGCACGCACCGACGCTTCGCTCGACCAGCGCACGCTCGCGAGCACGCTGATCATCGCCAGCGCCACCAGAGCCAGCGCCGCCGGGCGAACGCCGGGGATGGCGCCGAGAAGGAAGCGACGGTCCGCAGCCCATGCGGCCGGCGTCGCGGTCGCACGCAAGTGGGCCCGGAGCAGCAGGAGCGGGACGAGGTAGAGCGACAGCCAGCTCGCAGCGATCACCGAGCCGTACGCGATGCGCAGGAGCCACAAGGTCGCGCTCTCGCGACCGAGGTCGGGCGGCTCGACCGAGCTGGCTGCGACCACGGCGACGATCGGCGCCGAATCCTTGACGAGGTATGCCGCGACGATCACGAAGGCCGCGCCGAGAACGACGCGCGCCGCACGACGCGGCAGCTCGCCATCCTGCTCGGGGCGACGCCCGAGCACGCGCGCGCCCCACAGTGCCGCGAGCAGCAGCCACGCCGGCACGAGCATCCACCACGGGTGCTTGGCCGGGAGCAGAGCGCCGCCGGGTCCTGGGAAGACGTGCACCAGGACGATCAAGTAGACCAGCGGGTTCAGCAGGCCGTAGAGGACCTCGATCGGGAGCACCAGCCAGCGCAGCCCACTGTCGACCCATCGCCGGCGACGGGTCGCCTGGACCGCGGCGACGAGAGCAGCCGCATGGACCGCGAATACGCAGCCCAGGACGAGAAAGATCGCGTAGCCGGCGTGGATCGTCGCCAGCCAGGATCCGACCACCTGCAGGATCGACTCCACCGGCACTGATACGAGCGCCGGGTCGAATTCCGTCGCTCGCGGGAGCGGCTGCTAGGCGGACTGCGATGACAGCGCAGCGAAGCGCTCCGCGATCAGCGCGCCGTCGGCGTGCGCGCGGATGCGCTGCTCCATCACCGGACGCAGCGCCTCGGCGGCGAGCCGCGGGTTCTCGACGGCGTGCCAGTGCACGAGCGTCGTCCACATGGGATCGATGACGGAATCGCCGGGGACCGGGTGGCCGTCCTCGGCGCGGAAGGTGAAGCTCCGCATCTCGGACAGCACGAGCTGCAGGTAGGAGACGTGGATCGCCTCGTCGGCGCGGATGCGGTCCACCATCGCGTGGGCGAGCGCGGCCTCCGCGCGCCGGTCGGTGAACAGCTCGGCGTCCGACAGCAGGCGCTGCACGAAGTCGAACACCTTCTCGGCGCGCACCTCGATCATCAGCACGTTCATCAGCAGCGACAGCATCTGCTCGTAGGGCAGCGGGATCTGCGGCGCGAGCCGGCCGCCGTCGGGACGGCCGATGTTCGCCGGTACCTCGGGCTCCGGGTAGGCGCCCTTGCCGAACACCAGATCGCGGATCGCGAACCACATCTGGTCGTGCGCGCCGAGCTGCGTCGCGGGATCGCCGCCCTCGTCCATGCCGTGTGCCGTCAAGAGCCCCTTGCGCAGGTGGCCGATGCCGGTCTGGGACACGTCCTCGACCAGGATCCGCTGGAAGTCGGGCGTCGGCAGGTCGACCAGGATCCGCCCGCGCGCCTCGATCACGCCGGTGATGGTCAGCGTGTTCCACAGGCTCTGGCCGAGCCCGTTCTGCAGGAGGAGCTTCTGCTGCGCGAAGTTCGGGAAGACGTCGGTCGCGAGAAGCCGGGTGTCGGCGTCGATCAGCGGGAAGCCGCCCGCGGCGAGCCTCGCCTGCCAGGCGCGTACCGCCGGCCAGCGGTGCAGCGTGCGCGGCGGCTGGTAGGTGCCGTGCTCGTCGAAGCCGCCGTGCAGGCGGTAGCCTGCCGCCTCGAGGGGCGTCGCGTACGGATGCTCGGCGAGGAGCTGCTCGCGCGTGTAGACCAGCGATTCCATGCGCGAACTGTCCGCGAGGCGTCGCGACAGGTCAAGGCGCGACCCGGCTTCGGGCCGATGGACGGTGCGGACGGTCGCGGGATGAGCACCGCACGACTGCGACTCGCGCGCGTAGCGCGCGGGCCGACCGAAGGGAGCGCGGGGAGTGGGGCCCCGCGCGGCTTTGCCGCGTGGGGCGAGGGGGCGCGTGCCCCCTCGTTGCGACAACGCGGTCAGCTCGCGGCGCGGGCGCGATCGTCGAGCAGGTCGGGTGCGAGCGTCCGGTCGGTGCCGAAGACGACGTCGTGCCGCTCGAGCCAGCGCTGCAGGATGCGGTCGAGTGCCGCCGGCTGCACCGGCTTCGCGATGTAGTCGTCCATCCCGATCACGAAGCAGCGCTCGCGGTCGCCCTGCATGGCGCTCGCGGTCATGGCGATGATCGGGTGGTGGGCGAGGCCGCCCTCGCGCCGGCGGATCTCGCTGGTGGTCTCGAAGCCGTCCATCTCCGGCATCTGGCAGTCCATCAGGATGACGTCGAACGGCTCCTGCTCCAGTGCCGTCAGCGCCTGCACGCCGTTCGACACCACGCGTACCGAGTACCCGAGGCGCTCGAGGGTGAGCTGCGCGACCTTCTGATTGACGACGTTGTCCTCGGCGACCAGCACGCGCGTCTGGCTGCGCTCGCGCTTGCGCACCGGCGGGACGCGGCTCGCGTCGTCCCGTCCGGCGGAGCCCTGGCGCGCGAGCACGCGGCTCACGCACTCGCCGAGGTCGGTCTGGCGGACCGGCTTCGTCAGGTAGCCGGCGATGCCCGCCTCGCGCGCCTCGATCTCGTGGCAGCGCTCGGCGAAGCCGGTCACCATGATCAGAGGCAGCGCTGCGAGCTCGGGGTCGGAGCGAATCTCGCGCGCCAGCTCGATGCCGCTCATGCCCGGCATCTGCAGGTCGAGCAGCACGAGGTCCACCGCCTCGCCCCGGCCGCGTGCGGCGCGCAGCCAGTCGAGCGCTGCGGGGCCGTCGGTGACGCCGTGCGCCGCGACGCCGAGGCCGTCGAGCTTGAGCAGCAGGTCGGTGCGCACGGTGATGCTGTCGTCGACCACCAGCGCACGCTTGCGCCGCGCCGCCGCCGCGTCCGGCGCGCTCTGTACCTTGAGCATGCGTGCGGTGAACCAGAACGTGCTGCCGCGGCCGACCTCGCTCTCGACGCCGATCTGGCCGCCCATGAGCTCGGTGAGCTGCTTCGAGATCGCGAGGCCGAGGCCGGTGCCGCCGTAGCGGCGGGTCATCGAGCCGTCGGCCTGACTGAAGGCGTGGAAAAGGCGCTTGCGGGCCTCGCGCGAGATGCCGACGCCGGTGTCCTCGATCTCGAAGCGCAGCACGACCTCGACGTCGTTCTCGGTCGAGCGCGACGCGCGCACCGTCACGCGGCCGCGGTCGGTGAACTTGATCGCGTTGCCGATCAGGTTGAGCAGCACCTGACGAAGCCGGACCGGATCGCCGCGCACCAGCTCCTGCACGTCGGGCTCGATCCGCGCGACGAGCTCGAGGTCCTTCTCCCGCGCGCGCGGCGTGAGCAGCTGGATCGCACCGTCGACCGTCTCGCGCACCGCGAGGTCGATCACTTCGAGGTCGAGCTTGCCGGCCTCGATCTTCGAGAAGTCGAGGATGTCGTTGATGATGCGCAGCAGCGACTTCGCCGAGTCCTGCACCGTCTGCGCGAACTCGTGCTGCTCCGGCGTCAGGTCGGTCTCGAGCAGCAGGGTGTTCATGCCGATGACGCCGTTCATTGGCGTGCGGATCTCGTGGCTCATGTTGGCCACGAACTCGGACTTGAGCCGCGACGCGCGCAGCGCCTCGTCGCGCGCCCAGCGCAGCTCGCTCTCGGCCCGCCGGCGGTCGGTGACGTCGAGGATCTCGGAGACGAAGTAGAGCGGCTTGCCCGCAGCGTCGCGCACCAGCGACACGCTGAGCTGCACCCACACGACGTGCCCGTCGGTGTGGATGTAGCGCTTCTCCATCTGGTAGGTCGGGACCTCGCCGGAGAGCACGCGCTGCATCTGCGCCTCGTCGCCGGAGACGTCCTCGGGGTGCGTGATCGACTGGAAGTCACACGCGAGGAGGTCCGCCTCGGAGCGGCCGACGATCTCGCACAGCGCGCGATTCACCTTGAGGAAGCGTCCCACGGGCGAGACCAGCGCCATGCCGATCGCGGCGTAGTCGAACGCGCTGCGGAAGCGCTCCTCGCTCTCGCGCAGCACCGCCTCGGCACGCTTGCGCTCGGTGACGTCCTCGAAGCCGAGCAGCAGAAGCGGCGCGTCGCCGGTGCCGTCGATGGCGTGGCCCTCGACGAGGAACGTCCGTCGTCCGGTTCCGGGGAGATCGGTCGCGAGCTCGAAGCCCGCGAAGTCGCTGCCGCCGTGGGACAGCTCGGCCACCAGATCGAGCAGCGGTGGCGGAAACAGTCGACCGCCGCCGAGCGCGTCCACCGGCGTGCCGGGTAGCGACGTTCCGGAGACCTGCAGCCCGTCGCGGAACGCGCGGTTGGCCCGTGCGACGCGCAGGGCGCCGTCGAGCACCAGCAACGGCTGACGCATGGCCTCCAGCAGCCCGGCCGCGAAGGCCTGATCCTCGAGCATGGCGCCCATCCGGTCCTGCAGGTGCTTCGGCGGTCCGTCCGGTGGGCTTGAGGTCGCCGCCCGGGGAACATATCGCATCCGACAGAGAGGGAGGCTCGAGATGGAAGATCGTCGCTACGTCGTGCTCACCGCGGTGGGGCCGGACCGGCCGGGTCTGGTGAACGGGATCTCGGCCCTGATCCGCACCGCGGGCGCCAACCTCGAGGACAGCCGCATGGCGATCCTCGGCGGCGAGTTCGCGATCATCCTGCTGATCTCGGGTGCCGCCGACGCGATCGAGCGCGTGAAGCAGATCGGCGCGCAGATCGAGGGCGAGCTCAAGCTGCGCTGCATCCTGAAGGAGACCTCGCGCGTCGGCGCGCCGACCGACTACCTGCCGTACCGCATCCAGGTCAGCGGCGCCGATCGTCCGGGCATCGTGCAGGCGATCGCGGCGATCCTCGCCGGACGCGGCGTCAACGTCGCGTCGCTCGAGTCGCGCGTGACGTACGCGCCCGAAAGCGGCACGCCGATGTTCCTGCTCGAGGCGAGCCTCCGCGTGCCCTCGAAGATCGTGCTCTCGGAGCTGCGCAGCCAGCTCGCCGCGACGTGCGAGGAGGAGAACCTCGACTTCGCGCTCGAGCCGGGGGCCTGATGTCCTCGCGGCGTCCGATCACCACGCTCGCGACGCACGAGGTCCAGAACCAGGTCCCACCGCTCGAGGACTACGACCTTCTCGCCGCCGATCCCGCGCTCGAGGAGGCGCTGCGTCGCGAGGGCGCGGGCTGGGCGGAGGACCGTGTGCGCACCTTCGCCCGCGTGCTCGGCTCGGAGCGCGTGCTGCGGCTCGGCTTCGAGGCGAACCGTCACGAGCCCGAGCTCCGCACCTTCGACCGCTTCGGCCAGCGGGTCGACGAGGTCGACTACCACCCCGCCTACCACGAGCTGATGCGCCTCGCGGTCGAGCACGGGATGCCGTCGCTGCCGTGGCGCGAGCCGCGTCCGGGCGCCCACGTCGCGCACTCGGCGATGCTGTATCTCCTGTCGCAGGTCGAGGCCGGGGTGTGCTGCCCGCTCACCATGACCTACGCGGTGGTGCCCGCGCTGCGCGCGCAGCCGGAGATCGCGGCCGAGTGGGAGCCGAGGGTGCTCGCGACGTCGTACGACCCGCGCTGCGTCCCGGCCGAAGAGAAGAGCGGCGCCACCTTCGGCATGGCGATGACCGAGAAGCAGGGCGGCTCCGACGTGCGCGCCAACACGACGCGTGCGCACGCGCTCGGCGCACCCGGCCCGGGCGGCGCGTACGAGCTGACCGGGCACAAGTGGTTCTGCTCGGCGCCGATGTCGGACGGCTTCCTGACGCTCGCCAACACCGACCAGGGGCTGTCGTGCTTCCTCGTGCCGCGCTGGCGTCCGGACGGCACGCGCAACCCGTTCCTCATCCAGCGGCTGAAGGACAAGCTCGGCAACCGCTCCAACGCGTCGTCGGAGATCGAGTACCAGGGCACCTGGTGCCGCATGGTCGGCGAGGAGGGACGCGGCGTGCGCACCATCCTCTCGATGGTGCACCACACGCGCAACGACACCGTGACCGCGCCGGCGTCGTTCATGCGCCAGGCGGTGGTGCAGGCGGCGCACCACGTCCGCCACCGCGCGGCCTTCGGCAAGCGCCTCGTCGAGCAGCCGCTGATGCGCAACGTGCTCGCCGACCTCGCGATCGAGGCTGAAGCCGCGACCGTGCTGGCGATGCGCATCTCGCGCTCGTTCGACGAGGCGGAGTCCGACGACGGCGCGCGCGCCTTCTGCCGGATCGCCACCGCGGTCGCGAAGTACTGGCTCAACAAGCGCGCGCCCGGACACGTCGTCGAGGCGCTCGAGTGCCTCGGCGGCGCGGGCTACGTCGAGGAGTCCGGCTTCCCGCGCCTCTACCGCGAGGCGCCGCTGAACGGCATCTGGGAAGGCTCCGGGAACGTGATCTGCCTCGACGTGCTGCGCGCCATGGCCCGCGAGCCGGGCTCGGTGGAGGCGTTCCTCGCCGAGCTCGACCTCGCCGCGGGCGGCGACCGGCGGCTCGACGCGGCGATCGCCGCCCTGCGCGCCGAGCTCGGCAAGGGCGCGGACGTGGAGCTGCGGGCGCGGCGCGTGACCGAGCAGATGGCGCTCGCCCTGCAGGGTGCGCTGCTCGTGCGTCACGCACCGCACGGCGTCGCCGATGCCTTCTGCGCGAGCCGGCTCGGGGGCGACCACGGGCGCGCCTACGGCACGCTTGCGCCGGGCGCGAACCTCGCGGCGGCGATCGATCGCGTCCCGCCGGTCCTCTGACGTCCGCGCCGGCTTCGCCGACCACGAAGGGTTGAAGGACCGCTCGGTGTCTTCAACTGACGTCCGCGCCGGCTTCGCCGACCACGAGGGACGAAGGGCCGCTCGGTGTCTGCATCGAGGCGCCGTCTGCGAGTCCGTCAGCTAGGAAGTTTCGCTCCCCGCCATGGCGGAGGCGCCCTTGTGGCCGAACCGCTTTCCGGCCGATAGTGGAGCTGAAATGGCCCCGCCGAGCACGGAGCGCGACGACTGGCTCGGTCCCGGGTGGACGGCCGACGCCGACGGGTCGGAGCAGAAGCTGCTGGCGTCGCGGCTGCGCTCGGGCGCCTGGATCGTGCTCGCCGGCTCGCTCGTCTTCCTGGTCCTGGACGTCCTGATGAGGCCGAGGCCGGGTCCGCTGCTGGTCGTCAAGCTGCTGCAGTGCGCGATCGTCGCCGGGCTCTTGCGTGCGACCCGCCGCGTACGGGTGACCGCGCAGCTGCGCCGGATCGGCATGCTCGCGGTGATCGGCGTCTATGCGACCACGGCCGCGTCGGGCGTGCTGCGCGGCGAGATCCTCACCTCGACCATCCTGCTGCTCGCGACGATGATGTCGACGGCGACGTTCGTTCCGTGGGGTGCCTGGCCGCAGGGCGCGACCGCGATCGCGGCACTGGCCGCGATCGGCACGATGCGTCTCGGCATCTCCCTCCCGATGGAGCGTGACGCGTTCTACCGCTGGATCGGGCTCTCCATCGTCGCCGCCGGCTCCGTCTGGATCGCCCGCGAGCACGAGCGACAGCGTCGCGAGCGTCGCCATGCCGAGCGGCTGCTGGCGGCCGAGTCGCGGGTGTCGTCGGCGCTCGCCCGTGCCGGTGCGGAGATCATCCGCAGCGAGAGCGCCCCGGGGGTGCTCGAGAACCTCTGCGGGCTGGTCGCCGAGCTCCTGAGCTGCGACCAGACGTCGCTCCTCCTCTACGATCCGGGCGACAACTGCTTCGCGGTGCACTCCTCGTTCGGCCACCGCGCCGCCGACGCCGAGACCGTGCTGGGTCTGCGCGCGCCGGCGAGCGACGTCGCGCACCTGCTCGATGCCTTCAAGGGCCGCGACGCCGTGCAGGTGGCCACGGCCGCGATCGCGCGCCCCGACGTGCGCGCACGGCACGAGCGCTACCGGGTCGCGAACAGCCTGTACGTCCCGCTTCGCCAGGCGGGCGAGATCACCGGCATCATCTCGGCGCACTACCGGGACGGCTCGCGCGACTTCTCCGACGGACAGCGGCGCATCGCAGTCGGCATCGCGCACCTCGCCTCGATGGCGTTGCAGAACACCCGCCTGCTCGACGAGCTGCGCGAGGCGAACCGGCTCAAGTCGGACTTCGTCTCGACCATGTCGCACGAGCTGCGCACGCCGGTCAGCGTGATCCTCGGCTACGCCGAGATGCTCGGCGAGTGCGAGGACCCGGCGGAGCACGCCGCACTGCTCGCGCGCATCCGCCGCTCGGGCCTGGAGCTGCTCGAGCTGGTCGAGGAGACGCTCAACCTGAGCCGGCTCGAAGCCGGCCGCGACCCGCCGCGCTTCGAGCCGGTGGACCTGCCCGAGATCTTCGCCGAGCTCGTCGCCGAGTTCGCGGCAATGGTGCCGCTCGGCACCGTCGCGCTCCGCTGGGAGGGGCCGAAGAGCCTGGTGGTTCGTACCGATCGCCGGAAGCTGCGCATGGTCCTGAAGAACCTGGTCGGCAACGCGCTCAAGTTCACCGTCGAGGGGGAGGTCGTGCTCCAGTGCCAGTGCGACGGCGCCGTCGTGCGTCTGGTCGTCCGCGACACCGGGATCGGCATTGCGCCGCAGCACCTGCCGTTCATCTTCGACATGTTCCGGCAGGCCGACAGCTCCGACGCGCGCAGCTACCGCGGGGCGGGGCTCGGGCTCTACATCGCGCAGCGCCTCGTCCACCAGCTCGGCGGCGAGATCCACGTCGCGAGCGAGGCGGGGCGCGGCAGCGCGTTCACCTTCACGCTGCCGCTCGATCCCGCCGGTGCGCGCGAGGCGGCGCCGCTGCCGGCGTCGTAGGCGACGGAGGCGCGGTGCCGCGCCGTCAAGCAGCGGTGACGCCGACGCTCGCGCGGTGGTGCGGCAGCCCGAGATCGATCTCGGGGCCGACGGGCACGATCCCGGTCGGATTGATGGTCCTGTGGCTGCCGTAGTAGTGCCGCTTGATGTGGTCGAAGCTCACCGTGTCGGCGACGCCGGGCACCTGGTAGAGGTCGCGCAGGTAGCCGCTCAGGCTCGCGTGGTCGGCGATGCGGCGCAGGTTGCACTTGAAGTGCCCGAAGTAGACCGGGTCGAAGCGGAGCAGGGTGGTGAAGAGCCGCCAGTCGGCCTCGGTGGGGCGCTCGCCGACGAGGTAGCGGCGACCCGACAGCCGCACGTCGAGCGTCGCGAGCGTCTCGAAGAGCTCGCCGAACGCTTCCTCGTACGCCTCCTGCGTGGTCGCGAAGCCGCAGCGGTACACGCCGTTGTTGACCTTCGGATAGATCAGCGCGTTCAGCCGGTCGATCTCCGTACGCAGCGCGGCCGGGTAGAAGTCGAGGCTCGCGTCGCCGAAGACGTCGAACGCGGAGTTCAGCATGCGGATGATCTCTGCCGACTCGTTGTTGACGATGGTCCTCTTCTGCTTGTCCCACAGCACCGGCACCGTCACGCGGCCCGTGTAGTCGGGCTTCGCGAGCGTGTAGACCTGGTGCAGGTGGCGGGCGCCGTTGACGGTGTCGGGGATGCAGCCGGGGCCGTCGCTGAACGTCCAGCCGTCGCCGCCCATGTGCGGATCGACGACGGACAGCGAGATCACGTCTTCGAGGCGCTTCAGCTTGCGGAAGATCAGCGTGCGGTGCGCCCACGGGCAGGCGAGCGACACGTAGAGGTGGTAGCGGCCGCGCTCCGCCGGGAAGCCCGACGAGCCGTCGGCGGTGACGTGATCGCGGAACGCGCTGTCGCCGCGGACGAAGCGACCGCCGCTCTTCTTCGTGTCGTACCATTCGTCCTTCCACACGCCGTCGACGAGGAGTCCCATGCTCGCCATCTTGCGTCGCCGCGCGCGGTGCGGCAACGAGGACGACGGTCCGGCGGAGCGATCGAGGAGGGTGCGTGGAGCGAGCGGCGCGGGCGACGGTCGGTGAAGACGGCAAGCGGCGCTGTCCGTGGTCGGGCACCGCGCCGCACATGGTCGCGTACCACGACGACGAGTGGGGTGTCCCGGCGCACGACGACGGCGTGCTCTTCGAGCTGCTGATCCTCGAGGGCGCGCAGGCCGGTCTCAGCTGGGCGACGATCCTCGGCCGCCGCGACGGCTACCGCCGTGCGCTGCACGGCTTCGACCCGGAGCGCATCGCGCGCTACGGCGCTCGCGACGTCGCGCGCCTGATGGCCGACCCCGGCATCGTCCGCAACCGGCTCAAGGTCGAGGCGACGATCGGCAACGCGCGCGCCTTCCTCGCGCTGCGCGAGGAGCGGACGCTCGCCGAGCACCTGTGGTCGTTCGTCGACGGCGAGCCGCTGCGCCCCCGCTTTCGCACCGTCGGCGACGTCCCGGTCTCGACACCGGCGTCCGACGCGTTGAGCAAGGACCTGAAGAAGCGCGGCTTCAAGTTCGTCGGCACGACGATCTGCTACGCGTTCATGCAGGCCGTCGGCATGACCAACGACCACCTCGTCACCTGCTTCCGCCACGACGAGGTGTGACCGCCGCCGCTGCCGGCCTGCGGTCGCGTTGCGCGGCGTCGCGAGCGCTGCGGACTCTCGAGCGTCGCGGACGCGACCGGCCTTGCCGCCGCCGCTTCAGCCGCGACATCGCCGAAGCTTCGCTTCGCCGTGTCTCGGCGGCGCTGCGCGGCGTTCGCGGCGGCGGCAAGGCCGATCGCGTCCGCGGAGCCGGAGCGGTGCCGCCTCGATCCCGGACGAGGCCCCCCTCGACGTAGGCCGCGGCTGCGCTTGCCCCCGCAGCGAACGCCTCGCAGCGCGCTGAGAACAGGGGCGAAGCGAAGCTTCGCCCCTGTCGAAGCTGAGCAGCGGGGGCAAGCGCAGCCGCGGCCGGCGCGCCGGCACCGCCTTTGGGACGAGAGCAGCGGCACCCGAGCGCGGTTCCGGACCCGCAGGCACAGGCTACAGTCGCAGTCGCTGGCGCAGGGCACAGGAGCAGTCGCAGGCGCGGGCGCAATGGCACGGAGGATTCGTCGCCGCGTAACCGCGGCGCAACATCCGTATGAGAGCTTGCGCCCGTCGTCGCCGCACGGACGCGGAGCGACCCGGAGGAGGCGATGGCCCAGCGGCAGAACAACCCCGATCGCGACGCTCTCGAGGTCGTCGCCCGGCGCGCCGACGGCGCGCGCTTCGCGAACGACGGCACGCGCGCCGTCCTCGAGCGCATCCTCGACGACCTCCTGCACCGCATCGAGGACCGCCGCGTCGCCGCGGACGACGCGGCGGCGATCCTCGGGAGGCTGCGTGCGTTCTGCGCCGAGCCGCCGCCCGCGCCCGGCCCGCGTGCGCTGCCCGACCTGCGCGCAGCGCTCGATCCCGAACGCTTCGCGGTCCGGACGCGCGGCCTCGCTTCGAGCTACGCGCGGCTCGCCGCGCGCTGACGCAGCGCGAGGCCGGTGTGGGAGTGCTCCGGCTCGAGCTGGTATGGAGGTCGCCGGAGGAGGGCGCACGGTCGGCACCGCACGACGCGGCGCACGCCCGCGCCGGCGGCGAGCATGGCGAAGCGAGCGGAGCAGAGGAGCGCGCGGCGGCGGCCGGCGCGGGTGGAGAAGAAGCCGGCGGCACGCGGCGGGACCACGGCGAAGGCCGTCGCCCGGCGGCGGGCGACGCAGGCCGAGCGGCGCGATCCCTTCGCGCTCTACGAGGGCTCGGTGCAGCGCCCGGACGACGACGTCGCGTTCTTCGCCGAGACCTTCCGGCGCCTGCGCGGGCGCGGGGCGAAGGTGCTGCGCGAGGACTTCTGCGGCACCGCGAAGCTGTCGCTCGCGTGGTGCCTGAGCGCGCCCGGCCGTCGCGCGATCGGCGTCGACCTCGACACGCCGACGCTCGCCTGGGCGAAGCGCCGGAACCTCGATCCGCACGCGCGCCGGCTGCGCGGTCGCATGCAGCTCGTGCACGGCGACGTGCTCGAGCCGCGCGCGACGGACGCGGACGTGATCTGCGCGATGAACTTCAGCTTCTGCGTCTTCAAGCAGCGCGCGCAGCTCAAGCGCTACCTCGAGGCGGCGCACGCCGGCCTCGGCGAGCAGGGCCTCCTCTTCCTCGAGCTCTACGGCGGCACCGGCGCCGTCGACACCGTGGAAGAGGAGCGCGAGCTCGCGGGCTTCACCTACGTCTGGGAGCAGAAGCGCTTCGACCCGATCACGCACGAGACGCTCTGCTACATCCACTTCAAGTTCCCCGACGGCTCGCGCATCGACCGCGCCTTCACCTACGACTGGCGTCTGTGGACGATCCCCGAGCTGCGCGAGCTGCTGCTCGAGTCGGGTTTCTCGAAGGTGCGCGTGTTCTGGGCGACGGTCGACGAGGAGGACACCGCGAACAGCGACGCGGAGATGATCTACGGCGACGGCGACTACGTCGAGCTCGACAGCGTGGACCAGCAGTACAGCTGGCTGGTCTACGTGGTGGGCGAGCGCTAGCGCTCCGGACCGCGCAGGAGGTCGAGCACCGTCGGCGCGCTCGCGGCGAGCCCCTTGTACGCGGCGACCGCGGGCGGCATGCGCTCGATCGCGGTCGCGAGCACGGCCCGCTCGTCGCGTGTCAGCGACGCGAACGGGTAGAGGTGGACGCGGATCAGGAACAGCGAGCCGTCGTGCGCGGGGAACGGCACCGTGATCTGGCGCTCGACGCGCAGGAAGCCCGGCCCGCCCGCACGCCACGGCGCGCGGCGTCCCTCCTCCGGGTGGTGGTCGAGGTGGTCGTCGGCGCAGACCGTCCACACGAAGCGCACGTACGGCCCGCGGTCGACCATCGCCGCGACCATCGACTGCTCGGCCGCCGGGTGCTTCGCGAAGTCCGGCACCGGCGCGTGGATGGCGCCGAAGCTCGCGCCGTGGATGCGCTCCGGACGCCAGCCGGTCGGGATCGAGACGTGCACCGCCAGAGCGCTGCTGTCGCCGTCGGGCAGGCGGCGGATGACGACGAGGTCCTCCTGCACGAGCGTCGCGAGCGCGGCGAAGGCCGCATCCGGATCGAGGTCGGCCGGCGGCAGCGGCAGCTCCGGGTGCTCGCGCGCGAGCGTCGCGCGGATCCAGGCGACGACCTCGACGAGCAGCGCGCGCTCGGTCGTGTCGCGCAGCAGCACCGCGTGACGCGACGGCGGGGCGGCGCGCTTCGCCGCGCGGTAGCGCTCGAGCTGCTCGTCGACCTGGAAGAAAAGCCGGTCGGCGGCGCCGTTGCCGAAGTCGGTGCCGTGCCGCACGAGCCCCGCCTCCATGCGGAGCGGCAGCGGCTTCACCGGGAAGTAGCGTGCCGGAGGCGGCAGCGGTGCGTCGGGCGACACCCGCGTAGCGTAGCGGCTGCGCCCGCACGGTGCGATGCGGGCGCCCCGGCTCGCCGGAGTCTCACGCCGTGCGCCGTGGCGCAGCCGGTTCGTCAGCGCGCGCGCCGGCTGCCGGCCTGGCCGCTCGTCCGGGCGCGCAGCAGGCCGACCAGGCGCCGCAGGAGCTGCTCGACCTCCCCGGTGTCGCGCAGGCGGTAGCGCGCTGCGGTCGCGCGCTCGTCGCTGCCGACGAAGATCCCCGCGCCGCGCTCGGCGAGCACCGCGAACACCGTCTCGTCGGTGATGTCGTCGCCGACGTGGATCGGCAGCGCATCGTCGATGCCGAGCGCCTCGGCGAGCCACAGCACCGCCTTGCCCTTGTCCCAGGCGACGTTGGGCTGCACCTCGATCACCTGCTTGCCGGGCTCGCGGCGCAGGTCGGGCCGTCCCGCGAGCACTTCGTCGACCAGCGCGTCCACCGCCGGGACCAGATCGCGCGCGACCAGACGGTAGTGCGTCGCGACCGAGAAGCGCTTGCGCTCTACCAGCGCGCCGGGAATGGGCGCGGTGCGTGCGCGCAGCAGCGCCTCGGCGGCGTCGAGCGCGGGCAGGTAGGGTTCGCCGAGCTGCAGCGAGATGCGCGTTCCGGGCGGTCCCTCGACGTCGAAGCCGTGGCTGCCGACGTAGTACGCCTCGTCCACGGCCACCCGCTGCGCGACGTCGGCGCGGTCGCGCCCGCTGACGATCGCCGTCGGGCAGAGCGTCGCCAGCTCCTGCAGGACGTGGCGCACCGGCGACGCGAGCACCGCGAGCTCCGGACGCGCGACGATCGGCGTCAGGGTGCCGTCGTAGTCGAGGCAGACCAGCAGCCGGGGTGCGCTCTCGACGAGCGCATCGAGGGCGTCGAGGGCGGACGGCAGCTCGGTCGTGCGTCGTGCGTCGCCGCTCACCGCGCTCCGCGCCGCTCGGCGAGCACCTCGGCGAGCACGCCGGGCTGGTCGGTGATGATCGCGGTGGCGCCCTTGTCGATGTTCTCGTTCATGAACGGCGCTCCGTTCACGGTCCAGACGTTCACCTGCAGGCCGGCGTCGAGTGCCGCCCGTACCGACGGCGCGTCGATCAGCAGGAACGGGTGGATCGCGTCGAGGCCGAGCGCCGTGGCGAGGTCGATCGACGGACCGGGTGCCGTGCTGTCCTCGAGGCTGAGCAGCAGCGCCGAGTACGCGTCCGGGTCGTTCTGCTTCACGGCCTCCGCCGCGTCCACGTCGAACGAGGAGAAGAAGGTGCGCGAGAGCACGCCGAGATCCCGGACCTCGGCGACCGCTGCGGCCGCGAGCGCATCGGCGCCGGTCGTGGAGGTGAGGCACTCGCCGCCGTAGACCTTGAGCTCGACGTTGACCAGCGCGTCGTCGGGCAGTGCCGCGTAGGTCTCGGCGAGGGTCGGCGGGTGCTCGGCGGTCGGCTGGCCGTCGCCGTCGAGCAGCAGGCACGCGGTCGCCTCGGCGAGCGTGTAGGCGCTGACGCAGCCGCTGCAGGTGGTGGTGCGGTCGAGCGTGTCGTCGTGCATCACCACGAGGCCGCCGTCCGACGTGATCTCGACGTCGAGCTCGATGCCGTCGGCGCCCGCCGCCATCGCCGCCTGGAAGGCGGAGATCGAGTTCTCGGGATACGGGCTCGCCGGCCGCGTGAGCCCGGTACCGCGGTGGCCGATGTTCGCCGACGGCGCGAGCGCGGCGATGCGCTCGCGCACCCGCTCGTCGGCGGGCTGCGACGACGAGTCGCCGCAGCCCGCGCTCGCACCGCCTGCGGCCAGGAGCGCGAGGACGGCGAGCGTGCGAACGCTCGCGCGCCGCGCGTCGCGGTGCTCGCAGCCGCGCAGGCCGCTCATCGCTCGACCGTCACGCCATGCCAGAAGGCGACGTGGTCCTTGACGTTCGCAGCGGCGGGCTTCGGGTCGGGGTAGTACCAGGCGGCGTCGCGGTTCACCTGATCGCCGACGACGACGTCGTAGTAGTGCGCCGTGCCCTTCCACGAGCAGACCGTCGTCGTCGCGCTGTCCCGCAGGTGCTCCCGGCGCACCGCGCCGGGAGGGAAGTAGACGTTCCCCTCCACCGACTCGAAGGCGTCGCTCTCGGCGATCACGGATCCGTTCCACGTGGCGCGTGGCATCGCGACCTCCTCACTGCACGTTGCGCGCGATGAACGCCGACAGCGGCGCGACCACCTGGTTCGTCGCGTCGTCCTCCGCGGTCAGCACGTCGACGTGTGCGTAGCCCTCGCTGATGTACACCTCGAAGCCACCCCCGACGCCACCATACGTCGGGAAGGCCGCGCTCGGAACCGCCGGGTCGACGACCCGCGGCGAGCCGTCGCACGACGGCGCCGAGCACGGCGCGATGCTGTCGGCGAAGGCGCGGAAGCTCGCCGGGACGGGGGTCAGGCCGTTCGAGCCGCCGAAGCCGATGACCGGCACGTCGATCGCCGCGGCCTGGGTCAGGTTCTCGATGTCGCGCCGGTTGCGCCCGACCGAGAGCGGCGTCGAGTCCAGGCCGACCAGGCCGCTCGTCGTGCTCAGGCCGGAGCTCGGGTAGTACCAGTCGCTGAAGTTGGTGTCGCCGGAGACGAAGGTACCGAGCATGCGATCGAGGCGCGTGACCTCCTTCTCCTGCCCCCAGCGCGCGGCGGGCAGCGTGGTCGGCGCCGGTCCGTTGTTCGGCACCGCGGAGGCGGGCATCGGCTCGCTGCTGTCGAGCCACGTGGTGAGGCCGGATACCACCGGCCCCGGCGCGCCGACCGAGGTCGCGACGAAGCTCGCGAGGCTCGCGACGAGGCCGTCGTCGTCGACGAAGCTGCCGATCCCGCCGTACACCGTCGCCTGCGGCAGCACCGCGAGCGTCGCCAGGTCGGGGACCTTCGCCACCGCGGACGTTCCCGGGCCGAGCTGGTTCACCTGGATGATGATCTGACCCGAGTCGGGATCGGTGCGGCCCTGGATCGCCGACGGCTCGCTCGAGGCGAGGAGGCGCGGGTTCAGGAGCCCGCCCGCCGTCGAGTAGGAGGTCTGCGGCGGGATGCACACCGGCGGCGTCACCAGCGCGCAGTCCGCCGCCTCGGTCGCGACCGTGCACGCGGTCGCGCCGTCGGCGCAGCGCGGGGCGTTGTCGCGCACCGCCGCGAACAGCGCGCCGTCGAAGCGCGCCTCGATGCGGTCGAGCGTGTCCTCGCTCGGCGCGCTGCCGAAGCGCGAGCCGCCGCCGCCCTCGAGCAGCACCAGGCCGCGCACCTTGGCGTACCCCGGCTCGGCGGGCCCGCCGCCCGTCAGGTCGAAGTCGGTCGCCGCGTAGCGCGCGGCGAAGCCGGTGCCGGCGGAGTGCCCGCCGAGGAAGACGTTGCCGTTGCCGATCGCGGCGTTCGCGGCCTCGACCACGGCGTCGATGTCGCGCGAGAAGACGAGGTTCGTCCACGACGCGAGGAACGGCACGTCGGCCTGCGTGTCGTAGAACACCGCGCGACGGTTCAGCCCCGACGCGAGCACCGGGTGCAGCGGCAGTCCGATCTCACCGCCGAAGAACCAGTCGAGCGCGAGCCGCGGGTCGCCGAGCGACTCGGCGGCGAGGATGCCGGCACGGTCCTCGAGCAGGTTCGAGCGCCGGTCGAAGGCCCACACCTCGAGCGCGAGCCCCTCCTCGCGCGCCATGCGGACGATCAGGTTCTCGGCGAGGATCTTGAAGCCGCCCGAGCCGCCCTCGAAGCCCGGGACCAGGATCAGGATCGCCTGCGGCGCGATGCCGGGTGCCGCCGCGCGGAAGCGCGTGTAGCGCGCCTGATTCAGGTCGATCGGCCCGCCGTCGAACTGCGTCAGCAGCTTCGGGTTGGTGACCACCACGCCGGGGCTGCCGGGCGTGTTCGGCGGCTCGGCGGCGCTCGGGATGTCGATCGTCAGGTTGCGCACGGCGCAGCGCAGATCGTCGCCCGCGCCGATCAAGCCGTCGGCGTTCGCGTCGGCCGCGTCGATGCAGTGCGTGTAGCCGCCGCAGGCGACGCGTCGCACCTTTCCGTTGGCGCTGGTGGCGCACGCCGACTCGCGCTTGATCGCGCAGCGCAGCGCCGGCTCCGGTCCGCTGCCCTGCTCGAGGCACGCGACGCGTGCAGGCGCCGCCGCGAGCCCGCACGTGGCGCGCGCGCCGTAGCGATTCACCGTGGCGCGGCACTGCGGTCGCAGCTGCGACGCGTCGATCGCCGCCTTGACCGTCTGCCGCGCGCAGCGGCCGTAGGCGCCGCGGCTCGTCGCCGCCGCGCACGGGCACGCGCCCTCGATCGCGACGCGCAGGGCGTCGATCTGGCTCCGGTCGGCTGCCGCCGCCGCGCCCTCGAGGCAGCGGTCGGGGGCTGCGGACGCCGCGGTGGCGAGGCTCAGCAGCAGGGCGACGAGAAAGGCGGGTCGGGCGGCACGCATCGGGTTCCCTCCGTGGCGCGGCCGGCGGGGCCGCGGTGCATCCGTCGAGTATGCAACGACGACGCGCGGTGCGCGAGGGCGTTTCGCGCGCGCCGGAGGCTTCGTGCGCAGCGCGTCAGGCGCAGCGAATCTTGTTGCGACCGTTGAAGGCCGCCACCTTGTAGCACTCGGCGAGGGTCGGGTAGTTGAACACCGTCTCGATGAAGTACTCGGCCGTACCGTTCAGGCCCATCACCGCTTGACCGATGTGGACGAGCTCGGTCGCGCTGGTGCCGATGATGTGCACGCCGAGGATCGCCTCGGTCTCCTGGTGGATGAGCAGCTTGAGCATGCCGCTCTCGTCGCCGAGGAGCTGTCCGCGCGCGGTCTCGCGGTAGTGCGCGATGCCGGTCTCGTAGGGGATCGCGCGCTGCGTGAGCGACTCCTCGGTCGAGCCGACCATCGAGATCTCGGGGATCGCGTAGATGCCGTACGGCAGCATCTCCTCCTCGAGGACCACCGGCACGCAGAACATGTGGCAGGCGGCGAGGCGTCCCTGCTCCATCGACGCCGAGGCGAGCGCGGGGAAGCCGATCACGTCGCCGCACGCGTACACGTGCGGTACCGCCGTCTGGAAGTGCTCGTTCACCTTGATCCGCCCGCGCGCGTCGGCTTCCAGGCCGGCGTTCGCGAGCCGCAGCGCGTCGGTCGCGCCCTGGCGGCCGCCCGAGTACAGCAGGCAGTCGGCGTGGATCTTCTTGCCGCTCGCGAGCGTCGCCTCGACGCACTCGCCGGTCGTGCGTCCGCCGGGCGGTGCGCATCCCCGCTTGATCTCGACCACCTTCTCGCCGAGCCGGAGCGTCATGCCGGCCTGGCGCACGTGGTACTGCAGCGCCTCGACGATCTCGCGGTCGGCGAAGTCGAGCAGGCGGTCGCGCGACTCGATGAGCGTGACGTGCACGCCGAGCGCCGACAGCATCGACGCGTACTCGGTGCCGATGACGCCGCCGCCGACCACGATCAGCGACGACGGCAGGAACGGCAGGCGCAGCAGCTCGTCGGTGGTGACGATCTTCTCGCCGTCGAACGGCACGTTCGCCGGGCGCGCGGGCGTGGTGCCCGGCGCGAGGAGGAAGTTCTCCGCCGCGATCGTCTCGACCGCGTGCCTGCCCTCGACGACGATCCGGTCCGGTCCCTCGAACGACGCGGTTCCGTGCACCAGCTCGATGCCGTTGTCGAGCAGCTGGCGGCGCACGACCTCGATCTCGGCGTGGATCACGCGCTGGCAGTACTCGATCAGCAGCGCGAGCTCGCGCGTGCGGTCGAGCGTCGAGCGCACGTCGTCCGCGTGCTTGCGCGACGCGAGCACGTTGAGCACGGCCTCGCGCAGCGCCTTCGACGGGATCGTGCCGGTGTTGATCGCGACGCCGCCGACCGCCTCCATCTGCTCGACGACGCAGACCGAGCGGCCGAGCTTCGCCGCCTGGATGGCGGCCTTCTGCCCGGCCGGCCCGCTGCCGACCACGCACAGGTCGAATCGACGCGCTTCCACGGCGCCGTCAGCGCGAGACCGACACCGAGACGTCGTCGCCCGAGGAGACCGTCGTCTCGGCCCAGAGGATGCGCTGGTGGGTCGATCCCGAGCCCGGCTCCCGCCACGCGACCGGGCAGATCAGGTAGTAGCTGCCCGCCGGCACCGCCTCGAACGTGAAGCGCCCCTCGCTGTCCGCCTGCTCGAGCCACCACACCGCGTCGGCGGCCGGCTTCGGCTCCTTGGTGCCGCCGGTCATGACGGTGTCCTTGATGTAGCTGCTGGTGGCCGTGGTGATCGGCATGAGCCGCACCTGGCAGCCCGAGCCGTTCATGACGCTGCCGGAAGGGAGCGTCATCGAGACCTGGCCGCGGATCACGGCCGTGCCTGGCGTGCGGTACTGAGCGTACTCGCGCTGGTTCATCCGCTCCTGCTTCTTGCTGCCGCAGGCGCCGACGACGACCGCGACCGCCGCGCAGACGAAAACGAGGCAGGCGTGGCTGGTACGCATGCGCTGGATCATGGCCGGTCCTCTCATCGCTCCTCCCCCGATCGTTCTCGTCGTTCCCGCAGAGTCATCGGCCGCGCCGCGTCGTTGCTGCAGGCGGCGGCGTCGCTGCTCGCGCGCGGACGTCGGATGTCTATGGCATCCGCGTCGCCGGCACCACCGACGGGTCCCGGCTTGCGCGGCCGCGGCGGCGTGCCAGTGATCGGAGCGCGGGACGGGAACGGAGGGCCGAGATGTCGAAGATCGCCGCGGGCTGCCTGGTGCGCGCCCGCTTCGGTGGCGAGTGGCGCTACCTCGTCGTGCACCCGAGCGGCAACTACAACCGCCGCGCGCCGTACTCGATCCCGAAGGGGCTCGTCGAGCCGGGCGAGGCGCCCGAGGCGACGGCGCTGCGCGAGACCCGGGAGGAGACCGGGCTCGCCTGCCGCATCCTCGCGCCGCTGGGCGAGATCGCCTACGCGAAGACGCGCAAGCGGGTGATCGCCTTCCTCGCCGAGGCGCTGGCGCCGCCCGCGACCACCGTCCTCGCGCCGGGCGACTGGGAGATCGATCGCGCCGAGTTCCACCTCGCGTCGCAAGCGCGCGCCCTCCTGCACCCCGACCAGCGCCCGTTCGTCGACCGCGCCGTCGCGCTCGAGGGCCCGGAGAGCGAGGTCGCACGGTGAGCGCAGCGCCTCCAGGTGACGCCGCCCCGGCGCCTCAGTACACTGCCGCGCGATGAGCGATCCGATCGCACGCTTCCGCCGCTGGCTGCGCGACGCCGCGCGCGCGCGCGTCCCCCTGCACGACGCGATGGCGCTCGCCACGGCGACCAGCGACGGCGCACCGTCGCTGCGCTTCGTGCTCCTCAAGCACGCCGACGAGCGCGGCTTCGTGTTCTACACCGACGCGCGCAGCCGCAAGGGGCGCGAGCTGCGCTCGAACCCGCGCGCGGCGGCGACCTTTCACTGGAACACGATGGGTCGCCAGGTGCGCGTCGAGGGACGCGTCGTCGAGCTCGGCGACGCCGAGGCCGACGCCTACTGGGCGACGCGCCCGCGCGGCAGCCAGCTCTCTGGTGCGACCTCGCACCAGAGCAGCCCGCTCGCGTCGCGCGCGGTGCTGGTCGCGCGGCGCGGCGCGCTCGTCCGCCGGCTCGGCGACGACGAGGTGCCGCGTCCCGCCGAGTGGCGGGGCTTCCGGATCGTGCCCGGTGCGATCGAGTTCTGGACCCACCGCGACGACCGGCTGCACCATCGCGAGCTCTTCACGCGTCGTGGCCGCACCTGGCGGACGACGCTGCTCGAGCCGTGACGGTGCGCCGGGCGACGAGGTCAGCCGACCGTGCGGCCGATCCAGCGGCCGACGCCGGGGATCAGCGGTAGCGCCTTCTGCACCATGGACGTGAGGCTCGACGCGGCGGCTGCCTTCGTGGCACGCGGCTTCTTCGCGGCAGCCTTCTTCTTCGTCTTCGCCGCGGCGGGCTTCGCCTTGGCAGCAACGGGCCGGGCCGCGGCCTTTGGCTTGACGGTCTTCTTCGCCCCGCCGGCCTTCGCCGCAGGCTTCGCCGCGCTCTTCGCCGGTGCCTTCTTGGCCGCGGCCTTCTTCTTCGTCTTCCCCGCCCCGCTTGCAGCCATACGTTTCCTCTCCATTTCGAGCGCCTGGTGAGTGAGTCCTTCGCGCGCTCGTCTGCGAGCGATACCATGCGCCTCGTCATGTGGAAACGTCGACCGCGCGTCGCGAGCCTCGTCGTGCTGCTCGCGCTGCAGGTGCTGCCCGGCGCGTCGCTCGCGCACGACGTGACGTTCCCGATCCGCGTCGACGAGCGCTTCCTCGAAGCGCAGCTGCTGCGCTCGGTGTACGTCGATCCGGGCCGCACCGCGCGGGTGTTCGACGACGGCTCGGGCTGCAACTCGCTGGTGCTGTCCGCGCCGGAGATCACCGCGGAGCCCGGACGCCTGCGGCTTCGCACCGCCGGCGAGGCGCGCTTCGGCGTGTCCGCCGCCGGACGCTGCCTGCTGCCGCTCTCGTGGAGCGGCGTGGTCGAGCTGGTCGAGGAGCCGTGCCTCGAGCCCGACGCGCCGACGGTGCGCTTCGTCGTCGTCGACTCGCGCCTGCTCGACGACGACGGCGGCGAGCCGCTCGTCACCGGAACGCTCTGGGGCTGGATCAAGCGCCACGTCCACCCGCAGCTCGAGACGCGCATCGACCTGCAGGAGCCGGTGGACGAGCTGCGGCGCGTGCTGCCCGCGTTCGGCGTCGCGACGCCGGGCAGCGCGCTCGACGGAGCGCTCGCGTCGGTGGCGCTCGACGGCGTCGCGGTCGAGCCTGGCGAGGTCGAGGTGCGCGTGCGCCTGCGGGTGCCCGATGCGCCGCCCGCGAGCCCGGCCCCGTCCGACGCTCCGGTCGCGCCGCTGACGGCGGAGGAGCTCGCGCGCTGGCGCGAGACGCTGCTGCAGTGGGACGGCTTCCTCACCTTCGTGGTCAAGGTCACCGGCGGCGACACGCGCGTCACCGAGCTGCGCGACGCGCTCTTCGGCATCCTGCTCGACGAGCGCTTCGCCCTGGTCGAGGCGCTCGCGAGCCCGGACGCGAGCGTCGACGATCCCGTGCGACCGCTCTTCCTGCGCACCTGGACTCGTCTCGCGCCGGTGCTGCGCGAGGTCGGCGACGCGCTGCCGGCGGAGCAGGCGATGCGCTACCTCTCGCTGGTGTCGGCCGGCGACGCGCTGCAGGCGCTCGACCAGCTCGGCCCGGAGTCGGGCGTCGAGATCTCGGCCGACGGGCTGCGCCGGCTCGCGCGCATCGTCGCGCCCGCGGCGACCGAGGACCCGCTCGCGCACGGCGTCGAGGTGGATCCGGCGCTGCGCGAGCTGTTCGGGTTCGGGCCGCCGCTGCCGGCGCCGGACGACAACCCGGACGTCGAGACCGAGCCGTCGCTCGACGGGGACGTGCCGGGTGCCTCGCCCAGCGCATCCGGGCCGGAGGCCGCGACTCCGCCGCCGGAGGAAGCCGCGCCCATGGCGGAGGACGCCGCGCCGACGCCGGCGCCCGACGCGGCCGCGCCCATGGCGGAGGACGTCGCGCCGACACCGGCGCCCGACGCGACCGCGCCCATGCCGGAGGATGCCGCGCCGACGCCGGCGCCCGACGCGGGCGCGCCCATGGCGGAGGACGTCGCGCCGACGCCGTCGGACGAGCCGTCCTTCACACGCTGGCTCTCGCTCGGCGGCGTCGCGTGGGCGGCGGATCTGCCCGACGCGGCGCCCGATCGCGAGGTCGTCAAGCGTCTGAACGCTTGGGCGCCGTCGCGCGACGACGTCGCCGAGTACGCGCCGCTCGCCAAGCAGCTCCTCGACTCGGTCACCACGTGGCTGCTCGCGCGGCACGACATCGACCCGGCGCACGCGCCGGTGTTCCGCGCGCTGGTGCCGGCGACGGCGTGGAAGGAGAGCTGCTGGCGGCAGTACGTGAAGCGCGGCGGCAAGCTCGCGACGCTCACGTCACCCGCCGGCGCGGTCGGCATCATGCAGGTGAACGTCGCGGTGTGGCGCGGCTTCTACGATCCGAGCGGGCTCAAGCGCGACATCGCGTACAACGCGCGCGCCGGCGGCGAGATCCTGAGCCGCTACTGGACCGACTACGCGGTCGCGCGCGGCGAGCTCGCGAAGGGCGGCGGCGTCGACGCGCTCGCGCGCGCGACCTACGCGGCCTACAACGGCGGTCCGGGCCAGCTCTCGCGCTACCGTCAGAAGGGGCGCCCGAAGCGCGAGCGGCTGGTGGATCAGGACTTCTTCGCCAAGTACCAGCGCACGAAGTCCGGCGACGCGCTCGCGGTGGTCGAGTGCTTCGGTGGGTGAGCGACGGTCGTGCGCGGCGTCGCGTGGCGAGCGTCGTGACGGCGGCTCAGCGGCGCCGCGCGACGAGACCGAGGTAGAGGAGACCGCCCACGACCAGCACGCCGACGGCGCGCAGGTACGCGCCGGGCGGGAACTGCACCGCGAGCACGAGGCACAGAACGAGGCCGACCACCGGCGTCCAGATCGGGGTGCGGAAGATGCCCGCGCCGGGCGACGGCTCGCGGCGCTTGATCCGCAGCAGCCCGACGTGCAGCACGGAGAACACGCACAGCAGGAGCAGGCTGGTCGTCTGCGCGAGGATCTGCACGCCGCCCGACAGCGCGAGCGAGACCGCGAGCGCGAACGCGACCAGCACCGCGACCCACGGCGTCGCGCGCACGGGGTGGATCCGCGCCAGCGCTGCCGGCAGCAGCCCCTCGCGCGCCATGCCGTAGGTGAGGCGCGACGCCATGATCAGGTTCAGCAGCCCGGTGTTGCAGATCGCGAACAGCGCGACGATCGAGAAGGCGCCACCCGGCGGCTCGATGCCGGCCGCGCGCAGCACGTCGAGCAGCGGCGCACTGGAGCTCGCGAGCTCGGCGACCGGCAGGGTGAGCAGCGCCGCGATCGTGATGCCGACGTAGACCAGGCACGACACGCCGATCGCCGTGAGGATCGCGCGCGGCAGCACGCGGCTCGCGTCGCGCACCTCCTCGGCGACGTTCGCCGTGTCCTCGAAGCCGATGTAGGCGTAGAAGGCGAGCGTCGCGCCGCTCAGCACGGCGGCGAGGCTCGCATCCGGCGTGACGCGCTCGACCTGCACCTCGACCGGCAGTCCGCTCGCAAACCAGAAGCCGGCGACGAGGACGAGCAGCAGCCCCGAGACCTCCGCGATCGTCAAGACCACGTTCACGTTCGACGACTCGCGGATGCCGCGAAAGCTGACGAAGCTCATGAGCGCGAGCAGCGCGACGCTGCCGAGCTGCGGCGGCACGGTGAAGAAGGGCTCGAGGTAGCCGGCGAACGCGAGCGAGACCGTCGCCGCCGACGAGATGCCGCTCGCGAGCACGAAGGTCCCGACCAGGAAGGCGACCAGCGGGTGCGCGAACGCGCGGCGCGCGTAGGCGGCGGCCCCGGCGGCGACCGGATGCCGCGAGCTCAGCTCGGCGTAGGTGAAGCCGGTGAACACGGCGAGCAGGGCCGCGACCCCGAAGGACAGCCAGGCCGCGGCTCCCGCGACGCCGACCACCTTGCCCACCAGGGCGTAGATCCCGGCCCCGAGGATGTCGCCGACCGCGTAGAGCGTGATCGCGAGGGGGCCGAGCGTGCGCGCGAGCTGGTGCTTGGGTTCCGCCACCGTCGCCGCGTTGCCACGTCGCGCCCGCTGCGGCAACCCGGGCGAAGAGAAAGTCCACGTCGCGGCGAGTTGACACCCGCTGGCGCTGAACTGAGAATCGCCCGCCAGAGGATGCGATGAGCGAGGACGACGACCGGACCGTCATGTCGGAGATGCCGCGCTGGACCGAGCCCGAGACGGGTCGGCTGCCGGTGCTGATCGTGCTCCGCGGCGCGCAGCTCGGGCGGCGCTACCTGCTCAACGAGAAGCGCTTCGTCCTCGGTCGTCGCGACGCGGTCGCGACCCTGATCATCCCGGGCGACCCCAAGATCAGCAGCCGGCACTGCGAGATCGAGCACGACGGCGACGGCGATCGCTGGGTGGTGCGCGACGCCGGCTCGACCAACGGCACGCACCTGAACGGCAAGCCGGTCGAGAGCGCCGAGCTCGCCGAGGGCGACAAGCTGCTGCTCGGCGACACGGTGCTCAAGTTCAGCTTCCACGACGAGGTCGAGAGCGAGTTCCACCACGAGGTGGACCGCCTGATGAACATCGACGAGCTGACCGGGCTCGTCGTGCTGCGGGTGTTCCGCGAGCGCTTCCACGTCCTGTTCGACGGCTGCGCGCGCGCGCGCCGATCGCTCGCGCTGCTGATGATGGACCTCGACGGGCTGAAGAAGATCAACGACACGCACGGCCACCAGGCCGGCGCGATGACGATCTCCGGCGTCGGCCACATGCTCGGCGAGCTGATCGGGAGCGCCGGAGAGGTCGCGCGCTTCGGCGGCGACGAGTTCATGGCCGCCTTCCCCGACCACGACCGGCAAGCCGGCGTCGCGCAGGGCGAGCGCATCCGTGCCGCGCTCGCGGCGCAGAAGTTCGCCTTCGGGGAGGCCCTGCTGCGGCCGACGATCAGCATCGGCGTCGCGGCCCTGCCGGAGGACGCGACCACGCCCGAGCGCCTGATCCGCGTCGCCGACGAGGCGCTCTACCGCGCCAAGGCCGCGGGTCGCGATCGCGTCAGCACCTGACCGGCGCGCACGGCGTCCGGCCGCGCTAATCCCGCCGCCGAGAAGTGCCGCTGTGCAAGCGCGATGGCGGATGATACCCGGGTAGGGGCTGTTTTTCTTCGGGAAGTGCACGATGAGTGAAGAGGCGGACGGTTCGCGGGGTGCTTCGGGCGCGATCGTGACGGGTGGCGGCGACGGGCGCGCCAAGCCCACAGCGCGGCGGACCAAGCAGGCGGCCCCTTCGGGGCGACGCCCGGCCAGCAAGGGGGCGAAGAAGCCGCCGGCGCCGGCCGCGCGCGCTGGCGGCAAGGCCGTACAGCCGGTCGAGCCGAGCGGCCCCGAGTTCTTTCTGAACCGCGAGCTCACCTGGCTCGAGTTCAACTGGCGCGTGCTCCACGAGGCCGAGGACAAGCGCGTGCCGCTGCTCGAGCGCGTCAAGTTCCTCGCCATCGTCAGCTCGAACCTCGACGAGTTCTTCATGAAGCGCATCGGCGGCCTGAAGCAGCAGGTCGCCGCCGGCGTGCGCGAGACGACGATCGACGGCCGCACGCCCCAGCAGCAGATCGTCGAGTGCTACCGCGTCGTCGCCGCACTCGACGCGCGTCGCCAGGAGCTGTTCACCGACCTCGTGCACCGGCTGCGCAAGCACGACATCCACCTGACCGACGTCAAGCACCTCGAGCAGAAGGACCGCACGCTGCTGCGCGAGTACTACCTGAAGAACGTGTACCCGCTGGTGACGCCGCAGGCGATGGACCCGGCGCACCCGTTCCCGTTCGTGTCGAACCTGTCGCTGAACCTGCTGGTCACGGTACGCTACCCGAAGGACCCGCAGATCTCGCTCGCGCGGGTGAAGGTCCCGGTCGGCGCCGGCATCCCGCGCCTGGTGCGCGTCGGCGACCGCAACGTCTTCGTGCCGCTCGAGGACGTCATGCAGGACAACCTCGACCTGCTGTTCCCGGGCATGGAGATCGAGAGCAGCGAGCTCTTCCGCGTCACGCGCAACGCCAACACCGAGCGCGACGAGGAGGACGCGGACGACCTGGTCGACATGATCGAGAACGAGCTGCGCGACCGGAAGTTCGCGCCGATCGTCCGGCTCGAGATCGGCAAGGGAATGTCGCCCATGCACCGCGGCATGCTCGCCTCCGAGCTCGGGCTGCAGGAGGAGGGCGACGTCGTCGAGGTGTCTGGACGGCTCGGGCTCGCGAGCCTGATGGAGCTCGCGTCGCTCGACGTGCCGGCGCTGCGCGATCCCAAGCACCACCCGATCGACAACCCGGAGCTGACGCGCGGACGGAACGTCTTCCACGTGATCCGCGACGCCGGAGCGATCCTGCTGCAGCACCCGTACGAGTCGTTCGCCTCCTCGGTGGAGCGCGTCCTCGCGGAGGCGGCCGAGGATCCCAAGGTCCGCGCGATCAAGATGACGCTCTACCGCACGTCCTCGGACTCGCAGGTGATCGAGCACCTCATCACCGCGGCGACCAACGGCAAGCAGGTCGCGGTGGTGATCGAGCTCAAGGCGCGCTTCGACGAGAACGCCAATCTCCAGTGGGCGAACCGGATGGAAGAGGCCGGCATCCACGTCACCTACGGCGTCGTCGGCTTGAAGACCCACTGCAAGGTGATCCTCGTCGTGCGGCAGGACTACACGGGGCTCCGCCGCTACAGCCACGTCGGGACCGGCAACTACCACGCCGGCACCGCGCGCATCTACTCGGACGTGGGCTTGCTGACCAGCAACGACGACATCGGGCAGGACCTGACCGAGCTCTTCAACTACTTGACGACCGGCTACAAGCCGAAGCGAAGCTACAAGAAGCTCCTCGTCGCTCCGACCGGCGTCAAGCAGGGGCTGATCGAGCGCATCCAGCGCGAGGTCGGCCTCCAGCAGGCGGGGCAGCAGGGCCACATCCAGTTCAAGATGAACGCGCTCGACGACGTCGACGTGATCCGCGCGCTCTACCGCGCCGCGAAGGCGGGCGTGAAGATCGACCTGATCGTGCGCGACACCTGCGAGCTGCGTCCGGGTTTGCCGGGCCTCTCGGAGAACGTCCGCGTGATCAGCGTCGTCGGCCGCTTCCTCGAGCACTCGCGCATCTACCACTTCCGCAACGCCGGCACGCCCGAGTACCTCATCGGGTCGGCCGACTGCATGAAGCGCAACCTCGAGAGCCGCGTCGAGGTGCTGACGCCGGTCGAGGACCCGCGCCTGCAGAAGGAGCTTCGCCAGATCCTCGACCTGCACCTCGCCGACCAGCGCAACGCCTGGGAGATGGCGAGCGACGGCACCTACGTGCAGCGCCGCAAGCCCGGCGTCGAGACGGGCTCGCAGGAGCAGCTCATCGAGCGCGCCGAGCGCCGCCAGCGCGACGCCTCGCGGCTGAAGAAGCGGCGTCCGAAGGGCATCGCGCGCCGGCTCGCGGCCGACACGCCGCCCGACCTCTTCCCGTCGCGGTGATTCCACCCCGAGCCCGGCGCTGCGCCGAGCTCGGGGCGGAGCGGCTCGACCGGCTACTCCGGGGTGCTCGCGAGTTCCTCGTACGGCCGGCACGGCTGCGCGCGTAGTGCAAAGCATTCCGGCAGCGGCGTCGGCGCCTCGAGCCCCGGCACCACCGGCAGCACCACCCGCGACGCGACCGCGCCGCCGCGGCCGATCGTGTTGACGACCTCGCCGTCGGGCTCGAGCACGCGGAACTTCCACAGCACGCGGTCGCCGCCGGGCGACGCGATCGCGATGCGGATGCGCGAGCCGGCGCGGAACGCGTGCGCGAACGGGAACAGCTCGACGCGCGCCAGGGTCAGCTCGCCCGGGGGCAGCGGTGCAGCGTCCGCCTCCAGGTGCGTCTGCACCGGGCGCAGCACGGTCGACACGTCCGGGTCGATCGCGCGGTGGCTCGCGCGCAGCCAGCCGTTCTGCACGTAGGTCTCCTGGCCGTCGGGCCGGATCTCGCTCAAGGTCACCTGCAGGTCGGTGTCGGCGGCCGTCGAGCCGAGCCACAAGTCGATGCTCCCGGAGCCGACCATGACCACGTCCTGTCCGAGCGGCTCGCTCGCGTACGCGAGCGCCTTACCGGGTACCAGCGGCAGCCAGTCCCAGGCCGGGTTCGCGCGCCACACCTCGTCGCTCGGGCCGTGTAGCGACGTCACCTGTGACGCCGACGGATCGAAGACGAACGAGTCGGCGCCGGCCTCAGCCGGTGGCTCGGGGGCGAGCTGCCCGTTCGCGTCGAAGTACCAGGCGGTCGGGTCGAGGCCGGGTACCGGCCAGGCGTCGAAGCTCGCCTCGAAGCCGGGTCCGGGCGCGCCCGGTGCCACCGCGGCGCCGTTGTCGAACAGCACGCGGACGGCGGGCTCGCTCTCCCAGCGCGCGCGCGCCTCCTCCACGGTCGAGACGTCGGTGAAGCGCTCGGGCTCGAGCGTCAGCTCGGCGTCGGTCTGCCAGAGCGCGTCGTTCAGCACCCCGACGATCACCGGCGCGATCGGCGAGCGGCGCGGCACGCGGCGCGCGACGTAGATGTCGAGGAACTCCATCCAGCGCGAGAAGATCGCCGGCGTGAACGGCTCGGTGTGCGCGCCGTTGGTCATCGTGAAGTGGACGTTCTCGGTGCCGGTGAAGCGATCGAGCATGGTCGCGAAGTACGGCCCGGTCTGCTCGTCCTGCCAGGCGCCGGCGAGGAAGATCGGCACCTCGATGCGCTGCACGAAGGTCGCCGGCGTCACCGGGTCGGCGATCTCGGCGCGATAGAAGTTGTTCTCCTCGATCATCTGGAAGATGTCGGGCGACTGGCCGCGCAGCTGCTGGTTCTCGATGCAGACCTCGTCGCCCGCCTCGATGCGGCGCCGGGCCCAGCCCTGGCCGCCGGGCTGCGCGTCGCGCTCGCGGCCCTCGGCCCAGTCGGTGGCGAAGCCGTTGTTCAGGATGCCGCCGGGGTAGAGGACGCCGCGGCCGGTGTCCGCGATGACCGACAGCGGTGTGATCGCCGACAGGCCCGGCGGTGCGAGCTGCGCGACGAAGAGCTGGCTGATGCCGGGGTAGGAGAGCCCGATCATGCCGACCTGGCCGTGCAGCACCCACGGCTGCGCCGCGACCACCTCGACCACGTCGTAGCCGTCGGTGCTCTGCAGCATCTCGAAGAACTGGAAGGCGCCGCCCGAGCAGCCCGTACCGCGCATGTTGACGCCGACCACGGCGTAGCCGAGTGCCGCCGCGAGCGCCGAGCTGGGCTGCGGGCTGTTGGGATCGGCCGGCGTGTAGCCGGAGTACTCGACCACGGTCGGGTAGGGCCCGGCCTCGACAGGGCCGGGGAGGATCACGTTCACCGCCAGCAGCGTGCCGTCGCGGGTCTCGATGTACTGGTAGCCGGCGTCGAGCGTCTGGGCGGCGTAGAACGCGTGGTCCGGGGCGTCCTCGGGGTTGGTCACGCGGAGCGGCTCGCTGACCGCGGTCTCGGCGCCGAGCGGCGACGCGACGACGTAGCCGTCGCCCGCCGGGACGTCGCGGAAGATCAGCGTGCCCTGGGCGTCGGCCTCGGCGCTCTGCACCACGTCGCCGTCCGCCGCGAGCAGGCGGAGCGCCTGCCCGGGATCCGCGTCGACGACGTACACCTGCTGGACGCTGCCGCGCGCCGCGTAGCTCGCGGGGACCGTCGGCTCGCCCGGCGGGACCGGGCTGCCGGAGCTCGAGTCGCCGCAGCTTGTCGCGAGCGCGAGCAGCGAGAGCCCGACGAGCAGGCGGATGGCACGTTGATCGAGACGCGAGGTTGAGGTCATCGAGGCTCCCGTTGGCGAAGAGTCGGTGGACGAAAAGGGGTGACCGTACGGTGCGGTCGGGAAAGCTGTCAACGCGCAAAACCCACGCGCAAAACCAACGCGCAAAACCGGCGAGCAGTACGGGAGCGCAAAACCCGACCGGTTCGCGAAAACCCGATGGAATCCTGACGCGGAACCCTGCTATGGCACATCGGGCGAGCGCTTGACCATCGTTCGTCGCTCTCGGGAGGGCATGTGACCAAGAACGGGCTCCTCGTCGCGGACAGCGACATGCACATCTTCGAGCCGGCGGACCTGTGGCAGCGCTACATCGATCCCGCCTGGCGGCACGTCGCGCCGGCCGGCCTCAGCGAGATGCAGCGGGACATGCGCGTCAAGGTGAAGTCGCACGTCCTGCTGAAGCTCGGCACCGTCCGGCCGCAGGCCGACCGCACGGCGTGGAAGGCCGAGCACCGATCCGCCTACGCCGACCCCGAGGCCGAGGGCTGGAGCCCGGCGTCGCAGGCGCGCGCGATGGACGCAGAAGGCCTCGACCTCGCGGTGATGTTCCCGACCCGCGGCCTCTTCGTCCTCGGCCTCGATCTTCCCGAGATCATGGGCCCGGACGGGCTCGAGCCCGCCTTCGCGAGCGCGATCGCGCGGGGCTACAACGACTGGCTGCACGACTTCTGCTCGGGCCACCCCGGACGCTTCTTCGGCGCCGCGATGGTCGCGCCGCACGACGTCGCGGGGGCCGTCGCGGAGACGCGCCGCGCGGTGACCGAGCTCGGCTTCAAGTCGATCTTCCTGTCGCCGGGCGTCGTCGGCCGCCGCCAGTGGCACGACCGGATCTACGATCCGCTCTGGGCCGAGTGCGAGCGCCTGAACGTGCCGGTCGCCTTCCACGGCGGCGGGCAGAACTACCTCAAGCCCGACTTCTCGCTCGAGATCTTCGACCGCCTGATGATGTGGCACACGTTCTCGCAGCCGCTCGGGATCATGGCGGTCGCGGTGAGCTTGACGGCGGGCGGCGTGCTCGAGCGCTTCCCGAAGCTGCGGGTCGCGCTGCTCGAGGGCAACTGCGCGTGGGCGCCGTGGCTCTTCTACCGTCTCGACGAGCACTACGAGTGGCTCGGCAAGATGGAGGCGCCCGACCTGACGATGAAGCCGTCGGAGTACTTTCTCCGCAACTGCTACCTGTCGGTCGAGGCCGACGAGGAGCTCGTCAAGCAATACGTCGAGCACTTCGGCGACGACAACCTGGTGTTCTCGACCGACTACCCGCACGCCGACTCGAAGTACCCGCGCGCGGTCGAGAGCTTCCTCACGCTGCCGCTTTCGGCGGCGTCGCAGAAGAAGATCCTGTGGGACAACTGGAGCCGCCTGTACGACATCCCCGCTCCGGCCGCGTCCGCGGCACGTCGATCGAACGGCTAGCGAGGCGATCCGTAACTGCGATAGTGAGAAGCGAGGCCGGAGGGCTTGGCCCGAGGCCGAGGTCCATCGGAGGAGCGGAGCCGTCGCGCGATGCGCGACGGCGAGCACCGCACGGGGACGAAATGGAGAAAGGCCGGAGGGCTTGGCCCGAGGCCGAGGTCCATCGGAGGAGCGGAGCCGTCGCGCGATGCGCGACGGCGAGCACCGCACGGGGACGAAATGGAGACAATTCATGCAGGCCGATGATCTGATCCTCGTCAGCGTCGACGACCACGTCGTCGAGCCGCCGGGCATGTTCGAGCGGCACCTCTCGGTGCAGCACAAGGCGCTCGCGCCGAAGGTGGTGCGCAAGAAGGACGGCAGCGACGTCTGGTGGTTCAACGGCAACCAGATCCCGAACATCGCGCTGAACGCCGTCGTCGGGCGTCCGCCCGAGGAGTACGGCATGGAGCCGACCTCCTACGAGCAGCTCCGCCCCGGCTGCTACGACGTCCACGCGCGCATCCAGGACATGAACGCGAACGGCGTGCTCGCGTCGATGTGCTTCCCGTCGTTCCCCGGCTTCACCGGCATGAAGTTCGCGGAGCTCGCCGACAAGAACCTCGCCGCGGTGATGCTGCGCGCCTACAACGACTGGCACATCGACGAATGGTGCGGCTCCTACCCCGGCCGCTTCATCCCGATGGCGCTGCCGATCATGTGGGATCCGAGCCTGATGGCGGAGGAGGTGCGGCGCGTCGCGAAGAAGGGCTGCCACGTGCTGAGCTTCACCGAGAGCCCTGAGCGCCTGAACTTCCCGAGCTTCCACTCCGAGCACTGGGATCCGCTGTGGAAGGCGCTGAGCGACGAGGGCACGGTGCTCGCGGTGCACATCGGCTCGGGCGCCGGCATGCAGTTCAACTCGATGGACGCGCCGGTCGACGTGATGATCACGACGACGCCGATGAAGATCGTCGACTTCGCCGCCGACATCCTGTGGTCGCGGGTGCTGAAGAGCTTCCCGAAGCTGCGCGTCGCGCTGTCCGAGGGCGGCATCGGCTGGATCCCGTACTTCCTCGAGCGCGCCGACTACGTCCACGCGCACCACCACGCGTGGACGCACCAGGACTTCAAGGGCCGGAAGCCGAGCGAGGTGTGGCGCGAGCACATGATCACGTGCTTCATCGACGACGCGATCGGCGTGCAGAACCGTCACGCGGTCGGCATCGACACCATCACCTGGGAGTGCGACTACCCGCACTCGGACACGACCTGGCCGAACTCGCCCGAGATCCTGATGAAGAGCCTCGCCGGCGTTCCCGACGCGGACGTCGCCAAGATCACGCACGAGAACGCGCTGCGCATCTTCCGGCTCGACGCGTTCAAGCACCGCCCGAAGGAGAAGTGCACCGCGAAGGCGCTGCGCGCCGAGTCGCCGAACGTCGACCTCGCGATGAAGAGCGTGCGCGGCAGCAAGCCGCCGACGGAGGGCGAGGAGCTGCGTCCGGTGACGACCGCCGACGTCATGAAGCAGCTCGCCGGCGCGTTCGCGGTGCCGGTCGAGCCGTAGGCGTCACGCTCAGCGTTCCCGAGCGGATGACGACGGGCCGGCGAGGAAGACGATCCCGAAGTCGCCGACCACCCGGTACCCGAGCGAAAGATAGGCGCGGCGCGCGTACACGTTCTCGCGTCCGGTGAACAGGATCGAGCGGGTCGCGCCGGCGGCACGCGCGTGCAGCAGCGAGCCCGCGACGACCGCGCGCGCGTGGCCGCGTCCGCGCAGCTCGGGCGGCGTGAACACCCCGCCCACCTGTACGCAGTCGGGCAGGCGTGCGTTGAACGCCGAGAACGCGAGCGGCTCTCCCGACGCTTCGAGCAGGAAGCAGCCGTCGTCGCGCAGCATCGGCTCCATCTCGGCGGCGCTGCTCGCGTCGACGTCGGGGTCGTCGGCCGGGTGACCGAGCAGCTCGATGCGGTACGCGCTGCGCCAGCGCGCGATCCGCGGCAGGTCGTGGGCTCCGGCGACGCGCACCTGCACTTCGCCACGCGCGAGGGGCGCCGGTACGACGAGCCGCGCAAGGTCGAGCGCGAAGAGGTCGTCGTGGCTCACGAAGCGGGCGTCCTGCCCGGCGAGCCCGAGTGCGTCCTGTGCCGCGACCACCTGGCCCCACGGGCCGAGCAGCCCCGCGAGCGGACGGCCCGACACCGCGACCGCGTGCCGCGCGACCGCGGCGAGCGCGCGCGGCGCCTGCAGCAGCAGGTTGGCGTTCCAGAAGTGCGCCGCGACGCCGACCAGCGCTTCACCGTCGAACGCTCCGGCCCACGTTCCCTCGAACGTTCCGCCGCGATCGACGAGCCCGCTCCTGCGCAGGTTCGAGCGCAGGATCATCGACGCGTCCGCGTGGCGCGCGAGGAAGGCCTCGACGGTCGGCTCGTCGCCGGTCTCGAGGGTACGCGCGCGGATCATCCGATCACTCTTTGCGGACGTGCCGCGTCCGGTCCAGACGGACGTTTCCACGCGGCGAGCCGGAGGTGGATCACGACGACGAGGCGGGACGTGCCCGCCAGGGACCTCGCGCGACCCGGTGCAGGACGCGCAGGAAAGCTACGACGACGCCAGGGCGAGCGTCGCGGCCCGCCAGGCGTTCCGCGCCGCTGGCGGCAGGGCGACCCCATCCCTCGAGCGCTGGCGCGCGGTGACGGGTGGTGGGCTGCGGTCTCCGGCCGCGGCGTGCCACAGGCCCGGCGCGCGGACCCACCGGCCCTGCGTGCGCTCGCGCAGCTGCGACCACACCTTCGCCGGGTCGGGCGCGAAGACGCTCGCCGGCTCACCCGGCGTGACGCTCCAGTCGCCGCGCGCGATCTCGTCGTCGAGCTGCTGCGGCCCCCAGCCGGCGTAGCCGACGTAGGCGCGGAAGCGTCGCGCTGCGCTCGCGTCGCGCGACAGCTCGCGCAGCACGTCGAGGCTCGAGGTGATGAACACGTCGTCCAGCACGCGCGCCGACGCTTCGGGCGGCGCGCTCGCGCGGATCAGCAGGATCATCCGGTCGCGCGCCACCGGCCCGCCGACGTAGGCGAGGTCGCTGCGCCCGCTCAGCTCCGAGACGTCCGGCAAGAGCGACGAGAGCGGGACGTCGGTGGGGCGGTTGATGACGACGCCGAGAGCGCCGTCGCGCTCGTACTCGAGCAGCAGGATGACCGCCTGGCGAAAGTTCGGGTCGACCAGGCCGTCGCTCGCGACCAGCAGCTTGCCGCGTCCGAGCTCGGGGCGCGTCGCGGCGGCGTCGGTGCTCGCGAGAGCGAGCAGGAGGACTGCGAGGAGCGGCGTTCGCGTCAACGCACCGTGCCCGACCCTCACTGGAGATCGCATCCCCTCGCTCCCTCGCGGCTGACGGTACGCCGGGTCGCCTGTCCTCGCAAGAGCGATCCATCAGCATCCAGAGCGACACCTCGCGCGACACCTCGCGAGAGCGCCCCTTGTCAGCGCGGGGCGTGACGGCGACAATCGCCGCCGTGGCGAAGACGACGAAGGTTGCGGCGACGAAGCTCTACCGGGTCCGGTTCCTGAACGAGGGGCGCATCTTCGAGCTGTACGCGCGCGAGGTCGGGCAGGGCATGCTGTTCGGCTTCGTCGAGATCGCGGACCTCGTCTGGGGCAGCAAGTCCGAGGTGATCATCGATCCCGGCGAGCAGGAGCTGCGCAACGAGTTCAACGGCGTGAACCGGCTGCACGTGCCGATGCACGCGATGGTGCGCATCGACGAGGTCGAGAAGGGCGGCAGCGCGAAGATCATCCCGCTGCCGAGCGCGTCGGCGAAGCCGCCGGCCTCGCCCGTCCCGATCTACGCACCGGGCGGCACGCCGCCCGTCAAGCCGCGCTAGCCGCCGCCGCGCTCGCGGACGAGATAGCGCACGCCCGCCGGCGCTCCGGCGGGCGCTTCGGCGGCGCGCATGCCGACCTTCTCGAGAACGCGTCGGGAGGCGACGTTCGGTGCGTCGATGCCGCCGAACACGCGCGGCAGGCCGACCTCGTCGAGGGCGTGTCGCAGCACGGCGGCGGCCGCCTCGGTCGCGAGCCCGTCGCCCCAGCGCGACGGCGCCACGCTGTAGAGGATCTCGACCTCGGCGGTGCCGTCGATCGGGCGGAGCCCGCAGAAGCCGAGCAGCGTCCCGCCGGCGTCGCGCAGGACCCAGAGCCCGTAGCCGGCGCGCGCGAAGCTCTCGTCGCTCGCGGCCAGCACCGCCTGCACCGTCTCGGCCGACACCGCCTCGTCGTCCCAGAGGTAGCGACGCACGTCTGGCTCGTTCCAGTGGGCGTGCAGCCCCGCGAGGTCAGCCGGACCCATCCGGTGGAAGTGCAGCCGGCCGCCGCGCGGCTCGTTCGCCATGCGGGCCACGAAGCACGTCCGACGCGAAACCACCAGCGCGCGCGGCCCGCTCGACGGCGCGGCGTCGATTGTTCCCCGCCCCGTGCGGGGCTAAGCAGGGACGAGGAGGATTCCAGATGAGATGGGTGGTCGCGATCGCTCTCGCGTGTACGATGATGCTCGGGCTCGGGGGGAGCGCCTCGGCGAAGAAGGTTCCGTGCAAGAAGATCAAGGAGGCCGTGGCGAGCGGCAAGACCGCGGACCAGGTCGCCGCAGAGCTCGGGACGCGCGTGAAGCGGGTCGAGGCGTGTCTCTCGGGCAAGAACAAGAAGAAGGGCGAGGCTGCGGCGGGCACGGCGGCGCCGGCGGGGGCCGAGACGGACGACGACGAGGACGCCGAGGACTAGGCATTCGCCCTCGTGTGCTATCAATCGCCGCCGTGTCGACCTTCGATCCTGCGGCCTTTGGGGTGATCTCGCGGCGGTTGAGCGTAGCGCCGCCGCGGGACGCGGCTCTTCGTGTCGTGCGGGCGCTGCTGCTCGCGCTCGTCTTCTTGCCGGGCCCGGCGAGTGCCGCGCCCTTCGGGCTCGACGACGTCGCGCAGAAGGCGCAGGAGCTGGCTGCCGGCGCCTTTCAGGATCCGCGCGGCAAGGTCCCCGACTGGCTCCTGCAGATCGACTACGACCAGTGGCGCGACATCCGCTTCCGTCCGGACAGCGCTCTGTGGCGGGACCGGGGCTCGGCGTTCCAGGTGCAGTTCTTCCACGCCGGGCTGTTCTACGACCGCCCGGTGCGGATCAACGTGGTGGGCGCGAAGGGCGTCGAGCCGGTGCCGTTCACGCCGACCCTGTTCGACTACGGCAAGAACAAGTTCGCGAGCCAGGTGCCGCAGGATCTCGGCTTCGCCGGCTTCCGCATCCACTACCCGATCAAGACGCCGAAGTACCACGACGAGGTGATCGTCTTCCTCGGCGCGTCGTACTTCCGGGCGCTCGGCAAGAACGACGTCTTCGGCCTGTCCGCGCGTGGGCTCGCCATCGACACCGCCGAGTCCAGCGGTGAGGAGTTCCCCTACTTCAAGGAGTTCTGGCTCGTCGAACCGGCGAAGGGTGCAAAGGAGATGGTGCTGTACGCGCTGCTCGACAGCCCGAGCGTCGCCGGCGCATATCGCTTCGCGATCCGGCCGGGCGTGTCGACCGAGGTCGACGTCGAGGCGCGCCTCTATCTCCGGCGCGAGGTCGAGAAGCTCGGCCTCGCCCCGCTCACCAGCATGTTCTTCCACGGCGAGAACACGCTGCGCGAGGTGGTGGACTTCCGCCCCGAGGTGCACGACTCCGACGGCCTCCTCGTGCAGACCGGCACCGGGGAGTGGATCTGGCGCCCGCTCGAGAACCCGCGCGCGCTGCACGTGTCGAGCCTCCAGATGGAGAACCCGAAGGGCTTCGGGCTCATCCAGCGCGACCGCGACTTCGCCAGCTACGAGGACCTCGAGGCGCGCTCGGAGCTGCGGCCGAGCGCGTGGGTCGCGCCGAAGGGTGACTGGGGCAAGGGGCGCGTCGAGCTGATCGAGATCCCGACCAAGTCGGACGTCAATGACAACATCGTTGCCTTCTGGGTGCCGGCCGAGTCGCCGAAGCCGGGTGCGCCCTTCGCGCTCGCCTACACGATGTCGTGGTACGGCGACGACACGAAGCGCCCGCCGGCGGGACGCGTGGTCGCGACGCGGCGCGACTTCGGCACCTACGCGGACGCGCATCGCTTCGTCGTCGACTTCGACGGCGCCAGGCTGCGCAAGCTTCCGCCCGAGACGGTGCTGCGCGCGGTGGTGAGCATCGCCGGCGGCGACGACGCGGCGAAGCTCCTCGAGCAGCAAGTGCAGAAGAACCCGGTGACGGGCGGCTGGCGGCTCACCTTCCAGGTTCGTCCGAACCACAAGGGGCCGATCGACGTGCGCGCCTTTCTCGACAACGGCGGCGAGACGCTCACCGAGACCTGGTCGTACGTGATCCTGCCGTGAGCGCGGAAGGGGATGCGCCCGCACGCACGGCGACGATGCCGGGCGTCGCGAGCGTCGCGGCCGGCGGCGGCGCCGCGCCGGTGCTGTTCGAGGTTCCGGCCGACCGGCTGCTGCAGGACTGGCAAGGCGCGCACGCTCAGGCGCTCGCCTACCTGGGCGCGCTCGGTCTCGGCGACGACGAGCGCGCCGCGCTCGCGAGCGCGGCCGTGCGCCGCGCGCTGGCGGCGCAGCCCTGGACGTCGGCGAGCCACGCCGGCGTCGAGACGCGCCGCGCGCTCGAGGAGCTGCTCGAGGAGCGCGCCGCCAACCGCGCTGCGTGGGCGCCCGAGACCGATCCGTTTCTCGCCTGGCGCGTGGAGGCAGGCTTCGCACCTCCGGCGGGCGACGCGAACGCGACGGCTCGTGCGGCGGGCGACGCGAACGCGACGGCTCGTGCCGGCGCTGCGCTTCCGGTGCGCGACGGCGTGCTGTGGTCGATGCCGTCGCTGCTGCGCGGCGCGATGGTCCCGGTCGAGATGGAGCGGCGCTTCTTCCGCCGGCGGCTGAAGCGGGCCGGCGAGCGTCGAGCGGGCCGCGCCGAGCCGCGCTTCGGCGCGGAGCTGCGTCGACAGCGCCGTCTGCTGCCGTGGCCGCGGGTCGCCGCGCGCCGCCGGCTGCTGCTGATGTTCCTCGTCCTGATCCCGTCGGTGATCGCGAGCGGGTTCATGGTCAACGTGCTCCCGGACCAGGGCAAGACGCCGGTCGAGGTCGGGATCGTGCTGCTGTTCGGTGCGCTCTTCGGCTGGATCTCGATCGGCTTCTGGACGGCGACACTCGGCTTCTTCACCCTGCTCCGCCGCGACCGTTTCGCGATCAGCAGCGCGATCGCCGACGAGCCCGAGGCGAAGATCGCGCCCGAGGCGCGCACCGCGATCGTGATGCCGATCTGCGAGGAGCCGGTCGAGCGCGTGTTCGCCGGGCTGAAGGCGATCCATCGCTCGCTCGAGCGCGCGGGCGTGCTCGAGCACTTTCACTTCTTCATCCTGAGCGACACGCAGACCGTCGAGACGGCGGCACGCGAGGAGGCGGCGTGGGCCGCGTGGTGCCGCGACGAGGCGGCCTTCGACCACGTCTTCTACCGTCGGCGCAAGGTGCGCCTGAAGCGCAAGAGCGGCAACGTCGCGGACTTCTGCCGGCGCTGGGGCCGCAAGTACCGCTACATGATCATGCTCGACGCCGACAGCATCATGTCGGGCAAGACGCTCGCGAGCATGGTGCGGATGATGGAGCGGAGCCCCAAGGTCGGGCTCATCCAGACCGTGCCGACGGCCGTCAATCGGCGCTCGCTGCTGGCGCGCGTGCAGCAGTTCGCGAGCCGCGTCTACGGTCCGATGTTCGCAGCCGGCCTGCACTTCTGGCAGCTCGGCGACGGCCAGTACTGGGGCCACAACGCGATCATCCGCATCGCACCCTTCATGCAGTACTGCGGGCTCGCCCGGCTTCCCGGCAAGCCGCCGCTCGGCGGCGAGATCATGAGCCACGACTTCGTCGAGGCGTCGCTGCTCGGCCGCGCCGGCTGGGAGCTGTGGCTCGCGTTCGACTTGCCCGAGTCCTACGAGGAGGTGCCCTCGACCTTGCTCGAGGAGATGGGTCGCGACCGTCGCTGGTGCCAGGGCAACCTGCAGCACCTGCGCCTGCTGTTCAGCGAGGGGCTGTTCGGCGCGCACCGGGCGCTGTTCATCAACGGCGTGCTGTCGTACGTCTCGGCGGGCCTCTGGTTCGCGTTCCTGATCCTCAGCACGGTCGAGGCGATCCAGATCGTCCTGCGCGAGCCCGACTACTTCCCCGACGGGCCGAGCCTCTTTCCCGACTGGCCGATCTGGCGCCCGGACTGGGCCATCGCGCTGATGGCGGTGACCGCGGCGATCCTCTTCCTGCCGAAGCTGCTGAGCGTCGTCCTGCTGGTCGTGAAGCGCGGTGGCACGCGCCCGTTCGGCGGCGTCGTGCGGCTCACCGCGAGCATCGTCTTCGAGACGCTGCTCGGCAGCCTGCTCGCTCCGATCCGAATGGTCTTTCACACCCGCTTCGTGATCCAGAACCTGCTCGGCCGGACCGTGTCGTGGAACTCGCAGGGACGCGACGACAACCAGACCGGGTGGGGCGAAGCGTTCCGCCGCCACGCGCTCGACACCGCGTTCGCGACCGTCTGGGGCCTCGGGCTGTACTGGCTGAACCCCGACTACTTCTGGTGGGTGACGCCGATCATCGGCGCGCTGCTGGTGTCGATCCCGCTGTCGGTGCTGTCGAGCCGGGTGAGCCTCGGCGACGGCGCGCGCAAGCTGGGCCTCTTCTTGATCCCCGAGGAGACCACGCCGCCGCAGGAGCTGCGCGACCTCGAGTCCCTGCACGACGCGGAGGAGGCGGCGCGTGCTGCGCTCCCGCCGGCCGAGCGCAACGGGCTCGTGCGCGCGGTGGTCGACCCGTACGTGAACGCGCTGCACCGCGCCCTGCTGCGTCGCGCGCGCCGTGTGCGGCCCGAGATCCGCGCGACGCGCGACGCGCTCGTCGAGCGCTTCCTGCGCGAGGGAGCGGGTGCGCTGACGCCGCGCGAGCAGCGCATCGTGTTCGGTGACCCGAACGCGGTGGACCAGATCCACGCGGCACTGTGGCAGGTCGCGGGGCGCGCGCCGGTGAGCGGTCGCTCGGGGAGCTGAGCCGGTGCGACGCGACCCTTCGCGGTGCGAGCCCGCTTCGGGCTCCACGGCCTACTGGGACTCCGTCGTCCGCCAGAGCGGCGGTGCGGAGCCGCCGCTCTGGCGCGTGCACGCCGATCGCGCGACGAGTGACCTGCTCGCGCGCTGGCTGCCCGACGGGTGCGTCGCGCGCATCCTGAAGACCGACCTCTACGACGAGACGTGCACCGCAGGGCTGGTCCCGCTGCTCGCGTCGCGGGCACGGCTTGCGATCGGCATCGACGTCTCGCCGCTCGTCGCGGCGACGGCGGTGCGCCGGAGCGGCGTGCGCGCCGCCGCATGCGACGTCCGGCAGCTGCCGTTTCGCGCCGACAGCTTCGACGTCGTCGTGTCGAACTCGACGCTCGACCACTTCGCGCGCCACGACGACATCGCCGCCGCGCTGCGCGAGATCGAGCGCGTGCTCACGGCGGACGGCTTCCTCGTCGTCACGCTCGACAACCCGGGTCATCCGCTGGTGCGCGTGCGCAACGCGCTCGCGCCGCTGCTGCAGCGCATCGGCGTGGTGCCGTACCTCGTCGGCGCGACGCACGGACGCCGCGGCCTGCACGCGGCGCTCGTCGACTGCGGCTTCGAGCCGATCGAGCTGACGGCGGTCCACCACCTGCCGCGGCTCGCGCTGGTCGCCCTGCAGCGCCTCGCCGGCACCCGTCCACTCGCGGGGGCGTTGCGCGCCGCCGGTGCGGTGGAGGAGCTCGGACGCCTGCCGACGCGCTGGTGGACCGGACAGTACGTCGCGGCACTCGCCCGGCCACGCCGCGCGGCGCGCGCCGCCTCCGGTGCTGCGGCGTGAGCCTCGTGCTCGCACCGCCCGCGACGCAGCCGACGCTCGCGGCCCTCGCGTCGCGCGTGCGCGCGTCGTACGCCGACGCCGGCTTTCGCGGCGTGTGGTTCGGTGCGCTCGGCGCCACCTGCTACCGGCGGCTGCTGGTTCTCGAGCGCCGGCTCGGCGCGGTCCCACCCGGGCCGGCGGACGAGATCGCGGTGCGGATCGTGGAGCTCGACGATGCGCACGCGTACCGTGCGTTGCGGCCCGAGCTGCCGGCCGACGAGTTCGTCCGTCGCCGCGCGAGCGGTGCGGTCTGCTTCGCAGCGCTCGCCGAGGGGCGGGTCGTCGGTGCGACGTGGGCGCAGGTCGGCGGCGGCTGGTGTGCCTACCTCGAGCGCGCGATCGCGCTGCGCGACGACGAGGCCTACCTGTTCGACACCCTGGTCGATCCGTCGCTGCGCGGTCGGCGCATCGCGCCCGCGATCGCGCGCGCGCAGATGCGCGCGCTCGCCGGGCGTGGCGTCGGGCGCCTCGTCGCGACCGTGCTGCCCGAGAACCGCGCCAGCCTGCGGGCGCGTGCGCGCAGCGGATTCGTCGTCTGCGGACGCGTCGGCTGGTTCGGCATCGGGCGGCACCGGCATCACTTCGCGCGCGGGCTCGCGGCTCCGGGAGATGCGTGCTGATGCACGCGCTCGAGCTCGACTCCGCGGTGCCGTATCGCGAGCTGCGCGATCCCCCGCTCGACGCGCGGCTGCGTGCCCTCGTTCTCGAATGCTTCGCGGCGCAGCGCCGCGTCGCGACGGCGGCCGGCGCGCTCTCGGCGGGGGCGCCGCACGACCTCGCCCGTGCCGCGGCGGCGACCTCGCCCGAGAGGCTGGACGGCATCCTCGCGAGCGGGCAGCGCGTCGCCGGCATCGCGAGCGAGCGCGAGATCGCGACCGCGATCCCGTTCAACGTGCGCAACGTGCAGGGCATCGTCCGCAGCCGCACCGTCGCGGCCGAGCGGCGCCGGCTCGACCGCGAGCTCGGACGCTGGCTCGAGACGCTCTTCCCACCCGGCGAGCGCCCGGTGCTCTTCCCGGCCGGGCACTGGTGGTACCCGCCGGGAAGCCACCTCGGCTGGCACACCAACGAGCGCTTTCCCGGCTGGCGGCTCTACCTGAGCCACGCGGAGGAGCCGGGCGCGTCCTACTTCCGCTATCGCGACCCGCGCGGCGGGGCGATCGTCACCTCGCCCGACGGGAGCTTCGACCTGCGGCTCTTCGAGGTCTCGCCCGAGCGCCGCCTGTGGCACGCCGTGGCGTCCGCCACGCACCGCTTCAGCATCGGCTGGATCGTGAAGCCCTGGACCCTGCGCGACGCGACCTCGCGCACGGTGCAGCGTGCGCTCGACGTCCTCTCCCGCTGAGAGCGTGAGCAAGAATCGCGAACGCTCGAAGGAGGCGGGCCAAGGGCCCGCCTGAAGGTGGGGTGAAGCCCGCAAATTCACTTCGCGGGCTTCAGGGGAGGGCCGCGGCCCTCCCCTGGATGATGAGCAGAGCTTGAGCGATTTTTGCTCAGGCTCTGAGCGCTCGGGCGCCTGCGCCGGCGAGATTCAAGCCGCATCGCGCAGACGCCGACAGTCGGGTGGGGGGCCGGTCACCCGGCAGGGAGGACGAGTGTCGGTCGGAGCGGAGCGAGGGGAGAGCAGGGATCCCGCGTCCAGGGGCTCCGGCGAAGAGGCGATCGGTCGTCTGGTGAAGGGGCGCTACCGGATCGTCCGGCTCCTCGGCCGCGGCGCGATGGGCAACGTCTACGAGGCGGTGCACGAGCGGCTGCACAGCTCGTTCGCGCTCAAGCAGCTGCGCGCCGAGCTCGACGACGCGCCCGGCATCGCCGACCGCTTCCGCCACGAGGCGGAGATGATGGCGAAGGTCGCGCACCCGAACGTCGCGCGCGTCTTCGACATCGACAGCGAGCCCGGCTTCGGGACGTGGATCGCGATGGAGCTGGTGCACGGCGAGACGCTCGCCACCGTGCTGCGCGCGCGCGGCGCGCTGCCGGTCGCGGACGTGCTGCGCATCGCCGCACAGATCGCGGCGGCGCTCGACTGCGCGCACCGCGCCGGGCTCGTCCACCGAGACATCAAGCCCGCCAACGTGCTGATCGAGGCCGTCACCGGGCGCGCGGTGCTCACCGACTTCGGCATCGCCAAGTCGCTGGCCGGGCAACCGGCCGACGCGACCGCGACCGGCGTGTTCCTCGGTACCTACCGCTACTCGTCGCCCGAGCAGCTGCGCAACCGCCGCGGCGTCGAGCTCGACGGGCGCGCCGACGTCTACTCGCTGGGCGTCGTCCTCTACGAGATGCTGACCGGCCGTCGCTTCCTCGACGGGTACACCGAGAGCGAGATCCTCGAGCACGTCGGGTTCGACCCGGCCTGGACGCCGCCGCTGGTCTACGACGAGCCGCCGCCGCCCGAGCTCGAGGCGCTGATCGCCCGGTGCCTCGCGCCGCGCCGCGAGGACCGCATCGCGAGCGTGCGGGAGCTCGCGGAGCAGCTCGCTGCCTGCGGAGCCTCCGGGCCGCCCACCCGGACGGGAGACGATCCGCGCACCGCGCACCTGCGCGAAGGTCGCGCGCCGCTGCCCGCACTGCGGAGCAGGGACGCGTCAGCGCCGGTTGCAGCTCCGGACCCGACGGCGGCGACCGTGCTCGTGCCGGCGCGGGCGGAACCCGGCGACGATCCCGCGCCTGCGCGGCCGACACCCGCGGGCCGCGGGACGCACGCGCCGCTGCGGCGCGCTCGTCTGCGCGCGGTCGTCGCGACGGTCGGCGTGGCGGCGCTGCTGCTGTTCCTCGCCGTGGGCGCGGACCTGGTCCCGGAGCCGGCGAGCGAGATCGCGGCGTGGCTCGGGCTGCGCGGCACGATCGACGGGATCGAGATCGACGGCGTGGTGCCCGAGTCGAAGCTCGTCACGCTCACGCGTCGCGAGCCGATGTGGTTCTCGGTGGTGCTGCAGGGCGTCGATCCCGCGGCGCCTCCGACGATGCGCTGGTACCTCAACCAGGAGCTGGTCGCCGAGGGCACGACGGTCTGGGAGTACGAACCGGCGACGTATCTGGAGCATCTCGTCGCCCGCGGCACGGTGCGCTTCGAGGTGGACGGCGGTCGCCGCCGGCACCAGAACCACACCTGGAAGACGCAGACGCCGCTCGCCGACCTGAGCCCGGTGCTGCTGTCCGCGTCCGCGAAGCCCGGCTCGACGATCACCGCCAGGCCGGGTGAGGTGGTGACGATCTCGGTCGACGTCTACGACCCCGACGGTACGCCGCTCGGCTTCACCTGGCGCATCGACGGCAAGCCGGCAGGCGGCGACGAGCCGCGCTTGCGCTTCGTCGCCGCGCGCGACGTCGGGGTCTCGCTCGTCGTCAGCGACGGCGAGGCGTCGGTGTCGAGCGGCTGGAAGGTCGTCGTGACGCCGGACGTGTCGATGGGCTTCGCCCCCAGGAAGGGATGAAGAGCCGCTCGGTGTCTTCGCCGGACGTGTCGATGGGCTCCGCCCACACGGAGGGGTGAAGAACCGCTCGGTGTCTCGATCCGACGCTCTGCCCCCGTCCGGGGCCGCGCGCTGGTCGCGGTGTGCGGCGTGCGGGGCGGGGGACGCTCGTCCCCCGCCCCGGCGCATCAGTGTCCGGTGTGCGCCACCTGGTCGACGCCGGCCGAGTGCCCGCCGTGTCCGCTCATGCCGCGCCCGGGCGACATGCAGCCCTGGAAGTGCGGGAAGATCGGCGTGGTCGCGAGCGAGCGGCCGAAGCCGTCGTGGCCCGCCAGCGCCGCGATGCTGCTCGGCGCCTCGGGCGGGTTCGAGCCCGGTACCGTGCCGTCGACGTAGTACGCGCCGAACAGGACGAACATCTCGTTCTGCGTGCTCTCGCCACCGGTGATCGGGCAGGCGTCGCAGTCGCCGTCACCCCTACCGGGCGACGAGTCGCAGGTGGCGTCGTCGTCGGCGCCGTTGCAGGGCGCGCCGACCTTGCCGGCAACGCACGCGACCGGCTTGCAGGTGCCGCCGATCTCGTTCTTGTAGCTCTCCGGGATGAGCGACAGGCGCGTCACCAGCTCGACGTCCGGCGAGCCGTCGGGCTTGACGCCGTTGTTGTACAGGCCGCAGTAGCGCACGGTGCGGTCCTTGACGTCCGGCGAGTCGAACGCGAGCGGCGGATCGTAGCGCTGCTGCGTCGGGTCGCTGTAGTCGAAGCTCTCGTAGATCATCGAGCCGTCGGGGAGCGTCGCCCAGAAGTGCTCGCCGTGCTTGTGCGTGTGCGCGAACAGGTGGAACACGCGCGCGCCGATCGGGAAGACCTGCTGGCTGCAGAAGGTTTCCTTGGTGAACGGCGGGTTGTTCGGGCGGAAGATCGCGCTGAAGTTGCTCACGCGCTGCGCCGGGTACGTCTGCTCCCGCGCGAAGTGGTAGTTGAGCCGCGCGTGCATCGTGGTGTCGACGCTCGTCGTGTTGAAGGCGTGCGTGTTCCAGTAGATCACGCCCTTCATCGGGATCTGCGAGAAGACGCCCGGGTGGAACGGCATGAACGCCTGCGCCTGGCCCGCGCCGCCTGCGATCTCGGCCGGCTCGTTCGACTGCGGCCCGTAGCCGATGCAGGCGAAGCTCGAGCGCATCTCGCTGTGGCAGAGGCCCTCGCCGCACGACGCGAGGTCCTTCGGGTCGCAGGTCTCGCCGTGGCGGTCGCCACCCGAGCAGGTCCAGCGACCGAACGACGGATCGTTCACGTCGATGCCGCCGGGCTGGAAGTTGAGCGGCGAGTAGTAGAGCAGCAGGTGGTGGCTCTGCGGATCCTGGCGCAGCTCGAAGCCGCTGAAGCGGAACAGCTCGCCGCTCGGATCCTTGAACTCGTCGGGCACCTGATCGGTGAAGTCGTAGTAGGTCGCGAAGCAAAGCTCGTGCTCGCTCTTCGCGGGCAACGGCCACTCCGGCATGACGAACTGGATGCCGTCCTCGGGGGCGGGCGGATCGAGCGGCTTGATGATGATCGGCTCCGGCTCGGGCAAGCAGCCGCCGAGGTACTTCTCGGTGCCGATCACCGTACCCTCGCGCGGCGCGCCGGCGTAGATCCACAGGCGCAGCAGCTCGAGCTCGTCTGCGCTCAGCGGAGCGCGGCCGCTCGGCATCGGCGAGCCGGCGATGTCGACGCTGCCGGGGTTGGTGGCGGCGGCGAGCTTGAGCCACAGGTAGCTGCGGTCGTTGTCGCCCGGCTCGACGAGCTTCATCGAGGTGCCGGTGGCGCGCTGGTCGTAGATGCTGTCGTAGGCGTTCTCGGGGGAGAGATCGAGGCCACCCTGCCTGCTGCTGCCGTGGCAGATCTGCTCCGAGCACCCGTGGCGCTCGAAGATCACGTGCTGGATGCCCTCGAAGGTGCTGGTGTACTCGGGCTGGTCCGCCTCGCAGCTCGCGCTCTGGGTCGACGTGGGCTCCGGGGTCTCGACCGGCGAGGGCGTCGGCTCGGGCCCTTCGTCTCCGCCGCCGTTGCCGCCGTTCGAGCCGCAAGCGGCGGCTGCCATCAGCGACAGACCGATCAGTAGATTGAACCCGAACCGGCGTGCGTACTTCTCTCGATGGGTCATCGTGCGGCGTCCCTCCCGTGGCTCGACCCCGCGCACGCGCCCGGCGCGGGGTGGCGCGTCGGATTGTCGCATACGGCATGCGCGCGAGGCCAGACGGGAAACGGACACGACGAGCCGTTCGGGCCGCGTTTGCTCCCGTTCGGCCGATCGTGACGCCGCGCGATCCGCGCCGGCTGGCGCCGACGCGCGCGGGCGGCGAGGGCGGCCGGCCGCGCTCGAATCGGAGCGCGGCCGGCCGGTCGGATCACTGCGTCAGCTTCTCGACGTCCTCGGCCGTGAGTCGGATCTCCGCCGACGAGGCGGTGCGCGCCATCGGCGCGGCGAGGACCGGATCGGGCGGACGCACGGTGTGGAAGCTCGTCACCGCTTGGTACGCCGCGACCAGCGACAGCAGGCGATCCTCGGAGTAGGGCATGCCACCGAAGATCGCACCGAGCGGGATCGTCTGGCTCCCGGTCTGGGTGCTGCTGGTGCCGAAGCCGATCGGGAACGCGATCTCCGGGAAGCCGATGATGTCGAACGGCACCGGCGACGTCTGCACGACCACGTCGCACAGGCTGAAGATCGACGCGAAGGTGCGCTCGGCGAGCAGGTACTTCGCCCGCTGGCCCTTCAGGTACTCGTCCCCGCTCAGGAAGAGGCCCTGCATCCAGCTGTTGAGCGAGACGCCGAAGAGCTTCAGGTCCTGACGCAGGTACTCGAGGAACGGCTCGGTGCGCTCCGGGAGGCGGACGTCGTTGAACCGTCCGGTGAGCAGCGACCACTCGTCGGGCAGCGGCACGTTGACGATCTCGGCGCCGAGCGAGGCGAAGGTCGCGATCATGTTCTGGCGGGCGACGACGGTCGCGCTGGTGCCGTCGAGGTAGCCCGGCAGCAGGCCGATCTTCGTCGGCCAGCGCAGCACGACGTTGCCCTTCTTCTTGAAGGGCGTCGCCGCCTTGATCAGGTTCGGCACCTTCGGCAGACCCTGCGTGCGCGGGTCGTTCGGATCCGAGCCTGCCATCGCCTGGAGCATGATGGCCGCGTCCTTCGCGTCGCGCGCGATCGGACCCGGGTGGTCGCGCGTGTAGGTGAGCGGGATGATGCCGTACAGCGACACGCGGCCCATGGTCGGCTTGAGGCCGGTGAGGCCCTGCGCGTTCGACGGTGCGGTGATCGAGCCGCCGGTCTGCGTGCCGATCGACGACGCGGCCATCCGTCCCGCGACGGCGGTCGCCGAGCCGCTCGACGACCCTCCCGGATCGATCGACGGCGTGTTGGGCGTCCATGCGTTGACCGTGGTGACGACGCCGTCCGGGGTGGTCGCGCGCGTCGTCGCGAGCGGTCCCATCTGCATCTTGCCGAGCACGATGCCGCCCGCGGCCTTCAGGCGCGCGACGGCGGTCGCGTCGAAGGTCGGGACGAAGCTCTCGAAGATGTACGAGTTGGCCGTCGTCTTGACGCCGGCCGTGTAGTAGTTGTCCTTGATCGCGAGCGGGATGCCGATCAGCGCGGGGTTGTTGCCGCCGACCTTGATCGCGCTGGCGATGTTGCGCGCCTCGGACGCGAGCACGGTGTTGAACGCCTTGTAGACGCCCTCGTACGTCGCGATGCGCGCGAGGTAGGCGTCGACCAGCTCGATCGGCTTGAGCTTCTTCGACTTGATGAGCTGCGCCGCCTGCGCGAGCGTGAGCTCGGTCAGGTCGGTCACGTTGCCGATCGCGATGTCGGACGCGAACGCGTCGGGGTCGAGCAGCTCGGATGGGACGCCGCTCGCGGCGCGCGCGAGCTTCGGCGCGATCGCGACCGCGGCCGAGGTGGCGGCGGTGACGGCCGCGAAGCGCATCAGGAACTTGCGGCGGTCGATGGTCGAGTCCTGCGGCGGAGTGGGATCCGGCGAGGGGGTGACGAGGATCTCCGGCATTTCGGTGCTCCGTTTCGTGGCTGGTTGTTCGTCCGTGTTCGGGGGCGCTTATTCTTCGGTCCAGGCCGTCAGCTCCGCCGGGTACTCGACGGGCGGGACCTCCTGGACGTTGGCGACGTACTGGCTGATCTGCGGCGAACTGTTGCGGATGAAGCTGCGCAGCGACGACAGCACGCGGGTCTGGTCTGCAGGGGCGCTGCTGTCCGAGACGGGCAGCGTCGTGATGTCGATGCCGATGGTCGCGAGGCGCGCGAGGATGAAGGTGTTCAGCTCGGAATCGGTGGGCAGGGTGATCGCCATTGATGCAGTCCTCCTTGACGTGGCGAAGGGGCGCGGCGAATGCCGCGCCCCTTCGCCGTCGCAATTTGGATGCCCGCTCGCGCCACCGTGAACCGGCGTCGTCCGGAGGTCTGCCGCGAGGCGCGCCGCACGAACGCTGGGCAGCTGCACCTGCCTTGAGCAGCGCTGCGGCGCACGTCGCGCGCGCGCTCAAGAAAACTTGATATTGACGAACGGCCGACGCGCCGGCACGGCGGGCGCCGGCCTAATGGCCGGCATCCGCGCCGATGATGTCGCGACGGCGCGTCGAGAGCCGGGCGCGACCCCTGGACGCCGCGCCGCGCTCGGAGCGCGCGGTCGTCTTCCGAGCCCGCCTCCGTCAGGGGTCGGTGACCGCCGGCACGCAGAGCTCGCTGACCGCCGTCGCGACGAGCACGTCCGCGCCGAAGTCGGGATTGCTCGTCGACACCGTGGTCCTGGGGAACTTGGTGCCCGCGGGCAGCCGCGCGCCGTAGCAGACCAGGTGCGCGGCGGGCGCGTTGATCGCCGAGCCGTCGGCCGCGGCCGGATGGCAGAAGCGCGTGGGCTTGCGCAAGGTGAAGCTCTGCCCGCCCGGGTAGAACTGGTCGATGACCGTGGGCGAGGCCGGGGCGACGAACTTCGGCGAACCCTTCGCGAGGCTCGCCTTGTAGCACTTGTAGTGATCGACGGTCGTCAGCCCGAACGGAGGTGCGCCGCCGGCGCCGAGCACCTGGCTCGAGGGCACCAGCAGCGTGCTCTCCTGGCTGAGCAGCAGGTTCCGGTTCGCGAACGCGTCTCCGGTCGCCTGCAGCGCCTTGGCGAACTTCGGCGAGCCCTTCACCCGCTTCACCGCGTATCCTTCCTGGTGCGCGGTCGGCTCCTCGACGGTGCTGCCGTTCACCGACGCCGGGTTGCACACGGTCGTCGCCTTGGTCACGTCGAAGTCGAGCGGACCCGCGACCAGCTCGTCGGCGAGCGCGACCGTCGTTCCCTTCGGCAGCTTCGTCTCGCCGCGCGCGAGGGTCGCCTTGTAGCAGAGGTAGGCGTCGCTCTCGGCGGCGGGCGGAACGTTCGGCGCCACCCGGCGCACGGCGCCGCCGTTGATCGCGACGTAGTACAGCGCGCCGTCGGGACCGAAGACGATGTCGACCGGTCCGCCGGCGCCCGTGACGAAGGGGGTCGCACCGCCGGTCACGCCGCTGCGCGGACCGTTCGGCTCGAGGTGGTAGATCGCGTTGCCCGTGTAGTCGCCGAAGAAGTAGTCGTTCTCGCGTCCGCCGAACGACGCGCCGGCGAACGCGCCGCCGGTGATCGAGGTGCCGAGCGAGCTGCCGCCGCTGTGCGGGTAGCTGAAGATCGGCGCGACGTCGCCGGGCTGCGCGCAGCCGGCCGGCAACGTCGCCTCGCAGTACGGCCACGAGTAGTTGCCGCCCGCGGTGACGATGTCGATCTCCTCGACCGTGAAGTCGCCCACCTCGCCGACCCACAGGTTGCCGGTGAGCGGATCGAAGCCCATGCGGAAGGGATTGCGGAAGCCGTACGCGAAGATCTCGCCGCGCGCGCCCGGCGTCGACACGAACGGGTTGTCGGCCGGCACCGAGCCGTCGAGGTTCAGGCGCAGGATCTTGCCCTCGAGCGCCGCGAGGTCCTGCGAGTACGGGTTGGTCGACGAGCCCGGTCCGCCCTGGTTGTCGCCGCGGCCGGTGTCGCCGACGCCGACGTAGAGCTTGTCGTCGGGACCGATGCGCAGCACACCGCCGTCGTGGTTGCCGAAGTCGGTGCGGATGCCGGTCAGGAGCTCGGACAGCGACGCGATGTCGATCGCGCCGGACACCATCGTCACGCGCACCACCTGGTTGAAGCGGTTGGTCGCGCTGCCGCAGCCGCCCGGAGCCGGCTTGGTGCGGTAGAGGTAGATGTAGCCGTTGGTCGCGAAGTCCGGGTCGAGCGCGATTCCCAGCAGGCCCATCTCGGAGCCCGAGCAGACCGGGATCGACACCAGCGTCGACGCGATGCCGCCGTCGACGACCTTCAGCGCACCACCCTTCTCCGTCACCAGCAGGCGCCCGTCGGGCAGGAACTCGACCGCCGTCGGCAAGCTCAGGCCCGCCGCGACGGTCGTCTCGGTGTAGCCGGCGATCGGCGTGCCCGCGCGCGCGTCGCGGGCCGGTGAGGCGGCGACGAGCGCCGCGAGCGTGAACGTGATGAGAGCTCCGTAGGTCTGCATGATCCCCCCGATCCGTGCCGCACGCCGGGTCGCTCCGGGCACGGATCGCGGCGACGCTAGCCGGGCTGCATGGCCTCGGCAATGCGAGATCTGGAACTTGCACTCGAAGTGCAGTAAGAACCGCGCGCGGCCGTGGCGCGCTCCCCACCGACCTGCATGGGGTCGGCGGCGGCACGCACCTGTTCGTGCCGCACGTCAAGCGGAGGAAAAGGGCCGATGCGCATGGTGAAACGGCTGCTCCTGGTGGTGCTCGCGCTGATCGTCGTCGGCGCGGCTGGTGCATTCTTCGTGTTCTCGGGTGGCCAGCTCGAGGGCACCGGCGAGGTCGCGACGTCTCGCGTACCGGCCGACGTCGTGGCGGCGCGCGGCGAGACGCAGCGCGCGGCGTCGTCGGCGCTCGGTGGCGTCGAGCGCGAGCCGGGGGGCGACAAGCAGATCCTCTTCGGCGACCTGCACGTGCACACGACCTTCTCCGCCGACGCCTTCATGCGCAGCCTGCCCCTCCTGCAGGGGGAGGGCGCGCATCCGCCCGCCGACGCGTGCGACTTCGCGCGCTTCTGCAGCGACCTCGACTTCTGGAGCATCAACGACCACGCGGAGTCGGTGTCGCCGCGACACTGGCGCGACACCAAGGAGGCGATCCGGCAGTGCAACGCGGTCGCGGGCGATCCGGCGAACCCGGACGTGGTCGCGTTCCTCGGCTTCGAGTGGACCCAGGTCGGCACCACCCCCGCGACGCACTACGGCCACAAGAACGTGATCTTCCGCGACACGGAGGAGGACAAGGTGCCGCGGCGGCCGATAGCGGCGTCGGGTCGCACGCTCGCGCTGCTGCGCCAGCAGGCGCCGCTTCGCCAGCGTCTCGGCCTCATCTTCCTCGACCTGCCGAACCGCAAGCGCTACCTCGACTTCGGCGAGTACCAGGCCGATCTGCGCGACGTGAAGGAGTGCCCGCGCGGCGTCGACACGCGGCAGCTCCCCGAGGACTGCCAGGAGAGCGCCGAGACGCCGCAGGAGCTGTTCGAGAAGCTCGGCCAGTGGGGCTTCGACTCGCTCGTCATCCCGCACGGCACGACGTGGGGGCTCTACACACCCCCCGGCTCGACGCTCGACAAGCAGCTCACCGCGACACAGCACGATCCCGACCGCCAGACGCTGTTCGAGGTCTTCTCCGGCCACGGCAACTCCGAGGAGTACCGCGAGAGCCGCGAGGTCGTGCAGGACGAGAGCGGCAGCTTCGTCTGCGCCGAGCCGACGCGCGAGTACCTGCCGTGCTGCTGGCAGGCGGGCGAGCTGATCCGCGCGCGCTGCGGCGCCATCCCCGCCGCGGATTGCGACGAGCGGGTGCGCGTGGCGCGCGCCAACCACGTCGCCGCGGGGGCGGCGGGCCACCTGACCGTCCCGGGCGCCCGCGCCGAGGAGTGGAAGGACTGCGGCCAGTGCCGCGATTGCTTCCTGCCGGCGTTCAGCTCGCGGCCGGGGAACTCGGCGCAGTACGGGCTCGCGATCAGCAACTTCGACACGCCGGGCATCCAGCGCCGCTTCCGCTTCGGCTTCATCGGCTCGAGCGACAACCACAGCGCGCGTCCCGGCACCGGCTACAAGGAGTACGACCGCCGTGAGATGACCGAGACCACCGGCGCGCGCGACGAGGCGTGGGCGAAGCGGATGGCGGGACGCGAGATTCCGCGCACGCCCGAGTCCGTCCCCTTCGATCCGAACAACGTGACCGTCCAACCCTTCCAGGTGGTGGACTTCGAGCGTCAAGCGTCGTTCTTCATGACCGGCGGGCTGGTCGCGGCGCACTCGGAAGGGCGGAGCCGCGACGCGATCTGGTCGGCTCTCGAGCGGCGCGAGGTGTACGGCACGAGCGGCGAGCGCATCCTGCTGTGGTTCGACCTGCTGAACGGTCCCGGGGGCGCCGTGCCGATGGGCGGCGAGGTCTTCCTGTCCGAGGTGCCGCGCTTCCGCGTGCGCGCCGCCGGATCCTTCAAGCAGAAGCCCGGCTGCCCGGACTACGCGCACGCAGCGCTCTCGAAGGAGAAGCTCGAGTACATCTGTCGCGGCGAGTGCTACCACCCGAGCGACGAGCGCCACCGCATCACGCGCATCGAGGTGGTGCGCGTCCGCCCGCAGGAGCGCCCCGGCGAGCCGGTCGCGTCGCTGATCGACGATCCGTGGAAGCGGTTCGAGTGCGAGCCGAGCCCCGACGGCTGCGTGGTCGAGTTCCAGGACGACGAGTTCGCGGGCGTCGGCCGCGACGCGACGTACTACGTGCGCGCGATCCAGGAGCCGACCCCGGCGGTGAACGCGGGCGGGCTGCGCTGTCGCTACGACGAGTCGGGCAACTGCATCGAGACCGACATCTGCTACGGAGACTACCGCACCGCGTTCGACGACGACTGCCTGTCGCCGAACGAGGAGCGCGCCTGGTCGTCGCCCATCTACGTGAACCACGTCGCGCAGGTGGCGTCGCGCTGAGCGCGCGCGTCTCGCGGCGGTGCGCGCGCGCCGGCCGCGACGACCACGAGCAGAAGGAGCGATCGCCGATCGCCGATCGTCCGCGGCGGCTCGCCGGTCAGCCGGGTCCGAAGAGCAGCGGATTGATCTCGCTCGCGGCGAGGTCGCCCTCGCGGAGCCCCGGCAGCCACGCGCCGAGATCGAGCTCGCGCGCCTGGTTGTCGGCAGGGCCGACGCGCGTGCCGTCCGCGAAGTAGATGATCGTCATCACCTCGCGCGCGCGGTCGGTCGCGTTCGGCGGCGCGCCGTGCAGGGTCCAGCCCGAGTGGAACGTCGCGTCGCCGGCGCGCATCGCGCGCGGACCGGTGACCTCGTAGCCGCGCTCGGCGACCACGCGGGCGAGCTCCGCGTCCGACGCGCGTCCGATCGGCAGCTCGGTGATCTGGCCGCCCGCGTGCGAGCCGCGCGCGAAGTGCATGATGCCCATGTCCGCGTCGAGGTCGACCAGCGGCATCCACATCGTGATGGTGTGCGTGGTCGCGAGCGGCCAATAGAACTGGTCCTGGTGCCACGGCGTGAAGCCGCCGTGCGCTTCCTTGAACAGCGCCTGGTCGTGGTAGAGGCGCACGCCCGCGACGCCCATCAGCTCGGCCGCGACGCGCGCGAAGCGGCGAGCGAACACGAAGCGCCGCACGATCTCGTCGTGCGGCCAGAGGTTGGTCGTCTGCAGGAACGCGCGGCCGTAGGTGCCGCGCGCCTCCAGCGGCCGCGTCTCGCGGTTCAGGCGCCGCGCCGCCGCGACGATCGCCGGGCGGAAGCAGGCGACCTCGTGCGGGCTCGCCAGCGCGCGCACCACGGCGAAGCCGTCGCGGCGGTAGCCCTCGGCGGCGTCGCTGGCTAGGGTCACGGGCTCGTCGAGAGCCGGCAGCTCGTCGGGACGCACGCCGACGTGATAGCCGAGCCGGCCGGTTCGACCCAAGCGGGCGCGAGCACCGCCCGGAGGAGCAGATGGCCTACGTCAACGTCGAGAAGCCCCGCCCGCACGTCAGCCTGATCACCATGAACCGCCCCGAGCGCATGAACGCGATGTCGTTCGACACCGTCGTGCCGCTCTACGACGCGCTGAGCACGGTGGCCGCCGACAACGACACCTACGTCGCGGTGCTGACCGGCGCCGGTCGCGGGTTCTGCGCCGGCCTCGACCTCGAGGACCACGGCGCGCCGCCGGGCATCGACGGCCTCACCATGTCGCGCATCGCGATCCGCGCGATGGAGTTCATGTCGGACCTCGTGCCGACGATGCGTGCGATGCCGCAGCCGCTGATCGCCGCCATCAACGGTCCGGCCCACGGTGGCGGCATGTGCCTGCCGCTCGGCGCCGACGTCCGCCTCGCCGCGGAGTCCGCGACCTTTCGCGCGGCCGGCATCAACAACGGCCTCACCGGCACCGAGCTCGGCGTCAGCTACCTGCTGCCGCGGCTGATCGGCGCGTCGCGCGCGTTCGAGATGATCCTGTCGGGCCGAGAGATCGGCGCGGTCGAGGCGGAGCGGGCGGGGCTCGTGTCGCGCGTCTATCCGCAGGACGAGCTGCTGCCGGCGGCGCTCGATCTCGCCGAGCAGATGTGCGGCTACAGCCCGCACGGCATCGCGATGACGAAGAAGGTGCTGTGGTCGAACCTCGAGTCCGGGAGCCTGACGAACGCGATCGACCTCGAGAACCGGAACCAGCTGCTGGTGCGGCTCACGACGCAGAACCTGGAGGAGGCGATCCGGGCGCGGAAGCAGAAGCGCAAGCCGAAGTACGAAGATTAGGGGTCGCGGACCCGAATCTGGGGCCGGAACTCGTCGGGTCCTGTCGAGGAGAAGAGATCGAGCGGAACGCAACCTGCCGGGACGCGGCGTGTTGTGAGCGACGATGGCGAGACTTCCGGCCATTGTATTCGCTCCGCGGGTCGCATTGCTGCTCGTCGCGGCCCTGTCCCTCGCGGCCTGCACGCCCATCCCGACCGTGCCGCACGTGATGGTGTACCCCGGTCCGGGCAAGAGCCCGTACGACTTCGACGCCGACGACGCGAGCTGCCGCTCGTGGGCGTCGAGCCGGATCGAGGCGTCGCCCGGGCAGGCCGCGACCGACTCGACCTTGAGCGGAGCCGCGATCGGCACCCTCCTGGGTGGTGCCGCCGGCGCTGCCATCGGTGCAGCCGCCGGGAACCCGGCGATGGGTGCGGCTGCCGGCGCTGGTGTGGGCCTGCTCGGCGGCACCAGCTACGGCGCTGCGAGCGGACAGGCAGCCGCGTGGTCGCTGCAGCGCCGCTACGACGTCGCGTACGCGCAGTGCATGGACGCGAGCGGCAATCAGGTTCCGCGCCGCCGCCGCCCACCGCCGCCCGGGTACGGGCCACCCGGACCGCCGCCGTACGGTCCACCGACGTTGCCACCGGATTACTCCTGAGCGACGCGGCGGGTCCCTCGCGTCGTGGAGTCGGTGCTCGGTGATGTTGGAGACTCTGGTGCGCAGCTTCCACGGCGCGGCGTCCGTCGCCAGCTCTAGCCTCCGGTACGAGTGGCACCTTGCTCTCGCGATGGGGTCGTTCCAGCTTCGCCCATGGCCGATTCGCAGTCCTTGCTCGATCTACTCCGCGAGCAGAAGGCTGAAGAGCAGCGAGCCCGCGTCGACTGGACGGCGGTACGGAACGAATGGCTCGCCGACCTGCGAGCGCTCGGGGAGCGGATCGAGGAATGGCTTCGCGAGCCGGTCGCACAAGAGCTGCTCAGGATCACGAAGCGGAAGATCACACTTCGCGAGGAAGCGCTTGGTTCCTATGAGGTGCCGTCCTGGCAGATCCACGCTCCGTCGCGGATCATCTCCGTGCTTCCCGTGGGGCGGGTGATCGTCGGGGGTGTCGGGCGCGTGGATGTCGAGTGCGGCCTGCAGCGGTATCTGCTGATCCGAACGGATCGTGGGAAGTGGGAGATCTGGGACGCGGCCGACCGCACGAAGAAGGGCCGGAGCCTCGACGAGGGTTCGTTCACGGCGCTCCTGAAGCATCTGCTCTCCTGATCCGGTCCTGTGCGGCGGCGTCCCGAGGAGATTTGGGACTACTACGAGGGTACGCTCGCTGCGTTCGAGCTCGTCGGTCGATGCGTTCGTGTCCCGACAGCGGGGCGAGACCCGGTTCTTGATCGATGTCGATTCGCGACCCCTCGCGAGGTGGAGGCGGACCTCCGTTCGATGCGCGACGAGCTCGACTTCGAGGTGTCGCTCGCCCTACTGGCCAGTTTCGAATCCATCCTCGATGAGGATTTCCTGGTGCGAGCGCTTGGAAGCGATCGATTCTCTCACGCGATCTCGAAGCTGAGAGCACGCACGTCGGAACCGAGGCTCGAGGAGATCCTTGATTGCTGGAAGGAGCGGTCTCCCGCCGCGCACACCGTGATTGGTGAGTTCAAACAGCTCGTCAAATTTCGGCACTGGATCGCCCATGGCAGAGGCGCTGCGAAAAAGGGCTACGGCAACTACAGTCCGACGCTCATCTGGAGGCGAGCGCAGATTCTCCAGAAGGCCGTCGCCGGTTTCCCGTCTCTCCTTGAAACGCTGCCTGGCTGACCCGAGCCGGACCGCACGATCGCCCCTACCGGCGAGCCGCGATCCGTGCTTCTACCCGTCGTGGAGGACGCATGACGATCGCCACCACGGACCCCGTTCAGCGCGCGCAGCGGCTCGACGCCCTGCGCGCCGAGTACGAATCCTTCCGCGCCCGCGGCCTCGCGCTCGACATGACGCGCGGCAAGCCCTGCAACGAGCAGCTCGACCTGTCGCTCGGCCTGCTCGACTGCACCGGTCGCGACTTCCGCGCCGCCGACGGCACCGACTGCCGTAACTACGGCGTGCTCGAAGGCCTGCCCGAGGCGCGGGCGCTGTTCGCGGAGCTCTTCGAGGTGCAGCCCTCCGAGGTGATCGTCGGCGGCAACTCGAGCCTCGCCCTGATGCACGACGTCGTCGTGCAGGCGCTGCTCAAGGGAACGACCGGCGGTCCGGCGTGGCACGGCCAGCGGCCGAAGTTCCTCTGCCCGAGCCCGGGCTACGATCGCCACTTCGCGATCTGCGAGCGCTTCGGCATCGAGATGTTGCCGGTCGCGATGGGACCCGACGGCCCGGACATGGACGAGGTCGAGCGCCTCGTCGCCGCCGACGCGCAGATCAAGGGCATGTGGTGCGTGCCGCGCTACAGCAACCCGGGCGGCGTCGTGTACGCGCGCGACGTGGTGGAGCGCCTCGCGTCGATGCGCACCGCGGCCCCCGACTTCCGCATCCTCTGGGACAACGCTTACGCGGTGCATCATCTGGTCGACGCGCCGCCGCCGCTCGCGAATCTGCTCGCGGCCTGCGCCGCAGCGGGATCGCCGGACCGCGCGATCGCTTTCACTTCTACCTCCAAGATCAGCTTCGCCGGCGCCGGCGTCGGGGCTCTCGCCGCGAGTGCGGCGAACATCCGCCACATCCTCGCCGGCATGTCGATCCAGACGATCGGCAGCGACAAGCTCGCCCAGCTGCGTCACGTGCGCTTCTTCAAGGACGCGGCGGGCATCGCCGCGCACATGCGCAAGCACGCGGCGATCCTGAAGCCCAAGTTCGACGCCGTCACGACGATCCTCGCGGAGCGCCTGGGCGGCAAGGACATCGCCACCTGGAGCGACCCTGCGGGCGGCTACTTCGTGAGCCTCGACACGCCCGACGGCTGCGCCGCGAAGGTCGTCGGGATGGCCGACGCGGCGGGCGTCAAGCTGACCAAGGCGGGCGCCACGTACCCGCTCGGCAAGGATCCGCGCGACCGGAACATCCGCCTCGCGCCGAGCTTTCCGCCGCTCGAGCAGGTGCGCCAGGCGATGGAGCTGGTGACGATCTGCGTCGAGATCGCGGCGCTGGAGCAGATCTCCGGCTGAGAACGCTCGCATCCGATTCGGACTCCCGGCATAGTCGGCCCGCGCTCGCCATGGGAGTGCGGCGCATGGAGGTCGAGGATGCGATTCCTGCTGGTGAACCCCTTCTACCCGGTCGCCGAGATTCCCTCGCCGCCGCTCGGGATCTCCTATCTGGCCGCGGCCCTCGAGCGCGTCGGGGTCGACGTGCGGGTGCTCGATCTGGTCGTCAGCGCCTGCGACCGCGCCAAGCTCGAGCGCATCATCGAGGACTTCCAGCCCGACATCGTCGGCGCGACGTCGGTCACGATGACCTTCGACTCGGCGATCTCGGTCATCCGCAACGTCAAGCAGATCGATCCGTCGATCTTCACCGCGATGGGCGGTGCGCACGTCAGCTTCTGCGCCGAGCAGACGCTGAAGAAGCACCCCGAGCTCGACCTGGTCGGCCTCGGCGAGGGCGAGGAGACGATCGTCGACATGGTGCGCGCGTTCGAGAACGGGCGCGACTTCAGCAAGGTGCCCGGCCTCACCTACCGCGAGGGCGACGAGATTCGCACCACCGGCGCGCGCGGCTACTGGATCGACGTCGACACGCTGCCCATCCCGTCGCGCCACCTCGTGCCGCTCGGTCGGTATCGGGCGCTCGACCTGCCGATCTCGATGACCACCAGCCGCGGCTGCCCGTTCCAGTGCATCTTCTGTACGGGGCGCCAGCTGGTGGGTGCCAAGATCCGTTACCGTCAAGCGAAGAGCGTGGTCGACGAGATGGAGCACGTCGCGTCGCTCGGCTTCAAGCGCCTGAACCTCGCCGACGATCTCTTCACCGCGCGCAAGGACCACGCGAACGCGGTGTGCGACGAGATCCTGGCGCGCGGGCTCAAGGTCACGTGGACGAGCTTCTCGAACGTCAACACCGTCGACGTGCCGCTCTTGAAGAAGATGAAGGCGGCGGGCTGCATCCTGGTGAGCTTCGGCCTCGAATCCGCCAACGCCGACATCCTGAAGACGGTGAAGAAGGGTACGAAGATCCCGAAGATCATCGAGGCGGTGCAGATGTGCGTCGAGGCCGGCGTCCAGCCGCACGGCTCGTTCATCGTCGGCCTGCCCGGCGAGACGCCCGAAACGCTGCGTGAGCTGCACGAGTTCTCGCGCAAGCTCGCCGACATGGGCTGCGAGACCGGCGTCCACATGCTCGCACCGTTCCCCGGCACCGCCGTCTACGAGCAGCGCGAGAAGTACGGCATCAAGCTGCTCACCGAGGACTGGTCGCAGTTCCACGCCAACCACGCGATCACCGAGAACGACGCGGTCAGTAACGAGATCCAGGAGGCGATCGCGCTCGAGATGGAGGAGCGCGCGGCCAAGCGCTTCTGGGACATGGCCGAGCGCATCGGCAACGGCACCGCCAGCGACGAGGACAAGGAGGTTTACTACCGCGTCGAGCGGCACGGCGTGTACTACCCGATGATGATGCAAGACGTCTTCGAGACCGACGGCAGCTGGGACTGCGCGCAGTACGGCTCCAGCGAGGCCGAGATCGTGGCCGAGATGGGCGCCCGCGTGTGCGCGCGCACCGACCAGAAGCCGGAGGCCGTGGAGCGCGCGCTGCGCTACGGGCTCGCCGCGGGCTTCTTCGGCTACAGCGTGGACGGCGACCGCTGCACGTGGACGTGGGCCGACGAAGGCCCGTCGTTCAAGCCCACCGTGGTCGAGGGCGCCGATCTGCATCTCTTCCAGTCGAACGAGGCAAACGCGGTCGGCGCGTCTGCCTGAGATGCCGATGATGCTGCGGCCGCGTGATCGCGATCATGCGGCCGCAGCGTCTCGATCGGTCCGAGCCGCGCGCGGCGGCTACGGGCGGTGACGTGGCGTGGTTGGCGCGCTACTTGAAGGTGATCGACACGGAGCCGTCGCCGGTTCCCACGGCTTCCCGGTTGATCTGGATGTTGGCCACGCTGTACGAGCCGCCGCCCGCGCCGCCGCAGTTCGGGTCGCGGGCGTTGCTGGACAGGCCGCCCGCGCCTCCGCCGTAGCCGCCGCCACCACCACCGCAGGCGCTGGAGGCGCCCCCGCCGCCGCCTCCTCCTCCGAATCCGCCCGCGCCGCTGATTCCCGAGTTGCCCAGAACGACCGTCGACGCTGCGCCGCCCGCGCCGCCGGACGTGAGCGGGCTGCCGCCCCGACCACCCGCGCCGGGGGAGTAGCAGAGGGCTCCCGTCGAGTCCCTGGGCCCCTTCCCGGCGTCCTCGCCGGCGCCGAAGACGCCGGCTCCGGCTCCACCTCCGCCGAAGCAAGGGTAGGCAGCACCTCCGGAGCCGCTGGTCCCACCGGAGTACGATCCGCTGTACAGGCTGCTGGTCCCGTTCCCGGTTCTGCTCATGGTCGCGTCACCACCGCTCTGCTCGTACGAGCCCTGACCGCCACCTCCCCCGGCGACGATCATCAAGCTGCTCGCGGTGAGATCCGCGTAGGTCGCGCCCTTCCAGACGGCGGAGGCGCCGCCGCCGCCGCCCGCCGCGATCTGGCCCCATCCTCCGTTGGTGATGGTCGCGCTTTCTCCTCGTCCACCGACCAGCATCGCGAGCGTCTCGCCCGGCCGCACGTCGAAGTCCCCCGACATGGACATTGCCCATCCCGGCCGACGATCGGCGAAGCCCGAGCGCGGCGTCCCGCGGCCGCCGGCGGCGCCGACGGCCGTGATCAGCGCGATCCGGACGTTCGGGGGGACGACGACGGTCTGGACGTCGCCGGTGTACGCGAAGGTGAGCGGTGGCGCGCCGCCGAGGATCGGGTCGCCGTCGTCGGCCGCGTCGGGGCCGGAGTCGCCGCACGCGCTCGCGAGCAGGAGCACGCACGCCATCAGTCGGGTCGTCGTCATCGCTGAACCTGCCTTGGTCTCGCCGCTCAGCGAGAATCGGCCCGAGCAGGTGTGACCATGAGGCCCGCGTCGGGGCGCCGCGTCTGCAGGCGCGACCCGCTGGCGTGTGCCGGGGCCGTCCGCAGCCTCGCGCTCGCGTGCGGGCCGCGCCGCGCTTCGCTCAGAGCCTGAGCAGAAATCGCTCAGGCTCTGATCATCACCAAGGGGAGGGCCGCGGCCCTCCCCTCGCCCGCGAAGTGAATTCGCGGGCTTCACCCCACCTGAAGGCGGACCCTTGGCCTGCCTCCTTCGAGCGTCCGCAATTCTTGCTCACGCTCTCAGCGCCCGCCCTTCACCGCGCCGTGGCGCTCGCGAATGCGCTCCAGCGCACCGCCGCGGCGCCACATATGGCAGGAGTCGGGGATCGCGGTGAGGCCCGGGTGACGCTCGGTTGCGCGCACCTTCTCGTGCCACGCGTCGGGATGCACGGCACGGCACTGCACGAGCGCCGGCGCGAACAGCAGCAGGGCGTCGATCCACGGGCGCGCGTGCGCCGCGTCGCCGAGGCGGCGCTGCAGCTCCGACGCCGCACCGCGCGCGAGCCCGAGTCCCTCGAGCGCCGCGAGCCACGGCGTCCGGTCCGTCCACGGGACACCGGCGAACGCGTCGTCGCGACGCTCGCGCTCCGCGCCGCGGATCGCGAGCAGGCTGCCGGGCCAGAGGTCGGCCGTGATCTCGGCCACGACCTCGTGGTGACGAGCGAAGCGCTGCGGCGCGAGCGCGTCCGCAGGTTCGGCGTTCCAGTGCAGGTCGCCCATGCGCACGCCGGTCGTGACGCGACCGCCGGCGTGCTCGTGGGCGTCGCAGACGAGATCGCGCCGGAACATCGTCCCTGCACGCGGCGACGCGAACCGCGCCGGTACGTGCTGGCGCTGCCACGTGAGGCCGGCGCGCACCGCGGCGTCCATGAAGAGCGCCAGCGTCCCGACGTGCGAGCAGCCGAGCGCGCCGCCGGTGCGCTCGCGCAGCGCGGCCGAGAAGCCGTCGCCGAGACGCGTGCCGGCGAGCGCGGTCACCGTGGCCATCGGATCGCGACAGCTCTCGCCCGCAGTCTCGGGTGATGCCTCGAACGCGACCGTCGGCTGCGCGGGCGTGAACTGCTCGACGACGCCAGTCGCCGGATCGATCACCCACGCGAGCTCCATGTGGTGGATGATGCCCATGCCCTGCATGCTGCCGCCGATCGGCAGGAAGCCGCGCGTGCGCAGGTCGAGCAGCGAACCGCGCGCCTCGACACGGCCGTCGTCGCGCAGCGAGGCGACGAGCGCGTGCGCGCGGGTGTGGATCGGTTCCCCGCCGAGTTCGAGTCGCACCGGCCGGGTCTTAGCGCGTCGCGGCGGGCCGGAGCCAGCGCGCGATGCGAGGGCGCGGGCGGCGCACGGAGTCCCGCGCGCTCATGTTGACAAGAGACGACGGTTCCATCATGAGACAGATGTCTCACGAAGAGATCGATGTCCCGAGCGAGGAGAAGCGCGATGCGACTCAGCCACGCGGAGATGGACCGCATCATCGACGAGCACTTCGGCTACGAGGCGGCGGACGACGTCGACGGCGTGATGGCGAGCCTCGCGCCGGAGGTCGAGCACGAGGTCGTGCCCTCGCCGGTCGGCGCGCTGCGCGACCCGGCGCGGATCCGCGCCTACTACGAGCGCCTCTTCGGCTCGGTGAAGGGGGAGGGCGTGACGCCGATCCGCCGTCTCTACGGCGACGGCTTCGTCGTCGACGAGACCCTGTGGCGCGGCACCATCGAGGACGGCTCGATCTTCCTGTGCGACGGCAAGAGCGGTCCGGTGAGCTTCCGGCTGCTGCACGTCTTCGAGCTCGAGGACGGCAAGATCGCGCGCGAGGCCGCCTGGTGCGACCTCGCCGCGATCCAGCGCCAGCTCGGTGCCACGAGCCGCTGAGCGCGTGCCCGGGTCGCGCAAGGGCCCGCGCGCGAACCAGAAGGAGCGTACGCGCGCCGCGATCGTCGACGCGGCCGTTCGCCTGCTGCGCGACGGCGGCACGCCGAGCGTCGCCGAGGCGGCGGAGGCGGCTCGCGTGTCGCGCGCGACCGCATACCGCTACTTCCCGAAGCCCGAGGACCTCCTGCTCGAGATCGCGGCGGTGACGCCGGCGGTGGCTCCGGTGGAGAGCGCGCTCGCGACCCTCGCCTCTTCCGACGTCGAGCAGCGGCTGGCCGTCCTGCAGGAGACGTTTCACCGGGTCGTCCTCGCGGAGGAGGCCCAGATGCGCACCGCGCTGCGCGCCTACCTCGACACCTGGCTCGCAGGCCGCAGGAAGGGCGAGCGCGCGATGCCCGTGCGCGAGGGCCGGCGCGTGCGCTGGCTCGAAACGGTCCTGAGCCCGGCGCGGCGCGAGCTGTCCGAGAAGCAGCGCCGGCGCCTGCAGGCGGCACTCGCGCTGACGCTCGGCATGGACGCGTTCATCGTCATGAAGGACGTCTGCCGGCTGAGCGACGGCGAGGCGCAGGACGTCCTGCGCTGGGCCGCGCAGGCGCTGCTGCGCGCGGGGCTCGGGGAGGCTCGCGGCGCCCCGCGTCGCGCGGCGCGCGCGACCGGGAGGCCGCGCACGAGCAGAAAGGTCGGCGCGCGGAGCTGACTGCGCCGCGCGCCGCGTCGGCGCGATATATCGATGCGATCCGCGGCGCCGTCGACGCTGGCCGCGCGCGCTGAAACCTCGAGCAACGACGTGTCCCCGCGCACGGCGCTCGACGGGTACGTGGCTTGCTGTCCGTCCGGACGAACGAGTCGAGACGGAGTGGTGGCGTCCGCCACCCCCGCGAGCCGCAAACCGCAACGCCGTCGTTGCCGAACCGTGGCGCCGAACGGCCACGCGCTGGCGATCGAAGAATCGCCGGTACCCGAGGAGCGCGTATGAAGTCCCTAGCTGCTCTCGCCGCAGCCGCATGCTTGACCGCCAGCGCCGTCGTCGCGCAGGCCGCCACCATCTCCAGTCCGGCGCTGCCGACCCTGCACGCGACCGACTTCGAGGGTGGCAACCTCTTCAACACCACCGGCGCCTGCTACGTGCGCAACGTCGGCAAGACCCCCGCTGGCGTGAACGTCAAGTTCTTCCAGAACTTCGGCGTCGAGCTCGCGTCGAGCTTCCAGAACTGCAACCAGGCCCCGCTGCCCCCCGGACGCACGTGCGTCGCGCTGATCAACGACCTTCCCGACGACGTCGTGTTCTCCTGCTCGGCGACCATCGCCGGCAGCGCGAAGAACATCCGCGCGTCGATCGAGCAGCGCGGCATCACCGTCAACGGCCTCGAGGTGCTGCTCGCCGAGGAGCTGCGCTGAGCGTCGCGCGCGAGCGACGAGAAAGGACTCACCATGAAGACCACGTCCATCCTCACGGCAGCAGCGCTGCTGCTCGGCCTGTCGCTTCCCGCGCACGCCGCGCAGACGATCGCGAGCCCGACGATCTTCGGCTCGAACCTGCAGGACCGCGCGCAGTGCATCGTGCGCAACACGGGCTCGTCGCCGGTGCCGGTGACGATCACGATCGTCACCGAGGCGGGCACCGCGGTGTCGACGTCGGTGTGCGCCGGCGGCATCACGCCCGGCCACAGCTGCTCGGCGTTCGCGAACATCGCCAACGGCGTCGCGTACGCCTGCTCGGCGACCGCGACCGGCAGCGCGAAGGCGCTGCGCGGCAGCCTGATCCTCTACGACACCGTCGACCCCGGCGACTTCGAGCCGATCCGCAGCGCGCAGCTGCGCTAGGCGCTGTACGGCCGCGACGGCGCTCGCCGTCGCGGCCCGCAGCGCGGTGGTCAGCGACGCTCGTGCATCGCGCCGGCGCACATCGCCAGCGGCAGGTCGAGGATCGACACGACGCCCGGCTTCGCCGCGCACACCGCGGGGATCGCGTTCAGCACGCGCAGCGCGGTCGCGACGAGGCCGCCCTCGTTGTGGTCGCCGCTCTCGCCCTTCAGCTGCAGCTCGCAGAAGAGGGACGGGTTGCCCTGGATGTCGATGCGGTACCCGCCGTGCTCGGCGAGCTTCGGCCAGTCGGGCGCCACGTCGTTGCGCAGCCGCGTCACGTGCTCGAGGACGATCTTCGGCTTGCCGTGCACGATCCCCTGCACCTCGAAGCGCAGCCCGGCCTGCGTACCCGCGGGCACTTCGCCGGCGGGGATGCGGAACGCCGAGTCGGCGGCGCGCTTCTCGTGCGTCTCGCGGATCTCCTCGATCTCGACGCCGAGCGCCGCCGCGATCACCTTGACGACCGCGCCCCACGCCATCGTGAGCACGCCCGGGATCAGGATCAGCGGCTGGTGGTCGAGCGGCTTCGCGAAGCCCATGGTGTCGAACAGCACCGTGCCCTGGTCGTAGGTGTCGTAGTTGAGGATCTCCATGACACGGACGGAGTCGACGCGCTGGCACGCGCCGAGCAGGGTGATCGGCAACGCGTCGTTCGCGAATCCCGGATCGATGCCGGAGGTGAAGCACGACGTGTTGCCGCGCAGGCACGCCGCCTCGAGCTTCTCGACCATGCTGCGCTCGGCCGCGGGCGGGTAGATGAGCGACACCACCGAGGTCGAGACGACGTTCTTGCCGGCTTCCAGGATGCGGCACATGTCGTCGATCGCCTCCGACGGCCGCAGGTCGCCGGTCGCGGTGTACGACACGCAGTCGGCGTCGAGCGCGAGCAGCGCGTCGACGTCGGCGGTCGCCTTCACGCCGCACGGCGGCAGCCCGCAAAGCTCGCCGGCGTCCTTGCCCACCTTGTCCTTGCCGTGCACCCACAGCCCGACGAGCTCGAGGTCGGGGCGCTCGAGGATCGCTCGCAGGGCGAGCTTGCCGACGTTCCCGGTACTCCACTGAATGACGCGATGACGACGCATGTCTCGGGCTTATCGCATCCCCACCTCCCCTGACAACGCGGGCCGCAGCGCGCGCGCGGGGGAGGGCAGGGCGTAGGTCGCGCGTCGGTGGGAACCCCGCCGCGAACGCCGCGCAGCGCTGCCGAGACACGGCGAAGCGGAGCTTCGCCGATGTCGAAGCTGAGCGGCGGGGTTCCCACCGACGCGCGACCGGCGAGCACGCGCGACCGGCGAGCACCCGCGCGGGCTCGCGTTGCGCGTGTAACGGGTGCTATACGACGCCCATTCTCAGCAGGAGGGTTCTTTCGTGCACACCGAGCTTTGCGATCGTCTGGGGATCGAGTTCCCCATCTTCGCCTTCACCCACTGCCGCGACGTCGTCGTCGCGGTGTCGCGCAACGGCGGCTTTGGCGTGCTGGGCGCGGTCGGGTTCTCGCCCGAACAGCTCGAGGTCGAGCTCAAGTGGATCGACGAGCACATCGGCGACAAGCCGTACGGCGTCGACATCGTCATCCCCGGGAAGTACGAGGGCATGGGCGAGATGGACCCGGCGAAGCTCGAGGAGACGCTTCGCGCCGCGATCCCGCCCCAGCACCGGCAGTTCGTCCACAAGGTGCTCGCCGAGGCCGGCGTGCCGGAGCTGCCCCCCGAGGAGCGCCACCACGAGCTGCTCGGCTGGACCGCGGCGACCGCGAGCCCGCAGGTCGACGTCGCGCTGAAGCACGAGAAGGTGCGCCTGATCGCCAACGCGCTCGGCACGCCGCCCGAGGACGTGATCGAGCGCGTCCACCAGGCGGGACGGCTCGTCGCCGCGCTCTGCGGCAGCCCGAAGCAGGCGCTCGCGCACAAGAAGGCCGGCATCGACATCGTCATCGCGCAGGGCACCGAGGGCGGCGGACACACCGGCGAGATCGGCAGCGTGGTGCTGTGGCCGCAGGTCGTCGACGCGGTGGCACCGACGCCCGTGCTCGCGGCGGGCGGCATCGGGACCGGGCGGCAGATCGCGTCCGCTCTCGCGCTCGGGGCGCAGGGGGTGTGGACCGGATCGCTGTGGCTCGCGGTCGAGGAGGCCGACGCGCCGCCCGCGCAGCGCCAGTCCTACTTCGACGCGACCAGCAAGGACACCGTGCGCTCGCGCTCGGTCACCGGCAAGCCATGCCGCATGCTCAAGAACGAGTGGACCGAGGCGTGGGAGGGCAAGGACTCGCCCGGCTACTTGCCCATGCCGCTGCAAGGCATGGTCACGATGGACATGATCACGCGCACGCACCGCTACGCCGACAAGGCGCAGAAGGTGGCGTTCAACCCGGTCGGCCAGGTGGTCGGCATGATGAACGAGACGCGCTCGGTGCGCTCGACGATCCAGGGGCTCGTCGAGGAGTACCTCGCGGCCGTCGATCGGCTGCAGGGGCTGATGCCCGAAGACGCGCGCTGACGCGTCGCAGGACGATCGCCGCGGGCGCCTCGCGTGCCCGCGGCGTCATCGAGCACCGGGAGGGGACGGGCGGCGTCCCCTCCCGGCTCGCATCGGATGCGCGGGCCGGGTGGTCGGTCGCTCAGCGGAAGCTCGCGATCAGCATGAGGATCGCGAGGCCGAGGGTGAACAGCAGGAGCGGCACGGTAGGGTTCCTGCCGCCATCGACGCCGCGCCTGGGCGGATCTTGCGCCGCGCTTCAGAGCCTGAGCAGAAATCGCTCAGGCTCTGCTCATCACCGAGGGGAGGGCCGCGGCCCTCCCCTCGCCCGCGAAGTGAATTCGCGGGCTTCACCCCACCTGCAGGCGGGCCCTTGGCCCACCTCCTTCGAGCGTTCGCAATTCTTGCTCACGCTCTCAGGGGAGATACGCGTCGGCGACGTCGCCCGCGCGGCAGCCGGCGAGGTACGCTGCGAGGTGGTCGCGACGGAAGCGCTCGGGCTCCCAGGGCCGGCGCTCGACGCGGTCGAGCCGCGTCGCGGGGACGACGTACGCAAACGCCTCCAGCCGGCTGTCGTCGCCGTCGAGGCGGACCGTGACGCGGACGCGGTCGTAGAGCTCCCCCTCGAAGCGGTCGAGGCGCGCGACGCCCGGCGGCTCGACGCCGCGGTAGAGAACGCCCGCGACCGTACCGGCGGCGTCCTCGATCGCCGCCGGATAGACCGCGCGGCGTACGCACACGCGCGCGAAGCCGGCGAGCGACGCCGGCTCGCAGGCATAAGCGCGTCCCGCGACCGCCGCCAGCACCTCCGGGAAGAGCAGGGTGCCGTAGGCGAAGACGTTCGCGCCCGCCATCGGTCAGGCGCGCGCCGCCGGCGCCACGTCCTCGGCGAAGGCCTGGATCTCGTCGGGGAAGATCGGCTGGAACAGCATGAAGATGAAGTGCGTGACGCCCGCCGCGGCGTAGCGCGCGACGGTCTCGAGGCACTCGTCCTTGCCGCCGATCATCACCCGCGCCCGCGCCTCCTCGGGCGAGCACTGCTGCATGCCGGCGACGAGCGCGGTGACCATCTGCTCGCGCTCCGCGCCGCCGCCGTAGCAGAGCGGCATCATGACGGTCTTCTCGATCTGCTCGGTGTCGCGGCCGACCGCGTCGCCGTGCCGGCGGATCACGCCGATCAGGTGTGCCATGCGCTCGGCGCTGCCGGTCGCGTTCCACATGTCGGCGTGCTCGGCGACGATGCGCAGCAGCACCTTCTCGCCGACGCCACCGATCATGATCGGCGGGTGCGGGTGCTGCACGGGGCGCGGCAGGCCCATCGCGTCCTCTACCGTGTAGTGCTTGCCGGCGAGGCTGAAGCGCTCGCCGGTGAACATGCCCTTCAGGATCCGGCAGGACTCGTCGAGCGCCTCGAGACGGCCGCGCACGGTCTTGAAGTCGATGCCGAAGGCGCGGTGCTCGAGCTCGAACCAGCCGGCGCCGATGCCGAGGTTCAGGCGACCGCCGCTCACGTGGTCGAGCGTCGCGGCCATCTTCGCGAGCACGCACGGGTTGCGGTACGTGTTGCCGTTCACCATCTGCCCGATGCGCGCGCGCCCGGTCGCCTGCGCGAGCGCGGCGAGCGTCGTCCAGCCTTCGAGGCAGGGGCCGTTCGGGTCGACGAAGATCGGGTAGAAGTGGTCGAAGTTCCACAGCGAGTCGTAGCCCCAGGCTTCCGCCTTGCGCCACAGCTCGAGCATCTCGCTCCAGGCCACGTTCTGCTGTCCGGTCTGGACGCCGAAGCGGATCGGGTGACGGGGCATGCGCGTCTCCTTTGCGCGCGCCCGACGTGAGCCACGGACGCGCTGGCGCCATCCATGTCATCTGCGCGGTGCTCGCGGAAGGGTGAGGATCGTCTCGCGTGCGACGCGCCCCGCGACCCCGGCACGGGGCTCAAGATCGGACGACCGACATCCGACAGAACCGTCATCAATTGGCGTCTTGCGTGCCAGTTCATCGGTGGCGCGGACGCGGGGTGCGGATGGCGGTGAGGGACAGGTCAGGGGTTGCACGGCTCGACGCGTGGGTCGGTGGTGAGCTGTGCGCGTGCGGCATCGACGTTCAGCGACGCGCGCGCCTAGCCGTCGCCTGCAGCGGCCTGCTGACCGCCATCATGACGGGCGTCGCCCTGTTCGTGCTCGCGACCACGGGAGTCCGCTACGTGCCGGTGGTCGTCGCGATCGTCGGATCGGGCCTGCTCGCGGCTGCGCTGCCGGCCGTCCTGCGTCGCACCGGCTCCCTGGTGCTGGTCGGCAACCTGATCAGCCTGCTGGTGTTCCTGCCGATCTGCTTCACGTCGGTGCGCTCGGGCGGCTTCGGCATGCCGGGACCGTTCCTGGTCGCGATCGTGCCGATGCTGGCGATCCTGCTCGCGGGACGGCGCTCGGCGATCGTCTGGTCGGTGCTGGCCGGGCTGCTCGTGATCGGGCTCCGGCTGCTGCGCGGCGCCGGCGTCGAGTTCGCGGTGCAGGTCGACACCGCGACGCTCGACATGGCGCAGACCTTGGGCGCGGTCGTCCTGCTCGGGGCGGTGACCGCGCTCGCGCTGCTCTACGAGTCGCTGAAGGCGAGCGCGATCGGTGCGCTCGACACGGCGAACCGGGAGCTCGAGCGCGCTCGCGACGGCGCGCTCGAGGCGGCGCGCCTCAAGTCCGAGTTTCTCGCCACCATGAGCCACGAGATCCGCACGCCGATGAACGGGGTGATCGGCATGACCGGGCTGCTGCTCGACACGCGCCTCGACGGCGAGCAGCGCGAGTTCGTCGAGACGATCCGCACCAGCGGCGACTCGCTGCTGACGATCATCAACGACATCCTCGACTTCTCGAAGATCGAGGCGGGACGCCTCGAGCTCGAGACGCACGCCTTCGAGCTGCGTCCGTGCGTCGAGGACGCGCTCGAGCTGCTCGCGGTGCAGGCGGCCGAGAAGCGCATCGAGCTCGCGCTCGCGGTCTCGCCCGACGTGCCGTGGGGTCTGCGCTCCGACTCGACGCGGCTCCGCCAGATCCTGGTCAACCTGATCGGCAACGCCGTCAAGTTCACCGAGCGAGGCGAGGTCGAGGTCTCGGTCGACGCGCGTGCCCTCGACGACGGCAAGCACGAGATCCACGTCCGGGTGCGCGACACCGGCGTCGGCATTCCCGCCGATCGCATCGACAGCCTGTTTCGCGCCTTCAGCCAGGTGGACGCGTCGACCACGCGGCGCTTCGGCGGCACCGGCCTCGGGCTCGCGATCTCGCGCCGGCTGGCGGAGATGATGGGCGGCCGGATGTGGGTCGAGAGCACGCCCGGCGTCGGCTCGTGCTTCCACTTCACCGCCGTGGCGGAGGCGGTGCCCGCGCCCGCCGGCACGGACGCGCTCGGCCTGCTCCGTCTCGCCGGGCGGCGCATCCTGCTGGTCGACGACAACAGGACGAACCTGCGCATCCTCACCCTGCAGCTCACGGCCTGGGGGCTCGAGCCGCGCGGTACGACCTCGTCGGACGAGGCCCTCGCGTGGATCGACGCGGGCGAGACGTTCGACCTCGCGATCCTCGACATGGTGATGCCCGGCGTCGACGGCCTCGACCTCGCGTGCATGCTCCGCGAGCGTCGCGCCGCCGCCGAGCTGCCGATCCTCTTCTTGAGCTCGATCGGCCGGGCCGAGATCCTGGCGCTCGCGGACGAGCGTGGGATCGACGGCCCGGCGATCGCGCAGGGCTTCATGACCAAGCCGGCGAAGGCTGCGCAGCTCCGCGAGCGTCTCGGGACGCTGCTCGGCGCGCCCGCGCGCGCGGCCGCCCGCCCGGCGCAGGAGCTGCGCGCGATCCCGAACGTCGCCGCGACGGTGCCGCTGCGGATCCTGGTCGCCGAGGACAACCACGTGAACCAGCGCGTCGCGCTGCGCATGCTCGACCGGATGGGCTATCGCGCGGAGGTGGCGGCGAACGGCGTCGAGGTGCTCGACGCGCTCCGCCGGCAGAGCTTCGACGTGATCCTGATGGACGTGCAGATGCCGGAGATGGACGGGCTCGAGACGACGCGCCGCGTGCGTGCCCTGGCGTGCGACCGCCAGCCGGTGATCATCGCGATGACGGCGAACGCGCTGCAGGGCGATCGCGAGGAGTGTCTCGCCGTCGGGATGGACGACTACCTCGCGAAGCCGCTCCGCCCGGGCGATCTCGGCGACAAGCTCGCCGGTCTGGCGGCCCCGGCCGTACCTGCGCGTGTGGTGAGCGCGCCGGCTGCTTGACGCGAGCCGTTGCCGGCTTCATCCCGCGATTCGCGTACGCCGCGACGCCGCGTCCGCTCAGGTCAGGCCGTACTTCGGAAAGGACCCGAAGAAGCCGTGCTCGTGCAGGCCGTAGCCGACCTGCTTCGTGCGATCGATCTCGAAGCGCGCCGCGTGGTCGACGATGCCGAACCAGCCCCAGGTCGCGAGCTCCTGCATCGACCACTCCTTACCCTGCACGACGAGCTTCCCCTGGTACATGCCGTGCCGCCAGTCGGCGTCCATGCCGTAGCCCGTGCCGACGGCGACGAAGCAATGCGTGAGCGGCGTGACGCGTACGGAGAAGCCACCACCCGGTGCCTCGGGGAAGCGCAGCACGGAGGGCTGCTCGATCATGCGCGCGCCGCCCTCGACGAGCGTGTGCTCGTAGTCGGGACGCCCGAGCCACTCGGGCTCGCGTGACGGGTCGCTCCAGACGCGGATCGCTTCCTCGATGGTCCGCTTCCCGTCGGGCTCCTCCTGCACCATGTAGAGAATCGAGAAGTCGTCGAACTGCATCGGCGCGTAGTTCCACATGCCGACCATCTGACCTTCACCTTGACGGATGCCCGGCGGCTCCTGCTCGCCGACCGGACGCACGCCCCACGAGCGGTCGCGCGTGCCCTTCCAGCGGTCGGGCGTGACGTCGAAGGTCTCGCCCTTCACCTCGAGCTTCCCCGACCAGTGACCGGTCTGGAAGAAGCGCTGCGTGTCGAACAGCACGCGGCCGTACTTGCGGATGTACTGCCGCGGCTCGAGGAACGCCGGGATCGCCGCGTTCCAGACGAGGTCGAACGCCATGCCGTGCTCGTTCGGCTCCAGCACGAAGCGCAGCTTCTGCAGCGGCTCGATCACCTCGATGCGGAACGGACCGACGGACGTGTCCATGCGGTCGCCGAGCTCCTTCGACGCGCGCACCACGACGTGCGCGTCGCCGCGTCGCACCACCGCAAACGCGTCCTGCACGGCGAGGTTCGGGTACTGGCCCATGCCCATCACCATGAACAGCTCGTCGCTCGAGCCGTGCAGGTTGAAGTAGTAGCGGTCGTAGAAGTTGCGGTCGCTGGTGCCGACGTGGCGGATCGTCTCGGCGATCTGGTGCAGCGGATAATCATCCATCTTGGAGAGCATCGGTCCGCCATAGGTGCCGCTCGGCGGTGCTGTCAAACTCGCGCCGGCGGCGCTCCGCATGGCGGCGTGCTGCCGGGTCGGGCACACTGCGCCGATGGCACAGCGCGAGGTGACCGCCGTGATCGTCGGTGCGGGCGAGCGCGGCGCGAACGCGTACGGGCCGCGCATCCACCGGCCCGGCGTCGGGCGGGTGGTCGGCCTCGCAGAGCCCGACGACGTCCGGCGCGACGCCGCGGCGGCGCGCTTCGCCGTCGCGCGCGATGCGTGCTTTCGCACCTGGGACGAGATCTTCGCCCGGCCGCGCATGGCCGACGTGGCGGTGGTCGCGACCGGCGACACGCAGCACGTCGAGCCAACCCTGCTCGCGCTCGCAGCCGGCTACCACGTGCTGCTCGAGAAGCCGATGGCGCTCGACGACGACGGCTGCCGGCAGATCGTCGAGGCGGCCGAGGCGGCGCAGCGCAACGTCGTCGTGTGCCACGTCTACCGGCACAGCCACCTGTTCGCCGCGCTGCACCACGTGGTCGCGTCGGGCGCGCTCGGGCGCGTGCTGTCGATCCAGCTCTCGGAGAACGTCGCCTACTGGCACTATGCGCACTCGTACGTGCGCGGGCTCACGCGCCGGAGCCGCGTGCCGATGCTGCTGCAGAAGTCCTGCCACGATCTCGACCTGCTCTCCTGGCTCGCAGGCGCGCCGGCGCGCACCGTGACGTCGCTCCTCCGTCCGACCGAGCTGACCGACGCGAACGCGCCGCCCGGCGCTCCAGAGCGCTGCATCGACGGCTGCCCGCACGCCGCGACCTGCCCGTACGACGCGGTCGCGCTGTATCTCCGCCTCGAGCCGGTGCTCGACGACCTCGCGCAGCACGACCGGCTCGGCCTGCGCGCGCTCGCCGCGGCGGTGCGCCGGCTGCGGCCGGTCGTGCAGCGTGCGCCGCTCGCGTCGCTCCGCCGGCTCGCCGAGTGGCGACGCTGGCCGCTCACCGCGGTGAGCGACGACGCGAGCGTCGCCGCGGTGGAGCACGCGCTGCGCACGACGCGCTGGGGCCGCTGCGCGTGGCAGATCGGCGACAACGACCAGCCGGCGGCGCAGACCGTGGACGTCGCGTTCGCGAACGGTGTTCTCGCGTCGTTCACCATGCACTCGAGCTCGCACCGCTCGCTGCGGCAAGTACGTGTGGACGGCACCCATGGCACGGCCCGCGGTGAGCTCGCGGGCCTCGAGCAGTGGCTCGAGGTCACCGAGCACAAGACGGGTCGGACCCGGCGCACCGACTTCCCCGTGACCACCGACGGTCACGGCGGCGGCGAAGGGCCGCTGGTCGACGAGCTGCTGCAGGCCGTGCGCGACGGCACGCGCGCCGCGACGTCGGCGCGCGACGCATCGGAGAGCCACCGCATCGCGTTCGCGGCGATGCGCAGCGCGCGCGACGGGGTGGTGGTCCGTCTCGACGGCGACTGATTCTTGCACCGGCTTCGCCGACCACGAGGGGATGAAGGACCGCTGGGTGTCTTCAACTGACGTGTCGAACGGCTTCGCCGACCACGAGGGGATGAAGGACCGCTGGGTGTCTTCAACTGACGTGTCGAACGGCTTCGCCGACGCGGGCTTCCAACGGAAGGCGGTTCGGCTAGAAGGAAGCATGCACAGGAGCACGCCGTGAGCACGAGTCCACTCGCCGGAAAGCTGCCGCCAGAGGAGTTGCTGCTCGACGTGGCACGCCTGGTGCGCGACTACTACGACGAGCGCCCCGATCCGCAGGTCGCCGAGCAGCGCGTCGCGTTCGGCACCTCGGGCCACCGCGGCTCCGCGTTCAAGCGCGCCTTCAACGAGGCGCACATCGTCGCCATGACGCAGGCGATCTGCCAGTACCGCGCGCACCACGGCACCGACGGCCCGCTCTTCCTCGCCAAGGACACGCACGCGGTCTCCGAGCCGGCGTTCACGACGACGCTGGAGGTGCTCGCGGGCAACGGCGTGCAGGTGTTGATCGACGCGGCCGACGGACCCGTCGCGACCCCGGTCCTGTCGCACGCGATCCTGACGTACAACCGCGGCCGCAACGAGCACCTCGCCGACGGCATCGTCATCACGCCGTCGCACAACCCGCCCGAGGACGGCGGCTACAAGTACAACCCGCCCGACGGCGGCCCCGCCGACACCGACGTCACCGGCTGGATCCAGGACCGCGCCAACGAGCTGCTCGAGCGCGGACTCGCCGACGTGCGCCGCGTGCCCTTGCAGCGCGCGCTGTCGAACGCGCAGCGCCACGACTATACGGGCGAGTACGTCGGCGACCTCGCGAACGTCGTCGACATGGAGGCGATCCGTACCGCGAAGCTCAAGCTCGGCGTCCATCCGCTCGGCGGTGCGAGCCTGCCGATCTGGAGCGCGGTCGCCGAGCGCTGCGGCCTCGACCTCGAGATCGTCGACCGCACGATCGACCCGACGTTCCGCTTCATGGCCGTCGATCGCGACGGCAAGATCCGCATGGACTGCTCGTCGCCGTACGCGATGGCGACGCTCATCGGGCTGAAGGACCGCTTCGACGTCGCCTTCGGCAACGACACCGACTCCGACCGGCACGGCATCGTCACGCGTAGCGCGGGGCTGCTGAACCCGAACCACTACCTGGCGGTGGCGATCGACTATCTGTTCCAGAACCGGCCCGGCTGGTCCGCGAGCGCGGCGGTCGGCAAGACGGTGGTGTCGAGCAGCATGATCGACCGCGTCGCGGCGCGGCTCGGGCGGCGGCTGGTCGAGGTGCCGGTCGGCTTCAAGTGGTTCGTGTCGGGCCTGATCGACGGCTCGCTCGGCTTCGGCGGCGAGGAGAGCGCCGGCGCGTCGTACCTGCGTCGCGACGGTACGGTGTGGACGACCGACAAGGACGGCCCGATCCTCTGCCTGCTCGCGGCCGAGATGACCGCGCGCACCGGCAAGGACCCCGCCGAGCACTACCAGGCGCTGACCCGCGAGTTCGGTGCGCCGGCCTACGAGCGCATCGACGCGCCGGCGACGCGCGCGCAGAAGGACGCGCTGAAGAAGCTCTCCCCGGAGCGCCTCGGTGCGACCGAGCTCGCCGGAGAGCCGATCACGCGCGCGCTGTCCGCCGCACCCGCGGGTGGCGCGATCGGCGGCATCAAGGTCGAGACGGCGTCGGGCTGGTTCGCGGCGCGTCCGTCGGGCACCGAGGACGTGTACAAGATCTACGCCGAGAGCTTCCGCGGCGAGGAGCACCTGCGTCGCGTCCAGCAGGACGCGCAGGCGATCGTCGGCCGCGCGCTCGCGGGCGCCTGAACGAAGATGGGCCATGGCAATCTGCGTTTCGGCAGCCTGAGGCTCGGATGCCTTCGCTGACCTTCGCCAACGTTCCAAGCTTCTGCTCGAGGTTGGACTTCACGAGCCATCGTGTCGAGGTCGATCTCTCGCCGTTCACGTTCATCGAGTGCGCCGCGCTGGTGTACCTGGGGATGGTGCTGCGCAGTCGTTCGGAGAGCACGGACTTCGTGGTGACCCAGCCGAGAGATGAACGGGTGCGGGACTACATGGAGCGACAGAACTTCTGGGCTCGCTTCGGGTTCCGTGACCCACCCGTGCGGCGGCACTTCGGGGCCTTCACGTCCCTGAACGAGATCGTCGACATCGAGCGGCGAGCCGGCGTCGAGGATCAGATCGAATGAGACGTCGTTGGGGTGCTGGAGCGCAACCGTCTCGATGTCGATGTCGAGGCCGTTCGGACGATCGTTGGCGAGCTGGTGGCCAACTTTGCCGAACACGCGCAAGGTCCGTTCGCAGCGTTCGCGATGCAGGTGCTGCCCAGAGCGAACCATCTCGACATCGCGGTGGGCGACTGCGGTGTCGGGATCCGAACGAGTCTTGCCCGGAATCCTCGGCACATGGCCGTGCTCGCTGGGTCTCACGCTCAGGCCGCTATGCTGGCGATCCAGCCGGCGGTGGGCGGAAGGGTGTCCGGGGAGGGTGGTTGGGGTTTGCATCTGATTCACGACGAGGTTCGGCGTCTCGGTGGCCTGATGCGCCTCTACACGGGAGATGGAGGCGTGGTGGCTTCCGGCACGCAAGTCCGTCACGGCGCTCTTCCCTTCGACCTTCCGGGCGTGCAAATTCTCGTTCGATTGGACTACGCTGGCAGTCGAGGGTAGCCGGATGTCGAGAAGCGAGAAGCTGTCGAATCTCTCCCCGGGCGTGACCTCCAGGACGAGCGGGCGAGCCGTGGGGGCGCTCCTTCGCGCTGCCGGTGTGATCGATCTGGAGCTGGACCGGGTTCCCTCGATGTCTTTTCTCGACGGGTTGGTTCGCGAGCTGCGCGAGACCGGATCCCTCGAGAACGTCACCTTGGTGACGAGCTCCAGCGCTGTCCTGAGGAATCTGGGGCGATTCGTCGCGCATGATGCTGCGCTCGTTCTCTGGACTCGATCGGAGTCCGGCGAGCGGATTCGTGTCGCGCCGACGATCGAGGATCCGCTCGACGTGCGCGAGGGAGTCGTCTCGGAGGAGCTGCTCGTCGATTGAGCAGTTGAGGTGCATGGAGTCGATCGCCCGCCGTGCGCGAGTCGTCGCGCGGCTCTCGCTGCGGATCGCGCCGTCGCCGTCGCGCGGGCTTCGCGTTCGCAGCAACCGCGTCGACGCCTTCTGCCAGCGCGCGTTCGGACGTTGCCTCTCGAGCCTGGTGTCGGGGCTGCCGATGCTCCTCTTGACGACGCGCGGACGGAAGACCGGCCGGCCGCGCACCGTGGCGCTCGCGTACGCGGCGATCGACGGTGCCTACGTCGTCGTCGGCGGCGACCACGGCGCGCCGCGTGATCCGCAGTGGGTGCGCAACGTCGCCGCCGAGCCCGAGGTCGAGATCGAGCTCGGGCGAGAACGTCTCGGCGCCCGCGCCACCCGGCTCGACGGCGACGCGAGCCGCGCGCTGTGGCCCCGGCTCGTGCAGCAGCTCCCGACGGTCGACCTCTACCGGGAGCGCGCGTCGCGGTCGATCCCGGTCGTGCGCCTAGTGCCGCAGCGTCGCGTCCTGGAGAGTCGCTTTTCGGAGAGTCGCTTTTCGGAGAGTCAATAGACGCGCTCGACCCTGGCGATCCGCGTCACGTAGCGCTCGAACCAGCGCGTGCGGGCGAGCTCCTTCGCGTGCAGGTGCTCGGCACGGCGGCGCCACGTCTGGATCGCCTCGAGCGAGCGCCAGTAGGACACGGCGAGCACGAAGCGGCCGCTGACGGCGCTCTCGAGGCCGAGGAAGCCGTCGACCTCGCGCGCCAGCTCGGCGAGGCGAAGCGCGGTCTCGCCGTAGCCGGCGACGTCCTCGCTCAGGACGGCGGGCGCGATCACGGCGTAGTAGGGCGGCTCGGGCGTGGCTGCGATCTCGAACATCGGTGCGTCTCTCCTCGCGACGGCGGCTCCGGCCCCCGTCGCTGCGCATCCTCGGCGTCCCGATCGCATGTGTCCAATGCATTGATTCGATCAGTTCCATCTGAGAAGCGGATGGTATGGATCTCGCGATGCTCGAGGCGTTCGTCGGGGTCGTCGAGGCGGGCGGCTTCACCCGAGCCGCGGCGGCGCTGCACCTCTCGCAGCCGGCGCTGAGCCGGCGGATCGCGCTGCTCGAGCACGAGCTCGGGCAGCCGGTCTTCGAGCGCGGACGCACGGGAGCGCGCCTGACCGACGCCGGCGAGGCGTTCCTGCCGCACGCGCAGGCGGCGCTCGCGTGCGTGCGCGACGGCGTCGCCGCGGTGCGGACGCTCGCGACGGGAGACGTCGGACGCTTGACGCTGGCGATCGTCGGGACGCTCGCGAGCAGCGACCTCACCGCGCGACTCGCGCGCTATCGCGCGGCGCACCCCGGGCTGCGCCTGCTGCTGCGCACCGGCAGCAGCGCCGAGGTGAGCACGCTGGTGCGCCGTGGCGAGGCGGTGCTCGGCCTGCGCTACTTCGCGGACCCTGCGTCCGACCTGGTCGCGCGCGGGATCGGGCGCGAGCCGCTGGTCGTCGTGGCGCGGCCGGGCCACCCGCTGGCACGCGCCCGTCGCGTCGCCGCGCGGCGCCTCGACGGCGAGCCGTGGGTCGGCTTTCCGGCGCGCCGCGGTAGCGTGCTCGACCCCTTCGGCCACCTGCTCGCGCGCAAGCTCGACGCCGCGGGTCTCGCCGAGGCCGAGGTCGTCGTCATCGACAGCTTGACGGCGCAGAAGCGCCTCGTCGAGGGCGGCTTCGGCCTCGCCCTCGTACCCGCGACCAGCGTGCGCGAGGAGCTCGCGAGCGGCACGCTGTGCGCGCTCGACGTGCCGGAGCTGCGCGCGGAGGTCGAGGTCGTGCTCCTGCAGCGCAGGGGAGCCTTCCTGAGCCCGGCCGCGCGCCGTCTGATCGACGAGCTGGCGCAGGCCCTGCCGGGCGAGCGACCTGCGCGCACGAGCGTCGTCACGCGCCAGCGACGCTCCGTGCGAGCGCGAGCGCGCTCGCGCACCTGAGCCGTGCCATGGCCTCGCGCACGCGGGTGGGGTAGAGGACGCGCATGAAGCTCGGCGTCGCCATCTTCCCGACCGAATACACCATCCGTCCCGACGACTTCGGTCGCGCCTGCGAGGAGCGCGGCTTCGAGTCGATCTGGTTCCCGGAGCACACGCACATCCCTGCGAGCCGCAAGACCCCGTATCCCGCGGGCGGCGAGCTGCCGAAGGAGTACTCGCACACCTACGACCCGTTCGTGGCACTCATGGCCGCGGCCGCGGTCACCAAGACGATCAAGCTCGCGACCGGCATCTGTCTCGTGATCGAGCGCGATCCGATCGTCACCGCGAAGGAGGTCGCGTCGCTCGACCTGCTGTCGAACGGACGCTTTCTCTTCGGCATCGGCGGCGGCTGGAACGTCGAGGAGATGGAGAACCACGGCATGCCGTTCTCCACGCGCTGGAAGCTCTTGCGCGAGCGCATCGAGGCGATGAAGGAGATCTGGACGAAGGACGAGGCGGAGTACCACGGCGAGCTGGTGAGCTTCGACGCGATCTGGTCGTGGCCGAAGCCGCTGCAGAAGCCGCACCCGCCGATCATCCTCGGCTCGGCGTCGAAGATGGGCATCAAGCGCGTGGTCGAGTACTGCGACGGCTGGATCCCGATCGGGCTCGCGGTGCGCGACCTGCCCGGCGCGATCGCCGAGCTGCACGCGCAGGCGAAGGCGAAGGGACGCGACCCGCAGTCGATCGAGATCTCGCTCTTCTGGGCACCACCCGACGCGGGCGAGCTGAAGCGCTACCAGGACATGGGCATCGCGCGCGGCGTGCTCGCGCTGCCGTCGCTCGGCAAGGACGAGGTCCTGAAGATGCTCGACGGCATGGCGGGGCTCGTCGCGCAGGTCGCCTGACCTCGCGCGACGCGGCTCATTCGACGGGACGGGGCTCGATCAGCTCCAGGCGGTTGCCGTACAGGTCGAGGAAGATCGCGACCGTGCCGTGCGGCTCGTGCCGCGGCGGCTCGACGAAGCGCACCCCGGCGGCCGTCATGCGCGCGTGCTCGGCGGCGAAGTCGTCGGTGTGCAGGAAGAGCAGCACGCGGCCGCCGGTGTGCTCGCCGATGCGCGCGCGCTGCGCGTCGGTCGTCGCCTTCGCGAGCACCAGCGCGACCCCGTCGCGCCGGGGTGCGACCACCACCCAGCGCTTGCCGCCGCCGCGCGGCTCGTCCTCGAGCACGACGAAGCCGAGCGCGCGCGTGTAGAACGCGATCGCCTCGTCGTAGTCGCGCACGGCGAGCGAGACGCGGGCGATCTCGAGCGCCATCGCTCGCTCTCAGGCGCCGGCGCCGAAGCGCTCCGCGCTGCGCGCGCGTGCCTTCGCCGCCTCGACCGCGCGGTCGCGCGGTGGTGCGTGCGTGTGCAGGCTGTCGAACAGCTCGTGAACGGCACGCTCGACGCTCGCGACCGCGTGCGCGAACGCCGCCTCGTTCGCCTTCGACGGCTTCGTGAAGCCGGCGAGCTTGCGCACGAACTGCACCGACGAGGCGCGAATCTCCTCGTCGGTCGCCGGCGGCTCGAAGTTGTACAGCGTCTTGATGCTGCGGCACATGGCTGGCGACCTCCCTCCCGCACTCCGGTTGCAGGAGACTTCCTGACTACCGGAAGCGTCCCGCCGTACCAACCTCATGCGTCGTCCTCGTCGCGCGCGACGAGATGCTTCCAGTAGCGTTCGGGGCACTCGAGGACACCCCGCGTGATCTGGTAGTGCGTCGTGTCTTCCAGCCGGACCGGGTGCACCGCGTCGCCGTCGAAGCTCAAGATCTCCGCGCCGGGAAAGGTGAGCAGGATCGGCGAGTGGGTCGCGACGACGAACTGGCTGCGCCCGCCGGCGGCGAGCGCCGCCATGTGCGCGAGAAGCGACAGCTGGCGCTGCGGCGACAGCGCCGACTCGGGCTCGTCGAACAGGTAGAGGCCCTCGCCGATGCGCTCCTTGAACACCGCCAGGAACGCCTCGCCGTGCGATCGCGTGTACAGCGAGCGCCCGCCGTAGCGCATGTACGGGTCGCGGCCGAAGTCCGGATCGTGCCGCCGCCGGTCGAGCAGCGACGCGAAGTGCGACTGGAACTCGGCCCGGAAGAAGTAGCCGTCGCGCGGTCGCTTCCGGAACGCTGGGCGCAACGCCGTCGTGAGCGCGGCCTCCGGCTCGGGGCCGTGCGCTGCGGCGAACTCGTTGCGGCCGCCACCGGAAGCGGGAAACCCGCAGAGCTCGGCCAGCGCCTCGATGGTCGTTGACTTGCCGGTCCCGTTCTCGCCGACGAGGAAAGTGACCGCGCGCGAGATCCGGAGGTCGAGGCTGCGGATGCACGGGAGGTTGAAGGGATACTCCGTGCCGGCGACGGCCTCGGGGACCACCTTGAGTCCGACCAGGTACGGCGCCTTCGGGGCACGTGTCATGGCTGGTCACGGTGCATGGCGACGGCTCCATCGTCTCGACGATGGACGCGGCCGACGCAACCGCGTAGGCATCCCGACGCCATGCTGCCCAGCCGCGAAGCGCTCCGCGCGACGACCCCGCCCAGCTACTCCTGGCCGCTGCACGTGGCGACGATCGTCGCGTTCGCCGTGACGGCGCTGGGCGTGTGCCTGCACCAGCTCGGCGGCCTGCACGCGGCCGACGCCGGCTGGATCGCGTGCGGCCTCCTGCTGACCAACCTCGGCGAGTACGCCGCGCACCGCTGGCCGCTGCACCGTCCGATGTTTCCGCGTGCGGTCTACGAGCGCCACGTCCGCGAGCACCACGCCTTCTTCACCTGGGAGCGCATGGCGATCGACGCCTGGCCGGAGATTCGCTGGGTGCTCTTTCCGCCGTGGGCGCTGCCGCTGCTGGTCGCGACGCTGCTGCCGCTGGCGCTGCTGCTGGGAGCCGTGGTCGGCGCGCGCGCGGCCTGGCTCTTCGTCCTGGTGGTGATCGTCTACTACGCGCTCTACGAGGTGCTGCACGCCCTCGCGCATCTGCCCGAGGACGCGGCGCTGGGGCGCGTGCGCCTGGTGCGCGCGCTGACGCACCACCACCACGTGCACCACGATCTCGCGCTCATGCAGCGCTGGAACTTCAACTTCGCGATCCCGCTGTTCGATCTCGTGTTCGGTACGTGGCATCGCGATCGGCCCCGGACCGACGACTCCGCGTCCTGAGCCGACGCGCTGCCGCGCCCGGACCCGTGGCGCTCAGCCCGCCGTGAGCCCGAGCGCGCGTAGACCCGGCAGGCTCGCCTCCGCGGCGCGACGGCCGGCCTCGATCGCCTCCTCGGCGCGGTGGAAGTCGAGCAGGCCGAGATAGGCGAGCCGCGGTGCGACCAGCACGTCGGGTGGGTCGCCGGCCATGCGGCTGCGGCCGATCCGCACCTGCATGATGTTGAGGCTCGACGCGACCACGTCGAGCATCGACGGCGCGCGCGGCTCGGCGGTCGCAGCGCCGGCGCGGATACCGACGCTCTCCTGCAGCTTGCGCAGCCACTCGCCCACCTGGCTCGGGGCCGGCTCCTCGATCACGCTCTCGGCGCGCAGGTGGCGCCCGAGGATGTCGGAGCTCAGGTCCACCGCGATCACCAGATCGGCGCCCATGGCGCGTGCGAGCGACACCGGGACGGGGTTCACCAGGCCGCCGTCGACCAGCAGCGCACCGTCGCGCCGTGCGGGCGCGAACAGACCCGGCAACGCGATCGACGCGCGCACCGCGTCGACGGTCGAGCCGCTGCGCAGCCAGACCTCGGCGCCGCTGTGCAGCGCGGTCGCGACCGCGGCGAACGGCATGGGCAGGTCCTCGATCGGGCGGTCGACGAAGGTCGCGCGCACGTACTCGATGAGACGGTCGCCCTTGATCACGCCGCCCGCGAGCCCGACGTCCATCAGCGCGACCACGTCCTTGACGCGCATCGCGCGCACCCACTGCGCGAAGCGCTCGAGCTCGCCTGCGGCGTAGGCCGCGCCGACCAGCGCCCCGATCGACGTGCCGCACACGAGGTCCGGGCGGACGCCGGCCTCCTCGAGCGCCTCGATCACGCCGATGTGCGCCCAGCCGCGCGCCGAGCCGCCGCCGAGCGCCAGGCCGACCAGTGGCTTCCGGGGTGCGCTCACGCGCGGCTCGCACGGCTGGCAGTCACGCGTTCGACCGTACTCGCTGGTAGCGGCTCACGGTACCCGTCGCCGGCGGTGGCCGGCGGCAGGGCCGAGCCGCCGCCTGCGGGGTGGCCGGGGATTTGCGTCGAGCCCCGCGAACGGGAGGACGGATGCCGGAAACGCGCCGGGAAACGCGCTTCACCACGAGCCAGCGCGTCATCGTACTGACGATCGCCATTCTCGCGGCGTGCGCGCCCGCCGGCGAGGCCGGCGCACAGCAGACGTTCTGGGTCGCGACCGGCGGCAGCGACGTGCCGGGCGCCGGCACGTGGGCGTCGCCGTGGGCGACGATCTCCTACGCGATCGAGCGCGTGCCCGACGGCAGCACGATCCTCGTCCGTCCCGGCACGTACCATGGTCGCGTCAGCCTGCGCGGCAGCTTTGCGAGCGGCGTGGTCGTTCGCTCCGAGGTTCCCTACCAGGCGCGGCTGCGGCACACGTCCACCGTCGTCACCTGCTTCTACGGCCAGGGCATCACGCTCGAGGGCTTCGACGTCGCGCACAGCGGACCCGGTGCGGGCGCGCTGGTGATCCAGATCCAGGACCTGATCGGCGAGCCCGGCGGTGAAGACCGCGTGAGCCGCATCGTGCTGCGCGACAACGTGCTGCACGACAGCTTCGACAACGACATCCTGAAGATCAACAACGGCGCCTCGCACGTCACCGTCACGCGCAACGTGTTCTACAACCAGAGCGGGCACGACGAGCACATCGACGTGAACAGCGTCACCGACGTCGTGATCCAGGACAACGTCTTCTTCAACGACTTCGCCGGCAGCGGCCGCGCGAACGGCAACGACACCGGCAGCTTCATCGTCATCAAGGACTCGAACGGCACCGACGACACGAACCTCGGCAGCGAGCGCATCACGGTGCGCCGCAACGTCTTTCTCAACTGGCAGGGCTCGTCCGGTTCGAGCTTCGTCCTGGTCGGCGAGGACGGCCACCCCTACCACGAGGCGCGCGACGTGCTGGTCGAGAGCAACCTCTTCCTCGGCAACGCGCCGAACGTGATGCGTACCGCGTTCGGGGTGAAGGGGGCGCGCGACGTGACCTTCGCGCACAACACGGTGAGCGGCGACCTGCCGGCGCTCGCCTACGCGATGCGCTTGAACCGCGAGGGGCAGAACCTGCCGAACGCGAACGTCGTCTTCGCGAGCAACGTGTGGTCGGACCCGACCGGCACGATGGGCGCGGAGAGTGCGGCACACGCGAACGACTTCTCCGACACCCCGCCGGCGGACACGACGTCCTTCCTGCTGTGGCGCAACGTCTACTGGAACGGTGGTGCGGCGCTGCCGTCTAGCCCGAGCGAGCTGGTGAACCCCGGCGACGACGGTGCCGCGACCGTCGGCGATCCACGGCTGCCGTCACTCGCGGGCATCGTCCCGCCGCGCTGGGTCGCCGAGCAGGGACGCTTCGCCGACGGCTCGGCGCGCATCCGGCGCGTGTTCCGCCGGCTCGTCAAGCAGTACGGCCGGCCCGCCGCCGGCAGCGTCGTGATCGGCGCCGCCGATCCCGCGTACGCGCCGCCGAAGGACATCCTCCGCCGCAAGCGCGACGCCTCACCCGATGCGGGCGCCTACGAGCGCTGAGCCGGGCCACGGAGCTCCAGCCCGGCGCTCGGACGATGCGCGCGGCGGCCCGATGCGAGGACGCGCGAGGTGCTGCGCGTCCTCGCGCGGAGGCACGGACGAAGGCAGGCAGATTGTAGAAAGAAGTCGCGCTCAGGGTGCCTTCTGCACCACGCCACACGCGATGCGCTTGCCGGCGTTGCCGGCGGGCTGCGAGGTGTAGTCGTCGACGCCCTCGTGGACGATCAGTGCCGAGCCGTCGTCGTCGAGGAGCCTCGTGTCGCCGGTCGACACGGTGAGCCCGGTCGCCAGCACCTCGACGGTGGCGGAGCCGTCCGGCCCGATGGTCACGTTCGGCAGGTCGCCCGCGTGCCAGCCGCCCTCGACCGCGAAGCCGTGCTGCTGGCTATTCGGGTTGTAGTGCGGGCCTGCGGAGTCGAACGGGGCCTCGCACTTGCCGACCGCGTGCACGTGGAAGGCGTGCTCGCCGGGCGGCAGTCCCTTGAAGGTCGCGCGCACGATCACGCCGTTCGGCGTGTCGCGGACCTCCACCGTGCCGACGCTCTTGCCCTCCGCGTCCGCGAGCTGGGCGTTCGCGGTGGCGGGCGCATCCGCGGCGGTCGCGACGACCGCCGACGACAGGCCCACGCCGAGCGCCAGCGTCGCCACCACGAGCTTGTTCGATCTCGATCGCTTCACGGCTCCTCCTTGTCGGTCTCTCGACTCTGCCGCGTGAGCAGCGATCGTGCCAGCGCCGTCCGCGTCAGGCGGCGCGCAGGTCGAGCACCGTGCGGATGCCGCGCCCGGCGCGCAGGTCGGCCATCGCGGCGTCGATCTCGGCGAGCGGCCGGCGCGCGGTTACGAGCGTCTCGAGGTCGAGCCGCCCCGCGCGCCACAGCGCGATCAGGCGCGGGATCTCGCGCAGCGAGTTGCAGCTCCCGAGCGTGCAGCCGAGCAGCTTCTTCTCCGTGATGGTGAACAGCGCCGCCGGTGCGATGGTGATCGCCTGGTCGATCGGCGCCGCGCCGACGCAGACCGTGGTGCCGCCCGGGCGCGTCGCGCGCAGGCCGTCCTCGATCAGGCTCGAGCGCCCGACCGCGTCGAACGCGTAGTCCGCGCCGACGCCGGTGATCGCCTGCGTGCGCGCGACGACGTCGGTGTCCTTCGGGTCGAGGACGTCGGTCGCGCCGAGCATCTCCGCCACCGCGCGCCGCTCGGGCAGCGGGTCGGCGGCGATGATGCGCGCGGCGCTCGCGAGCACCGCGCCCTGCACGATGCTGAGCCCGATGCCGCCGAGTCCCATCACCAGCACGGTCGCGCCGGGCTCGACGCGCGCGGTGTTGAACACCGCGCCGACGCCCGTCTGCACCGCGCAGCCGATCACACACGCCAAGTCGAGCGGCACGTCGTGGTCGATCTTCACCGCACCCGACGCCTGGGTGAGCACGTACTCGCCGAACGCACCCACGCCGACGCCGCGGAACACGTGCGCGCCGCCGCGCGACAGGCCGGTCGAGCCGTCGGCGAACGAGTTCGTGGTGATCGCGCTCGCGTTGACGCACACGCCGGGCTCGCCGCGCACGCAGAAGTAGCAGCTGCCGCACGGCGGTACGGGCGTGAGCACGACGTGGTCCCCGGGGGCGAGGCCGCCCACGTCGGGGCCGATCGCGTCGACGATTCCCGCCGCCTCGTGGCCGAGCAGGACGGGCGTCGGACTCGGGAAGACGCCGTCGACGATGCTCAGATCGGAGTGGCAGACGCCGCAGTGCTGCACCCGGACCCGCACCTGGCCCGGACCGGGCTCGGCGATCTCGACGTCGTCACACACCACCAGCGGCTTGCCCGCCTCGACCAGGACTGCTGCTCGCATCTGCGCGTCACCTCCAGCCCACCCGCCTGCCGGTTCGTGCGCCGCGGTGCAAGCGCGCGAGCGTGCGGGAGCTCGGGTCGCTCGCATCGCATCGCAGGGCGTCGTCGGTGCGGTGCTCGCAGCGGTGGTCGCGCGGCGGTCGCGATTGAAGACCGCGGCGCGACGTGGAAGCGTGATGCGGTGAAGACGACATCGCTCGCGCTCCTTCTCGCCGCGGCTCTCGCCGCCTGCTCCGACGCCTCGCGTCCGCCGGACGATCCGCGCATCCCGCCGGAGGTGCGCGAGTTCGCCGACGACTGGCCCTTGCCGGGCCGCGACTACCTGAACACGCGCTCGACGACGCACTCGTCGATCGACGCGAGCAACGTCGCGACGCTCGCGCCGGCGTGGCAGGTGCCGCTGCCCGGACGCGGCTCCTACGGCAACATCGCGACCACGCCGCTGATCGCCGGCGACACGATCTACGTGCAGGATCTGTCGACCAACGTCTCCGCGATCGACCGCGAGACCGGCGCGATCCGCTGGAAGCGCGACTTCGGCGGCTTCGTCATCGGCCCCACGGGCGTCGCGCTCGGCTGGGGGAAGATCTTCGCGATCCGCGGTACCAACGGCGTCATGGCGCTCGACGCGACGACCGGCGAGGAGCTCTGGGTGCGCCAGCTCAACCGCACGCGCAGCGAGGGCGTCGACATCCAGCCGACGGTCTATGGCGACATGGTGTTCGTGAGCTCGGTGCCGGTCAGCCTGAACGGCATCTACACCGGCGGCGACCGCGGCGTGCTGTACGCGCTCGACCAGGAGAGCGGCGAGACCGTGTGGTCGTTCGACACCGTCGACTCGCCCGACCTGTGGGGTAACCCCGAGGTCAACTCCGGCGGCGGCTCGTGGTATCCGCCGGCGATCGACACGCGGCGCGGCCGCATCTACTGGGCGGTCGCGAACCCTGCGCCGTTCCCGGGCACGCCGGAGTTCCCCAACGGCTCGAGCCGTCCCGGCCCGAACCTCTACACCGACACGCTGGTCACGCTCGACGTGATCACGGGCGAGCTCGACTGGTACCAGCAGGCGATCCCGCACGACATCTTCGACCACGACCTGATCCACTCGCTGCTGGTCGACGTCCGCGACGGCGGCGAGACGCGCCGCATCGCGGTCGCGACGGGGAAGGGCGGCAAGGTCATCGGACACGACATCGAGACCGGCGCGACGCTCTGGACGACGCCCGTCGGGCTGCACCAGAACGACGACCTGACGGCGCTGCCCGGCCCGACCGAGGTGCTGCCCGGCACCTTCGGCGGCGTGCTGACGCCGCCCGCGGCGGCCGACGGCGTGGTCTACGTCGCGACGCTGAACGCGCCGAGCCTCTACGAGCCCGGGGTGCCCGAGGTGATCGGCGGCAACGTCGGCACGATGGACGGGCAGGTGGTGGCGATCGACGCGCGCACCGGTGCCATCGTGTGGGACGTCGTGGTGCCCGGAGATCCGACCGGCGGCGCGACGGTGGTGAACGACCTCGTCCTCACCGCGACCCTGCAGGGCAAGGTGCTGGCCCTCGATCGCGCGACCGGTGCCACGGTTTGGACCTGGGACGCGCCCGGCGGCATCAACGGCTGGCCCGCGGTCGCGGGCGACCTGATCGCGTGGCCGGTCGGGCTGCCGAACCCGGCCCTCCTCGTCGGGCTGCGGCTGCCGCGCGGGTAGCTGCGATCTCGGCTCGCAGTCCCCCGAGCAGGAGGCCGGGCGTGGACGTACGCCGCGCGCAAGCGGCCAGGAAATCTGCACGCTGCCGCGGCGCTCCGAGGCTGGACAACCGCGGTGCGGAGTGCGTCTAGTACGTGCGCCATGGGCTCCGCGAAGGTCGTTCCTCTCCGCCTCCCGGCCGACGAGCCGAGCGAGCTGTCGCTGCTCGCGCTGCGCGGCGCGGCGTCGAGCGGCCAGCTCGAGGAGCTGGCCGAGCGGCTGTCTCGCAACGCGCAGCTGCGCGCGCTGGCCGTGAAGCTCGCCGTCTCGCTCGCCGGACACTCGCCCGACGACCTGATGCAGTACACGCTCGAGCGCGTCGTGCGCGGCATCGCCTCGTACCGCGGCGAGGGTGACGTGCTCGGCTGGGTGAGCCGGATCATGCGCAACACGCACGTCGAGCTGGCGCGGCGCGAGGTCAGCGAGCGCGGCAAGCACGGTAGCTATGCGCTCGAGGATCCGGGCGAGCTCTCGTACGACCCAGCCGAGCTGCTGCGCGACCGCGAGCTGCGCCAAGGCGTGCTCGAGGCGTGGCGTCGCAAGAGCCACGACGAGGAGGTGCGGATGTTCTGGCAGCGGGTGTACGTCGGGCTGTCGGTCGAGCAGATCGTCCGGCAGACTGGCCATCCGCGTAGCACGGTGTACGTGATGCTGAAGCGTGGCTGCTCGAAGCTCCTCGGCGAGTTCGAGCGCCTGATGCGGTGAGGCGATGACCAGGCGGCACGATCCGGAGAGCGATGGGACGAAGGACGCGACGGCGGGCTTCGATCGGCTCGAATGCATCGATCCCGAGGTCGGCGAGCTGCTGCCCTTCCACGCGGAAGGCACGCTCGACGCCGGCGACCGGCCGCTCTTCGCTGCCCATCTGAAGGCGTGCGCGCGCTGTGCCGAGGAGGCGCAGCTCATGCGCGAGGTGGCGCGCGGCATCGCGAGCTTGCGCGTGCAGCCGGATCGCGCGGCCGCGCTCGGTTCCGCGCCGAGGCCCGGCGGGACGTCCGCCAAGCTGCTGATCGCGGCCGTGCTCGGCGTCGCCGCGGCGCTCGCGCTCTGGCTCGCCGCGGGGCGAGCGGGCGATGACGTGCAGGGGCCGTCGATCGCCGACGTGCGCGCGCTCGAGGCGCGCCTGCACCACCTCGAGGCGCAGAACGCCCGCCTCGCGCACGCGGTTGCGCAGGAGCGGAGCCGTGGCGTCACCGTACCGCTGGTCGGTATCCCGATCGCGGCGCCACCGAACCTGTGAAGCCGCGCCTGCTCGTCGTCGCCGCGCTGGCGTCGCTCCTCGCGGGAGCCGCCACGGTGCCGGCCGGCGCCGGCGAGATCGTCGTCGGCCGCGGCACCTCGACCACGCGCAGCAGCACCGACTGGAAGAGCTACTTCAACAGCGACATGAAGAAGCTCACCACCAACGCCGATACCACCACCGTATTCGAGCGCGGCGCGAACGACCCCGTGACCGTCAACGGCGTGCCGTTCGACCTCGCCGGCGCGAGCCCGATCAAGACCCGGAGCGTGGCGCGCTCCGTGGCCCTCCCGACCGATCCGGACTTCGGCGCGGTCGAGGTCGAGTCGACCTCGATCGATGCGCACGGCGAGGAGATCCGTGCGAGCTTCGTCCTGCGCGACAAGTCGCTGATGACGCCGATCGTCGTCGGGCCGATGGAAGGGGCGAGCGTGCGCCCGCCGCCGCGGGAGCAGACGATCGACGGCAAGACGTTCGCGATCTCGTCGAGCACGCGAACGGTCGAGGTGAAGGCGATCGTCGTGGCGCCGACCTTCGAGGACCTGCTCGCCACGCGCAACCTGCGCGACGTCACGGAGCCCGGCACGCGGATCGAGAAGGGAACCATCCGCGTGCTCTCCCCGGCGGGCGACGCGATCGGCTTCTACGCCGGCGACGTGCGCCGCGGCGACGTCGTGCAGTTCGTCGAGCCGCGCTGATCTCGCGAAGAATCGTCTGGACGAATTCGCGCGTCGCTCGTCTTGAGAGGTGGTGCGTCCGTCCTCTGCGTCCGCGCACGCCCTGGCCGCGGGCGCGCTCCTGCTCGTGCTCGGCATCGCGGCCGTCGGCGGCCGCCCGGGTGACGGCGGCGACGACGTGATCGCGTCGCTCGCTGCGCGGCGCCATTCGAGTCCGGACGTGGCCGTGCGCGCTCTGCTCGGCGCGCTCCACCGCGGCGACCACGACGAGCTGCGCGCGCTCCTCGGACCAGCAGCCGTGCGGCTGCAAGCGCCAGGCGGCTTCGACGGCATCGGACGCGAGGCCATCTTGCGCGCGAGCGACGAGCGGCTCGTGCTCGACGATGCGGGTGACGGCTGCGTGTTCGTGAGCGTCGGCCAGGTCGGCTGGCGCTTTCCCGTCCCGCTCGCGCATGACGGCGACGCGTGGCTGTTCGTCGCTCCCGAGAGCGCCGCGTGTGCGCACGCCGCGCGCGTCGATTGACGCCGAGCCTGGACGTCGCACGCCGGCTCTCGTCTATCATCGGGGCGCGCACGCCCCGACCGGGCGGGTGACGATCTCTCCCGGCGCTGCTCGCAACGGAGGGAACGGATGAGGGAGATCCGTCGTCGTGGCACGACGCTCGTCGTCGGCCTGCTTGCGCTCGGCGCGCTCGCGTCGCAGGCGCACGCAATTCGCTTCGGACAGAACGACGCGGTCGAGCTGCGCGGCCGCTTCTACAGCCAGCTGACGCTCGCGACCGAGCAGTCGCAGCTGTACACGCAGCCGCCGATCGATCCGGGGAACATGAAGCAGTGGCGGAACTTCTACAACCCGGAGCTCGAGGTCGACTTCCGCAAGCTCACCGGCTGGCGCGGCTTCTTCGACCAGGTGAGCGGTCGTCTCGCGATCTGGGGATTCTACGACGCGCTCTACGACGTCGGCCCCGAGCGTTACCGTCAGAACCTCGCGAAGACGAAGCAGCCCGGCGTCGAGAGCGCGCTCTACTCCGAGGGCTACTCGTACGAGCAGGCGCTCGACAACACCGGGCGGCGACGTGACGGGCGCGAGTATTACGGCCGGCGCACGCGCGTGAACGAGGCGTACCTGAACCTCGCCAAGGGCCCCGCGTTCCTGCGCATCGGCCGCCAGGCGATCTCGTGGGGCGAGGCCGACACCATCGGGCTCCTCGACGCGAACAACCCGTTCGACATCCTGCTCACGCCCGGCGTGCAGATGGACCTCGACGAGGCGCGCATCCCGCTCTGGACGCTGCGCACGACCTACGCGCTGTTCTCCAACTGGGGACCGCTGTCGAGCGCCTTCGTCGACGCGTACTGGGTGCCGGGCTGGCTCGACACCAACACCGGCTACGTGCCGATCCCGAGCGTCAGCCCGTACTCGCAGCCGCCGATCCAGCCGCCCGCGATCCAGGTCTTCGACAAGCGGCCGCGTTACGAGACCGGCAACTCGCGCCGGGGCGTCAAGCTGCAGACGGTGGTGAATACCGACTACAACGCGTCGCTCTGGTTCTACCGCACCTTCCAGCTGGTGCCGGTGCCGGTCATGGCGGGCATCTCCGAGGGCGGGAAGTACATCACCACCGTCCTGAACCACGGGCTGACGAACGTCATCGGCGGCTCACTCAGCTTCTACAGCCCGAAGCTCGACTCGATCGTGCGCTCCGAGCTCGAGCTGTTCAACGACGAGCCCGCGTTCCTCGCCTATAAAGCGATCGGCGCGGTGGTCGAGGACGGCTTTCCGGAAGGTGTGCGCGGCACGTACGACACGGTCAACGTGCTGCGCGGCGAGCTCGGCTTCGACAAGAACTTCTTCGTGCCGATGCTGAACCCGTCGGCGAGCTTCCTCGCGATCTTCGACATCGTGTTCACCGCGAACCTCGACGAGAACAGCGAGCGCGACTACCGCTCGCCGCTGATCAAACCGTCCGCGGTCGAGCGTCAGGTGCGCGGCGGGACGATCGCCGGCCAGGTCACGCCGAAGTGGTGTGACGACCAGGACATCGACGTCCCGCCCGAGCAGCGGCAGTGCGACTTCGTCAACCAGCAGCCGTTCGACGCCTTCCTGCAGACGACGATCCGCTCGGACTTCGCGGGCGGCATCTTCCAGCCGGGCCTGACGGCGATCGCGACGTTGCAGGGCGCGCTGATGTTCGCGCCGTCGCTGCTCTATCGCTACTCCGACTCCCTGCTGTTCGACGTCAAGTACATCAACACGCACACCTTCGGCAGCATCAACAGCGGCTACACGCAGGGCGTCGGCCTGCTGCGCGACGGCGACCAGATCTGGTTCCGAGCCACCTATCAGCTCAACTGAACCGCTCCGACGCGATCGACACGCCCGGCGAAGGGATTGTCGCGCAGAGGCGCTGAGACGGTTTGCTCGTTGGAGCCTCCGAGAAACACGCGGCACGCCGTCTCTGCGCCTCGGCGCGAGACATCCTGGACCACAGAAACGAACGGCACCGCCGTTTCATGGAGGGAAGATCATGCGCGAGTTCGCACGATCCGTTGCGCGCGCCGTGCTCCTGCTCGTCGGTCTGGCGGGAGCTTCGGGAGCGGCGCCGATCGACGAGGTGCCGTCGGGCACCATGCTGTCGACGGACAACTGGGAGATCGCCAAGGGCCTGATGCCCGACGAGATCCTCGAGTTCTACAAGAAGGGCGAGTACGCGAACCCGATCATCAAGCTCGAGGCGGTGAACCGGAGCGTCGTCGATCCGAACATGGTCGCGGCGGCAGAGAAGAACCGCGGGCGCTTCGACATCGACGAGAGCGGCACGGTGGTCGAGAAGGAGAGCGGCAAGCGTCCGCCGATCATCACCGGCCTGCCGTTTCCCGACATCGAGGCGTCGGACCCGAAGGCCGGCGCGAAGGCGGTGTGGAACTGGTTCTACGCGCTCTACTGGGAGGGCTCGTTCCACACCAACTCGCCGGTCAACTGGGTGTCGCGCGACGGGCTCCTGCGCCGCATCTCGACCGACGTGCACTTCAAGTACTACGACGGCCAGGTCCCGTTCTTCCAGCAGCGGATCGGCGACAACCCGCTGAACATCCTGTCGCGCACGATCGGGCTCGTGAAGGAGCCCGCCGACGTGAACGGCATCGTCAATCTCAACTGGCGCTACCGCGACGGCGACAAGCAGGACCAGGCGTGGACGTACGTTCCCGCGCTGCGCCGCGTGCGGCCGATCAACCCCGCAAACCGCTCGGACGGTCTGCTCGGGTCCGACATCTCGCTCGACGACGGCCCGTACTTCGACGGCAAGCCCGAGGACTTCACCTTCAAGCTGGTCGGCGAGGGTACGATCCTCGCGCACTTCGACAGGCCGGCGCTCGAGAACGGCTCGCCGATCCAGAAGATCACCCCCGGCACGCCGATCTCCGACGCGATCGACTCGTCCGAGGTCGGCTGGCGGCTGGAGTCGCCCGAGTTTCAGCTCGTCCCGTCCGAGTGCTCGCCGACGTTGAAGGCCGCGGGCAAGTGCGTCGACTGGACGAAGGGCGAGGGCCTGGTCGCGTGGGCGCCGATCCAGTGGGCGCTGGTGCCGCGTCCGGTGTGGATCGTCGAGGCGGTGCCGAAGAACCCGTACTACCTCTACGGGAAGCAGGTCCTCTATCTCGACAAGGAAACGGGACGCGGGTACTGGAAGAACAAGTTCGACTGGAAGGGCAACGCGCTGGTCAACTACGCGGTGCCGCAGTTCCACGTCACCAAGGTCGACGGCGAGCCCGGCTACGTGCGCACGGGCGGCGGTGGCAACGCCGGCTACGCGGTCAATTACAAGCTGGACCGCGCGACGGTCACCGGCATGCCGGTGAACCCGACCGAGTACTACGTCGACATCCCGGACCAGGTGTTCGAGACCGAGCGCATCGTGCGTACCGGCAAGTAGCACCGCGCTGGAGGCCGTCGTCGTTTGCCAGCAAGGCGACATCGTGATCGCCTGCGCGGAGGCACGCACTCCCCGGAGGTGATCGAGACGATGGACAACGATCCGATGTCGGCGCGGCGCCCGCTGCGCGTCGTGCAGTGGACGACGGGCAACGTCGCGCACGAGACCGTGCGCGCGATCCTCGAGCGCGCCGACCTCGAGCTGGTCGGCGTCTACGCGCGTAGCGCGGGAAAGGCGGGCAAGGACGTCGCGGAGCTGGTCGGGCTCGACGCGCCGACCGGCGTGTGCGCGACGACCGATGTGGCAGCGCTGCTCGCGCTGCGGCCCGACTGCGTCGTCTACACGCCGCTCTACTTCGACGCCGGCGAGGTCGCGACGATCCTCCGCGCGGGCGTGAACGTGGTCACGAGCTGCGAGTTCCTGACCGGGCGCTCGCTGCCGCCGGCGCAGCGCGACGAGGTCGCGGCCGCGGCGCGCGCCGGCAATGCCACGATCTTCGGCAGCGGCATGAACCCCGGCTATTCCGCGATGCTCGGCGCGGTCGGCGCGGCGATCAGCCGCGACGTGCGGCACGTGAAGATCAGCGAGTCGGTCGACGTGACTCTGTTTGCTGCCGACGCGAACATGGACGCGCTCGGCTGGGGCCGGCCCAAGGGAGATCCCGGCCACGCGCAGGACGTCGCGCACGCGGTGCGCGTGTTCAACGACGGGCTCGACGTGCTCGGCGAGCTGCTCGGCGTCGACGAGTACGAGCGGCGTGCGACGGTGGAGTTCGCGCACGCGACCGAGGATCTCGAGGTCCCCGGCCGCGAGATTCGCGCCGGCACGGTCGCCGGCATCGACGTGCGCTTCGAGGGGATCGTCGGCGGCACGCCACGCTTCGAGCTGCACCAGCGCTGGGTCATGGGCACGAAGATCGACCCGCCGTGGAAGATCGAGCACGGCTACCTCGTCGTGGTCGAAGCGAACCCGAAGATCCGCATCAAGCTCGAGATCTGGCCCGATCTCGACGATCTGGGCAAGCTCACCGTCGACGAGATGCACGCGATCGGCATGCGCATCACCGGGCTGCCGCTGGTGAACGCGATCCCGAAGGTCTGTGCGGCGGCACCGGGCATCCGCACCTACGCCGACCTGCCGCTCGTCACCGCGTGCCTCGTCGCGCGGCGGAGCGCGCCGTGAAGCCCGAGACGACGCTCGCGATGCTGATCGCGAAGGACGAGATCACCGAGACGCTCGCCGCGTACTGCCGGGCCGTCGACCGCCTCGACATGGAGCTCGGGCGCGCGGTGTTCCACGACGACGCGGTCGCGGACTACGGCGCCATGTACCAGGGAACGGGGCACGGCTTCATGGAGTTCGTGCGCTCCGCACACCTGACGATGCAGACGCACAGCCACCAGATCGGCAGCATCACGATCCGCGTCGACGGCGAGCACGCCGGCAGCGAGTGCTACGTGATCGTGCGCCTGCGTGCGGCGGCGCCCGACGGCGCGCTGACCGACGTCGTCTCGCACGGGCGCTACGTCGATCGCTGGGAGCGGCGTGACGGCACGTGGCGCATCGCGCACCGCCAGTACCTGCACACGATGGACGAGCGGCGGCCCGTCGCCGCGACGACGTTCCCGACCACCGGCAGCCGCGACGCATCCGATCCGAGCTACGCGGTGCTGCAGCGGCCACGCGTCGGCTCCTGAAGGTGCGACCGCCGGGCGTTTCCGCTGGTGGGGACCGCCGGCGAGGAGTAATGTCTAGAGGATTGTCGACCGGCCGACGTCCTCGCCTGTGCACGGCAGGATCCCGGCCCGTCACGGACCCGGGAGGGATGCGATGGAGTCGAATGCGAATCCGGAAGCCGCCTCGGTCGCGGACCTCGCGCGCGGCATCCGCGTCGTCGACATCGACAGCCACCTGAGCGAGCCGCTCGACCTCTGGACCTCGCGCGCGACGCCGGCATACCGCGACCGCGTGCCGCAGATGCGCATGCTCGACGGCCAGTGGGTGTGGACCATCGACGGCAACCGCTCGATGGGCGTCGGCTCGGCGTCGAGCGTGGTCTACCGCAACGGCACCAAGGCGGCCGGCGTCGAGTTCAGCAGGTGGCAGGTGGACGAGGTGCACCCGGGCTGCTCGCGCGTCAAGGAGCGGCTCGAGGTTCTCGACGACAGCGGCATCTGGGCGCAGATCGTCTACCCGAACGTGCTCGGCTTCGCCGGACAGGGCAGGGCGCCGATGGGGGCGCCGCGCCGCGAGCCGGTCGACGCCGACCTCCGTCTCGTCAGCACGCAGATCTACAACGACGCGATGGCCGAGATGCAGGCGGAGTCCGGCGATCGCCTGCTGCCGATGGCGCTGCTGCCGTGGTGGGACATCGAGGAGGCGGTGAAGGAGGCGGAGCGCTGCCACGCGATGGGCATGCGCGGCGTCAACATCAACTCCGAACCGCACCTGAACGGCATGCAGGACCTGAGCGGCGACTACTGGACGCCGCTCTGGGAGCTGTGCAGCGACCAGGGCCTGCCGGTGAACTTCCACATCGGCGCGAGCGAGGGGACGATGAGCTGGTACGGCGACTCGCCGTGGCCGTCGCTCGCGCCCGAGGAGAAGCTCGCCGTCGGCGGCACGATGATGTTCCTCAGCAACGCCAAGGTGATCCTGAACCTGATCGCCTCGGGGCTCCTCGAGCGCTTTCCGAAGCTGAACTTCGTCTCGGTCGAGAGCGGCCTCGGCTGGATCCCGTTCGTCCTCGAGACGCTCGACTACTCTCTCGCCGAGGCGGGCGCCCGTCGCCAGGCGAAGCTGTCGATGTCGCCGACGGAGTACTTTCGTCGGCAGATCTACGCGTCGTTCTGGTTCGAGGGGAAGGACGTCTCCGCGACCATCCGCCGGCTCGGCGTCGACAACGTCATGTTCGAGACCGACTTCCCGCACCCGGTCTGCCTCTACCCGAAGCCGCTCGAGCAGGTGCGCGAGTGCCTCGCCGAGCTGACGCTCGACGAGCGGCGCAAGGTCCTGAGCGGCAACGCGGCGCGCGTCTACCGCCTGGCTCTCGACTGACCATGGAGCAATCGGGGATCCCGGTCGAGGTGGCGGACATCGGCGCCGCGTGGCTGCAGGAGGTGCTCCAGCCGCACGCGCCGGGTGCCGTGCTGCGCGGCGTCGAGATCGCGGAGGCGCACTCGGGGACCACCGGCCGCGCGCGCGTGCTGCTCGCGCACGACGACCCGCGGCTGCCACGCTCGGTGTTCGTCAAGCTGGCGCCGTTCGACGAGGGGCAGCGGAAGTTCGTCGAGGCGCAGGGCATGGGTCTCGCGGAGGCGCGCTTCTACGCGGAGCTCGCGAGCCAGGTGCCGGTGCGCGTGCCGCGCGCGTGGCACGCGTCGCACGACGACGCCGGACGCTACGTCATGGTGCTCGAGGACCTGCAGGCGCTCGGCGCGCGCTATCCCGGCGCGAACGACCCGCACCTCGCGTCGTTCGCCGAGGCGACGATCGACGCGTTCGCGGCGCTGCACGCCGCGTTCTGGGGAAGCCCGCGCTTCGCCGAGGGCGGCGACCTCGCGTGGGTCGAGCGGCGCTCGCGCAGCTACGGCTCGGCCGCGCCCCTCGTCACCTTCGCGGTCGAGCAGCTCGGCGAGAAGCTGTCGCCGGCGTCGCGCGCGCTCGCCGAGGCGTACCTGCCGCGCGCCGAGGGGATCCCGGCGCTGCTCGCAGACGGGACCCCGACCCTGATCCACGGCGACGCGCACATCGGCAACATGTTCGCGCTCGGTGACGCGCCGGGCTTCCTCGACTGGGCCATGGTGAGCAGCGCGCCGGGCATGCGCGACGTCGCCTACTTTCTCGGCGGCTCGGTCGCGACCGAGCTGCGTCGCGCGCGCGAGCGCGAGCTGGTCGCGCGCTACTGCGCGCAGCTCCGCGCACGCGGCGCGGCGCTCGACGCGGGCGAGGCGTGGGAGCAGTACCGTCTGCACCTGCTCACGGCGTGGATCGCAGCGCTCGTCACCGCGGCGATGGGCTCGCACTGGCAGCCGATCGAGATCGGCATGGCGGCGACGCGGCGCGCCGACGCGGCGATCGCGGAGCACGGGGTCACGGAGCTACTGCGCGCCCGTCTGCCCTGAGCGCGCGCTGGGACGCCCGACGTGCCGCGACCGCCGGGTGGACGTGCGACCCTCAGGTGCGGGCGCGGATGTAGGTCGCGCCGAACTCCTCGACGAACGCGCGGTGGCGCTCGGGCGTCGAGTGCGACGCGCCGACGACCATCCACGTGATCCCCGCCGCCGCGTTGCGCGCGAACACCTCGCGGTGGCGCTCGACGTCGCGTGTCGGGCTCGCGGACAGCCCCGGGTCCGGGTACTGGCCGACGAAGTCGAGCGAAGCCGCACGCTCGCCCGCCAGGTCTTTCACCTCCGCGATCATGTCGCGCAGCACGTCGAGCGAGCCGATGTGCGCCGTGCGCGTCGTCTTCGCGAGCTCCGCGGTGCCGCCCATCGGCATCCACCCCTGGACGCGCGCCGCGCGGCGTCGTGCGAGCTTCGAGTTGCCGCCGATCCAGATCGGGATCGGTCGCTGCGCCGGGCGCGGCAGCTGGATCACGTTGCGCGCCTCGAAGTGGCGCCCCTTGTACGAGAACGCCTCGCCCGACCAGGCGAGCGGCAGGACCTCGAGCGCCTCGTCGAACAGCGCGTTGCGCTCCTCGAAGTCGACGCCGAGGGCGAAGAACTCGGTCTTGTGGTAGCCGCTGCCGACGCCGAGCACGAAGCGTCCGCCCGACAGCCGATCGAGCGTCGACGACGCCTTCGCGAGCAGGAACGGGTTCCGGTAGGGGACGACCGCGAGGTAGGTGAGCAGGCGCAGCCGCGTGGTCGCCGCGGCCGCGAACGCGAGCGCGACGAACGGATCTACGCTCTGGTGTCCGCCGTGCGCGAGCCAGTTCGCGCCGGGGATCGGGTGCTCGGTGAGCGAGAGGCCGTCGAAGCCCGCCGCCTCGGCGGCGACGGCGATCGCGCCGACGTCGCCCGCGTCGAGCATGTCGTGCTCGAGCCCGTTCGCTTGCGGGTACTGCAGGATGAACTTCACGTCGCCCTCGCCCTCGCCTTCGCTACGCCGCTGCCGCGCCGTCTCACCAGACCGGGCTACGTCGTCCACCACACGGCTGCGTGCGATGTCGAGGACGACCACGCTCAGGATTCGGCGAGATCCCAGCCGCCGAGCGTGTGCGTGGGGCGCAGGAACTCGCGCTCCGTCACCAGCATCCGCCCGTGGCCGCGCAGCGATGCCAGGATCTCCTCCTCGCGGGCCGCGTCCGCGACGATCGGCACGACGCGTGCCACCGGCTTGCCGCGCTTGGTGACGACGACGGGCCGATGCGTCTTCGCGACCTCGTCGAGGATCGCGAGACACCCCTGCTTGAACTCTCCCGCCGGGATGCTGCGCGGCTTCATGGACACCGGGCATGGACGTATCAGCGGTCCGTCGCCCAGGCAACGCGCCCAGGCCGGCGTCGCGGCGTCGCCGGCGACGTCGCGTTCCGATCGGAGGCCGTGGATGCCCACCAACTCGCCGGACGCGTCGCGGATCCGGTCAGCGGCTCGCCGCGCGGGGGCGGACGCGGATCGGCAGGTTGTCGAGGCCGCGGATGATGAACGTCTCGGCGTAGGAGAGCGCGTCGGGGTTCACGAGCGTGAAGTCGTCGAGCCGCGCGAGCAGGCGCTCGAAGCTGATGCGCGCTTCCGTCCGCGCGAGGCTCGCACCGGGACAGAAGTGCTCGCCGTGGCCGAAGGCGACGTTGCGCCGCTCGCTCGGGCGATGCAGGTCGAAGTGGTCGGGGTCCTCGAACACGCGCGGGTCGCGGTTGGCGGCGCCGACGAGCGCCATCAGGATCGAGCCGGCGGGAACGTCGACGCCGGCCACGCGCGTGTCGGCCAGCGAGAGGCGGAACGAGCCCTTGATCGGCCCCTCGAGGCGCAGGCACTCCTCGACGAAGCTCGGGATCGCGCCCGGGTCGCGGCACAGCTCGTCGGCGACGTGCGGCTGCTCGCAGAGCACGCGCATGCCGGCGCACAGGAGCCGCGCCGTGGTCTCCTGCCCGGCGGCGAACAGCACGACCGCGAGGCGCACGACGTCGGCCACCTCGGGCAGCGAGCCGTCGGGAAAGCGCACGGCGGCGAGCCGGCTCATGACGTCGTCGCGCGGCGTGGCGCGCCGCTCCTCGACGTAGCGCGTGAAGTACGGATCGAGGTTCGCGAACACCTGATCGGCGACGTGCTTGCCCTCGGGATCGCCGACGTTGCCCATGTCGCCGCCGAGCCAGCTGCGAAACGTGGCGTGGTCCTCGCGCGGCACGCCGAGCAGGTCGGCGATGACGAGCAGGGTGAACGGTCGCGCGTAGGCGGTGTCGAAGTTCACCTCGCCGCGTGCTCCGAGCTCGTCGATCAGCTCGTCGGCGAGCGCCAGGATGAACTCCTCGTTCTCCTGCAGCCGCCTCGGCGTGAAGAACTTGCCGGCGAGAGCGCGGTGCCGCGTGTGCTCGGGTGGATCCATGCTCATGAGCGTGTCGCCCATCGGCATCTCGTGGCGGCGCCGCGCGACCACCTCGGCCCAGCTCTCGCCCGGATCGGGCTGCGGCACCTGCACCAGCGGCCCGAGCGGCCCGACGATCGCCGAGAAGCGCTCGTGGTCGCGGTACAGCTCGAGCACCTCGTCGAGCCCCGAGACCAGGAACACGCCCATGTGCGGCTCGCGCCAGACGGGTCCGTGCGCGCGCAGCGCGCGATAGTACGGGATGGGGTCCCGCAGCACCTCGCGATCGGTGAAGAAGTTGCGCTCGAGCACGCTCATCGGGCGCCTCCGGCGTTGCTGTCGAACGGCGTCGAGAGCGCGTGCGCCATCTGCTGCATGATGTCGCCGATCGTCGCGTAGCCCTTCGCGTAGTCCGACGGCTGCTTGCCGCCGCCGCCGACGCGCAGCGAGAGGTCGACGTGCTTCGCGCGGGCGCGCAGCGCGCCGACCGTGCACTGCTCGCGCGGGACGTGCGCGAACGGATCGTACCGGAAGTGCCGCGTCGTGTTCTGCCAGGTGATCTTGTCGATCTCGTCGTCGGGGATGCCGGCGAGCGACGGCCAGAGCTTCTCGGGCGCCTGCGGCCAGGTCGAGTCCGAGTGCGGGTAGTCGCACTCCCAGGTGATGTTGTCGACGCCGATCAGGTCGCGGCTGCGGAGCCCGGCCACGTCGTCGATGAAGCAGGTGACGACGTGCTCGCGAAAGACGTCGCTCGGCCGCTTGCCGCCCGGGAAGGTGTGCAGGGTCCAGCGGTGGTGGTGCTGGTGGACGTAGTCCGCACGCTCGAGGAAGTAGGGGATCCAGCCGATCCCGCCCTCCGAGAGCGCGACCTTGAGCCC